>QWCN01000026.1_pt1 | contig 502287 bp, 403 predicted proteins | sample 1972711 | NCBI WGS metagenome assembly QWCN01 (sample SAMN09866707, study PRJNA288562) | Human gut metagenome isolate term1_stool, whole genome shotgun sequencing... | isolation source: gut | host: Homo sapiens | place: USA: California | reverse complement strand
TAGGACCGCGCTCACCGTTTTTCTTGTACGCGTCGTTTTTGTACTTTTTGAAACGCATCGTTTTTGTTAAGCGGCACGTCTGGTTTTTCCGGATTTATTGGGTACCCGGTTGTTGTAGGTTGCAGAAGGTTTTCCGTCAGTCTTGTATCTGTTCTGGTCGCGTGCCTCTTGAAAACTGACATTGGTGGCAAGCTGTAACTTGCTTTGCCAGTCGTAACGTACTTCTCCTTCTATGCCCTTGATATGTACAGCCGGAACATTCTCATATTGCATCATACCTTCTTTGGTTTCTACGGTGGCTTGGATATAGTCGTCCACATAGCGTAGGAAACCGTTTGCTTCATAATAAAGTGTATGGCCGGGGGCAGGATGCCATGTGCCGAAGATACCCAGATTGATGTTGTCGCTGCTTTCGGGTTTCAAGGCTACATTAGCATATATGGTGGTACCGTTTCCCAATAATTCGCGGGCAAGGGGCAGCCGGACGCTGTGCTCATAGGAAATTTTAATGGATAAAGGTTCTATGGCTGTGTAGCGTGAACCGATACCGTAGCCCCAATACTTTTTGGTTATCGTCCCTTTTACATCCTTCGACCCGGTGATGCTGGATAAATCCGTTTGCCGGATATTCAGATGGTTGATGTAGTTCTTTACAAAAAAGGTATTGCTCATTTTTTCTTCGAGAAGGGATTGATTGTAGGAGAAGCCTGTCACATGTTTTGCCAGAATATCATTGGAGGCTTCAAAATCAGTATCCGCTTCATCATAGCGGTCATTGCCGATGCGGCTTAATAGATAGTTTAGGTTGAGGGAGTGATGGTTGTCCAACCGATAGTCCAAATTGGCGCGGCCAATGGTCAGGGGACGTTTGTAATGGCGCATCGAACGGCCCCGTCCTGTGATTTCGTTACGTGAGCTTACGATATAATCTCCGTTCCAGTCATACTTACGGTAGGCTGTATCTGTGGTCAATGAATGGTCCCAAGTGTGCGAGAGTGCGGCATTCAGCTGCATGTTCTTCCAAATGAAATTATGCTTTTGATAGCGGGCTGAAATGTTCCAGGCATCGGAGCCTCTTTCCGCCATTCCATATACCTTACTCTGTACAGAGCCCGTCTGTAACTCCTTGTCTACTTTGGAGTAAGAGGCGGAAACAAAAAAAGCATCTGCCCAAGACTTATTGGCAAAGCCGATTTCCATTTGCCCGAACAGTGAAAAATAGTCATCATGGAAACGTTTGCGGTTGGTCAGAATATATTTGCGGCTGTCTTCATCCCAGACTTCGACATCTCTCATCATATAATCGTTTTTGGAGTAGTTGACCCCAAAGGTAGGTTTAATGATCAGTCCGGTTCGAGGCTCTACAAACTGTGCATTCAAGTCTGCCTTGTGGGTATGGAAGGAACCGATACCGTAGGAGACATCCAGATAGTTCTTCTTCTCCTGCTTCGTAATGATATTGATGGCGCCTCCCAATGCATCTGTACCCAGGCTGGCAGGTACTACTCCTTTATATATTTCAATCCGGTCTATGATATTGACCGGCAGATTTGCCAATGAAACACCGCTGCCTTTTGTGTCCAATGGCATTCCGTCCAGGAAATAACGTATGGAATTACCGGACATTCCGTTGATGGAGAGGTCAAAGTCCGAGCCAACTCCGCCTTCCTCTCTCACCTTGATGCCCGTTGTACGGTTAACCAGGTCGTTGAGGTTATTCAGAGAGTTTACTATCGGCTTGATGTCGAGTGCATTGACTGCAAAGGCCCCTTCCTTCACTTTCTGCGTTTGGGTCTTTCCGTAGACCTCGACAGAGCTCAGCGTTACGGCACTTTCCTGCAATGTAAAGTTCTGTTTTTTATCCTGCCGGATGTCGAGGGATTGTTTCACGGTTTGGTAGCCCAGGAAGGAGACGACGAAGGTATGTTTACCCGGAGCGACTTGCAGTGAATACTTCCCCCGGTCGTCCGTATAAGTGCCGGAGGTGGTGTTTTCCACTGCGATGGTGGCTTGGGCTACCGGTGTCCCGTGCTGGTCTATGACTTTTCCGGATAAGGTGACCTTATTCTGTGCCATACTACCTGCAGGAAGCAGGCAAATAAATGTAAATAGCAGTCCTGTGATGAATCTCATTTCAGTTCCTTATAAGCGTTCGTAACTTGCCCTCAAGGAAAAAATGAACAAAGAGAAAGATTCCTTTATATGGATAAAGAATGCCCCGACTCAATGTTTTGTTGCTTTATTCCCCGAAAGCACTAAAACTATGTTGTCTTGGCAGGTCTTCTGACTTATCCCTCTTTGAATGCCTTCCCATCCGCCGGGCGGACAGTGGCTTGTAGAATATTCAAAGATTTTGGAAGGACTTACAGCAGCGGGTCTGTTCAGGATTTGCACCTGATTCCCTTTTTCATCACTCATCTCCAACAGAACCGGGAGAGGTGAAACCAAAACTGGGACAAAGATAACAAAAACTATTAGGTTTGCGAATACTCCTGATAATTTTTGTTATCTTTGCCCGCGAATTGGTTCCGGATGCATGTTTCCATCATCTGGATTAAAAGGGAATCGGGTGTAAATCCCGGACAGTCCCGCTGCTGTGAAGCTCCGTTTATATCATGAAAAACACCCTTGCCACTGATATGCATTGAAATATCGGGAAGGCTTCAGGATTAGGAGTCAGTCAGAAGACCTGCCATTCATTAAAGGCTGCCTTTGCTCGTGGGTTAGGAAGACAGTACGAAGATATTAGTTGAACATTTAAACAAGAAATGGAATGCCTTTGTTAAAGGTATGTCCGCATTGTGGTGTGACTATATATATCCTTTATATATTAAAGAAAAAGTAAAATGATTAAGAAAGTATTGATTGCCAACAGAGGTGAGATTGCCTTGCGCGTCATGCGTTCGTGCCGGGAGATGGGACTGCTTACGGTTGCGGTCTTCTCCGAGGCCGACCGCACCTCTCATCATGTGGCATATGCCGATGAGGCTTATCCGATAGGACCGGCCGTGGCAAAAGAGAGTTATCTGAATATTGAAAAAGTGATTGCCACGGCAAAGCGATGCGGTGCCGATGCCATCCATCCGGGTTACGGCTTTTTGTCGGAGAACTCGGAGTTTGCACGCCGTTGCAAGGAGGAAGGGATTATCTTTATCGGTCCCGCCGCCGAGACGATGGAGGCGATGGGCGACAAGATAGCTGCCCGCAAGCGAATGATTGCGGCAGGCGTACCCGTGGTTCCCGGAACGGAACAACCTTTGCAGAGTGCCGAAGAAGCCGTGCGCATCTGCAACGAGATAGGTTATCCCGTGATGCTGAAGGCGTCTATGGGTGGCGGTGGTAAAGGTATGCGCCTTATCCATAGCGAGAGCGAAGTGGTGGAAGCCTACAACACGGCACGCTCCGAGTCCATGTCCTCCTTTGGAGACGACACGGTCTATCTGGAAAAGTTCGTGGAAGAACCCCACCACATCGAGTTCCAGATATTGGGCGACAACCACGGCAACGTCATCCACCTCTTCGACCGCGAATGTTCCGTGCAGCGCCGCAATCAGAAGGTGGTAGAAGAAAGCCCGTCACCCTTCCTTACGCCGGAATTGCGCCGGGAGATGGGGGAGAAGGCGGTTGCCGCAGCCAAGGCAGTGAACTACTCCGGTGCAGGTACCATCGAGTTTTTGGTAGACAAGAACCGTCGGTTCTACTTCCTCGAAATGAATACGCGCTTGCAAGTGGAGCACCCCATCACGGAAGAAGTGGTAGGCGTGGACCTGGTGAAAGAGCAAATCCGCATTGCCAACGACGAGGTGCTGCACCTCAAGCAGGAGGAACTGTTCCAGCGCGGCCATGCTATAGAGTGCCGCATCTGTGCCGAAGATACGGAAAACAACTTCATGCCGTCTCCCGGTGTCATCAAGCAACTGACGGAACCGAACGGAATCGGTGTCCGCATTGACAGCTACGTGTACGACGGCTATGAGATTCCCATCTACTACGACCCCATGATAGGTAAGCTCATCGTATGGGCAACCACCCGCCAGTATGCCATCGAGCGTATGCGCCGTGTGCTCTACGAGTACAAGATTACGGGCGTAAAGACCAACCTTGCCTATCTGAAGCGCATCATGCACGTGCCCGACTTTGTGAAGGGAGAGTACAACACCCTCTTTATCGAGAAGAACGCCCGCATGCTGGTACGCACCAATACTGCCAACGAAGAGTTGGAGAACATCGCCATGATAGCTGCCTATATGGACTATCTGGTTAATCTGGAGGAGAACGTTTCGGCACAGCTGTCCGATGGCCGCCCCATCAGCCGTTGGAGGGAATTTGGCTTGCAGAAGGGAGTGCTCAGGATTTAAGGAATGGATAATTGATAATGGATAATTAATAATGGAAATACATATAGGAGACCGTATCGCAGACATTACCCTGGTGGGTAAGGAAGGGAATAAGGTACAACTTACCATTGACGGAAAGCCCTACGAAGTGGACATTGTGATGGCAGAGAACGGAAGTTGCTCCATCCTGCACAACGGAAACTCGTTCAACGCAGGCCTTGTGCGCGGCGAGGGCGGCAAGAGTTATGACATCAGCATGCTCCAGCGTTCCTTCCACGTAGACATTGTAGACACGCAAGCCAAGTATCTGCACATGAAGAAAGGAGCCGACGAGAAGCAGGGCGACAAGATTCTGGCACCGATGCCGGGCAAGGTAGTGAGCATCCCCGTCAAGGTGGGCGACCGACTGGCTGCCGGAGACATTGCCGTGGTGCTGGAAGCCATGAAGATGCAGAGTAACTATAAGGTAAATGCCGACTGCATCGTCCGCAACATTCTCGTGAGCGAGGGCGAACCGGTAAATGCCAACCAAGTATTGATTGAATTGGAGTTGATAAAGGAGGAATAATCCCGAGTCGCATTCAGTCCGTATATTATAAATCACTAAATTGTAAATGCAAATATGAACAGAGAAGAAATATACCGCCAGTTTGAGGAACTGGACAAACGTGCCTCGCTGGGTGGGGGCGTAGACAAGATAGAGAAACAACACGCCTCCGGCCGCATGACTGCCCGCGAACGTATTGACATGCTGCTGGACAAAGGCTCGTTCAATGAGCTGGACAAGTTCGTGAACCATCGCTGCACCAACTTCGGCATGGAGAAGAAGCAGATTGCCGGAGACGGCATGGTGTCCGGTTACGGAAAGATAGACGGCCGCCTTGTATTTGTCTATGCCTACGACTTCACGGCGCATGGCGGTTCGCTCAGCGAGACGAATGCCGCAAAGATTGTGAAGGTGCAGCAGCTTGCCCTGAAGAACGGTGCTCCCGTCATTGCCCTCAACGATTCGGGCGGCGCACGCATCCAGGAAGGTGTGAACAGCTTGGCAGGCTATGCCTCCATCTTCTATCAGAACACCATTGCGTCGGGTGTCATTCCGCAGATATCTGCCATTCTGGGTCCGTGTGCCGGTGGGGCATGCTACTCTCCGGCGCTTACCGACTTTATCTTCATGGTAAAGGAGCAGAGCCACATGTTCATCACCGGTCCGGACGTGGTAAAGACCGTGACCCACGAGGAGGTGGACAAGGAGGAACTGGGCGGTGCCTATACGCATAGCAGCAAGAGCGGCGTTACCCACTTCATGTGCAATACGGAGGAGGAGACACTGATGAGCATCCGCGAGCTGCTGAGCTTCCTGCCGTCCAACAATATGGAGGATGCTCCCTTCACTCCCTGCTCCGACGATATCCATCGCCGGGTAGAGGCGCTTCAGACCGTCATTCCTGAGGACCCGAACATGCCCTATGACATCAAGGATATTATAGAACCGGTGCTGGACAACCAGTACTTCTTCGAAGTGATGCCTCACTTTGCCAAGAACGTCGTTATCGGTTTCGGTCGTCTGAACGGGCGTTCGGTAGGTATCGTGGCAAACCAACCTGCCTATTTGGCGGGTGTGCTCGATATTGATGCCAGCGACAAGGCGGCACGTTTCATTCGTTTCTGCGACTGCTTCAACATCCCGCTGATAACCTTCGAAGATGTTCCCGGCTTCTTGCCCGGAACGATGCAGGAGCACAACGGCATCATCCGCCACGGCGCCAAGATTGTCTATGCCTATGCCGAGGCCACCGTGCCCAAGATAACGCTGATTACCCGCAAGGCATACGGCGGAGCCTACATCGTGATGTCCAGCAAACCGACGGGTGCCGACGTGAACCTGGCTTATCCGCAGGCGGAAATCGCCGTGATGGGTGCCGAGGGTGCGGTGAACATCCTCTACCGTAAGTCCTCTGCCGAAGAGAAGCAGGAGATTATCAAGGAGTACGAAAGCAAGTTCTCCAACCCTTACCGCGCTGCCGAGCGTGGCCTCATAGACGAGGTCATCATGCCGCGCGATACCCGCTACAAGCTGGTGCAGGCATTGGAGATGGCGCACAACAAGAATCAGAGCAATCCACCGAAAAAGCACGGCAACATGCCTTTATAATAGTAGTTATTTTTTATGTGTGAAATGCGTATCCCCGGAGAAGTGATTTCTGTGGGGATACACTTTTTAAATAGAGAATTAAGAATTAAACAATAAGGCTGAAAAGTAAAAACTAAAGATAGAAACTATGGAACTATTAAGAAACCTCTTTGAGGGTTATCCCAATCTTTGGGGCGGAGGAGTGGCACACTCTGTCCTGATTCTGTCCCTGGTCATCACCTTCGGTATCATGCTGGGCAAGTTGAAGGTGGCAGGCATCTCGCTGGGTGTCACCTGGATTTTGTTTGTGGGCATTGTCTTCGGACATTTCGACATGAACCTCGACGAACATCTGCTGCACTTCCTGAAGGAGTTCGGCTTGATACTGTTTGTCTATTCCATCGGTCTGCAAGTGGGACCGGGATTCTTCTCCGCTTTCAAAAAGGGCGGACTTACGCTGAACATGGTAGCAATGCTTTCCGTCTTCCTCAGCGTGGTTATCACCATTGTGTTGCACTTTGTCACCGGAATCCCCATTACTACGATGGTGGGTATCTTGTCCGGAGCCGTGACCAATACCCCCGGTCTGGGTGCTGCCCAGCAGGCAAACAGTGACCTCAACGGGGTGGATGCTCCGGAAATTGCACTCGGATATGCCGTTGCCTATCCGCTGGGTGTGGTGGGCTGCATCCTGGCGCTGCTAGCCTTGAAGATTTTCATGCGGATTAACACCCAAAAAGAAGAGGAGGATGCCGAGCACGGGCTGGGCCATCTGCAGGAGCTGACCGTGCGTCCCATATCGGTAGAGATACGCAATGAGGCAATAGACGGCAAGCGGATCAGAGATGTGAAACCATTGTTGAACCGTGCGTTTGTCATCTCCCGCATCCGGCACACCGGCAGTCAGGAAACAGAACTGGCGAATGCCGATACAGTGCTGCACATGCAGGATGAAATTCTGTTCATTGCCAACCCGAAAGATGTGGAGGCCATTGTTGCCTTCTTCGGAAGAAAAATTTCGGTGGAGTGGGAACGGGAGGACAAGAACTTGATTTCACGCCGCATCCTCATCACCAAGCCGGAACTGAACGGCAAGTCTCTGTCTCAGCTCAAGATACGTAACAACTTCGGTGCCTGCATCACCCGTATCAACCGTTCGGGCGTGGATCTGGTGGCAACTCCCCACTTGCAGTTGCAGATGGGAGACCGTGTGACGATTGTAGGCAGTGAGCTTGCCGTGAGCCATGCGGAGAAGGTATTGGGAAACTCGCTGAAGCGTCTCAACCATCCAAACTTGATTCCTATCTTCCTGGGTATTGCCCTGGGATGTATCTTGGGCAGTCTGCCGTTCATGTTCCCCGGCATTCCCCAACCCGTGAAACTGGGACTGGCCGGTGGACCGTTGGTGGTTTCCATCCTCATCAGCCGTTTCGGGCCTCAATATAAGCTGATAACCTACACGACGATGAGTGCCAATCTGATGATACGCGAAATCGGTATCGCCTTGTTCCTGGCCTGCGTGGGGTTGGGTGCAGGAAAGGGATTCATCGATACCATTATCTACGAAGGCGGCTATGTGTGGATTGGCTATGGGGCCATCATCACGGTCGTTCCGTTGCTGGTGACAGGATTCATGGGGCGCTATTTCTGGAAGCTGAACTACTATACGCTGATAGGTGTGCTGTCCGGAGCTAACACCAATCCGCCTGCATTGGCCTATTCCTCGGACTTGACATCCTGCGATGCCCCTGCGGTGGGATACGCCACAGTCTATCCGCTGGCTATGTTCCTGCGGGTGCTGACGGCTCAGTTGCTGATACTGGCGTTGGCGTAGTTTCACCATAGATAATCTATGGTACATAGGTTGATTTGATAACAAGTAATGTAAAGGGAGCTAACAAGTAATGTTAGGCTGCTTTACATTACTTGTTATTTTTGTTTGTAGTATTCCTCCGCTTGTGCCAGTGTCTCCGGTTTGCCGATGTCGAACCAGCGGAATCCTTGCAGCGGATAGCCTTGTATGTGCACCTTTGTGCAGGCGGACAAGTAGAAAGGAATGATGGAGAACTTGCCGTTCCACTGCCCATCGTCCATCAGGTGGAAGAGGGAGGGGGAGATGATGTGGATACCTCCGAAGGCGAGTTCCCGGTACTTCGTTTCCCGGTAGTTGAAGCCTGCCGGTTTCACCTCTCCGGTGGACTTGTTTATCCAGCCGTGCAGGTGGTAGTCGTCGTCAAAAAGGAGATAGCGGGAAGTCTTGCGCTCGCTCACAAGCAGGGTAGACTCCGCATCGCTCTCCAGATGGTGGCGGTAGAGACCTGCAAGGTCAATGTCCGTCAGAATATCCGCGTTGTGCACCAGGAAAGGTTCTTGTCCGTCCAGAAAGGGGCGTGCCTTTTTGATGCCTCCTCCGGTGTCGAGCAGCATGCCGCGTTCGTCGCTGATGTGAATCTCCGTGCCGAAGTTGTCGTGGGCACGGAGGAAGTCGATAATCTGCTCCCCGAAGTGGTGGATATTGACCGTTATCTCGTTGAATCCTGCTTCCTTCAACCGCAGTATCACCCGTTCCAGCATGGGCTTTCCTGCTACGGGAACGAGGGCCTTGGGCATGTTGTCCGTCAAGGGGCGCAACCGGGTGCCCAGGCCGGCGGCGAAAATCATGGCTTTCATATTGGCATATTCTCACATTAGCACATTAAACTTTGGCCTTAAACGTCTGTTCAATATTCTGTTCTCTATGTATCAGGTTCACTTGCACGCCGAACTTCTTGTGCAGATGTTCCGCCAGGTGTTGTGCCGAGTACACGGAGCGGTGCTGTCCGCCGGTGCAGCCGAAGCAGACAGACAGATTGGTGAAGCCGCGTTCCATGTAGCGCTTCACGGAAGCGTCGACAAGGGCGTAGGCATGCTCCAGGAATACGGCTATCTCGCCGTCGTCTTCCAGGAAGCGGATAACGGGTTCGTCCAGTCCCGTGAAGGGTTTGTAACGCTCGTACTTGCCGGGGTTGTTCACAGCGCGGCAGTCAAAGACGAAACCTCCTCCGTTGCCTGTGGAATCTTCGGGGATGCCTTTCTTGTAGGCAAAGCTGGTGACTTTCACCACGAGGCGGCGCTTTTGCAGGTCGTCTGTAAACTGTTTCAGCTCGGTGAGTTCGCGTAGAATCTGGCAGAGGTAGGGATATTCAGGATAAGGCTCCTGGAGCAGCTGGCGCAGGTTCTCGATGGCGAAGGGGACACTTTGTATGAAGTGGGGCTTCTTCTCGAAGTAACCGCGGAAACCGTAGGCACCCAGCACCTGCATGGTGCGGAACAATACGAAGTGGCGAAGCTGGGCATAGAAATAAGCCTCGTCCACGGGCTGGTACTTGCGCAGGGCGTCGATGTATTCCTTCAGCAACTCTTGGCGCAGGCTGTCGGGATAGTTTGCTTTGGCCTGCCACAAGAAGGAGGCAACGTCGTAGTAGACCGGACCTTTGCGTCCGCCCTGGAAGTCGATGAGCCACGGTTCGCCGTCCTTTATCATAACGTTACGGCTCTGGAAGTCGCGGTACATGAAGGTGGCGGAGCTGCTACGGAGCAACACGTCTGCCATCTTCTGGAAGTCGTCTTCCAGCCGGTCTTCCTGGAAGTCCATTCCCGTAGCCTTGAGGAAGCAGTATTTAAAGTAGTTCAAGTCCCACAGAATGCTGCGGCTATTGAACTCTGCCTGCGGGTAGCAGTAGGAGAAGTCCATGCCGTCGGCTCCGGCAAACTGTACGGCGGGCAGCAGACGGATGGTCTTGCGCAGCAACTGTTTCTCTTCCTCACCGAATACGCTGGTCTTGCGGCCTTTCTCGATGGCATTGAATAGGAGCGAGTCGCCCAGGTCTTCTTGCAGATAATAGATATCATCTTCGGAGCGGATGAACACTTGCGGTACGGGCAGTCCTTTCTGGCGGAAATGTTCTGCCATGTAGAGGAAGGCGCGGTTCTCCTCCACAGACTCTCCGCTGACGCCGATAAGTGTAGGACTTCCGATGAGGCGGAAGTAACGGCGGTTGGAGCCGGAGGAGGGGAGTTCGTCAATCTGTTCCGGTTCGTGTCCGGTATGTGCGATGTAGAGTTTCTTAAGTTCTTCGGTTATCATGGTGGTATGTTTTATTTTCGCAGCTAAGATAAAACTTTTGTCGGAGATATGCTTACCTTTGCAGGAGGAAAATATTTAATTTGATAGCTTCATAATGGATTCCATTCCTCAGTTTCTCATAGCCGCCCCTACATCGGGCAGTGGAAAGACCACCGTCAGTCGTGGACTGATGGCATTGTTTGTGAAGAAAGGTCTGAAGGTGCAGCCTTTCAAATGCGGCCCCGATTATATAGATACCAAGTATCACGAGGCGGTATGCGGCCGTCCTTCCATCAATCTGGATACTTTCATGGCATCTCCGGAGCACGTAGGCGGTCTGTATGCACGCTATTCGGCGGATGCGGATGTTGCCGTGGTCGAGGGGATGATGGGCATGTACGACGGGTACGACCGCGACCGGGGCTCGTCGGCAGAAGTGGCTCGGCTCTTGGGTATTCCTGTGGTGCTGGTGGTTGATGCCAAGTCGGCTGCCTATTCCATGGCTCCTTTGTTGTCGGGGTTCATCAATTTCCGTCCGGATATACGTATTGCGGGGGTTATCTTCAATCGTGTCGGCTCGCCCCGCCACTACCGGATGCTGCAGGAGGTCTGTGAAGACTTGAACGTGACTTGTCTGGGCTATCTGCCCAAGCAGAAGGAACTGGAGCAGGAGTCGCGCCATCTGGGGCTGGATTTCAGCCGTTCTAAGGAGACGGAGGGACTGGATATGCTGGCAGGCTTGCTGGAGGAACATGTGGACTGGGAACTGCTGCTCTCGACAACCGGGCTTCCATTGCCTGCGGCGGCAGTGAAGGAGAAGCCGGTACTATCAGAGCCGGGGAAGCTGCATGTCTCGGTAGCGCGCAACGAAGAGTCCTTTTCCTTCCTCTATGCGGAGCATCTGGATATTCTGCGCCGTATGGGCACGGTCACTTTCTTCAATCCGGAGCAGGACCGGCCTATTCCGCAAGAGACGGATTTGCTCTATCTGCCCGGCGGCTATCCCGAGAACCGTCTGGAGGAACTTGCCGGGGCAAGGCTTGCCAGGGAGTCTATCCGCAGCTATATAGAGGCCGGTGGCAGGACGCTGGCAGAATGCGGGGGGATGATATATCTTTCGCAGTCCGTTCTTTCTGATGGGGATACGGACGGGGGAAGCGCCGGGAGCTGTGTAGGCAATATTGGAAATGAGATGGTAGGAGTATTGCCTTTCAGCATTACGAACGAGCGTAAACGCAGGAAATTGACATTGGGATACCGCCGGTTCGACTATAACGGATGGCGGCTTAAAGGACACGAATTCCATTATACGCAGTTTGCCGTGCCCGAAACTGATGGAAAAGAAGGTGGTGCGTGCAGTCTTCCTCCCTCGATAGCGCAGGTCTACAATGCCAAAGGAGGGAAGGTAACCACTCCCGTCTTTCGCTATAAGAACCTGATAGCCAGTTATACGCATCTGTATTGGGGCGAGGTGGATGTGATGGCTTTGTTCGGTGAACTCTAATCTTGTAGAACCTCCTCTGAAACCGGTTTGTTTTAGTGAACAAATTTATTTATCCCTATATATTCTTTATAATTTTCTTATATAATTTACTTTGTACTCATAAATTTTCCCATCAACGTGGCCTTTTCAGGATATGCGTAGGGTGCGGATTTGAAAATCAGATTTATTATGAGTAAAAAAGAGAAGAATGTAGAAATGGGGAGCCCCATGAAGATGCCGGATTTGGCATCTTATATGCAGACGGTGATTGAGCAGTTGGAAGCGGATAAGAAGCGCTCGGCGGCACATACCTATACGTATGCGTTGAAATCTATCGCGGAGTTTTACGGTGGAGCAGGAATGCCGATGCCGGTGGACGAGGTCTTTACGCCAGGTAGGTTGAAGGAGTATGAAGAATGGATGAGACGGGAAGGAATGAGGAAGCGGAAAAGAGAGCCTAAAGGGTTGAGCTTGAATACCATTTCCACCTATATGCGGAACTTGAAGGCGGTATATCACCGGATGGTCGGCGAAAAGGTGCTGCCCTATAACCCGAAATTGTTTGATGACGTGTACACAAAAGTGGAATCACAGACTAAACGGGCGTTGGAATTGGAACAGATGAATACGTTGCTGTGTACAGACTTAAGAAAATTGCCTTCGGATCTGCGGTGTGTGCTGGCTTATTTTTTATTGATGTTCCTATTCCGAGGAATGCCGTTCATTGACCTCGCTTATTTGCGTAAACAAGATGTGAAAGGGAACCGCATTGTATATAGCCGCCACAAAACAGGACGGCAGATGACGGTGCGTATTCCCAAAGAAGCGATGGAACTGATGAAAGAGTTTAAAAACAGGAATCCGGATTCCATCTATCTCTTTCCGATTCTACACAAACAAGAGAGTAAGAAGAAACGGGCCGGGAAGGTGAAAAAGGATAAAGAACTGTATATGGATTATCTTCGGGCTCTTCGTGGCTTCAATCTGAAACTGGAAAAAATAGCGTCTCTGTTGCTGCCAGGTGTGAAGCTCAGCTCATATGTGGCGCGCCATACATGGGCTACGTTGGCTTTTCATGCAGGAATGAGTATCGGCATCATCAGCAAGGCATTGGGCCATTTCTCTATCAAGGTGACGGAAACATACCTGAAACCTTTTGAGAATGAAAAGGTGGATGCGGCCAATGAAGAACTGATAATCTCGGTCGCAGGATACAATGAAAAGAAAGTTGCATGAAAAATGCCGTCTGACAATGGCTCTGGTAAGGAAAGTGTTACTTGGTAAGTAACGGCTTGACAAAGCAAATTATAATGATACTTATAAAAATAAAACACTTGCTTTTTGCATCGGGAAACATGCTGCTATTGTGGGTGTTTTACAACTTCACCTTCTTCATGTTGGTCGCTTGTAGTCACCGTGAGCAGGTTTACTCCCTTGAAACTGAAATCATGATCAGTGCCGATTGGAGTCGGTCGGGATTGAATGAGAAGGAACAGGATTATGGTGCCACCACTGTATTCTATCCTACAGACGGCAGTAGTCCCATTATGGTACTGATGGGCGACCGAACGTATAAGACTGTGTATCTGAAAGAAGGACGTTATGACGTTGTTCTCTTTAACCGTTCATTTGACGATTTTGGTAACCTGGGCTTTAGGGGAGAAGATGCCTACCGGACGTTGGAGGCACATGCCACAAATGTGGTGACAAAGAATGTCCCTTCCACGGAGATAATCATTATGGATAGTCCCGACGAACTTGCAGCCGATTGTATGGAAAGTTTTGAAGTGACTCCGGGCATGTCGGGAAACTATTCATCGGGCATGACTAACTGGGGGAGCAAAAAGATTGACGGTAGTAAAAATGGTTGCCAGCTCTGTTTCCTTCCCCAAAAACTGACTCAAAAGATAACAGTTAAAATCCGTATTAAAGGAATGAACAATATACGTAATGCCACTTGTAAATTGGATGGTATTGCAGAATCTGTGTTTCTCGCTTCGGGACAGATTTCAGAAAAGACTGTGGCGCAGGAGTTTTGTCTCGGTAATCCCGTTTATAATTCCGGATCGGCGACGGACGGAACACTAAGCGCCTCTATCAGCGTGTTTGGTTTTGATACGGAGATTTCACATAACCTGCATTTGAGAGCAGAATTGGTGGACGGGAAAACCACATTTGAAGAAAGTTTTGATGATCTGAAAATAAGCCAGTTGGAAGAAGGAGATGGAAGAATGAGCATTTTCATCGACATGACGTGCGAAAAAAAAGTACCGAATGTGAAAGTTGAAGGAAGTTCGGGTTTTGACGCCAACGTGGATGACTGGGAGGATGAAGTGAACAGTGATATAGATATTTGAGGACATAATTAATATTAATTGAAAAAATGAATAGAAGATGGGAACGAAAAGTTTATTGATGGCAATGGCAGCGCTGACGATAGCCGGTTGCTCGCAAAATGAAGTTACGGAGATAAATCCGGATGCAGACCGGACAATCGGTTTGGATGTATATACGGGAGTACAGACCAGAGGAACGGAAACCACTACGTCCACGCTGAAAGAAGCGGATGCCGGTTTCGGTATTTTTGCCTATAAAACAAGCAAGGAAGGATGGGATAGTGAGAAAGCGAGTACAACACCCGATTTTATGTATAATGAACATGCTACATGGACTTCCGGTAGTTGGGGGTATGCTTCTCTGCGTTTTTGGCCGACGAATGATGATAAAATAACTTTCTTCGCTTATGCACCTTATGAATCCAATCCGGGAGAGGGAACAGACCAAAAAATAATTTTATCGGCACAAAGTGATAAAGAGGCTCCTAAAATCACCTTTGAAGTAAAAACTTCAAATAATTGGAAAGATATGGTGGATTTAGTAACGGATTGCCGTACTACCATAAAAGACTTGACTTCTGAGAGCAATGTCGGTAACAAAGGAACAGTCCAGTTTAAATTCAGCCATGTGCTTACCCAAATAGCCAATGTCAAGGTGAAGCCGGACGTGAATCTGGGCGCTGAAACAAGAATCTTTGTAACAGGATTAAAACTGTCTCCGGGAAGTGGAATACTTTACAACAAAGCGGTTTATGATTTCGGTACTGATGCTTGGAATGCCATCTCACCTTCCGCATCCTATTTTTCGGCTGAGCAAGACCTTAGTGAGTTTGTGAATAGAACAGGCATTGACCAATGGGGGTATAAGAAGAGTGCTGTCGACGTGAGTAGTAATACCGATGCAACAGCTTTGTTCTCAGAAAAGGAAGCTCTTTATTTCATTCCTGTGAATAACCAAAACGGTACAGCCAAGGAAGGGGATTTGAGCCTAAAGATTAGTTATGATGTTGTGACAAAGGTGAATGATAGTAGTAATCTGACAAGTACTGTGACGGATAAAGAAGTCAAATTGCCGCAAGGAACTTTTAAAAAAGGGACACAGCATACTTACGTGTTGACCATCAAGATGAATGCTATCAGTATTGCTGTTGATGACAATATGACGGGATGGACCAGTAATGGGGAAAGTAACATTTAGGTAGAAGGAGTATGAAAGGAAAAGCAGAAGATATAGGGATGAAGCGGTTGTGTAGCATCCTCCTTGCATTACTTTTGTTGTTGGGAGCATGCAGTGGGGAAGAAAGTAAGAACGGACTTCCGCAGGAGAATCTTCCTATCGGCTTTTCTGGAGTTATTACAATGACGAGGGGAACCGGGAAATTTGCCACTGCCGGTGAACTTAAGAATGTGGGAGTGTTTGCATATTTTACACATGGAAAATTCAACGAGAATACTGCCATACCGAATTTTATGTATAACCAGCTTGTGGAAAAACAACAGGATGAGGGAACATGGTCTTATAGTCCGGTCAAGTTTTGGCCGGACAATTCCACCACGGATAAAATCAGTTTCTTTGCTTATGCCCCTTACGTGAATGAAGTGGAAAATGGTTACCTCTCTTTTCAGGATGAAGGAACGGCAAGCGGATTTCCGGTGTTGGGGTATACCGTTCCGATAGCTGTAAATAATCAGATAGATTTTCTTGCCGCAACTCCGGTAATGAATCAAAACAATGGTAATGTAACTTTCAAACTGCACCATACACTGACCAAGGTCAATGTCTATATAAAAAGTAATGATAATACGGAGGGAAAGTCAGTAACTTCCTTCTCAATTACGGGAATGAAGAGTGGATTGCTTACCTATTATAATCCTACAGCAGATAGTGACATAGGCTGGAAGTGGACATATCCATCGGCTGATGAAAAGGAAAACTTTACCACCGGTATAATAAGTTTTCCGGTACCGGATACAATTATAGAAGAAAAGAAACTGCTTGCAACCTTCTTTCTGCTTCCTGCCGGGGCAGGAAGTAAGTTCAATATTTCTTATCAATATACGGCCAAAGATAGTAATAATGCTCTTGTTGTTCAAACTGTCAGTATGGAAAACCAGTCTTTGCCTCTGACTGATAATTGGGCTTCGGGAAGGGCCGTCAGCTATACTATAGGTATAGCACGAAAGGCAATTACTGTGATACCGGAGAACGGTCCCGTATCATGGGAAGAGAATGCTGAAACCGAGACAGTTATTGGAACGGAAGCAAAACAAGAGACTGATTGACTTGACGGGGTAATTCTGGACTTCGCAAAAAGATGCCAATCTGTTTAAAGTAAGATAATATGAAAAGATATATGAAATTTTTCACTGGAATAGTCTTTTGGGGCATCCTTTTAGTGTGTAGTGCATGCACTGACGAATACGAAGCAAACAATGGAGGTATGAAGGAGTGCTGTGAGGGAGTACCCTTTACAGTCCGGGCTATAGTCGCTGATTTTGAAGAGCTCTCCAATGCAGGAAAGTCCTCTACACGTACCTCTGTAAGGGACGAACATTTTAAAATGGAGTTTGTCGATGGTGATTCGATTGGTGTTTTTGCCATAAAGGACGGTGCTATAATGGATAATATTGATAATGCCAAATTGGTTTACAATATGTCAAGCGGCAGTTGGAATCCGGTGGGAAATGGTACACTTTATTGGTATGATGGAGTGAGTTATGTCGCTTACTATCCATATAGGAAGAATATCACAATAGATCTCTCAAAAGGTATGGACGGAGCTATTGCTTCACTGACCGGGAATGAAAAACTGCAACCTGCGAAGGACCAGTCCACAACAGAAAAGCATATTGTCAGCGATTTGTTGGTTGCCACCGGCGTACCTGCTATTGACAATTCTTCCGGAATAATCCTGAACTTGCTGTTTCAACACCAGTTTGCATTGCTTGTGTTGCAACCGCAAGTATACGTAGGTTGTTTTGCACCAGAAAAAGCAGGCTTTGTTTACCATAGGGAATCGAGGGTTTTAGGAACAGACTCGGCGGCTATTAATGTGAGTCTGAACGGTATTACTCCATATCAGATAGATTCTTTGAAATATTGTGCCATTGTTCCGCCGCAAGCAAATGCACGGGTTACCGGAAACTATATGACTACCGATGGCAGAGATGATACGAATATAAAGATAAATTATTCGGGCAGCTCCATCAGTTTTACTTCTGGAAAATGCTATACCTTGAAGGTTATTAGTCCCGTACCCGGTAAAGGAAGTATAGAAAGAAAGCTTTATCCCGGGGATTTTGTCTTTCAGAACGAAATCGATAAAAGAATAGAAGTACATCCCGGAAACGGGAAGTTGGAAGAAGATGGGAAAATCTATGATTATGAAAATGCTATCGGAATGGTAATTACTTGCGATCCGGAAAGGATGACAGACGAGAGGTGTAATAAAAAAGGATGGAATCATGCCTATGTGATGATGTTGGATAGTTTGAAAGAAGGGAATTGGGGACCGATGGATTTAATCGAAGCGGATATTGATACAATATCAATAGCTGATGTGAAGTCAAAGCATGATTTTAGCAGAATTAAGAATAACATGAACGGGTACTCTGAAACTTTACAAATGCTGGCAAATCATGAGGGTGATGCATCTTTTGTAAGCGACTGTCGTGCTTTTTATCTGGTGAAAACTTACAATAACAGCAATAAGGTGCCGGATGGGATCGAACGTAGTCCGTGGTTTCTGCCAAGCATAGGGCAATGGTTTGATGTATTGGTGAATATTTGTGGAAAATCTCCGGAAAACTTTCGGCACAATACCGGTAATGGTTTACAAGACGAAAAGTGGGGACTGGAAACGTTGGACAAGTTAAAAGGACAGTTATCCAAAGTTGGTAAATCGCTACCGCAGTTTAACGTGAATCACAGACTTGGTTTCAGTGGCAGTTCTCAATATGATAAAGATAGAAACTGGATGCTTCTCTGGCATATCGATGATCCCTTATACAAATGGGAAAGGGTTTGCTTACAAGGATATAATAAGACTTCTGCATGGCATGTCCGGCCGTTTTTTGCATTTTAATCATTCCTTGATTAAAAACAGTTCTAATCTAAGTTTGAATTCATTATGAAAAAGTCCGGATAGCGCATTGATATTTTATGTAATTTCGTTTGTGTTCTCGAAATAGTGGAGTATCTTTGTTTTCATTTAAATATATTATGATTATGAAACTGAATACTTATCGCTTGTCTTCTTTGGAAGACCCTACTGATGAACAACTGCATGCTTTGATGGAACAAGTGGCTGTTGCGGCCCGTGAAAGTTCTCGCAAGGCAAAAAGAGAATTGGAGCGGAGAATGCAAGAGGTGAGAGAAAAATTGAAAGCATATAGAGCTAAAAATGTAAGTGATATATCCATGTGATGAACGAAAAAAATCCGACACTTTGTATAGTAGCTGGTCCGAATGGTTCGGGTAAAACTTCTACGACAGTGCAACTGCTTCATAATGAATGGGCAGAAAATAGCCTTTACATTAATCCTGATAATATAGCGCAAGAACAATATGGTGATTGGAATTCTCCCGTTGCAGTATTGAAGGCAGCAGAATTGGCGACTAAAATGCGTTATGAGTGTTTAAGGAAAAGGCAAGATTTTGTATTTGAAACAGTCTTTTCCTCAGACGAAAAACTTGCATTTGTTGAAGAAGCAAAAAAAGCAGGATTTTTTATTCGCATTTTTTTTGTCTGTACAAATAATCCTGAGATAAATGTACGGCGTATTACACAGCGCTATTTGAATGGAGGGCATGAAGTTCCCATTTCCAAAATTATTTCCCGTTATTATAAATCGTTATTGAATATAGGCAAAGCAATATCCTTGGTTGATAGGGTATATGTCTACGATAATTCAATAGAAAATCAAATTCCTCGATTATTGTTCCGCACTGTAAACGGGACCCTCTTCAAACAATATGTAGAGGAAATCCCGCAGTGGGCACAGTTCCTTATCAAATAGAGAATGAAAAGAGTCTATACCAAAACTGGAGACAAAGGAACAACGGGTATTCATGGTGGCGCGCGTGTGCCGAAAGATGACATCCGTATCGAGGCAAACGGATGCCTTGATGAATTGAATGCCGTGATTGGTATCGTGCGCTCCATGCTGGCGGCAGAAGATGGATGGCAGGAGTTGCTGCATGCTGTCCAGCGGGAACTGATGGTGGTGATGAGCCATGTGGCCACTCCCTCGGGAGTGGTGAACCCTAATCCGCTTTCTGCCGCAGAGCTCACGCTGCGCTGTGAGCAGGAGATGGATGCCATGACCGTCCTGCTGATGACGGACAACGGCTACTTCCTTTTGCCTGGTGGCACTCCCATATCAGCCCAACTGCAGTTTGCCCGTACCGTGGCCCGCCGTGCCGAACGCCGTTTGTGGACACTCCATCGCCAAGACCCTGTGAACGAGGATATTCTGCGCTTCATCAACCGCCTTTCGGACTTGTTCTTCGTCATGGCCCGCATGGAGATGCAGCGGCAGGACTGGCCGGAGGAGAAATGGCAAGAGTTTGCCTACAAAAGGAAAAGACTGTAAGCACTTATCGCTAACCGCCGGGAAGCTGTTTTCAGCATAGGGGTTCTATTTGCTGTCCGAGCCTTAAATCATACAGACATGCCCGTACTTCCGCTTCGCTGCCGATATGCTTTCCTGCATCGTCGGACAGCTTCACGCATTCGCGCCATTCCTGGTTGACGTTCATCTTGCATTGCGTCAGTTTCATTACGATGTTGGAGGGCTTGAATCCGGTATCATTCGTCAGATTGGTGCCGATGCCGAAGGAGCAGCGGATTTTGCCCCTGCAATGCTCCTGGATGTCGAGTGCCTTGCCAAAATCGAGCGCATTGCTGAAGACGATGGTTTTAGTGGTAGGGTCGATGCCCAGTTCGCGGTAGCGGGCAACGAGCTTGTCGGTGAAATCGAATTCATCGCCGGAGTCGCAGCGTACACCGTCGAATAGTTTGGCCTGCTTGCGGCTCAGGTTACTTAAGAAAATGCCGGAGGTATAGGTATCGGACAGTGCGATGCCCAAGTCACCGTCGTACACGTTCACCCAGTTTTCCAAGGCCATGTAGTTGGCGTGTTTGTAGCCGAACTGTGCGCCGTGGAACATGAACCATTCATGCGGATGCGTCCCCATAGGCTTCATGCCGTATTTCATGGCGAAGTGGCAGTTGGAAGTCCCGGTACAGTATTCGGCGGCTTCCTTCAGACGGTCTATGACTTTGTCCTGTACCTCGAACGAGAAGCGTCTCCGGGTGCCGAACTCCGAAAAATACAGCTGGTGTCGGTTGGAGAGTGCCACCTTTTCGGACAGTTTGCAGAGTATGCCGTCCATGTCGGCCACGTTTCCCAAAGAACGGTTCTTTATTTCGGATACGATGGAAAGCAGGGGGACTTCGTAAAGGGTGGCCTTGTACAGATAGTCCGTGATTTCAATGTTCAGGTGCCGGTCCTCGTCCAGATGGATGCTTACCTTCTCCGGCTGGAAGCGGAAGGAGGAGAGCCACTCCCAATAGACCCTCGGCAGGAAACGGCAGTGGCGGGTCATGTATTCCAGCTCTTCGGCAGTAAGTACGGTCTGTGCCAGGCTGTCCACCGCCTCTTGCAGTTCCTTCAGAAACGTGTCCGTATAGGCGGTGTCGTCTCTGTCCTTGAAGCTGAAAGTGCCCATGGCATAGGGAAACAATTTGATGTAGGCATACGAGGTGGTGAATTTGTAAAGGTCTGTATCGAGTATGGTATGAATCATGGCAAAATATTCTTTAGTTATGATGTTCGATTTTGGGGATGAAGATAGTGAAAATTTCTTATTTGACCAGCCTCTATCTGTTAACAACGGCATATTCCTATTAAACCATGTTATAAATGAGACCGTCATGGACAGAAATTTTGGATATTTCGGGGAAGTCCGTACATTTACAATGTGTTTTTCATAGTATTAGATTTAAGGTTAACAAAAGATTGGCTGTCTGGGATAGATAGCCTTTTTTTATGCCTTCACTTTTCCTTTTCCGTAGAGGTGGCGTGTAGTGCAGAGCGCCAAAGTTCCATAGACCAATACTTGTATCCACATCGTCAGCATCTGCGGCCATACGTCGGCCAGCGTTCCACCCATTGAATTCAGTTTTACAAAAGCAAGTACGGCAGGACCTGCCGGAAACAGATAGTGGGCTGCCTGCCAATACCATGGCATCAGCTCCAGCGGATAGGACACGCCCGAAAGGAAGATATAGCCCACAGAGAAGAAGGCTATCATCAGTAACGGCGCTTCGGAGTCTGTAAACCAGCGGGAGACGGCCAGGGCAAGGAAACTCGTGCCCAGCAGGAAGGGTATCATCATTGTGACGATGTCTCCTCCGCTGCCGATGTGGGGGATGCTGAACAGATGCGGCAGCAGTCCCAGCAGGAATAGGGAGAACACCACATACAGCATGAAGTATACGAAGGTCCTGCCCCCGACAATCCGTAATGTATCCTTCAATGAGTCGGCACGCATCAGCCGTATTCCTTTTCTTCGGGCTTCCGCTTCCTCGCCCGTTAGCATGGCAATCACCATCAGCATCGTCTGGAAGATGATGACAATTAGGACGGCGGGAATCAGATAGGAACCGTAGCCCTCCGTATAGTTGTAGAGCGCCGTGCCGGACACGCTGACGGGAGCGGACGAAGCCACTGCCAGCAACCCTTGCGGAGGTAGGAATACGGTGCCCTCCATGCGGTGGGCATCGTTCACGGCAAGCATGACGCGCGCACTGGATTCTTGCAGTCCTTTGAAGTTGAGGAAAGCGTCCGTGGCGGCATAGAGTACGAAGACCGAAGTCTCGCCCCGTGCCACACGTGCCTCGAAGTCGGCAGGCAGGTAAAGGATGCCTGCCACGTCGCCCTGCTTCATCCATTGGCGGGCTTCGAGGATGTTGGGTGTCTGGCCGTAGACGGCGGTCTGGGGAGTGGCGTCGAGCAGTCGGATGTATTCGCGGCTGAGGGCAGAGTGGGAGAGGTCTACCACTGCGACAGGAGCCTTGCGCACCAGGTTGGGGGCGTACATGTAGTTGTAGAGCAGTCCGTAGAGGAAGATACCGCCTGCCAGCACGAGCAGGATGGCGGGATTGGTGGCGATGGCATGCCACTCGTGGCGGATGACGGAAGCTGTTGACAATGCGGTAGGTGGGCAAGGTGATGGGGAGGCGGAGATTGCTTCTTCCCTTATCTCTTTTTTTATCCACCATTTCAGCAACGGCAGTATCAGCAGTGCCGTCAATAGGAAGATGAAGAGTGTAGCTACCGACTGCCAGAAGTAGGCAAACCCTGCATCGAAGTAAATCATGGCTTGTGCCGCCTCCGTGAAGTGCCGCACGGGGAAGAGGTAGGAGGCCGCATGCACGGGCGCATACATGGCTGTAACGGGAAACGTGACTCCGGACAGCGTAGCCCCCAACGACCCCACCATGGATACTACACTGATGATATAGGCAATCTTGGGAAAGACAGAATAGATAAAGACCGCCAATGCCTGGGTAGCGATGATGAAGAGCACGGTCACTGCATTCATCAGCCACAGACTGCCAGCGAAGGGGATATGTAGCGGGCCGAACAGTACATAGTTTGCCAGGATACCGATGGACGAGAAGATGAGGGTATAGGGCAGCAGTTTCCCTGCTACGGCAGTGAGGATATTGCCTCGTGCCATCTCCAGCCATTCGCCGGCGCTGCCGAATTTCAGTTCGCTGCCTATGGAGTAGACGGTGGTGAGCAGGATGAGTATCTGGAACAGTACGAAAAAGAAAGGCTGGCTCAGGTAGATGGAGTAGTCCATGTCCGGATTGTAGAGGGGATGGGTACTGGCTTCTACGGGGAGCAGAAAGGTCTGTATCTGTTCTCCGCTGACTCCCAGAGCTTCGGCCTGCATCACGATGGGCGAGAGCGCCACGGGGGCAAGCGTATTCTCGAACGCCGCCATCAGCTCGCTGCCTACCGAAAGAAGGGCATAGTGGTAATAATAAGTGAGCGTTGCGCCAGTTCCCGTCACCGCCTTCTGTTCGAAGCGGGGCGGGATGACGAGGTAGCCGTATATGTCCTTCTGTTGCAATGCCCGGCGGGCGTCGGCTTCGTCGGTGAAGTGCTCCGTCACACGGAAGGTGGGGGCGGCAGAGATGCGCCGGGAGATATTGCGCGAAGTGGCAGTGTTGTCCAGGTCGACGATACCCACGGGAATGTTCTCCATCTGTCCGTTTCCGAAGATGGTGGCCATGAAGAACAGACAGAGTAAGGGTAGCACGACGCAGACGCCGAGGTATAGACGGCGGGAGGTCATGCGGTGCCATTCGCGACGGATAACCATGCGAAGCGCTTTCATTGCGCAGCCAAATTCTTTATCTTTCATTTTTCATTCTTCATTTTTAAAAGTACGGACATCCCCGGTCTCAATCCCTCTACCTGCTGTGTGGGACGTGCGTGTATCTCGAACGTCTGCATGTCATAGCTGCCCGTCTGTTTGGTGGATTTCCAGGTGGCGAAGCTGCCCAGCGGACTGATGTAATAGATGCGGAATTCAATGTCCTTGCCGTCGATGGCGGGGACATCGGCACGGAAAGTGCCTCCCATCTTGAACTGCGGCATCAGGTCCTCGCGTATGTTCAGTACCACGTGTGCATCGTCCATCACGACAAGGCTCATGATGGGAGTGCCGGGGGCCACCAGCTCTCCGCGTTTGGGGAAGATGGTGGCTATCTGGCCGTCTTCGGGAGCAGTCAGGCGGGAGTCGACGAGGAGGGAGGAGACTTCATCGACGGTGCTTCGCGCCGCTTCCACCAGGCTGCGGGCCGAGGCGCGGTCCTCGCTCTGCGCTCCGTCTACGGCCATCTGGTATTGCTCGTAGGCGGCACGTTCGGCGGCTTGGGCAGCTTTGTATATGGCCTCCACCTCGTCACGCCGCTGGGAGGTGACGACACTGTCCTTATAAAGCGTTACAATGCGCTGGTAAGTGGTCTTGGCGAGGGCAAGGTCGCTCTGCGTCTTGTTCCAGAGTTGCCGGGCAGTGGCCACAATCTGGCGGCGGGTACCGGCGTCTATCTTCTTGTTCTGCTCCTGGGCCACCTGCTCCAGGGCATTCACCTGGCGGTATTTGGCTTCGATGGTGGGGCTGTTGATGACGACAAGCGTATCGCCTGCCTTCACCCAGTCGCCCTCTTGTACGAGGAAGGAGTCCACACGTCCGGGCAGCTTCCCGCTGATACGTATTTCCGTTGCTTCCACTTGTCCTTGCAGGACCAGGGGCTGCCGGCTCATGAGTAATATGCCGGCAAGCGAAATGATGACCGTTGCGGCCAGGATAATGACGAATGCAATGCTGATGCTTTTATTATTGATTTTCATAAAGGGTAGGTTTTAATAAGTTGTCTCGAAATATTTCTCGAACCGTTCTGGCGTTCCGCAGATAGCCAGCAGGTTCATCAGTGCCACATCATATTCGTAGTAGGCTGCCAGACGCGCCACGCGGACGGTTGCCAGCATCGTTTCCGCATCTACGACCTCGGTACTGGTTGCCATGCCTTCGGCAAAGGATTTCTTGCGGATTCGCACCAGCTCTTCGCTCAGCTCGATGGTGGTATTCAAGGCGCGTACGTTGTCTTGTGCCTTTTGCAGTTGGGTGTAGAGCTTGTCGATGCCTACGCTCAGGTCTTCTTTGGCTTTTTCTTGTCCCAAGGCGAGGGTTTGCTGGGCTATCTTCGACTGGCGGATGCGCTTCTCACGCGCCAGTCCGTCGAACAGGTTCCAGGTGAAGCCCACACCTACGATGGTGCGGGGAACAAGATTGCTTTGTATGCCGTGGGCATAGAGGGTCTGCTTGCCGAATACGGCGATGTCCGGTAGGTAGCCGCTCTGGTCGATGCGGAGCTGCTGGCGGGCAATCTGTGACTGCAGTTGCAGTTGGTTCACGGTGTAGTTCTCCACCCGCATGGCTTGCAGGAACTCCTCTTTGGCGGGCAGTTGGTCGTTGATGAAAAGCTCCGAAGTAGGATGGATGCTGCATGTGTCTTGCAGGTTGAGCAGGGTGCGCAGGGCACTTTGCACGACGGAGGCCTCCTTCCGGGCAGCCTCCAGTGAACGGGCAGCTTCATCCATATTCACTTGGGCAAAGAGCCGGCCTGCCTTGTCTATCATGCCGGCAGCTTCCAGTTTAAGGGCATTCTGGTAATGGCGTTGCAGGCTGTTGTAAGTCTCCTGCCGCACGCGTACTACCTCTTGCGCAAGTTTCAGCCCGAAGTAGCTTTCTGCCAGCAGGGTGCGTTGCGTGGCATCGGTCTGTCCCCGGTTTTCGCGGGCGATGTCTATCATGGTGTTGCCTATCTTCGAGGCCCGGATGCGCTTGCCGCCGGAGAATACGACCCATTCGGCGGTCAGGCCGACGGAAGTCAGGTTGCGTGGAGCCAGTGGAAAAGCGAGGGTATGGGAGCCTATCTGGTCGAGTATGCTGCTGATGAATTGGTCGTCCGGCACGATGTTGTGCACAAAGTCTTTTGCCGGGTCGGTGAACTGGGAAAGGGGCTGTTTTACCTCTATCTTTTCGGAAAGATGCACGAACGTACCGGCACCTTGCAGGGAGGGGTACCAGAGGGCATTCAGTTTGTCACGTTCCGCACGGGCGGCTTCAATTCCCTTGTCGGCTATTTTTAGGCTGCGGTTGCTGTTTTGCATCTGCCTTAGGGCATCACCGAAGCTAAGGGGAAGGGAGGTTTGTGCGGCCACTTCACCAATGGCAAGCAGCACGCAGGCAGCAACCGGAAAGAATCTCCGGCATAATAGATTATTCATAAGTTCGTTCGGTTTAGGGGTTCTTGTTTCTCTAAACAAGAGGAGGTGGGAATTGTTCAGTAGTCATCTTTTTGAATAGAACGTTACAAATATAGGAATAGTTTCCGAAGATATGGCTTATGAATGGGAGAGATATTCGGATTTGCACTATCTTTGCATTCGCTAAAATGGAATTTATGGAGAAACTTCATCCGATTATGTTTGCCGGGACGGGTAGTGATGTGGGAAAGAGCATCATTGCTGCCGCCTTCTGCCGCATCTTCAAGCAGGACGGCTATCAGCCCGCACCGTTCAAGGCACAGAATATGGCGCTAAATTCATTTGCCACTCCCGAAGGGCTGGAGATAGGCCGTGCCCAGGCTGTGCAAGCAGAAGCCGCCGGAGTGCCTTGCCACACGGACATGAATCCGCTGCTGCTGAAACCACAGTCGGACCATACCTCGCAGGTTGTTCTTAACGGGCGTCCTATCGGCAACCGCAATGCTTATGATTATTTCCGCAAGGAAGGACGCGACGAACTGCGCCGGGAGGTTTGTGCTGCCTACGACCGCCTTGCCGCCCGCTATAATCCCGTTGTGCTGGAAGGCGCGGGAAGCATCTCCGAAATCAATCTGCGGGATACCGACCTTGTCAATCTGCCGATGGCCCTGCATGCCGGAGCCGATGTAATTCTTGTGGGCGACATTGACCGTGGCGGTGTGTTTGCCAGCGTCTACGGTTCGCTGATGTTGCTTCGTCCCCATGAGCGGGAGCGAATTAAAGGAATTCTTATCAACAAGTTCCGGGGGGATATACGTCTCTTCGAGTCGGGCATTACGATGCTGGAGGAGCTTTGCGGCATTCCCGTTGTCGGGGTGGTGCCTTACTACCGTGATATCTACATTGAAGAAGAAGACTCCGTGGCGCTTGCCGCAAAGTCTGTCCGTGCCGAGAAGGGAAAGGTGAACATCGCCGTCATTCTGCTGCGCCACCTCAGTAACTTCACCGATTTTAATGTCCTGGAACGTGACCCGCGCGTACATCTCTTCTATACCAACAATGTGGATGAGTTGGCAAAGGCCGACGTCATCCTGCTGCCCGGCTCCAAGAGCACACTTGATGACCTTTACGAATTGCGCCGTAACGGTGTGGCGGCTGCCATCATCCGTGCCCACCGTGAAGGTGCCACCGTGATGGGTATCTGCGGCGGCTATCAGATGATGGGGCAGGAGGTGCTCGACCTTGAGCATGTGGAGGGGGACATCGAACGCCTGCCCGGACTGGGGCTGTTGCCCATCAGTACCCGCATGTCGGGAGAGAAAGTGACCCGTCAGGTGAAGTTCGGTCTGTGCAATCCCCATTCTCCATTTTCCACTCTCCATTCTCCATTAATGCAGGGCTATGAAATCCATATGGGAGTGACCACCCCTGTAGAAGGTGCTCCCGATTCTCCTCTGAATCTTTTGGAGAACGGCTCTACCGACGGTTACTACGTGGACTCTACCTGCATGGGGACCTATATTCATGGCATTCTCGACAATCCGGAATTCATAGATTTCCTGCTTGCGCCTTTTGCAGACAAACTGTCCGGGAATGCCGGCGCTTTCGATTACCATACATTCAAAGAAGAACAATACGATAGGCTTGCCGAGCACGTGCGCCGCCACGTCAACCTGCCGCTTATCTACCAAATATTGACAAAGAACCATGATTGAAGGACACGGAGATGATTCCTATAAATACAGCCGTCCCATTACGGCAAACTTCAGCTCGAATGTTTACAGCAGGGTAGACCTCTCTGCCTTGAAGGCGCATCTGTGTACCCGGATTGACGGCATCGGCAACTATCCCGAACCGGAGCCTTACACGCTTGAGGCCTGCCTTGCCCGCCGCCACCGTCTTCCTGCCGAGGCAGTGTGCGTGACGAACGGAGCTACCGAAGCCATCTATCTTACCGCACAGACTTTCCGCGGGACAAACACCGCCATTGTGCAGCCCACTTTCAGTGAATATGCCGATGCCTGCCGCATGCACGGCCATCGGGTCACTTCCCTCTACCGGCTTCCTGCGGAGAGCGAGGGGTATCGCTTGCCGGAAGAGGTGCGCATGCTGTGGCTGTGCAATCCCAATAACCCTACCGGAACGGTTGTGGAGAAGGAATATCTGGCAACACTTATCAGTCATAATCCGCAGGTCTGTTTCGTCATCGACCAGTCCTACGAGTTTTTCACCTTGCGTCCGCTTTTCTCTGCTGCCGAGGCTGCGGAGTTTCCCAACGTCTTGCTGCTGCACTCCATGACCAAGCGTTATGCCGTTCCCGGTCTGCGACTGGGATATGTCACCGGCGCCCCCCACCTGCTGCACCGTCTGCGTACCAACCGTATGCCCTGGTCGGTCAACCAGCTTGCCATTGAGGCAGGGCTCCATCTGCTGGAACATGATGTTCCCAATCCGCTGGATGTGGCGTCTTACTTGCAAGAGGCTGCCCGCCTGCGCAGTGCGCTCGAGGCATTGGGAGGACTGGAGGTATGGGCCACCGAAACCCATTTCATGCTGGTGTGCCTCCGTATGGGTAGGGCTTCCGCTTTGAAAGACTATCTGGCAGGGGAGCATGGTATCTTGATTCGGGACGCCTCCAACTTCGACGGACTGAATGAGCATTTCTTCCGTATAGCCGCCCAGAGCCGGGAGGAGAATGACAGGCTTGTAAAAGCAATAGGACAATGGCTTGAGGAGGAATAACCGATGGAAGAAGATGTACTTATACTTTTGGGTGTCGCCTTCAACTTGAACCTGCCGCTTCTCACTGCCTGGCTGCTCGACCATTGGCTGGGCGACCCGGCATGGCTGCCCCATCCGGTTGTGGCTTTCGGCAAAGCCATTTCTTTCTGTGAGCACCGGTTGAACCGGGGCGATTCGTGTTTCCTGAAAGGTGCGTTTGTGGCGGTGTCTCTTGTCTTGGGGGTATATGTCATTACGCTTTTGTTGCTCCGCTTGGCGGCACTCTTTTCTCCGGGCATGCTTCTGACGGTGCAAATATTGCTGATATTCTATTGCTTGGCGGGCACTACGCTGGTTCGCGAGGTGCGTATGGTGTTCAAGGCGGTGGACCGTTCCTTGGAGGAAGGGAGGATGCAAGTGGCACGTATCGTAGGGCGTGATACGTCTGCACTCTCGGCGCAGGAGGTGAGAACCGCGGCATTGGAGACTTTGGCAGAGAATTTGAGTGACGGGGTAGTTGCCCCCTTGTTCTGGTATCTGCTGTTGGGAGTTCCGGGCATGCTTGCCTATAAGATGGTGAACACGCTGGATTCCATGGTCGGCTACAAGAATGAACGCTATCGTCGGTTCGGCTGTTTTGCTGCCCGTTTGGATGATGTTGCCAATTATATTCCCGCCCGTCTGACAGCCTTTCTGATGGTACTGGTTTCCGGTCGCCTTTCCTTGTTTGCTTTTGTGGGCAGATATGGCAGCCAGCATGCCAGTCCCAATTCCGGTTATCCGGAAGCCGCCCTTGCCGGTATTCTGGACTGCCGTTTCGGAGGTCCGCACAACTATTTCGGCGAGGAGGTATGGAAACCTTATATCGGTTCTAATGAACGGCCTCTGAAGACGGAAGATATGCGTGTGGCTGTCCGCATCAACCGGCGTGTGGAGTGGTGGATGGTGGTTGCCGTAATAGTGACATCGACCTTGGCTTCCTTTTGTTTTTAAAATGTTGTTATTTTAACTGATTCTTTGTCCGTTCCAAAAAGATATAATATCTTTGCAAGACCGCGTTGCATTAAAAAATGTAACTTTTAAAGCAGACAAAGTCTTATAAATGAGGATAAAGCAACTATATATATTCCTTTTCTTTATTTGGTTCGGGAGCACAATAATTGCATCGACAACAGATAAAGCGGATTCTTGGACTAAAGAAAAGGAAAGTATAGTCCATGAGGTCATCTCCACTTTTCACAACAGCCTCGGTTTCGACTATCTGACCCGGGAGGAGTGTGACTCGCTGAATGCCGACGGCCTTTTGTCCCAATTGGATGAATCCCAGCGCTATTACACCTATTTCGAACTGGAAAGGATACTTATAAAATCCTCCCTTTTCCGTGGAGAAATCCGTATGGCTATTGCCCAGAGCGACCAGATGTACTCCAAAGCCCGCGCGCTTGCCTACCCCTTCGGCAATGCCCTTGCGCTGAATGCCATGGGAGAGGTGTACAGCTATACCGGCAGGCTCCGGGAAGCCGGTGTCGCTTATGAAGAGTCCTTGAGACTGCTGGATGGGATGGACGGGGAGGATGTGCATATCCGCATGCTACTGGTGGAACTGATAGATTATAACCTGCGCATACGGAATGTAAACGGTGCCTCGCGTTATCTTGCACGTCTGAACCTCTATCCGGAAGACCGGCTTTCTCCGCTGGAGCTGGTCATGCGTCACATCTCCAATGCTTCCTGCCAATTATTCAAGGGTGACTTGAAAGCTGCCAGCCATTGTCTGGTACAGATAGGCCAGCTTGAAGCGCAACTGATTCCGGAGATACGGCAATACCTTCTGATTATAGATGCCCGTTATCTGGTGGCCACCGGAGCGCATGAGGCAGCCTTGACCGCCTACAATGATTTCCTTCAAACCGAATATGCCCGGATAAACCATAACATCTACAAGGAAGCTCTGCTCGAAAAGGCGGATTTACTGGTGAAGATGGGAAACAAGGAAGAAGCCTACGGACAGTACGACAAGGTCTTTTCGTATATCAAGACTTCGTTCGAGAAGAACTATCCCAAGGAGATAGACCGGCTCTGTACCCGTTTCCAGGCCGACCAACTGGCCTACCAGAACGAACGCGACCGCATTGTATCCATGCGTTTCTATCTGGCAGGCATCATTGTGTCCGTACTGTTTCTGATATTCCTCCTGGTGCTGGGCTGGAAGAAGATATTCCGTTTGAAGCGTTCCCAGATGCGGCAGGAGGCGATGAAGGAGAAAGCGGTGCAAGCCATACAACGGAAGAATATGTTTCTTTCGAACATGAGCCATGAGGTACGTACGCCGCTGAATGCCATTGTCGGATTCTCGGCGGTACTGACGGATGAGGACGAGTCGTTCGATGACGAATCACGCCGGGAATTCTCCGAAATTATCAAGGTGAATTCCTTTCAGTTGCTGAAACTTATCAATGACATTCTGGATTTCTCGGATTTCGAGAATGACAATATAACCTTCAACATCCGCACGCATGATGCCGTGAAGTTGTGTAATGAGGTCGTGGAGACCGTGATGGCCTCGCGCAAGCTGGAGGTTGAAATGCGTTTTGACACGGATTTGTCCGTCCTGATGCTGGATACGGACGATGCGCGCCTCCGCCAAGTCTTGATAAACCTGCTGGTGAATGCCACCAAGTTTACGGAACAAGGCTCCATCGTGCTGGAACTGAAGATGGTTGATGCCGGTACGGCACTTTTCTCCGTGACGGATACCGGATGCGGCATTCCACCGGAGAAGCAGCACTTGATTTTTGAACGCTTTGAAAAGCTGAATGATTTTGTGCAGGGAAGCGGACTGGGCCTTTCCATCTGCCAACTGATTGTGAAATATATGAACGGCAAGCTGTGGGTGGACAGTGGGTACACCCGTGGCGCGCGTTTCTGTTTTACGCATCCTTTGAAGTATAATCCCGCATTACACGGAGGAACGGCGCAATGAAACGAATACTGATTCTCATCCATGTTTTGTTTTGCGGATATATCTGTCCGCTGCTGGCAGAAGACACGGGGGCTGTCCGGTATCAGGACAGCATCCTGAAGGTTGCCGATACCCTGCCGGCCACCCTTGTCCGGCTGACGTATCTCCGTGACATGGCCTACAAGCACCAGTATGCTCCCTATAACATGACTTTTTCCACCCGTCTGTACGAGGAGGCGCGGCGGCAGAAGAACGCTTTCTATGAGAATATGGGCGCTTACTATCTGGCGGCATGTTATGACAAGAAACACGACCCGGACAGTCTGTCGTATTGGGTGGATGTGCTGAAGGATTTTGTCTCCCAGGTAGGCACTTACGATTATTATCTGGAGCAGAAGGCTGCCATCAGCCGCGCCCTGGCTTCCAAGAGACAGATAGAGAAAGCGGTGTATGTGGCTAAGGAGACGTTGGAGGAATCAAAACTCCGCCATAGCAATAATGGGATGATAGCGGCGTATAACAGCTTGGGATGTGCCTACGGAGTGTCCAGCCGCCCGAATGAGGCACTGGACTCTTTCTTGGAGGCTTACCGGAATTTCTCTCCCCAGACAAAGGCCAGCCTGAAGGTGGATATACTGTCGCGTATTGCCCAGGTATACGGCAATGGCGGTAAAGACAGCTTGAAGCTGCCCTATTTGCATGAAATGGACATGACGTTGCAGACGGTTATTTCCAAAGAACCCGAGACAAGGAAGAACTGGAGCAATTTCGAGATTGACTGCGAAGTGAAGTATATCCTGCACTACATGAACCGGAAGAACTTTACAGTGGCGCATGAGCATATCGAGAAAGTAAAAAAACTGCTTGAGCCGCATGTAGATCCCGTCTTCTGGCTGAATGTCCAGTTGATACAGCTTCAATACTATGCCAAGACCGATGAGTATGACAAAAGCATCGCATTGATAGACGAGGTGACCCCTACGGTACTGAACAACTACGTCTCCACCTTTGCCACTTTGATAAACTACAAGGCGAGTACGCAATATGACAAGGGGGACATTGACGGGGCCATCGAGACCCGGCGCTACCTCATACGCAAGCAGGATTCGCTGAACAATGCCTTCTCGGCCAACCAGTTGAAGCAGGTGAAGGAGATTTACCACATTGACGAGCTGTTGTTGGAGAAGCAGAAGATTCAGGACATGAATTACCGTATAGGATTTATATTCCTGGGCGTCTGCCTGCTGCTGATGCTGCTTTTCTACTTGTATACGCGCTATGTCTCCGGAAAGATTGCTGTCGTAGAGAAGAAGACGGCTGAAGCCGCTTTGCAGGCAGAGACGGACAACATCGCGAAGGAACGTCTGAAATCGGAAATCAGCCATGATATACGTACTCCGCTGAATGTGGTGGTGGGCTTTGCCGAATTGCTGACCGGAAAGGAGGAGCTGGATAAGGAGACTAAGAGGGAATACGGGCAGATGATTCAGACCAATGCGGAAAGTCTGCTGAATTATGTCAACAGCATTCTGGAATTGTCCCGCTTGGAGTCCGGCAAGATTCAGTATGAGGACGAGGAGTGTGACATTATTCAGTTGTGCAGTGAGGTGCTGGATAAAGTGAACGGCCGTGAGGAGAGCACTGTGTCTGTCAGCCTGCAGACCGACCTCAAGGAACAGCTTGCGAGGACAGACCGAAGGTGGTTCGATACATTGCTTGTCAGCATGCTGACTCCGTCAGAGAATGACACTGCCCGTTATGAGGCGATTATCCGCATCAGACGGGACCGCACTAGGTCGGCCCTCTATTTCGACGTGGTCAACGCCCCGTTTGCAAAGGTACATTTTGAGAATAAAACGAGCTTGATTCGCCATGAAATCAATGCCCATTTTATTCATTATTTTGGAGGTATCTACAAGGTGCAAACCGAAGCGGAGGAAGGCCCTACTATTTCGTTCACTATTCCTTGTCGAGATTGATGCGGACGATGCCGCCGTAGGGCGTCAATGCGTCGAAGGCTTCTTCGGCTTTAAGGATTCCGGCATAGAGTTGTGCGCAGATTAATACGCCTCCGTGTGCGAAGATGGCAACGCGTGTATAGGGCTTCTTCTTTAATTCGTCCAAAAACTGGCTGACACGCCGGTATTGCATGGTAAAAGATTCTCCACCGGTAGCTGCCACGTTCATGTAGTCGGCATACCATTCTTGCAGGCGTGGGTCCTCATTCTGCTCGAACGGCTTCATCTCCCAGTCGCCAAAATTGATTTCCATAATCCGTTTGTCCCGTTCTGCATCGGGATAGCCGCAATAGGTGGCGAGGCGCACGCAACGGGTCAGGGGACTAGTGTAGACGTGGTCGAACGGAAGGTATGCCTTCAGGTTTTCTGCTGTCACGGCGGCTTCCGCTTCAAACGTGGGTTTCAGGGGAACATCGGTCTGACCGTAGCACATCCCCGGAGGAACATCTACCGAAGTGTGTCGAATGAGTATTACTTCCATCTTTAATTTTCAGTTGTTAATTTATAATTAGAATAAGGCTTCCCAAGTAGAAGGACAGTTCGCATAGCAGGAAAGTGGCCCCGCAGCAGTCCCCCGTATATCCTTGTAGGCGCCGCTTCATCAATCGGTAGAGCAGGAAGAAGGTGAGCAGTGGGAAGAGGGTGGCAATCCACAGCTTTATAGGCAGCAGCAGTACGAAAGGCACCAGGCCACAGAGAAATCCGGCCAGCAACTCGTGCCAGCTCATGCGGTTGTAGACGGTCTTGCTTTTGCTGTCTTCCTCTTTCCGGGCATAGGGCAGGTAGTTGACAATCTGGGAGGCACAGAACTTGGACCAGCAGTCACCGCTGAGCACAAGGATGCAGAGAAGTCCCAGTGGCAGGTGATGAAGTTGGAGCAACAGCAGGAAATAGCATATCAATCCGATGACACCGTAGCTTCCGATGTGGGAATCCTTCATGATGGCAAGAGTCCGTTCTCGGGTGGTACCGCCACCGAAACCGTCGAAAAAGTCTGCCAGTCCGTCTTCGTGCAGGCAACCGGTGACAAGCAGGCGTGCGATGAGGGCAAGAATCCATGCCAATGACACCGGCATAATCTGTCCGGCAAGCCACAGCACTGCCGCCATCACGCCTCCCGTCAGCCAGCCTACAAGCGGCCAATAGGGAACCACATGCTTGAAACACTCTGCCGGTACTTCCTTGATTTTCCAGAAGGGCAGTCGGGTGAGCATTATGAATGCAGCCAAGACATTGTTCATGTTAAAAGTATTTAGTGATGGAGGCATGTGCAAAGTTATCCATTTCATTGAGCATCCGCACGGCCGAGTCGACAATGGGATATGCACAGATGGCCCCTGTTCCTTCTCCCAAACGCAGCCCCAGATTCAGCAGCGGACGGGCATGCAGGGCGTCGAGCACCAGTTTGTGGCCCGACTCGTCTCCGCAGTGTCCGAAGATGGCGTAATCCGTCACTTCCGGGTAGAGCCTGGCGGCGGCAAGCAGGCAGTTGGTCATGATGAATCCGTCAACAAGGATAATCATCCTCAGCTCGGCAGCTTGCAGCATGGCGCCTATGGCCATTACCATTTCCAGTCCACCAAAGTAGCGGATGATGTCCCGGGGAGAGCCGTCGCCTTTGTAATTCTCCATAGACTGTTTCAGCACTTCGTATTTGTGGCGGATGCCCGCGCTGTCGAGTCCGCTACCTGCGCCGACACATTGTTCCAGAGGAATACCGGTAAAGCAGGTCATCCACAAGGAGGATGAAGAGGTGTTTCCGATACCCATTTCACCGAAGCTGAGGACATTGCTGCCTTCTTCATGGCATTGGCGCACCACCTCGGCACCCCGTTCCAGGCACATCTCCATTTCCTCTTCCGTCATGGCTGCCTCGTGCAGATAATTTCTGGTACTTTTGCGCACTTTCATATTGATGATGCCTTTCTCGTAGGGGAGGTCGTAGTCTACTCCTGCATCTACTATTTTCAGGGTAAAGCCGTGCTGCCGGCAGAGGAAATTGACACCTGCCCCTCCATGAAGGAAGTTACTGATTTGCTGCCAGGTGATTTCCTTTGGAGACAGACTGACGCCCTCTTCGACAATGCCGTGGTCGGCGGCGAAGATAATGTTTTGCGGATGTTTCAAGGCGGGGGATAATGTCTGTTGTATGAGTCCGATTTGGAGTGCCAGTTCTTCTAAAATGCCCAATGAGCCTTTGGGTTTGGTCAGGTTGTTGATTTTGTCAATCAATGCAGGACGGATTGACTCGTCCGGGCGGGTGATATGAAATGTTTTCATCAGTCTGTTGAATTTTAGTTGTTTGTTGTTTTATGAATGAGTGTTTTTTACGGTAAGTGGGATGCCGGATACCATCAGTATCACTTCGTCGGCACGGGCGGCTACATATTGGTTCATCCAGCCTTGCATGTCCGTGAACTTTCGTTGCAGTTCGTTCTCGGAAGTTCCTCCCATACCTATTTCATTGGTTACAAAGATGAAGGTTGCGTCTTGTGCCGTGAAGCGGTCGAACTCCGCCTTTACTGCGGCAAGTGCCCGGTCGGTATCTGAATGCAGGTCGAAGAAAAAGTTGGTACACCATAAGGTGATGCAGTCTATCAGGACGATCCGTCCCTCCAGCCGGTGGCGGCTGAGTTCTTTCTGCTCTTCGATGTTTGTCCATTCCGGTCCCCGGCGTTCCTGATGCCGGATTACCCTCTGGCGGAATTCTTCGTCCCAAATGCGTGCTGTGGCAAGATAAACGGGAGTGGGAGAGAGCTCGAGTGCCAGCTTTTCCGCATAGGTACTTTTGCCGGAACGTGCTCCTCCGGTGATGAGTATGATTCGTTTCATTGGTATTTAGTCTGTATTTTGAAAGAATATCTTTGTTTTCCCGAGCAAAAATAGGAAATATTTGACGAAACGTTTGTTTTTTTAGGAAGGAATTTATTAACTTTGCCACCGTTTTTAAGGCATGACCTTGGAAATGTTTATGCGGCAGTAGCTCAGTTGGTAGAGCATCAGCTTCCCAAGCTGAGGGTCACGAGTTCGAGTCTCGCTTGCCGCTCTTTATAAAAGGCTGAATACTTAGTTATTCAGTCTTTTTCTTTTTTAAGAACATTCATTCTCAGGTATTAATAATTCTTCTAAACTATTTTTTAAGCTGCACTTATATTGTTTTTCCCCTTTTTCTGTTTTTCTTATTGTTTGTTCGCATATGTAATATAGCCGAAATATATATTACATCGTGAATAGTAAATTTACAAAAATGCAACACTTTAAAAGTTAATAAATATAAAAGAAGTGATAATATATTCTTTATATGTTGCTTTTATTAAAAATTATCCATTTATTTGTCTGACAAATAATACTAATAGGACTAATAATAACACGATTTAATATATGGAAAACTTAAAAATTGATGGGCAGTCGATTACTTTGGTAGACCAAGTGGAAGACAAGTTATTGAATTATTTCAGAAGTCAGGACTTGAAAGTGGGTGATTCTATCCCTAACGAAATTGAGTTGTCGTCAGCGTTGGGGGTAGCTCGTAGTGTTCTTCGGGAAGCTCTTAGCCGTCTGAAAATGATGGGAATGATTGAAAGCCGTACACGTCGTGGAATGATATTAACTGAGCCTTTCATCTTAGGGGGAATGAAGAGAGTGGTTGATCCCCGTATTATGAGCCAGGAATCACTTCTCGATCTTTTGGGATTTAGGGTTGCCTTGGAGATAGGAATCAGTAGTGACATATTTCATAATATTAAAGAGCAGGATATTATGGAACTGGAAGAGATTGTTAATGCAGGCGTTGCATTGGGGAACAACGAATATGCCAATCTCAGCGAATATACTTTCCATTCAAAACTATACGAAATAACGGGGAATAAGACGATTGTACAGTTCCAAAGCATCATTCATCCGGTTATGAACTTTGTAAAAACCAATTTGAGGGAACGGGTGGAAGCTATAAATATAGAACTGGAGAAAAAGGGAAAGATTGTAACTCACACCGATTTATTGAACTTTATCAAGAATAAGGATGAAATGGGCTACAGAAATGCTATCGAGCAACACTTTTATGTCTATAAGAAGCTGATTTATGATAGGGCAGTGTTAGGAGAACAGAATAAGGGTCAATCACAATAAAAATATGACAAATGACACGGATTGTAAATAATTGTGTTGCATTGGTATGCCTTTGTTTGTTTTGGGGTCAAAGCCTGAGAGCTGCAGATGCTTCTCATTCTGAGCAGATAAAGTGGGGCAACGAGAGTGTTTTTAATGAGGAACACAACACTTTGGGACTCTTTTCCGGAGTACTTGGCGGACAAATTGTATTGGCAGGCGGCACTTCCGACGATTATAGCCGATGGGGAAGAAATGCGGTATGCCTTTCTGAAAATGCCGGATTCGCTTTGTATGAAGATGTGTTGTCCAAGCCGTTGGCTTATGGCGCTTCCATAACACTCTCTGACGGTATCTTGTGTATTGGAGGGCGTGATTCTTCCCAATGCTACGAAGATGTATTTTTTGTCACAATGCAGCAGGGCAAACTGAATGTTTCGGAAGATTGGCCGCCACTTCCTTTTCCGTTGTCTAACGCGGCAGGAGCACTACTGGACAATAAGGTATATTTGTTTGGAGGCAGGAAGTCGGTAAGTCCGTCCAGGTTATCGGATTCTTTTTTTGTGCTGGACTTGTCGAACAAGTCCAGAGGATGGAAAGAACTACCGGGCTATCCGGGATGCGTCCGGGAAGATGCAATTCTCGTGGTACAGAACAACGGCGTTTCCCCTTGTCTGTATTTATTGGGTGGACAGACGGAAACGGAAGAAGGGTTGTCTTCTTGCTTGACTGATGGATATGTCTATAACCCCCAATTGGGTAAATGGAGTTCATTAGGTTCGGATTTTCCGAAAGGAATATGTGCTGCTGTCGCCAGCGGAGCCAACCATATACTTCTTTTTCAGAAAGAGCCGGAAGATACACAGCATCTTAAAAAAGAGAATGCTTTATGGAAATATCATACAATTACGCAGACTCTTGTCAAGTCTGAACGTATTCCAGGTACCTATGACACCATGCAAGTCTTGCAAAGAAACCGTTCCTTCGTTATACTCGGTAACAATGTCAGTTCCGGAACGAATAGACTGTACAGCCTTCAAGGGGATATTGTTCCTTTGGAAAAGGGGTTGGGACTTGTCAATATCCTTGTGATTATCGGTTATTTTGCCGTATTGGCCGGAATTGGAATTTACTTTTCACGGCGCCAGAAAAGTACGAATGACTATTTCAAGGGTGGAGGACGCATTCCGTGGTGGGCTGCCGGGCTGAGTCTTTTCGGAACCGCGTTGAGTGCCATCACCTTCATGGCTATACCCTCCAAGGCGTATGCCACTAACTGGAGTTATGTGTTGTTCAATACCGGTATTGTGTTTGTTGCCCCCGTCATTGTTTATGTCTTTATTCCTTTTTTCCGGAGATTGAATATAACGACTGCCTATGAATATCTGGAGATACGTTTCAATGTCTTTATACGGGTTATTTGCAGTCTGGCCTTTATTATTTTCCAGGTAGGGCGTATGGGTGTCGTGCTTTTTCTGCCCTCCATTGCTTTGAATGTGGTGACTGGGTTGGATATATTCCTATGTATCGGTATTATGGGAGTTTGTAGTATTCTATATACAATGATAGGGGGAATAGAGGCGGTTGTATGGACAGATGCCATTCAAGTAATTGTACTGTTGGGAGGAGCGATATTTGCAGTGATATACATCTCGTGTTCTCTTCCCGGTGGATGGGGTGAAACGATTGATATTGCCGTGGCAAACGGTAAGTTCGATTTGGGAGCAACGGACTTTGACTTGAAGGATGCTACGATGTGGACTGTCATTATTGCCGCATGTTTTACCCATCTTACCACCTATGGGACGGACCAAAGTATGGTGCAGCGCTATCTCACTACCTCTTCGATGAAAGAGGCACGGAAGAGTGTATGGACCAATGCGATACTGACTGTTCCCGCCACACTGATTTTCTTCTTTATAGGCACTGCGCTTTATGCCTATTACAAGGTGTATCCTGAGAATCTGAGTATCAGTATTCCTAACGGCGATGCTATTTTTCCGTGGTATATTTTTACCCAATTACCGGTCGGTATTGTAGGGTTGTTGATTTCGGGCATCTTCGCTGCGGCAATGTCCACTTTGAGCGGCAGTATGAATTCGGCAGCCACAGCTTATATAGTAGACATTTATTCACGTTTCTTTCATAAGGGAGAGGGTGGCAATGAATTGCATGCGGCACGTATGGCAACTTGTGTGATAGGAATCATTAGTCTATCTTTTGCTTTTCTTATGGCAACATGGAATATCGCTTCATTGTGGGACGAATTTAACAAGATACTCGGGCTCATATTGGGCAGTATGGGAGGACTGTTCATGTTGGGCATGCTTACCAAACGCGCCAATTCCGGAGGAGCAATCATTGGTATAGTCGCAAGTATCATCGTACAATTGTTTGTTGCCAGATTCCAGACGTTCCATTTGCTTTTGTACACGGCATCCGGCTTTATCTCATGTTTTGTCATAGGTTATCTGGCAAGCTTGTTCTTTAAGAAAAAATAGGTTTGAACCTATCATTAATTATAATATAATTTTATTTATGAACAAACGACTTTTAACAGGATTAATCGCTGCACCATTTACGCCAATGCACGAAGATGGTTCCTTAAATTTGCAGGTGATCGGGCCGTATGCAGAGTTTCTGATGCAAAAGAAATGTGTGACGGGAGTGTTTATTTGTGGCACGACGGGAGAATCCGTTTCTCTGACAACAGAAGAACGAAAGGCTGTTGCGGAAAAATGGATGGAGGCAGCCAAGGGAAAACTGAAAGTGATAGTGCATGTAGGTGGCATGTCGCAGGTTCAGTGTGCCGAGCTGGCAGCCCATGCGCAGGCTATTGGAGCTGATATGATAGCAGCCATGGCACCCTGCTTTTTCAAGCCCGGTTCTGTAGATGAGCTGATAGGTTTTTTCAAGCCGATAGCTGCATCGGCTTCCCGCTTGCCGTTTTATTACTATAACATGCCGTCCATAACCGGGGTTTCCTTGCCGGTACACAAGTTCCTTATAGAGGGCAAGAAGCAAATTCCCAATCTGGTGGGAGTCAAGTTTACTCATAACAACCTGATGGAGATGCAGCAGTGCATTCATGCGGACGGTGGGGCGTTCGAAGTCTTGCACGGTTTTGATGAGATACTGATTACCGGATTGTCGGTTGGAGCTAAGGCTGCCGTAGGCAGTACCTACAACTATGTTCCGGGTATATACAAAGCTGTGATGGAAGCCATGGAAAAGGGAGACCTTGAAACAGCCCGTGAAATGCAATGGAAATCTGTTGAAATCATTGATGTGCTGATAAAGCATGGGGGAGGAGTCAGAGCCGGTAAGATATTCATGAAACTGGCAGGAATAGACTGTGGACCATGTCGATTGCCGATAGCTCCTTGTTCTGAAGAAGAGCTGGAGGAGACAAGAAACGAATTGAAAAATACGGAATTCTTCAAATACATTAATTAACTAAAAACGATTGCCTATGGAGATATTGCAACAATACATCCAATGAAAAAACTCATTGGCCAACTTAAGTTTGACCCCCGAAAAGGGAGGGGAAACGAGTATTGGCACTTCCCGTTTCCCCTTAAATAAATTACTGAAACAATTTATTATTAAAATCGTAACAAAGATGAGAAAAATATTTCATTTTCACCTCATAACTTTTCTACTATTTTGCCCATTTTTGCTTTGGGCACAAGAATTTAACCTATCAGGTGTAGTAGTGGACAATACTGGTGAAACTCTTCCAGGAGTTTCCATCGCTGTGAAGGGTACGACTCGAGGAGTTATTACGGATATGAATGGCGCTTTCCAGCTGAAAGTAAGCAAGGGGGAAACTCTTGTATTTTCCTATGTGGGCTATGATGAACAGCAAATCCTGATTACTAATCAAAAGATTCTTAACATCCGGATGGAACCGACCACCATGGGGTTGGATGAAGTGGTGGTTGTAGGTTATGGTACCCAATCCAAGCGTACCGTAACATCCGCCATCAGCAAGGTGGATGGAGAAACATTGAAGGCAACTCCTATCAATACTGTGGGAGAAGGGCTGAAGGGTAAAATTGCGGGTGTACGCGTGTACAATGAGAACAATACTCCGGGTGCAGAGGCTACGTTCTTGATTCGTGGTGGTTCATCTATCAGTCAGAGTAATTCTCCTCTTATATTAGTTGATGGCGTAGAGCGCAGTACAGCGGGTATCAATCCCAATGACATCGAATCTATCGAAGTCTTGAAGGATGCCGCTTCTTCTGCTATTTATGGTTCGCGTGCATCGAATGGAGTTGTCCTGATTACGACAAGAAAAGGAAAAAGCGGTGCTCCTCGAGTGACGTTTGAGGCTTCCTTTGCAAACGAGAATGTGGAGCGGATGATTGAGTATCTGGATGCTACCCAAGCTGTTACTATCATGCGCGATCGTTGGGCTTCCGGACCCAGTCCGGAAAAGTTATACCTTGACGGATATGCTTATAGTTCCGGCAATACGGATGCTTCCAAGTTTTCTACCCGTTACCTGAGGGATGGAGAGAGCATTCCGGCAGGATGGAAGTCTGTGGCTGATCCGTTGGATCCCAGTAAGACTTTGATTTTTGAAGATAATGATTGGGCTAGTACTTGTTTCAAGAATGCTCTTTGGCAAAATTATTATGTGGGGATAGAAGGAGGTACGGAGAAATTGAGCTATGTGGGCAGTATTGGCTATATGAAAGATTCCGGTGTAGGTGTAGGCACGGCATTCGACCGTTTTAACGCCCGTACTAATGTAACTGCCAAAATCAGAGAGAACCTGACTTTCAGTAGCAACATAGATTACAGCCAGACGAATAGCGAAGAGTATGCCAGTCAGTATCAGGTGATTTCCCGTGGACTGATGACCCCGGCCGTTCAACGTAAATATTGGGTGTCTGACAATGAATGGTACGGAACCCCGACGCCAGGTCCAAACTCTTCGTCTCCGAATCCGAGCTTCTACTCGTATTTTAATGATAACAATCAGCGTACCAACCGTTTGGGGTTAGTCGGCTCTCTTGATTGGGAAGTTTTGAAAGGATGGCATGCTGTGGGCACCGCTTCTTTGTTTACGCAAAACAGCCATGGAGATACATTCATGCGTGCCAACCCGATGAATGGAACGCGGAAGGCGACTACCAACATGACGGATGAGCAACGGAAGAAACTGGAATTCTACACCAGCTATACAAGAACGTTTGCCGATAAACACAGCATCAGTGCGATGGTAGGATATTCCTATCAGCAATATTTGTACAAGTATGTGTATGCTGCCACTACCGGACACAGCTCCGACAAGATACCGACATTGAACGGAGGTTCTGTTTATTCCGATGCAACGTCGACCAAGCAGGAAGATGTGAATATCGGTTATTTCGGCCGATTGAACTATGATTATCTGAAAAGATATATGTTGACTGCTACTTTCCGTGAGGACGGCTCTTCCCGTTTTGCCAAGGGCAACCAATGGGGATTCTTCCCCGGATTGTCTGTCGGATGGGTTATGAGTGATGAGCCTTTTATGCAGAATATCGGTTTTATAAGTAATTTGAAGTGGCGTGGCAGTTATGGGCAGACCGGTAACAACTCCATCGGCTATTACGATGCATTAGGATTGTATGCCATTACCACCAGTTACGATCAAAGTGCTGCGACCGTTTCTTCGGCCATGCCTAACAAGGCTCTTGAATGGGAGACTTCCACACAATTGGATTTAGGTTTTGATTTAGGCTTGTTCAAGAACCGCATCATTCTGGGTATCGATTACTTTAATAAGATTACGGATAACCTGATTACTTCCAAAGTATTGCCCAATACGTCGGGATACGGTTCCATCCTTACCAATCTTGGAAAAGTACGTTTCCGTGGTTTCGATGCTGAAATAACAACACGTAACATTGTCAAGAAGGATTTCACGTGGGAATCTAAATTCACCATTACTTACGTAAAGAACAAGGTGCTTAAACTGCCCGAAAACGGACGGGACAAGAACCGCCAGGGAGGATACTCTGTAAAAATGCAGGATGGCACGACCAAAGAATTCGGAGGTGTTGCCGAGGGTGAACCGTTGGGGCGTTTCTATGGATATAAGAAAGACTTTATCATTACAACTCCCGAGCAGGCTGCCAATGCCCGTTATGACACCTCATCCAAAGGTTGGGACTGGACCACGAAACAGAAACTGGGTGTCGGAAAAAAGACTATCGGAGACTATGAGTGGAAAGACCTGAACGGAGACAATATCATCAACAGCAATGATATGTTCCTGCTGGGAAATACGATTCCCCATACCACCGGAGGTTTGAACAATACTTTCACCTACAAGGGCTTCACTTTGAATGTCTATCTTGATTTTGCTTTGGGGCACTCCATTTCCAATGGTTATCTGCAACGCCAGATGTGTAATTTCATGAATGGAAACACCAGCCTGCCTGCTGAAATCCTAAAATGCTGGAATGTGGGGGATGACCCGAGTAAGGCCAAGTATGCCCGTTTCTCAGGCAATGACTCCGATGAGTTGAATAAGAATTTCCGGGACAACTCCGATGTTTTCACCCAGAAAGCCGATTATCTCTGTATCCGTGAAATCTCTCTGCAATATGCTCTGCCTCAGGCATTGCTGGCAAAGATTGGTCTGAAAGGGCTGGTATTGACCCTGGCCGGAAACAATCTGCATTATTTTACGGAAGTAATAGGTCTTTCTCCCGAAGTAGGTGCATCAAGTACCTATTCCGGTAGTTTCAACACCTATCCGCCTATCCGTAAGTTCTCTATCGGATGTAAAGTTACTTTGTGATAAAAGAAGTTTAATACGAAAAATAAGAATTATGAAAATAAAAATATTATCCGGCATTCTTCTTATAAGTGGGGTCTCGTTTTTTACATCATGTCATGGAGACCTGAATGTGATACAGCCCAGCCAGTTCACCAGCTTGTCCATGTGGACAGAGGAGAGCGATGCTACGAGTGCGGTAAATGGAGCATATACTCAATTCCGTTCCGCCTTTTCCGATTTGCTCAACATCTATGGAGAGATGCGCTCAAACTGGTATGAGAGTGGGGCGGTAAATGATGCGTTTTTTAATAGAGTGGGTACAAACGTATTGCTGAGCGGTGATGCAGGTACAAATTGGAGTAGCATATATACTACCATTAATAGTGCAAATTTGATTCTGAAGCATACTCCGGAAATCTCTTTCACCAATGAAGCTACACGCAGTGAAGTGATGGCCAATGCCTATTTCCTACGGGCATATTGCTACTTTACGCTGGTGCGGGTATTCGGTGACTGTCCGTTACTGACTTCCGGCTTTGAGTCAGAAAAGCAGGAGGACATGTATCCCAGCCGTACGGCGGCCTCTGAAGTATATGCTCAGGTCGAAACCGATATAGAAGAAGCTTTAAGGTTGATGCCCGCTTCTTCCAAGCTTCTCCATAAGGCATCTCCGGCAGCCATCAACATGTTGCGTACTGAATATTACTTATGGAAGGCAAAGCGTCTGGGAGGAGGGAATGCGGCTCTGAGTACGGCGCAGTCTTCTGTTGATGCGGTATTGAAAGCCGGATATGCACTTCTTCCCACGTTTGCCGATATTTTCAATTTAAACAACGAAGCCAATTCTGAGCTTATCTGGACATTGCCCTATATCGTCAATGAAAATGTGACTCCGGGAACATCCCCCAACTTTTTCGCCTATTATCTGGCACCTAACGGTGACAGAACCCGGCTGAGGGAAGCCGGATATACCGAGGATGAGGTTCCTGCCGGTTCCCATGCCCAGTATGTTGTGCCCACGCAAGCCTATTGCGATTTCCTGGCTGAGGATGCACGTGACACGCGTACGGATGTTTCAGTACGGGTATTCGAGGATAAGTTCCTGACGGAAGAAGTACAGATTAAAAGGATGGTTGTGAAGTTCAAAGGCTCCTTTGCCAATGATACGCGTAGTTTTGACAGTGATGTCCCCGTCTATCGTTTGGCCGAAGCCTATCTTTTGAAAGCTGAAGTGGAAAACGCCTTGGGAAATACGGATGCCGCTTTGCAGAATCTGAATGTAGTGGCCAAGCGTGCTTATGGGGTAGACAACTACTACACGGCAAGGACTCAGGATGCCATAGACAATGCCATTATCAGCGAAATACTGAAAGAGTTTGTCGCAGAATCAAAAGCATGGTGGGCATACCTTCGCTTTAATAAGGAATTCGAGCTTATTGAGACCTTGAAGGGGCGTGAAGGGGAGAAGAATGTTACCTTGTGGCCTATTGCTCCTGCTTGTCTCAATACTAATCCGAATATAACACAAACGGAAGGTTACAAATAAATATTGGGATGATATGAGATATAAGACTATACTTTTACTGGTCTTGTCTGCTTGGGGCATCATGGCATGCCAAAATTATACGGATAAGATAGCGGTGGAGATTCGGCAACCGGTATATCCGGTGTTGACATTGAAGGAGCATAATCCGGTATTGTGTCTGCGTCTGATTAGGAACAGCGGCGTGGCATATCAGTTGGAAAAGATAAATTTCACTTTGGATGGAACTGTCCGTTCCGGTGATGTCGTTTCCGCTTCGCTGTTCTTGGATGAGAATTGTGGGCAGGTTTGTGCAAGTGCCAAACCGGTGAACAAACAATTGAGTTTTAAGGTAGGCCGGCAGATAGAGGAAGATACACTGACATGCTGGGTGACACTCCGACTGAGGGATGATGCGGCGCAGGCTACAAGCAAGATTGAAATCTCATGCAGCAGTGTTCAGACAGACTTGGGGCTGGTGGGCATCCGCCAGTTGCCCGCAGTAAAGCCGCTCCGTATAGGAGTGGCCCTGCGGCAGCCGGGTCAGGACGGGGTACACACTTCCCGCATTCCCGGATTGGTGACTTCGACGAAAGGTACCTTGCTGGCCTTGTATGATGCACGCAATGAAAGAGATGACGATTTGCAGGGTGACATTGATATTGCCATCAATCGCAGTGAAGATGGAGGGCGGACTTGGCAACCCATGCAGACTGTTCTGGATATGAAAGAATGGGGCGGGCTACCTCAGAAATATAATGGAGTGAGTGATGGTTGCATCTTGTCGGATGATTTCACCGGAGACCTCTATGTCATAGGGTTATGGATGCACGGAGTCTTGGACCCCAAGACGGGCAAATGGATAGAGAATCTTACCGATACCTCGACCGTATGGAACCACCAGTGGCGTGCGCACGGTTCTCAGCCGGGATATGGTGTCAAACAAAGTTCTCAATTCCTGATTAGTAAGAGTACCGACGACGGACTTACCTGGAGTGAGCCGCGTAACATTACCCGCCAAGTAAAAAAGGAAAAATGGTGGCTGCTTGCTCCCGGACCGGGTCGTGGCATCACAATGGAAGACGGTACATTGGTATTTCCGGTAGAGGGGCGGAACGAAGACGGGCTTCAGTTCTCTACAATCATGTGGAGTAAAGACAAGGGCGAAAACTGGACCGTAGGCGAACCGGCCTACTACAATACCAACGAATGTCAGGTGGTAGAACTTTCAGACCATTCCTTGATGTTGAACATGCGTGAGCGCAGCAACCGGGGACGTCAGGAAGGTAATGGGCGGGCCATTGCCGTCACTGCCGATTTGGGAAAAACGTGGACGGAACATCCCACGTCGCGCAGAGCTCTCATTGAACCGGCTTGCCAGGCATCCTTGCTGCGCCATGATTATATTGAAGACGGAGAAGAACGTCATGTATTACTCTTTGCCAATCCTAATTCAAAAGAGCGCCGTAACAACATTACCATTAAGGTGAGTTTCGATGACGGGCAAACTTGGCCCGAGGAGTATTGGATGTTGTTGGATGAAGGTAGGGGGGCGGGGTACTCTTGCATGACTTCCATTGACGAGCATACCATAGGTATCTTTTATGAGGGGAGCCAAGCCGACATTCAGTTCCAGGCTATCCCGCTGAAAGAACTATTGAAGAAATAAAAGTATAACACCTTAAAAAATAGACAAATATGAAACGCAGTGAAATCAATCAATATATCCGCGAAGCCAAAGCATTTATGACAAAGTACCACTTCATGCTGCCGCCATGGGCGGACTGGACTCCGGACGACTGGAAAAGCAAAGGACCGGAATGTAATGATATCCGGGAAAGAGCCATGGGCTGGGACCTGACCGACTTCGGCTGGGGCGATTTCCTGAAAATCGGCCTGACGCTGGTAACCCTCCGTAATGGAAGTCTGCAGAAGAAAGACAAACCCTATTGTGAAAAGATTATGTTTGTCCGCTGCGGACAAGTTACTCCCACCCATTTCCATTGGCTGAAAACGGAAGACATCATCAACCGGGGTGGAGGAATCCTCTGCATGCGTCTGTGGAAGGCCGACAAGGAAACTGAAATGCTGACTGAAGAACCGCTTGTTGTTTCCATCGACGGAGTCAGTACACGGGTAGCTCCCGGAGAAACGGTGCGTCTTGCTCCCGGACAAAGCATTTGTTATGAGCCTTATCTCTACCATACTTTCTGGGCCGAGGACGACCATTGTCTGGTAGGCGAAGTCTCTACAGTGAACGATGACATGAGAGACAACCGTTTCCTCACCCCCAAGGGGCGTTTCCCGCAGATAGAAGAGGATGTTCCGGCCGAACATCTGTTGTGCAACGAATATCCCGAAGTTTAGAAAGTATGAAAGATAAGACCAACCTGACGGGATTGAATCCTGATAATTTCCGGTCCGTAATCAACGGAAAGGATACCGGCCTTTATATACTGCGCAATGGCAGCGGTATGGAGATGTGCGTCACGAACTACGGGGCCATCGTCTTATCCATCATGGCTCCTGATAGTCATGGTAAGTTTGAAAATGTCGTCATAGGCTTCGATACGCTGGAAGAGGCCCGCAGGCAAAGCAAGGACTATTATATAGGAGCTACTATAGGCCCCGTAGCCGGACGCATATTGCACGGCGCTTTCCGTGTAGGAGAAAAAGATTATCACTTACAGCTTAACTCTGTTTCTAATACTCTGCACAGTGGTGATAACGGTTTTCACACGGTGGTGTGGGAAACACAGCAACCGTGTGAAAACCAACTTCTCCTCCGGCATTTCCATGCCGATGGAGAAGCCGGTTTTCCGGGCAATGTTACGGTAAGGATGATGTATACCTTGACGGACGACAATGGGTTCCGTATAGATTATGAGGCGGAGACAGACCGCGACACCTTGTTCTGTCCCACCAATCATGCCTATTTTAACCTGGCGGGCATGGGAACTCCCACTACTTCCATTGAAGACCATCTGGTGAGGATAAACGCAGATTTCTACCTGCCTATCGACATGAATACGAACAATACCGGTGAAGTCAGGGCAGTGGGCGATACGCCTTTTGATTTCCGCGACTACCATTCCATAGGCGAACGCATCAACCGGAAAGACTTGCAGTTGCTCAACGGCCACGGTTATGACCACTGTTTTGTCTTGAAGAAACCCGCGCTGCATGAGCTCTCTTTCGCCGCCACCTGCATCAGTCCGTCCAGTGGGCGCAGAATGGATATCTATACCACAGAGCCGGGGCTTATCATGTACACCGGCAATTATTTGCCGGGCTTCACGGGCATGCATGGCACTGTGTATCCGCGTCGTAGCGCCGTCTGCTTTGAAACCCAGTGCTTTCCCGATACACCGAACAATCCGCATTTCCCCTCCATCGTATTACGTGAAGGAGACCTTTATAAACAGACATGTATTTATCAATTCAGTACGCAACCATGAAAAACAGAATCATTCTTTGTTTGGGATGCCTGCTGGCATTCCTCCAGCTCCGGGCACAAGTCAATACCAACCAGCAGCATTTGTGCAATCCTAATTCTTTTTCCATCGTCCTGCTGGGCGACCCGCAAAACTACGTGAAGTATGACTATAACCAGCCGGTTTTTGAGCTGATGACGGCGTGGACCGCTCATCATATAGACTCCCTCCGTGTAAAGGCGGTGCTTTGTACGGGCGACTTGGTAGACCAGAATGAATGTATTCTACCTCCCTTCCCGCGTTTCGGGAATCTTACGAGCCGGGAGCAGTGGACATTTGTGTCGCGGGCTTTCGGGCGGTTGGACAACAAGGTCCCTTATCTCATTTCTACCGGAAACCATGATTACGGCTACACCCGTTCGGAGAACTCGATGACCCGTTTCCCGGAATATTTCCCGATAGAGCGCAACAGCCAATGGAAAAAGACCATCGTGGCTGCAACCAATAATAGAAACGGCCTGCCTACGCTGGAAAATGCCGCAATGGAGATAACGGACGAGCATTGGGGGAGGATTTTGATTATTGCCGTTGAATTTGCCCCACGTGATGAGGTCTTGTCATGGGCAAGGGAGCTGGTGGCTACCCCACGCTTCAAAGACCACACAGTGATTCTCATCACCCATTCCTATCTTACCGGCTTCGACAGCAAGCGCATCACCAAAGAAGGCTATAAGATAACCCCGTCCAATACGGGCGAAGGCATCTGGCAGAAGCTGGTGCAACCTTCCGCCAACATCCGTCTTGTGCTGTGCGGACACTATGCCACTCCGAATGAACGGTTGGACTATACCACGGGATTCCGTACCGACAAGAATGCAGCCGGACACGATGTGCACCAGATGATGTTCAACTGCCAGGCGTTGGGTGGCGGCATGAGTGGAAACGGGGGAGACGGCTGGCTGCGTCTGCTCGAATTCCTGCCCGACGGACATACGGTGCAGGTCAGGACCTATTCTCCGCTTTTCGGCTTTTCTCCTCAAACCAAGGACAAGGCATGGCGTACGGAATCTTATGACCAGTTTCAATTCACGATAAAATAAAAAATATGAAGCGTATATCAATTATTTATTCATTAATACTCTTTTGTATGTATTTATCAGCACAGACAAGTCCGGAGTGGACTTCCGGAAATGCGAAGAAATGGATGAAAAGTGCCGTTTGGTCCAATGGCTGGACTGTCTCTCCCCATAAATCAGTCAATGCTGTTGAATTTGCCTGCCAATATCATAAGAACAAGGATGTCTGGGATGCTGCATTCCGCTTTCTAGCTGAACATGATTTGGAAGCGCTGTCCATTGGCAACCATGTCATTCTGGAGGGGAAATGCTGGGCTACGGTCAGTGAATACATTCCCAAAGAGGTGGAGAAAGGGAATATTGAAAGTCACCTCCGTTTTGTCGACCTTCAGTATGTACTCTGGGGAAATGAAAAGATGGGGCTGGCAAGTGACGTCGAAGTACGTCAGGCGTATAATTCAAAAAAAGATGTTGCTTTTTATACCTCTTCCCGGATAAAACACTACTCTGCCGATGCCGGCAGTTTCTTCTTGTTTTTCCCTTCGGACATTCACCAGCCTTCTGTCCGGGGAAAGGGGGAACTTGTTAAAAGCAGGAAGATTGTGATTAAAATAGAATATGTAGATTAGTGTGTTTTGGGTTCTACTAAAAATACTATTTGTTTTTCAAATAAATTTCCTTTAAAATTTGTACTTTTGCCGACTGTTTAGAGAAATCAACGAAAACTTTAAAAAACGAAATAGAATGGCAGTAGAATTGAAAGACCTTACCAAACGTAGTGAGAACTATTCTCAGTGGTACAACGAGTTGGTGGTAAAAGCCGATTTGGCAGAACAATCGGCTGTACGCGGCTGTATGGTGATCAAGCCCTACGGATACGCTATCTGGGAGAAGATGCAACGTCAGTTGGACGATATGTTCAAGGAAACGGGACACGTCAACGCTTATTTCCCCTTGCTTATTCCGAAATCATTCCTCAGCCGTGAAGCGGAACATGTGGAAGGCTTTGCCAAAGAGTGTGCCGTCGTGACGCACTATCGTTTGAAGAACGATCCGAATGGCGGCGGTGTGGTGGTGGACCCTGCTGCAAAACTGGAAGAAGAGCTGATTATCCGCCCCACTTCCGAAACCATCATCTGGAACACCTACAAGAACTGGATCAATTCATACCGCGACCTGCCTATCTTGTGCAACCAGTGGGCAAACGTGTTCCGTTGGGAAATGCGTACCCGTCTGTTCCTCCGTACCGCCGAATTCCTCTGGCAGGAAGGACACACGGCACATGCCACTCGCGAGGAAGCCGAAGAAGAAGCGGTAAAGATGCTGAATGTATATGCCGAGTTTGCCGAAAAATACATGGCGGTGCCCGTGGTAAAGGGCGTGAAGTCTGCCAACGAGCGTTTTGCAGGTGCCCTCAACACCTACACCATCGAAGCGATGATGCAGGACGGAAAGGCTTTGCAGAGCGGTACTTCCCACTTCTTGGGACAGAACTTCGCCAAGGCGTTCGATGTACAGTTCGTCAATAAGGAGAACAAGCTGGAGTATGTTTGGGCTACCTCCTGGGGTGTTTCCACCCGTCTGATGGGAGCGCTTATCATGACGCATTCCGATGACAACGGTCTGGTACTTCCTCCGCACCTGGCTCCGATACAAGTAGTCATCGTACCTATCTACAAGAATGCAGAGATGCTGGCTAAGATTGACGAGAAAGTGGCAGGCATTGTTGCCAAGCTGAAGTCAATGGGTATTTCCGTGAAGTACGACAATGCCGACAACAAACGTCCGGGCTTCAAGTTTGCCGACTATGAGGTGAAGGGTGTTCCCGTTCGTCTGGTGATGGGTGGCCGCGACCTGGAGAACAATACAATGGAAATCATGCGTCGCGATACACTGGAGAAGGAGACGCGTTCCTGCGAGGGTATAGAAGAGTACGTGAAGGATTTGCTCGAGGACATTCAGGCAAATGTCTACAAGAAAGCGCTCGATTACCGTAACAGCCGCATCACCAGCGTGGACAGCTACGAGGAATTCAAGGAAAAGATTGAAGAAGGCGGCTTCATTCTGGCTCATTGGGACGGGACTACCGAAACCGAAGAGAAAATCAAGGAAGAGACCAAAGCAACCATCCGTTGTATTCCTTTCGATTCATTTGTTCCGGGTGACAAGGAACCGGGCAAGTGTATGGTTACCGGCAAGCCTTCTGCCTGCCGCGTGATTTTTGCACGTTCCTATTAATAATACCCACCCCGGATTACGCGGATTAACACACAGATGATTTTAGGAGTTCTGATAATCAGAAACTTTTATCTGTGCTAATCCGCGTAATCTGGGGTGATTGTATATCTTGATACGTCCTCTCGGTTTTAAATTTATAGAGTTATCTCTCATCATGAATTGATGAACAGCTATTTATATTGCTTCAGAAATTCTGAGATTGTTTTACGTACAGTTTCCGGAGATTGTTTTGAATGAAGCATTGCTGCAATGACAATCCTATTCTCATCAATCAAATAATATATCACGTTAGGGGAAAGTTTTAAATGACGGACAGTAATGTTGTTAAATAGAGTAGAAAAATCACTGTCTATAATTCCTATATACGGATGTTTTGCTAAAAGATTTACTTTGTCTTGTATCTTTTGACGTGTTTTCTGTGCCGTCAACATGCCAAAATTATTCTCTACATAAATAAGTATCTCTAAAAAGTGCTCATAAGCCAACTTAGACCAGACTATTTCCATCCCATGCGTTCATTTATCATACTCTCTATTTGGGAGTTTGATATACAGTGTCCTGCTTTATTCTCTTCTAAGGCAAATAGAAGGGCTTCAGCCAAAGCATCTCGGGGAATACTGTTGATAAAGTCGTCCATCGGTATGGCTGATTGATGATAAGTTGCCATCATCGGTTCTTGTGCCGTTTGTTTGGAAGAGTCCTGCTCTTTATATGGTTTAATTTTACCCATTGCTTTTATTTTTAATCAAAGGTAAACTGAATAAATGAAAACTCCTAATATTCAATCCATTTATTTTCCACTGCATCAAAGCCAACCAATCTACATACTATTGTAACCTCCTTCACATCTCCTCGTAACAACTTTCCCTCATTTTTGCAGCGTAAAAAAAGAAAGGAGGCCCGAATATGAAACTGAACAGAAATGACTATACCGTAGAGGCGGCAGCCGGCGGTGGTTTTTACGCTTATTTTATGAATAATGTGTTGTGCAGCGCCTACGGTGAAACGCCTGACGAAGCCTGCGAAAACCTGGAACAGATTGTTGACGATTTTGTCAGTGATATGTATATGGTCGAGGAATTTGTCTGATATTCCGGCATCATATGCCGACCGAATTATCCTTTTTACGTATTTATTCCATAAATTCTCTTGAAGTCATGTCTGCGCGATGCCGGTGTGACTTTTGTCATTTATAACCGGAAGCCGAGGTGTGCCGTGTGGACGACACCTTGAGTTTCCATCAGCTCGATGACGTCAAATTCCTGCGCTACATGGCAGGCTGCAAGGCCTATGCCACCACTGCCGGCTTCGAGTCGGTCTGCGAGGCGATGTATCCTGCGCTGTATAGAGAGGGAAGAAAAAGAGGAAACCTTTTTCGGGGTTTCCTCTTCCTGCCGTCCTTTCTTTCCGGCGACTTAAATGCTCACGTTCATCGCATTGGCTCCCAATGCTCCTAAGATAGCGGAGGCTACTGCAATCACGACTTTCAGAATTTTATCCCAGATACTTTTTTTCATGCTATATACGTTTTAAAAGTTGAACATACGAATCGGTAGTAAAATCAGTCATACTTATCCCAACGGATTTTCGCCCTGGTCTCCGTCCGAACCGCCTCCGTCTCCCGAGCCGGAACCGCCGCCGGAGCTTCCTCCTTCACCGTCTCCCTTGTTCAGCAAAGCTTCCAGGTCGTAGAAGTCAATCTTCTGCCCGGCACGCGTGGCGGCGATGTCCGGTCTTACGGTGCTGGAAGGCCGGAAATTGATTTTCACCGCTTTGATGTTCTTGGCGGTGCACTCCTTTACATCCAGTACGCCTGCCGTACGCGCCGACAGGCTGAATACGCCGAAGTTCTTGATATTCACCGACTGGCCGCTGTAGAGGGTTGTTATCATGGCCTCCACAAAATTGGTCAATACACTCTGGATGTCTCCCAGCGTCAGCGAACTCTTCTCTTTCATCACATACGCAATGTCGTCCAGCGTCGCATTGTCGCCCAGTGTCACCAGCTGCGGGTAGAACTTTGCCACCGCATCTGCCTTTCGAGGATCTTTCCTCGCAATTTTCTTGAATGGTACTCCCATAAACAATTAAATAATTAAAAATTAACAATTAGAAATTAAAGTCCCGTATTGCAATACTTTGCTCTTTCTCCTTTAGGGGGGAAGAGGGGTGCTGCAAAAGTACTCCTCCGGCTTTTTCTGCTCATGGCTTTCTTCGGGTTACGCCGTCTCTTTCCCGTTTCCTTTCTGTTCAAAAAAAATTCTTCGTCCGATGCCCGTTTATGTCTGTATATGCTTGGTCATATCACTGATATTCAGTATATTTATGGTGTAATAATCAACCAATAACATAAAGAATGAAAACAGAAAAAGAAAAGAGGGAAGAGGAGGAGGAAGACCTTCGTCCGTTCCGCATCCACGCCTATTCGAAGGAGGAGCTTGCCATGCTCTACAACCCGACTTACTGCATCAGCAATGCCATCTATACCCTGGCGGCATGGATACGCCACAACAAGGCGCTGAAGGGTGAGCTGGAGAAGGTGGGCTACAACAAATACCGGCGCACCTTCACTCCGCTGGAAGTGAAAGTGCTGGTGAAGTATCTGGGAGAACCTTGACAAAGCGCCGGCCGGAAATAGGGAAACCTTGTAAGGAAAACGCCAATATATGTAAAGCCCCGTAACAATATATGTTGTCATGCACAACAATATATGTTACGGGGCTTCTCTCTTCTCCTCGAATACCGGTTACTGATATAGCTGGATGTCCACTACCTCATATTCGGTCGTCTCCTGCTCGTTGGTCCGTGTGCCGAATCCGTACTTTTCCAGTGCCTGCACCAGTACCAGCTGGGTGTGCGGGTTCACCTGCACCTTTCCGAATATGCTGAGCTTGGTCAGTATGACGCTGGCAGGGAGCCACTTTACCTGCAGGTCCTCGGGCAGCGGTTTGCGGAAGAAGACGAAGAGGTTCTCCTCCACGGGGTCTTTCATGCGGTGCCGTTCGTTGTGCTTGTTCAGCTGTTCTATCTCCTCGCCCTCGTACCAGTATCTGAAACCGCCTTTCAGCAAGGCGAGGGCCTGGGCGTAGATGCCGGGATGGTTCACCGGGGTGTGGTAGTCTATGCCGGTGATGGTGATGGGGAGGAAACGCCGGTTTCCGCCGATGTCCTGCAGGCACTGCCGGTTGTTGGTGCTCGCGATGAAGGAGCAGTGGCGGGGCAGGGTGAAGGCTTCGATGTCGTAGGCCTTGCGCTGCGTCACGTTGTCCTGCGCGATGATTCGCTTCAATGCTGCCAGCTCGCCGGGCTTCACGCCTTCGAACTCCTCCATGTTGATGATGATTCGCGTGGCGAGCAGGCGGGCATCGTCCTTGTTGCTCGGGTCTATTATGCCGTTGTAGAAGTACTCTTTCCACTCGGGCGGCAGCAGGCGCCGAATCCAGCTGCTCTTTCCCTTTCCCTGCTCGCTGTAGAGGATGATGACGAGCTGGTTCATGTCCTCGTCGCTCAGTGCGCAGGCCACCAGGCCCACTATCCACCGTTTGAAGCCCTTCTGCCATAGCTCCCGGTTCTCGGTCGTCAGGGTGTCGGCAAGTTGGGCGATGTAGTCCGTCCCGTCCCAGGGGGGAAGCGCGTACAGATAGTCGGTGTAGGGGTTGAACTCCTTGGCGTAGTTAGAGTCTATCACGGCTCTGAGGAAATTCTGGTAGCAGGAGATGCCGGCCATCTGCAGGTCTACGAACATGGTGTTGTAGTCCTTTCCGCGCATGGGGCGGTAACCTTTTCCGGCATCTGCCGACAGGGCATAGGGCATGAATTCGAGGCGGTCCAGGATGAGGTTCCTGCGGATGCCGTAGTGCTCTTCCAGAAAGCTCATCACTTGGTTGATGACGGGCTTTTTCTCTTCCTTCTTTGTGGCGGCTTCGCTGGTCTTGTCGGTATAGATGTAGGCATTGTGCAGGGGAGATTCCACGTCGGGATACTCTTGTCCGAACTCGTTTTTCGCCAGTCTGATGGCTGTCTGCTCGTCCAGTCCCTTGCTGTAGCATTTGTTGCCCAGGGCGAAGAGGAAGTTGTCGCGGTTGCCTGCCCGGAACCTGGTGGTGCGCTTCACGGCGGTCACGGCTTGGGAGAATATCAGCTTCTCCCAAGGCTTTGCGTCCTGCGGCGTGGCGGCAACGGAGGCGGGGAGGGGGTGTACCGTTTCGGCAGCCGTCCTCTTCTTGCCGCTTTCCTTCTTCGCAGGCGGGATGATGCGTGCCGGCAACGGGGAAATCTGTTCCAGCAGTGCGGCATTGATATAGGCATGCGGGTCGAAGGACATGAAGTATCCTCGCGAGATGTCCTTTCCGCTTCCGTCCACCTCTACTCCGAGAAGGGCCTCGTAGTGCTCTTTGGCGGCGCTGTACAGCTTCAGGTGTATCTCCTCGAGCGTGGCGTAGGTCACCTCGCCCTGCCGGAGACGGTCATACAGACGCCGGGTGTATTCCGTCTGCATGAAGACGAACAGCTTGTAGCCGTGCCTTTTGGGGGAGAGGAAACTGCCCAGGGTGTGCGGGTCTTCGTTGATGAGGGTCCGGGTCTGCTCCAACTGTCCTTCTTCCAGGTCGTCGATGTCGAGCGTGATGACGGGGTTGTAGCGGGTGATGCTCGGTGCGAGCCTTCTTTCCCGGTAGTTGGCCGTGAGGGTCCTGAAGGGAAGCTGCTTCTTGACGTGGTTGGCTTCCTCCACCTTTCCCTGTGCCACGAGGCTGGCGATTTTGATGATTAACTTGGCATGCTTGCCGTTTCTTATGTCAGCCATGTCCTGCGTGAAGGTTGTCTCCCCGCTGACGGCGCTGAAACCACGGTAGGTGGTCACTGGAATGTTTTCCATTCTACTTGTATTAAGTTTGCCTTATTGGCGGCGCAAAGATGCCGTTTATTTCCTTAGGAAGCAAAAACGGCCATCCGCAGTGGGACAGCCGTTTTTTTACAATTTGAATTCCTTGGTCCGTTTTACTCCTTGGGATATAGCTCATTGAAGAGCTTATATATCTCATCCTCAATACAATCGGGGTTCAGCGTATTGCCGCTTCCGTCCGCGTCCATAAAGTTTACAAGCAGATGCAGCAGCTTGGCGAAGGGGCTTACACCCTTCAGTCCGTGTTCCTTTTGGGGATTTATCAGCAGCGGGATGAAGGGTGTCAGGAAAGCCTTCCGCTCCTTGTATTCCACGGTTAACGACTTGTGTTCTACCATAGAAAGCAGGTCGATGGCCACTTGCACCTCTTTGCTCTCTTTGGTGTACAGCACTTGGTAATCTCTCCCTTTGATTTGCATCACGCTAATTGGCGTTTTTTTGTTCTCATAATTACAATTTGAAAATCTAATTTTATATTAAGTTAACGAATCGGGTGCAAAATTAATAAAAAAGAGAAGTCTGTGCACTATGTATTACACGGATTGGCACGGATTTTTGTAGTTTCTGTGCGTATCACTTTTGTGTATGTCCGTGCGTATCATCCTTTTGTTTCCGTGAGTATCCGTCACTCAGAACGTAGCGAAGAATTTTTCTCTGTGCTCCTCTGTGCCAATCTGTGTAATCTGTGGTGCCCCTCTCCGTGAACAAGTGAAGCGTGTGTGTAGTCTGTATGTATAGGGTGAGGTACCGGAACCTATGGTTATATATGTAACACACCCTTTCTTTAAAAAGATAAGAAATGACGCGCGTGCGCGTGTATCTTACCTAATGAGCGTAATTCTTTGATATATAGTGTGATGATGTCTGCATTAAAAAAGATTATCATTTTATCAATCAGAATATTTTGTACTTTCATTTCTTGACGTTACCTTTGCGTTCATTAAACGGAACGTGTTATAAAACATTTCTTTCATCATAAACGTTTCGTTGATAACGGCTTATCGCAAGATAGCTTGAATATAACTATTTCGTCGCCTTCCTTCCGAGATGGTGGAGGGTTTTGAAATAAAATGAATGCATATAGCCTATTTAAAGTAACCGCATTACATTACTTGACCGGGAGGTACTTCGCTACTCCGGTGTCCCCCAATCATATTTTTTCGTGAACGAGAATGCAGAAATGCACTGGTATGCAGTGCGTGTCACCTATAGCCGAGAGCTTTTTTTCAAGGATTACCTGGATGCAGCGGGCATTGAAAACTATATTCCCATGCGCTATGAGTATGTCGTGAGGAAAGAGCGCCGCCTGCGCAAGCTTGTTCCTGCGGTCCATAACCTGGTCTTCGTCCGCTCCACCCGCGAGCGTATGGATGAAATAAAGAACGAACCGGGCATGAACATCCCCATCCGCTATATCATGGACCGCGAAACCCGCCAGCCCATCGTCATCCCGGACTCACAGATGCGCAGCTTCATCGCCGTGTCTGGCACCTACGACCAGGCTGTGCTCTATCTTGAACCCACCGAACTGAACCTCTCCCAAGGAACCCGGGTACGTATCACCGGCGGCATCTTCGAAGGAGTGGAAGGGGTGTTTATGCGTGTGCGCCATGACCGGAGGGTGGTGGTGAACATCGAGGGGGTGATGGCGGTGGCGACGACGTTTGTGCATGCGTCGCTGGTGGAGGAGATAGGAGAAGGGTAGAAGGGAAAACATATTGTGTTTTTGAGTTTTTTCTTTTGCTGAAGAATGTAACTATCAGTATATTGGCGTGTTGTCTCTAAGAAAATACGCTTAATATGGTCTCTGACAAAATCACTTTGGCGCCAGTCTTAAATTCAAAACTAGTTTATTAACAACACTTTCTTTCAAAGGGGTGGATTGCTTTTGAGTAATAACAGATTTATGAATATAAAGAATTATCTAAAACGGGCGGCACATTTTTTATTATTTGGTATTCCTGAAATACATACTACAGCGCATATTGTATCTCTTGCTCCTAATGAATTATTGCAAGAACGTATGGCTTTGATTACTGGTGGAACGAGTGGAATAGGCTATTCTATAGCAAAAACTTTTCTTTATAGCGGTGCAATTGTTTGTATAACAAGTCGTAATGAAGAAAGATTAAAAGCTGCTTGTATGCAACTTAAAGCTATTCAACCATTTTTTGAAGACCGTGTTTATGGTATAGTTATGGACAATAAAAGAATTGCTGATTTTCCGAAAAAGATTGATGATATTTTGCTGATGTCAGGAAGAAAATCTATTGATATATTAGTGAATAATGCCGGTGTTTTAGGGGGAGATATATCTACTACGACAGAGGATATTTATGATGAAATTTTAGATACAAATTTGAAAGGTGTGTTTTTCTTATCTCAAACAATGGGAAGATATATGAGAGATAATCATATAAAAGGAAATATATTGAATATTGCATCGTCTTCAAGTTTACGACCGGCAACGTCTGCTTATACATTGACAAAATGGGGAACAAGAGGCTTAACCTTAGGATTGGCAAAAGTTCTTGCACCTTATGGTATAACAGTAAATGGCATAGCACCTGGTCCTACTGCTACTCCTATGTTGGGAAAAGATGAAGAGGGTGATATTGCTTTTCTTACTAACCCTTTAGGCAGGTATGTGCTTCCTGAAGAAATTGCTAATATGGCGGTATTTTTAGTAAGTGATATGGGGCGGTCGATTGTGGGCGATATTGTTTATATGACGGGAGGCTCTGGGGTGGTTACGTTTGATGACGTTGCTTATCGTTTTTAATCACTTTACAGCTGAAGGATAGCACATATAGGAGGTCTTCATAAAGGTAACATGCAGAGCAGCAATAGAGAAAATAGTAAAAGAATAGCCAAGAATACGCTATTGCTTTATGTGCGTATGATTTTCACAATGTTTGTGGCATTGTTTACAAGCAGAATTGTTCTTGAAACATTAGGCGTTGAGGATTATGGGATATATAATGTAGTAGGCGGTGTTGTTGTTATGTTTAGTCTTTTTACTTCATCGCTTTCAGCTGCAATTAGCCGCTTCCTTACATTTGAGCTGGGAATAAACAATAAGATAAGACTTAATTTGATTTTTTCTTCTAGTATTAATGTGCTTTTATTGTTTTCGTTAGCACTTTTGATACTGATTGAAATAGTAGGAGTGTGGTTTCTTAATAGTAAATTGAATATTCCTGTGGAACGTATGAATGCAGCGAATTGGGTTATGCAATGTTCTATTATTGTTTTTATTATAAATCTGATTAGCGTACCCTATAATGCGGCTATTATATCTCATGAGAAAATGAGTGCTTTTGCTTATATTAGTGTATTAGAGGCAATAATGAAACTTGGGGTTGCTTATTTGCTTTATATAAGCCTATTTGATAAGTTAATTATTTATGCTTTATTATTGATAATAGTGTCTTTAATTATTCGAATGGTATATGGAATCTATTGTAATAAACACTTTGAAGAATGTAAATACAGGCGTGTGCTTGATAAATCTTTATTAAAAGAAATGTGCTCTTTTGCTGGATGGAATATGTTAGGGAGTGGCGCATATTTGTTTAATACTCAAGGGGTAAATATTATATCTAATTTATATTTTGGTGTATCAATAAATGCGGCACGTGGCATTGCTACCCAAATCGAAGGAGTTATTAGACAATTTGTAACTAATTTTACAACGGCTATTAATCCTCAAATTACTAAATCGTATGCTGCCGGAAATATGGAGTATATGTTTACTCTTGTATGTCGTGGGGCAAAATATTCTTATTTTCTGATGTTTTTATTTGTGGTTCCTTTCATGTATGAGGCAGATATTATTTTGGAACTATGGCTTCATAATGTACCTGAATATACAGCAGTTTTTTTACGTCTTACTATATGGGGGGCTTTGTTTGATATTTTAGGTAATGCTACAGCGAATGCTGCATGGGCTACTGGGAATGTGCAACAGTATTATAAATATGTGGCTGCTATTGGTAGTCTTGTTTTTCCTTTGTCTTTGATTGCTTTTACTTGCGGTATGCCTCCTGCTGCGGCCTATGTTATTTTTATTGTGATCTATATATTGCTGATATTTGTGAAACTCTATATTATTAAGGGACTGTTGGCTTTTCCTTCGATTATGTTTTTTAGAGAAGTACTTTCCCGTATTTTTCCGGTAACTTTATTGTCCTTTATTCTTCCGGGTATTTTTTATTGGACTATGGAAGAAAGTATAATGCGTTTTTTATTGGTAAGCGTAGTTGGAGTTCTTTCTACATTAGGTTGTATATACTATTGGGGATTGGAGGTTTCAGAAAAGCAGGTGGTTGCTGATAAAATAATTTCTATGGTTAGAAAAATGTAAGATTATAAATGGAACAATTTTATACAGATGAGCGCAATGTGCAGATTTTGATAGCGTTATTGAAAGAGCATGGGATAAAAAAAATTGTGGCTTCTCCAGGAAGTACAAATGTTACTTTTGTCGGTAGTATTCAGCAAGATCCTTTTTTTGAAATCTATTCTAGTGTGGATGAACGTTCGGCTGCGTATATTGCTTGTGGGATGGCAGCGGAAAGTGGAGAACCAGTAGTACTGAGTTGCACAGGAGCAACTGCTTCACGTAATTATTATCCTGCGTTAACAGAAGCCTTTTATCGGAAATTACCTATTTTGGCTGTTACATCTACACAGGATGAATCAAAAATAGGACATTTAATTCCCCAAGTCATAGACCGTACAATCCAACCTTTGGATACAGTAAAATGTAGTGTACATCTTCAAACGGTGAAAGATGCGTCGGATGCTTGGGATTGTAATGTAAAAGCTAATAAAGCAATTTTGGAACTTACTCATCATGGGAATGGTCCTGTTCATATTAACCTAACTACTACCTATAGTCCTAATTTTCAGGTAAAGAAATTGCAAACAGAGCGTAAGATAGAACGAATAATGGTCTATGATAAATTGCCTGATATGCCCCAAGGCAAAATTGCAGTTTATGTAGGTTCTCACGTGAGAATGTCTAAAGTATTGACCGAAAGTATCGATACTTTTTGTGAAACATATAACGCTATGGTGGCAGTCGATCCTACAGCCAATTATAATGGAAAATATAAAGTCCCTTATCAGTTGGTAGCTCAGCAGAATATAGATGATGAGAATCAGAATCCGGACTTGTTGATACATATCGGAGAAATGTCTGATATGGCTTATATCGTAGGATGCCCGAAGTCAGTATGGCGAGTGAGTGAAGATGGAAAAATTGTTGATCGCTTTCAAACATTGCGTTATATATTTGAAATGCCTGAACAACTTTTTTTTGATCATTATGGTAAAGTTTCGCAATCTAGAGAATGTACATATTATAATGATTGCATTGAAAGGTGCAATAGCTTGTGGAGCAAGATTCCAGAATTGCCTTTTTCGCATTTATGGATAGCTTCTCGTTTATACAATTTGCTTCCTATGGGTGCTGTACTCCATCTTGGTATATTAAGTCCACTACGTTCATGGGGGTATTTCCCTATTCCTTCTCATATAGAAGTTTATTGTAATCAGGGAGGTTTCGGTATTGATGGTAATATGTCCTCACTATTGGGGGCTTCTTTGGTTCATCCTGAAAGATTATACTTTGGAGTAGTAGGTGACCTTTCTTTTTTTTATGATATGAATGTTTTGGGAAATCATCATATAGGTAGAAATGTGAGAATACTTTTGATAAATAATGCTTTGGGGGCAGAGTTTCATTTATTTAAGCAGATTAATAGTGTATATGTTAATGATATCGATAAATATTTGTCAGCTGGAGGGCATTTTGGACGAAAATCTTCTAATGTAGTGAAGCATTTGGCGGAAGATTGGGGGTATGAATATCTTTCTGCATCTAATAAAGATGATTTTGAGGGGGTATATGAGCGTTTTATAACACCGGGACTAACAGAAAAACCGATGATTTTTGAAGTATTTACAGATGTAAATGATGAGAATGAGGCTTTGCACCGTATGTATTTTATTGAAACTTCTACTAGATATAGAGTAGGTGAGTTGGTGAGGGATGTCATAGGTGAAAGACAAGTAGAAATAATAAAAAAGATAATGAAGAGATAAAACACGGTTTTTATGAAGATATATTTTCCTATACATCTTGATGGCGGTAATCGTGGTTGTGAAGCTATAGCTAAAGGTACTGCTGTAATTCTTGGAAAACCAAGAGAAGACTTGGTAGGATTGTGTAGTAATTTAGAACTAGACAAACGTTTAGGCACAAATAAATTTGTGAGTTTATGGCAATCTCCTTTATGGTTGAAAGTCTGTAGCAAATTTTATTACAAGCTTAAATCTTTTTTTATGAAGGATGAGTCTGAACTTACTCAACTCTATTTTGAATGTCATTACAACATGTTTTTAAGTAAGATGGAATCAGAGGATATTTTGTTCTCTACAGGTGGAGATATGTTGTGTTATGGCAATAACGAGGTAATCTATACAAATGAGAAAGTACGTGCACGTGGATTAAAATCTGTTCTATGGGGATGTTCTATTGGGAAAAAAGATTTAACCCCTGAGAAAATTGAAACCTTAAAGCATTTCTCTTTAATTTATGCTCGTGAATCATTGACTGCTACTATGTTGAAACAAGAACTAAATTTGAAAAATATAGTAACTTTTCCTGATCCGGCTTTTGTGTTAGAACCAGAAAAAGTGGAACTTCCTGATTGTTTTGATATAGGAGAAGTTGTAGGTGTCAATCTCAGTAATTATGTGTTAGGAGGTTTTGATTTCCATTCATCGTTGGGTAAAGACGTGATTGCTTTAATTGATGCAATTATTAATTTATCCAATAGGCACATTTTACTAATTCCTCATGTAATGTGGAATAATCAAGATGATAGAATAGTAAGTCGAATTATTTATGATAAATATAAGAATACAAGACGAGTACATTTACTTGATTCTGATTCTTTGAATTATTGTCAACTCAGATATGTCATATCAAAGTGTTTTATTTTTATTGGTGCACGAACTCATGCTATGATATCTGCATACTCCACTTGTGTACCTTCTGTTGCTTTAGGATATAGTATTAAATCGGTAGGTATAGCAACAGACTTATCCATGCCAGTAGATACAGTAGTGGATTCTAAACAATATCATCCTGGTGCTTTGGAAAAAGCTTATAATTATGTTGAGGAAAATGTGACTGAAATCAGAAGGGAATTGGAGATGATTATACCAGAATATAAGAAAAGTGCTTATGAACTAAGAGAGATAATAAACAGATTATAGAAAAAAATAATTATTGAATTTTATTTGAGGTAATAAATATGGATAATGGAATACGTGTTATAGCGTTCTATTTACCCCAATTTCATCCAACACTCAATAATGACAAATGGTGGGGAAAGGGATTCACAGAATGGACAAATGTCGGTAAGGCCACCCCTCTTTTTAGAGGACATTATCAGCCGAAGGTACCAGCAGATTTGGGATATTATGACCTTAGATTGCCGGAGGTGAGATTGCAACAAGCTGAACTGGCGAGAGAGGCAGGAATTGCAGGCTTTTGTTATTACCATTATTGGTTTGAGTCTGGGAAGGAGGAATTGGATTTACCCTTTAAGCAAGTTGTTAATACTGGGCAACCTGATTTCCCCTTTTGTTTGTGCTGGGCAAATGAGTCTTGGCATTGCAAATTTTGGAATAAAGATGGCACAGCAACTAAAAAATTGCTTATAGAGCAAAAGTATTTAGGGAAAGAGGATAATGAAAAGCATTTTTATTCTTTGATTCATGCTTTCAAAGATAAACGCTACATGAGATATGATGATAAATTGATTTTTATGATATATAGGGCATTGGATTTTGAAAATGTTACTGAATTTATTCATCAATGGAATGAACTTGCTCAAAAAAATGGTTTAGCAGGTTTTCATTTTATTTCTCAATGTAATGACATAAAAGACATCCCTAAAATACTGAATCTTGGATTTAATGCTGTAAATCTATTGAGGCTTAATAATTTTGATTTAGTTGAGTCATCAAAAATTCAGAGGTTTATTCAGACTTGTTATCACAAATTATTCAAAAGGCCGTATGTTTATCAGTATAAAAATGTCATAGATAAGTTGACTGGAATAGAAGAAGCCGAGGATTATGTTTATCCTTCAATTGTTCCCAATTGGGATCATACCCCTAGAAGTGGTTATGGAGGATATTTGCTGGATAATTCTACACCAGACTTATTTGATTTACATCTAAAGAAGGTTATTAATGCAATCCGGAATAAAAGCGATAATGATAAAATTGTTTTTCTCAAGTCATGGAATGAGTGGGGGGAAGGCAATTATGTGGAACCAGATTTGGTCTTCGGACATGGTTATCTAAACGTATTAGCCCAAAACCTCCTTATATCAGACAAGTAAGTGTATGAATTTAAATTCTAACATTATATATAGAAGTATGGTGGTTTGCTTTTTCAAAAAAGATGAGAAAATAGAACTTGCTTTTTGATAGAATGAGAAGAATATTGTTGATATATCATGGTTGGGGCATTGGTGGTGGGCTTATTGCAATGATTGGTTTAATACATCAATTAAAAAGGCAATATGATGTACATGTTTTATGTATTTATAATAGTAATGCAGTTGATTACATTAAAAATGAGGGAATTTCAGTTGAGGTCTTAAATTCTTTCTTTTATAGAAGATTGTACTCATTGTATATAAAAACGGAAGCATCCTATTTTAGTGTTCCTGGCTTTTGTAAGAGGACGTATGCTCTTTTAATGTATTATTTAAATAAATACATTGTGGCTCCATCTGTATTGAAAAATAAATTGGGGAATTTTGATATCTTATATTTAAATTCTCTTTTCATCACAGATTGGGCTATGGCAGCTCAGAAAAGAAACAAAAAAGTAGTTTTACATGTTAGAGAACCTTTAGCTAATGATTCTTTTAAATATGGTAAGAATGTTATTTTAAGAAATATAAAGAAATATGTTGATTGTGTTATTGCAATCTCAAAAGATAATGCAAGTCGATTGTCTGGCATTAAAAACGTGAGAATTGTATATGACCCTGTAGTAGATGTTAATAGGGGGGATTTAGATATTGCTGTGGAATCTGATTTGAAATACTTTGTTTATGTTGGTGGAGAACAACGGATAAAAGGTTTTGAACAATTGGCACTGTCTTTAGATTACCTTAATAAAAATGTTAGAATATTTTTTATAGGGCAATTAAAGAAGAAAAAGTCAGTAGGTGATTACATCCGTTTCTTTCAGTCTAGTTATTATAGAAAATTATCTTTTCTTCGACAAAAGATATTATCATCAGAAAAAATTATTTATGTAGGACATACTAACAATGTTTTTTCTTATTATAAAAAGGCTATAGCCGTTATTTCCCCTTTTTCTAAGCCTCATGCTTCATTACCTATATTGGAGGCTTTTTCTATAGGCAAACCTGTTATTGCTTCAGATATAGAGGGAACTGATGAGTTGGTGTCAATAGATACAGGTTTCTTATTTCATAATGGGAACTTTAAGGAATTGGCAGAAGTGGTAAACTATTTTGCAAAAATGGATAATCGTCAATTGATGGATTATTCTACCGCTTCTTATTTACATTATAAACATATATATACTCTTTCTGAATCTGTACCTGCAATAATAAATGAGTTATAGTGGTGAATTCGCTTAAATGTAAAATAGATTTATTGATTGTATTTGTTGTTATTGTTATTTCCGAAGATACTGTATTATTTGGAACAAATAGTAATTCATTGTACGTTTATGTGAGATATGCCATATATTTGTTATTATATGTAGCACTATTAAGAAGAAATAACTCTTTTTGTCGTTATACTTCCAATTTGCGATTCTATGCCACTATTTTTATTGTTTCTATATGTGGAATTATGGTGATTAATAGTGATTATAGAATGGGATATGTGTTGCAAATGCTTTTGATACTTTTGTCTGTAGAGATAGTAAGTTTAATACAATTTCATCGCTTTGCTATTCTATTTTCAAGAATAGTATATTTCTTGTCTGTATGCTCTATTGTTGTAACGACACTTTATATGTTTATCCCTTCTGTTTTTGTGTATTTTCCAACAATATCCAATTATGCAGATGTTACTTTTTATAATTTGTATATAAGTGTAGTTTTTGCTTCTGTCGATGTTATAAGAAATACTGGTATATTTCGTGAACCAGGTGTCTTTATGATTTATTTAACCTTTGCGTTGATGCTTGAATTGTTCTTTTTTAAGAAAAGAGATATAAGGAATATAATTGTTTTTGTTATAGCATTACTTTTAACCAAATCAACAGCTGGTTATATTATTACATTTTTATTGTTAGGATTCAAATATCTTTTCTATAGTAAACTAAAATATTTGCCGTTTTTTTTTGTTATAATTTTGTGTTTTGTAATATTTCTATTTCCTCATATAGAAGAAGAAGTGTTTTCAAAACTGGATGAGGATAATTATAACTATCTGAGTACGTTGTCTAGGATATCTTCTGTAGTATTGCCGATTCAAATGTGGCTTGATAATCCTTTTTATGGTATTGGATTAGGACATTTCTCGTCTTTGTATTCAATTTATGCGATGAAGGAATTTGGAATGGATTTTAGATCTGATTCATCTTCTACCAATACAATTCTGAACACAATAACTATTTATGGATGGTGGATAGGTGTAATGGTTGTATATGGCATGTATAAAACTACTTATTGTTTTGTAAATCAGAAAAATATTCTTTTGCTATTGATTTTCCTCCTTCTTTTTTCTAATGAAGAGATGCGTAATTCTCTTTTTTACAATTTACTTGTGGCATACGGATTTGCATCAAAAAATGATAATAGAATTTTAAAAAATGAATTATGTTTTCTTAGGTAGTTATTTCCCAAAAGATAAAGTTGAGGAAATAACAGGGAAAAGTATTGGTCCTATTGCTAATGCTAATAATTTGTGGCAATGGAATTTTATTCATGGTCTAGGAAGTTTGAAACTAAAATTGTGTAAATATACATTTCCTCAAATAGGAGCATTCCCTAATCGATATAAGGGGATTTTTTTTCATGGTACATCTACATGTGGAAGTTTTATAAATCTTCCATTAGTGAAACACTTGGATCGATATTTGAGAACTTATAAAAAAGTTGATAGTATACTGAAGTCTTATAAAGGGAATACAGTTGTTTTTATCTATGATTTGTACATACCTTTTATCTATGCAATATTAAGATTGAAACGAAAATATTCAATAAAAGTCTGTTTAATTGTACCTGATTTAATTGGATTTACAGGCTCTCCGAATTGTGTATTTTACAAGTGGAAAGAAGATGTTGAGAGGAAAATGCTTTCTAAAGTTATTTCCAAAATAGACTATTTTGTATTATTGACTCAATATATGGCAGAGCCTTTACGAATTAAAGAGAAGCCTTACATTGTAGTTGAGGGGATGTATAACGATGTTTTTAAAGACATTGCTAACATACAATGTGACAAAGTCTTATTTTATTCAGGTGCTTTAGACGAAAGAAATGGAGTAAAACATTTAGTTGAAGCATTTAATTTGCTTCCCAAAGATTATAAACTTGTAATTTGTGGTGATGGAACTTTAAAAGAATGGATATGCAAAGCATCTGCAGTTGATAATAGAATTGTTTATAAAGGACAATTACTCCATCAAGAGGTGCTAAGATTGCAGTTACAATCCTCATTGTTAGTAAATCCTAGAAAATCGACGGGAATTTTTACTAAATATTCATTCCCCTCCAAAACATTAGAATACTTTGCTTCAGGTGTTCCTGTTTTAATGTATAAGTTGAAAGGTATTCCAGCTGAGTATTATAATTATTGCTTTACTCCTGAAGATGAGTCTGCAATTTGTTTAGCCAATAAAATCGTAGAAATCCACAGTATGGAGCGTACAAAACTTAATAAGATAGGTTTAGATGCAAGGAATTTTATTTTGCAAAATAAAACTCCAGAAAAGCAAATAGCTCGTATCATTAAAATGATTTATGAATAAGCAAAGGGCAATTTCTGTTTTGCAAATTAATACTACTGCCAACTGGGGGTCTACTGGTCGTATAGCAGAAGAAATAGGGCAATTAGTAGTATCTCAAGGTTCTGGAAGTTATATTGCTTATGGTCGTGGAAATCCGAAAAGCAAATCAAAATTAATTCATATAGGTAATGATTTGGATATGAAGTGCCACGCTCTTCAATCTCGACTATTTGGTAATCATGGTTTAGCTTCTAAACAGGTAACGCGGATATTCATAAAACAAATAGATAGCATAAAGCCTGATATAGTACATTTGCATAATATTCATGGTTATTATCTAAACTATGAGATACTGTTTGACTATTTGGCTCAGTTGGATATTCCTATAGTATGGACTCTTCACGATTGTTGGGCATTTACAGGGCATTGTGCATATTATTCTTATGTTGGTTGTAATCGTTGGCGTACATTATGCCATGATTGTCCTCAGAAAAAAAGTTATCCAAGTTCATGGTTTGCTGATCGCTCTGAACAAAATTTCCGTGATAAATTGCATGCTTTTACTTCTGTGAGGAATATGACTTTAGTTCCTGTTTCTGCGTGGTTAGCGGAAGAGGTGAGATTATCTTTTTTGAAAGATTATCCGATACAAGTGATTCATAATGGGATTGATACAGATGTATTTAGTCCGAAACAAATTTGTAAATCCAATCTAGGACTTAAAGATAAGTTTATGATATTGGGAGTTGCAAGTGTATGGGAGACTCGTAAAGGATTGGATGATTTTATAAAACTTCGGAAGCTTTTATCTGATGATTATAGTATTGTGTTGATAGGATTGGATGAAAAACAAATCAAGCAACTTCCTAAAGGAATTATTGGGATAAGGCGTACAAATAGCATTCAAGATTTGGTTACTTATTATTCTGTAGCAGATGCCTATTTCAATCCGACTTGGGAAGATAATTTTCCAACTACTAATTTAGAGTCATTGTCGTGTGGAACTTCGGTAATAACATATCATACTGGTGGTAGCGTGGAAGCTGTAGATGAACGAACAGGTTTTGTTGTGGAACAGGGAAATATTGCAGAAGTTGCAAATATTGTAGAGTTTATCAAAGAAATGGGAAAAGAACATTGGACTTTTGTCTGTCGAGAACGGGCAAGGAATTTATATGATAAAAAGGAAAGATATATGGAGTACTTGCATTTATACGAAAAGGTGGTAAGTCTTTAATCATAATTTTATTGTATTATTTTTGTAATCTATAGTAGTTATGTCTATATTCAAAGACAAAGTTTTATTAATCACTGGCGGTACCGGTTCCTTCGGTAACGCCGTATTGCGTCGTTTCCTCGATTCAGACATCAAGGAGATTCGTATTTTCAGTCGTGACGAGAAAAAGCAGGATGACATGCGTCATCACCTGCAAAATCCCAAAGTAAAATTCTACATTGGTAATGTCCGTGACCGCCAGTCTGTGGACGGTGCCATGATGGGAGTGGATTATGTGTTTTCTGCCGCCGCTTTGAAGCAGGTTCCCAGCTGCGAGTTCTTCCCGTTGCAGGCTGTGCAGACCAATGTGATCGGTACGGACAATGTGCTGGAATCAGCCATAGCGCATGGGGTGAAAAACGTAGTAGTGCTTTCTACCGACAAAGCGGCTTACCCCATCAATGCCATGGGTATCAGCAAAGCCATGATGGAGAAGGTTGCCATAGCCAAGGGCCGTGCGTTGGGTGAGGAAGCCGGTACGACCATCTGCTGTACCCGTTACGGCAATGTGATGGCAAGCCGCGGTTCTGTAATTCCCTTGTGGGTGGAGCAGATAAAGAACGGCAGGCCCATTACGGTAACGGACCCCAACATGACCCGCTTCATGATGACGCTGGACGATGCCGTAGATCTGGTAATCTATGCGTTTGAGCACGGGCACAACGGTGACTTGTTCGTGCAGAAAGCTCCTGCCGCCACCTTGGATGTACTGGCGCAGGCCTTGAAGGAAACATACGCGCAGGTTGATCCGAAATACGGTGAGACGGAGGTGAAGACCATCGGCACGCGCCACGGCGAGAAACTGTATGAGACACTGGTAACCCGCGAAGAGATGGCAAAGGCTGTCGACATGGGCGACTACTACCGCATCCCCTGCGACACCCGTGACTTGAACTATGACAAGTTCTTCACGGAAGGCAATGAGGATATTGCCCGTATAGAGGACTATCACAGCCATAACACTGCCCGCCTGGATGTGGAGGGCATGAAAAAGCTTCTTTTGAAACTCCGTTTCATCCGCGAAGACCTCGGGATGGAGGAAAAGGCGAAGAGCGCGGAAATCAAGAGTGAATAAGTCTTTAATTTGAATAATACAACAGGAAAGAAAGAGGGAATGTATTGTTCCTTTAGAAAAAAAAACTATCTTTGCCATATTGAAACTAATAATTGAGAATATGGCAGCAACAGTATTAAATTCAGTTCAACAACATCTTTTGAAGATGTTTGCTTTTGATGGTTCGGAGGAGCGATTGAATGAAGTTAAAGAAGTGTTGACCAAATATTTTTCTCAGAAGTTAGATGACCGCTTGAATGACTTATGGGATTCGGGAGTTTTAAACCAAGAAAAACTTGATGAACTGAGAAAAATTGATGTCCGTACACTTCCGAAGAGATGAATAGAATTGTATTAGATACAAATAGCTTGATACAGTGCATTTCTCCCAAAAGCAGGTACCGTAAGATTTGGGATTGCTTTTTGGATGGAACGAATCAGTTATGCGTTTCTGATGAAATTCTTAATGAATATGAGGAAATATTAGAACGTTTGGCAGGTGTGGAAATAGCTAAGCTGGTGATTGATGTCATTCTCAATAATCCTTATACTTTGTTCTTTACTCCTTATTATAACTTCAATCTGATAAAATCAGATCCGGATGATAATAAGTTTGTGGACTGTGCAATTGTGGCTAATGCCAAGTTTATTGTTACGGAAGATCATCATTTTCATATATTGAAGCAATATAATTTCCCAAAAGTAAGTTTTATAGGTTTGGATGATTTCTGTCATTCACTATGAATATCTTCTCTTTTCTGTGACAAACAGAACCCATTAGTTTATGAAAATCTTAGTGACCGGCTCCCGAGGGTTTGTCGGCCGGAACCTTGTATCCCAGCTGCACAACATCCGTGACGGGAAAGCCCGCAATTACGGCATTGCAGGTGAGGAACTTGCCATTTACGAATATGACATGGACAGTGACCCGGCCGAACTGGATGTCTATTGCAGACAGGCTGACTTTGTCTTCAATCTGGCGGGCGTAAACCGTCCCAAGGATGCGTCTGAGTTTATGAAGGGGAACTTCGGCTTCGCCTCCACGCTGCTTGATACATTGAAGAAGCACGGCAATACCTGTCCGGTAATGATTTCCTCTTCCACGCAGGCCGCACTCGACAACCCTTACGGTGAATCGAAGCGGGCAGGGGAGCAACTGTTGTTCGAGTACTCCAGGGAAACGGGTGCAAAGGTACTGGTGTACCGCTTCCCGAATGTTTTCGGCAAATGGTGCCGCCCCAACTATAACAGCGCGGTGGCCACTTTCTGCAACAACATCGCCCATGACTTGCCCATCCGGGTGAACGCCCCTTCGGTGGTGATGCATCTGGTTTACATAGACGATGTGGTGGACGAGCTTATCTCTGCCCTGGGCGGCAGGGAACACCGCAACGGGGATTATTGCGAAGTGCCCGTGGTACATACCATTACCCTGGGCGGCATTGTGGAACTGATAAGGTCTTTCAGGCAAATGCCCGGTACCTTGTCCGTCCCGGATTTGAGCGATGCCTTTACAAAGAAACTCTATTCCACATACCTCTCATACCTGCCTGAAGAACGGTTCAGCTATCCCTTGAAGATGAATGTGGACGACCGTGGCAGTTTTACGGAGATTATCCGTACTTCCGACCGCGGGCAGTTCTCGGTGAACATCTCTAAGCCGGGCGTTACGAAAGGCCAGCACTGGCACCATACCAAGAACGAGAAGTTTGTGGTGGTGAGCGGACACGGTCTGATACAGCTCCGCAAGATAGGTACGGAGGATGTTGTCAGCTTCGAGGTAAGCGGCGGGAGGATGGAGGTCGTGGAGATGATTCCCGGCTATACGCACAACATTGTCAACCTTTCGGAAACGGAAGACCTGGTGACCTTCATGTGGTGCAACGAGTGTTTCGACCCGGCACGTCCGGACACTTATTCTGAAAAAGTCTGAAACGAGTTAAAGAATATAGGAACAGATGGATATAAAATTTGATTATTCGCAAGTCAGGTTTCAGGAGAACGGCAGACTGAAACTTCTGATTATAGTGGGCACCCGTCCGGAAATCATCCGCCTGGCGGCTGTCATCAACAAATGCCGCAGTTATTTTGACTGTCTTCTGGCCCACACCGGCCAGAATTACGACTATAACCTGAACGGTGTCTTCTTCCGTGACCTGAAGCTGAAAGCCCCCGATGTGTATATGGATGCCGTCGGTGATGACCTCGGTGCCACGATGGGGAATATTATCAACGCCAGCTACAAGCTGATGGTGCAGGTGAAACCTGATGCCGTGCTGGTGTTGGGAGACACGAACTCCTGCCTGAGCGTGATAGGCGCGAAACGTCTGCATATCCCCATCTTCCATATGGAGGCAGGCAACCGCTGCTTTGACGAGTGCTTGCCTGAGGAGACCAACCGCCGTATTGTGGACGTCATTTCCGATGTGAACCTCTGCTATTCGGAGCATGCCCGCAGATACCTGAACGCTTCGGGCGTGGCGAAAGAACGTACATACGTAACCGGTTCGCCCATGGCGGAAGTCCTGCATGAGAATTTGTCCGAAATAGAGTCCAGCGATATTCACCAGAGATTGCATCTCCAGAAAGGTAAATACATCCTGCTTTCCGCGCACCGGGAAGAGAACATTGACACGGAGAAGAACTTCCTGTCCCTTTTCAGCGCGGTTAACGCTATGGCCGAGAAATATGACATGCCCATACTTTACAGTTGTCATCCCCGTAGCAGGAAACGTCTGGAATCAAGCGGCTTTGCACTTGACAGACGTGTGATTCAGCATGAACCTCTCGGTTTCCACGACTACAACTGCCTGCAGATGAACGCCTATGCCGTTGTGAGTGACAGCGGTACCCTGCCTGAGGAGAGCAGTTTTTTCACTTCTGTGGGGCATCCTTTCCCTGCTGTATGCATCCGTACCAGTACGGAGCGTCCCGAGGCTCTTGACAAGGGTATCTTTGTCCTTGCCGGCATTGACGGGAAATCCTTGCTTCAGGCTGTAGATACTACCGTGGAGATGAATAGGAATGGGGATCACGGTCTGCCGGTGCCCAATTATACGGATGAGAATGTATCGGCCAAGGTTGTGAAGATAATCCAGAGCTATACGGGAGTGGTGAACAAGATGGTTTGGAGAAAATAATGGTGAGACATGCCTAAGAAAATCTTGATACATAGCCTGATTTTCAGTCCGGATGGAGTTTCGACAGCCTATCTTTATAATGATATTGCTCTGAAATTCCAAGAAAACGGTTATGAAGTATTGGTATTGACAACTACGCCTCATTACAATGTTGTGGAATCACAACTGGCAGCACAACCTCTGAAATGGAAGGTTTGGGGGATTTGTAAAGAAAGCTGTTTTCATGGAATCAGAGTTCTTCATGTACCCCAGAAGAAATTCAGAAATACATTTCTGCGTGTCCTGGGATTTGTCTATTGGCATATTATCTCTTTCCTGATTGGTTTGTCCCAGAGAAATGTAGATGTCATACTGTCACCTTCCCCTCCTTTGACTATCGGTGTAATCAACATTTGGCTGGCGAAAATCAAGGGATGTAAAACCATATATAATGTGCAGGAAATATATCCTGACATCTTGAAACGAAAGGACGGGCTTGTTATAGAACAGCTACGTAGGATGGAACGGTATGTTTATAATAACTCAACGGCCGTAACGACAATAGACCAGGTCTTTTATAATGTAATAGCCGGAAGGTTTAAGGATAAGTCCAAGCTTTGTATAATACCTAATTTTGTAGATACAGAATTGTATAATTCTCAGGGTGGAAATGTAGAATGTCTGAATCCCCATTTTTTCCCTACCACAGATTCTTTGAAATTGCTTTATGCCGGGAATATTGGTTATGCCCAAGATTGGGAGCCTTTAGTCTGTCTGGCAGAAAAGACGAAAGGGGTTTCCATTGAATACTTTATCATCGGTGAGGGAGTCATGAAACCCGTTCTTGAGGAGAAAGTACGTGAGTTGGAGCTGGATAATGTGCATATTTTGCCCTATCAGCCCAGAAGTTTGATGCCGTCCATTCTTGCCTATTCAGACATCCAGTTTATTTTCATGAACCCTGAAATGGAGATGCAGGGATTCCCTTCCAAGGTTTATACAATCATGGCATGTGGTAGGCCTTTATTGGTCTGCTCGGGAAAGGATACGCCTATCATCAACTTCCTGCAGGAACATGGCTGTGCAAAGTTGATTACAGAGAAGAGTTTGGAAAAGAAGGTGGGAGAAATGGTGGATTGGCTGAATTCCGTCTCAAGAAGCGAACTAGCTTTACTGGGTCGAAATGGTGTAGAGGTGATTAAGCGATTATATTCAAAGGATGTGGTAACTCAAAAATATGTAGACTTAGTTGAAGCTTTATGAACATACGATATTTATCAGTCAATGATTAGGATAACTTGATATTTCCGGGTATCTTTGTGGAAAGATTGGATGTATGAGGAAGATTAAGCCATATAAGGAACAAGAACCGATGGTGCCGAATGTTGGTGAACCGGTAGTTGTATATACGGGTAATGAGAATAATCCGAATATCGTTACGGAAGGACGTGATGACATTAGGCATGCTATTTCTGGTGAAGAATTATTGGATAGACTTTGCCCTCGTATAAAGGCTTTGTTTGGATGAGAGTCGTATTCGCTCCCGAAGTAGAGGAGGATTTGTATGGGCTTATAAAAATACTTGTTGAGAAGGAGTATTTGGGTACTTATCCTTTTGCTATTTCTTATGTGGAAGAACTGATAGCTGATATTCAACAGAACATTCATTCTAAATTAAAAAAGAAAGCGCCCGCTTTTTTTGAGCGTTATGGTAAGGATATGTATTACATCACTTATCAACGTAATTCTAATACGACGTGGTATATTTTCTTCTCTGTCATTGGAGATACTTATTTTATTAAATACATAACCAATAATCACGTTTCCGGTCAGTATATTTTTTAGCATATTTCAATGAACATACTCGTCACTGGAATCCACGGCTTTGTGGGTTCCAATCTCGTTGTTGCCCTAAAGGAACGTCATAGCCTTTACGGGCTGGATATTGTCGCTCCTGAAAAGGAGGGGGTGGTAAAGACTTTCTCCTGGAAGGATATTGAACCAGCTTCTTTTCCGATGCGGAATCTTCCTGAATTCGATGCCATTATTCATCTGGCTGGTAAAGCCCATGATACGAAAAACCGGTCCGCAGCCCAATCCTATTTTGATATTAATACGGGATTGACCCAAAAGATATTTGATTTCTTTCTGGAATCGTCTGCGAAGAAGTTCGTATTCTTCAGTTCTGTGAAAGCCGCTGCAGACAGTGTGGCAGGGGATATGCTGACTGAAGATGTGGTGCCTGCTCCGATAGGACCGTATGGGGAGAGCAAGATAGCTGCCGAGAATTATATTCTTGGCAAGTTGAATGTTGAAAATGGAGAACTGAAAGTTAATCCGTATGATGACAAAAAGGTCTATATCCTGCGTCCCTGCATGATTCATGGTCCCGGCAACAAAGGCAATCTGAATCTTCTTTATAATGTGGTGAGGAAAGGTGTTCCCTGGCCTTTGGGGGCTTTTGAGAACAGGAGGTCTTTTACTTCGATAGACAATCTTTGCTATGTGGTGGAAGGACTGTTGACTAAGGAGGTGGGGAGTGGTATCTACCATATGGGGGATGATGAAGCCTTGTCCACGAATGAACTGATAACTTTGATGTGTCGGGCTTTGGACCGTAAACCGCATATCTGGAAGATAAACAGAGGACTGATGGAATTCTGTGCCCGGCTTGGGACTCTGCTCCATTTGCCTTTGAATACAGAGCGTCTGCGCAAGTTGACAGAGAATTATGTGGTGAGTAATGCGAAGATAAAGGCTGCCCTGGGTATTGACAGAATGCCGGTGAGGGCAGAGGAGGGGATAGTGAGAACGATAAAATCGTTCTCAAATTAAAAGTTAAGAATTAAAAATTGATAATTAAAAATTAAAGAGGAAAATACTGTTATGTATTATCTGTTAATATTGGTTCTGCTGTTTTTGGCAGAACTTTTTTATTTTAAGGTGGCTGATAGGTGCAATATCATCGACAAGCCCAATGAGCGGAGTTCTCATACGAAAGTGACTTTAAGGGGTGGTGGGATTATATTCTATTTCGGAGCGTTGGCCTATTTCCTGACGAGTGGCTTTGAATATCCCTGGTTCCTGCTTGCCTTGACACTGGTGACGTTCATCAGCTTCGTGGACGATATAAAATCCACCGGACAGATGACAAGACTGCTTTTTCATTTCTCTGCCATGGCCTTGATGTTTTATCAGTGGGGACTGTTCTCCTTGTCCTGGTGGTGGATAGTCATAGCCTTGATAGTCTGTACGGGTATCATTAATGCCTACAACTTTATGGATGGCATTAACGGCATAACCGGTGGTTATTCTCTGGTTATTCTTGCTGCGTTGGCTTATGTCAATAAGGAGGTGGTTACTTTTGTGGAAGCGGATTTCATCTATACCGTTATCTGTTCTGTTCTTGTCTTCTGCTTCTTCAATTTCCGCAAGCGTGCCAAATGCTTTGCCGGTGATGTGGGTTCGGTGAGCATTGCCTTTATTCTTCTTTTCCTGATAGGCAGGCTCATCATTGAAACGGAAGATTTCAGCTGGATAGTCCTTTTATCCGTTTATGGTGTGGACAGTGTACTGACTATCATTCACCGCCTGATGCTTCATGAGAATATCGGGCTACCGCATCGCAAGCATCTGTATCAGATTATGGCGAATGAGCTGAAGATTCCTCATGTCATAGTCTCTCTGGTCTATATGACAATACAGACTTTTATAATAGTAGGATATATTTATTACCAACGGTATGGCTATATCTTCTTGATAGGGTGTATCTTACTGTTGAGCGCAATATACGTACTCTTCATGAAAAAGTATTTTTCAAGACATATCTCTTGAATTACTGTCTTCCATTATACAATTTCCACGGTCACTTGAATACCCAAAGCTTTGGCAATACGCTCGATATCACGCTTCTTTGTTTTTGTATTGCTGCAGGTCATAAGAAACCGTCCGTTGCCTAATGGTTTTTGAGCGCGCTGGTATTTCTCATGAAGTGTGTTTGATATCAAGGGAATCTTGCATACTTTGATATTTAAAGATTGCACTTGTTCCACACCTACTGTCATCACAAATTGCCGGAAAGTCTCGGCTGCTTGTGTTTCTTGAATTACTTTCCCATTACCAAAAGTAATCTTTAATCGGGATATTGGAGTATTGCTTTCCGTATCATTGGTTACTTGGTACAGTTTCTTTGCTGCTTCAAGAAATCTTGGAAATAATGTTCCCCACTGGTTGTTGACAACAATTTTTGTTCCGTCTGCCAATAAAATAACTTCATCAGGCTTAAGAAAGTAACGTTTCTTTAAATCGGGATGAGATTTGATTTTTTCTTGGACTTCTATCAAGGTACGTATTACACCCAATGCTTTACTGTGTAAATTGGATGGAAAGACTTTTTCCAGTTCAACATAGTTTATGTTGGGATGGTCTTTGATATAGTGCTTGATTACTTCCAATACAAAACGTCTTTTGACATAGAAGTTGATTCCATCCAATGAGAATTTTGTATGGTCTTTGGAGTCACTTTCTTTATAGTCGTTTTGTGAGTTTTTAGATGTTTGCCTCGTTTTAAGTTGTAATGAAGGGAGAATGCTCTTATTTTCGTAATGTACTGTAAGCGTAAGATTGGCAAATTCTTCATTAATGGCGGATTCCTCAAATCCTTCAGCTGTAAACTTGTCTTTGAGCAACGAAATCATATTCTTTACCCCATTGCCTTCGGATAAGAATTCTGACACCCTCCTATGCAGATTATTACGCGCTTGGATTTTTTTATATTGCTCATTACAGAATGTTTCTATTTTTCCCAGATTGAATTTGTCGTAGCTCAATAAGTCACAGATGATGGAACCATTTGTATCTTCTTTTTTAATTTCCGCTGTAAATACACAAATGGGATTCTCTCCATCATTGGGAATGTCATAGTAAAGTTGTATCTTTTCTCCTATATATAATCCGACATTAAGTTTCAACTGGCGCATATACGACATCAGTTGATTTTCTTGTCTTTCATTTCGTATATTAGACGGACGCTTTATTTCAATAGGGAGTACGGGGGATTGTGTGTCATGCTCGTTCTTTCGCCAAAGTACAATGTCCGGGCGTATGGAGTTGCTATTGCCTATCGGTAATGTATATTGGGATACCATTGTTCCATTGGTCTTCTTCCATCCAAGAAATTTCAAGCAGTTCTCTATTTCCCGCTGGTAGTCACCTTCTACCGAATTTGTTTCAAAATACGGTATCAGTGTTTCCACAATCTCAGGCCAATTTTCATTCATCTTTTATCGGGTTATATTAGGACATATTGTTTACACTTCTTCGGAGTGTGCATAAAGCAAATGTATTGACTTTATTTGAACTGCCCAAATTATAGTCATAAAAAATGAATCGGGCGGTGTACAATAAAAACAAATAGTCCCGGATTCTTGACAAAGAATCCGGGACTATTTGTTTTTATCGTTTTTGAGGGGCTTTACTTAGCCGGCTTCAACCATTTGTCCAGCCATTCAAAGAAGGTACGTTGCCACAGCACGCCATTCTGAGGTTTCAGTACCCAGTGGTTTTCGTCCGGATAGATAAGCAGTTCGGCAGGAACGCCACGCATCACGGCTGCATCGAAGGCGGCCATTGCCTGGTTGGCAAGGATGCGGAAGTCCTTCTCTCCGTGGATGCAGAGGATAGGGGTGTCCCATTTGTCGACGAAGAGGTGCGGGGAGTTGGCGAAAGTGCGTTGTGCCGTAGCGTTGTTCTTTTCCCAATAAGCGCCGCCCATATCCCAGTTGGCAAACCATTTCTCTTCCGTTTCCAGATATTGCATTTCCATGTTGAAGATACCGTCGTGTGCGATGAATGCCTTGAAGCGTTTGTCATGGTGTCCGGCAAGCCAATATACGGAGAAGCCTCCGAAGCTGGCACCTACGCAACCCAGGCGGTCTTTGTCGACGAAAGGTTCCTTGGCCATTTCGTCAATGGCAGTGAAGTAGTCTTTCATGCACTGGCCGCCGTAATCACCGCTGATGGCTTCGTTCCATTCTACACCGAAGCCAGGAAGACCACGGCGGTTGGGAGCTACGATGATATAGTCGTTTGCTGCCATAATCTGGAAATTCCAACGGTAGCTCCAGAACTGGCTGACGGGACTCTGAGGACCGCCTTCACAGAAGAGGAGGGTGGGGTACTTCTTGTTAGGGTCGAACTGCGGAGGATAAATCACCCAGGTCAGCATCTGCTTGCCGTCGGTGGTCTTCATCCAGCGGGCTTCCACCTTACCCATCTCCAGCTGGTCGTAAATCTGCTTGTTTTCTGTGGTCAGTTGCACTGCTTCTGCAAAAGCGTCGCCGTTGCGTGCACTGTTTACGGCATAGATTTCGTCGCCCATGCTCATGGAGTGGCGTTTGGCGATAATCTTGTCTCCGCAAAGGGCAAGCGAAGCATAGTCGTACATGCCGTCGGTGAGCTGGGTAAGCTTGTCGTTTCCGGCAAGGTCGATGTTGTAAATCTGTGTCTCGCCATGCCATACACCGATGAAGTAGATGCTCCGGGAATCTTTGTTCCACAAGAAGGCGTCCACGTTCGATTCGAAAGCTTTGCTTACAAAACGTTTCTCGCCGGTCTCGAGGTTCATGATAAACAAGCGGTTCAAGTCGGCTTCGTAGCCGTCACGCTCCATGCTCTGCCAGGCGATGTATTTGCCGTCGGGAGAGTATTGGGGATTCGTATCATATCCCTTGTTTTCTTCCGTGATGTTTTTGGTTTCCTTGGAGGCAAGGTCGTAGATATAAATGTCGGAGTTGGTGGAAATGGCATACGCCAGTCCGGTTTTCTTACGGCATGTATAGGCCACCTTATCAGAAGACGGGCTCCATGCCAGCTGCTCGATACCGCCCCAGGGCTTCATCGGGCTTTCGTATGGCTCTCCCTCAAGAATATCAGTGACATTGCTGATGGCATTGCCGTCGAAATCAGCAACAAACGGATGGGGAGCAGTAGTCACCCATTCGTCCCAATGCTTGTACATCAGGTCGGTAACGATGATGCCGGTGGCTTTAGGAAGGTCCGGATGTTTGTCTGCCGTACTCTTCACGGTCTTTACCTGGGCAATGAAAAGGAGTTTCTTGCCGTCGGGCGAGAAAGAGAACCCTTCGATGTCTCCCTCGTATTGGGTCAGCTGCTTGCGTCCGCTGCCGTCGGGATTCATTTCCCATACCTGGCTGCTGCCGCTTTCGTTGCAGAGGAAGGCAAGCTTCTTGCCGTCCTTGAACCATGTGGGCTGTCCTTCTTGCCAGGCGTCATGCGTTATCTGGGTATTGCCACTACCGTCGGCATTCATGACGAAGACTTCGCTGTTACTCTTGTTCTGGGGCACGCTGTAATAGGATACCGTGTAGGCAATTTGCTTTTCGTCGGGAGATACGGCTACACTGCCGATACGTCCCATCGCCCAGAGTGCCTCGGGTGTCATACGCTTTCCTTCAATCTTGATGTCCGACCGCTGGATGAGCACTGCTGCGTCCTGCTGCTGTCCGGCATCTTTTGTTCCTCCGCAGGAGGCCAATGTCATGGCTGCTGACATAAGTAGTAGATTTACTTGTTTCATATATGTTTTTTGTTTCGGTTATTTCAATGCAAAGATACTAAATTTTCCTTCCTTGCCAATTCCCACGTTTGATATATAGCCAGCAGAAAATGAGAATAAAGCTGGAATAAACCATTTCCGAGGTCCAGCAGATGGCCACGTCGAGTTGCAGAATCAGAATAATGTAGGTGATATAGGCTGTGTAGATGACCAGCGTTGCCAGCTCCATGCCCAATGCAGTACGCGTATTGCCGGTTCCGGAAACTGCCTGGAAATAGACATTGGCAGGAACCAGGAACAGATAGGTGGAGCACATCACCCAAAGCGAATGCACGGCAGCGTCCTGCAGGTCGGGTATGTCGGTATAAATTCCCAGAATCAGCTTGGGGAACAGCGCGAAAAGCAATGCCAGCGGAAGTACGAAAACGTAGGCTATGCGTACGTGCTGCCGGATAGTGCCTGCCACGCAATCGGAGTGGCCTGCACCGATGAGGTTGCTGACCAATGAACCGCAGGTAGAGGCAAATGCCATGAGTACCATGAACAGTATGCCGGACACATTGCGGACAATGTTGGTCACTGCCAGCGATCGCTCTCCCAGATGCTCCACATAAAGGAAGAACAAGAACCAGGTGGAGAGGGAGAAGAAATTCTGTATCATGGTCCAGAAAGAGACGTTCAGCATCCGTTTCAATACGTCCAGCCGGAACTTCGGAATACGGTCCAGCCCGTACTTGCAGCAGTCGATACGGCTACGGGTATAGAGGATGAAGAATAACAGCGAAACCAGCTCGGCCAATGAGGAGCCGATGGCGGCTCCGGCAATGCCGAGTGCAGGAAAACCGAATTTACCGAAAATCAGGATATAGTTGAATACGACATTGCTCAACACCATGACGATGGAGTTCAGTGTCAGTGTCTTGGTCTGGGTGGTTCCCAAGAAAAAGGCACGGAACATGACTGCGCTGAACGAGAAGAAGGCACCGAATACACGCCAGTGCAGGTAGCTGGTGGCTGCTTCGTAGATATGTTCCGAGGCTACGATGCGTTTCAGGATAATCGGCGAGAAGCAATAAGATAGCAGGAACATGACTGCCGCCATCCCGACTTGGAAATAGATGCCCTGATAGAACAAGTCACCGATTTCCTTATACTGCCGTTCGCCGTTGCGCCGGGCAATGAGTATCTGTGCCCCGATGCTGAAACCGAAGGCAACCATGAAGATGACCATATAGAAGACACCGGCGATGGCAGATGCTCCCAACTCGACTTCACCTACACGTCCGAGGAAGGCGGTGTCCGTCATACCTATCATCTGCTCCATAAGGAGGCTGATTAGGATAGGGTAGGCTATGAGCCAGATTTGTTTGTAAGTGTATTTAGTCTGCATAATTTAGAGTCTGTGAATTTTTTCGTTGGTGTAAGGATAAGAAAGCCGGGCAAATGTCATTGTCCGGCTTTCTGCAAAAGAATATCTTGAACGGTAGTCTTACTACTTTTTGTTCTGTTTTTCTTTCATCATCTGTTCCTGCTGTTTCTGCATGGCTTCCAGACGAGCGGCGAAACCGGTTTTCTTCATCTTCTTCGGGTCTTTCTTGTTGGCTTCCAACTGAGCAAGAAGGGCTTCCTCATTGGTTGTCTTGCGCATGATGAGCGTTGTTACCACACTGACTAACGTAGAGATGAAGTAGTAATAGTTCAATCCCGAAGGATAGTCGTTCAATATGAAGAGGAACATGACAGGCATCAGGTATGACATCCACTTCATGGCAGCCATCTGCGGATTGGCACCCGTATCCTGCTGCTGCATCATGTACTTCGTGTTCAATATGTTGGTAACCGTCATCAGCAGGCAGAACAAGCTGAGGTGGCTGCCCAGGAACGGGATATGGAACGGGAAGTTGATGAACGCATCATAAGTGGAAAGGTCGTCTGCCCATAAGAAGCTCTGTTGGCGGAGTTCAATGGCACTCGGCACGAACATGAACAAGGCCATCAGGATAGGGAACTGTATCAGCATCGGCAGACATCCGCCCATCGGGCTGACTCCGTACTGGCTGTAGAGGCCCATCACTTCCTGCTGCTTCTTCATGGCATCTTCCTGCTTGGGGTACTTCTTGTTTATCTCGTCGATTTTCGGTTTCAGTACGCGCATCTTGGCAGAAGACATGTAGGTCTTCCACGTAGCCGGGAATACCACTGCCTTTACAATCAGCGTCATGAACAACAGTACGATACCCATGCTCAAACCCCAACTGGACAACCAGTCGAAGATGTTGATGGTGAACCATTTGTTTATCCAGCGGATGAGCGGCCAGCCCAGATAGACCAGACGGTTCAGCTCCCACTTATCGTCACGTCCCTTGTCGAGTGCGGTCAGAGTCTTGTAGTGATTGGGGCCGAAGTAGAAGAACAGCTGGGTAGGTTCCTTGCCGGCAGGGTCGAACTTCGTGCTCATCTCCGCAGAATAGTCCTTGATGTAGCCGCTGCCTTGAGTCTCCATCTTGGAACTCAGTTTGGTCTTTTCAAAGTCGGCATCTGCCAAAAATACTGAAGAGAAGAACTGGTTCTTGAAAGCAATCCAGTCCAGGCGTTCCGGAACTTCCTTTTCGTCGTTCTTGTTGGCGGACAGATAATCGGTACCCTCTCCGGTGATTTTGTAAGTCAGTTCAGCCAGACGGTTCTCGTAGGTGTAACCCTTCTCTATCTGACGGGCACGCTGAGACCACTCGATGTCCACATAATTGTTGGTAGCCGCCAGCTTGCCTTCCATATTGACTGCCTGGATAGTAAAGTCTATCAGGTATGTGTCATTGTGCATGCTGTAGGTAAAGTCGATATAGCTGTTGCTGTCTGCCGACAAACGCATGGTGACGGTACTGTCCGTACGGTTTACTGCGGTGAAATAATAGTCTTCCGTCTGGATAGTCTCTTTCTTGTTGTAAAAGAGGAAATTCATGGAGGCGTCATTGCCGCTGAACAGTGTGACGGGGGTCGTCTTGTCTTGTCCCATGTATTCCTTCAGCGTGGCCGAAGCTATGCGCCCGCCTTTTGTATCTACGGTTATTTCTGCCAGGTTGTTCTGGATGGTTACCTGCGAGTTGGTTCCTTGACGGGCGTCGAAGAAGAGGGCAGTGGAGTCAACGCTTGCTTCCGCTCCGCTTTCGTTGGCCAGGGCTGCTTCCGCCTTGGCTTTCAAGTCGGCTTCGCGCTGTTGCACCTGGGCTATGGAGTCGTAGTAACGTTGCTGTGCTTCCAACTGCTCCTGGCTGGGACGGCTCAGAAAGCTGAAACCTACTAACAATATCGCTATCAGAACAAGACCTGTGATGGTATTTTTATCCATTCTTTGTTGATTACAAATTACTTATTACAAATTATTTCTTTTCGTTTTCATTTTCGATGGCGGCCTTCACGAATGCTACGAACAGTGGGTGCGGATGCAATACCGTACTGCTGTATTCGGGATGGAACTGGGTACCGACAAACCACTTCAATGCGGGAATCTCAACAATTTCCACCAGGTCCGATTCGGGGTTTATACCCACACACTTCATGCCTGCTGCTTCGTAGGCATCCTTGAAGCTGTTGTTGAACTCGTAGCGGTGACGGTGACGTTCCTGGATATGCTCGGTACCATATGCCTCGTATGCCTTGCTGCCTTTCTGCAGAACACATTCGTAGGCACCCAGACGCATGGTTCCACCCATATTGGTGATGGACTTCTGCTCTTCCATGATGTCGATGACATTGTGCGGTGTCTTTTCGTCCATCTCGCGTGAGTTGGCATCGGCATAACCCAGTACGTTACGGGCAAATTCGATGGCGATACACTGCATACCCAGACAGATACCGAAGGTGGGGATGTCGTGCGTACGCGCATATTTGATGGCTACGAACTTGCCGGCAACGCCGCGTTCGCCGAAGCCTGGACCGATAAGTACGCCTGCCATGCCTTTCAGGGCTTCTGCCACATTCTCGTCAGTCAGCTTTTCACTGTTCACGAAGTCTACCGATACTTTGCGGTCATTGTAGGTTCCTGCTTGTGAAAGGGCCTCGCGGATGGACTTGTAGGCATCCTGCAAGTCATATTTGCCCACCAATGCGATGTGCAGTGGGGCAGTCTCTTCGGCTTTGTGACGGCGTTCGAGGAAAGCACGCCACGGTCCCAGTCCCGGAGTATCACCGACGGGAAGTCCCATTTTCTTCAAAATGGTAACGTCCAGTCCCTGGCTCTGCATCAAGATGGGCACCTCGTAGATGGTAGGCGCGTCGATGCTCTGCACCACGGCATTCTCGTCCACATTGCAGAACAGAGCCACCTTCTTGCGCAGGGTAGTGCTCAACTCGTGCTCCGTACGCAGTACGAGGACATCGGGTTGGATACCGGCACTTTGCAGTTCCTTTACGGAGTGCTGGGTGGGCTTGGTCTTCAGCTCACCGGCAGCTGCCAGGTAGGGGACATAAGTAAGGTGTACGCACAAGGCGTCTTTTCCCAGTTCCCACTTCAGCTGACGGATGCTTTCCAGATAGGGCAGAGACTCGATGTCACCCACTGTACCGCCAATCTCGGTAATAACAAAGTCGAATTTGTATTTGTTTCCCAGCAGTTTTACATTACGCTTGATTTCGTCTGTAATATGGGGAATAACCTGGATGGTCTTTCCCAGATAGTCACCCCGGCGCTCTTTGTCGATGACGCTTTTGTAGATGCGTCCGGTCGTGATATTGTTGGCCTTGGTGGTCTGGATGCCCAGGAAGCGTTCGTAATGGCCCAAATCGAGGTCGGCTTCGTGGCCATCCACGGTAACGTAGCATTCGCCGTGTTCATAAGGGTTCAGTGTACCCGGGTCGATGTTGATGTACGGGTCAAACTTCTGGATGGTTACCTTGTAACCTCTTGCTTGCAGCAATTTACCGATGGAGGATGAGATGATACCTTTACCTAATGAAGAGGCAACACCACCGGTGACGAAAATATACTTTGTTTCTCCCACAACTATATTATTTTATTAATTGTTTAATCTAATGCCAAGAGCCTATACGGCTTGTCGTTCAAGGTGCATACTGCTCCCGTCAGTACACGTAGAACTTAAAAAGCGCAAAATTATAAAAAAAAGAGGAAGTAGAGAAAGTTTCGATGAAACAATTATTAAAAAATACGATTTCATCGAAGAAAGTCCTTCTTGCCTTTTTCTTATGGCTTTTCTATGTTTTCTAAACATTTTAAGCTAAATTTGCGCTCGAAACATAGACTTTAGGGCATTATGAAGAATAGACACATTGCATTTTGGTTAATTGCTACGATGATTTCTTCGTCGGTGATGGCACAGAATACGCTGGATACCGCCTCGAAGAACAGTGGACAGGAAACAACTGCCAAAGCCGACACCTTGCCGGATATAATGAAAGAATACATGATTCTGAAATTGAAACCGGAAGGTATGGGGTACAGGCTGGATACTGTTTCCATATTATATGAAAGGTATATCGGAGTGCTGGATTATTTGAATGACCCCACGACTCCGGAGCGTTATATACCTTCCAATCCGAACTACTATAGGTTGTTCCTTCCCCTTACCTATTATTATGCCCCCATGAGACGCCTTTCCAAGGTGGACTGGCATTTCCAGGTGCCTGATACGGTGCCTGCCCTGACGCGCGAGATGTTGCCGTTCGACACACTGAGTTTCACCTCAAAGGACCGAGCCAACAAACTGGTGGACCGTACGCTGCTGAACACGTATGTGAATTGTCCCAATCTGGTTGTAATGACCGAGAAGGAGGTGATGAAAGGGAAGATATTCAAGGATAATATAGAGAAGGAGGTTTCTTCCAAGCCGTCCGTCGTGAAACTGTTTGCACAAGAGAATATGGTGGGAGTGAAGGAGGAAGCCGACGTGATTATCCACAAGCCCAACTGGTGGGTGACGGGTGGAAACGGTTCATTGCAGATTACCCAGAACTATATCTCCGACAACTGGTACAAGGGAGGTGAGAGCACTAACGCCGTGCTTGCCAACCTGCAATTGTTTGCCAACTATAATGACCGTGAAAAGGTGCAGTGGGAAAATCTGCTCGATGCCAAGCTGGGCTTCAGCTCCGCACCTTCCGACGAGTTTCATAACTATCTGGTAAGTACCGACCAACTCCGGCTGTACAGTAAACTGGGTATTCAGGCTGCGTCCAAGTGGTATTATACCATCACGACTGAGTTTAAGACCCAGTTCTGCAATGGCTACAAGGCCAACAGTGAAGAGCTGGTTTCGGCTTTCTTTGCTCCGGCAGACTGGTCGAGCAGTATCGGTATGGACTACAAGTTGAAGAAGCAGAAATTCAGCTTGTCCGTTTTCATGGCTCCGCTGACGTACATGCTGCGCTATGTAGGAAATAAGGGGGTGAATGAAGTGAGTTTCGGTCTTGATGAGGGCAAATGCGTGAAGCATAACTTCGGTTCGCAGATACGGCCTACACTTTCATGGACCATCATTCCTTCCATCACGCTGGATTCCCGCTTGGACTTCCAGACCAGTTATGAGTGGACACGTATTGAATGGGAAAACACGGTGAACTTTGTGCTGAACCGCTATCTTTCCACCAAGCTCTATGTGCACGCCCGCTATGACGACAGTGCCAAGCCGACGGAAGGGGACAGCTATTTTCAGGTAAAAGAATTGCTCAGTTTCGGTATCAATTATAAATGGTAAATAAACAAATGGTCTGTTCGGAGTGAACAGATTATCTGTTTTAGTTAGTCAGACGGTCTGTTTTCCCTTGACAGACCGTCTGTTTTTTGTCTTTTTGTAGTCTGTGGCAGGTGAAAAAACATAAAAACATAGAAAAAGCATGTTTGCGAACACAGAAAATACATAGGAAAGGTTTGCAGTTCACAAATAATGCGTAAATTTGCCACGATTTGTAATGCACACTTTGCAAAATGGCGAATACTATAAAACATCAAGGTATTGTGGAAAACATAAACGGTTCTCATCTCCAAGTGAGAATCATCCAGACTTCAGCATGCGCTTCGTGTAGTGTCAAGGGACATTGTACCTCTGCGGATACGAAAGAGAAACTTGTCGATGTGGCCGATGCCGATGCCGCATCCTACCAGCCCGGCGACCGTGTATGGGTGACGGGCGAACTTTCAATGGGAGTGATGGCAGTTCTGTTTGCCTTTATATTTCCTTTCCTTATTCTGATAATCTCACTGTTTGTCTTTATGGCTATCTGGAATGACGAGCTGCGTTCCGCGCTTTGTTCGCTAGCACTTCTTGTACCTTATTATTATATATTGTGGCTGAACAAGTCGCGGATGGGTAAGAAGTTCTCATTCTCCGTACGACCGATGAACTAACTAATAATAAAACAAATAATTAATAAACAACTAATTTATGAATGTAATTCTGATTGCAGTGATTTCATTGGGAGTTATAGCGCTGGTATCGGCCGCTATTCTTTACGTGGCTTCCAAGAAATTCGCCGTGTATGAAGATCCGCGGATTGCCCAGGTAGCAGAGGTGCTTCCCCAGGCAAATTGCGGTGGATGTGGTTACCCCGGTTGTAGCGGATTTGCAGATGCTTGCGTAAAGGCAGGTTCGCTGGATGGTAAACTTTGTCCGGTGGGTGGACAGCCCGTCATGACAAAGATTGCCGAGATTCTGGGCTTGGATGCCGCTGCTGCCGAACCTATGGTTGCGGTGGTGAGATGTAATGGAACTTGTGCCAACCGTCCTCGTGTGAACCAATACGATGGCGCCAAGAGTTGTGCCATTGCGGCTTCTCTCTATGGTGGTGAAACGGGTTGTAGTTATGGCTGTCTGGGATGCGGCGACTGTGTGGCTGCCTGCCAGTTCGATGCTATCCACATGAATCCGGAGACCGGACTTCCCGAAGTGGATGAGGAAAAGTGTACGGCTTGTGGAGCTTGTGCCAAGGCTTGTCCGAAATCTATCATTGAAATCCGTCCTCAAGGCAAGAAATCACGTCGTGTTTACGTACAGTGTGTAAACAAGGACAAGGGGGCTGTAGCACGCAAGGCTTGTACCGTGGCATGTATCGGTTGCGGCAAGTGTGTGAAGGTTTGTCCGTTCGAGGCTATCACGCTGGAAAACAATCTGGCTTACATTGACCCCAATAAGTGCAAATCCTGTCGCAAGTGCGAGGAAGCTTGTCCGCAAAACACAATCATTGCCCTCAACTTCCCGCCGCGCAAACCGAAGGCTGACGATGCAGCTCCCCAAGTAAAGGTTGCAGCTCCTAAAGCTGAGGTTGAGACTCCCAAAGCAGAGGTTTAGACTTCCCAAGTTGAGGTATGAATTAATAAAGTAAATAAACGACTAAAAATACAGAATTGTATGTTGAAGACATTTTCAATTGGTGGAGTCCATCCACACGAAAATAAACTTTCAGCACATCAGCCTATCATCAAGGCAGAGATTCCGGCCAAGGCCGCTATCTTGCTGGGACAGCACATCGGTGCTCCTGCCAAGCCTATCGTTGCCAAAGGTGATGTTGTGAAAGTGGGTACGAAGATTGCCGAGCCCGGCGGTTTTGTATCAGCAGCCATTCATTCGTCTGTCAGCGGGAAAGTCGCTAAGATTGACACGATTGTCGATGCCAGCGGTTACGCCAAGCCTGCTATATTCATTGACGTAGAAGGGGATGAATGGGAAGAATCCATTGACCGTTCCGAAACGTTGGTGAAGGAATGCAGTCTGACCTCCGAGGAAATCGTGAAGAAAATCGCTGATGCCGGTATCGTAGGTCTGGGCGGTGCATGCTTTCCTACGCAGGTCAAGTTGTGTCCTCCTCCTGCATTCAAGGCAGAGTGTGTCATCATCAACGCCGTAGAGTGCGAACCGTATCTGACTGCCGACCATCAGCTGATGCTGGAACATGCGGAAGAAATTATGGTAGGTGTATCCATTCTGATGAAAGCGGTAAAGGTGAACAAGGCATTCATTGGCATTGAGAACAACAAGCCCGATGCCATCCAGCTGATGACGAAGGTTGCTTCCAGCTATGCAGGTATCGAGGTGGTACCCTTGAAGGTACAATATCCGCAGGGTGGTGAAAAGCAGTTGATTGATGCTGTCATCAGTCGCCAGGTTACAGCCGGTGCGCTGCCTATCTCCACGGGAGCTGTGGTGCAGAATGTGGGTACCGCATTTGCCGTTTACCAGGCCGTACAGAAGAACAAACCTCTGTTTGAGCGTGTCATTACCGTGACTGGTAAGTCGTTGGCAAAGCCGTCCAATTTCCTGGCACGTATCGGTACGCCGATGAAGCAGCTGATTGAAGCTTGCGGCGGTCTGCCCGAAGATACGGGCAAGATTATCGGCGGTGGCCCGATGATGGGTAAAGCTCTGGTAAATACGGATGTACCGACAGCCAAAGGAAGCTCCGGTATTCTGATTATGAACGAGAAGGAAGCCAAGCGCGGCGAAGTACAGCCTTGTATCCGTTGTGCTAAGTGCGTGGGAGCCTGCCCGATGGGGTTGGAGCCGTATCTGCTGGCTACCGTTTCGGCCCACGGAGATTTTGAAAGAGTAGAGAAAGAAGACATTATGTCGTGTATAGAATGCGGTTCATGCCAGTTCACTTGTCCTTCCAACCGTCCGATGCTGGATTATATCCGCTTGGGTAAGGGTAAGGTAGGAGCGATGATCCGTGCACGTCAAGCTAAAAAATAACGAAGTATGAATAAATTAATCGTATCCCTTTCGCCCCACGTTCACGGCGGTGACAGCGTGAAGAAGAATATGTACGGTGTGCTTATCGCATTGATTCCGGCATTCCTTGTTTCGCTTTACTTTTTCGGACTGGGTGCGCTGATTGTTACGGCCACTTCCGTAGCAGCCTGCTTGTTCTTTGAATGGGCCATCGGCAAATTCCTCATGAAAAAAGAGACCACAACCATTACCGACGGTTCTGCCATCATTACCGGTGTGTTGCTGGCCTTTAACCTGCCTTCCAACCTGCCCATCTGGATTATCATCCTTGGTGCCTTGTTTGCCATCGGGGTAGGCAAGATGTCCTTCGGAGGTTTGGGTTGCAATCCCTTTAACCCTGCACTGGCAGGACGTGTGTTCCTGTTGCTTTCATTCCCCGTGCAGATGACGACATGGCCGGCTGTAGGCCAGTTGACAGCCTATACGGATGCCACGACAGCTGCTACGCCGCTGGCTATTATGAAAGGTGTCATCAATGGTGCTCCGGGCATGTCCCTGAGCGACCTTCCGGGAGCTTTCGACCTTCTGATAGGTAATAATGGAGGATGTCTCGGTGAGGTGAGTGCCTTGGCGCTGCTGCTTGGTTTGTTCTACATGTTGTGGAAGAAAATCATCACCTGGCACATTCCGGTATCTATTCTGGTGACGGTATTCGTGTTCTCCGGTATCATGTATCTGGTCAATCCGGAACTTTATGTATCCCCGGTCGTACAGTTGTTGTCCGGTGGTCTGATGCTGGGTGCTGTCTTTATGGCTACGGACTACGTGACTTCTCCGATGAGCCACAAAGGTATGCTGATTTATGGTGTTTGCATCGGCCTACTGACTGTCATCATCCGTCTGTTCGGTGCATATCCGGAGGGTATGTCGTTTGCCATTCTGATTATGAATGCGTTCACTCCGCTCATCAACACCTATGTTAAACCTAAACGCTTTGGGGAGGTAGCGAAGAAGAAATGAAAAAGTTAGAATCATCCTTGAAGAATATGTTGCTGGTACTTACGGGCGTTACCGCAATCTCCGTAGCGTTGCTGGCTTATGTAAACGAATTGACGAAGGAGCCCATTGCGCAGGCCAATGCAAAGACCTTGAGCGATGCCGTAAGTGCGGTGGTTCCGGGCTTCGACAATGACCCCATCGCCGAGAAGAAGATGCAGGAAGTAAACGGAGTACAGTATTCTGTATATCCTGCCACCAAAGGCGGAGAATATATCGGAGCTGCTGTGGAAGCTGTTGCCATGGGTTTTGGCGGTGAGCTGAAAGTGTTGGTCGGTTTCGATGCTGAAGGCAAAATCATCGACTACTCCTTGTTGTCGCATGTGGAAACTCCGGGGTTGGGTTCCAAGGCTGCCGACTGGTTCAAGAAAGGCAATAAAGGTGACATCACCGGCATGAATCCGGGTGAAGCTGCATTGACAGTGAGCAAGGACGGTGGTAAAGTAGATGCCATTACAGCGTCTACCATCACCTCACGTGCTTTTTTGAATGCAGTGAATGCGGCTTATGCTGCCTATGCCGGTCAGGAAACTGCCGACGGCACTACCGGCGCTACTCAAAAGAATGTTGAACAACCTGCTGATTCCGCAGCTCCCGAAGCTGTGGATACACTCAGCGCTAAATGAGAAAGGAGTAGAAGATATGAATAATTTTAAAGTTATGATGAACGGGATTATCAAAGAGAATCCTACGTTTGTACTCCTGCTGGGTATGTGTCCTACACTGGGTACCACTTCCTCTGCCATTAACGGTATGGGTATGGGACTGGCTACAATGTTCGTGCTGATATGTTCCAATGTGGTGATTTCTGCCATCAAGAATCTGATTCCCGATATGGTGCGTATCCCTTCATTCATTGTAGTCATAGCATCATTTGTGACACTGTTGCAGATGATAATGCAAGCTTACGTTCCTGCATTGTACGCCACACTGGGCCTGTTCATTCCACTGATTGTTGTAAACTGTATCGTATTGGGACGTGCCGAGGCATTTGCTGCCAAAAACAATCCGGTGGCTTCCTTGTTCGACGGTCTGGGCATGGGCTTGGGCTTTACCATTGCACTGACATTACTGGGTGCCGTGCGTGAGTTCCTGGGAACCGGCAAGATATTCAACTTGAGTATCCTTCCTGAAGAATACGGCATGTTGGTATTTGTCCTTGCTCCGGGTGCATTCATCGCATTGGGCTATCTCATTGCTTTAATCAACAGTATGAAGAAGAATTAATAATGAAAAATTAAAAATGAAAAAATTGAGAACGTATCGGCGGTAGGCTGCCGGGCTTTTAATTTTTAGTTTTTAATTCTTAATTTAATGATTATGGAATATATATTGATATTTATCTCGGCAATCTTTGTAAACAACATCGTATTGTCGCAATTCTTGGGAATTTGCCCGTTCTTGGGAGTTTCCAAGAAAGTGGAGACTGCATTGGGCATGTCGGCAGCGGTGGCATTCGTGCTCACCATCGCCACTATCGTGACATTCCTTATTCAGAAGTATGTGCTCGACGCTTTTGATTTGGGCTATTTGCAGACTATTACCTTTATCCTGGTGATTGCCGCATTGGTGCAGATGGTAGAGATTATCCTGAAGAAAGTATCTCCTTCTCTGTATCAGGCCTTGGGCGTGTTCCTGCCGTTGATTACTACCAACTGCTGTATTCTCGGTGTGGCTATCCTTGTTATCCAAAAAGATTATGATTTGCTGACGGGAGTGGTTTATGCATTCTCCACGGCACTTGGTTTCGGCTTGGCACTGACACTGTTTGCAGGCCTGCGCGAGCAAATGAGCCTGGTTAGTGTACCGAAAGGTATGCAGGGTACTCCGATAGCTTTGATTACTGCCGGACTGCTGGCAATGGCATTCATGGGCTTTTCGGGGGTTGTGAAGATTTAAAGAAGAAAAACCGGAAATAAAGTGGAAGGGGGATAAACTAAAATTTATCCCCCTTTTTCTGTTTTTATTAATTTATTTCCTTACATTTGTGGCGTATTGATAACCTAAAAGCTAAATTATCTATATTTAATATGAAAGGGAAAATCTTAGTTACGGGTGGAACCGGTTATATTGGTTCTCACACGGTGGTGGAACTTCAAAACGCAGGTTATGAAGTTGTTATTATTGATAATTTGTCAAACTCCAGCGCAGATGTTGTAGATAACATAGAGAAGGTATCGGGCATCCGCCCTGCATTCGAGGAATTGGATTGCTTGGATTATGCCGGTCTTGACGCTGTGTTTACCAAATATAAAGGCATTAAAGCCATCATTCACTTTGCGGCCAGCAAGGCTGTGGGTGAATCTGTCCAGAAACCATTGCTTTACTATCGTAATAACCTGGTTTCACTGATAAACCTGCTGGAATTGATGCCGAAGCATGGAGTGGAAGGTATCGTATTCTCTTCTTCCTGCACAGTTTACGGCCAGCCGGACGAACTTCCGGTAACGGAAAAGGCACCTATTAAGAAAGCTGAGTCTCCGTATGGAAACACGAAGCAAATCAATGAAGAGATTGTACGTGATACGGTTGCTTCCGGTGCTCCGATAAACGCCATCTTGTTGCGTTACTTCAACCCGATAGGTGCACACCCCACAGCATTGCTGGGAGAGTTGCCTAACGGTGTACCGCAGAACTTGATTCCTTATCTTACCCAGACCGCTATCGGCATCCGTGAGAAACTGAGCGTGTTTGGTGACGATTATGATACTCCCGACGGTTCTTGTATCCGCGACTTCATCAATGTAGTCGATTTGGCCAAAGCACACGTAGTGGCTATCCGCCGTATCTTGGAGAACAAGCAGAAGGAAAAAGTGGAAGTATTCAATATCGGTACAGGTCGTGGACTTTCCGTATTGGAACTGATTAATGCTTTCGAAAAGGCTACCGGTGTAAAACTGAACTATCAGATAGTAGGGCGGCGTGCCGGTGATATTGAGAAGGTATGGGCAAACCCGGAATTGGCAAACAATGAACTGGGTTGGAAGGCAGAAACAAGTATTGAAGATACTTTACTTTCTGCATGGAAATGGCAGTTGAAGCTTCGTGAAAGAGGTATTCAATGACAAACTTTGAATTTGTGTTTTTTAACAAATAGGCAATAAACAAATGCCTCCCCGCATTTGTTTATAATGTGCAAATCAGCCTGAAGCTGTTTATGTATATGTGAATATCCGTAACTAGTACGTATGCCTCCCCGGCATAGACAGGTAAGATTGCATAGTAGTTTTGTCGTGTTTTATTTTGTGTTTGTGTTGTGAATAAGCCTTGTCGAGAGACAAGGCTTATTTTTTGTATATTATATACAGAACCTCTGTTGTCAATTCAGTGTTTTTTTCATAAGATGGGTGGGCAATTCCTTTTTCTTGCTAATTGTTAACTGACGTTATCATGTCTGTAACAATTTGTTCCAATTGTAGTATTAATCGTTCAAAATAGTCTTTTTTGTTCAAAAAATGCTATACACGGTAACAACTACATGCAAATTGTTTATACATTTGCGTTGTTGTTTATGTAACTATTGGGATGAACAAACCATAGCTGACAAACGTTAATAGGTACGAGTACATAGCTGATGAAAGACGCGACTTGGCTGACTTGTTAATGAGGATACACGCGACTTACAACTTAGTATTGGGAAAAATAATTAAGGAAATATAGAATAAAAAGATTGCTTATGTCACAGATTGTCGGACATATCTCACAGGTAATCGGGCCTGTAGTAGACGTCTATTTCGAAGGAACGGAGGCAGAAATGATGTTGCCGAGTATTCACGACGCACTGGAAATAAAAAGGTCGAACGGCAAAAGACTGATTGTAGAGGTACAGCAGCACATTGGTGAAAACACGGTGCGTACTGTTGCTATGGACAGTACGGACGGCCTGCAGAGAGGAATGACAGTGCATCCGCTGGGAGGCCCCATCACCATGCCGATAGGTACACAAATCAAAGGCCGCCTGATGAACGTAGTGGGCGACTCTATCGACGGCATGAAGGAGTTGGACCGTACAGGTGCTTATCCCATCCATCGCGACCCCCCTAAGTTTGAAGATTTGACTACCGTACAAGAGGTGCTTTATACAGGCATCAAGGTTATCGACTTGCTGGAACCATATAGCAAGGGCGGTAAAATCGGTCTGTTTGGTGGCGCCGGTGTAGGCAAGACGGTGCTTATCCAAGAGCTCATTAATAATATTGCGAAGAAGCAGCACGGCTTCTCTGTGTTTGCCGGTGTAGGAGAACGTACACGTGAAGGCAACGACCTGCTGAGAGAAATGATTGAATCCGGTGTTATCCGTTACGGAGAAGAATTCAAGAAAGGTATGGAGGAAGGCCATTGGGATTTGTCCAAAGTAGATTATGACGAAGTGGCCAAATCACAAGTGTCTTTGATATTCGGTCAGATGAACGAACCTCCCGGTGCGCGTCAGTCCGTGGCATTGTCTGGGTTGACGGTGGCCGAGTCCTTCCGTGACATGGGAGCGGAGACGGACGGTCCGCGTGACATTCTGTTCTTCATTGATAATATCTTCCGTTTCACCCAAGCCGGTTCCGAGGTTTCGGCCTTGCTGGGCCGTATGCCTTCTGCCGTAGGCTATCAGCCGACACTGGCAACGGAAATGGGTGCCATGCAGGAGCGTATTACCTCTACAAGAAACGGCTCCATCACTTCCGTGCAGGCTGTATATGTGCCTGCCGATGACTTGACGGACCCGGCACCTGCCACAACGTTTACCCACCTCGATGCCACCACGGTGTTGAGTCGTAAGATTACTGAACTTGGTATTTATCCTGCTGTGGACCCGTTGGAATCTACTTCACGCATTCTCGACCCACACATCGTGGGGGTAGAACACTACGAAGTGGCACAACGTGTAAAACAAATATTGCAGCGCAACAAGGAATTGCAAGACATTATCTCCATCCTTGGTATGGAGGAACTCTCTGATGCCGACCGTACGTTGGTGAACCGTGCACGTCGTGTGCAGCGTTTCCTTTCACAGCCGTTTGCCGTTGCCGAGCAGTTTACGGGTGTCCCAGGTACAATGGTTTCCATTGAGGACACTATCAAAGGCTTCAAGATGATTCTTGACGGAGAGGTGGACTACCTGCCCGAACCTGCTTTCTTGAATGTGGGAACCATTGAAGAAGCCATTGAGAAGGGTAAGAAACTACTGGAGCAGGCAGGGGGAAAAACGATTAAAAATTAAAAGTCTGGGAGCTTTGATGATGAAAAAGTTGCATTTGAATATTGTTTCACCGGAGAAGGAACTCTTCAATGGGGAAGTGGAAAGTGTTACATTGCCGGGCACTATGGGCTCTTTTTCTATCCTGCCGCAGCATGCACCGATTGTATCATCGTTGGGAACGGGGAAATTGATTTACGCAACGGACGGTGAGGAACATGAGTTGGATATTCAAAGCGGATTCGTGGAGATGAGTAACGGAAGGGTTGCCGTCTGTATAGAACAGCAATAGGCTATTAAAAAATTAAAAATTAAAAAATAGAGGTTGTTGGCGTGACTATTACTAAGAGAAACTACTTATTGCATACAGCGCTCTTGACGGTATTGATAGGAATTGTAGGCGGTTGGGCGTATTTTTCGATAAATCCGCATCACTATTTCGGCGGTTATCCGCTGATTCCGCTTTTCTTCTTTGTTTTCGGAGTATTCATGATTAATATGACCGAAAGCTGCCGTCACCGGATGCCAGGACGAATGTTGCAGATTTATCTGCTGATGCGTGTGATGAGAATGCTGGTCTCCATGATTGTGATGCTGGTTTATTGCGTTGCAGTACGTGAGGAAGCCAGGGCGTTTTTGTTGACGTTTATAGCCAACTATCTGATATATTTGATTTATGATTCCTGGTTCTTCTTCACTTTTGAGGCGAATCGGAAACTGAAAAAGAAAAGTAACAATGAAAAGATTGCGTAACATACTGACTGTAATTCTGCTGGCACTGGGCATGTTGCTACCCGCCACGGTGCGGGCCGAGAATACGGTGGACGTGAAGGAGATTGTCTTCGGGCATATCGGCGATTCTTACGAATGGCACATCACGACGTGGGGCGAAACTCACGTTACGATTCCTTTGCCGGTAATAGTGCATAGCTCTACCACCGGATGGCATGCCTTTCTATCCTCACGTCTAGAGGAGAACGGTGGAAGTTATGAAGGCTTTTCCATCGCTCCCGCAGGAAGCAAGTACGAAGGCAAGCTGGTGGAGTATGATGCCACCGGAAACGAAATACGCCCGTTGGACATCTCCATCACGAAGGTGACACTGGCTTTGCTCATCAACAGCGCATTGCTGCTTCTCATCATTTTGAGTGTGGCGCACTGGTATCGCAAGCACCCGCAGGGAAGTGCCGCTCCCGGTGGTTTCATCGGGTTTATGGAGATGTTTATCATGATGGTGAACGATGATATTATAAAGAGCTGTGTCGGTCCGAAGTACCGTAAATTCGCACCTTACTTGCTGACGGCCTTCTTCTTTATTTTCATCAACAACATTATGGGGCTGATTCCTTTCTTTCCCGGAGGGGCCAACGTGACGGGAAATATAGCCATTACGATGGTATTGGCCATCTGTACTTTCTTGGCCGTGAATATCCTTGGAACCAAGACTTATTGGAAAGATATCTTTTGGCCGGATGTGCCCTGGTGGCTGAAGGTACCGGTCCCCATGATGCCGTTTATCGAGTTCTTCGGTATTTTCACCAAACCGTTTGCTTTGATGATACGTCTTTTTGCCAATATGCTGGCAGGGCACATGGCAATGCTGGTGCTTACCTGCCTGATATTCATCTCGGCCAGTATGGGACCTGCTTTGAATGGAACGCTGACCGTGGCATCGGTGTTGTTCAATATCTTTATGAATGCACTTGAGTTGTTGGTTGCCTTTATCCAGGCATATGTGTTCACCATGCTGTCAGCCGTGTTCATCGGTCTGGCGCAGGAAGAGCATAAGGAGAAGGCGGTGAAGTGATACGATTATTGGGAATATAAATATTAATAAAAATAACCATTTAAAAACTGAAAGTTATGTTACTATCTGTATTATTGCAAGCTGCTGCGGCAGGTGTGGGAGTTAGTAAACTGGGTGCAGCCATTGGTGCTGGTTTGGCTGTTATTGGTGCTGGTGTAGGTATTGGTAAAATCGGCGGTTCTGCTATGGAGGCCATTGCCCGCCAGCCGGAAGCATCCGGAGATATCCGTATGAACATGATTATTGCCGCTGCCTTGATTGAAGGTGTTGCTTTGTTGGCAGTAGTTGTGTGTTTATTGGTATTCTTTTTATAATGTACAATCTACCATTTACCATTTACAATTTGTCCGTGCAGCATCACCGCGCAGCCAAATTGTAAATCGTAAATTGTCAAATAGTAAATAAAATTATGTCATTGTTATTACCCGATAGTGGTCTGCTGTTCTGGATGCTCCTTTCATTCGGTGTGGTGTTTGTGGTGCTTGCCAAGTACGGTTTTCCCGTTATCACCAAGATGGTGGAAGGTCGCAAGACCTACATCGACCAGTCTTTGGAAGTGGCACGCGAAGCAAATGCCCAGCTCTCCAAACTGAAAGAGGAGAGTGAAGCGTTGATTGCTGCTGCCAACAAAGAACAAGGACGTATTCTGCGGGAGGCGATGCATGAGCGTGACAAGATTATCGTCGAAGCACGCAAGCAGGCGGAAGCCGCCGCGCAGAAGGAGCTGGACGAAGTTAAAAAGCAGATACAGCAAGAGAAGGAAGAGGCCATCCGCGATATTCGCCGCCAGGTGGCAGTCTTGTCCGTAGATATAGCCGAGAAAATTATCCGCAAGAATCTGGACGAGAAACATGAGCAGATGGAGATGATAGACCGGATGCTGGATGAAGTGCTGGCCGCAAGTAAAAACAATTAATTCTCAAAGAAATGGATATAGGAATCGTTTCGATGCGTTATGCGAAAGCATTGATGGAATATGCCAAGAGCATGGGGGCAGAAGATACTCTGTACAAGGAGTTTTGTATGCTCGACCGTAGCTTCAGGAAACATCCGGATTTGCGCATGGCATTGGAAAACCCCATCCTGACGATACGTGAGAAGTTAACACTTATCTGTACCGCTGCTGTGGGGGATGCTCCTGCGGGCCGTGAGTTTGCGCGTTTCATGACCCTGGTGTTGAAGAACCGGCGGGAAAACTTTCTCCAGTACATCTGCCTGAGTTTTCTGGATTTGTACCGGAAAGACAAGCATATCGGTGTAGGAAAGCTGATAACAGCCGTTCCCGTCAGCCAGGAAGTGCGGGAGCGCATCCATGACAGTGCTTCCTCCCTGCTGCATGCCAGCATGGAGCTGCAGACTGAAGTGGATCCCTCCATTGAAGGTGGTTTTATCTTCGACATCAACGACTTCCGTCTGGATGCCAGTATTGCTACGCAGCTTAAGAAAGTGAAACAGCAGTTCATTGATAAGAATAGAAGAATCGTGTGATTTACGATTTGACAATTTACAATTTACTTATTTAATAGTCTTGTGATGCGTAAGTTGTAGAGGTCAAACAGTATATGATTCGGGTTCTTTCAAATAGTAAATAGTAAATTGTAAAATAGTAAATACTAAGATGTTGTCTGAAAATATAAAAGTAAGCGAAGTCTCCGATATTCTCCGCAAGCAACTGGAAGGGATTGACACCCGCGTACAGTTGGACGAGATTGGCACGGTACTGCAAGTCAGTGACGGTGTAGCCCGTATCTATGGGTTGCGCAATGCCGAAGCCAACGAGTTGTTGGAGTTCGACAACGGCATCAAGGCCATTGTGATGAACCTCGAAGAGGATAATGTGGGTGCTGTGTTGCTTGGCCCTACGGATAAAATCAAGGAAGGCTTCATTGTAAAGCGTACTAAGCGTATTGCTTCCATCATGGTGGGAGAGGGTATGCTGGGCCGTGTAATAGACCCTCTGGGTGCGCCGCTCGATGGCAAAGGACTGATAGGCGGAGAACTTTATGAAATGCCGCTGGAACGCAAGGCGCCGGGAGTTATCTTCCGTCAGCCGGTGAATCAGCCGCTACAGACCGGTCTGAAGGCTGTGGATGCCATGATACCTATTGGCCGCGGACAGCGTGAACTGATTATCGGTGACCGCCAGACCGGTAAGACGGCCATTGCCATCGATACCATCATCAACCAGCGTGCCAATTTTGAAGCTGGTGATCCGGTGTATTGTATTTATGTAGCCATTGGTCAGAAAGGTTCTACCGTTGCCTCTATCGTGAATACCCTGCACCAGTACGGTGCGATGGACTATACCATTGTGGTGGCTGCTACGGCGGGCGACCCGGCTGCATTGCAGTATTACGCTCCCTTTGCAGGGGCTGCCATCGGAGAGTATTTCCGTGATACCGGCCGTCATGCGCTGGTGGTCTATGACGACTTGTCCAAGCAGGCGGTGGCCTATCGTGAAGTGTCTCTGATTCTGCGCCGTCCATCAGGACGTGAGGCCTATCCGGGTGATATCTTCTATCTGCACTCCCGTTTGTTGGAACGTGCGGCGAAGATTATCAGCCAGGAGGAAGTGGCACGCGAGATGAACGACCTGCCGGACAGTCTGAAAGGCAAGGTGAAAGGTGGCGGTTCGCTGACTGCATTGCCCATTATCGAAACTCAGGCAGGAGACGTGTCTGCCTATATCCCAACGAATGTGATTTCAATCACTGACGGGCAGATATTCCTTGATACGAACCTCTTCAACCAGGGTAACCGTCCGGCCATTGACGTGGGTATCTCTGTGAGCCGTGTGGGTGGTAATGCCCAAGTCAAGGCTATGAAGAAGGTGGCAGGTACATTAAAGATTGACCAGGCACAGTACCGGGAGCTGGAAGCGTTTACCAAGTTCAGTGGCGATATGGACCCCGTGACGGCATTGACCATCGACAAGGGACAGAAGAATACACGCCTGCTGGTACAGCCCCAATACAGCCCGATGCCGGTAGAAAAGCAGATTGCCATTCTTTATTGCGGCACGCACGGCTTGTTGAGGAATGTTCCTTTGGACAAGGTCAGCGAGTTTGAACGCAACTTCCTTGAGTCTCTTGAGATGAACTATCGCATGGAGGTACTCGACGTTTTAAAGACGGGTGCCATCAATGACGATGTCTGCAAGAAGATTGAGGAGACAGCAGAGGCGGTTGCAAGGCAATTCATGTGATTTACGATTGGACGATTTACGATTTACGATTGGGGCTACTCTATATGGTAAGTGGTAAATCGGCTGCAAGCAAAAGTAACTTCAATCGTAAATCGTAAATAATTAAATCGTAAATAGATATATGTCTTCACTGAAAGAGGTAAAAAATAGAATAAGCTCCGTCAAGAGTACACGCCAGATAACATCGGCTATGAAGATGGTGGCATCTGCCAAACTGCATAAGGCGCAGGGGCGGATTGAGAATATGCTGCCTTATCAACGGAAGCTGAATGAGATTCTGACGAACTTTCTGCGTACGGATGCTTCCTTCGAGTCGCCCTATACCGAGAAAAGACCCGTGACGAGGGTAGCGGTCGTGGCGTTTTCGTCCAATAGTTCCTTGTGCGGTGCATTCAACTCGAATGTGGCGAAGATGCTGGAACGGACTTTGGAAGATTACCAGTCGCTGGGCAAGGAGAATATTCTGATATATCCCGTTGGGAGAAAGGTGGAGGAAGCCGTCAAGAAAATGGGATATGTGCCGCAAGGCAGCTACCAGGTGATGGCAGACAAGCCTTCGTACGTTGAAGCGTATGAGCTGGCAGAGAAGTTGATGCATGAGTTTGTGGAAAAGCAGATTGACCATGTGGAGCTGATTTACCATCACTTCAAATCGATGGGTTCGCAGGTGCTGCTCCGCGAGAATTATCTGCCCATTGACCTGACGCAAGTAGCGCAGGAGGCGGCAGAAGATGTACCGGAGGATGCCCGCAGTTTTAATAATGATTACATTGTGGAACCTTCCGTCGGCGAACTGATAGCGGAACTTCTGCCAAAAGTGTTGAGTCAGAAGATATTTACCGTGCTTCTCGATTCCAATACTTCGGAACATGCTGCCCGTATGCTAGCCATGCAGACGGCGACAGATAATGCCAACGAGTTGATTCAAGATTTGACGAAACAGTATAACAAGAGCCGTCAGCAGGCCATTACGAATGAGCTGCTCGATATTATCGGCGGTAGCTTGAAATAGTCCGGATTGCCCCGTAAAGGGCTTTCTCAGGATGGGTACAAATAAATGGAATAATAGGACAAGGATAACGAAATAAGCGTTATCTTTGTCCTATTATCATATATGGCTACTGATGAAATCCGTATCATTCTGAGAGAGAGCGGATTGGTTGAATAATAAACATATCAATGGAGAATAATCCCGAAATAGCGCTTGCATGGCAATTCATTGAAAACACAGGCACTCATCTTTTTTTGACCGGCAAGGCAGGTACCGGTAAGACAACTTTCCTGCGAAAACTGAGGGCGGAGAGTCCGAAACGGATGATTGTACTTGCACCGACGGGAATTGCCGCTATCAATGCAGGCGGTGTCACCATCCACTCCTTTTTCCAAGTACCTTTCGCTCCTTATGTGCCCGAAAGCTCATTCAGCGCAGATGGCAAGGCAACCTACCGTTTTCGTTACGGGAAAGAGAAAATTAACATTATACGCAGCATAGATTTATTGGTCATCGATGAAATCAGTATGGTCCGTGCCGACTTGCTCGATTCGGTGGATGCCGTCTTGAGGCGGTTCCGCGACCGGAACAAACCCTTTGGCGGCGTGCAACTGCTGATGATTGGCGACTTACAGCAGCTGTCTCCCGTAGTGAAAGACGATGAGTGGCAGATGCTGCGCAAATACTATGACACGCCTTATTTCTTCTCCAGCCAGGCCTTGAAGCAGACGGAATATTGCACCATAGAACTAAAGAAAGTCTATCGGCAGAACGATGGGACTTTTCTTGAATTACTGAACCGCATTCGCGAAAACCGTTGTGACGGGCAAGTGCTGGAAGCCTTGAACCGCCGGTATATTCCCAATTTCGTACCAGATAAAGAAGAAGGATACATCCGCCTGGTGACCCACAATTATCAGGCCCAACGGATTAATGACCATGAGCTGGAACAACTTCCGGGACGCTCGTATGCCTTTCGTGCCAAGATTGACGGAAAGTTTCCCGAATATTCCTATCCCACGGATGAAGTACTGGAACTGAAACGCGGTGCCCAGGTAATGTTTGTGAAGAACGACACCTCCGGTGAGCACCGTTACTACAATGGCATGATTGGAGAGGTGACAGCCGTGTCGGCAGATGGAATTGAAGTGCGCAGTAAGGGAAGCGACGCTACCTTCTTACTTCAAGAGGAAGAGTGGACGAATGCCAAATACGTGCTTGATGAGGAAACCAAGGAGATTACAGAAGATATTGAAGGAACATTCCGGCAATATCCGCTGAAGCTGGCGTGGGCGATTACCATTCACAAAAGCCAGGGACTGACGTTTGAACGTGCCGTGATTGATGCCGGTGCCTCCTTTGCGCATGGGCAGACCTATGTGGCTCTGAGCCGCTGCAAGACATTGGAGGGAGTGGTGCTCAGTGCCCCGCTTTCTGCAAAGGCCGTTATCAGTGACCATGCAGTAGATACCTTCACGATGGAGGCACGGAGAAACGAGCCGGACGAGAAACGCTTCCGTTCCTTGCAGCAGACCTATTTCCTGGAACTGCTGTCGGGCTTGTTCGATTTCCAGCCCATGGAGCAGGCTTTGCGGCGGTATGTGCGGCTGATAGACGAACACTTGTACAAGCTCTTTCCCAAGCAACTCGCAGCCTGTAAGGAGGAAATGGAACGTTTTCACGACAAAGTGACGAAAGTAGCCCAGAAGTTCAGTATCCAGTATACTCGCCTGATTGATACTGCGCAGGACTATGCAGCCGACCCGACTTTGCAGGGGCGCATACACGCTGCCGCCACTTATTTTCAAGAGCAGTTGCAACCGCTGGATGCGGTGATGGCGAGTACGGTAACTTCTGATAATAAAGAGTTGAAGAAGAAGCTCCGGGATGCCATGGAGGAACTGGAGGAAGTGTTTGACATGAAGACTGATTTGCTGGATTATGTGCTGGAGAATGGTTTCCATATGGCAGGATACTTGAAGCAGAAAGCACTGCTTTCCATTGATGATTCGGCTTCGCAGAAGGGTAAAGGCAAAGGGAGAAGTGCTTCTGCCAAAGAAGGGCAGGGAAGCAGTAAGCAGGCTGATAAAGAGAAATGTCCGCGTGAGCGGAAACGCGATGCTGCGGCTGTTGAAGTACCCACGGATGTGTTGCATCCGGAACTTTACAACCGCTTGGTAGCATGGCGCAATGCAGAAGCTTCCGCATTAGGGCTGCCCGTATACACCGTCATTCAGCAGAAGGCAATTCTAGGCATCAGCAATCTGCTTCCTTCGGATAAGGCCATGCTTGTACGCATTCCGTATTTCGGAAAAAAAGGGGTGGAGAAATATGGAGATGTGATTCTGGAGATGGTACGTGTGTATCGCAAAGAGAAAGGACTGGCAGAGCCGGAGTTGCTGTAGTCGAATCTGCTGCCATCCGCACCTGCATTATTTACCATCCGAACATCTGCTTTATTCCTTCTTCCAGCGTGCGCGGCTGATACCCCAGTTCCCGGCTTGCCTTTTCTATACTCAGCCCGCTGAAACGGGGACGTGGCGTCTTTTCATTCATCTCCTTCGTAGTGACGGGACGGATGAGCGAGCGATTCAGCCCCAATACGTCCGCTACCCGATAAGCGATGTCTGCAATGGTCAGGCACTCGCTGCCACAGAGATGATAGATACCGTTTTGCGGATGACTTATCAGCTTCTCCACTCCTTGCGACACGTCTCCCACGAAGGTGGGCGTACGCCATTGGTCGGATACGACGAACACTTCCTCATTGTTCCTTAATCTGTTTGCCACCAGTTGGAGCACATTGCCATGCTGTCCGGGCAGGGCGGCACCGTACACTACCACTACACGCACGATGGCATAATCCCTGCAAACGGCGGCGATACGTTTCTCACCTTCCAGTTTGGTGTAGCCGTAATAATTAACGGGAGCGGGAATATCCTCCTCCGTATAGGGTCGGTCCGTATCACCACCGAAAACGAAGTCGGTGGAAAGATGGATAAAACGGCTGCCTCCCGCCTCACAGCATTCTGCCAGATGCTCCACGGCAGTAATGTTGACGGCATCCGCTTCTGCATGGTGCGTTTCGCAGTAATCGGGGACGGAGAGGGCGGAGGTATTGATTACAACATCCGGCTGTACTTCCTGGAAAAGCTTTTCCACCGCCTGGCGGTTGCATATATCCGTACGGATAAAGCGATAGTCGCCCGAATGGGGACAGATGTCGTCGTGCAGGGAACAGCCCGTTGTCTGATAAGACACGTTGCGGGACAAATCATCCAGGATGCGTCTGCCGGTAAAACCGTTGGCGCCTATCACCAGTATTTTCTTTCTTGTCATTGATTCTGTTGTTAAGTGATGGGCATCAATAGGGCACGTGTCTGCCCTGCTGTACCTCGATGCGTATGCCAAAGGCTCCGTTGGCTGATTTCAGCTCGAACGCCCCTTTGAAATTGTTCTTTTCCCAAGGCAGTGCGGAAGGGTTGGGCACTTTCCAGCCGTCCTTGTCATATTCGCCGTACGTATGGATGCGCATGCCGTTCTTCAAAGTGAAACTTCCCATTTGCAGGTTGTCGGTAGAGCCCCAGAAGCCCGTCAGTCCGAAGGGATTCGAACTGAAATACCGGGAGTTGCTGAGTGAGAATATGTTCGAAAGACCTTGTGAATAAGTCACGTTCGGGTTCAACTGGAAGATGCGGCTATAGTCTTTGCTGGCATCCGGTATCTCCAAAGTGAATTTGGGAAGAGTGGGGGTGGACAGATTCATCAGCCCCATATCCAGCAGGAAGCCGTCGTAATTCTTCACGTCCGGCAGAAGCTCCTTTTCAGACGGAGACATGCCTTCGGGAGACGCTTCGCCATGTACTGCAGTACGTACCGTATCGGCAGGCATCTCGCTCTGTGCGCTGACGGATGACATGCCTGCAAGTAAAATGATGATGCAGAAGAAGATTCGTTTCATAGTTCTTTGTTCACAATTTCAGTTGCTGTCCACCGCATAGGGGTGGACTGAACAAAGATACTCGTTTCCCTCTATTTCCGGAAATATCTTTGTATTATTTCTATTTCTTTATACGAATGGTAGGGGCGAAGACGGGCGAAGTCACCCATTTCATTTTGGTGGGGTCGTAGCTTCGTTCCAGACCTCCGTTGAGGTCGAGCCAGTCCGTCACTTTCAGTTCCAGTACCATGCCATAACCGCTTTGCGGATACATCGGGTTCATATATCCATGAAAGGAGTTGCTTCTCCCGTAGCCCGAATACTGGCCGAAGGCATGCAGGCGCATGTAGGGATTGATGCGGTAGGATACGGAGGCATTGTAGCCTATGTCCCATTGAGTACCTCGGGGGGCATCCCTTTTGGCATATTGGGCACCGGTAATGGATGAAGGTTGGGAGATGGAATAATGGGCGGCATATACCCCTCCGCTCAATTCCCAATGTCCGTCGGGACTGTAATAAGTAACTCCTGCGCCAGCCTGCATGATGGAGCCCATTGCAGGATAGGTGTTATGGCTGCCGTACATCGTCAGTACGACTTCCGGCGAGAGCAGGAAATCGGCGAAACGCTGGAAGTCCCATTCAAAGATGTTTTTCTGAAAGTGTATCTTCTTCATGTCCGTCCAGGGCAGGGGCTCCACATAGTCGGAGGGAGGGAGATGGAGATTTATCTCTTCCTGCTGTTCGCCTTGCAGACTTTGTTGGGGCTGGCTTTCATCAAGGCCCGTACGCTTGTTCTCTTTTGGAGAAAAGGGAATCTGCTCTTTCTTTACGGGAGGCCGGTTCTTTATTGTGTCTTCCGGAATCTCGCTCTGTGCATAGGCGCAGAGTGAGGAACAGATAAAAGTAATGAATAATAACTTTCTCATAAATAGTAGTTTAGTTTTAGTTTAGTTCACTATTAGTTTATATCCTATTCCCCGCACATTGACGATACGGATGCGCTCGTCTCCGGCCAGTTTATGCCGCAGTTTGGTGATGAACACATGCAGGCTGCGGGAGTTGAAGAAGCTGTCGTCTCCCCAGAGGTCGAGCAATACATTCTGGGTGTTGACCACCTGGTTACGGTTCTCGCAAAGACGTTTCAGTATCTCGGACTCGCGGTGGGAGAGTTCCACTTCCGTATCCGCGTTAGGTGAAGTCGGGGTGCCTGCAAAAGCAAGTCGTTGAGTGACGGAATTGAAACGGTAGTCACCGATTTCAAAAACGGTAGTTTCTTTGGGCTTTTCCTCTGTAAAGGAGAAAGCTTTGCCTACCAGGGCCTTTATGCGGATAATGAGTTCCTGCATTCCGAAAGGCTTTTTCAGGTAGTCGTTGGCACCCAGCTCAAACCCTTCCACCACATCGTTGATGGTGGAGCGGGCGGTAAGGAACAGTACCGGGGTCTGTTTGTCGGTCTGCCGGATGCGGCGCACCATTTCAAAGCCGTCCATGCGGGGCATCATCACGTCTGCCACCAGCACGTCGGGACGGAGGTCGAAGAACTTGCGCAATCCCTCTTCACCGTCTGCTGCGGTGTGGATGATGAAGTTCTGCCCTTCCAATGTGTCCTTGATAATCATGGCGAGGGTCTGTTCGTCCTCAACCAGAAGTACGGTTATCTTTTCCATAATTGTCGCTTTTGTTACAAGTAATGTAAAGCTCCTTAACAAGTAATGTAAAGTACCCTAACAAATAATGTTATTATATCCTTATCGTAAAGGTACTTCCTTTTCCCAACTCACTCTTTACCGATACGCTGCCACCATGCTTCTCTATCATGGTCTTCACATAGAACAATCCCAGCCCATAGCCTTTCACATCGTGCAGATTACCCGTGGGTACGCGGTAGAATTTGTCGAAGATGTGCTTCTGCTTCTCGGGAGCAATACCGATACCGTGGTCGCTGACGGAGATTTCGGTCTGTTCATTCTGCCCTTCGACGGTTACCTTGCGGCAATGGATGGCCACTTCGGCTTCTCCGTGCGAATATTTGATGGCGTTGTCTATCAGGTTGCTGATGATGTTGCTGAAATGCGTACGGTCGGCAAGTACGCTCAAATCTTCCGGTTCGATGTCCACCGATATGTGGACGGAGCTTTCCGCTTTCAGCTTGTGTTGTTCGATGAGCGTTTCCAGAATATCACGTATTGCAAACTCCTCCGGGTGCAGGCGGAAAGTCCTGCGGCGTTCCATACTCATGGAAAGTATCTGTTCAACCAGTCCACTGAGGCGCTGAAGCTGTTCCTGGCAGATACGCAGGTATTTGTCGCGTTGGGCCTTTTCCTCCGCTTGGTTGAAGTTGAGCAGAGCGTCGTTGGCGGCATATGCTACGGCGATGGGGGTTTTCAGTTCGTGGGTGATGTTGTTGGTGAAATCGCTCTTCATCTCTTCCAGTGTCTTCTGTTTCAGGATGGTGCGTATCAGGAACCAGAAGGAGAAAGCGAGTACGATCAGAATAACGAATGATGTGGTGAGAATGCCCGACATCTGTCGCAAGACCAACATGCCGGCCGGTTCCATGATGAGACGGTAGCTTTGATTTGTATTGATGTCGAAAGAATAATTATATTCCACGGCTTTTGAGGTAGGCACATAGCCGGGGGTACCGATGTTTACCAATGTATCTATATAGAGAATGGTAGAGTCCCATTTGCTGCCTTTGTGAAGATGTAGCAGCCTATGGGGAAGATTGATGTTACGGTCATGCAGGAATGAAGTCAGCAGGCTGTCATAAAGCATTACGTCGGGGTCGGAAATGATGTCCAGTCCCGAATGCAGTCCGCGCTGGAAGTAGGTGGCGAGTTCCAGCATACTGTTTTGGTCGCGCAAAATCACATCCAGTCCCCCTTTGGCACTCAATGCGGATTGGGGAGAGCTGTCCGAGTCCCTGACACTGACTTCCACGCGGGTTGAATCGTTCGGGTGGGTCACGTAAACACTGTCTCCTTTGGGCATGAAGGTTTCGTGCAGGGTGGTGTTGTCCAAAGAATCTTCACGGGAGATGGTGGTACTGCTACGGACAAATGATTTTCCGTCATCGCTGTATCCGGCTGATACGCTGACTTCACCGTGGTTTATGTCGTCCTGCTTCATTTTATCCACGCGTATCATCATTTCGTTATAGTCGCTCATGCGCATGGCTTCGGTGATGTCCCTTTCCATTTCACTGTGCATGGTATGGTAGAGCCCCGTCAGCCAGTAGGCTTGGTAGGCGAAGATGCCGGCCAGGGAGACGATGACAAGTATGGCAATATATTTGAATGGCAGTTTCATGTTTGTTTCCGGTTACTTTTATACATACAAAGGTAAGATTAATATTGTGAACCCTATCATCCGATAAGACTAAATAACACTCCCGATAACACTGGATAACACTTGGTAAGCCGCTGATAACACAAGTTTCTGCTGATTCTGCCGTACTTTGCAGACGAAGATTTGCAGAAGAAGAATATAAACATAAATAAAAAGAAGAACATGAAACGATTCTATTTACTCCCTATTGTATGCTGTGCTTTGAGCATCAGCCTTTCGGCACAAGAGAACAACGGCACTGCAACCACCTCCGGTGCGGACGACAACCGCATCCTCAGCGCCGACAGCCTTATTACGACCGAGGCCCGTCTGGACAGCCTTTATCAGACCTTGCCGGAAGTGATGATTACCGGTGAACGCCCCATCGTAAAGGCAGCGCAAGGCAAGCTGGTGTACGACCTGCCCCGCCTTATCCGGAACCTCCCCGTAGACAATGCCTACGATGCCGTGAAAGAGCTTCCCGGCGTCATCGAGATGAATGGCGGGCTGCAGTTGGCAGGCCAGGGAGTCACCGTTATCCTGGACGGCAAAGTAACCACCCTCAGCACAGAGCAGCTCTATTCCTTGCTGCGCAGCATCCCTGCCAGCCGCATAGAGAAGGCGGAAGTGATGTACAACGCCCCTGCACGCTACCAGGTGCGTGGCGCACTGATCAATATCACCCTGAAACAATCGGCAGGCGGCCCCGGCTCCTGGCAAGGCGAACTCTATGCCAAGTATCGCCAGAAGCATAACGAAGGCTTTGAGGAACGCGCCAGCCTGCTCTTCAGCAAAAATAAATTCTCAGCAGATTTTCTTTACTCGCACAGCCATGGCCGGAGCTACTCTACTACCGACAAAGAGGCTGTGCACACTCTGGCAGACGGCTCGGTTCACCCCATGACAACAGATGAGGTGGGCCGTGGCCGCAGCCATACCCATAATTTCAGGGTAGGGGCGGACTATAACATCGCCAAGGACCATCAGCTGAGTTTCGTCTATAACGGTGGCTATTCCACCTCCCACAACTGGAAGGGCGTGACGGGCACGCAGGTGTCCACTACTCATGGCAATAGTACCGACTGGCTGCACAACGGCCGTCTGGACTATCGTACTCCTTTCGGCCTCAAAGCCGGTACCGAACTGACCTACTACCGTTCCCCGTCCGACCAGTTGCTGCATAGCCGCATGCAGGACGAGGAACTTGACTTCTACACCGAAGATTGCCAACGCATCAACCGATGGAAATTCTTTCTGGCCCAGGAGCACAGTCTGGGAAAAGGTTGGGACTTGAATTACGGAGCCATCTATACTACCAGCATCGACAACAGCTACCAATATTATTATGACCCCGAAACCGGCGGACAACTGACCTCATCGGATGCCTTGAGCAATATGAAGTCCCGCCGCCGCGAGCAGACCTGGAATATCTATGCAGGTTTCAGCAAAAGTTTCGGCGACAAACTTGCTTTGGACGCTTCTTTGGCTGTGGAGCATTACAAGACTCCCGTCTGGAACCAGTGGGACTGGTATCCCATCGTCAACTTGAACTATATGCCGGCACCGGGACATATCCTTCAGCTCTCTCTGAGCAGCGACAAGGACTATCCCGACTACTGGGCGGTGCAGGATGCCGTCTCTTACATCGGCGGCGGATACTCTGAGCTGCATGGTAATCCGTTGCTGAAACCGGCACAAGAGTATGAGCTGAAAATGACCTATATTTTGAAAAGCAAATACATCTTCAGCGCTTGGTTCAACCATACCAAGGACTACTCTGTACAGACACTCTACCAATCCTCCGAACGTCTGGTTGAAATCTACAAGACACTCAATTTTGATTATCAGCAACAAGCAGGAATACAAGCCTCTATCCCGTTTAAGGTGAAGGATTGGTTGAATTCTCGCCTTACCCTCATCGGCTTGTGGCATCGCGAAAAGGATGGTGATTTCTGGGATATTCCTTTCGACAGAAAGCAATGCTATGGCATTGCCCAGATGAACAATACTTTTACTCTCTCCACCAAACCCGACTTGAAGCTGACGGTGACCGGATTTGTGCATAGTAAAGCCATTCAGGGCATCTACGACCTGCCTACGTCGGGCAATGTGAATATTGCCCTGCGCTACGGCTTCGCCAAGAACAAAGCCATTCTCAACCTCTATTGCAACGATATTTTTGAGACGGGACAGATTTCTCCCCGCATCCGTTTCAAGACGCAGAATGTGACGAATCATTACTCATGCTTCCGCGAATTCGGCGTATCGTTCACCTATAAATTCGGTGGATATAAGGAGAAGCAACGGGAGGCAGTGGATACGTCGCGGTTCAAATAGATAGAAGATGCAGGTGGTCAGGTGAAAATACGGTATTCTTTTGTACTTTGCCACATCTTTCGTACTTTTGCAACTTTCAAAACATTAAAGTTGTTATTTAAAGAAAAGACTCTGTATGAAATCGGACATTGAAATAGCCCGCAGCATAGAGCTGAAGAAGATAAAGCAGGTGGCTGAAAGTGTGGATATCCCGCGTGACGAAGTAGAGAACTATGGCCGTTACATAGCCAAGATTCCTACGCATCTGATTGATGAAGAGAAAGTGAAGAAGAGCAATCTGATACTGGTGACGGCTATCACGGCTACGAAAGCGGGTATCGGTAAAACAACCGTGTCCATCGGGCTGGCATTGGGGCTGAACAAGATTGGCAAGAAAGCGATTGTGGCTTTACGCGAACCCTCGTTAGGTCCTTGCTTCGGCATGAAAGGCGGTGCTGCCGGTGGAGGATATGCCCAGGTGCTGCCCATGGAGAAGATAAACCTGCACTTTACGGGCGACTTTCACGCCATTACCTCCGCACACAACATGATTTCCGCTTTGCTCGACAATTACTTGTACCAGCATCAGGCGGACGGCTTCGGACTGAAAGAAATCATCTGGCGGCGCGTACTTGATGTGAATGACCGTTCCTTGCGGAGCATTGTCACCGGATTGGGACCGAGCACCAACGGCATTACCGAGGAGTCGGGCTTCGATATTACCCCGGCTTCCGAAATTATGGCTATTCTCTGTCTGGCAACAGACCTCGACGACCTCCGTCGCCGTATTGAAAATATTATTCTGGGATTCCGTTTCGATGGTACTCCTTTCACAGTGAAGGAGTTAGGAGTAGCCGGTGCCATTACCGTACTGTTGAAAGATGCTATCAACCCCAACTTGGTACAGACTACCGAAGGCTCTGCTGCTTTTGTTCATGGAGGACCGTTCGCAAATATTGCCCATGGTTGCAACTCCATTCTTGCCACAAAAATGGCCATGACATTTGGCGATTATGTAGTGACGGAAGCCGGTTTCGGGGCTGACCTGGGTGCGGAGAAGTTCTACAACATCAAGTGCCGCAAGAGCGGCCTACAGCCCAAGCTGACGATAATCGTTGCTACCGCACAAGGACTGAAGATGCATGGCGGTGTCAGTCTGGACCGCATCAAGGAACCCAATATGGAAGGACTGAAAGAGGGCTTCGGCAATCTGGACAAGCATGTACGCAATTTGCGTTCATTCGGCCAGCAGGTCATCGTGGCATTCAACCGTTTTGCCAGTGATACGGACGAGGAGGTGGAAGCTATCCGCCGCCATTGCGAAGAAAAGCTTGAGGTAGGTTTTGCCGTGAACAACGCCTTTGCCAAAGGAGGAGAGGGAGCCGTTGACCTTGCCAATCTGGTAGTAGATACTATCGAGAACAAACCATCCGAACCGCTGACCTTCACCTACGAAGAGAGCGATTGCGTGGAACGTAAAATAGAAAAGGTAGCCTGCAACCTCTACGGGGCAAGCGTAGTGACTTACAGTCTCCACTCCCGCAAGGTTATCAAACTGATAGAGCAGATGGGTATCAGCCATTACCCCGTCTGTATTGCCAAGACGCAGTACTCCTTCTCTGCCGACCCGAAGATATACGGTGCAGTCAACAACTTTGAGTTCCACATCAAGGATATTGTGGTCAATAACGGTGCGGAAATGATTGTAGCCATCGCCGGTGAAATTCTCCGTATGCCGGGATTACCCAAGAAACCACAAGCCGAACACATTGATATTGTGGACGGAAATATAGAAGGGCTGAGCTAAACGCGCGGAGCGCGTTTAGAATTAAAAATTAAAGGCTGCGCAGTTCAAAGCGAACATTGCGCAGCCTTTAATTTTTAATTCTTAATTTTTAATTCTGTTTGCTTATTAATAAGCAAACAGCGGGTATTCTTTCATCTTCGCATTGACGCGTGCACGTACCTCTGCGATGACTTGTTCGTTGTCTACGTTGGATAGAACGGTTTCAATCATCTCGGCAATTTCGAGCATCAGGTCTTCCTTGGCACCACGGGTTGTGATGGCAGGAGTACCCAGACGGATACCGGAAGTCTGGAAAGCCGAGCGGCTGTCAAACGGAACCATGTTCTTGTTTACGGTGATGTCGGCAGATACCAACGCCTTCTCGGCAACCTTACCGGTCAAATCGGGATATTTGCTGCGCAGGTCTACCAGCATGGAGTGGTTGTCCGTACCGCCGGAAACGATGGTGAAGCCACGGTCTATCAAGGCTTGTGCCAAGACAGCGGCGTTTTTCTTCACCTGCTTGGCATATTCTTTCCATTCCGGTTGCAGGATTTCGCCGAAGGCAACGGCTTTGGCTGCGATGACATGTTCCAGCGGACCACCTTGGATACCGGGGAATACGGCTGAATCCAGCAACTGGGACATCATCTTGATTTCTCCCTTCGGAGTTTTCTTGCCCCAGGGGTTGGGGAAGTCCTTACCCATCATGATAACGCCACCACGAGGACCACGCAGAGTCTTGTGGGTAGTGGAGGTCACGATGTGGGCATATTTCACGGGGTTATCCAGTTCACCGGCTGCAATCAGTCCGGCAGGATGAGCCATGTCAATCATTAGGATGGCACCTATCTTGTCCGCGATTTCGCGCATGCGCTTGTAGTCCCATTCGCGGGAATAAGCAGAACCGCCGCCGATAATCATTTTGGGTTTCTCGCGCAGGGCAACTTCTTCCATCTGGTCATAGTCCACACGTCCGGTTTCCTGGTTCAGATTGTATTCGCAGGGAGTATAGATAATACCGGAAGTGTTGACCAGTGAGCCATGGGAGAGGTGACCGCCGTGTGCAAGGTTCAGTCCCATGAATTTGTCGCCCGGATTGAGCACGGCGAGGAATACGGCTGCATTGGCTTGTGCACCGGAGTGCGGCTGTACGTTGGCCCATTCTGCGCCGAAAATCTGTTTCAAGCGGTCGATGGCAATCTGCTCACTCTGGTCCACTACCTCACAACCACCATAGTAACGCTTGCCGGGGTATCCTTCAGCATACTTGTTGGTGAGGCAGGAGCCCATTGCCTGCATAACCTGGTCACTTACAAAGTTCTCTGATGCAATCAGTTCAATGCCTTTGAGCTGACGTTGGTGTTCTTTTTCGATAAGTTCGAAAATTAAATCATCTCTTTTCATTCTGCTTATTAGATAAGTTTGATAAATCTGTGTTCTCTTATTAAGCGCACAAATTTACGGGAAATAAATGAATAAATTGAAAGAAAAGGAAGAAATTTACTGTCAAAAGAACACTCCGAAAGAAAAACTCAGCACATTGTCCCTGCGGTGAAAACGGATTTCGTTTTTCGTGTTTTCGTCAGCAGCGTTGTTGTCGGCCGGAATATCGTATGTCACGCTCTTGGAGATGTTGTGCAGCCCCATGTCGTAACGGAAGTCGAAAAAGACGCGTGAGATGGTGACGGATACGCCGACGGTGAAACTGAGATTGAGCGGACGCAGCCTTTCACGGATATTCACCTGGTCGAAATTCTCGAAGTCGATGTCACTTTTCCTGTCCCATATATAGCGCACTTTGGGTCCTCCAAAGACGGCAAGGCTGTACGGCCCCTCCTTGATGAAGTTGTATCCGTAGATGACGGGGATGTCTATACTGTGGATGGACGATGTAATGGAGGCTTCCTCCAGCCGGGCTCCTGATGCGGCGTCTTCGGGCAGAGGTTTCTCGAAGGTGATGTTGCACCGGTTGATGTTGTAGGATATTTCCGGTTGCAGGAAGTGGCGGTCGAAGTTTATCCGCATGAAAAGGGAACCGAAATATCCTATCTTGTAATTGTTCTGCACTTCGTCAATGGGTACTCCGTTGACACTGAACTGGGATACAAGGAACAAGGAAGAGGTGAAACCGCCTTTGAAACCGAAATTGACCGGAGTTTCCTTGCGGTGTCCGGAATGCTCTTCGTCGGCAGTACCGGGCACAACCGGAGTCTGTCCCCACATCATGGCGGGGAAGGCCAACAGATATAAGCCCATCAAGATTCGTCGCAACTCCATCTCTTAAAACCTTTATCGCATTATTACTTCTTTTTCTCTACTGACCATCCGAATTTGCCTATCTTTTCTCCCAGCTCATAATATCCACCGTGCACATAGACCAAGGGATTCGTTTCCGCCAGTTCCAGTTTGCCGGTTTCAGGGTTCAGATTACGGGTATCGGCACGTACATTTACCACATCCGCTATAAACATGTCGTGCGAACCGAGAGCCATAATCTCCTTTACCCGGCATTCTATGCAAAGCGGTGATTCCTCGATAAGAGGCGCGCTGACTACGGTGCTTTTCCCCGGTGTCAGATGCATTTCCTCGAATTTGTTGTAGTCCTTTCCGGAGCGTACGCCACACCAGTCCGTGGCCCGTGCCATATCTTTCGTGGTGAGGTTGATGACGAATTCCATATTCCGCTTGATGATGTCGTAGGAGTGGCGTTCGGGGCGTACGGAGATGTAGCACATGGGCGGGTTCGTACAAATCGTCCCCGTCCATGCGATAGTCAGAATGTTATATTCCTCCGGAGTGCTTCCGCAGCTCACCAGTACGGCGGGCAGCGGATAAATCATGGTTCCGGGTTTCCAGTCTTCTTTCATATAATCTCAATATCTTCTCTGGTCTGCTCCTTTTCGCAGTAGTGACATTTGATGACGCAATTGTCCTTATCCACGACATGAAACAACGTAGGCATAGGCTCATTGTTCGTGATGCACTTCGGGTTGGCGCATTTCACGATTCCGCGCAGCTCTTCGGGCAGGCGGACTTCGCGTTTCTCCACCACTTCGTAGTCGCGGATAATGTTCAGTTTTACATTGGGAGCCACCACGGCGATACGGTTTATCTCTTCGTCGCAGAAGAACTTGTCGGCAATCTTGATGATGCCTTTCGTGCCCAGCTTCTTGCTCTTGAGGTTGAAGCCGATAGTGATATTGTTGCTCATGTGTTCCAGTCCGAGCAGGGAGACTACGGTAAACAGTCTCTCGGAGGGTATATGGTCTATTACAGTGCCGTTTTCCAGAGCAGCAACCTGCAATTCCTGTTTCTTTTCGCTTAACATCTTGAAATATTAGTTATTAGACGATTCTACTGAATTACTCCTTTACTCTTTTTCACCTCATCCAGCGTGATGCCCAGTACATCGCACAGAATAGCTTCACGGGCATACAGTCCGTTTTGTGCCTGCTGGAAATAGTATGCCTTGGGATTGTCGTCCACATCATAGGCTATTTCGTTGACACGGGGCAGCGGATGCAGGATGCGCAGGTTGGGACGGGTATGTTCCAGCATCTTGTTGCGCAGGATGTAGACATTCTTCACCCGCTCGTACTCCATAAGGTCGGTGAAGCGCTCGCGCTGCACACGGGTCATGTAGAGGATGTCGGCATCAGCAATGATTTCTTCCGTAAAGTCCGTATGTTCCACGTACTTGATGTTGTGCTCGCGGCAGTAGATTTTGTATTCTTCGGGCATCCGCAACTCGTCGGGAGCGATGAAGTGGAAAGTGGGGTTGAAGTGGCGCATGGCCATCAGCAGGGAGTGGACGGTACGGCCGTACTTCAAGTCGCCGACCAGAAAAATGTTCAGGTTCTCCAGTGTGCCTTGTGTCTTGTAGATGGAGTAGAGATCGAGCATGGTTTGTGAGGGATGCTGGTTGGCACCGTCTCCGGCATTCACAATGGGCACGGTGGTGACTTCACTGGCATAGCGTGCGGCCCCTTCGAGGTGGTGGCGCATCACGATGATGTCGGCATAGTTGCTCACCATCTTGATGGTGTCTTTCAGCGTCTCGCCCTTGGATGAGCTGGTGGCCTTTGGGTCGCTGAACCCGATGACACGTGCTCCAAGCCGGTTGGCGGCAGTCTCGAAACTGAGGCGTGTACGGGTGGAAGGCTCGAAAAATAAGGTGGCAACTACTTTCCCGTCCAATATATGCCGATTGGGATGGGCTTCAAACTCTTTCGCCATCTCGAGCATATAGAGGATTTTTTCCCGGCTATGCTCGGCAATGGTGACTAAACTTCTGTTTTCCATATCGTTGAATTCATTTATACTTTTCGAGAGTGTAAAGTTACGGAAAATATGCGGGCTACGGAAATATGCGGGGAAGTTTTTTGCGAAATATGGGCTGTTTTTTTAACCGTGTGGCTTGTTGTCCGGAATGCCACACTTCATCATCCGAAATGCCACACTTCGACAAAGTAAATGCCGCATTTCGCGAATGTTCAAGTGTGGCATTTGCCTTAGTCAAGTGCGGCGTTTGCCTTGTCGAAGTGTGGCATTCCGGACAGTGAAGTGTGGTATCTCTTTACGCCGTCGCCGTCGTTCTTTTTAACGACAACGTCGTTTTTTTCTCTTCTCTTCTTATCTTATCTCCTCTTACGCGCGCGAGGGCAAGTTTTCATTGTTTCAATCTGTATTATAGCTCATTACGATGTGTTTTTCCTTTCCGATTTTTTCTTCAAGTTTTCTAATTATTTTGCAATCGTTTTGCATTTCACTGACAGTTTCCATTAAAATAAACGGGCGTTTTTTTTGTGAATGCCGGAAATCTTATCCTGAAAAAGATATAAAAAGCATAGGCACATCCAATATATTTCCGTACCTTTGCCCTATTATTGAACTTTGATTTTAGCAACTGAAACATGATAAGGAAAGTCGTCAAAATCCTATGGATTTTCATCGCACTGATTTCGCTGGTGTGTGTCTTTATATTCTTTTCCATAGCCAAGGGCTGGATAGGCTATATGCCTCCGGTGGAAGACCTGGAAAATCCGAATTACAAATTTGCCACAGAAGTCTTTTCCGAGGACGGAAAAGTATTGGGTACTTATTCCTATAGTAAGGAAAACCGCGTGTTTGTGGGATACAATGATTTGTCGCCCAATATCATCAACGCCTTGATAGCTACGGAAGATGTACGTTTTGCCGAACATTCGGGCATTGACGCCTACGCCCTGACGCGTGCCGTAGTGAAGCGCGGTATCCTGATGCAGAAGAATGCCGGCGGTGGCAGTACCATCACCCAGCAGCTTTCCAAACAGCTTTATTCTCCCAGTGCCGACAATGTGATGGAACGTCTGTTCCAGAAGCCCATCGAATGGGTGATTGCCGTAAAGCTGGAGCGTTACTATACAAAAGAGGAAATCCTCACCATGTATCTCAACAAGTTCGATTTCCTGAACAATGCGGTAGGCATCAAGACTGCTGCCTTTACCTACTTCGGTTGCGAACCGAAAGATTTGAAGATTGAGGAAGCGGCTACGTTGGTGGGCATGTGCAAGAATCCGTCTCTCTATAATCCGGTGCGCTACAATGAACGTTCCCGTGGACGGCGCAATGTGGTGCTCGACCAGATGCGGAAAGCGGGATATATTACGGAAGCCGAGCGCGACTCCCTCCAGGCATTGCCTCTGAAACTGAAGTACAACCGTGTGGACCACAAGGAAGGGTTGGCCACTTATTTCCGCGAATACCTGCGCGGCGTGCTCACCGCCAAGAAGCCCGACAAGGCCAACTACCGCGGTTGGCAGATGCAGAAATACTACGAGGATTCACTCGACTGGGAGAACAACCCGCTCTTTGGATGGTGCGAAAAGAACACCAAGAAAGACGGTACCAAATACAACCTCTACACCGACGGGCTGAAAATCTATACCACGCTCGACTCGCGTATGCAGCAGTATGCCGAGGATGCCGTGACAGAGCATCTGAAGGAACTGCAAGGTTACTTCTTCAAGGAAAAGAAAGGGGCCAAGAAAGCTCCCTACACCTTCCGTCTGACCCAGGAGCAGGTGGACGAGATTCTGGGACGTGCCATGAGGTTGTCCGACCGCTACCGCATTATGAAGAAAGCCGGAGCCACCGAAGCTGAAATAAAGAAAGCCTTCGATACCCCGGAGGAGATGTCCGTATTCAGTTGGGAAGGGGAGAAAGACACCATTATGACCCCGATGGATTCCATCCGTTACTACAAGTTCTTCCTTCGTGCCGGTTTCATGTCCATGGACCCGCGCAGCGGACATGTCAAGGCATACGTAGGCGGACCGAACTACCATTACTTCCAGTACGATATGGCCATGGTGGGACGCCGCCAGGTAGGTTCTACCATCAAGCCTTTCCTTTATACATTGGCTATGGAGAACGGTTTTTCTCCCTGCGACGAAGTGCGCCACGTGGAATACACGCTGATTGATGAAAACGGAAAACCGTGGACGCCGCGTAATGCCAACAAAAAGCTGATTGGTGACATGGTGACCGTGAAGTGGGGGCTGGCAAACTCGGACAACTGGATTACGGCCTATCTCATGAGCAAGCTGAACCCCTATAATCTGAAACGTCTTATACATACTTTCGGTGTCCGCAACCGTGATATAGTACCTTCCGTTTCACTCTGTCTGGGCCCGTGCGAGATTTCCGTCGGCGAGATGGTAAGTGCCTATACCGCATTCCCCAACAAGGGTATCCGGGTAGCTCCGCTGTTCGTGACCCGCATCGAGGACAATGATGGAAACGTGCTGGCGACCTTTGCTCCCGAAATGCAGGAAGTCATCAGTGTATCCAGCGCTTACAAGATGCTGGTCATGCTGCGTGCCGTTGTCAACGAAGGTACCGGAGGCCGTGTGCGCCGTCTAGGTGTGAAAGCCGACATGGGCGGCAAGACCGGAACGACGAACTACAATGCCGACGGCTGGTTTATGGGCTTCACGCCTTCGCTTGTGTCCGGTTGCTGGGTGGGCGGTGAGGACCGCGACATCCACTTCGATACGATGCTTCACGGACAAGGTGCTTCCATGGCATTGCCTATCTGGACCAAATACATGGTGAAAGTGCTCGGTGACAAATCTCTGGGATATGATGAAAATGAAACATTCCAGTTGCCCGAAGGCTATGACCCGTGCAAGGATGATGTGAATCTGGAAGGAGACACCCATATAGAAGAACCGATAGAGGGACTCGACGAACTGTTTAATTAGTTGAAAGGTGAAAATTGAAAGTGGAAAGGTAAACTTTCAATTTTCACCTTTTCCCCTTTCACCTTAAAAAAATGGATTATACGATTAGTATTGGGAGCAACGAGCAGCGGAGGGAGAACATGGAACTGGCTCGCAGACGCTTGACGGAACTTTTTTCGGGAATACGTTTCTCGGAAGAGGAGGAGACGGTACCTTTGTTCTTTCACCGTCCGAATCTGTTCTCCAATCAGGTGGCATGCTTTGCTTCCGATAATCCGGTAGAGGAAGTCACCGCCTGCCTGAAAGCCATCGAACGGGAAGCCGGAAGGAAGCCCGAGGAGAAGGAGCAGGAAATTGTACGGCTGGATATAGACTTGTTGTCTTGTGACGGGACTGTCTATAAGCCAAAAGATTTGAAACGTGATTATATCCTGCGAGGATTGAAACAACTGTTATAATTAATAAAGAATATAAGGAGATGGGTCGATAGTATATGAACACTTTCGGACACACTCTCATTTTAAAAAACGAAGATTGAAAATGAAATTTTTAGGAATCATACCTGCCCGTTACGCATCTACGCGTTTTCCAGCCAAACCATTGGCGGTGTTAGGTGGAAAAACCGTGATACAGCGAGTATACGAGCAAGTGGCAGGAATCTTGGACGATGCATACGTGGCTACGGACGATGAGCGTATTGAAGCCGCAGTAAAAGCATTCGGAGGAAAGGTGGTAATGACTTCCACCGAACATAAAAGCGGCACCGACCGCTGTCAGGAAGCTTGTACAAAAATAGGAGGACAGTTTGATGTCGTGGTGAATATCCAGGGGGATGAGCCTTTCATCCAGCCTTCGCAGTTACAAGCCGTCAAAGCATGTTTCGACGATCCGGCCACCCAGATAGCCACTCTGGTGAAACCCTTTACGGTAGATAATGGTTTTGAGGCACTGGAAAATGTGAACTCTCCGAAGGTTGTGCTCAACAAAAACAGGAATGCCCTCTATTTTAGCCGTTCCATCATTCCCTACCAGCGCAATGCGGCGAAGGAAGACTGGCTGGAGAACCATACGTATTATAAGCATATCGGCCTTTATGCCTATCGCGTAGAGGTACTGAAAGAGATAACCGCCCTTCCGCAGTCATCCCTCGAGATTGCCGAATCATTGGAACAGCTTCGTTGGTTGGAAAACGGATACACTATCAAAGCAGGTATCACGGATGTAGAAACTATCGGCATAGATACTCCTCAAGATTTGGAACGGGCAGAAGAATTTCTTAAAAGCCATGGGCTGTAAACTAGAAAGCCCATGCTGAACCGAAGTGACCAACCCCGGATTCTTGAACCGGAACAACTGGTGGTGCAAAGGCCGGAACGTATCAAGTTGCCTAATGGCGTGCCATTGAGTGTGCTCAATGCCGGTGACAATGAAGTGACACGTATCGATCTCCTCATGGCAGGCGGCCGATGGCAACAGAAACAGCCCTTGCAGGCGTTGTTTACGAACCGCATGCTTCGCGAGGGAACCCGACGCTACGATGCCGCCCAGATAGCGGAAAAGCTGGACTATTACGGAGCCTGGCTGGAATTGTCCAGTGCATCCGAGTATGCCTATGTCACCCTTTATTCTCTGAATAAATACCTTCCCCAAACGCTTGACATATTGGAGTCTATCGTCAAAGAGCCGGTATTTCCTGAGAAAGAGCTGGGAGTGATTGTAGACAACAATATCCAGCAGTTTCTTGTCAACTCTTCCAAGGTGGACTTTCTGGCGCACCGCGGATTGGTGAAGGCTCTGTACGGCGGGCAGCATCCCGGTGGACGTCTGGTGCAGGAAGAGGATTATCGGCGCATCACTCCTGCGGTGCTACGCGAGTTTTATGACCGTTACTATCATTCCAATAATTGCAGCATCTATCTCTCGGGTAAGGTAACCGGTGATTGCATCCACAGGATAGAGTCCTTGTTTGGCTGCGAGGCTTTCGGTACGGATTTCCGCAAACCGGAGAAGACTGAATTCCATCCGGTTACCACCTCCGGAAAACGTATCTTCATCGAACGTCCGGACGCCCTGCAAAGTGCCGTCCGTATGGGCATGCTTTCCCTGGACCGTAATCATCCGGACTACTTGAAGGCCCGCGTACTGGTCACACTGTTCGGGGGTTATTTTGGCAGTCGCCTGATGTCCAATATCCGGGAAGATAAAGGATACACATACGGTATCTCCGCAGCCATCATGCCCTATCCGGGGCAGGGAGTGTTGGCGGTCAGTGCCGAAGCCGCCAACGAATTTGTGGAGCCTCTTATCGGTGAGGTTTATCATGAAATAGACCGCCTTCAGAACGAGCTGGCTTCCGATGGAGAGCTTTCCATGGTGAAGAACTATATGTTGGGAGACATGTGCCGTAGTTATGAATCTGCATTCTCGTTGGCAGATGCCTGGATTTTTGTGCAGGTATCGGGCTTGCAGGATACCTACTTTGCCGAAGCACTGGATGCTGTCAAGGAGGTTACTCCACAAGAAATCCGTGAACTTGCAGGGCGGCATTTATGCAAAGAGAAATTAAAAGAAATAGTGTGCGGCAAAAAAATGTCATAAAAAGCGGGAGTTATCGCATCATTTTACCGGATAAATCCTACCTTTGTCAATTATCAACTATCAATTATCAATTAATGAAATATCTATATACTGCACTCATTCTGGCTTTCTTATGCCAAGGTGGAGCCACTGCCCAGGAAAAAAAAAGCGGCTTTTTCGATAAAGTGAAAAGTACATTCTCTTCGGAGATAAAGATAGGTACCTATACGTTCAAAGATAACGGGGCCGTCTATACCGGTGAAATAAAAGGCCGCAAGCCCAATGGAAAGGGGAAGACCGTTTTCAAGAACGGCGACGTCTACGAGGGTGAGTATGTGAAGGGCAAGCGTGAAGGCTACGGTACATATATGTTTCCCGACGGTGAAAAGTATGAGGGGCAATGGTTTCAAGACCAGCAGCATGGCAGGGGTATCTACTATTTTATGAATAACAACCGTTATGACGGCATGTGGTTTCAGGATTACCAGCACGGTAAAGGAACCATGTACTATTACAATGGTGATATTTATGAGGGCGACTGGGTGAATGATAAACGCGAAGGCCAAGGAACGTATACCTGGAAGAACGGTTCCAAGTATGTAGGCTCGTGGAAGAATGACAAGAAAGACGGCAAAGGAACACTGACCTGGAATGACGGTTCCAAATATGACGGGGAGTGGAAAAATGATGTCCGGGACGGTAAAGGAACTTTTGAATATGCCAACGGCGACAAATATGTAGGTGACTGGAAGGACGACATGCAGCATGGCAAAGGTATTTACTTTTTCCATACCGGCGACCGTTACGAAGGTTCTTATGTTCAAGGTGAACGTACCGGAGAGGGCATTTATTACCATGCCAGCGGCAACAAGTATGTGGGCAGCTTCAAGGATGGAAAGCAGGAAGGCCACGGCACATTTACGTGGGCAAGCGGCGCCGTTTACGAAGGTAATTGGAAAGATAACCAACGTGACGGATACGGTACTTACAAATGGAATGTAGGTGACTCTTACGAAGGTGAATGGAAAGACAATAAGTTCAACGGCCAAGGTACCCTGATTCAGACCGATGGAACCAAATATAAAGGCGGTTTTGTGAACGGTATGGAAGAAGGTAGCGGTATCCAGGAGGACAAGAACGGAAACCGTTATGAAGGCTTCTTCAAACAAGGCAAGAAACACGGTCCGTTTGTAGAAACAGACAAGAACGGAAAGGTGATACGAAAAGGAACCTACAAGATGGGAAGGCTGGAGAATTAGAATTAAAAATTAGAAATTAAAAATTAAAGGCTGCGCAATGTTCACTTCAGAACCGCGCAGCCTTTAATTTTTAATTTCTAACCGCTCCGCGGTTAGATAATGTATTGTGAACTGATTGATTCATTGTTCATCACCCGCTTGATGGTTTCGGCGAACATATCGGCAATGCTCAACTGTTTAACCTTGTCACATTTTTTAGAGTAGGGGATACTATCAGTAAATACCATTTCCGTTAGTGCGGATTCTTGTACACGGAAAGAAGCAGGGTCGGACATTACGCAGTGGCTGGCAATGGCACGGACAGATTTGGCTCCTGCTTCCAGCATGATGTTGGCAGCCTTGGTAATGGTTCCTGCTGTATCTACAATATCGTCTACCAATACTACATTCTTGTCTTTTACATCACCGATGATTTGCATGGTGGCAACCACGTTTGCTTTTTCGCGTGTCTTGTTGCACAATACCAGGGGTACACCGAGGTATTTGGAGAATGTGCTGGCGCGTTTTGAACCGCCGACATCCGGGGTGGCGATTACCAAGTCTTCCAGTTTCAAGGATTCAATATAGGGGAGGAATACTGCTGATGCATACAAATGATCCACCGGAATATTGAAGAAACCTTGAATCTGGTCTGCATGAAGGTCCATCGTAATCAGACGGTCGATACCTGCAACAGAGAGCAGGTCGGCCACCAGCTTGGCGCCGATGGAAACACGGGGTTTGTCTTTTCTGTCCTGACGTGCCCAACCGAAGTAAGGGATAACGGCTACAACGCTTTTTGCCGATGCTCTTTTAGCAGCATCAACCATCAGCAGAAGTTCCATCAAGTTGTCAGAATTAGGGAAGGTTGATTGAACCAGGAATACATGCGAGCCACGGATAGATTCCTCATAAGAGACTGCAAACTCACCATCTGCAAAATGGGTGATGTTCATCTTTCCCAGAGGGCAATCAAGGCTAGCGCAGATTTTCTCTGCAAGGTATCTCGAATTTGTTCCGGAGAATACCATAAAGGGTGCTTTTTCGCTCATTTGTGTAATAGATGTTACCTATTTGTTAATTTGCATGCAAAGGTAGGAATTTCCCGTTACATAAAACAAGAGTTATTGTATAAAAATTATTTTTCTTTCCCGGATTTATTCGTAGCTTTGCTTTATGAAACGACTTTCTTTTATATGGTTTGCGGGGTTGTTGTGCCTTTGTACAACAATGGTTTCGTGTGTGGGAACGGCACCCATGAAGGAAGTACGCCTTATCGACTCTCTAAACCAGGTGGCTTATGCTTTTCGTTATAAAAACCTGGATTCATCCTGCCATGCGGCATCAAGGGCCTACCGTGAAGTCAGCCTCTATAAACAAGGAAAAGCGGAAGCATCCAATAATCTGGGCTTTTGTGCTTTTATGCGCATGGATTTTGAGCAGGCCGAAAAGTTTCATATGGATGTCTATAATCTGACCAAGAATGAACTGGAACTCCTTATTGCCGACATCGGTTTGATGAAGATTTATCAGCGGACGGCGTTGAACAAGGAGTTCTACGATTATCGCAATAGTGCCTTGCACCGTATGAAAAGAATAGCGGAGGATGACAATCTGTTTGTGGACCAACACGAGCAAATGCGTTTGAATTATGCCCGTTCGGAATTTTATATTGTATCTGCTGTGTATTATTATTATTTGCAACAGCGTCCGGAAGCTGTAGCCTCTATTAATGAAGTTACTAAAAAACAAGAGTTGCTGGCAGATACCAATCAGCTGTTGTATTATCACTACATCAAAGGTTCTGCTGCCTTATGCGAGGGTGAGACACCGGATGAGCGAAGACTGAGAGAATTTGATGAGCTCTATACCGCATGGCAGTTGGCTTCGCGCAAGGGCTATCTTTACTTTGAGGGCAATGGAGTGCAGGGACTTGCCAACTTGATGGCTTCACCGGATAATTACGCATTTTTTCAAGACCGCCGCTCCCATGCCTTGACACGTTTTGGAGTACCGGTAGATTCGCTGCTTCCCATGCGTCTGGGGCAGTTGGCATTGCAAAAATTCAGCCAATACAAGGATTTGTATCAGATAGCAGGTGCATATGTATCTATCGGCAAATACCTGAATGCCCACAGTCACTATACAGAAGCTCTTGACACGCTAAAACTTGCTCTGGAATGTGTAAATGACCATCACCGCCTTTTCTATGACTGCCACGATAGTTTGGACTGGCTGAAAGCATTTGACCGTCGAGATACGATTTGTGCGGAGAAGGCATGGATGGAGCAGAAACTGAAAACCGTGCCCGAGTGGATTTCACGTATTCGTGAACAGTTGAGCGTTTCGTATGCAGGACTCGGGATGAAAGAAAAATCAGACTATAACCGCAATATTTACCTGGATATCCTTGAAGATACACGCCAGGATAAAGAGCTGGAAAGCCGCTATCAAGCATTGGAAAAGGAGGCGGGGCAGCTCAACGTCGTGTTGTCACTGGTCATTGTGGGCTTCGTGCTTGTATCCCTCTTTTTCTGGTTTTTCAACAAGCGTTCCAAAGACCGGAACAGAGTGCATCTCCGCCGTCTGCAGCTGATGCTGGATATCTGTCAGAAGATAACGGCATCCATTCCGGCAGATGCACAGACTGAGGAGGAAATCATCGACTCTATCCGGACGGCTGTCTGCCCGGAATTGGAAAAGCTGTTTGGAGTGAAGGACATCCGCATAGACAACGGGCAATTAGTGTTCCCGCGTCGGATGAGCAAGGATGAGCAGGCGATGGTACGGGTGATAACCCCCTATATCCAATGGGCAATCGACAACGGCATGACGTCCATCTCCCTTGGGGATGAGCGCCGCAGACTGGAAAAGCAACGCTACATTTACGAGCAGCACATCGCGGGGAACAAACGGCAAAATCTGATAAAGAAAGCATGTATGGCTATTGTCAACGGGATTCATCCGTACATAGACCGTATCATCAACGAAGTGCAGAAACTGACTCAAAAAGGATTCATCAAAGAGGAACGGATAAAGGAGGAGAAATACCAGTATATCGACGAGTTGGTTACTACCATCAACGAATACAATGATATTCTTGCCCTTTGGATAAAGATGAAGCAAGGAAGCCTTAGCCTGAACATAGAGACGTTCGAATTGAATGAACTTTTCGAGCTGCTCAGGAAAGGAAGCCGTACATTCGAGATGAAGAGACAGTCGTTGGAGGTGCAGCCTACGGATATCCGGGTGAAGGCAGACAAAGCCCTTACATTGTTTATGATAAATACACTGGCAGAGAATGCCCGTAAATATACCCCTCAGGGCGGTATGGTGAAAGTATATGCACGGCAGGAGGAGGATTACGTGGAAATCTCGGTAGAGGATAATGGTTGTGGATTGTCACCGGAAGATGTAGCTCGCATCGTGGGAGAAAAAGTATATGACTCAAAAGCCATCGGTATGAGTGACGCTCCCGACAAGGAGGAATTGAGGAAGAACAAAGGAAGTGGCTTTGGACTGATGAACTGTAAGGGCATCATTGAAAAATATCGCAAGACGAATGATTTGTTCAAGGTCTGTCTGTTCAATGTGGAGAGCGGGCTGGGAAAAGGCAGCCGTTTTTATTTCCGTCTGCCTGCCGGTATCCGTAAGTCTGTGTCGGTGTTGCTCGTCGTGTTGTTTTTGTGCATGTCATCCTGCCGGCATGCTGTGGAACAGACTGCTTCCGGAGAGGTGTTGCCGGATTCTTTGGCACTGCTTGCACAGAATGAATACGAAGCTTTGCTGGACGAAGCCTCCGATTATGCCAATGAAGCTTATTACTGCAATGTGGACGGAGAATACGAACTGGCTTTACAATACATAGATTCGGCAATGTATTGCCTGAACGAACATTACAAGCAATACGCCCATCCTATACATCGCTATATGACGCTGACCGGAGACGGGACGCCTGCGGAACTGGATTGGTGGAACCAGATGTTCAATTCGGATTTCCATGTAATTCTGGATATCAGGAATGAAGCGGCAGTCTCATTTCTTGCATTGAAGCAATGGGATGACTATAGTTATAATAATGCTGCCTACACCACCTTGTACAAACTGTTGGGAGAAGACCAATCCTTGGAAGAATATTGCCGGCAGCTGGAGCGTTCCACCAACAACAAGATGGTGGGCATTTTGCTGGCGGTGATTTTGCTGTTCGTATTGCTGTTGGGATATTACATACTCTACTTCCGTAAACGTCTGGTGAACCGCTGGAATCTGGAGCAAGTACTGGAAATTAATGGAAAGGTGTTCAATGCCTCCTTGTTGCCGGTTTCGGATACGGAGGAAATGTTGCAGCGTGAGGAGGATACATTGAAGGAAATCCCGCGGCAGATTGTAGGTTCCGCTTTTGATGCAGTGAACGAACTTTTGAGTATCGACCGGTTAAGCATAGCTGTATACAACGAGACTACACATAAGCTGGAATACACTTCCAATCCAGTGGAAGATACCGCCGTGGACGAGTTGCCTATCTGGAGGAAATATATGGAGAATTGCTTTGAGCAGCAAGAGTACATATCGGAAAAGGGTATACAAACATTGCCGCTTGTTGTGGATGCGGGAAATATGTGTCGTTGCATAGGTGTGCTGTGTCTGGAACGCAGGGAAGGTACGGAGCAGGAGACCGACCATTTGCTTTTGGAACTGATAGCCCGTTATGTCTCCATTGTAATCTTCAATGCAGTGGTTAAGTTGGCTACGAAATACCGGGACATCGAAGTGGCTCAAGATGAAGCCCGGCGAGCTTCCTGGGAAGACAGTTTGCTGCATGTACAGAACATGGTGCTGGATAATTGTCTCTCGACCATCAAGCATGAAACGATTTATTATCCGAACAAGATAAAGCAGCTGATAGGGAAACTGCGGTCCGGCAAACAGACAGAAGCGGAGGAGCGGGAAACGGTGGTTGCCATCAGCGAATTGATAGAGTATTACAAAGGTATCTTTACGACACTCAGTTCATGCGCTTCCCGCCAGTTGGAAGAGGTGACTTTCAGGCGTGCGACAATATCTGTGCCGGAACTTATGGCTACTGCCGGGAAATATTTCCGCAAAGTGTATAAGGGAAACAAGGCGCATATTGATTTTAAGATACAACTGTTGGAAGGACGGATTACCGGTGACTGGAACCAGTTGCGTTTCCTGCTTGAAAACCTGATAGACGAGGCTTGCTCCGTAACTCTGGATGGAGCTGTCTGTCTGTCGGCCCGGGAAGATGGGGAATTTATACGTTTTCTGTTTACAGATATGCGCAGGGAAAAGACCCGTGAAGAATTGAACCAATTGTTCTATCCCGACTTGTCCCGCATGACGGCCGGTGAGAAAGGAGAACTGTATGGTACGGAATATCTGGTGTGCAAGCAGATTATCCGCGACCATGACGAGTTTGCCGGACGCCGGGGATGCCGTATCAATGCCGAACCGGGAAAGGAAGGAGGTTTTACAATATATTTTACGCTACCGAAAAAATGAAATATGGAAGACAAAAAATTTAAAGTAATCATCGTTGAAGATGTCAAGTTGGAGCTGAAAGGGACGGAAGAGATTTTCCGCCATGAAATTCCCAATGCGGAGGTAATAGGTACTGCTATGACTGAGCAGGAGTTCTGGACATTGATTGAAGCCGGCGTGCCGGATCTTGTTCTGCTGGACTTGGGACTGGGAGGTTCGACCACAATCGGGGTGGACATCTGCCGGAATATCTTCAAGCGTTATCCGGGAGTACATGTGCTGATATTCACGGGAGAAATATTGAATGAGAAGTTATGGGTGGACGTACTTGAAGCCGGTGCCGACGGCATTATCCTGAAAACCGGAGAGTTGCTGACCAAAACCGATGTGCAGGCAGTGATGGACGGCAAGAAGCTGGTCTTTAACTATCCGATACTGGAGAAGATAGTGGAACGCTTCAAGAAATCTGTCCTAAATGATGCAAAACGTCAGGAAGCAATCATAAGCTATGATATTGATGAGTATGACGAGCGTTTCCTCCGTCATTTGGCACTGGGCTATACCAAAGAAATGATTGCCAATCTTAGGGGAATGCCTTTTGGAGTCAAGTCGCTGGAGAAACGGCAGAATGACTTGGTCGGCCGTCTTTTCCCGCCTAGTGAACGGGTGGGGGTGAATGCCACTCGTCTGGTGGTGCGTGCATTGGAACTTCGAATCCTGAATATAGACAATCTGGAAGCCGACGATGAGTAAACTCCGAATGCCACATCCCGCTACGATGTTCTTCCTGCTGACGCTGGCAGTCATCCTCCTTTCATGGATATTCGATGTCTATGGCCTGAGCGTGCTGCAACCGCAGACTGGAGAAGAAATACGGGTGCAGAGCCTGCTGAGTCCGGAGGGCATACGCTGGCTGCTGCGCCATGTCATAACCAATTTTACGGGATTCGCTCCGTTAGGGCTGGTGATTGTGGCTATGTTCGGAATAGGGGTGGCACAGCATTCGGGTTTCATCGATGCATGTATTCGCAGGGGGGTACGACGTCCACGTGATCCTTGGCGCATTATTCTGCTGGTCATTGTCTTAGGACTGTTGTCCAATATAGTGGGAGATGCAGGATATATCATTCTGTTGCCGATAGCTGCAACTTTGTTCCAGTCTGTCGGTCTGCACCCCATTGGAGGTATAATTACAGCTTATGTTTCAGTCTCTTGTGGCTATAGCGCTAATGTGTTTTTGAGTACATTAGACCCCATGATTGCCTCTGTAACGCAAGAAGCGGCTGATAGGATGAATATTGCTCCGGGGCAGACTGGACCGCTGTGCAATTATTATTTTCTCTTTGTTTCCACGTTCCTGCTTGCATTCATCATTTATCATATTACCCGCAGGAGCTTGTTGCCACGTTTGGGAGAGTACGCAGGGGATATTCATTTTAATGGTTACAAGCAATTGTCACGCAAGGAACGGAGAGCTATGTTGGGAGCTGTATTTGCAGGCTTGCTGTATATTGCCATTATTCTGTGGGCTACATTCTCTTCATGGGGGATATTGCGGAGTGTCAATGGTGGGTTGATTCGTTCTCCGTTTATAGTTGGTATTCTGTTTTTGCTTTCGTTTGGAATAGGTTTGATGGGGATGGTCTATGGTTTTGCCTCCGGCCGATACCGTACGGACGGTGATGTGATAGAAGGACTTACGCAGCCGATGAAACTGCTGGGCGTTTATTTTGTGATAGCTTTCTTTGCCTCACAGATGTTTGCTTGTTTTGAATATTCCCACTTGGACAAGTGCATTGCCATTTTAGGCGCTAATCTGCTGTCCTCCGCCTCTTTGAGTAGTTTATGGATATTGATTCTCTTCATTCTTTTTACGGCGCTGGTCAATCTCTTTATGGTATCTGCCACAGCTAAATGGGCTTTTATGTCTTTCATTTTTGTTCCGGTATTGGCAAGTATGGGCATTTCGCCGGATATGACCCAATGTGCGTTTCGTATAGGTGACAGTGCAACAAATGCCATAACACCTTTTATGTTCTACATGCCACTTGTCTTGACCTATATGCAGCAATATGATAGGCAATCCACTTATGGTTCACTGCTGAAGTATACTTGGAGATATTCTTTAGTCATTCTATTGGCATGGACCACCTTATTTGTACTTTGGTACATCAGCGGTTTGCCATTAGGACTGTAATGTCATAACCGATGAACAGCCCGCTTTCGATAACCCCGGTAATGGCTTTCAGTTTCTGTTCCAAATCAGGAACAATGTTGCTGAGATGAATGTCAAGAATGAAATTACCGTTTTCGGTAAATACCGGACCGTCTTTTCCTTCTGCAAGACGTAGGCTGATTTTTGAAGCTCCCAATAAGCGTATCTCGTTTTCCACATGGGAGAGAGCATGTGGAAACACTTCTACCGGTATGGGGTATTTGCTCCCCAGTTTGCTGACAAGCTTGCTCTCATCGACAATGATGTAAGTCTTGCCACTGCTTTTAATTAGGAGTTTCTCCTTAAACATGGCTCCGCCACGTCCTTTGATGAGGTTATTATGCGGATCCACTTCGTCTGCACCGTCGAATGTCCAATCCGGACGCTTATTCCACAGAGTAGTTTGCGGCAGGCCAAGCTGTATACATGTCATCGAAATTTCGGCAGATGCCGGAATGATTTCTATATGCAGAGATTCTTGTTTAACTCGCTGAGCTAATGCAAACAAAGTGAGATAAACGGTAGAGCCGGAGCCTGCTCCTATGGCATCACCGTCTTTGGCCAGTCCGGCAATTTCCTGGGCTACCAATTCCTTACTCGCCTTATTGCTGATTTTATTTGACCATTGCAATTCTTGTATCAACTGATTTTCCCATTCCATCTCTTTAAAATTTAGCTGTTATTACTCTTTCATTCATTTTCGGGTCAATGCTACTTTTCCTACTTGAATATTCTTCCATATTTTTACTTTTTATAATTAGTAACATTGATAATTTGCAAAATGTTTTAATACATCTGTATATAAATACCGTGTATCTTGTTTGTAAAGGTAACTAATCATTACTTTTTATGTAGCAAATGAGCCTTTTATACATAGGTAACGAAAAAAGGTGATACAAAAATTTGCAATATTCGTAAAAAAGCGTACCTTTGCACCGCAATTAAGGCTGGTTCCGTAGCTCAGCTGGATAGAGCAACGCCCTTCTAAGGCGTGGGTCTTGCGTTCGAATCGCAACGGAATCACAAGGAAAAACCGCAAATGGCTAATAAAAAGCTTTTGCGGTTTTCTTGTTTTAGAATTAGAAAATGTCCGCATTTTGTCAGCATAGGTTGTAATGGGAAACAAATTGGAGTATTTGGTTTACATTGCAGGCAAGATTTATTTGCGATACCTGGAGAAAAAATTATCAATCCAACGGACTAGATATACTATAATAACTCCGGCTATGACCATACTGATAATACGTACCAACATAATTTATAGAATTAAAGATTTGTTTTTATGGAATAATAATGTGCAAAGATAATTGATTGGTGGAGAAACAAAAACTCTGGAAAGGATATAAAGATAGGAATTAACGCATATTTTCACGGATATAATCTTCTATTGTAAAATCACTCTTATATCTAGATATTTCCGGATTCTTCTCTACAGTCGTAATGCAACGTTTTTCTTTACCAAGTACCAACCGGTTTAGGAAGCTCAGGATGTCATGACGATTATCCTTCATAGGAGAATAGGATAGGGAATGTCCTATACCTTCCGCTATATAGAAATAGTATGCTGTCTCTTTTTCTTTCAGTTGCATACAGATAAAGTTTGAGCCCCATAGCCCCATTTCCTCTACTACTGCCTTAGTAAAAGGAACCGTGCTGTCGGCATCACCATGGAACAACATAAGAGGACAAGGGGACATTATCCATTTTGGAATACCATTGGCACAGATTGCTCCAGAAAAGGAAATGACCCCTGCATAATTGAAATTGGCAGGTAATCTGTCCGCAAAAGCCGTTTGATTGCAAATCTCATACTCTGCTTGAAGGGCAGTTATCGCACCTGCACTCGAACCGCAAGCTATAATTTGTGCAGGATTTATTTGCCATTCTACACTATGCTCAATTATATAATTTGTAGCATCACCAAAATCTTCTACAGCACAAGTGATTGCTTGTTGCAGGGCAGAAGAGAATCCTTGCAAGTCCGAATACTCCGATTTATCTATATCCTTTAATTGGGTACGGTAATCTGTTGATACTACCACATAGCCGGCTCGTGCCCAAAAATGAAAATAAGAAATGTAATCGGGATTATCTCTTCTCCCGCCTTTGAAACCTCCCCCAAATGCAAAAAGAATGACGGGCTTTGATTGTGTCCCTTGTATTTGATCAATCATTACATACTTGTCCAGTTTCAGAGTATCAGCCTTTTTGATGGCAAAAGTATATGTTTGCTTGTCAATATGCTGTGCATGCACAACAGTAGCTATACTCAATAATGAGCATGCCATCAAGATAAAAATAAAGCGTTTTCCCATATTCAGTTTATTCTATTAATGCTGCGTGGATTATCTGACCTACAAAGATAGAATAAAACTATAACTAAAAAGGGGAAAGATGACATTTAGACATAAAAAAAGGCTATCTATCCCAGACAGCCAATCTTTTTTATTAACCTTAAATCTAATACTATGAAAAACACAGTACAAAGATACGTACTTGCAGGAGATATCCAAATTTTAGCGGGTAATCAGCGGATATTATAACATGGTTTAGTAGAATATTATTTCCGTTAACTATTAACATAAATAATATTCAATTTAACAGAAGAAGGAATTAATATTCCTCATCAGTGATTGCAAACTTTAGTCATGTCCACTGTAAATCCACCATTGGCGGGTATAAATTTTCCTTTTCTTTTAAGAAATTCTATCAGGGTATCTACATCCATATTGTTGGCAGAGCAGGTGAAAAAACGCTGCTGCTCGCCGAATTTTTGGATAATGGCTTCTCTCAATGATAACTCAGTATAACTATTACCTTCCATCATGTGAAGGACTTCATGTGCATGTAATTGTTCCATAATCTTTTTTTGTGGCAAAGATAATATGATATTCTAAGTATAAGTGTAACATATGTGACAAAGCCCAACACACATATCCGGATATTTGCTTTTACGTAAAATAACACTTGTTACGACTATGCTAAAAACCTCAAAAAAAGTAAAAAGGTTTTGCTTCTATACCATTGTAAACTAACTTTGGGAATCAACTTTTAAATGAATTAAAGCATATGAAAAAATTAATCTTATCTATTGCACTATGTTGTGCAGCTACGAATTTCTTTGCGCAGAATGCTGACCCTGCCCAGTTGGTCAACGATGGTAAGGCTGCTCTTGAAGCTAAAAATTACCAGGAAGCTTACACAAAATTTAGTACTTATCTGACACAAACAAACAACCAAGATTCCGTAATTGCATATAACTGTGGCGTTTGTGCCGATAAGATAAAGAAACCTGCCGAAGCTTTGAAGTATTTTGATATTGCTGTACAGAAAAAGTATAACCTGGCAAATGCTTATATAGGTAAAGCCGGTGCTTTGAAAGATTTGAAGAAAAATGATGAGTATGTTGCCACTTTAAAGGAAGGGCTGGAAGCAAATCCCGGTAATAAGACATTGACTAAATTGTATGCCACTTATTACGTAAATCAAGGTATCATGGCGCAGAAAGCCAAAAAGATGGATGCAGCCGAAGAAGCATTTAAACAAGCCATAGCTATCCAAGCAGATAATGTAAATGCACTTAACAGTCTGGGTTCTTTGTATTATAGTAAGGGTGCCAATACCATGAAAACAGATGTAGAAAAAGCAAAAGTTGAATTCAAGGAAGCCAAAGAATATTTGGATAAACTTATTCCATTGCTCTCTGCGGACAAACCAGCTCAAAAGAAGATGATGGATAATGCAAAAACGATGTTGAACTTCATCGACAGTCAAGTGAAATAAAAGACTCATATATAAAAAAGAGGCAGATATCTGAATTGATATCTGCCTCTTTTTTTGTGTTATGAAATGACTATTTAGTTCTTCTCAGTACAACAGCTGTACGTGCCGGTATGTAAAGCTTCAGCCACTCCTTCTTGTCTTTTTTGTAAAGCGGGTCGTGGATGGTAAAATGTTTGATGGTATCATCCGTCAAACCATTACCGCCATAATCTGGATTATCTGTATTCAAAATAACTTCATAAGTTCCGGCAGGAACCAAGAAACCGTAATCAGTAAAAGACTGCTTAGGGTTGAAGTTGAATACAAAAATCAAGTCCTTGCGCATATAGGCCAATACCTGGTCACCGTCATTATGCCATATTTCTTGGACCGGAGTAGCCTGGAAGTTCTTTATGCTTTTTACAACTTCCAACATGGCAGCATCAAAGTCACCCATATAATGATATGCCAGATTCTTGTTGTCCACCAAATTCCATTGGCGGCGGGCATATTTACAAGACCAACCGTTACCTTCACGGGGGAAATCAATCCATTCCGGATGTCCGAATTCATTGCCCATAAAGTTAAGATAACCGCCATTGATAGTAGTCGCAGTCAGTAAACGTATCATTTTATGGAGAGAAATGCCTCGATTTACGGTATAGTTCTCGTCTCCTTTCTGCATGTGCCAGTACATATCCGCATCAATCAAGCGGAAAATGATGGTTTTATCGCCCACCAAAGCTTGGTCATGGCTTTCCGCATAGGAGATGGTCTTTTCATCTTTGCGGCGGTTGGTCACTTCCCAGAACATGCTGGATGGCTTCCAGTCTTCATCTATTTTCTCCTTGATTGTCTTAATCCAATAATCGGGAATATTCATGGCCATACGGTAATCAAATCCGTAGCCGCCATCTTCATATTTTGCCGCCAGTCCGGGCATTCCCGATACTTCTTCGGCAATGGTGATGGCTTTGGCATTGACCTGATGGATAAGCCGGTTGGCAAGTGTCAGATAACAAATGGCATTGTCGTCTTGATGTCCGTTGAAGTAATCTCCATAATTACAGAATGCTTCTCCCAAACCATGGCTATAATATAGCATGGAAGTTACTCCGTCAAAGCGGAAGCCGTCGAAATGATATTCTTCCAGCCAGAATTTACAGTTAGACAGCAGGAAGTGAATAACTTCGTTCTTGCCGTAATCAAAGCAAAGTGAATCCCAAGCCGGATGTTCCCGACGTCCACCGGGATAGAAATATTGATTAGGATCACCGGCAAAGTTACCCAAGCCTTCGACTTCATTCTTCACAGCGTGTGAATGGACAATATCCATGATAACGGCAATCCCCATGCTATGGGCTGTATCAATCAGTTCTTTCAGTTCTTCCGGAGTACCAAAACGGGAAGAAGCGGCAAAGAAACTGGAAACATGGTATCCGAAGCTACCATAATAGGGATGTTCCTGGATAGCCATAATCTGTATGCAGTTGTAGCCTTCTTTGGCGATACGTGGAAGAATCTTTTCCTGAAATTCCTTATAGCTACCGACCTTTTCCTCCTGCTGAGACATACCGATATGGCATTCATATATCAATAAAGGATCTGTAGATGGCTTGAAAACCCGCTTTTTCATTTTATAGGGTTTCTCCGGAGCCCAAACCTGGGCACTGAATATTTTAGTCTGTTCGTCTTGTACGACACGTGTAGCCCATGCAGGAATGCGTTCACCGCAACCACCGTCCCAATGTACCATCAGCTTGTACAAGTCACCGTGTTTCACGGCATCAGCAGGAAGCTTGATTTCCCAATTACCGTTTGCTTTACGCTTCAAGCTATATTTTTTTTCTTCTTTCCAATCGTTAAAAGTTCCGACCATAAAGATTTGGGTTGCGTTAGGCGCCCATTCACGGAAAACCCAACCATCGTCAGTACGATGCAGGCCGAAATAGAGGTATCCGGATGCAAAATCAGACAAGGTTAGTTTTCCTTTGTTGGTCAATTCCGATTCTTTGTCTATGGCATGTTGATGACGTCCGTTGATGGCATCGGCAAAAGGTTCCAGCCATGGGTCATTCTTGATTAAATTCAATGTTTCCATAAAGAGGATGAGTTTTGGATATTTGATAAATTTACGCTTTAACTTTCACAATTATTTTTTTTACACCGTCAGGGGTAATACCCGGAGCATGCCCGTCCTGAGGGAAAAAGATAGCAAACATTCCGGGCTTCACTGCAATATAGTCCTCCGCCAGTCCTTCAAAAAAAGTGATGTCTTTTTCCGCATTGTAAGGAGCATCAACCGGAAGGCAGTCTTGGGCGGCGGTATAACCCATTATCTCCGTACCGGACAAGGGTATTTGAATGTCAATATAGTCTTTATGGGTTTCCAGTTTGGCATTTTCTTTTTCTTTTGGGTTTGTCTGCGCCACGTTGACCAGCAAGTCCTTTCCTTTCAGTTCGGTCTTGCCGATTTCCAAAGAGTGCAAGTCATGTGATTTTAAAAAATCAATGGCCTGCTCAAATAGAGGATGCAGCAAAGTATATTTTTCTATGTTTTCAAGTCTGTCTATAACCATAATTCAAATGTTTTAAGTTAGTTATATAGGTAAATTATTCAAAGTCGTCTATGGTGTAATTCACAAAATCAGAAAAACGCTTCATCTGCTTGAAGATGTCGTCTGTACGATCCAAAAAGTCTGGAGCAAGAAAGAAGCTGTCCGGCTGGCAGCAGGCAACCGTATACTCTTTACACTGAAGGTATTTCAGATAGGGATAGTCCTTTGGAAATCCTTTTGGAGCTGTTTTTAGAAAATTCTCTCCGATGACGGGAAAGTATTGCTTGAAAGCAGGATCTTCCACTATACTGCGAAATTCATCTATATTGTCGTATACCGCTTGTCGCAGAGCTCTTAACAAGGGCGGGGGAGGACAATAACTTCCACCGGCCAACAAGCAGTTTCCCGGTTCCAGATGCACGTAATAGCCACAATGGTCGGATTTCTTTCCTTTCGCATTGATATATCCTCCCAGATGTGTCTTGTAGGGAGTTTTATCTTCGGAAAAGCGTGTATCACGATAAATACGGTATGTACAGTCCTTTGCTTCTATACCACGGATGCTTTCATCAAATAAAGAGATACGGGAGATAATTACTGTAAGCAAGTTTTCAAACTCGCTGCGGGCGACTTCATACTGTTCCCGGTGAGAATTGAACCATTCACGATTGTTGTTTGCAGACAGTTCTTTCAAAAATTGAAATATAACAGGGATATTCATATCATATTCTTTCCTTATTATCTGCCAAATTTACGGATAATATTTCTAACATGCTACAAAGAAGGGTAAAAAAAAGCATCGGCTCTGGTAAACCGATGCTCCTTACACATTTATCAATCAAACAGACGCTTCTGTTTTTGATGTACTTACTTATCACAAGCGGGTACGTCTCTTTTAATTAATCTTATATCTAATACTATGAAAAACACATTTATATAACACAACAAATTGGAATTTTGTTCATGCAGATGAGGATAACTTTAGCATAAAAAAATGGGTGGGTCATTTTATTCTGCATCCGGTTTGCACTATCTTTGCAAGAAAAAATGTAGAATATGGCCGAATATAAATTTGATGAAGATAGCGTTAAAGCGCTGATAAATTGGGCAAAGAGCACATCTTTCCCTCAAAGTGTAACATTGTCTGATGCTGAGAACATAGTGGATGTGAAACGCTTTGTGCAAGCTAACCTGAGTGACATAGATGCACATTATCCTGATGATTTTTATAATCCTGCCATCACGCGGCTATATCGGCTGAAGGAATATATGGAAGAGAACAAATAAAGACTTGGCACTGATTATGCGGAAAACCACGAAGCGATTAAGAAATCCGTGTTGTTCTGCATAATCAGTGCCAAATCTAATAAATCACCAGAGTTGTGACTCCGTTATAGCTTTATCTTAAGTATCTTTCCTCCATATCCTTCGACGGCCACATTAGTAGCCTTATAGGGAAGCAGACTTATGTTTTCTTCTTTTCCGCTGAGCAGCTCCGTAGCTTTGTACTGGTCCATCTGCGGTATTTGCAGGAAGTCAAAAGCATGAGAAGGAATATTTATGGCAAGGTCTGCCGAGATATGGTCGAAGTTCACGACGAACAGCAGCAGGTCTCTCTCAAATTTGCGCAGGAATGTATATTGCTTATGTTCATTAAAGCGCCATCCGTTGACATTGGCATACATCAAATCGAAGAAAGCCCCCTGAGAGATGGCCTTTTCTTCATTGCAAAGAGTCAGTAGCCGTTTATAAATGCTGTATAGGTGTTTCTGGTCCTCCGTCAGCATCTTGCCGTCGAACTTGCCGCCATTGCGCCAACGGCGGATAGTATCTACACTCCAATAGTCAAAGATGGTTGTACGTCCGTCCCGGCCGCTGAAACCTTCACTATCCATGCCCAGCTCACCAAACTCCTGACCGAAATAAATCATCATCGGATTGGTGTTCATGCAGGCTGACACAATGAGTGCCGGAATCGCCTTGCGTGGGTTACTGGCAAAAAAGTCGGAAGCGATACGTTGCTCGTCATGGTTTTCCAGAAAGTTCAGCATGCGTTTTTCTATACCTCCCAGACTTTGCCAAGAGCGGGTGATGGCAGTTGCCGATTCATACCCGCAAGTAACAGCCCGCAAGGTATCATAAAGTCCTACTTTGTCGTATAAATAATCAAACTTGCCACGGAACAAGTAATTCTTGTATTCTCCCGGGTTATAGACTTCGGCTATAAACAGCAGGGAGGGATATTGCTCCTTTACCTGCGGGATTGCCCATTCCCAGAACTCTACGGGAACCATTTCGGCCATATCGCAACGGAAACCGTCTATATTCTTTCCCGCCCAGAACAGCATGATATCCAGCATCTTGGTCCATGTGTCGGGAATGGGGTCGAAATGGCAAGTCCCGCCGTTCTGATAATCCACTCCATAATTCAACTTTATAGTTTCGTACCAATCGGTGATGTTTGGATAAGCGTCAAAACGGTTGTTTCCGGTAGCTTTTGCCGGAAACTCCCTATAAGGTTCGGCGGCTGCACCTTTCATGTCAAATTGGCCATGCAGTTCCGATTTCGGGATATAATAGAAGTTATTATATGGGCTGAACGCATAATTGGTATCATCGTTTGAACCCAGTTGTGAAGTGCCATCCGGCTGGGCATCCGAGTGATATTGACGGGCTACGTGGTTGGGAACAAAATCTATGATAACCTTCAGACCGCTACGGTGAGTGCGCTGCACCAGATTCTCAAACTCTCTCATACGCTCCGGTACGTCCTTGGCGAGATCCGGATCGACATCATAGTAGTCCTTGATGGCATAGGGAGATCCGGCTTTACCTTTCACAATGGCCGGATGGTCGGGTTGGATATTGTGACGGCGGTAGTCAGTTTGCGTAGCATGCTCGATGATGCCCGTGTACCAGATATGTGTAGCGCCAAGCTTCTTGATTTCTCCCAACGCCTTGGCTGTAAAGTCGGCCATCTTGCCGCATCCATTTTCAGTGATGCTGCCATTATTGATGCAGTGGTTATTGTTGTTTCCGAATAGTCGGGTGAACACTTGATAAATAATCAATTTGTTTTCGTCGTTCATTTCTTTGTTTTCTATGTTATAGAATGGTTATTTTATTCTTTCCAAATGCTGCCTTTGTCAATGAGCAGGCGTTCCAATATATCATTGGTCGTATTATATCCCTGCATGAATATCTCCTCCGCCTTTTCCAGCTCTGTATTGCTGTATCCTTCCAAGTTATAAGGTTCTATCAGCAAATCAGCCTTCTCGCGTTCAGGAAAAGAGTTGGAGCGGAACATAAAATTATAGGAACGTAAGGCAATGCTCACAATGTTCATTTTATACTTGGTTGCCATCAGAGGGCTGACATTCACGGCAATCACTTTTTCGCATATACGGCGGAGGGTAGAGACAGGCAGGTTCATCAGCAGGCCTCCGTCCACGTAATGGGTGCCGTCTATATTGACCGGGGCAAACAATACCGGCATGCAACACGAAGCTGCTACGCGTTCGGCGATGTCCCCTTTATGGAAATGTACCAGACGTCCGTGGTCCAGGTCAGTAGCTGTAATAATCAGAGGGATTTGCAGTTCTTCCAGTTTCTTGGATTTCAGATTGCTTTTCAGGAAATCGATGAATTCTCCCAATTCAAACAATCCGACTTTGGGAATCACCAGTTTGGTCAGGTCCTGAAACTTGTGCCCGGCAAAGTAGTCAAGAACTTTATGCGGTTCATTGCCGTCGGCGTAGAATACCCCGGCCAAGGCTCCGGCGCTGACTCCGGAAAGTATATTGGGCTTTATGTCATGTTCCAATAAGGATTGCATGGCACCCAAATGGGCAAAGCCTTTGATGAAACCGCCGCTTAAGGCAAAACCTATTGGATATTTTTTAGTGAACCAGTTGTTCGTTACTACTTCCATGTTGAAAATATGATATATTGTTCGGCACGAAATTAATGATTTTATTGTAGGGAGAAAGGAAAATAGCGGAAAAAAGTTCAAAGTATTAAGAGAAAAGTCTTCTCTATTAAGGAGAAAGTTTTTCTTAGTTAGGGAAAAAGTTTTTATCAGTTAAGAAAAAACTTTGTTTATGGTTTGCGGATGTCTATCCCAAGCCTTGGGATAGACATCCGCAAACTGGGGATATGTATCCGCAGTGTGCGAACAAAGTTTTAGGATTAAGGGATACTGTTTGAGAATATACGTTTATTTCTTTGCGATTGCTTTCAGCAGTGCATATCCTCCAAACCACTGAATCAGCATGCCCGGAATGCCCATACGGAAATCTTGCACTGCCAAAAAGAAATTACCGCACAGTGCCCATTCAAAGGCCGTACCGATAATTTGATAGGAGAGGATTACACCCAGCAATGCCAATAAAGAGATATTCTTGGCATAGCGTGCAGCAAGAGCGGCGGTTCCGGCCAGCAGACCGGACTTTATAAGTATGGCCGGCAACACGGCTGCTGCAGGCATGGCAAAAAGCAGATGATTGATGACCGGAGACAAGAGAGCCGTCAGCAGACCTACCTTGAAACCATATTTATAAGCAGCTATCAGTGTAAAGAAATAGATGGGAAGCAACGTCGGACCGCCTGCTGGGACCAGATGGCAGAGTTGCGGCAAGGCGATGTTTCCTGCCACGAACAGCAGGGCGAATAGATAGGTCTTTACGTTGCCGAAAGGCAAAGAATAAAGTTTTGCAGATGTTTCCATTTGTATAATATTATGCATTAGTTGATAAATCTATTTTTATTATGATTGTTTAAAACTGAAAAGGTTTAATCAAATCTTCACCAATTCATATTCCATGGTTCCCAATCCTATTTTCTCGGCATGGCGCAATCCGGCAAGCCAGTCCGTGTCGGGGTGCATCAAGTGGAACTTGTCGCATCCACACAAGTCGTCGTGCTCGTGTGCCGTGGCAAGGCAATTGTTACCGTGCAGTATCGGGGCTTGGATGACCATATCTGCACATGCCTTGTCCAGTGCAACCGGGTCTGCCGAAGCCAGAATGCCGAGGTCGGGCACGATGGCGGCATCGTTGTGGTTCCAGCAGTCGCATTCGGGAGATACGTTCATGATGAAGCTGATGTGGAAATGGGGCTTGCCCATAACGACAGCGAGGGCATATTCCGCAATCTTGTAGTTCAGGCGCTCGGAGGTATCTTCGGCTCCCATCACGGCACCGTCGTGCTGGCAGAGGGCTACGCACTGTCCGCAACCTACGCATTTGGTGTAGTCTATTTCTGCCTTGCGGCTGGTATTGAGGTGCACAGCGTCGTGTGCGCAGTGCTTCACGCAGATGTTGCAGCCTATGCAGCTTTCTACGTCAATCTTGGGTTGCGAGGCGCAGTGCAGTTCCAGCTTTCCGCCTACACTGGCACATCCCATGCCCAGATTCTTCAAAGCACCGCCGAAGCCGGCTTGTTCGTGTCCCTTGAAGTGGTTCATACTGATTACAATATCGGCGTCGGCTATCGCTGTACCGATTTTGGGTGCCGGACAATATTCTCCGTTCAGAGGGATTTCGCGGTAGTCCGTTCCCTTCAGTCCGTCGCCGATGATGACCTGGCACTGGGCCGAAATGGGGTTGAACCCATTCTCCATCGCGCTTTGCAAGTGGTCTACGGCATTGGCGCGACGACCGGAATACAGTGTGTTGCAGTCCGTCAGGAAAGGTTTGGCTCCCAGGCTGCGGAGCAGGGTTGCCATTCGAGCTGCATAATTGGGACGCAAGTATGCCAGATTGCCGGGTTCGCCGAAATGGATTTTGATGGCAGCAAAGCTATCCTTCAAAGGGAGTTGCTCGATGCCTGCCCGTTTCAGCAAGCGTTCCATTTTATCCAAAAGATTGGATGTAGGGGAAGTACGCAAGTCAGAGTAGTATACTTTTGCTTTTTCCATGTGTTTTACCTGTTTATAGTGATAGTATCTGCAAAAATAACGGATTATTTCCATATTAATAGGTATATGGCTAAAAAAGTAGGGAAATCCCTTTTGACAAATAGGGGGATAATAAGAGGTCTATCCATGTTTCTACCTACCTTTGCTACAACTAAAAACTTAATAAGATGAAGACAATCAGACTAATTATTGTGGGACTGGTAATGACGATGGGATTCACCAGTTGTTCCAGTTTGTTTTATGATGCAAAGGCAGATGTGTTGAACAGTATTCAGAAAGGGATGAGCAGGCAGGAAGTCACCAAGATATTGGGAACTCCCGAGTATCGCCGCTTCGACCGGGATATAGAAGAATGGGAATATTCCAGAGTGCTGTCCAGTAAAAGTAATATCAGCCGAACTCAGATTGTCGTGACTTTTGAAGGTGGGAGAGTCGTTGCGATGGATTCATTCTCCGGAGAGCCACGTACGTTGCCGGTTGTTCCCAGTGAAGTAGTGATTGATTCTCCAGTCCCGGTTTACGTCAGAGGAATGCACCCCGAAGACTTTCGGCATTTTTATGAAAAAGTGAAGTCCCGCCCTTTCAAGGATGATCAAATCGAAATGATGAGAACCGTTGCCCGAAACAACAGTCTGAACTGTGTGCAATGTGCCAGTTTGATGGCACTATATACTTTTGATGACGACAAGATGAAAGTCCTCAGAATATTCGCTCCCAATATCGTAGACCCGGAAAACTACGAAGCGATTTTAGACGTCATTGATTCACTGTTCAAGAAAGACGACGCCAAGAAAATTCTGGGTATACGCTATTAAGGAGCAGGCTTGTCGGAACGCATTATAAGGGAAAGTGCCATAGCGGACCGTTCCCGTGCCCTATATCCATGTTTTTCCCCCGGTTTATCGCAGTACCGATATACTCTTTAGCCTTGCAGACCGCTTCATCGAGTTTGCTGCTACCGGCAAGAAATGTAGCTATGGCAGAGGAAAGGGTACACCCCGTGCCGTGCAGGTTACGGCTCTCTATTTTGGGATTGGAATAGAGGATGCATCCGGATGGCAGGACGTCAGCCCCGGCAGAAGGTTGCCGGCAATAAAGCACGTCGCACATGTCATTGCCCTCCAGATGTCCGCCTTTGACGAGAACAGCGGTATTGTATCTGCAGGATAATTCCTGTGCCGCTTGCTGCATCTCCACAGTGCCGGCAATGGTTCGCCCCCAAAGCAGGCTTGCTTCATTCAGGTTGGGAGTAATGAGGGTGCATAGCGGAAACAGTTCCGTCTTAATGACTTGTATGGTTTCTTCGGTCATCAGCCGCCGTCCGCTGGTCGATATCATGACGGGGTCATAGACTATACACTCCGGAGTATATGTCTGAAGACAATCGACAATGGTGGTTACAATACCGGCATCATATACCATACCTATCTTGACGGCATCCGGCCTTAAATCATCCATAACAGAGGTGATTTGTGCCTTAACCATATCCACAGGTATCGGATAAACCGATTGTACTCCCAGTGTGTTTTGTGCAGTAACAGCCGTGATGACGGAAGCGGCATAACCTCCCAAAGCGGAAATGGTCTTTATGTCTGCTTGTATGCCTGCACCGCCCGAACAGTCGGAACCGGCAATGGAAAGGATAATAGGGGGAAGCATGAAATAATTAAAAATTAGAAATTAAAAATTAAAGGGGTGAGAGGAAAGCTGTTTCAGGTGGAGGAAGTGGGGGATGAAAGCTTCCTTCGCTTGCTGCCAGACATCTCCCAGCAGTACGGCACCTCCGAAACCTAAAGCGGCTATTTCCGGAAGATGTTCCAAGGTGATGCCACCCAATGCCATCACCTTTGAGTCGATAATACCAGCTTGCTGCGCCTTCTGCAAGGTATCGCAGGAGTAAGCGGAAGAATAGCCTTCTTTGGATATACTGTCATAAATGGGGCTGAGGAACACATAGTTACAATCTGATTTATGTTTCAACACTTCTTCAAGAGAGTGACAAGAGCGACTGACATGTCCCTTATATCCGGACGGTATCTGCGGATTGCGCCCGTTCAGATGAATTCCTTTCAGACCGAAAACGGATGCCAGCTGGAATTGCTCATGCGTGACAATGCGTGGCATATATTCCATCGGTAGCTGTTGAAGAAAATTCCCCATCTCCTCTGCCGAAGCTCCCGGCTTGCGCAGGTGGAGTATTTCCAAACCGTTTTGGAATAAGGAGGTAACTGCCTCTGCTTCTCCTTCAAAGAATTGCGGCGTGGTAATGACTATCAGTTTCATATCTTTATGGATGTTTGCCTATAATGAGAGAATATACGACTGCATGGTCCTTAAATCAATCGTCCATAGCTTTCCAGCCAAGGGTTCACCGTAGCCGCAAATCAGTTTCAACACTTCATTGGCTTCTACGCTACCCACAATGGCAGGGGTTACGCCGATAACCGATTTGTCCGGAGATGGCATGAGCAGTGTCCCTTCTTCATCCGGATAGAGGTCACGATAGTTTTTTGCACTCTCACCGTAGCAGAAGACGGACACTTGGCCTTCAAAGCCTTGAATGGCACCATAAACGTAGGGCTTGCCCCAAGCGTTGCATACGTCATTCAGCAAGTAGCGGGTAGCGAAGTTGTCGCACCCGTCTACCACTATATCGTAGTTCCTTATCAGTTCTCCGGCATTCTTCTTGTCCAGACGGAAGGGGTATACTTCCACGTTTACATCGCTGTTCAAACCCTGCACTCTACGGGCGCCACATAGAGGTTTAGGCTGCCCAAGGTCAGCTTCAGCATACAGAACCTGACGTTGAAGATTACTGATGCTGACCTGGTCATCGTCCACCAATCCCAGCGTTCCGACTCCTGCTCCCGCCAGATAGAGGGCAATGGGAGAACCCAATCCTCCCACACCGACTATCAACACCTTGGCATTACGCAGTTTCTCTTGTCCGGCTTCGCCTATTTCAGGGAGGGACGTTTGTCTGGCATATCGGTTCATTTGTTCATTATTATTAAGGTTCTGTATTCGGCCACTCATCTCTTGAAAGCCTTCAAATCAAAACTCGCATCCCAATCTTTCCACACTGGTTCGCGCCCCAGGCGTTTCAATGCTTTGTCCACTTCCACAGCCTTGCGCTCGTCGCTGACATGAAACTGTTCCAGTGTTTGCGGATAGCTGTAATATCCTCCCGGTTCGGTCTTGCTTTCGGCGCTCATGGTTGTCACACCGAGTGTTGCCATATGGTCGCGTATATCGGCAGGCTCGCGGGTGGAGTAGGAGATGTCTACATCATGGTCGAAGATGCGCATGGCGAAAGTGACTTGTGCCAGTTCGCGGTCGCTCATGATGACATTGGGCTGGAAGCCGCCGTTCTCCGAAGGACGCATACGGGGGAAGTTGACGCTGTATTTCGTTTGCCAATAATGTTTCTGGAGATAGCGCAGGTGATAAGCCATCATGGTGATGTCTGTCCGCCATTCTTTCTCCAGACCGATGAGCACTCCCATGCCGATGGAATGGACGCCTGCCTGCCCCATGCGGTCGAAACCATTGACACGCCATTCGAATTTGGACTTCATGCCACGGGGGTGGTAGATGTTGTAATTCGACTTGTGGTAGGTTTCTTGAAAACAAATCACGCCATTCATGCCGTGTTCTTTCAGCGTTGCATACTCTTCCGTTTTTAAGGGCATCACTTCTATTTTCAGATTGCTGAAGTAGGGTTTTGCCAGGTCCAGTGCACGGGCTATGTAGGGCACGCCTGCTTTGGCCGGATTTTCTCCCGTCACCAACAGCAAATTCTCGAAAGGTGCCAGCTTCTTGATGGCCTTGTATTCGTTCACGATTTCTTCTTCCGTCAGTATGGTACGCGGCATGGGGTTGCTGATATGGAAACCGCAATACACGCAAGAGTTGGTGCAGGAATTCGTGATGTAAAGAGGCACGAACATGGAGATGGTTTTCCCGAATCGTGCCTCGGTGTATTTCTTGCTCAATCGTGCCATCGTCTCCAGATAGGGGGCAGCGGCGGGTGAGATGAGGGCCATGAAGTCCTCTACATTACAATGTTCTTTGGAGAGGGCACGGCGTACATCCGCATCTGTCTTGGCATGGATGCGTGCCGTGGTTTCCTCCCAGGATATATGTTCTAATTCGTCTGAAAACATAGTGCTCTATCAATTCCCATTTATTTCTTTTTTAATTCTCTCGACAACCGCATCGCACAGAAGTTCGGTCCGCACATCGTGCAATACTCCCCATCCACATGCTTCCCTGCATGAAAATAGCTGAACGCACGTTCCGGGTCGAGCGACAAGTCAAACTGGTCTTTCCAGCGGAATTCATAACGTGCTTTGCTCAGTGCATTGTCACGCACTTGTGCTCCGGGATGCCCTTTTGCCAGGTCGGCGGCATGGGCGGCTATCTTATAGGTGATGACACCTACACGCACATCCTCCTTATCGGGCAGTGCCAGATGCTCTTTGGGGGTGACATAACAGAGCATGGCCGTACCCAGCCAACCTATCTGTGCCGCGCCGATGGCAGACGTAATATGGTCGTAACCCGGTGCGATGTCCGTCACGATGGGGCCGAGCGTATAGAAAGGCGCATCGTGGCATTTTTCTATCTGGCGCTCCATATTCTCCTTAATCTTGTGCATGGGCACGTGGCCGGGACCTTCGATGAAAGCCTGCACATTCTTGTCCCAAGCACGCAGCACAAGCTCGCCCATCGTGTCGAGTTCTGCAAACTGCGCTTCATCGTTGGCATCGTGCGTAGACCCCGGACGCAGTCCGTCTCCCAAAGAGATGGCCACATCATACTGTGCCAGAATATCGCAAATGTCATCAAAGTGTTCGTAAAGGAAACTCTCGCGGTCATGCACCAGGCACCATTTGCTCATGATGCTGCCGCCACGGCTCACGATACCGCACAGCCTTTTCTCGGCCAGATGCACATTATGGCGGCGTATACCGGCATGGATGGTGAAGTAGTCCACTCCCTGCTCGCATTGTTCAATCAAGGTGTCGCGGTAGATTTCCCAGGTGAGGTCCTCCACCTTGCCGTTCACTTTCTCCAATGCCTGGTAGATGGGGACAGTACCTACCGGAACGGGACAGTTACGGATAATCCATTCGCGCGTTTCGTGGATATTCTCCCCGGTGGAGAGGTCCATCAGCGTGTCGCCTCCCCATTTACAGCTCCACAAAGCCTTTTCCACCTCTTCTTCAATGCCGGAGGTGGTGGCGGAGTTTCCGATATTGGTATTTATCTTCACCAGGAAGTTACGGCCTATAATCATCGGCTCTGCTTCGGGATGGTTGATGTTGGCAGGAAGCAGGGCACGTCCGGCGGCAATCTCCTGGCGTACAAATTCCGGTGTGATGTGCGTCTCTATTCCCAGCTCCGCGCAGTTCATGTTCTCGCGAATCGCCACATACTCCATTTCAGGCGTGATGATGCCTTGTTTGGCATAGTACATCTGTGTGCAGCATTTTCCTTGAAGGGCGCGGTAGGGCAGGGTGATGTGCTCAAAGCGCAGAGAGTCGAGCGACCGGTCGTCGCGGCGCATGCGCCCGTACTCCGACGTTATTTCGGAAAGCTGCTCCACATCGCCGCGTTTCAGTATCCACGGCTCGCGCAGACGGGGCAGCCCTTTCTTCAAATCCACTTCGACGGCAGGGTCGCTGAACGGTCCGCTGGTATCATACACATACACTTCCGGATTCGGAGTAAGTACCTTTTCTCCATCAACGAAGTTCGTACTGGGCACTTGCTCCACCTTGCGCATAGCTACGCGCAATTCGGGAAACAAGGTGCCCGGCAAATATACTTTCTCGGAACGGGGGAATTTTATCTTCTGGTTCATTGCATTGTCAATTTTATAGGTTCAAAAAAGCCGTCAGCGGTGAGCTGGCTTCCGCAACAAAATTATCTGCCTGTATGCCCAGACCTGCTTCGTATGCCATGCGTCCCGCCTCTACAGCCTGCTTGAACGCTACCGCCATGGTCACGGGGTCGCCCGCCACTGCAATGGCTGTATTCACCAGGCAAGCCGAAGCGCCCATTTCCATAGCCTCTGCCGCATGGCTCGGGGCACCGATACCGGCATCCACCACTACGGGGATATTGGCTTGTTCAATGATTATTCTCAGGAAATCCCTTGTCTGTAGTCCTTTGTTTGTACCGATAGGAGCACCCAGCGGCATGACGGTGGCGGCACCAGCTTCTTCCAGCCTCTTGCACAGTGTGGGGTCGGCCTGGCAATAGGGCAGTACCACAAATCCTAACTTGACCAGTTCTTCCGTGGCTTTCAGCGTCTCCACAGAATCGGGCAACAGATAGCGGGGGTCGGGGTGTATCTCCAGTTTCAGCCAGTTCGTGCCGAAAGCTTCACGCGCCATCTGTGCAGCAAAAACAGCTTCTTCGGCATTGCGCACGCCGGAGGTGTTGGGCAGAAGCTGGATACCGGGATGCTGTATGTGTACCAGCATATTGTCTTCCTTGTTGTCCAGTTCAATGCGTTTCATGGCTACCGTCACCATTTCTGTGCCGGATGCCAGGATAGACTGCTCCATCACTTCATCGGAATTGAACTTTCCGGTTCCTAAAAACAGACGGGAGTTGAACTCACGTCCCGCAATCACTAATTTTTCCATATCAGTCGTCATATATTAATTCTTTATTTTTCATTCTCCATTAAAGAAATGATTCTTTTCATTTCATCTGCCGGACTATCGGCATGCAGTACCGTGCCCGAAAGGGCAATCCCGCTTACCCCCGTCTGCATAACGGCTGGAATATCCGCTATGGTTATTCCACCGATGGCTACTATCGGAAGGTGTATATCCTTCTCCTGCATCCGGTGGATGATAGCTGTATATCCTTCCAGTCCCAATATCGGACTCAGATTCTTCTTGGTAGTGGTGTAGCGGAAGGGGCCGCAGCCTATGTAGTCGGCACCGGCTTTGTAGTGTTGCAGTACATCCTCAAAAGTATTGGCGGTACCGCCTATAATGTACTCCGCGCCCAGAATCCGGCGTGCGTCGGCTATGGGCATGTCTTTCTTTCCAAGATGTACGCCGTCGGCATGCAGCTTTCGCGCCAGTTCCACATGGTCGTCAATGATGAAGGTGGCACCGTATTGCCGGCAAAGGGCCTGCACTTCCAAAGCTACGGGTTCTATCGTTTCCACCGGGGTGTCTTTCATGCGCAGTTGCACCCAGCGGCAACCGCCCTCAAGAGCCATGCGTGCAGCATCCAGATACGAATATCGTTCCGTATAGTGCGTGATGAACTGCATTCCTCCGTTTTTCAGTCTCTCGTCCTTCATCTTCCTCACCCTCCGCAAGCTGCTTTGATAATGATGATGGGCATGTATTCCCTCAGGATGCATTTTGTCCATTCCGTGCGAAGTACAATACGGTTGTCTACGGCCACGGCAATGCCTTGCATCGGTAGGGCAAGTTCCTCGATAAGTTGTGAAAGGGTAGTGGCGCCGGTTTTCACTTCCTTGTTGTTGACCAATACTTTCATTTTTCTGTTCATTAAGAAATAAAACAATGGAAGTAAATACAAAGAAGCGTCTTTACGGCAAGTTCAGTGAAGAAAGAAATATCCAATTCCTACGGCAGTACTAACTGCATCAGGTTCGAGGGTATAATCTCAGCCCGTCGGGGCACCCCTTTGTCTTTACGGCAACAAAGGTAAGGGAAAATCGGAAATAAAAAACAAAAGAACGTACTTTTTATTTCAGTGATTACTTTTTGTTTACTCGCGCCCCTTTGTGGCACGTATCTTTTTCAGCGTATTCCGAACAGTGGTTCTGACTCCAGTTGAATAAAAATCAGGCTCTGTATTTTCCAGTATCAGTTGCAATTCCTGCAGCAGTTCCGGCTCCTTCCTGCAAAGCAGATAGGCTATTCTGATGGAAAGGGCTTGCACTCCTATGCTTTCTTGCGGAGATAGCATGTGGTCCAGGCAGTAATTCAGCAAATCGACGGAGATTGGAGTAGGGATGGGAATATTATACAGTATAGATAATAAGAGACGTTTGGAACCGTCGTGCGTGCAGTCTATCAGCCGTTGAATGATTTCATCGTACAGTAGGATGAACCAGTCGGGATGGATTTCGCTCAATTTCTCGCATACCCATATTGCCCGCCATGACACCGTCTGTTTTTCATCGTATGTCAATCGGTATATATCTTCAAAATACTCGGGGCAGAGGCATACCTCTTGTACCAGAGAGTCTATCGATAACTTATGAATAGGTACTGCCAAGGTATTTCTGAACTCCGTAATCTTTTCCATATATCCCATTTTGTTGTGAGTGGCAAATATAAAGGAAATGGCCTACTAAAACAAGAAAGGCTGTCTATTTGAAGAAAGACAGCCTTGAAAATATTCTATTTAAGGAATTATGCAATCCCGTGAGCCGTAGCTTCCGGTGCAATCTTCTTGATAAGACCTTGCAGCACTGCACCAGGACCGCACTCTGTGAAGTCCGTAGCACCATCGGCAACCATGTTCTTCACTGTTTGCGTCCAACGTACCGATGCTGTCAGCTGAGCCACCAGGTTCTTCTTGATTTCTACCGGGTCAGTATGAGGCATAGCGTCTACATTCTGATATACGGGGCACTTCGGAGCATGGATTTCTGTTGCATTGATGGCTGCTTCCAGTTCAACTTTGGCAGGGTTCATCAGCGGAGAGTGGAACGCACCGCCTACCTTCAACGGCAGAGCACGCTTTGCACCTGCAGCCTTCATCAGTTCGCAAGCCTTGTTGATACCTTCTATGGAACCGGAAATTACAATCTGTCCCGGGCAGTTATAGTTGGCTGCCACGCAAACTTCACCTTCAGCACTTACTTGAGCGCAGATTTCCTCAACCTTTTCATCCGGCAGGGCAATAATGGCTGCCATAGTGGAGGGCTGTGCCTCGCAAGCCTTTTGCATAGCCATGGCACGGGCATACACCAGTTTCAGACCATCTTCAAAGCTCAGTGCACCGGCAGCAACCAAGGCAGAGAACTCGCCCAATGAGTGACCGGCGGTCATCTCCGGCTTAAAGTCATCGCCCATGCAGAGGGCGGAAATAACGGAATGAAGGAACACGGCAGGTTGGGTAACTTTAGTCTGGCGCAGGTCTTCATCTGTTCCGTTGAACATAATATCAGTAATACGATACCCGAGGATATCATTTGCTTTCTCAAAAAGTTCCTTGGCTAATGCCGAATTTTCGTACAGGTCCTTTCCCATGCCAACGAATTGGGCACCTTGACCCGGAAATACAAATGCTTTCATATTTACTCGTTTTTTAGTGTTTAAATAAAAAGTGCTGCAAAGGTAGAGGTTTTTCTGATATTCACCGCACAAACGGATGTTTTTTGTGCAATGCCCTTACTTTAAGGAGGGAAGCTAAAATACAATATGTATGCTTGGGCCTTCTGTGGTATCCGGAGGCTGAAATACTTATAAATGAAACACTTTCTCCTTATTGTACTTCCTACAATTAGACCTCTTGTATATTCTTGTAAATTACATATTGTATTCCATACGATAACAACTGAAAATGATATTGTATAAAGTAAGATATGTATTCAGTTGAAAAATAATGCTTTATAATATTATAAAAATATTCTTTTCCTTTATTGCAAATTAGAAAAACCTATTTATATTTGCAGCGCTTAACGAGATATATTATGCAAAACATAGAACAAAAAACGCCGTTGGCAAACAATCATATCTCTGTGGACTGTGTAGTGATTGGTTTTGACGGAGAACAGCTAAAGGTTCTGCTGATTAAGCGTGCAGGAGAGGAAGAAGGAGAAATCTTTCATGATATGAAGCTTCCCGGAAGTTTGATTTACATGGATGAGGATTTGGATGAAGCTGCCAAACGGGTGTTGAATGAATTGACGGGGCTGAAGAACGTCAATCTGATGCAATTCAAGGCATTCGGCTCAAAAAACCGTACGAAGGACCCCAGAGATGTACATTGGCTGGAACGTGCCATGCAGTCCAAGGTAGAGCGTATTGTCACCATAGCCTATCTTTCCCTGGTGAAGATAGACCGCGCATTGAACCGTGATTTGGACAATTATCAAGCTAGTTGGGTAGCCATGCCGGATATAAAGGCTCTGGCATTCGACCACAACCTGATTATCAAGGAAGCCATTACCTATGTCCGTCAGTACGTCGAGTTCAACCCGTCTTCACTGTTCGACTTGTTGCCGCGTAAGTTCACCGCATCCCAGCTTCGCACTTTGTACGAACTGGTGTATGACAAGCAGTACGACGTACGCAATTTCCATAAAAAAATTGCCTTGATGGAGTATGTCGTCCCCCTGGAAGAAAAACAGCAGGGCGTGGCCCACCGGGCGGCACGCTACTACCGTTTCGACAAAAAGATATACAATAAAATCCGACGGTAGCCGGATTGTAAATTCTTCATATCACTTTCATTTTAATATTGATAGAAATGTATTTATTAGGTTATGACATCGGCAGCTCGTCTGTAAAAGCGAGTCTGGTAAATGCGGAAAGCGGCAAGTGTGTATCGTCTGCCTTCTTCCCCAAGACTGAAGCGGAAATTATCGCAGTGAAGCCCGGCTGGGCAGAGCAAGACCCCGGAAACTGGTGGGAAAACTTGAAACTGGCCACACAAGCGGTATTGGCAGAATCCGGAGTAAACGCAGAAGACATCAAGGCGATCGGTATCTCTTATCAGATGCATGGCTTGGTATGTGTAGATAAAAACCAGCAGGTGTTGCGTCCTGCCATTATCTGGTGCGACTCCAGAGCCGTGCCCTACGGACAAAAGGCTTTCGAAACATTGGGAGAGGAGACTTGCCTTTCACATCTGCTGAATTCTCCGGGCAACTTCACGGCCTCCAAACTGGCTTGGATTAAGGAGAATGAGCCTTCCGTTTACGAAAAGATTCATAAGATAATGCTGCCGGGCGACTATATCGCCATGAAGTTGAGCGGTACCATCTGTACCACGGTGTCCGGTTTGTCCGAAGGGATGTTCTGGGATTTCAAGAACAACCGGGTTGCCGACTTTCTGATGGACTATTATGGGTTCGACTCCTCTCTGATTGCCGACATCAAACCGACTTTCTCCGAGCAGGGACGTGTCAATGCTGCTGCAGCCGCAGAGCTGGGTCTGAAAGAAGGTACGCCTATCACTTACCGTGCCGGCGACCAGCCCAACAATGCCCTTTCCCTGAATGTATTCAATCCGGGTGAAATTGCTTCTACCGCCGGAACGTCCGGCGTGGTATACGGCGTGAACGGTGAGGTGAACTACGACCCCAAGTCACGTGTCAACACCTTTGCACACGTCAACCATGCTGCCGGGCAAACCCGTCTGGGTGTTCTGCTGTGCATCAATGGTACGGGCATTCTCAATTCATGGGTAAAACGCACCGTTGCTCCCGAAGGTATCTCCTACAGCGATATGAATCTGCTGGCGGCGCAAGCTCCCATCGGCAGTGCCGGTATCAGTATCCTGCCCTTTGGAAACGGTGCGGAGCGTATGCTGGAGAACAAGGAAATAGGCTGCTCCATTCATGGCATCAACTTCAACCAGCACGGCAAACAGCATATCATCCGTGCAGCGCAGGAAGGCATCGTTTTTTCCTTTAAATATGGAATCGACATCATGGAACAAATGGGCATTCCCGTGCAGAAAATTCATGCAGGCAAGGCTAATATGTTCCTCAGCCCGCTGTTCCGCGAGACATTGGCCGGTGTGACGGGAGCTGTCATCGAACTGTATGATACCGACGGCTCTGTAGGTGCCGCCAAAGGCGCCGGAATCGGTGTGGGCATATACAAGGACAACAACGAAGCATTTGCCACGCTTGAGAAGCTCGAGGTGATAGAGCCGAAAGTGGCAGACCGCCAGGCTTATGCCGACGCATATGCGCGCTGGAAACACTGGGTAATGTGCTAATGTGCACATTAAAACGTTAGCACGTTAAAACAATAAATTAATAATTAACCCCGTGATGAATGTGTCTGTCATTGGCACATTCTCACATTAAAACATTAAATTCTTATGGCAACAAAAGAGTATTTTCCCGGAATAGGAAAGATTAAATTCGAAGGTAAAGAGAGCAAGAACCCGATGGCATTCCGTTATTACGATGCCGATAAAGTAATCATGGGTAAGAAAATGAGCGAATGGCTGAAGTTCGCCATGGCATGGTGGCACACTCTTTGCGCAGAAGGTGGTGACCAATTCGGTGGCGGAACAAAGAAATTCCCCTGGAACGGTGAGGCTGACAAGGTTCAGGCTGCCAAGAACAAAATGGACGCCGGCTTTGAATTCATGCAGAAAATGGGTATCGAATACTACTGCTTCCACGATGTAGACCTCTGCGAAGAAGCCGAGACCATTGAAGAATACGAAGCCAACTTGAAGGAAATCGTAGCGTATGCCAAGCAGAAACAAGCAGAAACCGGCATCAAACTGTTGTGGGGTACTGCCAACGTATTCGGCCATGCCCGCTACATGAATGGTGCAGCCACCAACCCCGATTTCGATGTAGTGGCACGTGCCGCCATCCAAATCAAAAACGCCATCGACGCTACCATCGAACTGGGAGGTTCAAACTATGTATTCTGGGGCGGTCGCGAAGGCTACATGTCCTTGCTGAATACAGACCAGAAGCGTGAGAAAGAGCACCTCGCACAGATGTTGACCATCGCCCGCGACTATGCACGTGCCCGCGGCTTCAAAGGTACCTTCTTGATTGAACCGAAACCGATGGAACCTACAAAACACCAGTATGATGTAGACACCGAAACCGTTATCGGCTTCTTGAAGGCTCACAATCTGGACAAAGATTTCAAGGTGAACATCGAAGTGAACCACGCTACTTTGGCGGGCCACACCTTCGAGCACGAACTCGCAGTAGCCGTAGACAACGGTATGCTCGGCTCCATCGACGCCAACCGTGGTGACTACCAGAACGGCTGGGATACAGACCAGTTCCCCATTGACAACTTCGAACTGACCCAGGCAATGATGCAAATCATCCGTAACGGAGGCTTTGGCAATGGCGGTACAAACTTCGATGCCAAGACCCGTCGCAACTCCACCGACCTGGAAGACATTTTCATTGCCCACATCGCCGGTATGGACGTGATGGCACGTGCACTGGAAAGTGCAGCCAAACTGCTTGAAGAGTCTCCTTACAAGAAGATGCTGGCCGACCGCTATGCTTCCTTCGACAGTGGTAAAGGCAAGGAATTTGAAGATGGCAAACTGACGCTGGAGGATTTGGTAGCTTACGCAAAAGCCAACGGTGAGCCGAAACAGACCAGCGGCAAGCAGGAATTGTATGAGGCAATCGTGAATATGTACTGCTAATAATGATCAATGTTTAGTGATTAGTGGTTAATAGGTTGCGCATGAGGTGTTTCAATATTAATCATTAATCGCTAATCATTAATCGCTAATCATTAACCATTAATCATTAATATCATGAATTATACAGAAAAAGGCAGTAAACTCTACCTCTTCTCTATTGTGCTGGTAGCCGTCATCGGGGGCTTGCTTTTCGGCTACGATACAGCAGTCATATCCGGTGCCGATAAAGGGCTTCAGGCATTTTTTATGGGTGCCTCCGATTTTGTCTACACAGATACGATTCACGGCATTACCTCTTCCAGTGCACTTATCGGATGTATCATCGGTAGTGCTCTTTCGGGATTCTTCGCATCCAATCTGGGACGTAAGAATTCTCTTTTCATAGCCGGCGTCTTGTTCTTTCTGTCGGCATTGGGCTCCTACTACCCGGAATTCCTTTTCTTCGACTATGGTGTTCCTTCCTATTCCTTGCTCGTGGCATTCAATTTCTACCGTGTATTGGGAGGAATCGGCGTAGGTTTGGCATCGGCCATCTGCCCGATGTATATTGCGGAAATTGCGCCGAGCAACATTCGCGGGACTCTGGTATCATGGAATCAGTTTGCCATTATCTTCGGCCAGTTGGTGGTTTACTTCGTGAATTTCCTTATTCTGGGCGAGAATTCAAATCCGGTGATAAAGGCCATTGAAGGAGTCAACCAGATTCTGAATCCCGAAGCGGCAGCATGGACCACAGAGATAGGATGGCGTCTGATGTTTGTCAGTGAGGCTGTTCCTGCAGGAGTCTTTGCGTTGCTCGTACTGTTTGTTCCCGAAACGCCACGCTATCTTGCCATGAGTGGCAAGGATGATAAGGCACTCCAGGTGTTAAGCCGTATCAACGGCTTGGCTCAGGCAAAGGTTATTCTGTCTCAAATCAAAGCCACGGCAGAGGAAAAGACGGAAAAGCTTTTCACTTATGGCTGGATGGTTATCTTTATCGGTATCATGCTGAGTGTATTCCAGCAAGCGGTAGGTATCAACGCCGTACTCTATTTCGCACCGCGTATCTTCGAAACGATGGGAATGGGCAACCCGATGGTTCAAACCGTCATCATGGGTATCATCAATATTCTGTTCACGTTGCTGGCTGTCTTTACAGTCGAGAAATGGGGACGTAAACCGCTGCTCATCTCGGGGTCTATCGGCATGGCGATAGGTGCTTTCGGAGTAGCTCTTTGCAACGTTGTGGCAGGGCTTCCTCCCATGTTGGCTGTTGTCAGCATCATGGTCTACAGTGCTTCGTTCATGTTCAGCTGGGGCCCCATCTGCTGGGTACTGATTGCTGAAATCTTCCCGAATACCATCCGTGGCGCTGCAGTAGCCATTGCCGTAGCCTTCCAATGGATATTCAATTTCATTGTATCTTCCACCTTCGTACCTATGTACAATATGAGTTTGGGAGATATGGGAGACAAGTTCGGGCACATGTTTGCTTATGGCTTATACGGAATCATCTGTGTGGTGGCTGCTCTGTTTGTCTGGAAGCTTGTTCCCGAAACGAAAGGCAAGACACTGGAAGACATGACCAAGCTGTGGAAGAATAGAAGAAACAATAGATAAGACCGTCATTGAAACTGTCCATATAAGACGGGAAAGAGGAGGCCTGATGAATGCCTCCTCTTTTTGTTATCAATTCCGTATCTTTTCCCTTATCCGTTCAAGATGGGAAAGAAAAATCTTCGGAGGGGAAGATAACATGTAAGGATAAACCGTACCTTTGCACTGTTTTTAATCAGGAATAGCAAGAAAGTTATGGATTCAATGAAAATCAATAAGGTGCAGATACGTAATCTGCAGATTGAAGATTATGACCAGTTGGCACAATCGTTTACGCGCGTTTATTCAGACGGAAGCGATGTGTTCTGGACGCACAAACAAATAGAAAAACTGATACGCATCTTCCCCGAGGGGCAGATTGTGACGGTGGTTGACGAGAAAATCGTGGGCTGTGCGCTTTCCATCATAGTGAACTACGATGATGTGAAGAACGACCACACTTACGCCCAGGTTACGGGCAAGGAGACTTTCAACACCCACAATCCGAAAGGCAACATACTTTACGGCATCGAAGTCTTTATCCATCCCCAATACCGTGGCCTGCGTCTGGCACGCCGTATGTATGAATACCGCAAGGAACTTTGCGAGACATTGAACCTGAAGGCAATCATGTTTGGCGGACGTATCCCCAACTACTACAAATATGCCGATCAAATCCGCCCCAAGGAGTACATAGATAAGGTGAAGCAAAAGGAGATCTTCGACCCGGTGCTGACCTTTCAGCTCTCTAACGACTTCCACGTGCGAAAGGTGATGCGCAACTACCTTCCCAATGATGAGGAGTCCAAGCACTACGCCTGCCTGCTGCAATGGGACAATATCTACTATCAGGCTCCCACACAAGACTATGTAAACCCCAAAACCACTGTCCGCGTAGGCTTGGTACAATGGCAGATGCGTACCTACAAGACACTGGATGACCTTTTTGAGCAAGTGGAATTTTTTGTGGATGCCGTGAGCGACTACAAGAGTGACTTTGTCCTTTTTCCCGAATACTTCAACGCACCGTTGATGGCAAAATTCAACAACGAGGGCGAGTCGCAGGCTATCCGCGGGCTGGCGGCCTATACCGAGGAAATCAGGGAGCGTTTCGTCAAGCTCGCCATCAGCTATAACATCAACATTATTACGGGCAGTATGCCGCTTATTAAGGAAGACGGGCTGCTATACAACGTAGGATTCCTCTGCCGACGTGACGGAAGTTATGAAATGTACGAAAAGATACATGTCACTCCCGACGAGATAAAGTCCTGGGGACTGAGCGGAGGCAAGTCCATCCAAACTTTCGATACGGACTGTGCTAAGATAGGCGTGCTGATATGCTACGATGTAGAGTTCCCCGAACTGAGCCGCATCATGGCGGACCAAGGCATGCAGATACTCTTTGTTCCTTTCCTTACCGATACGCAGAATGCTTACAGCCGCGTAAAGGTGTGCGCCCATGCTCGTGCCATCGAAAACGAGTGCTTTGTAGTGATAGCCGGCAGTGTAGGCAATCTTCCCCGCGTGCACAACATGGACATCCAGTATGCCCAGTCCGGCGTGTTCACTCCCTGCGACTTCGCTTTCCCCACAGACGGCAAGCGTGCGGAAGCCACTCCGAATACCGAAATGATTCTTGTGTCGGATGTGGATCTGGACTTGCTGAATGAACTGCATACCTACGGCAGTGTACGCAACCTGAAAGACCGGAGAGGCGATTTGTACGAGGTGAAGATGAAAAGATGACTTTCCCGAATGCCACACTCGGTTGCCTCCAATGCCACACCTTATTCTCCGAAATGCCACACTTCATCGTCCGGAATGCCATAGGTTTCGGACAACGGAGTGTGGCATTTCAGCTGCTGAAGTGTGGCATCCGGGACGATGAAGTATGGCATTTCGGATGGTAATTCCATAGTTTATCCGTATCTTTACAAAACTTTTATTCTAAAAAACAGAAACAATGGCCAAGAAAGCTCTCTCTGCTCCCGAAATACCTCTCTGCATCAATGTGTTGCGATTACTTAACTACCGTCTGGCTCCCGACGAGCTGATTCTGTTCGACTGGCTTACAGTAAAACAGATTTCTTTTAAATACAAGCCTTTCCATTACTCCCAGGCGCGTGTAGAGGAAGAAACCCGTATCCGCCGTACCCGGCAGGAAGTCATCATTAAGCAATTCTCGGCCTTGGGCTTCTTGAAAACCGACATAAAGGTCAATTCCGTCACCCGTGGACGTGTCCGCTATTACTCCGTGGACTTCAGTGTACTTGCCGACGTGGATGTCCTGGTAGAAATCATCATGCCCCAAACCACGCTCTTCCGTGACTTCATCCTCTACTTTGCCTACCACGCCACTATGCAGAAGAAGAGCAAGGAAGAACAACTGAAGCCTGCCTCCGCCATAAATCACGAGGCTGCCGCCCGAATCTATCAACTGCTGAGCCAAGTCTATGACGAGCGCCGCCAATACTATAATGATGGGGGACTGACCGGAGATGTGAAGCCTGAACGCTCGAAATCTGCCATGCAATTGCAGCATAACAAACCCATAGAACGTAAACTGGCAAAGTTGGCAGACTACTACAACGATAACAGCATCAAAAACGCCTTTCTTGCCTATGTGGACGAAATCCTGACCCAAAAGAAAGAACCCGAAAACCTGATGTATTACTTTCTCTCTTTCGATGAGACATCGGATTGTTTCGGAGTGGTGAATCATTACCTTAATTATTTCACCTTGCATTATAGTTACAGCAGCAACAGTTGAAGTCTATCCGCTGATGATGCTGTTATTATTTCTTTTAATATAATACTTTATTATTCTTTCCCATGCTGTTCTCTGCACGCTTATTGCTGATTGCGGCAATAGCATTCGCAGAATTCTACATACCATTTGTTGAACTCAGCAAAATAGCCCTCTCATTTGTTGTTTTCAACGTAGTTTTCAGGGGGTAGGTTTTGGCAAATTCTGCGTTTTTTGTCGTTTTTTGCTTAGGGAACCCTGCATTGCCCCAAACGGACATCTACAGATGCACTTCTATGTACTAATTCGGGAAAAGAGAAAAGAGGGACAGTGTTGAGTGAGCGAATATTTTTTAAAATCGTACCTGCATATTTTTTTGTTCTTAAAAAGTCTCTTGTATTTAAGTTTTTTGTAAATTTGCACCCTTAAAATGGAGAAGGTAGCTTTTGACGTACCAAATGCCTATCAAGAGTATCTTCAATCGTAAATTGTAAATTGTCAAATAGTAAATATCAAGATGGGTAAGAAGTTTGCCGAATATTCGAAGCTCGACCTTTCCGAAGTGAACGGAAAAGTGTTGAAGAAATGGGACGAAAACCAGGTTTTCGCCAAGAGTATGACAGAACGTGAAGGTTGTCCTTCTTTCGTATTTTTCGAAGGACCTCCCTCGGCCAATGGTATGCCGGGCATTCACCACGTAATGGCTCGCTCCATTAAGGACATTTTCTGCCGTTACAAAACGATGAAGGGGTTCCAAGTAAAGCGTAAGGCCGGATGGGATACTCATGGACTGCCCGTGGAACTGGGTGTGGAAAAGGCGCTCGGCATTACGAAAGAGGATATTGGCAAGAGCATTTCCGTGGCGGAATACAATGCCGCCTGCCGCAAGGACGTCATGAAGTTCACCAAAGAGTGGGAAGACCTGACTCACAAGATGGGCTATTGGGTGGACATGAAGAGCCCCTACATCACTTACGACAACCGCTACATCGAAACCCTGTGGTGGCTGTTGAAGCAACTCTACAAGAAAGGACTGCTTTATAAAGGATATACCATACAGCCGTATTCTCCCGCTGCCGGTACGGGACTCAGCTCGCACGAGCTGAACCAGCCCGGATGCTACCGCGACGTGAAAGACACGACCGTGGTGGGGCAGTTCAAGATAAAGAACCCGAAGCCGGAAATGGCAGAGTGGGGGACTCCCTACTTCCTGGCATGGACTACCACTCCGTGGACATTGCCCAGCAATACCGCGCTCTGTGTAGGGCCTAAGATAGACTACGTTGCTGTGCAGACCTACAACGGCTATAGCGGCGAGAAAATGACCGTCGTCCTGGCAAAGGCGCTGCTCTATACCCACTTCAACAAAAAAGCGGAAGGCATTGCATTAGAGGACTATAAGCCGGGTGATAAGCTGATACCGTTCAAGGTGGTGGGCGAATATAAAGGCCCGGACCTGATAGGCATGGAGTACGAACAGCTCATCCCGTGGGTGAAGCCGATAGACGTTGCCGAAGACGGTAGCTGGACTCCCAGCGACAAAGGTTTCCGTGTAATTTCTGGTGACTATGTGACGACTGAAGACGGTACGGGTATCGTACACATTGCCCCGACCTTTGGTGCGGACGATGCTTTTGTGGCACGCGCTGCAGGTATACCGTCCTTGTTCATGATAAACAAGAAGGGTGAGACCCGCCCGATGGTAGACCTCACCGGTAAGTTCTTCTTGATTGACGAACTGGACGAGGATTTCGTAAAGGCATGTGTCAACGTAGACCTCTATAAGGACTATCAGGGCAAGTGGGTGAAGAATGCCTACGACCCCCAATTCACTGTAGACGGCAAGTACGACGAACAAGCCGCACAAGCTGCCGAATCGCTGGATATTGAAATCTGCATGATGATGAAAGCCGCCCGCCAGGCATTCAAGATAGAAAAGCATGTACACAACTATCCGCACTGCTGGCGTACGGACAAACCCGTATTGTACTATCCGCTGGATAGCTGGTTCATCCGCAGCACCGCTTGCAAGGAACGTATGATAGAGTTGAACAAGACCATCAACTGGAAGCCGGAAAGCACCGGTACGGGACGTTTTGGCAAGTGGCTGGAAAACCTGAATGACTGGAACCTCAGCCGTTCGCGCTATTGGGGTACTCCGCTGCCCATCTGGCGCACGGAGGACAATAGCGAGGAAAAATGTATCGAGTCTGTAGAAGAGCTCTACAACGAAATAGAGAAATCCGTGGCTGCCGGCCTGATGCAGTCCAATCCTTACAAGGAGAAGGGCTTCCAGCCGGGTGTATATACCAAAGAGAATTACGACAAGATAGACTTGCACCGTCCTTACGTGGACGATGTCATCCTTGTTTCTAAAGACGGCAAGCCGATGAAACGCGAAACGGACTTGATTGACGTTTGGTTCGATTCCGGTGCCATGCCTTATGCACAGATACACTATCCGTTCGAGAATAAGGAACTGCTGGATAGCCACCAGGTATATCCTGCCGATTTCATCGCCGAAGGGGTGGACCAGACACGCGGTTGGTTCTTCACGTTGCACGCCATCGCTACAATGGTGTTCGACAGTATTTCTTATAAGGCTGTCATTTCCAACGGCTTGGTGCTCGACAAAAATGGTAACAAGATGTCCAAGCGTCTGGGCAATGCCGTAGACCCCTTCTCGACCATCGAGAAATACGGGTCCGACCCGTTGCGCTGGTACATGATCACCAACTCTTCTCCGTGGGACAATCTTAAGTTCGACGTGGATGGAGTGGAAGAGGTGCGCCGCAAGTTCTTCGGAACACTCTATAACACCTATTCATTCTTCGCCCTCTATGCCAATGTAGACGAATTTGACTACAAAGAAGCCGATGTGCCCATGGCAGAACGCCCTGAGATAGACCGTTGGATTCTCTCTGTACTGAATACGTTGGTGAAGAACGTGGATACCTGCTACAATGAATACGAGCCCACGAAAGCAGGACGTCTCATTTCCGAATTCGTGAACGACAACCTCTCCAACTGGTATGTCCGCCTGAACCGCAAACGTTTCTGGGGCGGTGGTATGACGCAGGACAAGCTCTCTGCATTCCAGACACTCTATACATGCCTCGAAACCGTGGCTAAGCTGATGGCACCCATCGCTCCGTTCTATGCTGATATGCTCTATTCCGACCTGATTGCAGCTACGGGACGCGACAATGTGGTTTCCGTACACCTTGCCAAGTTCCCCGAATATAAGGAGGAAATGATAGACAAGGAATTGGAAGTCCGCATGCAGATGGCACAAGACGTCACTTCCATGGTATTGGCATTGCGCCGCAAGGTGAACATCAAAGTCCGCCAACCGCTTCAGTGCATCATGATACCGGTAGTGGATGAAGAACAGCGTGCACACATCGAGGCTGTGAAAGCACTTATCATGAACGAGGTGAATGTAAAAGAAATCCAGTTTGTGGACGGTGCTGCCGGTGTACTGGTAAAGAAAGTGAAATGCGACTTCAAGAAGCTGGGACCGAAATTCGGTAAGCAGATGAAAGCCGTGGCTGCTGCTGTGGCAGAAATGTCCCAGGAAGCCATTGCCGAGCTGGAGAAGAAAGGCTCTTATACGTTCAATCTGGACGGTGCAGAAGCCGTGATTGAAACGGCAGATGTGGAAATCTTCAGTGAGGATATTCCGGGATGGCTGGTTGCCAACGAGGGCAAACTGACCGTGGCTCTGGAAGTTACCGTTACCGAAGAGCTGCGCCGTGAGGGTATTGCACGCGAGCTGGTAAACCGCATTCAGAATATCCGCAAGTCGAGCGGTTTTGAGATAACAGATAAAATAAAGATTACATTATCAAAAAATCCTCAAACAGATGATGCGGTAAATGAATATAATGACTATATTCGCAACCAAGTTTTAGGAACTTCACTGACGCTGGCAGACAACGTAGAAAATGGTACAGAACTGAACTTCGACGATTTCTCGCTGTACGTGAGCGTTGTGAAAGAATAATTAAATACTAACCCTGATTAACACGTAAAAGTTATGGCAGAAAAGACTAGATACTCAGATGCTGAATTGGAAGAATTCCGCGCTATCATTATGGAGAAGTTAGAGTTGGCACAACGTGACTATGAACTGTTAAAGGCCAGCCTGACGGGTGCAGACGGTAATGACACCGACGATACATCTCCTACGTACAAAGTACTGGAAGAAGGTGCCAACACCTTATCCAAGGAAGAAACCACACGTCTGGCCCAACGCCAGTTGAAGTTCATCCAAGGATTGCAGGCTGCTTTGGTGCGCATTGAGAACAAAACATATGGCATTTGCCGCGAAACCGGCAAACTGATACCGGCAGAGCGCCTTCGTGCAGTGCCCCATGCCACTTTGAGCATCGAAGCTAAAAACAACGGCAAGAAATAAAAATGGGTAAATTCTTTACGAAGGGCCGGATAGCCTGCCTTATCATATTTTCGGTATTGGTTATAGACCAAATTATCAAGATTTGGATAAAGACCCACATGTACTGGCATGAGAGTATCCGGATTACGGATTGGTTCTATATATACTTTACCGAGAATAGTGGTATGGCTTTCGGTATGGAAATATTCGCCAAACTGTTCCTGACCTTGTTCCGCATTGCTGCAGTCACGGTCATTGGCTGGTTTCTGTACAAGTTCGTGAAGCAAGGCATGAAGACCGGATTTATCATCTGTGTGTCTTTGGTCTTGACGGGAGCCTTGGGAAACATTGTCGACAGTGTGTTCTATGGCGTGCTGTTCAACGAAAGCACCCATTCGCAGATAGCCTCCTTCATGCCTGAAGGAGGGGGATATGCCCCGTGGTTCCATGGCAAGGTGGTGGATATGTTCTATTTCCCCATCATTGATACAAACTGGCCCGCATGGATGCCGTTTGTCGGTGGAGAACATTTCATTTTCTTCAGCCCGATATTCAATTTTGCGGATGCAGCAATCAGTTGCGGTATCATTGCTTTGCTGTTGTTCTACGGCAAGGACTTCAATGATGCCTATCATGCTGCCATAAAGAAATCATGAAAGGAATAAATCGAATTCAATGGTGTAGCGTAGTCCTTCTGGCGTTCAGTCTGACGGCTTGTAAGGTGAAAAGACCTGAAACCGTCCTTCCGGATGCCAAGATGGAAAACGTGCTTTATGATTATCACATAGCCAAAGCTATGGGTGAAGAAGTGCCGTATAACGAAAGTTATAAGCGGGTGCTATACATTGAATCGGTTTTCAAGAAATATGGCATCACTCAGGCCGATTTTGACTCTTCCATGGTCTGGTTTGCCCGTAATCCGGAAGTACTTACCAAAATCTACGAGAAAGTGAATGTACGGTTGAAAGCCGAAAGAGACGGTATCAACCACTTGATTGCCCTACGTGATAACAAGCCGAAAGAATCACTTCCCGGAGACAGTATCGACGTGTGGATATGGCAGCATATCTATCAGTTGACGGGCATGCCCCTGGACAACAAGATAACGTTTACGTTGCCATCAGACACCAATTTCCACGACCGTGACACGCTGCGCTGGAGCGTGCGCTTCCGTTTCCACAACGGTGCACCGGACAGCATACATGCTCCGTTGATGGCGATGCAGATTCTTTACGAAAAGAATGACAGTGTCATCAGTGCCATTCGGAAAGTACAAGACACAGGTGTGGAAACGCTCACCTTGTTTGCCGATACTTTAGGAGAAATCAAGGAAATACGCGGGTTCATCTATTATCCGCAGCAGGAGACTCCACAGCCTTTGCTGGCAGACCGTATCTCACTGATGCGCTATCACGCCACGGACAGCTTGGTCATTGCCCCAAAGGACAGCCTTCAGCAGGCGACAGACTCCCTTCGCAAAGACAGTATCGGAAAACCTGAGAAATTGAAACCTCTGGAAATTCAGGAGCAGGAAAATACCACGACTCCCAGAACCATACGTCCCCGTCCGAAAGCATGAAACGCTACGCTTCCCATTTTCTGTTTCTTCCCGGGCATGGCTATCTGAAACAATATGTGGTGGAGATAGGTGAAGGACAATGTGTATCACGTATCTTCCCATTGACAGAAGAGGTGGAGAATACGGAATGGCTACCGGGAGTCATAGCTTTGCTTACGGAGGCGGAAACAGACTATCCTCATTTTGATACGTGCTGCAATATACTGACGGCAATCCCTCCGGTTATCGAGGAAGAATTGCCTTATTTGATTCCCTGGTTGTTTTTTCCTTTTGATTTTACTACAATGCAGCCTGGCGCCGGAACTCAGCGCAAACTACTGCTGTGGCAATAGCCACGTTCAATGACTCCGAGGTCTCACGGCTGGCGGGATAATTCGGTATGTATAGTTTGCGGTTGATGAGTGCCTCCACTTCTTTTCCGATGCCATTTCCTTCATTACCCATCACAATCAGCCCATTTTTCGAAAGCGGTTGTCCGTACATATTCTCTCCGTCCAGGAAAGTGCCGTAAACGGGAATATCCTTCAGTGAGCGGATGAACTCGGGTAGGGGAGTATAATGCAGTCTGACGCGTGCGATACCTCCCATCGTGGCCTGCACAGTTTTGGGATTATAGATATCCACCGTGTTGGGCGAACAGAAAATATGCTCTATCCCAAACCAATCAGCAAGGCGGACAATCGTTCCCAGGTTACCGGGGTCTTGCACATCATCCAAAGCCAGACAGAGGGAGTGACTGATGACGGAAATATCCGTCTCCTCATCCGGCTGCCGGAACACAGCCAGCACTTGTTGGGGAGTTTTCAGCAGGCTGGCACGCGAAAGTTCCTCCTCCGATACTTCCGTGGCATCCGTTACGGTGGAGAGAGGGCGGTTCCGGGAAAGCCATTCTGAAGTTGCCAGCAAGAACTGACAAGGAAAATGTCCCAACAAATCCCCTACGAGTTTAGGTCCTTCTGCCAGAAATACCTTGTCGGCCTTCCGGTTCTTTTTCTGCTCCAACGAGTGGATATATTTAATGCGATTTTTACTTAATGCCATAGGACACACATGTTATCATTTGACAAAAATACGTGATTATTTCAATATAATCAAAAACTCTGCACTCTTCCGGCGTTTTTTATTTCGGGAACAAAAAAATACAAGTATATTTGTAGCTGTTTATGCGCAATTAATGACTCGGTATGAATAAAGGTTTCCGCTACGCGATACTTACTACTATCGTACTTTTGTTGGCTTCCTGTTCTTCTACCAAATATGTGCCGGACGGCTCGTATTTGCTGGATGAAGTGCGCATACATACTGATAATAAGGAAGTAAAACCATCCAATCTCTCCATGTACATCCGCCAGAATCCCAATGCGAAGTGGTTCAGCCTGATAAAGACCCAGTTGTATGTCTACAACTGGTCCGGACGGGACTCTACACGCTGGATAAACCGTACATTGAGGAAATTAGGTGATGCCCCGGTCATATACAGTGAGGAGGAAACCAACCGGACCAGGGAAGAAATCACTAAGGCTGTGCAGAATATGGGCTATATGGGCGCCCTGGTGGAACCGGTACGCCAAGTCAAGAAGAAAAAGATGAAGTTGGTCTATAAGGTGACAACCGGCAAGCCCTATAAAGTTCGTACCTTGAAATATGATATCCAGGACAGTAAAATAAAGGAATACATGCGGCAGGATTCCGCAGTAACCTTATTATCCGAAGGCATGTATTTTGATGTCAATGTACTGGATGCAGAACGCCAGCGCATCACAAACAAACTGCTTCAGAATGGATATTACAAGTTCAATAAAGAGTACATATCCTATACTGCGGATACTGTCCGTAATTCTTATCTGGTAGATTTGACACTGCATTTGGCTCCATACAGACAGCATAACGAGGATACGCCGCAGAATCACCGGCAATACACTATCAATAAAGTGAGTTTCATTACCGATTATAATGTGTTGCAGGCATCCACCCAGAACAGCATCGAGGTGAATGATTCATTGCATTACAAAGGCTTTCCCATCTACTACAAAGACAAGCTTTATCTGCGCCCCAAAGTGCTGACCAACAATCTGCGCATCACTCCGGGAACTCTCTATAACGAGCAGAACGTGCAGCGTACCTACTCCAACTACGGACGCCTGCAAGCCCTGAAATATACCAATATCCGTTTTTTTGAAGTGCAACAGAGTGACAGTGCAAAGCTCAACGCCTATGTGATGCTGACCAGAGGCAAGCATCAGTCCGTATCTTTTGAGGTGGAAGGCACAAACTCTGCCGGCGATTTGGGAGCTGCCGCTTCGGTGGCTTTTCAGCACCGCAACATGTTCAAAGGTTCCGAAACATTCATGTTCAAGCTACGTGGGGCATACGAGGCTGTGTCCGGTTTGCAGAGCTCCTTGAATCAAGACTACATAGAATTAGGTGCGGAAGCAACCATCAACTTCCCACGGTTTATGTTTCCCTTTGTATCCAGCGATTTCAAGCGGAGGATAAGGGCTACTACAGAATTCGGATTGCAATATAACTACCAGATGAGACCCGAATTCACGCGCATTGTAGCATCTGCCGGATGGAGCTACAAATGGGGGGTACAACAACAGCGTTCGCAGCATCGCATTGATTTGCTGGACATCAACTATCTGTATATGCCCAGCATAGACCAGACATTCAAAGAGGATTATCTGGAGAAAGACGAGAACTACATCCTCAAATACAATTATGAAGACCGCTTTATTGTCCGCACCGGCTATAGCTATATCTACAACAGTGCCGGAAGAGCATTGATGAATAACTCCGGTATCGGAAATTCCTATACCATCCGCCTCAATTTTGAATCGGCGGGTAACTTGTTGTATGCTGTGGCAAAGCTCGGAGGAATGAAGAAGAATGCATCGGGGGAATACACTTTGTTGAACATTCCTTTTGCCCAATACCTGAAAGGCGATTTTGACTTTGCCAAGAATCTGGTCATTGACAACCGCAATTCATTGGCATTTCATTTTGGTGCCGGTATTGCCATTCCATACGGCAATGCAACAATGCTTCCATTTGAGAAGCGCTACTTCTCCGGCGGCGCCAACAGTGTGCGCGGATGGTCTGTACGTGATTTGGGGCCCGGTTCTTTCCCCGGCGATAATAACTTCATGAACCAGTCGGGAGACATCAAGCTGGATGCCAGCATTGAATACCGCACACGGTTGTTCTGGAAATTCAGAGGAGCCCTCTTTGTAGATGCCGGGAATATCTGGACAATACGGGATTATAAAGACCAGCCGGGAGGTCAGTTTGAATTTGACAAGTTCTATAAACAGATTGCCGTGGCATATGGTTTAGGATTGCGTCTTGACTTGGATTTCTTTGTATTGCGTTTCGACGGGGGTATGAAGGCCGTCAATCCGGCGTATGAGAAGAAAAAAGACCGTTATCCCATTATCCATCCTAAATTCAGCCGCGATTTTGCCTTCCACTTTGCTGTGGGATATCCGTTCTAATGGGAAGTGGAAAGGTGAAAATGGTTATTGGGCATCTATGCACCCAGCCATTTTCAACTTTCACCTTTCCATTTTCAACTTTTAATTAAAAGCGTAATAGCTGTCAATCATCGTCGCCTGACGTGCTGCTGCCACACCTTGGGCATCCAGCGTCACTGTCATTTCCTCACCGTTCGGAAGGGTCATTTGTGCAGTGCCGTCATTGTTCATTTGCAGCAATTCTGTGCTGACACCATCGGCAACAACATTCCAAGTATTCAACTCTTTGTTGTAAATGAGTTCCATAGAAGCAGTCTCACCTTCTTTGGTGATAGAATAGCCGTTTTCAAGTGTCTCTACCAGGTAGTCACCGTTTTCGCCTTTCACTTTCTTTACATCACCAATGCTGGCCATAGGGTTTGAACCACTCCAGAATTCGATGGAGTTGATGACCAATGCATCGGCCAGATAGCAAACGCCATATACCGGGATAATATTGAATGCCAGATAAACCAGTTCGTTTACAAACTTGGTACCAATACCTTGATTCCAGCTGACCAGTTTACTATGCAGTCCAAAAGAACCGATACAAGAACTGAAAAGAAACGAGCCGCAAATCATTACGGTCGCAGCCATCTTCAAATTGAACTTTTTCATAATCACTCTTTTTTATTTTACTGTGTTTAATTAGCTTTATAGCTCATCGAGTTATTTTAAGCATCCGCAAATATAGGATTTTTTACGAAAATACATCCTATTTGAGCTTAAAATCTGTTTTCAGTAAAACGGAAGTGTCTATTTACGAGCCTTTTGGAAAAGAGCTTTTCCTATCCAGCGGTCAACGGCAAACTTGCCCGGACCTATGATATACATCAATATGAACACTACCAGATACACAAAAGCCAACTCTTTCGTGGCAAACGGGTCATTGCCATGAATTACAAAAAAGGCAACAGCCATTGTAAACACCATTGGTATCATAGCCAAACGATAGAGAAAACCTATAATGAATGCCATGGAACATGCCAATTCACCAAAGATAGCCAGTCCTAAAGACAGCGGACTGCCTACACCCAGCGGGTCAGGGAAAACAGCCGACAGCTCTTGAAAGTTAGTCCACTTCTGGATGCCGTGGTTCATTAATAATATACCGAATACAATTCTTGCAATCAATAGTATAGCAGATGTTGCCGTTCCGTCCGGTTTGACAGGAAATAAAAGTCGTTTTAACATATTCATTCGTTTTTAAGTTCGTATATGAACTATAACAAATATTACTCAATAAAAGTTTACTCCCGCTTCAAGGGTTTGATGATAATCCGTAAAGACGGGTCATAGGTAAAGTAACTCCACATCCAGTCTACGAAGATGAAAAGACGGTTCTTTACACCCACAATACTCATCAAATGGATGAATAGCCACACAGCCCATGCCGGAAAACCGCCAAAACGCAGTTTCTTAAGCTCGACTACGGCATGATTGCGGCCAATGGTCGCCATGGAGCCTTTGTTTTGATATATAAACGGCTGCAACGGCAGGCCTGTTTCTGCACGCTGCAAGTTCCTTATCAAGTTGCGGGCCTGCTGGATGGCTGGTTGCACCACTTGCGGGTGTCCTTTGGGATACTCCTCAGAAATCATAAGGGCCGTATCCCCGATAGCGAAAATATTGGGATATTGAGAAAGACGGTTATAAGTGTCCACCTTCAAGCGGTTTCCCGGTCCATAGGCATCGGCAGGCAATCCTTGAAGGCTGTTTGCCTTGACACCGGCCACCCAGAATACATTTTTGGTATCGATGGCAGTCCCGTCATTCAATGCCAATTGATAATTCTCGTATCCCATCACCCGTTGGTTCAATTTGATTTCCACATCACGCTTCTTCAGATAATCGGCCACTTCTTTGGAAGACTCTTCTGAAAAAGCAGACAAGAGCCGGGAAGAGCCATCCAACAAGATGATACGCATCTCATTGATATTCAAGTCCGGATAGTCTTGAGGAAGGACAAACTTCCTCATCTCGGCCAAAGCACCAGCCAACTCTATTCCCGTAGCTCCACCGCCTACAATGGCAAAGGTCATCAGACGCCTGCGCTCTTCTTTATTACCGGTGTTCTGGGCTTGTTCAAAACTATCCAATATCTGGTTTCGGTTGAACAAGGCTTCCGAAGTATTCTTTAGTGCCATGGTCTGTTTTTCCAGCCCGTCGTTTCCAAAATAATTTGTGTTGCAGCCGGTGGCAATGACCAAATAGTCGTATGCCAGCGTGCCGATGGAAGTCTCCAGCAGATTGTGTTCCGGGAAGACTTGCTGTGCTTCACAAATACGTATATGGAAATGCTCTCTTTTTTTGAAGATTTTTCGGTATGGGAATGATATGGCACTCGGTTCAATACCTGCTGTGGCCACTTGATAGAGTAACGGTTGGAAGATGTGATGGTTATTCTTATCCAGTAAAACTATCTGAAACTTGTTGCTTTTCAATTTTCGTGCCAGCTTTAATCCGCCAAAGCCGCCGCCTACGATTACCAGTCGTTTCTGTCCCTCTTTATCGGGAATGTCCATTGCTGTTTTCATAATTCAATATCATGTTGTTCTTTGTAATATTAAAATAACAGTATAAATCGAGGAAAGTTCTATAAATGATGTAGTTAAAAAGAGTGAACCCCACATGCAATGTAGAAATGAACATTAAAAGAGAAAAATTGGAAACAAAAAGAACAGTAACATTGTTGTAATGAAGAACATAAAAACTAACTTTGCCACGGAAGTTTTCTACAAGTAAATGGACACTAAATTGACAAAATGGATATTACCAATATTGATGCTGATTACAGAAACGGCTGTTCATGCACAAACACACCTTGCAGAAGCAAAAAACTCTGTGGACTCAATTTCTACGTATCCGATAGACTCGCTTCCCAAGAAACGCAGTTTTTTCGGAAAAATTTTGAATTACTTCAACGATGCCAACAAAGAAAAGAAAAACAAGAAATTTGATTTCAGCATTATAGGCGGGCCTCATTATTCCAGTGACACCAAATTTGGAATCGGACTGGTGGCGGCAGGACTCTACCGTACCGACCGGAACGATAGTATTCTCCCTCCGTCCAATGTCTCTCTGTATGGGGATGTCTCCACAGTGGGATTCTATTTGCTGGGAGTACGTGGAAACCATCTGTTTCCCCAAGACAAATACCGGTTGAACTACAATCTGTATTTCTATTCTTTCCCAAGCCTTTACTGGGGACAAGGATATGACAATGGAGCCAATGATGACAATGAGAGTGAATACGATCGCTTTCAGGCGCAGGTTAAGGTGGACTTCATGTTCCGGATGGCACGTAACTTTTATATCGGTCCGATGACAACATTTGATTACGTGTATGGACATGACTTTGAAAAACCGGAATTATGGAAAGGAATGAAAGCGCGTAGCACCAACGTGAGCTTGGGGTTTTCCTTGTTGTATGATTCACGCGATTTTCTGACAAATGCCTATAAAGGATATTACCTACGGATAGACCAGCGCTTCAGTCCGGCCTTTTTGGGAAATAAATATGCATTCAGCAATACGGAACTGACGACCAGCTATTACCAGTCCGTGTGGAAGGGTGGGGTGTTGGCAGGCCAGTTCCATACTCTGCTGAACTACGGAAATCCGCCCTGGGGACTGATGGCAACATTGGGAAGTTCCTATTCTATGCGTGGCTATTATGAGGGGCGCTACCGTGACAAGTGTGCAATGGATGTCCAGCTGGAACTACGCCAACATGTATGGAAGCGAAATGGAGTTGCCGTATGGGTAGGGGCGGGAACCATATTCCCGAATTTCTCGGAATTGGAGGCCAGGCATATTCTTCCTAATTATGGTTTCGGCTACCGCTGGGAGTTCAAAAAGAGAGTAAACGTACGTTTGGATTTAGGTTTTGGCAAACACCAGACCGGATTTATATTCAATATCAATGAAGCTTTTTAGAGACATAAAAAAATGGTTCGACAATCAGGAACATTTGTTCTATCTGTTTCTGGTCATTCTGATAGTGCCCAATGTAGTGCTATGCTTTACAGAACCCATATCATGGACGGCAAAGATATGTAATATCCTGCTACCCCTTTCTATATATTATGCTGTAATGGCTTGGTCGAGAAACTGTGGCAGGACATTCTGGCTGCTATTTCCGTTCATCTTCTTCGGAGCCTTCCAGCTTGTATTGCTGTATCTTTTCGGTCAGTCCATTATCGCAGTGGATATGTTTCTGAATCTGGTGACAACCAATTCGAGCGAGGCGCTGGAACTGCTGGACAATCTGATACCTGCCATCGTTATTGTGGTAGTGCTCTATATACCTGCATTAATTCTGGCAACCATATCCATTGTACACAAACGCAGACTGTCCGAAGCATTCATCCGGCAAGCTCGCCGTCGCACTCTGTATGTGTTGTCTGCCGGAATATTATCCTTAGGCACTGCTTATTTGACAGATAACCGGTATGAGCCGAAATCCGAACTGTATCCTGCCAACGTATGCTACAACATAGCACTTGCTTTTCAACGGACGGCCCAGACGCGGAATTATCACAAGACCTCTAAAGATTTTACCTTTCATGCTAGAAGTACTCATCAGGCTGATGAAAGGGAAGTATATGTAATGGTGGTGGGAGAAACCTCACGGGCATGCAACTGGGCTTTGTACGGCTACGAACGGGAGACTAACCCGGGACTGTCGGGCATTGGCGGACTGACAGCTTTCAGCCATGTGCTGACAGAATCAAACACTACCCACAAGAGTGTTCCGATGTTGCTGTCACCGGTCAGTGCTTCCAGTTTTGATTCCATCTATTATCAAAAAGGGATTATCACAGCATTCAAGGAAGCCGGTTACCAGACCGCCTTTTTCTCGAACCAGCGCTATAACCACTCATTTATAGACTTCTTCGGCAAAGAAGCCGACACGTATGATTTCATTAAAGAAGATGTGGGGGATTCCAATTACAACCCCTCTGATGACGAACTGTTGAAACTGGTAGCAAAAGAACTGGGCAAAGGAGTTTCCAGGCAATTTATAGTTCTCCACACTTACGGTTCTCATTTTAATTATAAAGAGCGCTATCCGGCAGAGCAGGCTTTCTTCCTGCCGGACATGCCCGTTGATGCGGAAGTGAAATACAAAGACAACCTGATTAATGCCTATGACAATTCTATCCGCTACACGGATAATTTTCTGGTTCGTCTGATAGATATGCTTCAAGAACAACATGTCAATTCTGCCCTGATATACACTTCAGACCATGGAGAAGATATTTTCGATGACAACCGGCATCTCTTTCTGCATGCTTCACCGGTACCTTCCTATTATCAGATACATGTGCCATTCTTTATTTGGATGTCCGAAAACTACCGGCAGAGATACCCATCGTTATTGGAGGCCGCACAAGCCAATAGGCAGAAGAATGTATCTTCCAGTGCCTCATTCTTCCAGACAATGCTGGAAATAGGTGGAGTGGAGACCCCATACCGGAATGACTCTTTATCTGTCACCAGCGCTCTGTTTATCGAAAGACCCAGAGTCTATCTGAACGACCACAATGAAGCCCGCACACTGGATGATGTCGGTATGCTCAAGGAAGACTTCAAGATGCTGGAAGAGAAAGGCATCAGGTAATCAGGGAAAGAGAGCAGGCTGTTGCTATTTTGCCCTGATTCTTGATATAAAATTCTGAATCACCGGATACATCTCCTCTACCGTATTCAGCTCCATGCAAGCCGTCTCCAACGGGCACCAGCCGGTCTTGTCACGGTTAATGATATGGGGAACCTCTTGGGCAAAAGTCGTTTCAATTCCTGCTTCGCACAGCAATGCCAGCGCAGGAGTGCTGATTATATCGGCATAGACCGTTTTAAAGCCTCCCAGTACCATCAAAGCAGCGGCACCTTTCCCTATAACCTTATCGGCAATGGCAGCCCCCTTCATAAATGCAGAATCTGCCTGGTACAAATCATACAAATCCGCTACTCCCCGTTGGGTGAAAGTACGGACTTCCTCCCGGTTCTTCATAACACAAGAGTATCCTCCCTTGTGCAGTATGTCAATGATACTCTCCATTTTATAAAGTCTCTTGTTTCAACTGTTCTACAAATTTGTCAATACGATGCAGTTCTTTGGGAATATCAATCGTTTGCGGGCAATGCGGAGAACACTGGTTGCACCCGGTACAATGGTCGGCCTGCCTCAGTTTGGGTACACTTCGGTCATATCCTACGAGAAAAGCACGGCGTGCTTTCCGATAATTCTCATCCTGGCTGCTTTCCGGCACATTTCCTTCATTGACACATTTATTGTAATGTATCAAGATGGCAGGAATGTCAATTCCATACGGGCAAGGCATGCAGTACTTGCAGTCGTTGCAAGGTATGGTGGGGTACTCCATCATCAAATCTGCCGTATCATACAGATACTGAGTTTCCTCTTCTGTGAGTGGTACCAATGGAGAGTAAGTACGGATGTTATCCTGCAAATGTTCCATATAAGTCATGCCGCTCAGCACTGTCAGTACATCCTGGGGAGAACCGGCATAACGGAATGCCCAAGACGCCACACTGCGTTCGGGTTCGCGCTGCTTCAGCCGTGCCACAATATGGTCGGGGACATTGGAGAGCCGCCCACCCAGCAGAGGCTCCATAATGACAGCAGGGATCTTACGCTTGGCCAGCTCGTCATACAGATACTCTGCCTTGAAGTTGCTGCCCGAAGCATGTTTCCAGTCCACATAATTCAACTGTATTTGTACAAAGTCCCAATGAACTTCACCACGGTCATGCATCTGCAAGGCATAGTCATAGACTTCGATATCTCCGTGGAACGACCATCCCAAACGGCGGATGCGTCCTGCTTCACGCTCCTTGACAAGAAAATCAATCATACCGTTGTCTATGTAGCGTTTGCGGAATTGCTCCATGCCACCGCCACCAATCATGTGTAGCAGATAGTAGTCTATATAGTCCACCTGCATATCCTCGAACGACTTACGGTACATGGCGATGGAACCCTCGCGAGTCCAGGTATCAGGATGAAAATTGGATAGTTTGGTGGCAAGATAGAACGATTCGCGTGGATGGCGTTTCAGAGCTATTCCCGTAGACTTCTCACTCCATCCTTGTACATACATCGGAGACGTATCGAAATAATTCACGCCATGGGCAATGGCATAATCCACCAGTTCGTTTACAGCATCCTGGTCTATCATTTCCCCTTTTCCATCCGGAGCAGGAACGGTAGGCCAGCGCATACAGCCATATCCTAAAATAGAAACTTTGTCACTCCCCAAACCAGGAAAACTACGATAGGTCATTTTATCCGTCGGAATGGGGCCCAATACTTTACTGCCTTCACTGCTTCCTTCCTTAGAACCACATCCATAGAGGGCAGCAGTAGATGTGGCGGTTGTAATTCCCACTATCTTCAAGAAATCACGACGGTTCATATTGTTTTTATGATGTTCTTCCATACTTATAGAAATTCTACTTTGTTATATAATTCGATGTCTTTCATGTCCTTCCACATAGATGGCACTGAACGGACGGGCCGGACAAAGATTCTCACATGCCCCGCAGCCGATACAACGCTCCACATTGATTACCGGAATCTTTGGAGAATCCTTGTCTTCAGGTATACTCGGCACCATTTGTATGGCTCCCGTCGGACAATGGCGTGCACAGTTGCCACACTGCACACCATCCGTCAGTGGTATGCAATTTTTCTTTACCCACACGGCATGCCCTATCTGAACGGATGATTTATCAGCTTTGGTTATCGGACGGATAGCCCCTGCAGGACATACCTCCGAACATTTTGTACATTCCGGTCTACAATAGCCGCGTTCGTATGACATTTCCGGTTGCATCAATTTCCTTAAGTCTGCAGAAGGACGAAGAACCTGATTGGGACATGCCGACACACAGAGCTGGCAGGCCGTGCAGTGTTGCGCCATATTGCGGGCACTCAATGAGCCGGGAGGAGTGAGGGGAGTGCTTCGCTCAGGAATCTTCTTATCTTCAATGGCTGCCAGTCCTCCGTCTACTTTCTTTTCCTGCGCTTTTAAAACAGAAGTGGCTGCAACCAGAGCCGTTGCTGTGAAAAAACTGCGGCGGGTTTCGTTTATCTGTTCCGAATCTGCCTTGCCCGCAGCAGGTTTACCGAAAGGATGATACTTGTAGGAAATGGCTCCATGCTTGCACTTCTCAATGCAGTTCATGCAAACCACACACCGGCTTGCATCAATCTGATGCTCCTTAAAGTTGATGCAGGCTGCCTTGCAGTTGCGTGAACAAAGACTGCATTGGTTGCACTTTTCCGAATCTATTGTGATGCGGAAAAGCGAATAACGTGAAAGGAAGCCCAAGACCGTTCCTACCGGGCAAATCGTATTACAATAGGTTCGTCCGTTGCGTCCGGCCAGAACAACAAGCACAGCCAAAGTAGCGGCAGCAATAATAAAAGTCGGCAGGCTCTTCAACCATACATCCGTTTCATAAAAGGCATAACTGTCTGCCCGTTCAGCCAGATAAGCAAGCAGATTGTTGCCCCATTGCCATATAGGTTGAAAAAGATTATTGGCAATACGTCCGTATGCACTATAGGGTGCAAGTAGAGCAGCCAATGAACCAATTCCGGCAATCAAAGCAATGATAAACACACCCAATACGCCATAGCGCAGCCAAGATAAGGCCGGAGAATAAGAGTAAGGAAGCTTCCTGCGTTTTTTAGGTTGCCGGCCCAGCCATGCCAGTATATCCTGAAATACCCCTAAGGGGCAAATCACAGAACAATAGATACGCCCGCATACCAAAGTGAGAATTACAAGAAACAATATCACTCCCACATTTAGCGCCAATACAGCCGGCAAAAACTGGATTTTGGCCAACCAGCCGAACCACCCATGCAACGTTCCCGTAAAATCAAGGAACAACAAGGTGATGAGTACAAAGCAAATCATTGCAAAAGTCAGTCTAATCTTCCGTAACATGATAATCCTTTATTTTGAGTTCCTAAACTATATCAGCGATATGAGTACAAAACAACTGCCGAAATAGTGAAATTTTATTTATGCAAAAATACATAAAAAAAGAAAGGTATCATCATTCAATGGAATTAAAAACGAAAGAAAGAAGGACAAATACAAAATGCTCCCATTTGCAGTATTAATTAAGTTCCCTTCCTCGTTACGGCCGGATAAAAGCCAATCTCTTATTTTCTTCTGCAAACAGAATAGCCGTATTGACTAATGCCAAATGCGAATAAGCTTGTGGAAAATTCCCCAGTTGTTCCTTCGTATTAAAATCAATATCCTCACTGAATAACCCCAAATGATTGGAATATGTCAGAACATCATCAAACAAACAACGGGCTTCTTCCTTTTCTCCGATAACAAAAAGCGCACGTATCAGCCAAAAAGTGCAAATGGTAAAAGCCGAGGAAGGAAGCCCGAAATCATCTTCGCTGTTATACCGGTACATCAATCCCTTATGCAAAAGAGCTTTTTTCACAGCCTTCACTGTCTTATGGTATCGGATATCGTCTGCTGCAATAAAACCGTAAGGTTCCATCAACAGCAAAGAGGAATCCATTGCCATATTATCATAAGTCTGCGAGAAACTTTGAAGTTCTTCCTTCCATCCATATGTCATTACATCCTGCCATACCTTGTCAGCTTCCTTTTGCCAACGTTCACTATAACCGTATTTATTGAGCATGGAAGCTATCTTTGCACCACGGTCCAAAGCCACCCAACACATCACTTTGGATGAAACAAAATGGCGGCTTTCTCCTCTGATTTCCCATATCCCCTTATCTGGTTTCTTCCAATCTTCCATTACCGTGGAAAGAATGCTCTTTACCATTTCCCACATATCCTCTATTTCGTCTAATGTACCGGGCATCAGCCGATAGTACTGGTAAATCAAATCCATCAGATAACCGAACGAGTCATTCTGCTTTTGATGGTAAGCATCATTACCTATCCGTACTGGTTTGGAATTCTTATATCCGGACAAATGCTCCAGAATAATCTCGGTCAGCTGCCTTTCTCCCCGAATGCCGTACATTATCTGATAGGATTCGTGCTTGGATACGAAAGTGGACTGTATGAACTTCATAAAACGTCTTGCTGCCCCTATATGGCCTATCTGGAACAAAGTTTCGATAGACATGGAGGCATCCCTCAACCAACAGAACCGATAATCCCAATTACGTACTTCGCCGACGGATTCGGGCAAACTGGTAGTAAGGGCGGCCAGTACGGCTCCGTTATAGTAAGACATCAGTTTCAAAACCAGCATGCTTCTTTCTATCACATCATTATAGAGAAAATATCTCTTAGTACGGTTGGTCCAATTAAGCCAATAAACCAAAGTACGGCAATATTCAATTTTTTCCCGTTCAATGTCCACCGGAATGACCTTTTCATTGTATGACAAAAGAAAGAACTCATCTTTTTCCAATATAATTTCTTTTTTCTGTTCGATGTTCTGCAAAGGAAGGGAAGAATACAAATATTGTCTATCTTTATTATCAGAAGAACAATAGCTTTCTATAAATTCAGAAGTGACATTATGAATCACTTTACCTTGCGCATAATTGGGAGCAGGGACATAGTTTACTTTGAAACGGGGCTTACCTTTTATCCACCTCACATATCGATACAATTCTGCCGGAAGATAATGAGCATTTTCGCAGGAACGGTAATAAGGCATGTAATCAAGTACGACAAATTCTCCCTCTTTCGAAGAAAAAGAAGTAGACAATATGTTAGTGTGAGGAACGTAAGATTGTGAGATATGATAGTCTTCTGTAACGTCAAATCCAAAACTTCCTCCTCTTTCCCGATCAAGTAGTGATGCAAAGATAGACGGAGAATCAAAATCGGGAAAACACAACCAGTCTATGCTGCCTTTTTCGGATATAAGTGCGGCAGTCCGACAATTGCCTACTACCCCATAATTTAAATTACTCATTTTTACTATTTTGTTTTTAACAAGTCTCTGAAAAAATCGAATACCCCTTTCAAGCTCGTTTTGACATTCTCGCCAATGGGTTGTTTCATGTCTTTCTTGTTCGCCAGAATTTGAAGAAAAGGCAGGACTTCCGTTTGTGATGGCATATTATAGCTTGCTGCCTCCGACACATATCCCACCTTGATTGTCACTGCATTCACCGGCAAAGCTTTGAACATATCTTCATCCGTAGTATCATCTCCCATAGCTATGATAAAGTCATAATGTTTCTTTTCCAACTGGCGTCTCACTTCGGAACCTTTATTATAATCGGGAGACTTAATCTCCACCACTTTATCTCCTTGTATGATTTGCAGCTTTTGCTGTATACAGATGTTAACCAGCACATTGATAAGTTGCTGTGCCCGCAAAGCTCCTAACCATGCATCACTTTCCCGGTAATGCCATGCCAAAGCCGTTTCCTTGACTTCAAGGTGGGAACGAGGCGTCTTTTCGACAAAAAGCTTCAAGATGGACACCAATCCGGAACTCCATTCCGCTTTGTTTATGTTTTTGTGCCAGATGCCATTTTCCTTATAGAAAGCACCATGTTCCGCAGCCATTGCAATAGGTAAATTTCCCAACCATTTTTCTAAAGTAAAATGGTCGCGACCACTATTCACAACAACATGGTTGGCCGGGTCGGAAACCAGCTTCTGCAATGTGGCAATGAGTTCAGGGGTGGGCTTAGCATTTTCCGGTCGTGTCTTGAGCGACGCCAACGTTCCGTCATAATCCAGCAAGATAAGCCGTTGCTTAGCCTGGTTATATTTCATTTTGATGGCACCAATAATACCGGCGGATATCCTTTTCTTACGAAGCTGTTCATTCTTACGGCACGTATCGCTCCATTCACTTACAAAGTCTGCCGCCCACTTATTAACCGTTTGTACGGAAATAATTTTCTGCATGTGTTGCAAGCGTTTCAGTTGTTCCTGTTCGGGCATCTCCAAGGCCCGACAAATGGCCTGCTTTATCTCCTCAGTGTCATTGGGGTTAATCAACAATGCATCCGTCATCTCAATAGCTGCACCTGCCATTTCACTCAAAATCAAAACACCCGGATTATTATTTTTCGAGGCTACATATTCCTTGGCAACCAAATTCATGCCATCACGAAGTGGAGTTACCAAAGCTACATCAGCTATATAGTACATTGCCACCAGTTCTTCAAATGAAAAACCGTGATAGAAATAGCAAACCGGAGTCCAGTCCATCGTAGAATACTGTCCGTTTATAGAACCTATTTCTTCGTCAATCTTGGTTTTTAGCTCAGCATAACTATCTACATGGTCACGTGATGGAACAATGACCATTGCCAATGTAACTTTTCCACAATATTCAGGATGACATTCTAAAAAAGCAGCAAATCCCCATAAACGGTGCAGAATGCCTTTGCTATAATCCAAGCGGTCTACAGAAAGAATCAACTTATGATTCCCGAAAAATTTCCGTGTACGGTCTATCGCCCGCCGTACTTCCGGTCTGGAAGAAGCATTGTGATACAGTCCGTAGTTGATTCCCATAGGAAGAGCATCGGTCCTAACTACTCTATTCCCGAGTTGTGCTTCGTCCAGTTTAAAGTCAATACGCAATACCCGTTCGACAGCACTGATAAAATGCCGCATATAGTCATGAGTATGGAAAGCTATAAAGTCAGCACCCAATAATCCTTTCAGGATTTCTGCACGCTCCGGTAATATCCGGAAAAGTTCATAGGAAGGGAAAGGGATATGATGGAAATATCCGATATTCAAATCCGGGTAAACCTTCCGAAGCATTCCGGGAAGCAGCATTAGCTGATAGTCTTGAATCCACACCTTGTCACCTGGACGTATCACGCGGCAAATGGCATCGCAGAACAACTGGTTCACTTCCTGATACGATTGCCAGAAAGAGTTCCGATACAGCGTATAAACAAAAAAGTAGTGACATAATGGCCAAATAGTACTATTACTATAGCCTTCATAATAATTCTTTATCTGTATTTCGGACAAGAATACTGGGTGGAAATTTATTCCTTCCAATCTAGAAGTGATTTCCTCTTTACTTTCTTCGTTGTCAACGCATATTCCAGGCCATCCAATCCAATGTTTTTCGTAGGAAATCTGAAGTGAGTCCAAACCGGTAGCCAGTCCGCCTTCACTTCGTGAAAACACGAACGTTTCATCCTCTTTGGTAACCTTAACGGGTAATCTGTTTGATATAATATAAAGTTTCATGTATGAGTTAACACAAGAAATATGCCAATTCATACAATATTTTATTTATTGCTTAAAATCAGTATTTTAGAAAAAGATAAAGAGAAAAACAAACATTCAAAAATGAAAAAGAATGTTCCATTTCGATATGGTCCTACTATTACCAATTATCACTGAAAATGTCTTTCTTCACCAATGCTTCAATTCTTTGCTTATAGCAATTTATCCCTTCTGCTATATTTTTACTAGCTTCCGAAGTCCCCATTCCATAGACTACAAGAGGAGTTTGCCATATCATTCCAGCATGTACAGCACTTGCTTGATAAGGTCTTAACAACTCATCCACCGTAAAACGATTTCTTCCTCCGCTTCTATAAGCATCATGTTCAGAGCCGGCAGTAGTGACCACCATCAATGTCTTACCAGCCACAGCAGGAGTTTTTGCCAGATAAGTAAATACTTCATCCAACCATCTCTTCAATAAAGAAGGAGCCGACATCCAATAGAACGGAAACTGAAATACAAGCGCAGATGCATGCGATATGATAGTGCTCCATATCTCTGCATTAAAAGCATCTTCCATACGCATCTCATATAAATTGTATATGGCTACCTCTCCCATGTCACTAATAGCATCCATCAATGCCTTGTTAGCTCGCGACTCTTTTATATTGGGATGTGTCAGAAGAACTACTACTTGCTTTGAATCTTTATCCATATTGTTTTTCTTTTAGTTTAAAATCATTGATGTGTGTACAAATATACAAAATATAGATATACGAGTAGGAGGAAATAAAAGTTTTCTTCCTACTTTCATTTTCTGACATATATTTTCGAATGTGACGAAAGAGGCGGAAAGCGGGTGAGGGCAAAGGTATAAAAACAAACTTCTGAAGAATTTATGATGCGGACTAACGAAAAATAATGTATCATCCCCATATAGATTTACTAGTGATTCCGTATGAGGAGCTTATACCCATCAAAGCATGTTCTTGTTAAGACAAATTAAAAAAGGAACAACAGTAGTTGTTCCTTTTTTAAGTACACCCTCAGGGATTCGAACCCTGGACCCACTGATTAAGAGTCAGTTGCTCTACCAACTGAGCTAAGAGTGCATTCCTTATTTCTTGTTTGCGGGTGCAAAAGTAGTCCTTTTATTTTATTCGTGCAAACAAAACGGTGTATTTTTTGCGATGAAATGGGATTTTTTATTCAAACTCGTATAAATCAGAAGGAGTAGTACGCTTCAAAGCACACAACTGTACATCCTTTCCTACGATAATTCCTTTTTCCCTTAATTTCCATTCCACTGTTTTATATGCCAATTCAGGATGATTGTTGTCCTTGCTCAAATGACAAAGCCAAATATACTGTAAATGTTCCGTCATATTTTCCGAAAGAAATTCAGCAGTAGCAATATTACTCATGTGTCCGGTGCGGCTGGTAATCCGTTCTTTCAGGTATTGGGGGTAGGTACCCATGCGTAACATTTCCTCATCGTAGTTGGCTTCCAATATCAGATAATTGGCCTTTCTGATATATTCTGCGGCCGTAGGAGTAATTTCACCAAGGTCTGTAAGAAAAGCAAACACTTTTCCGTCTATCTCAATGCAATAGCCCACATTGTCCGTGCCATCATGAGGTACCTCGAAAGATTCGATATGAAAATCTTCCAACTGCATGGGTTGCTGCTTTTCCAGGTAACGGACAGACGAATATAACTTTTCTGTCATGCAATAGCTCCGGTTGATGCCCTCATGAATCCGGGCGGTTGTATAAATAGGAATATTCAGTTTTTCACCCAATCCGCCTACTGCTTTGATATGGTCCGCATGATCATGCGTAACAAATACCGCACGTATCATTTCCATGCTGATACCTGCTTCTTTCAGTCCTTTTTTTATCGTCCGTACTGCAATGCCGGCGTCGATGAGTATTCCATATTTTTCTGTGCCTATATAATAACAGTTGCCGCTGCTTCCACTGGCAAGGCTTATAAATTTTACTTTCATCCTAATCTCCTTAATTACAAAAAAGCCGTCGCTTTTAAAAAAAGTGACGGCAAATATACAAAAAGTATGCAATATATAAACCTTATGCCTTCTTCTTTTTGTCGATGAATTCGGTAGTTTTGGCAAAAACGAATAATGCTATTGCCGCAACCAATCCTATAACAGCGAAATAATACCAGATATAATGTGCATTGACACTAGCTGCTTCCCACGCTTCGCGGGTTTCAAACAAGACTGGATCAGGACAATATTTTGTCAGAAGCACCCCCGCAATACCGAATCCGAAAATAGAAGAGAGGAATGAATGAAGATGACTGAAACCGAGGTACATACCTTCTTCGCCCTTGGGGGCCTGCAAAGAGAAGTATTCCAGATAACGCGGTGAGATAAAACATTCTGCCAAAGCTTGCACAACAATACCAAACACCATCATCAAAGTAATATTGCTCATGCCGGAAATAATATCGTTGCCCAGCAAATTACCGCATGCCATCAGCAATGCCGATACCGGAATAAGAAACATGCCTATATTCATAGAAGTAATAGCTGTGCGCTTTGCCATCCACCGGGTGATAAAACTTACGCAGCAAACCACTACAAACGGGTTTACATTGGCTATCCACCCCGGTTTGGCTGTTTCACCCGCCATACGGATGACATATTTGGGCATAGTTGCATAGAGCTGTTGCTGCACCATCCAAAAGCCGGTTACGATGAGGATAAGAATCAACAAACGCCAATTAGTGATAATACGCAGAAAACCTTGCCCAATTTCACGCATGCTTTTCCCTTCACCTGCTGTATGTGCCGATTTATACAATAAGATGACAGCCAATAATGCCAGCACCGTCATGGCAGCCGAGAAGTAATTGATATAAATATAAGCTTGCTCACCGATAACATTCCGTAGAGGGTCGACCACCGTTTTTCCGGTAAAAGCTCCTATATTCACCATCATATAGAAGATGGAATAGCCGCGAGCACGGGTAGCCTCTGTTGTTTCCTTAGCCACCGATCCCGATATGATAGACTTGATGAACGAACCTCCTACCATGATAACAAACAATACGGGAACAATCATCCAGCGGTCATTACTATCCGGCAATCCTGAAAAACGGGTTGTCTCGCCATACTCCACCAGACCGGCTGTTTCCAGTAGGGTGGGAAGCAATCCCAAGCCCAAATACCCGATGGAAAGCAGTGAGAAAGCAATAATCATCGACTTTCGGAAACCTATCTTATCGGCATATGCGCCCGTAAAGATAGGCAACAAATAGAGCCCTCCCGAAAACAGACCGGAAATCATGCTTGACTCAAAATCATTGAAACCTAAAATATTGGAAAGATAAATGGTAAGAACAATAAATACAGCATAATATGCCATGCGTTCGAACAGTTCTACTGTACTGCTTACCCAAAAAGCTCTGCTGAAGCCTTTGGAAGCGGGTTGGGGTGATGTCATCATCCTTTTGTACGATTAAAATTTATGTATTAAATGAAAAAATAAATGCAAAAATAGGAAATTAATATCGTGTTTGCAAGATATTAATTTTCTGCAAACACAATATTAATAAGTTGCAGACAAGATATTAACTTCCCATTTATCACTATTTATCTTTTCATTTATATAGAATACTCCGTATCTTTGGACGCTTTTATAAAACGACCATTCATGAAAGATAAAATCGAATTTATAGCTTTTGACGCTGATGACACACTGTGGGAAAGCGAACTTTATATTCAGGAGTTCGAGCACAAATTCTGTAACCTTTTAAGGCAATATCTGCCTGCTTCATCCATATCACAAAGGTTTTTTGAAACAGAAATGAAGAATCTGCATATGTATGGCTATGGGCTGAAGAGCATAATGCTCAGTATGACTGAAACCATCTGCAAAGTGACAGACGGAAACGGGAATATGCATCTTATAGAAGAAGTAATAGGATGGGGACAAGAGCTTCTGCAGAAACCGGTTACACTACTGGAAGGCGTGAAGGAGACCATATCGTCACTTCATGGGAAATATAAATTGGTGTTGGCCACTAAGGGGGACTTGTTCGACCAGAAAAGAAAAATAGAAGCTTCCGGACTGCGAGAATATTTCCATCATATCGAAATTATGAGTGACAAGAAAATCGATGATTACCAGAGGCTGATTGATACATTGGGCTGTCCGCCTGAAAAACTCCTGATGATAGGTAATTCTGTAAAATCAGACATACTTCCGGTATTGGAACTTGGGGGATACGCTGCCCATGTACCATACCACGTGACTTGGGCATACGAGCAACATGAAGGGGAAATACGACATCCCAATTTTATACGATTGGATAGTATCAAAGGAATATTAGATAAGCTATAAGTTATGGGTGAAACTGCATAACTTATAGCTTACTATTGCTTTTTAGAATTGGAAGAAATTCTTAGCGTTATAATAGCTGATATCTTCAATCATCTGGTTTACGCGTTCCATCTCGGAAATAGGAATTTCACCATTTTCTACATCACGGCCTACAAGATTACACAATGTACGGCGGAAATATTCATGGCGCGGATAGGAGAGGAAGGAACGGGAATCGGTCAGCATACCAACAAATCGGCTCAATAAGCCCAGTACAGAAAGGGCATTCATCTGCTTTTCCATACCATCCTTCTGGTCAAGGAACCACCAACCGGAACCGAATTGAATCTTACCGGCAACCGTCCCATCCTGGAAGTTACCCAGCATAGTAGCAATGACTTCGTTGGCGCATGGATTCAAATTATAAAGAATAGTCTTGGTCAGCTTACCATTGGAGTTTAAGCGGTCGAGAAATTTAGCCATAGCTTTTGCTGTAGTAAATTCGCCAATGGAATCAAAACCGGTATCAGGACCTAACAGTTTGAACATCTTACTATTGTTGTTGCGAATAGCACCATAATGGAACTGTTGTGTCCAACCTTTCTCCCAATCCATTTCGCCGAACACAACCAGCATGGCCGACTTGAATTTCAGAATTTCCTCCTTCGTCAATCCAGTACCGCCATATACCTTGTTAAAGATAGCCTTAACTTCCGCTCCTGTATAATCCTCGGCATAGAATTCTTCAATTCCGTGGTCAGACAGTTTACATCCTTGTTCCGCGAAAAAATCGTGACGCTTACGCAAGGCAGCAACCATATCGTCAAAGCAGGAAATAGCCACATCGCTCACTTCGGCCAACTTTTCTACATATGCGCGAAAATCGGCAGGAACTTCCACCGCCATTGCCTTATCCGGACGCCAAGTAGGCAACATCCTGATTTCAAAGCCGCTCTCACGTGTCTTGATATGGTATTCCAAGGAATCAATAGGATCATCTGTAGTACAAACCACTTCCACGTGATAACGGCGCATCATGCCACGGGCGGAATATTCAGGCTGTTTCAGCTTCTCATTACATTCATCATAAATTTCACGGGCCGTATGAGGATTGAGAATTTTATCGATTCCAAAAGCGGTCTTCAATTCAAGGTGGGTCCAGTGATACAACGGATTACGGAAAGTATAAGGTACCGTTTCGGCCCACTTCTCAAACTTTTCCCAATCTGTAGTATCCTTACCGGTACAGAAACGTTCGTCCACACCATTGGTACGCATGGCACGCCACTTGTAGTGGTCACCTCCCAACCAAATCTCAGTCAGTGACTTAAATTGATAGTCTTCCGCCACCATTTGAGGAATCAAGTGACAATGATAGTCGATAATCGGCATTTTAGCCGCATGCTCGTGGTACAACTTCTGTGCTGTTTCCGTTTGCAACAGAAAGTTTCCGTCCATAAAGTTTTTCATCTTCTTGTGTTTTAAGTATCTAAAAATATTACTTTCTATCTATTACACCTATATAGTATTGATTGTAAAGCTAATAGGTCTTATAATTGTTTTTAGTTTTATTAACCGTTATCGAACACAAAAGTAGAAATTTTACTTGGAGAAACAAAATAATTCGTATCTTTGCGGCGAATATTTATAATATTTAAGCTTCAGACGTCTCACCTTTACCGCCTTAGGCAGCATACCTCAAGATGGAAAACAAGAACTATACCATTAAAGACATAGCACGCATGGCTGGCGTCTCTGCCGGCACTGTAGACCGCGTACTGCACAACCGCGGAGACGTATCCGTTTCCAGTAGGGAAAAAGTCCAGAAAGTACTCGATGAGATAGATTATCATCCCAATATGTTTGCCATCGGGCTGGCGGCTAAAAAGCGCTATCATATTGTCTGCATTATACCTTATTATATAGAACATGATTATTGGCATGCTGTAGCAGCGGGAATTGACCGTGCCGCACAAGAATTACGGCCGTTCAATGTTGGAGTTAGCTATCTGTACTATCGGCATGCGGACAAATCCTCCTATAAAGAAGCATGTGCTGTGCTCCGGGAGGAAAATGCCGACGCCGTACTTGTTGCCCCGAATTTCCGAGAGGAGACCATAAAACTCACTGCTTATTTGGAGGAAGCGGATATTCCCTATGCATTCATAGACTTCAATATTGAACAGACGCATGCCTTGTGTTATATCGGACAAGATTCCAAAACCAGCGGATACATCGCTGCCAAGATTCTGATGCGTAGCTATGAAAAAGGGCAGGAGCTTGTGTTATTCCTGAACAATCAGAAAAACAATCCGGCAGAAATCCAGATGCAACGCCGCCTCGAGGGGTTCATGCAATACCTTTCCGAGGAACATAAGGATTTGATTATCCATGACATTGTGTTGCACAAGGAAGATACTGACGGCAACAGACGGATGTTGGATGCTTTTTTTAAAGAACATCCCCAAGCCGTACTGGGAGCTGTTTTTAATTCCCGTGTTTATCAGGTGGCAAATTATCTGCACGAAAAGGGGCAGAAGCTGGCAGGACTTGTGGGATATGACCTTTTACACAAAAATACAGAGTTCCTGAAAACCGGTGAAGTAACCTTTCTCATCGGTCAACGCCCAGGCCTGCAAGGCTATTGTGGCGTGAAGACTTTATGCAACCACGTGGTATTTAAAAGACCGGTCACTGCAGTGAAATACATGCCCATCGACATATTGATGAAGGAAAACATAGACTTTTACTTTGAGTTTGAATAATCAAAAAATTACATATCAACCATTTAAATCATTTTTTAAATGAAAGCATTAAACAAAGAAACTGCTCCCAAAGCACAACGCCCGGAACGCATTATCCAGTTTGGCGAAGGTAATTTCCTTCGCGCATTTGTGGATTGGATTATTTATAACATGAATCAAAAGACCGATTTCAACAGCAATGTGGTAGTAGTCCAACCCATCGATAAAGGTATGGTTGACATGCTGAATGCCCAGGATGACCTTTATCATGTAAATCTGCAAGGTCTGGATAAAGGAGAAACCATCAACAGTCTGACTATGATAGATGTAATCAGCCGTGCCTTAAACCCCTATACTCAAAACGATGAGTTCATGAAATTGGCCGAACAACCGGAAATGCGTTTTGTCATTTCCAACACGACGGAAGCAGGTATAGCCTTTGACCCTGCTTGTAAGCTGACAGATACACCGGCGTCTTCTTATCCGGGTAAACTGACACAGCTGTTGTATCACCGCTTCAAGACATTCAACGGCGACAAGAGCAAAGGGCTGATTATCTTCCCCTGCGAACTCATCTTCCTGAATGGCCACAAGTTGAAGGAGACAATCTATCAATACATTGAATTATGGCAGTTGGGTGATGAGTTCAGAACTTGGTTTGAGGAAGCCTGCGGTGTATATGCAACACTAGTAGACCGTATCGTTCCAGGATTCCCCCGCAAAGACATTGCCGCTATAAAAGAAAAGATACAGTACGATGACAATTTGGTAGTGCAGGCTGAAATTTTCCATTTATGGGTCATCGAGGCTCCGCAAGAAGTCGCCGAAGAATTCCCTGCCGACAAAGCCGGACTGAATGTATTGTTTGTTCCTTCCGAAAAACCTTACCACGAAAGAAAAGTAACCTTGCTGAATGGACCTCATACCGTACTGTCTCCGGTAGCCTATCTGTCGGGGGTAAATATTGTACGCGATGCCTGCCAGCATCCTATAATCGGACAATACATCCATAAAGTGATGTTTGACGAGCTGATGGAAACGTTGAACCTGCCGAAAAACGAATTGAAAAAGTTTGCAGAAGATGTATTGGAGCGCTTCAACAATCCATTTGTTGACCATGCCATAACCAGCATCATGCTGAACTCTTTCCCTAAATACCAAACCCGTGACCTTCCCGGCCTAAAAACCTACTTGAAACGTAAAGGAGAACTGCCGAAAGGTCTGGCATTGGGACTGGCTGCCATCATCACGTACTACAAAGGAGGTACCCGCGCAGACGGCACAGAAATCATCCCGAATGATGCTCCCGAAATCATGCAGTTATTGAAAGACCTTTGGGCAACGGGGGATACTCACAAAGTGGCAGAAGGCGTATTGGCAGCCAAAGACCTTATTTGGGGGGAACACGGAGACTTGAATACCGTTCCAGGATTGACAGACATGATTACCTGCTTCTTAAAATCCATCCAAGAAAAAGGTATGTCAGAAACAGTAAAAGGCATTCTTTAATTCCTATGACTTTAAACAAGCAGACCGTACAAAAACTTTTTTTGTACGGTCTGCTTTATTTATACCACATTTAATGGGAAATACACAGTTTTCGGTCTTTGTCACCCAAAATTTCATTATTAAGGAAAGTTCCCGTCAGGCTGGGAGCATCGCGTAAGGTATAAATCAACACTCCCTGCTTATTGCGCTTTACATTAATGATACAGTGACGCCGGTCCATACTCATATCCGAAGTCTCAATCGGCACATCGATAACATTCCCCACGCAACGCCGGCCTATGATATTGTCACCTTCTTGCAATGGAAGTACCTGCTTAAAACCAAACACGTTCTCAATGACCGTGATGCTGCCAAAAGCCTCTTTAAACTCCGCTTCATCCGGACGTTCTTCCTTTTGAGGGGCTTTCATCTTTGATTTGCCTAAACGAATACTGAACTGCTTCTTACACTGGTCACATACAAAGACCAGCGATTGGCCTTCGGTATACTTGGTTTCATCGAATGTCAGGTAATTCTCACATTTGGGACAACGGATACGCTTCATGATAGTTAAAAATTAAAGAATTAAAGAATTAAAAAATAAAGCAAGGGTAGATTACTTTCTACTTCTTTAATACCCAAGCGTTCTTATACGTTTCATTCTGGCGAACTCTGTTCAACGCCTGATATGCTTCTGTTTCTGTGCCACAAGACTCAATGCTGACACGCATTTTACCATCGCCAACAATTGCTTTTGCATGAGGGTAACCTTTTTCAATCAGTTGCTTTGCCATTGCTTCGGCATCCTTCTCAGTACCTACACTGGCAATGATGACATGGTATTTCTGTGCAGAGACAAGTGACGGGGCGACAGTCCCTGCTGTGGTCTTTTGAACTTCACTCTTTGTTGTTACAGATGCTGAAGAGGACACTGCTGCCGCCTGCTGCTTAGGCTGAGAAACGACCGGAGCATCCTGCGCGTTGGCTTGTCCCACTTTGACCTCTCTTACGGCAACCGGAACCACTTTTTTCTTTGCCTTCCGCCCCGTGTTTTTTTGAGCCGACGCTTTCGGAGTGTCGGCCTTCCGGCTGACAACAATCGGATTAATGGCAAGGGATTCCTTTTCTATCATCTCAAAAAGTTCATTCGGAAGTAATTGCGCATAATTTCCTTCAACCACTTCCGTATTCTCTATCGGTGTAGACAAAAAGAAAAACAAGGCAACCACTGCAATCATGGCAACTGCATTCGACAAATAGGAACGGTTGAATTTAAACTCAAACTTTCGCTTTTTGTCTTCGGGCACAACTGGAACAGAATAACGGATGGTCTTTTCCATGTACGGTTTCTTCAGTTCCGCCAGTTCCTGCATTTCAAAACTATCCAGCCCATATAAGTAAGGAGTGGTTATCTTGTGATCATAGGGAGCAAAGTCATAAGTACCATGAATGGAGTAACGCAATTCGCCAATATTGGGCAAATCCACCTTACCTTCTTCGTGGAGAGCAGTGAATATATAAGCTACTTCTTTTTCTACAATCCGCGTAGCATCAGAAAAATCGGTATCATAGACAGCCATATAGGATTGTACAAGTAAGCCGTCGTTCATCTTCAGTTGAGGGTTGAAACCGATAATACGGGTAGGGGGCAGAAAAACATTCTCTTCCAATGACACAATCGTTCTCCAATAACAATACTTCTATGTGCTGTGCTAATTCAATCATGCTACAAAAGTAGCGGAAATATCGGATATACGCTAGTTTCAGGACTTTTTTCTTATCAACAAATTATAAACATTGCACATTGAAAATGCATTAAAAAAGGTTTTTCGGCAAGAGAAGGGATTTTTACCGGAAAAAATTCTACTTTTGTACCGTTTAATTATGCTCGTCAAGAATAGAAGGACAATTGCCCTCGCAAGAGTATACAAACCTAAACACTTAACAAAAGACTATTATGCGTATTATCTTCTGTCTGATGGTTTTCTTGTTCATAGAAAAGAACACGATGCTGGCACAGCAGCTGTCCTCATTCGTAGAATATGGAGCAGCCCTGCATACCGGTGACAATACCCCTCTTTGGCAGGTCAGCAACCAGCAAGGACTCACTTCGCTTGACAATAATACTTACATACGTGGAGGAGCATCCTACAAACACCAAATTGGAAAATGGAAGTTTGAAGAAGCACTGGATTTGGTTGCAGCAGCCGGATTCAGTACTACCTCCTTCATTATACAGCAGGCTTACGTAGACATCCGCTACAAGTGGTTCGGATTCTTTGCCGGAAGCCGGGAACAGAATTCTCCATTGCTGAATCAAGAGCTGAGCAGTGGCGGCATGACCTGGTCGGGCAATGCGCGTCCCATACCACAAGTACAGATAGGCATTCCCGAGTATGTACAGTTGCTACCCCGTTTAGGCCTGAAAGGAGAAATCTCGTACGGATGGTTTACAGACAACAAATACCAGCGGGAACAAGTCGGAGAAAAATACTGGTACACCAAGAGTATCAAATACCATCATAAAGAAGGGTTCCTGCGTATCGGCATACCCAAAGGAAAATGGCAACTGGAACTCGGAATGACCCTCGACACCCAATTCGGAGGATACAAGATTGGAGGCTCCGAATCGGGAGACTTGGGCAACGGATGGAAGGATTACGTACGCGTATTTTTCCCCGGTCACGGGCGTGAGGATGGACCGGTAGGTGAACATCTGGCTTTCCAAGGCAATTTCCTGGGCAGCGAATATATCAAAATGACTTATCGTCCTAAGGAAGATTTCTCCATCAGCGCCTATCTGGACAATCATTTTGATGACTTCTCCGCCATGGCCAAGCTCAACGGTTGGGATGGCTTATGGGGTGTGGAATATAAATCCAACCATAAACAAGCCATCAACGGAATCGTTATCGAATATCTCCAAACTACCAATATGAGCGGTCCACTGCACGGTTTGCAAAATTCTGTAGTAGGTAAGACCGGAGGAGCCGACAACTACTACAACAACGGTTACTACCCAGGATGGGCACATTGGGGTATGGCGATAGCCAATCCGTTGATAGCATCGCCTATCTATAATAAGGATGGCGATATGAGTTTCAAGTACAATCGCGTTAAGGCCCTGCATCTGGGATGGAGCGGCGACATCAGCAGTGAGTGGAGATATGTGGCAAAATTGTCCCACAACAGAACTTGGGGAACTCCTCATCGTCCAATACCCGATATATTAGAAAATTTTTCTACTTTTGCATCGTTTTACTATATTCCCCGTAAATGGAAGGGCTGGTGCTTCAACGCGTCCCTTGCATTGGATATGGGAGAGATATATGGAGACAATTTTGGATTCCAACTGAAAGTACATAAAACATTTTAAGAAAATGAACTACATACAAACAGAGATTGACGGCGTATGGCTGATTGAGCCGAAAGTATTCCATGATGCCCGCGGATACTTTATGGAAGCATTTAAGGAAGAAGAGTTCCGTGCACATGTCGGAAACGTTCACTTCATCCAGGACAATGAGTCCAAATCCTCTTTCGGTGTATTACGTGGTCTTCATTACCAGAAGGGTGATTGCAGCCAGGCCAAACTGGTACGTGTCATTAAGGGAAAAGTGCTGGACGTGGCTGTCGACTTAAGAAAATCTTCTCCCACTTTCGGAAAGTATGTCAGTGTGGAGCTAAGTGAGGAGAACAAAAGACAATTCTTCATTCCGCGTGGTTTTGCCCACGGTTTTCTGGTGCTGAGCGATGAAGCTGTCTTTACATACAAGGTAGACAACGTATACGCACCACAATCCGAGGCATCCATCCGTTTTGACGACGAAACCATCGGTATTGAATGGCCCGTTGCTACGGAACAGCTTCTATTATCAGATAAAGACGGACATGCCGTATCGTTCAAGGATGCGGTCTATTATGAATAAAATATGAAAATAGCCATTGTCGGTACAGGATACGTCGGTTTGGTAACCGGAACCTGCTTTGCGGAAATCGGTGTCAACGTTATTTGCGTAGACACGAACAGTGAAAAGATAGAGTCACTGAAAAAGGGTGTTATTCCTATCTATGAAAATGGACTGGAAGAAATGGTTAGCCGGAATGTGAAAGCAGGACGCCTGCAATTCACCACGTCTCTGGAGAGTTGTCTGAATGAGGTGGAAGTGGTATTCAGTGCCGTAGGTACACCACCCGATGAGGATGGAAGTGCCGACTTGAGCTATGTGCTGGAAGTTGCCCGCACCATTGGACGCAATATGCAGAAATATGTGTTGGTGGTAACCAAAAGTACCGTTCCCGTAGGTACTGCCAGAAAAGTGCGGGCTACCATTCAAGAAGAACTTGATAAGAGAGGGATGAACATTGACTTCGATGTCGCTTCGAATCCCGAGTTTCTGAAAGAAGGTAATGCTATCAACGATTTTATGAGTCCCGACCGTGTAGTGGTGGGAGTAGAGTCCGAACGAGCCAAGAAGATAATGAGCAAGCTCTACAAACCATTCCTGCTGAACAACTTCCGTGTCATCTTTATGGACATCCCTTCTGCAGAAATGACAAAGTATGCAGCTAACTCCATGCTTGCCACCCGCATCAGCTTCATGAACGACATTGCCAATTTGTGCGAATTGGTGGGAGCGGATGTAAACATGGTGCGCAGTGGTATCGGTTCGGATACCCGTATCGGACGCAAGTTCCTCTATCCGGGGATAGGTTACGGCGGTTCATGCTTCCCTAAGGATGTAAAGGCACTGATTAAAACGGCTGAACTGAGCGGCTACAAGATGCGTGTACTCCATGCAGTAGAGGAGGTGAACGAGAAACAGAAGAGTATCTTATTCGAAAAGTTGCAGAAGCATTTCAATAATGATTTGGAGGGAAAGACCATTGCCATTTGGGGGCTGGCCTTTAAACCCGAAACAGATGACATGCGTGAAGCCCCGGCTCTGGTATTGATTGACGAGTTGCTGAAGGCCGGTTGTAAAGTACGTGCCTACGACCCGGCTGCCATGAACGAATGCCGACGCCGCATAGGAGAAAGTATTTATTATGCGACAGATATGTATGATGCTGCGCTGGATGCAGATGCACTGATGCTGGTGACCGAATGGAAAGAATTCCGCCTGCCTTCATGGGCAGTCATCAAGAAAACTATGGAGCAGCCGTTGGTATTGGACGGACGTAACATTTATGACAAGAAAGATATGGAAGAACAAGGTTTCACATATCATTGCATCGGAAAATAAAGTTGCAGAAAAAAGAAAAGAAATAAATAGGGACGTTATGACAATAAAAGGAAGTGCGATTCTCATTGTACTTGTTGTCTCATTGGCCTCATGCAGCAACAGACAAACAGGAGAGGTTTCCGTAAAGGAAGACCTCATTGCAAAACAACTGTTACAAGGCATCTGGGTGAACGATGAAACAGAAATGCCGTTGATGCGCATCGAAGGGGATACGGTATATTATGCCAACCCGCAAAGCGCTCCCGTACCTTTCAAGGTTGTTCACGATACAATCTACATATACAGCAATGAACCGGTGGCCTATAAGATAGACCGTCAAACGGAATACAGCTTCTGGTTCCACTCGCTGGCCGACGAAGTAATTAAACTGCATAAATCAGAGAATGCGGAAGATTCTTTGGTTTTCACCAGTCGAGAAGTGGAGGTCATTTCTACTACTCCGGAAGTGATAAAGAAAGACAGTATCGTAACATACAAGAATACAAGATATAGGGGATATGTATATATCAACCCCTCAAAGATGAAGGTTTTCAAGACTTCCTATTCTGAAAATGGAATCAGTGTGGACAATGTGTATTATGATAATGTAATCCACATCTGTGTATACGAAGGGAAGAAGATGCTTTATGGCCAGAACATCACTAAAAAGATGTTTGCGGATATATTCCCTGCCGAAATGCTGGACCAGGCCATTCTTGCCGATATGAATTTCATGGGTGTGGATAGTAAGGGGTACCATTATCAGGCAACCCTCGGCATACCCGAAAGTTCCGTATACAATTTGGTAAATATGATTATTGGTTTTGACAATACAATGAACATAGAAAAAGCGGAATAAATCCGCTTTTTCTATTTCTTTTCTTCACCACAATGTTTATTTCTTCTCGCCGCCATTCTGTGGACGTTTGGCTCTGGGCTTTCCACCTTTACTGTTGTTACGGCCGTTCTTGTTTCCTCCTGGCTTACGTCCGTTTCCACGGCCGCCCCGTCTTCCTCCGTCAAATGCTCTCGGCTTGTATTCGGGAGCTTCGCCCAGCTCCTCGGGAACCGGTATCTTATAGATGTCCCTATCCAGGAATTTTTCGATATTCTTAAAGTTCCCCTGCTCCTTTTCGGAAACGAAAGTGATGGCTACGCCGTCATTATTGGCACGCGCCGTACGTCCGATGCGGTGCACATAATCTTCACTGTCGTGGGGAACGTCATAGTTTATCACCAGACGGATGTCATCGATATCAATACCTCTCGCAACGATATCTGTAGCTACCAGGATATTGATACGTCCTGCCTTGAATTCGTACATCACTTCTTCGCGCTGTGCCTGCTCTAAATCGGAGTGCATTTCACCAACGTTCAGTTTCATCTGCTTCAAGGCTTTGGTCACTTCCTTCACTTTCAGTTTGGAAGAAGCAAAGATGATGACGCGTTCCGGCGTCTCCTCTGCAAAGAGGCTACGGATGATGCCCAGCTTCTGATTCTCGTAGCAGACATAGGCTGCCTGCACAATCTTTTCCGCTGGTTTGGAAACCGCCAACTTCACTTCGGCGGGATTGTTCAGAATGTTGCCAGCCAACTGTTGTATCTTGGCAGGCATGGTAGCAGAGAACATAATGGTCTGCCGCTCTTTAGGGAGAAACTTGACAATCTGCATAATGTCATCATAGAATCCCATATCCAGCATCCGGTCTGCTTCATCCAAAATAAAATAAGAGACACGCGAAAGGTCTACATAGCCAAGACTGAGGTGGGCTATCAGACGTCCCGGAGTGGCAATGACAACATCTGCACCCAATGTCAAACCTCTTTTCTGCTGTTCGAACAGAACTCCGTCATTACCGCCATACACTGCCACACTGGAAACCGGCATGAAGTAGGAGAAGCCCTCCATCTGCTGGTCTATCTGTTGTGCCAACTCACGGGTAGGAGCCATGACAATGCAATTGATAGCATCGGCAGGGTGTCCACCTTCTGAAAGCTTGTTCAATATAGGCAACAAATATGCAGCTGTTTTTCCCGTTCCGGTTTGTGCCACCGCTATTAAATCTCGGCCTTCAAGTATAACGGGAATTGATTGTTCTTGTATGGGGGTGCACTCTTCAAAGCGCATGGCATCCAGTGCCTCCAGCACATTGCCATTCAAATGTAGTTCTGAAAACTTCATGTATTTCTTTTAAATTTGAGCACAAAGATAGGACTTTTTTTTGAATGTACTAATGAATTAATGGATATCAATGTATGAATCCTTGAAACCTAAGAAGTAAAGTACCCCGTCCAAACCAATGGTGTTGATGGATTGCTTGGCATTGGCAACTACTTTGGGCTTTGCATGGAAAGCGATTCCAAGGCCGGCAATTCCCAGCATGGGCAGGTCGTTGGCACCGTCGCCCACAGCAATAGTCTGCGCAATATCCACTTTCTCCACCTGAGCTATCAAACGCAGCAACTCCGCCTTACGCTTACCGTCGACTACATCACCGAGATAGCGGCCGGTCAGTTTGCCATCCTCTATTTCCAGCTCGTTGGCATACACATAGTCTATACCGTACTTCTTCTGGAGGTACTGCCCGAAGTAGGTAAACCCTCCCGAAAGAATAGCTATCTTGTAACCGTATTTCTTCAAAACATACATCAGGCGATCCACACCTTCCGTAATGGGAAGATTCTCTGCAATCTCCTGCATCACGGACTCATCCAATCCTTTCAACAAAGCCACTCGTTCGCGAAAGCTCTCGATGAAATCTATCTCACCACGCATGGCACGTTCGGTAATGGCCTTCACCTGGTCGCCCACACCCGCACGTATGGCCAATTCATCAATTACTTCCGTTTCAATCAGCGTAGAGTCCATATCGAAGCAAATGAGGCGGCGCATCCGGCGGTACATATTGTCCAACTGGAAAGAGAAATCCATTTCCAGTTCGGTTGCCAGTTTCATTAACTGTTCTTGCATGGCAATACGGTCTTTCGGAGTGCCACGAACGGAAAATTCGATGCAGGCGCGTGTACGCGATTCGCATTCGTCCAGCGGGATACGTCCTGTAAGGCGCTTGATGGCATCGATATTCATGCCTTGCTCTGCAAGAATACGGGTAACGGCAGATATTTGACGGGCAGACAACTTACGCCCCAATAAAGTAAGAATATAGCGGTTCTTTCCCTGCATATTCACCCAATCCTCGTACTCTTTGGTAGTAATGGGGTAGAAACGGACAGTCACTCCCAGGGAGGAAGCCTTGAAAAGCAGTTCCTTCATAATGAACCCCGAGTGTTGTTCTTCCGTCTTGCACAAAATGCCCAACGAAAGAGTATTGTGAATATCTGCCTGGCCAATATCCAGAATGGTAGCATCATATTTCGCCAGAATTTCCGTCACGGAAGCTGTCAGTCCCGGACGGTCTTCACCCGTAATACGTATCAGGATGAGTTCAGTGTTCAATGGTTGCATAAGTCATCTTTTTGATAGAATAATAGGCTACAAAAGTAAGGAAAATTCCCACTATTTATGCTAAATAACATAAAAATATGCCTCTAAAAAGTGAGAAAAATGCTTGTTTATTTGGAAGTTTGTTTAGGAATTACTTACCTTTGCACCCGATTTCACAATTAAAAGCTTTGATTATCAGTGTATTTATCACTATTCAAGGCTTTGACAAGACGATGTTCCGGGAAGAAATCACTGTTGAAGGACAGTCCCGGATAGTATTAACCAAAACCGTGCCGCATGAAATATGCAAAATGGATTTTTGTTGTATTACTAATAAGTTCCTTGACTTCTTTTGTAGAAAAAGACAAACCTACCGGAGGTTTGAATGTGGGTGACATGGCCCCGGATTTCAAAATCCAAACCATGTCGGCAGAGCAATCCCAAACCGAACTTTCAGACTTGAAAGGAAAGTATGTATTGCTCAGTTTTTGGGCAAGTTACGACGCGCAGTCCCGGATGCAAAACGCAAGTTTGAGCAATGCGCTTCGCTCTACTGCCCGCAACAATGTGAAGATGGTTTCAGTTTCATTCGATGAGTATCAGTCAATCTTTGAAGAAACCATCCGTAAGGACCAAATAGTTACGCCCACTTGTTTCGTGGAAACTAAAGGCGAATATTCCGGCCTCTTTAAGAAATATCGCTTAGGCCGCGGATTCACTAACTATTTACTAGATGATAATGGTGTAATTATTGCCAAAAACATCTCTGCTGCAGAACTTTCCGCTTACTTGAATTAAGCTTGCTGATGCCCGGTGCATACAACAGCAACTTAAAAAACCTGTAAGACGAAAGTGAGGGTGTTCCCTAGAAACCGACGTCTCTTTCCGGCAAAAAAGGGAACAGAACAAAAGAGGAAAATGAATACAACAAAAAGCCCCTCCCGCACTTGTACAACGCAAGAGTGGGAGGGGCTTCTTATTTTAATGGGCTTCCAGAGACAAACATCCTAAACCTCTGCTTTAGTACGCCAAACCTCAACTTGAGCAAGCTGAAGTAGAGGTTTAGAATGCTTATTTCGGCGCTTTCCTATATAGATAGAATGCAATGAAGGCATACATTATATTCGGTATCCACACAGCGATGACCGGAGGCATGTTGCCGTTCACGGCAAATGTGGAAGCAATGGTCTGAAACAGAATATAAGAGAAACTCAATGCCAAGCCTATACCTAAATGCAATCCCATTCCACCTTTCGTTTTCTTGGAAGACAAAGACACTCCAATCAGCGTCAGGATAAAGGAGGCAAACGACATGGCAATGCGTTTGTGGTACTCTATCTCAAATTCCTTAATGTTGGCAAAGCCGCGTTGCCGCTGCCTGTTGATGTACTCGCTCAGCTGAGGGCTGGTCAACATCTCCTGCTGGTTCTTCATAATCAGGAAGTCGGCAGGCTCCATAAAAAGGGTAGTGTCTATGCGGTCACCCTTCGTGATACTCTCTTTCATGCCATCCATCTGGCGAATCATATAATCCTTGATTTTCCACTTATGCACGGCCGTCGTGTCGTAGGTAATGGAACGGGCTGTAAGGTGGGAGACCAGTTGCTTGTCATTGAACTTGTCCAAAGAAAAGCGATAACCGGTCTTGCTGTAGTCTTCAAAACGTTCGATATAGGCAATTACCCCCGAATCCACTTCCAGCTGGATGTTCCGTGCCGTATTCGCCTTACGGGGTTTGTAGTACTTGTCCTCAAAATTGATACGTGTCACACTGCCTTTGGGAATGACATAAGACCCGAGGCAGAACGTCACTACCGCAATGATTGCCGCAGATACCATATAAGGGCGCAACATACGCTTGAAACTCATTCCCGTAGAGAACATGGCAATAATCTCCGAGTTCTCCGCCAGTTTGGAAGTAAAGAAGATTACGGCGATAAATACAAACAGCGGACTGAACAGATTGGCAAAGTAGGGGATGAAGTTCAGATAATAATCAAAGACAATAGCATTCCACGGCGCTTCATGAGACATGAAGCGGTCCATCTTCTCGTTGAAGTCGAACACCACCGCAATGGAGATAATCAATGCGATGGCAAAGACATATGTACCCAGGAACTTCTTAATAATGTACCAGTCCAGCCGCTTCAGGAATTTACCTCTCGGCAGCTTTATATTCTTCCATATCCTCCAGTTCATTTTTCTCATAATCTTGTCGATACGCGTTTCACCATCATCGGTTTCCAGGTAGCAAAGTCGCCTGCAATGATATGCTTACGTGCCTCGCCTGCCAGCCACAGATAGAAAGCCAAGTTGTGGATAGATGCTATCTGCATGGCAAGCAGCTCTTGTGCATGGAACAGATGGCGCAAGTATGCCTTGCTGTACATGGTATCTACGTAGGAGGCACCGTCTGCTTCAATGGGAGAGAAATCCATTTCCCATTTTTTGTTGCGCATGTTCATGATGCCGTCCTTGGTAAACAACATGCCGTTGCGTCCGTTGCGGGTAGGCATCACACAGTCGAACATATCGACACCGCGTTCAATGCCTTCCAGGATGTTTACCGGGGTCCCGACTCCCATCAGATAGCGAGGCTTGTCTTTGGGAAGAATACCATTCACCAGCTCAATCATCTCGTACATCTTGTCTACAGGCTCGCCCACAGCCAGACCGCCAATGGCATTACCGTCAGCACCTTTAGAGGCGACAAACTCTGCCGACTGCTCGCGGAGGTCGCGATAGACGCAACCCTGCACAATGGGGAATAAGGATTGCTGATAACCGTACTTCGGTTCCGTTTCATTGAAACGCTTGATACAGCGGTCCAGCCAGCGATGTGTCAATCCCAGTGATTTTTTGGCATATTCGTAGTCCGAATCCCCCGGAGGACATTCATCAAAGGCCATCATGATGTCTGCACCGATAGTCCGTTCTATATCCATCACCTTCTCCGGCGTAAAGATATGCTTGCTACCATCGATGTGCGAACGGAATTCCGCACCTTCTTCGCGCAACTTGCGGATACCGGACAACGAAAATACCTGGAAGCCGCCACTATCTGTCAGCATAGGACGGTCAAAGCCGTTGAACTTATGCAGTCCACCGGCTTTTTCTATCACTTCCAGTCCCGGACGCAGATAAAGATGATAGGTATTACCCAATATAATCTGCGCCTTTATATCCTCTTTCAGCTCAGGCAGATGCACGCCTTTCACTGTTCCCACTGTACCTACCGGCATAAAGATAGGTGTCTCAATCTGCCCGTGGTCAGTAGTAATCAGTCCGGCACGTGCATTGGTCTTGCTGTCTGTATATTGTAACTCGAATGTCATTCCTCTTTCTTTTCGGTCTTTTCTTTCTTTACGGACAAGTCGATGGCATCGGCTACTTTTTCATCAGTCAGCGCAATGGCAAACACTTCCTTAATATCTTTCACATAGTGGAAAGTCAGTCCTTTCAGATATATATCCTGTATCTCTTCTATATTCTTGCGGTTCTCGTCGCTCAAGATAATCTCCTTGATACCGGCACGCTTGGCAGCCAGTATCTTCTCCTTGATGCCTCCTACTGGAAGTACCTTACCGCGAAGTGTTATCTCTCCCGTCATGGCAAGATTGGCCTTCACCTTTTTCTGGGTGAGGGCAGAAGCGAGGGAGGTAGCCATCGTGATACCGGCAGACGGACCGTCTTTCGGAATGGCACCTTCGGGCACATGGACGTGGATGTTCCAGTTATCAAAAATCTCTTCGTCAAGATTCAGCAGGGAGGCATGCGCCTTGATGTATTCCAATGCCAGCATGGCCGACTCTTTCATTACATCACCCAAATTACCGGTCAATGTCAAACGTCCGCCCTTGCCACGGCTCAGGCTGGTTTCCACGAAAAGTATTTCACCACCTACGGCAGTCCACGCCAGACCGGTCACCACCCCTGCATACTCATTACCCTGATACTTGTCCCGGGTATATTCGGGTGCACCCAGGAATTCATACAAGTCTCCCGGTTTTATTTCGGTCTTCGCAAAATAACCGTCCGTAGCATATTGGCGTGCAGATTTACGGAGTATCTTTCCGATTTTCTTTTCCAGTTCGCGCACGCCGCTCTCACGGGTATAATTCTCTATAATGGCTTCCAGTGTGTTCTTCGGAATCTTGATATCATTCTTTTTCATACCGTTTGCCTCCAATTCCTTCGGAACCAGATGGCGGCGGGCAATCTCAATCTTTTCTTCCGTGATATAGCCGCTTACCTCAATCAGCTCCATACGGTCCAGCAACGGTCCGGGGATGGTATTCAGATTATTGGCAGTAGCGATGAACATCACTTTGGACAAATCATAGTCCACATCCAGAAAGTTATCATGGAATGTAGTATTCTGTTCCGGGTCGAGCACTTCGAGGAGGGCAGAGGAGGGGTCTCCTTGGCGGTCGGCACTCACCTTGTCTATTTCATCCAGAATAAATACCGGATTGGAGGAGCCTGCCTTTATCAGATTCTTGATAATCCGTCCCGGCATGGCACCGATATAGGTTTTACGATGACCGCGAATCTCAGCTTCATCATGCACGCCTCCCAGCGACATACGGATATACTTACGCTTCAAGGCGGCAGCAATGGAACGCCCCAAAGAGGTTTTTCCCACACCCGGAGGGCCATACAGGCAGATGATGGGTGATTTCATATCGCCTTTCAGCTTTAATACAGCAAGATGTTCCAGAATGCGTTCCTTCACCTTCTCCAAACCATAATGGTCTTTGTTCAGTGTCTTTTCTGCATTGACAAGGCTCAGATTATCCGTCGTATAAATGCCCCACGGCAAACTAAGCATCGTCTGCAGATAGTTCAGCTGCACGCTATAGTCGGGAGACTGGGGATGGGTACGTTCCAACTTATCCACCTCTTTCAGGAACGTAGCCTTCACCTCATCATTCCATTTGATGGTCTCCGCCTTCTTACGCATCTCCTCTATTTCCTGCTCTTGACCGCCGCCACCCAGCTCATCCTGAATGGTTTTAATCTGCTGCTGCAGGAAATACTCACGCTGCTGCTGGTCTATATCCTCACGTGCACGCATCTGGATAGACTCTTTGATTTCGGCAAGCTGCACTTCACGATTCAGAATCTCAAGCAGGCGGTAGGTACGCGCCCGCAAAGAGTCGATACGGAGCAGTTCTATCTTTTCGTCTTTCTTGAGTGGCAGGTTCGTACAGATAAAGTCTACCAAAAACATTGGATTGGTAATGTTCTTGATGGCAAATGCCGAATCCTGCGGAAACATATCGGATGACTTGATGTAGCGTACTGTCAAGTCTTTACACGCCTCTACCAATGCATGGAATTCCTTGTCATTCTTCTCCGGAAGTTCTTCATTCAGCGTAGCTATCCGTCCCTTCAGATAAGGAGTCGTATCCGTAATCTCCTTCAGTTCCATACGTTTGGAGCCTTGCAGAATGACTGTAGTCGTCTGGTCTGGCATTTCAAGCACACGTACTATCTTGGCAACTGTACCGATGGTATGTAAATCCTCAAACAGAGGTGTCTCTGTTTCAGCCACCTTTTGGCATACAACAGCTATATAAGAATTTTTCTTTTCTGCTTCACGCACCAATTTGAGGGAAGATTTTCTTCCTACAGATACCGGCATAAACACCCCAGGGAACAATACCATATTTCGGAGAGGCAATATCGGTAAAACCTCTTCTACCTCAATGTCCATCAATTGTTCTTCATTCCCCTCAAAATCAGCAATTACAGAGAAAGCGTTTCCGCTTCTATCTTCGACATCACTCAGGTAATTTCTTTTCTTCATTTCTTTCTTTTTAGTTTATGTCATATTGGCAGGCCAATAAAGCGCCTGCAAAGTTAAGCTATTTCTTCATAAATAAACGTTCTTCACCCTTTAAAAAGACAAAAACAGTGCCAATTTTATGACAAATATGCAGGCTTTGATTATTTTTGAGCCCAATTAAAGAAGATAAACATGCCAAAATCATCTTTTAAGTTTAAACAATTTACCATATTTCATGATAAATGCGCCATGAAGGTCGGCACAGATGGTGTACTACTTGGGGCATGGGCCCCGGCAGACAAAGCAAAGCGTATACTGGACGTTGGAACCGGTACCGGATTAATAGCCTTACAGTTAGCGCAAAGGAATCCGCATGCCCGGATTACTGCAATCGAGATAGATGCGGCTGCAGCCGGACAAGCCACAGAAAATGTATCTCACTCTCCATGGGCCGATAGAGTAGAGGTCATATGTCATGATTTCCGAGATTATCAGCCGGAAAACAGATTTGACCTCATCGTTTCCAATCCTCCCTATTTTATAGATGCGTTGAAATGTCCTGACGAACAAAGGTGCACAGCACGGCATGCGGGCAATTTGAATTACGATTTACTGTTTCATCGTTCGGCATCTTTGCTTGAAGAGCAAGGAGTCGTAAGCATCATTATTCCAGCGGAAGCTGAAAAAACGGTTGTGGATACAGCTTGGAACCATAAGTTGTTTCCATTGCATCGTGTGCAAGTCTTCACCAAGCCCGGAAAACCGTGCAGACGGGTATTGCTGAACTTTGGTTTTGAAGCAAAAGAGTGTAGAGAAGAGAAACTCTGTATTGAGGTGAATCACAATGAGTTTACCCCTGAATATGTAGCTTTAACGAAAGATTTCTATCTGAAAATGTAATTTTAATTGCATAAAACTTGCCTAAATGTTTGGTTGGTATCAGAATTGTTTTTACCTTTGCACTCGCTTTTCAGAAGTAAAGTATTCGGGGTGTAGCGCAGTCCGGTTAGCGCACCTGCTTTGGGAGCAGGGGGTCGTGGGTTCGAATCCCGCTACCCCGACAAAAAGAAAATGCAATCAACTAATTTATAGTTGGTTGCATTTTTCTTTCTCTGTATTTTTCTCTGCATTCTTAGAATAACACCATACCATACTTCATAATAGGATGTAATAGGAATAGTTCGGATTAGTAATAAATTCCATATTTGCACAAATCAATTTACGCATACTGTCTAAATGAACATATTCTTAATTAATCAACTATAATACAGAAAGTTAAACAATATACTAAAAAAATCATAATTACGCACTTATCTTACGCACCTAAATTTACGCACTTTTTTGCGCACCTAAATTTGCGCAAGGACAATAAAAAGAGTAACCTCGAAAAACGAGATTACTCCCTCAAAAAGATAATGAATAAATGAAGTATCGCCATACTTCTTAATGTTTAAAGAATCATATATATAACTTTGAATAAGTAAATCTTACTCATATCATATACCAATAAATATCTCGTTCTTTTTTATATCACGTATGTACCGTTCAGAATAACACATTGGTGGGGGATTGAGATAATAACCCCTACATACGTGAGGCAAACCATTTTCCTTTAAGCAATCTTCAAAGAAAGCATCAATCAAAGAAATTACGGAAGTACATGAAGAATTTTCACAGATAGATACTTGTTGCCTATATTTAGGCGAAATTTCATCGGCAAACAATCTTAAAGCTGTAAAATCACATGGTTCTTTAGCCTTGTTTAAATTAGCGACAACAAAGGCAGACAAATAATATACGCTTCCATTACCATTCACGCAACATCCGAATATTGGGCAATAGCGAAAATCATTTTTTATAATATCCGCTTGAAGTTTTTTTATTAACTCCTTCTGCATACAATTACTTTCACGAATTCCTATCAGCACAAATCCATGTTGTAAACAGTTCCATAGATTCTTAACTGTCATTTCGTCAAGTAAAACCAACGGTTGTTTATTATTAGTGGAAATCCCACATATTTCTTCTATAAAGTTCATACTAATTTATAGTTATATCTTTTGATAACCCCCAAATGCTATCCTTACTTATTATGCTATAAGTAACCAACTCCTGATTATCTTCCAAGCTAATGCGTTCTTTCACTGAATTTATATCATTTTCAGGTATAATGTATTCAGGTATTTCAGGTGTATTTTCCTCTTCGCTACAAGCCGTAAAAAGCGTTGCAAATAATGCAGTCAATAAAAGTATCTTCTTCATAATAATATTCTATCTTTTAGTATTTACTCTATATGGTTTCAAATTAAATTCTTCCGCTTCCACTGAAATCTTATATTCCATCTTGGGATTCAGGTTCACAATGTTGTTTCCCGTATTCAGTTCTATGTCACTGACCTTTCTTCCGTCTTGGAAACATGAAACAATTCCCGTTTCCGTTGCATTATCCTTTATATTGATGATTAACTTTCCCTTATCCAAACGAATGTCAATGGGATTGGGTGACACATAACCAAAGTATGTCAGGTTCTTGGATAACCCCCACTGTTTGTCATACTTATAATTCAAATAATATTTCTTGCTTGGTGCGACAATCTTTGCATCCTTAAACTTCATGCCAAATGAATTTTCCGCAATCTTTGGTTGCGTTGCAGAGGTTACAATGATGCTGTCAAGATTGGTATTTATTGCTCTGTCCTTGATGATGTCAGAATTGAAAGCATTCTCGCCAATGGATTCAAGATTTTCAGGAAGATAAATTCTTGTTGATATGGTATTGACAAACGCATTATCCTTAATCGTTTTAAGGTTCTTCAAGTTGGAGAGGTAGATATAACCATCAAATAAGTCGTTCCAAAAACGTTTTGCGTTTGGTTTATCAGGATTTCCGCTACCATTGTGAAACGAATCATCCCATTGTTCTTCTGAATCCAAGTAAAGGTCAATGATGTTCGCAAGAGCATACTCACCAATTGAAGTTATATTCTTCGGTAAGATGATTGTCTTATATTGAGGTTTCTTGTTTAATTTCTTGTTGTTATAACTTTTATCAAAGGCATAAGGTGGCAGCTCACCATCAGGATATTCATGATAGCCGTTTAGAGTACCATTTTCGCCCTTATAACCACGAATTTCAATATCACCACACATTCTAACTTCATACAAGTTTGGAAGGCTGTCACGCATGAATTTGAAGTCCTCTGCTGTCAGGTATGTATGATGCCAAGTACCATCTTCGGGATTCTGTTTATCTTGTATTATAATGTCAGTAATACTTCTCTTCCAAAGTTCATAATCAGGTTCAAGTCCTACCTTATAAAATATTTCATATCGGTTGGGATTCCAAAATTCTTTTAGTCTTTGAATGAAAGGTTTATGCGGATATTCTTCACCCATGAAAATTAATGTAGTTCCAAAATAATGAAAATCACCAAGGTCAAATTCTTCATCCCCTTTTGTATTCGGATTTAGCCCTCTTGTGCTGACATTATCAATCTTGTACGTTTCAATCTTCATGGACGAAGTTTGTGCATTTATCAATGGAAGCACAAGCATTCCAAAGAGCAATGTAAAAAGCAGTTTCTTAATCATATAATATTAATTTAAAAGTTATATATTATTTATACTGTCTATATTATCTATTGTTGTGGGTACATTTTGTACTACATCTTGTATTACATTTTGTCAATACACATATTCAATCAAGTAATATCCTTTGGAGTAAGAGCTATTCTTCTTATTGATTTTCTTCAATAGATTACCTTCATAAATGTAATCGAAAGTATCATCTTTCATATCCTGATATGAAATAAGATTATTTGGCTTATTGCCACACCATTCAGTTGCAAACAGTATATGTTCATTATAAGGGGAATTATAATGCTTTATCAATGATGATAAATTAATGTTGGTATTATTGGCTTTATTACCATAATGAATATCAAAAGTCTGTGTAATATTATCGTCATTGGTATAATGGTACTTAATCATATTGCCATTTTCCCAAGTATATTCCTCGTAGTTATGGATTTTATACCGATTACCACCTTTTTCCTCAGATATAAGGTCAATACTCTTCAACACCCCACTATCATAATATGTAAGTGTACCAACAGTTGTAACACGTTCCCCATTTAATCCATAGATATACAACCTTGTCATATATCCTTGTTTGTTAAAAGTAAATTCACATTTGGAGTTGAGGACTTGCTTACCATTCACATAAGAAATGAATTGATACCGATTATTGATGATGGTAAATGTTTCCACAGCTTTATATTTGAAATTCTGATAATACTCTTTCCGTACTTCAATCAGGTTTCCATCATCATCATACTTGAAATGATACCACTTATCCCCTTTGTTGCCAACCTCTTTTTGAGTAAAAGCATTAACCCAATGTATGCTTTTCACCAAATATTCACCTCTGCTATTTGTTTTTTGGGCGAATACACATATATTAATACTTATTAAAACGAGTGTAGTTAAAATATTTTTCATGCCTTATCTTTTTAAATGTTCATTAATGATTATCGTTCATCACCTCACTTGAAATTAGTTTTAATCTGATTTCTAATGAATTACCTTCCATTTTCCCATATCCATTTAAATGCTTAGGAGAAGAAAAAGAAAGTTCAAAGACAATTTTCTCATTTTGGTTTTCGCCAACCAACTGTAATGATTTATCGGATATTAACTGTCCCGTCAAATCTAACACCGTACCATACTTTACATTTTGGTATTCACCATTTATCATGCCATTTGACAAAACTCCAAAATCCACCTTTATGGGAAAACCTTTCATATCACCCTCATAACGGTAAAAATATCCTTCTATTAATCCTGCATTTTCGCTTCTTCGCTCTATTGAGGGATTTTCTTCGTCATCAACAAGTCGTTTAGTTCCACCCAAATCCACCAACTTATCACCATCATATTTAAAAATATGGCTATCTTTTATAGCAGTTCTTTGCCCATCATTTACCCTTTTCATATATTCGATACGATGTGCATGTATTTCTTCATTGTTTATGTTATCGACAAAGAACATAGCGTATAATTTTGTAGCAGCAGCAAGTTTACAATGCTCGCCATCATTCACGAAACAAAAAATATATGATTTGTTTTCCGTTTTGTTATTAGCTATCTCCTCCGAACTTGGAGTAACATACGCATTCACCACTGCATCATTTATACCATCACCATTCAAATCACTTATAAAAACCTTATATCCTTCGCTGCATTCTTCCAATGGAATAAGCTCCCTATCCCCTTTATAATGTTGCCAATGACGTAAAAAACATTCTCTTACATGTGCTTCTGTTAATTCTAATTTTGACTTGACTGTATTATCAGGTTCTTCCGAAAGTGGTATAGCTTCACTTTCTGCTTTCTCTTTTTGTTTTTGTATCAATTCGTTGAAATGGCGATTAAATTCATCCGTATTTTCTCGACTCCTGCGGTTTATAAAATACACTTGTATGCCTACAAAAAGCACTAAAAAAATAAAACAAAAAAGATAAACCCTTCTTTTATCACCTTTGGAAGCTTTTATTGTAACTACTTCACCACCTTCTACTATATATTCTGCTTCTGTGAAAAATCCAATAACAGCATCATATTTAAGTTCAAGCCGACTATTTTTAGCAGGATTAACATCCAATGTAAAATTAACCTTTCGTAATTTTCCAAAAGTCGACAATTCTATTACAACGGGAGTTGTTTTCAAAAGAATCTTTGTTGATAAACCATCTTTAAAATTACCACCATGATTAATTTCTTCTCCGTTTATTTTCAGTTTTATAGTTCCTTTTACTCTAAAAGTAGAACTCCCTTCATAATAAATTTCCATGAAATGTATTGAAGCGGGACACCCGCATTTCGGACATCGTTGGGCTGCATCAGACATCATGTGTCCGCATTCTTCACATTTAATTAAAGCCATAAATCACCGTTTTAATTTTCTATTGATTTCTTCCAATTCTCTTGTTTGTTTCCTCTTCTCTTGAAGTATTCTATAACCATTCGGGTCTTCACGCATCATTCTTGCATCTTCCATTTCCTCCACCTTATCAAATTCATATCGGATTAGTATTACAATAAAAAATATCACTCCTGCCACTATACCCCAAAGCAAAGAGTGGTCATGACATATCCACCATCCAAAATCAAATGAAGCGGTGAGCATGGTTATTAACATTTTACCACTTCCCAAAAGAAAACCTATATTGATTGACGCAATAATTCTTCCTGATAAAGACCAATTTAAGCCCTCTTCTCCTGACGCATCATAACTTAAATTATTTATCCAAGTCAACAAGCAAAAAGCTATAATTGAAACTACGATAATGCCAATAACACTTCCTGAAATATGAAAAGAAGATTTTTCTTTAGCTTCATTACCGCTAATCTCGGTAGCTTTTGTTTTTGTAGGCAGAACTTCTTGTTTCTTTTTGATAGGATAACCACATTCAGGACATTCATAAACATTTTCTTCCACCATTGTAGAACATTCAGGACAAGGTTTCATAACTTTCTTAGGGGGTATTGGCGTACCACAATGTATGCAAGTTCCCGATTTATCGGAAATTTGCGCACCACAATTGGAACAATCAATAAGTGCCATACGAAATAGAAATATTCCCACAGACTCAAAAGGGAGGGTTACAAAAAAAGGAAGTGGAGTCTGTTTTGTTTATCTCATCAAGAGGCTCTCGACTGCCCGTACAGAAGATAAATAAACAGCTCCACCCTTGACGATTATATGTTATGGTACATATATAACACGCCAAAGGGAGAACGTTTTTCTATTCCTACTGTACAATGAATTGTCGAGATTCCTTGATTCAGAATAAAGCCAAACGCTTCCTTATATACTATGTCTGCCATTGCAAATCAACGGCAATGCAAAGATATACATTAAAAGCGAATTTGACAACGTTCTGTGAGCTGTTTATAAGGCAAATATATACTAAAAGGTCAAACAATCATAGGTTTGGAGTAATTCTTCTGTACGAAGCCCCAAATATCGTTTGGTAATGGCTACGGAACTATGGTTGAATAATTCCATCAACTTTATTAGAGCGAGTTCCGCACTATCACCATTCATATTATAAACTTGACGACCAAAAGTTTTGCGCAAGCTGTGACAACTGAAATTTTTAATTGACAAGCCATATTTTACTTTTATCTCTTTCAGAATTACATTGATGCGTTGCACTGTGAATATAGTGCCCTTTTGACTGATAAGTATGGGAGCATCCACGCCAATAGGCTGAATTTGCCGATAACAGTCCGATATGTGTCTTTTCAATTGCGAATTAATCCGTATGGTTCTACTTTTTCCCGTTTTCTTCTCAATAATACAAAATTCATCCACATGCAAAATCTGCTTCCAACGTAAAGCCAATATATCGGAAACTCTTAGTCCCCAAAAACAACCGATTGAAACAAACAAAGACATTTGAAACTTGCCATCCCTATATAGGGTGCGAATTAAATTCATTGCTTCTTTCCACTCCAAATAATCACTTGTTGTCTGACTATATTTCAAGCTCATAAATGTTCAATTTTGTTAGTTATTAAATAAAAGTGAATATCATATCAATATCTCAAAATAGCAAAATTATTTAAGTTGTTGATATTCAATATAATATTCACTTTGTGCATTAGTGAATATTAAAACACAGCTATCAAATTTTCCCATCGAAAGGAACGCCATGCGCATTTTTCCAAATCAAAATATGCAGTAGTAGCATAACTTTCACGACTTTCCCCCCAACCACAAATTTTGTCTTTAATGAAATCGGAGTTAGTTGTACCAAACGCCACACGAACCTCACCATTATTTTTCAAATAAGCAAATTTTACGATTTTACCACTCTTCAACTTCTCTTTCAACTGTTCAATCAAAATAGCCTTGGAAATCCCATCAATTTTGCGTGCATTAGTACGGATAGTAATAACTTTAGCTCTAATCGCAGTATTTGAACTCAAAATAATTGCTTGCATATCTTTATAGTTTATTAGTTAATATTCTATTTAATCAATCACCGCAATAGAAATTGCAGCCTCTTCCATATCCCATTGCATAAGAAAGAGTTTCTGAATCAATTCCTTTATACCAATTCTCATTTGTCTTGGCTTCTTTTCTTTCGTTGTGAGCTTTCCAACTTGCGGCAATCATTGCATCAAGCCTTGCAGCCTTTTCTTCTCGTGTCTTAACAGCATTCCGCTCCCAACTCCAAGCTGCTCTTAGGCACTCTGCCCACGTGCGCCCTTTGCGTTGAAAATCGTTGCTGTAAATTCTGTGAGCGTCTTTCATCACTTGTTTTTTATCGTATCGTTTCATATTATTGTAGTGTTATTGATTTCTTATTGCATTGCAAATGTAGTGCTTTTAATATACATACACAAATAAAATCGTATATTTTTAGAACTACATTAACTTATTTTATGTATATCTATCAATATACATATTAAAAAGAAACGTATATTTGTATTTATAATAAAAATGAATATTTATGGTACTACGAATTAAAGAGATTATCAAAGAAAAAGGTATGACCGTTCAAACATTAGCGGATAAAATGGGGATTAACAGAGTAGGACTATCCAATCATATAAATGGAAATCCATCAGTTGCAGTATTGGAAAAGATTGCTGCTGCATTGGAAGTGTCGATACAAGAATTGTTTGAAAAAGAAAAGAATGAAAATGTCAACGGATATATTGAGATTGGGAATGAAATCTTTAAAGTCACTTCCCTTCAAGACATGGAAAATCTGCTTACTCGTTACAAACAGCCTGCAAAATGAAAAAAATCATATAGCCAACTGTTTCATGTCTATGTATAATGGTGTGAAATTTGATTTATATAATTGATATTCAATGGTATAATGCGTGTAATTGAATTTGTATGCTTATTACCATACTTGCTTAAAAGATGAATAAAAATGCAATAAATAAACAAAAATATGGGAAAGTTACCAATGAAGCAACTTATATATACTTTCAAGGATATAAGTATTGATGCAATAATTGAGAAACATATAGAGTTGTTGAAGAACCGAAATCAACCTCAACGAACTATTACTAACTTCAATGAGGTCACTTGTGACAGTAGTTTTATCGCCAAAATCGAAACTGTCGAGGGAGCAAACAAATCATTGCCAAGAAAGCAAATATTATATAAGAAATATGCGTTCCTTATCCATCGGCTTATTCAACGGTGTAAATCCAATAAAGAAGTAAACTTCACCCGCTTTAATTCCAAAATATTGCAAACTGTATTAGGACATGTTTATATTGACATGTTGAACACATTGGAGGTGTTGAGTATTATAAAAGTATCAAGTAGTTATATACCATCTATTCAGGCTCGTTTAATAGAACTTAATCCTAATTTACTCACTGTATCGGAAATGAAATATTCATCTTATATTGAAGAATATTCCGACAAGATGCAACAAGAATTGAAAAAATATGAGCAGATACAAATTCAGAAGATAAAATCTGAAATGGGGGATAGCTTATATGATAATTTTACAAAATCGTTGAGAATGCTCAAATTAGTACATAGAGACGAAGCGGAAGATTATAAGGATAGGCATCATTTTATAAGTTTGAAATCAAAAGAATATTTTACTTATATTCTAAATGAATATAGCAAAGAAAACTTTAATATATTATCTGTTGATAAGAACTTACGTACCTACTCCATACTGACCCAATCACCAAGAATATTTAAAAATTTTCTTAATATAAAATTTTCTATAGATATTCATAATAGTCACCCTTTGTTATTTAACAAACTAATAATAGAAAGATATAATATAAATGATAATATCTTACATATATTATATAATAATCTTTCTAATATAGACAACTCTTACTATTCTGTTAGCAAACAACTCCGTAAATTGTTGGTAAACAATGGAATAGAAAAAGGGAAAATTGCAAATATTCCTAATGATATTTTGGAATACATTTATAAAACTTCAAAAGGGGACTTTGCCAAAGTGTTTAAAAGGAAATATCCGAGTGTTTATAAATTGGTGAAGGAAAGTAAAAGAGAAGACCGTACTTTCTTGGCTAATCAAATGATGCGAATTGAAAGTGATATATTCAGGAGTATATTAACCAAACTGTACGCCAAACGATTTAAAGTGCTGACAATACATGATGCAGTTGTAGTTTTAGATACGAAAGCTAACGACCAATGTACTCCCGAACTTATGCACTCAATTATCGAAAAAGAATACCTGCGGATTGGTCTGTTTCCCAATACATCAGTTGATTACTATTCATTGGAGAATGTAGCAAGGGAACTGCGACAAGAGGAACAAGACATGAAAGAAATAAACGAATTGATAGATACCTTTAAAGCAATAGCCAAGGATGAATCCCATTCAAGGTGTCAAACTTGCAGAGATATACTAAAAGAATTGGAAGATGGGACATCAGAAATTTATATTAACCATGCTACAAACGAATTTGTGTGGCACAACATTTCCACTTAGCAAGCAAAGTCTCCTTTACAAACTTATCTCCACTCTGAAAGAAAGTCATTTTTGCGGAGAAAATTTTATGGAAAAAGGAACTACCCGTTGGCAATTTAGCCCCCCCCTTCCTCCAAAGAGGGGTAGCCAAGAGAGGGGTTACAGCGTTAAAAATTATCATGCCCTACATATTCCATCAAATCTTCTCTTTGAATAATCCACTGCCCACGTGCATCCTTCTTACCTTTTATCTTACCATTATTTAAGTATTTATTGATAGTATCTTTGCTTTTTATTCCCGTAATTTCTTGAGCCTCCTTACTATTGAATGTTTGCTTTTTCTTTTCAACAGTAATTGGTGCGGACATTTTTCGTGTCAACTCTTTAGATTGTTCATCCACTATTTCCAATAATAATCTTTGGGAAGCAGATAATAAACTGATTGAAAATTCACATACATGTTTACAACGTTCTATTTTTTGCTCCGTAGTAAGTTCAGACAGTTTATCTTCAAGAACGAAATACCCCGAAGTGAATGTCGATGAGCCAAAATCGGAGGGGTTAGACTTTAAAACTAAATCCAACAAATTTTCATACAATGGTTTCAAATCATCTTCAAGTTTGCCTGTTTTCCTTTTCATAACTATTTTTCCAATTCTGCATTTATCATTTTTAATTTTTCTCTCTTTTTTATTCCAAATAAATCAATGTAATATTTTAGAGTATCAATTTTTTTATGTCCCGTCATAGACATTAAGTCATAAGTGTCAAGTCCATACTCTATCATAATTGATATAAAAGTTTTGCGCCCCGTATGGCATGAGATAAATTCATTTTTAGGCAATTCTATTGTTTTTCGTTCCTTCTGCATATAGTCAACTGTAATTACATTGGTATAGAGATTATAATGTTGCAACATTTCTTTTATAGCACGGTTTAGTGCTTGATTTGTATAGCCTTTAAATGAAAAATTGTACTTTTCTCCAATTCTTTTTGCCTTATCAAATAAGTAAATTCGACAATTGATATTTGTTTTATTGGTAGTTAACACGAGTTCATTGTTTTCTTTATCGTAATAAGTCTTATCTAATTTAGCAAAATCCCCAAACCGTAATCCCGTATAACATAAAAATAGAAAATAGTTTCTGACTTTAACAAATCGCTCCTCTTTTATATCAAGGTTTTCTAACTCTTTCAATTCCTCTCTATCCAATCGAATTACCTTTTTCTTTTCAATATCTAAATGAGGTTTTTTTATTCCATTAGGAACAGCACCATATTTACCAACCAAAAAAGTAAACAATGAATCTAAGCGTTTTTGTATTGTCTTGTTCACCATTTCTCCCTCAGTTTTGTATTTATGTGTATTAGTACTTTCACGAGGAAGGTAACAGTACTCTATTAATTCTAAAAGGAAATCTTCATCAATATCTTGGGGTTGAATCGGTCTTGAATAGTTGTCATATTCAAAATCAATCAATAGATTCTTAGTTGAAGTATAATCTTTTGAAGAAGGGTGATTTTTCCGTCCTTCTCGTCCTTTTAAAACTTCTTCTTTGTATTTCTTTTCTTTGTATGCTTCTATCCATTCTTCAAAATCTGTAATAAGTCCACTTTGCGAATTAGCTTTCAATTTACTTTTTTCCAAACGAAGAATGCATTCGTCCACTAACTTTTTTGTTAGAGAAAAGTTGGAAGATTTATCCTTCATTAATTCAATTATTGCTGTATTGACGGACTTTGCCAAATTTTCAATTCTTTCAATCTCAAACAAATAATCATACAAATCATCTTGTTGTTTAAGATGTTTGGTCTTAGCATTGAAGCAGTCTTTAGGAACTTTGAAAGCATTATAACGGAATGTTTTTCCGAAATAAGCATAGGAGAATACTATATTACCCTTATAATATGCCAAGTTCAAGACTGAATTTATTTTTGAAGAAACATTTCCCATTGAATTTTCTTATTTATATTTCTCTGTATTTTTCTCTGTATTTGCAAAGATATAACAAATACTGTTGATTACCAAACAATCCTATCTTATCCTAATTATAAAATATACATCTATATACCAATGGTTTACATACAAATAGGCAAGAATATTTATGAGTGATTAATATGATAAAATAATAATTTCTAAATCCGCTACCCCGACAGAAATTAATAAGCTACTGATTTTTCAGTAGCTTATTTTTGTATATACCCTCTTTCCCACTTATCCAAATAGCAGCGTAAAGCAACTCCCTTTTCCCACAGTAGACTGCACCGTGATATTCCCTCCATGCCGGTTCATCACTTGTTTACATAAACTGAGCCCGATGCCCGAACCGGAAGGCTTGGTGGTGAAGAACGGTACAAAAATCTTATCTTGCACTTCCGGCAGAATGCCTTCACCATTGTCACTGACAGTGATTAGGCATTGCCACGAGAGGGCGGGTAGCATCTTCACTTCTATCCGGGGATGCTCTTTCCTGCTACATGCCTCTTTGGCATTTTTAATCAGATTAATCAGTACTTGTTCTATCTGTGTCCGGTCTATCTGGAGTATGCGGTCGGTCTCCGGAAGCTCTATCCGGATATACTCTTCCGAAAACAGCTTCTGCAAATCCTGCAACAGCTCGCGGACGGCAACCGGACGACGGACGGGGGCGGGAAGTCTTGTCAGCTTCCGGTAATTCTCCACAAACTCCAACAACCCCTTACTACGGCGGTGGATAGTCTGCATTCCCTGCCGCATGACGGGATAGTTCTTTTCCGACATTTCCCGCTCGCTCAAGGTTTCGGAGAGGGAGATGATGGGAGTGATTGAATTCATTATTTCGTGCGTCAGCACACGTATCAGCTTTTGCCACGCTTCCATCTCATTGCGTTCCAGCACGCGGGTACGGAAATTCCTCATCGCTTCGGAAAGCTCGTCCACCATATCCTCCATAGACCGGTTCTTGTAGGGAGAACGGAACGACAGCATCATGTCGTCATAGCGCAGGCTCTCTGCCAGATGGCGCATCATGCGCACCTGCATCATCTGCAGGCGGTACAGATGAACGGCAATCGCCAGCAATATCAAAAAAGCCATCAGTGCACTGAACCACAGTCCGGCATCCACCAGCAGATAAACGCCGACCGAAAGGAAGGCTATGCCGATGATGTGCAGTGCCACAATCAATGAATATCGTTTCATAAGCCCAGTTTTTCAAGTTTCCGGTACAAGGCGAAGCGAGTAATGCCCAAGTATTCGGCGGCACGGGTCACATTTCCTTCACTGAGCCGCATGGCACGTTCCACAGCCTGCCGTTCCAATTGCTCCAAGTTGAGGACTTCTTCTTCCTTCTTCTGACGGGAAACAGAAGCTTGGAACATAAAGTTCTCCGGACGAAGCAGAGAACCGTCTCCCAATATGACAGCACGTTCCACTGTATGCTGCAACTCACGTACATTACCCGGCCAGGCATATTTCAACAACTTGTTTTTCGCCTCCCGGGTCAGCCCGCGCATCTCTTTCTGATATTTGCGGGCATACCGTTGCAGGAAATACTCTGCCAGCAGGAGGATGTCGTTTCCGCGTTCCCGCAGAGGTGGAATATGCAACTCGATGGTGTTGATGCGATACAGCAGGTCTTGGCGGAAGTCTCCTTCGTCCACCAGCCGACGGATGTCTGCATTGGTGGCGCAGATGAGCCGCACATCAATGGGCGTAGCCTGCGTACTTCCCAAACGACTGATACAACGCTTTTCGATGGCAGTCAGCAATTTGGCCTGCATGGGCAGGAAAAGGTTACCTATCTCGTCCAGAAAAAGCGTACCGCCGGTTGCCACTTCCATACGTCCAGCTTTCGCTTTCCGTGCATCGGTGAAGGCGCCTTTCTCGTAGCCGAACAACTCGCTTTCGAACAACTGTTCGGGGATACTGCCGAGGTCTATCGTAACAAACGGCTTTCCATAGCGGGGAGAATTGCGGTACAGCAGGCGGGCAATCACATCCTTTCCGGTTCCATTCTCACCCAATATAAGTATGTTGGCATCCGTATCGCGCAACTTCTCCACTGTAGAGAAGACTTGCTGCATGACAAGAGAATCACCGATAATAACCTCTTCGGAGCCTCCCGCTGTGGCATTGCTCAGAACTTCCACCTGCTCCTTCAGCAGATTTATCTCGGTCCGCGAACGACGCAGCTTCATGCCCGAAGAAAGGGTCGCCAACAATTTTTCCTTCTCCCACGGCTTGGGAATGAAATCCGTAGCCCCCGCTTTGATGGCACGCACTGCCTTGTCCGTATCCGCGTAGGCAGTCATGAAGATGACCACTGCTTGCGGGTCGATACTCAGAATCTGCTTCAAGCTGTCGAAACCTTCCTGACCACTGATGGCATCACGGCTGAAATTCATATCCAGCAGAATAATGTCCGGACGGAAAGTGGTCATAAAATGCTCGATGCGGTCGGGGGTCACCGCCACCTTTATCTTCTCGGCGTAGGGTTCGAGAAGAAGGTTCAGTGCAAAAAGCACATCCTCGTTATCATCTACAATCAATATTTTACCAAACTGCTCCATATCTGTTTTCTTTTCGTGCAGGCAAGGCCTACACAATCCCACATCTCTTGTACGGGCAAAGATAAGTATAATATCCATGTGTTGTGCGTGCATTATCGCACTATTTTTGTGCGCAACTGCACACGTTTGGAAAGCTTCGAACCACAACAAACACTTATAATACAATAACTTATACTTATGGCATAGAATTTGAACTTTATAGAGTAAAGAAAACAACTATGCACCGGAATATATTTTTATTGCTTATTACATTCAGTCTGACGTCGAGTGCCGTTGCCCAAGAGCACACGTTGGAGCTGACTTTGGAAGAAACCATCGAGCAGGCCCGCCAGCAGTCGCCCGACGCCCAAAATGCCCGCCATAGCTTCCGTTCCGCTTATTGGAACTACAAATACTACTGTGCCAACTACCTGCCGACGCTCAAGCTTACTTCCAATCCCTATCTGGACCGTGCTATCAACAAAGTGACCCAAAGCGATGGCAACGTCAAGTTCATAGAGCAGAACCTGCTGAGCACTGACCTGACACTGAGCCTGACACAAAACGTGCCGTGGACCGGAGGAACCTTTTTCATTGAAACGGCTGCGCAGCGCCTCGACCTTTTCAGCAGTGACACCTATTCCTGGCAGACTTCACCCGTCAACATCGGATACAGCCAGTCCTTGTTTGGCTACAATAGCCTGAAGTGGGACCGGCGCATCGAACCTATCCGTTATCGCGAAGCCAAGAAAACCTACGTAGAAACCCTTGAGCTTGTTGCCGCCAATGCCACAGAGAAGTTCTTCAACCTGGCCAAAGCACAAAGCAACTACGAAATAGCCAACGCCAACTACGCCAATGCCGACACCTTATATATATATGCGCAAGGACGATATAACATCGGCACCATCAGCGAAAACGAAATGTTGCAGCTCGAACTCAACAAACTGACCGAAGAAACCAACTGCATGAATGCCCGCATCGAAGTGGAAAACTGCATGCAGGAACTCCGTTCCTACCTCGGCATCCAAGAAGACCTCCTTATAAAGGTGAGAATAGACAACCGCGTGCCCGACCTGCACATCGACCTGGATGCCGCGCTGATGCTTGCCAACGAAAACAGTCCGGAGATACAGAACATGCTACGCCGCAAGGTGGAAAGCGAGAGTGCCGTGTCGCGCGCCAAGGCCAATGCCGGACTGAAGGCAGACATCTACCTGCGCTTCGGCTTGACACAAACTGCCGACAAGCTGAAAGATGCCTACCGGAATCCACTGGACCAGCAGTACGTCAGCTTGGGCATTACCCTCCCAATCCTGGACTGGGGGCGCGGAAGGGGACAAGTACGCGTGGCCCGTTCCAACCGAGACCTTGTCTACACGCAGGTAGAGCAAGACAAGATGGATTTCGACTTGAACGTACGGAAACTCGTAAAGCAATTCAACCTGCAGGCGCAACGGGTAAACATAGCCGCCCGCACGGACCATACAGCCCAACGACGCGCCGAAGTAGCCCGAAAACTCTATCTGCTCGGCAAGTCCTCGGTACTCGACCTCAATGCATCCATCACGGAAAAAGATACGGCCCGGAGAAGCTATATAACGGCTTTGTACAACTATTGGAGTTTGTACTATGCACTGAGAAGCATCACGCTATATGACTTTGAAAAAGAGAGGCCACTGGCAGAAGACTTGGAAAGGGTTACTAATGAAGAATCTATACAGTAATAGAATCGTGGAATAGTTTTAGTAAAAGCTGGCCGGAGATTTACTAAAACTCCGGTGACGATTTACTAAATCTCCGGTAAAGTTTTAGTAAAACTCGGAACCCTTATTCAGAAGTACTTCTGAAGGGGGTATCTGAAAAGTAAAAAAAGAGTATATAAAATATTGCATTATGGATATAAAACTTGAAAAGAAACCCTGGTACATCCGTTACCGCTACTATCTGGCGGGAGGCGTTGCCTTCCTTGCCTTCCTGATTTATGTAGTCACCCTTTCGCTGGGTCCCAGCAAACTGCGTATCGAGCAGGACAACATACAGATAGCCGAAGTCAAGAACGGCAAATTTATGGAATATGTAGATGTGGAGGGAGTGATTCAGCCCATCCTTACCATCAAGGTCAATGCACGTGAAGCCGGAAGCGTGGAACGCATCATAGGAGAGGAGGGGAGCCTGCTCCGGCAAGGAGATACCATCCTCGTCATGGAAAACCCCGACCTGCTGCGCAGTATCGAAGACCAGCGCGACGACTGGGAAAAGCAGCTTATCACCTACCGCGAAAAAGAAATTGAAATGGAGCAGAAAAGCCTGAACCTGCAACAACAAGCCCTGCAGACCGATTATGACCTCAACCGCCTGCGCAAGAGTTTTGCCCTTGACAAGGAGGAGTACCGCATGGGCATCAAGAGCAAGGCGCAGCTCGAAGTTTCCGAGGACGAATACAACTATAAAGTGAAAAATGCCCATCTTCAAAGGGAAAGCCTCCGTCATGACTCTGCCGTCACCGTCATCCGCAAAGACCTCATCAGGAACGACCGCGAACGGGAACGGAAGAAGTATGAACGCGCCTGCGAACGGCTCGGCAACCTGGTGGTGAAAGCTCCCGTCGCCGGCCAGCTCAGTTTTGTCAAGGTGACTCCGGGACAGCAGGTCGCTTCCGGTGAAAGCATTGCGGAAATCAAGGTGCTGGACCAATATAAAGTGCATACTTCCCTGAGCGAATACTACATCGACCGCATTATCACCGGATTGCCTGCCACCATCAATTATCAGGGAAGAAAATACCCGTTGCGCATCACGAAAGTGGTTCCCGAAGTCAAAGACCGCACGTTCGACGTAGACCTCGTCTTCACCGGTGACATGCCCGACAACGTACGTGTAGGCAAAAGCTTCCGGGTACAGATAGAACTCGGCCAGCCGGAGGAGGCGCTCGTCATTCCGCGCGGCAACTTCTACCAGAGTACCGGAGGACAATGGATTTACAAACTGAACGCCGCAAAGACAAAAGCCGTGCGCGTGCCGCTTGGCATCGGTCGCCAAAATCCGCAACAATACGAGATTACGGAAGGTTTGCAGCCCGGAGATTGGGTAATTACAACGGGATATGATACCTTTGGCGAGGCGGAAGAATTGATAATGAAATAAAACTACGCACTATGAGACAAATAATCTTAGCCATCAATGCATTGCTGAAATTCAAAGCATACACCCTTATCAATGTATTGGGACTGGCGTGCAGTTTGGCTTGCGTACTCACCGTAGCCCGATATATCCACCAAGAAAATACAGTGAACCAATGCTTTCCCGAATATAAACGCATTTGCCTGATAAAAACCTCTACCAGCAGTGGTGAGAACTTCTTGGGAGGCTACCGGTCGGGATTGGAAAAGGATCCTGCCGTAGAACAATTTACGGTGATTTATCAAATATCGGATATGCCCGTTCTGTTCGGTGAACAAGAAATTGCAGCGAACGCTTTTTCTGTAGACAGCACCTTCTTCAAAATCTTTCCATATAGGGTGATTGCCGGAAGCGGAAGAATAGTCCGCTCGAGGGATGTTGTCATCACCCGTTCTTCTTGGAAGAAGAAGCTGGGAGGGAAGAATGCCATAGGCGCTACTTTCAAAAACACAAAAGGGAATAAATTCACTATTATAGGAGTGGTGGACGACCCCGATACCAAGACATCATGGATGCCGGATATATTTATGTCGGATGAACTGGATGAATTCCTTTTTTTCGACCCTATATACGCCATGCTGATGGCACCGGATACAGACATTGCACTGCTGAATAAAAAGTATTCAAAAGAACACCCCCGCAGCAAATGGAGCACTTATGAGACAGTACGCTATCAGTATTTGCCTTTGAAAGATTTATATTACGATAAAGACCACGGAAAAGAAAACAAGAACTATCAATATGGCAACCAAAGCTATGTCCGGGTATTGATGGTAGTAGCCTTCCTGGTAGGTATCATAGGGCTGCTGAACTTCATCAACATCTACACTGTCATCATGTCCAAGCGGTCAAGAGAGTTTGGGGTGAAAAAAGTGTTCGGTGCAGGCAGGACAGACATTTTCCTGCAAATATATGCCGAGAACATCTTATTGACGGGACTGGCATTACTCCTTTGCTGGGCTTTAATAGAAATAACCAGGTTTTTCTTTTTCCATGAACTTTATATACCTACCACAACAGACTCCGGCTTTGACCGGAAGGTCTCTGCCATCGTACTTTTAGGATTGCCATTGCTGACTACTGTTTATCCGTTCTTGAAATACACATGTAGCAGACCCGTCAACTCCATACGCGAGCTGGCATCTTCACGCTTTTCCACACGGTCACGCATGATATTACTGTGTTTTCAATATGTCGTAACCATCTTTATAATAACCGTTTCTCTATTCTTTGTACGGCAGTTGGAGTATATGCTCTGCGCCGACCTCGGTTTCCGCTCGCACGATGTGATAACTTGCCGGATGTATGTCGATAAATTGGGCTTATATAAAACAACTAAAGAGGAGGGATTGGATGAAGGAAAAAGACAATATATAAGTAATGCTTTGGTCAATAAACGAATGAGTGAAAGCACTCTGTTTGAGCATTGGAGCAGAGGAAACGACTTGCTGTTCACCGACTTCCGTTTTGACAGTTTTGCGCTCAACAGAGCCGAAAACGGTTTCCATCCGGCATTATCTGCACATTTAACGACCCACTCCATGGCAATATACGATTTTCAACTTGTAGAGGGGCGCCTATGGAACGACTCCATAGATGAAGCGTTCACCAAAAACAGTTTCAAGGTAATTATCAACGAAACCGCTAAAAGAGTCTATGGAATAAAAGACATCACCAAAGACAAGCTGCAACCTGAAGAACCACACTACGCCTCAAGCAGCTTACCGGATTTCTACAATCCACCTTGCGAGATAGTAGGGGTCATAAAGGATTTCAATGTTCGGCACCTTTCACAATCCATCCAACCGGTTGTCATCTATTATCACGATGCAAGCATAGGCGGAATTTATACTGTTACAGCCTCGTATAAGCACGAGAATAAAGCCAAAGTCATTGATTTCCTGCGCCGCTTATACGAAGAATCTACGGGAAGAACCGACTTTGAATATACGCTGATAGAAGATGAACTCCAAAAGATGTATCGTGAAGACCGTCAAGTGGTGAACATTTATACGCTCTTTGCCGGAATAGCCATTTTCATCTCTTCATTGGGATTATTGTCAATATCCTTGTTCGATATTCGGCAACGTTACCGTGAGATAGGTTTACGCAAAGTGAACGGTGCGCAAGCAAAGGATATTTATCCCTTACTCATTAAAAAGTATCTCTCGGTCATGGGAGTCGCCACTTTGCTATCCATACCCTTGTCATGGATTGCCATTACCCTCTATTTGCAGGATTTTGCCCACAAAGCCCCTTTGACATTCGACTTGTTTGCCGTAGCAGTAGCCATAACAACTGCCATCTCCTTGTTGACTATTATTGGGCAAATCAGCAAGGCTGCCAACATCAATCCGGCAAGCATTATGAAAAACGAATAAAAGACATAAAAATTATAAATTTGACATATAATGAAAACACTGAAATACGCTTGGCGTTTCTTGATGCGCTCAAAATCATACACGGTTATAAATTTAGTAGGTCTGGCTTTCAGTCTGGCATGCTGCATCATGCTGATGCGATATATCCATAGAGAACTGACGGTAGACACACATTGTGTGGATCGTAATCATGTATATGGTGTCATTCAGGACATGGATGGCAATAGAGGAATGGCAACAATAGAAAACACGAATAAAGACAGTATATACATTGACCACCGTTACATAGAGAAACGCACTTCTTTAATTCTGATGGAACAGGATTTTGTGAGCGACGAAACATCCCGTTACACAGTGCGGACACTCGTAGCAGATAGTTGTTATTTTCAGCTTTTTCCTTACCGCATAGTGCAAGGAACTCCTATAAAATCTCCTGAATCTGCACTACTGACGGAAGTATGTGCACGTCGTATTTTTGGCCATGACAATCCTATAGGTAAAGTGTTACATTATTCAAATGGGAAAGACATTACCGTAAGTGGCATTATAGCCGAACCGACTTGCAAGACAATGATACAATTTGACATTGTGGTATCAAATACGCTTTCCTCATTTTGGGAACGTATGCCTATTGAATTCGTCCGTTTCACGCCGGGTACAAGCATCAAGAAAATGAACGAGCTTGGGAAACAAGCACGCTGGGTAAATCCGAATTGGAAAAATATAGATGCACGACAATATACATTTTCGTTCATGCCTATAGCAGATATTTATTGGGAACCAGCTTATGTGCAAGATGCCGGTTGCCCTGCCATGCTCACTTATGGAAAACGTTCTCATATTTACATTTTATCTTGTGTATGCTTATTGTTATTGCTTACCGGCATTATAAACTTCATCAATCTTTATTTGATAGGCACACAACGGAGGGGAAAAGAGTACGGGCTTAAAAAAATGTTCGGTATAAAAGGAACGACACTTTTCCTGCAGATATTAACAGAAAACGGACTTTTAGTCGGTTGTGCTTTATTACTGGCTTGGTTACTGATAGAGATAACAATAATCCCTGTCAGCCGTTTGTTAGAATATTATTTCACTTATACATCTTTCGACTTTTGGCTTTCTGCCGGAATTTGGGTAATATTACCCATATTGACCTCTATCTATCCGTTTGTAAAATACAATTATGCATCACCCGTCAGTTCAATTCGTGATGCCACCCAAAGCAAACGTACTGTACACACACGCATTCTTTTTCTTTTTATACAATACATCTTCACATTCCTGCTCATCAGTCTTTCCCTTTATTTCAACAAGCAGCTTTCGCTCTTATTACACACGCAACCTGGATTCCGCATAGAAAATGTACTGATAGCCAAGTTAGGGTATGAATCGGAATCAGCGATGCCACGCGAAAAATGGCAGGAAGCCAGAGAAGCTATGTGGCAACGCAGACATGAACTATGGGAGGCACTTGCACAGTGTCCTTTTATAGAACATTTTGAAATGGAAAAACGACATATACTTTCCGAAGGTTTTAAAGTAACCTACTATAACAATAGAGAGGAAAAAGTAGAGATGAAGTTTTGGTATGCTACCCCTAACTTTTTTAAGTTGTACGGTATCAAAATAATAGAAGGTAGTATTCCCAGTTTTGAAGGAGAAGGAAACAGAGGAGAGGTTTTGGTAGCCAACCGAGCAGCTATGAAAGCTTTGCACTACGACAATCTGTCTGAAGCTTTGGTACAGGAAGAGAACGAGCGTCGGTTAAATCCCAATGCTCCTCTGCATCCCATTGTTGCCGTTGCTGAGGATTACTATGACCGCCACTTGAGTGCAGGACATCGCCCCATTATCTACAATGTATGCAAACAGCGCAGTGACGATATGTGCCAGATAGCCTATACCCCCGGACGGCTTAAAGATGTACTTGACTATTTGCGCGACACAGAGCTGCGTATCTATGGTTGTACAGACTTCGAATATACTTTATTGGAAGATGAATGGCATAAACTGTATCAAAAAGACCGGCAGATAGCGGTTATCTATTCTTGTTTCGCACTGATAGCTGTCTTGATATCCTGTTTAGGGCTATTTGGCATTTCACTTTTTGACATTCGTCAGCGTTATCGGGAAATAGGTATTCGCAAGATCAATGGAGCCGGAATGTGTGATCTCTACCAATTATTGTTCCGCAAATATATTCTTGTATTAGCCGTGGCATTTATTATAGCCGCTCCTCTGACTTACTATATCATATACCTATATACACAAGATTTCGCAGTGAAGGCATCCGTAGGTATAGGAATATATGTTATATCGTTACTGATAGTGGCTTTCATCTCACTGGGAACATTGTTTTGGCAAATACACAAAGCTGCGAAGATAAATCCGGCAGAAGTAATCAAAGCGGAATAAAATAAAATTAAGATATGAAGTTGGTGCAGTTATCTATAAGGACATTATATCGTTTCAAGATATATACAGCCATCAATATATTAGGATTGGCTTTAAGTCTGGCATGTGTCATCATAATCTCCCGCTACGTGAAGCAGGAAAATGATGTAGATTGTTATAGTCCCGACAAAGACCGGATAGGCATCATGGTGCAGGAATACAAAGATGACAACAATAAAACGGCAGTTATCGGAGGGCCCCTCGAAGATGCAGACATAGAAGCGATGTCCACTTTCGTATGGTTCAATAAAGACTATATCATAAAGGAAGAAAAACATATTGATGTAGAAACGATTGTAGCAGACAGCTTGTTTCTAATAGTGACTGATTTTCCCATGAAATATGGAAAAGCCGAATCATGGGCGGCGTCTCCACAAACCGCCTTTATCACAGAAGAGCTGAGTGAGAAACTCTTCGGGAACATAAATCCTATCGGCAAAACCATTGAATACTCTACCGGCGACCCTCTTACGGTGACCGGAGTTATCGGCAAAGACGGAGGGAAACGCTCGCTTCATTTCGACTTGCTTGTTCCTGAAACGTTGCAGGAGGATTGGGAGTTCCGTTTCCCGATGAAAATGGCATTAATTCATAAAGGGGCTTCCTTTACGAAGATAAATGCACGGCATGCAGCGTTCCGGCAATCTCCACGTGCTGCGGATGTTGAATTCAGGTATCAACTGCTTCCCATGCGTGAAGTGTATTTTCATCCAGCCATTAATGTTTGGCAGGACATGCTGCAAAGGGGGAATTTACCACAGCTACATCTATTGGCACTTGTTGCTGTACTAATTTTAATTGTAGGCATCTTCAATTTTATGAGTCTTTATACGGTTGTATTATTGAAACGAAGCAAAGAATTCGGACTAAAGAAAGTTTTTGGAAACAATTCAGCACAGCTATTCTCCCAACTATATATCGAGAATTTCTGTCTGACACTTGTATCATTGTTTATAGCCTGGTTCCTTGTCGAAATTTCCGCCTTTCCCTTAAATAAATATTTTGATGTCATTCAACAGCCTAATGGTATATTTGACATCGGAATAACCATAGCTATCCTGATTTTGCTGCCATTGACAGCTTCAATCTATCCGTTTTTTAAATTCAAATACAACACGCCTATCCATTCATTACGGAAAATAGGCAGTGGTGAAAAATCGTCTGTTGTAAGAAACCTCTATCTGAGTATTCAGTATATCGTGGCATTCATTCTAATAGTTGTTTCCATGTTCTTCGCCAAACAACTGTATGAAATGACTCACATAGATTTAGGCTATGACACAGACTCTATCGTTAAAGTCTATTTTGAACGCTATGAACGCAAACAGCCTACCACTGAAGCAGAATATCTGAAACAGACCTCCTTGCGCAAAGCCTCCAAAGAAAATATATCCACCGCAATGAATGCCTCTCCTTTATTCACGGCATGGAATTACTCTTTATCCCCCTATGAATATTTCACCGAATCTCCGGTACTTTTCCGTAAGCTCGGAGAAACCAATTTCAAACAATTGTATTGCATTCCCATTACAGAAGAAGAAATAAGATTTCATGGCTTCCGTTTATCCCAGGGACGTTTATGGGATGCCGGCATCGACCATGAAGGTGAAGCCAAACTGATTCTCAATCAAAAAGCCATGCAACTCTTCGGACTCGGAAGCACAATCAATGCCCGACTGGAACCTCAACAACCTTTATGGCCGCGTAGGGATTTGAGCCCTTATCAGATTATAGGTATCGTCGAAGATTTTTATTGTGGACATTTATCCCAACCGGTTCTTCCTATAGCTTTTATATACGGTGAAACATATCTTTCACAAATTCCTTTGCAAGCTAAAATTGCTCCAGGACATCAAAAAGATGCCGTTGCCTTCTTGGAAAGCCTACACAACGACAATGCTGATGGAGCCTTCAATTATACTTTTGCAAAACAGGAAGTTGAGAATCTCTATAGGTCAGACAAGCAAATAACCATTACCTATTCCTTTTTCTCCTTTATGGCCATTCTAATATCCTCAATAGCTTTGTTTGGATTGTCCTTATTTGACATACAACAAAGATACCGGGAAATAGCTATACGAAAAGTACATGGCGCTACACATAAGGAAATTTTATTGTTATTACTCAAAAAATACATTATCATATTAGCAATGTCATTTTTGATTGCCATTCCTATATCTTATTGGGGAATAGCCATTTATCTGAAAGATTTTGCCTACAAAGCCAACATCAGCAGTTGGTTGTTCATTGTTGCAGCAATCATCATATCATTAATTTCCATATTAACATTGGTTTATCAAGTAAAAAAGGCTGCACGGCAGAATCCGGCAGAAGTAATAAAGAGTGAATAAAAGCGTGTATTTTCGCACAACACATGTGCTATATCGCACAGATACAGTATGGCATTACAAGATTTAATAATCTAATTATAAAACACTTAACTATTTGGCATAATATTTGAATTAAGATTATAACGAGAGACTATTGAAGACAAATAAAAAGAGAAAACATGATTATACATTATCTGAAAGTAGCAATTAGAAACCTGCTGAAATACAAGACTCAAAGTATCGTTTCCATTGTTGGACTGGCAATAGGCTTTGCTTGCTTCGCACTTGCCAATCTATGGATACATTACGAAATGACCTATGACTGTCAGTTTGATGGAGCCGACCGCTTTTACCTGCTTTACAAAAAAGATTTGCTCAATGATACAGGTTATTCAACCAGAATGCCCTATCCAACATCGAATATCTTGAAGAAAAACTTTCCCGAAGTGGAAGATGCTTGTGCGTATATGATATGGGATGATACTGAACTAAAACTTGAAGGTAGTCCCACTATTAACACATCAATGCTATTGGCAGATTCATGTTTTATGAAAATGTTCGGAATTACTCTTTTAGCCGGAAATATGGACTTTCTGCATAATGATTCACAGATAGCTTTAACAAAGGACATGGCAATGAAGCTTTTTGGAAGTGTTGACGTGTTGGGTAAGGAGCTGACTGTTGCTGACAACACTGTAACCATTGAAGCTATATTGGAAGGATTGCAACATAGCAATCTCGCTTTCGGCTGTTGGGGACGAGGTGCCTATTTCCACCAATGGCAAGATTATTGGGGCTATGCAAGCTTTCAAATTTGCGCAAAACTCAAAAAAGGTATCTCAGCCGAAAATTTTCAAAGAAAGCTTAATGCCAGCGAATATAAGGGAGATTCACGAGACCCTGATAAACTATTTGAAGGTGTCGGACTAATGCCCCTTACTCAATACCATTATTCCGAAATAAATGAAAAGAAATCTATCAAATTCCTATATCTGATATTTTTTTCTATCATAGGTGGGCTGGTCATTTCATGTTCACTCTTCAACTATCTGTCTTTGTTTATAACCCGACTCAACATCCGTAATAAAGAATTGGAATTAAGACGGATGTGTGGGTCTTCCATCAGAGGCATTCTTGCACTTTTCATGATTGAATACGGCACTATGATTTTACTTGCAGGAATAATAGGCATGGCATTGGTAGAGATTACTTTACCAATATTCAGAGAAATGTCCGGCATTACGGGAAACATCTATTATGAATCGCTGCTCTATTTCATCGGACTTTTATTATTGTCACTCATTCTGTTACTTCCCTTTGCACTGCGTCGTACAGTAAAACAAAGAAAAGATAAACGCTTCTTTATTTATCGATGTAGTATCCTATTCCAGATATTTATCAGCATACTCTTCCTTTTTTGTATGAGTATTCTGCTGAAACAGATATATCACCTCACCCATACTGATTTGGGATGGGAACGCCATAATATTGCAGCTTTTCCCCTTATTTATCCTCATGAGAATTATGACGAAATTGCAGAAAAAATAGCTCAAATACCTTGTACCTCCGAAGTATTGAAAGGACACCACGGACTCTTTCCACGCACCGTCGGTTTAAGTTTGCAAATCAAAGATTGGGACGGTAGAATTGAAGGAGCAGAAGGATTTGAGATACAAAGTATAATCGAAGGAAAAGAAATTATAGATTTTTACAATCTTGACCTTATAGAAGGAGAAGCAATGAAAGAAGAAGAAACGGATAAGGTAATATTAAATGAAACAGCTGTGAAGTTTTTAGGTATGACCGATCCCATCGGAAAAAAACTTTATTTGAATGAAGGAAATGTCAAAACGATTGTTGGCATCGTAAGGGATTTTCATATAACGGCTCCTACCATACCCGTAAATCCAATGATGCTGATTGGGAATCATGGCTTCTCTCATAAATTTTGGGGTGGAAGAGGGGATATATTAGTAAAGTTCCATGAAGGCAAATGGAAAGAATTAAAGAATGAGGTAGAGAATTTGTTCAGTCAATCCTATCCCACTACAAGATATAAATTCGTGAATGTAGAAGAAGGCTACGAAGAATATCTAAAATCAGAAAAAGTATTGATGAAATTAATATCTTTCGTATCAATGGTATGTATTCTGATTACCATATTCGGCATCTTTTCATTGATTACGCTAAGTTGTGAACAACGACGTAAAGAGATTGCCGTGCGCAAAGTAAATGGAGCTACAACTAAAAATATCATGACAATGTTTATCAAAGAATACATGTTATTATTAATATTTGCTTCTACTATAGCATTCCCAATAGGTTATGTATTGATGAACCATTGGTTAGAGAGCTATGTAAGGCGTACAAGCATTAATCTATGGATTTATACTACCATCTTTGTAGGCATAGCTATTATTATCTTACTTTGTATCGGGTGGAGAGTATGGCAGGCAGCACGACAGAATCCGGCAGAAGTAATCAAAAGCGAATAATACAATAATGATACTATTATGATAAGACATTATATTAAAACAGCATTCAGAAACCTATTAAAGTACAAGGCACAGAATATCATCTCTATCATCGGACTGTCGGTAGGCATACTTTGTTTCAGTATCTGCCTATATTGCAGCCGCTATATAAATTCTACCGACAAGTGCTTTACCCACTGGGAACGCATTGCAGACATAAACCTATACACTCCAGCAGAAGAACCTTATTCCGGAACTCCCGCTACGTTGTTTGAAAGTCTGCGCCAATTGCAATTCCAAGAAGTAGAAGCATTTACTTTTGTTGCCTATCCCCGCCCACGTAGCTACAATGTGGAAACTATCGACAAGGAAGAACTGCCTTACGAAGATTTATATGCTATGGAAGTAGATACAACCTACCATAGCGTGTTCACCCCGGAAGTATTACAAGGTTCATGGGCTGTAGCATCGCAAACTCCCAATGCTGTGATACTGACACGCTCTCTGGCACACAAAATATTTGGTCTCGGAGAGAATCCGATAGGAAAGCGAATGACCTTAGCACAACGGCTTTTCTCTTCACCTGATACCACACCACGAACAGGAGGTACCATCTATACCATACAAGCGATAATAGAAGACATTCCATTGAATACCAGCCTTAGCTTTCTCCAAAAGATTGATATGTTAATCTTGAACGATAGCGAAGGACTTTTGCAATTCAAAGGACGAGACAGTATGACCGGTGGACTTACTTTTGCTCTTCTTCGTCCGGGCAAAACATCCGCGCAACTCGAAGCAAGTTTCCGTGTAATGGACTTGAAGCACACAATATTCAATGAGAAAAATACCGTATCAGCCTCGAATTTCGGAAAACTTTTTCGGGAGAAATCCGTTGCCCCTTACTTTGCCGGAATCACATTCATTGTCGGCCTTTTGATTCTACTGACTGGTCTACTCAACTTTTTTCATTTTTTGACGGGGAGTTATCTGAACCGTTCGCACGAGTTCGGCATTCGTAAAGTGAATGGAAGTAATGGCAACAAACTATTTTGGTTACTTTTTACCCAAGCCATTATCATTTCGTTCATAGCCTTCTTATTGACTTTCTGTCTGATAGAAATATTTAACCCCTACCTTTCATTCTCTTTATTTGATTTCACATTAGTCATTGAACGGGACCTATTATTGATACAGACAATAGAATATATGGCAGGCATTATTTTACTATGCTTATTACTCTGCTTGTTTACCGTATGGAGGATGAAACATGCCTCCATCCAGTCAAGTATCTACAAGAACAAATCCAAACGCCACAAACAGAAGATACGAAATTGTCTTTTGAGTATCCAATTTTTCATCTGTTGGTTATTCATAGTCTTTACAGTCGCTTTATATTTGCAGGCTAACAAGACCGGTTCCACACTGTTCAACACACTGACAGAAAAAGAAAAGTCCGAAATCATCAGTATTCCTATGGATTACCGTTTTCTAAAAAATGACGAAAAGCTTGCTCTCATAGAGCGCATCAGTCAGCATCCGGATATAAAAGATAAAATGCTGACAGATATTAATTATCTGAAAGGTATTTCGGGAACAAGCATGCAGACAGAAAAAGATAACCGGGAATGTAGCCTTGAAGTCAATATAATGAATGTTCCTAATAACTTTTTCGAGTTTATGAATATCCCTATTCTCTCCGGGCATGCCCTGAAGACAAATAGTGACATGGTAGCAGACCGTAAATTGGCAGAACGTATGAAGAAGGATTTACTGGGAACCACCTTGTACAATTACCAAGACAGCTACACGGTATGCGGCATTTGCTCCGATTTTGTAGCCGACACTTACAATCAGAGCCAGGGCTTCGTCTTTCTGCCTTGTGATTTCAAATATTATGTAGGTCATTGCTATTTGAAGTGTGTACCCGGAAAAGCAGAAGAAGCAAAGACTTTCGTTAAGAAAATACTGGAAGAGAATCTTCCACCGAGTATGCAATTACACATTTCGACCTTGCTGGAAGACATTCACCAAGCACAAGCCATCGAGAACAACATGAAAGGAATAATCTTATTCTTCTCATTTGTCAGCCTTATAATCACTTTATTAGGCGTCTATTCGGCAATCACACTGGATACGGAACGCAGACAAAAGGAAGTGGCAATCCGTAAAGTAAATGGTGCGGGATTGAAACAGATTATCATATTGTTTGCCCGTACGTATATTTATCAGCTTGTACTCTCGGCAGCGATAGCATTTCCTTTATGTTATGCCATACTGCAGTTATGGAAAAACATGTATATCGTATTCTTTAATGACGGCCCGCTATTTTGGATTTCAATCTTCATAATCGTAGCTGTCATTACTACTCTGACTATTATTTTCCGTATTCTGAAAATAGCAAGGACAAATCCGGCAGAAGTCATTAAAAACGAATAAAAGAATATATTATATTTATCCCCCAATTATGACCATACTTGCAATCCTAAAAATAATTACCCGCGGTTGGTGGAGAAACAAAGTTTTCTTCTTCATTTCTATAGTCAGTCTGGCTATAGGGTTAGCATGTACAAACTTGCTGTTCACCTATTTTGTACATGATTATAATATAGAGAGTGGCAATCGGGACAAGAACCGTATTTTCTGTCTGCGTCAGGATAATCCAATGCAGGACGGAAGCAAGGTGGCCTATGCTGATGCCAATATTCCCCCTATGCTGAAAGAAAAATATGCAGAAGTGGAAGACTACCTGCGTATCAATTCTCTGGTTCCACAATATTGTAAATATGGAGGGGAGATTTACCACGATATAACCTTTATATCTGCCGATACTACTTTGCAACATTTCTTCCACTATCATCCCATTACCGGTAGTTTAAAGCAAGTATTGGAACAACCGGGCAAAGTAGCGCTCAGTGAAGCTTTTGCACATAAACTGTTTGGAGATAAAAATCCATTAGGAGAATTGCTGGAAATAAAAACCATGACTGATACCCAAAGTTATGAAGTGGCAGCCATATTAAAGTCACGGTCACAATCATTGCTCCAATTCGACATGATTACCGGGAATAACAAAGACTTTTGGGGTGGAATGACATTTCTGAAACTAATTCCAAATACCGATGCCCAACAGTTTACCGAAAAAATCAACCACGACAAAGTTCCCACTTTGATTCCGGAAAAGACACAATATTACGTCGACCCTCTGTCCGACATCTACTTTACTACACCGGACTACGATACACAACAACCTCTGCCGTATATCAATCAAAGTAATGTGCAATTATTGTATATCAGCCTTGCTGCCGCCTTGTTGGTACTTATCATAGCCTGCTGCAACTATACCAACATGAGCCTGAGCCGTGTATTGCAACAGCTCAAAATGATACATGTGGAGAAACTGATGGGAAGCAGCCTGAAGGATATCCGCATCCAACTATTTGGTGATGCATTCCTCACTGTGCTGCTGGCATTCGGATTATCTTTACTCATCATCAACGACTGTCTGTCTTTTTTCAATGGATTATTTGCATCCCATTTAAACGTACATTTCTTTTTCAGCCTACAGATGCTACCCTTGTTAGTGCTCTTTGTACTAGTTATGTCCATTGTCCCTGCCTGGTATATCAGCCATAGACTTTCACAACTCTCATTCAGCGAATACAAGACACTTTACGGAGGTAAAAAGAAACAACGTTTCATAGCTTTGCTGGTCATTCTTCAGTTTTCCATTTCTATAGGGCTGATATTCGCTACTCTCGTTGCCAATGAACAAATCAATCTCATCAAGGAACGGGCCTACTGTTACGAAAATCGGATTGAAATAGGAGATTTCAATGCCGCACCGGCTACAATACTTAAAGAAGAACTGGAGAAACATGTACAAGGAATAGAGTCCATCGCCCTGTCACAAGGCTCCATATTGAATTCATGGATACGTGAGCTATCCATCAAACAAGCCGACGGTACGGAAAAAAGTTCCTACCTATTAATGCTGTATAGTGATGCCAATCTGGTAAAAACGATGGGGTTCAAACTCTTGTCCGGCAACGCTCCCGAACAACTGCAAAAACAATATGCCTATCCTGCACTGGTCAACGAAAGCTATGTCAGAATGCTGATTCCAGCAGGAATAAATGCCATTGGAAAACCTTTGAAAGAATTTGACCAGTCTGCCGATTCTTTATACATCATCGGCGGTGTATTAGAGGACTTCCCGTTCAGTTCATTGGAAAATGAAATTACCCCGGTCATACTTTACCTTCCACCTACAGAGAGAATGTCGGGTGCCAACTATCTGCAGATTAAGCTGATTGAAAGCAATAAACAAGAAACACTACATCAAATAGCCCAAATATGGGAAAAGATGAATGAAGGGGAGATATTTCAATACACAGACATGCACCAAGACTTTATGAAACGCAATGGTAAAGTCTTGTCTCTCTCCAAACTCCTTATCGCCTATTCTCTGATTGGCTTGATATTGACCTGCTTCGGCTTATTCGGCATTTCATGGTATGCCACTCGCCAGCGTATCCGCGAAATCAGCATTCGCAAGATTCATGGAGCAACATCCCGACAAATCGTGCTGTTGCTGAATAAACCATTCTGCCTGCAAATTCTGCTTGCATATATTCTAGCTGTCCCCATTGTCTATTGGCTCATGCACCATTGGCATGAACAGTTTGCCTATAAAGCCCCCTTCACCGTTATGGACTTTCTATTGCCACTATGTATTGTCTGGATAATATCTGCCGTCACAGTGTGTCTGCAAAGTTATTTGCTGAACAAAACAAATCCGATTGACTGCATCAAATCCGAGTAAGAAATAATATATTTATAACCCATAAAAACAAAGCATTATGATTAAGACAGTAAACTTACAGAAGATTTTCAAGACCGAGGAAGTACAGACTCTGGCTTTGAACGACGTAAACATTGAAGTGAAAGAAGGGGAGTTTGTTGCTATCATGGGACCTTCAGGCTGCGGAAAATCCACTTTACTGAATATCCTCGGTCTGTTGGACAATCCTACATCCGGAGAATATTACTTGAATAGGACGGAAGTATCCAAATATACAGAAGCCCAACGTACCAACTTGCGTAAAGGAGTCATCGGCTTTGTATTCCAAAGTTTCAACCTGATTGATGAGCTGAATGTATACGAGAACATCGAACTGCCGCTACTCTACATGGGCATTCCTGCCACCGAACGCAAGCGCCGGGTGGAAACCGCTATGGAGCGTATGGCAATCATGCACCGCAGCAAGCACTTCCCGCAACAACTGTCCGGCGGACAACAGCAACGCGTGGCAATCGCCCGTGCAGTCGTATCAAACCCTAAACTGATACTTGCCGATGAGCCTACCGGTAACCTCGATTCAAAGAACGGAAAAGAGGTAATGGAACTACTGAATGAACTGAATAAGGAAGGCACTACGATTGTCATGGTGACACACTCACAACATGATGCCGGATTTGCCGGACGCATCATCAATCTGTTTGACGGGCAGGTAGTGACGGAAGCTAACTTATAATTCCCGCTTCTCCCGATTTATATGCAGGTTGCAATGTTTTTTCCATTGTAATCTGCATGTTTTTTTGGAAATAGCTTTCCTTTTTTTTGTTTCTGTCGTCCGAAATGCCTAATATTGCTACCAATAAACTTTTTACTTCCACATTTTAAATAACAGAAAATGAAAACATACACACCGTCCCCTTTGAACACAGAAAATATCACTTTACCGGATAATTTGACAGAACTCACAGAAGCCATGGCACGCAATGTGCATGAAGTATGGGCTTTGGGAAGAGTGAAAGAAGGATGGAAATACGGAGAGACACGCAATGATGAATTAAAGACACATCCCGGACTTGTACCATACGAAGAGTTACCGGACTCAGAACGGGAATACGACCGGCAAACAGCCATACAGACACTGAAGCTGATTATGAAACTGGGATTCGACATACAGAAGAAACAATAATCCAATATCTATAGTACTATGAGGACGAGTGAGAACAAATATTATCCTATCCGGCACTGGTGGAAATTCGTTATTCCTGCCTTTATCATTCTCTTTCTGGTTGCAGCATTGATTGTGACATGCACTACATTCCAAAACCTTATTCAATTCTTTCCATCGCGTGGAATGACCTACCTGATGACACTCCATGCCATCATTTCCCTTAGCGTATGCATCTGTTTTTTTCTATGTATCAAGAGATTAATAGATGTATTCTCACTGAATCTGGAACAAGAAAGAAACATTCTTGCATCCTTGTACCAGGAAAAAGAAAAACGGGAGATTATCAATAACGATGAGAAAGAAATCAATAAACTGAAAGAGAATATCAGAAAAGAATTGAAACAAGAAACTGAAAAAAAGGAAACTGCCTAATGACAAAACGAATATGAATCTGCTAACAAGACTTTTTGCCCTTCATTTTGACCGCTCTTTTTCCGGAAAAGGATGGAGGCAGCTTGCTTGGCTTTTCGGAGTCATAGTAACTGTTTTCTTATTGATATATCTGGTAAGTTTTGCATTTATCTTTCCTGAGCCGTCTCTTGAAGAATGGACCGGTATTGATAAAGACGTACCTATGGGGCGTTTGCTTCAGTTGATTTGTCTGTTCATCGATCCGGGGAATATTGTGGAAGTACCACCTTATCTGCGTTGGTTCTCTCTATTGGTCGTAGTGCTGGGATTAATTTTGTTCTGCGGATTATTGATATCCGTAATCTCCAATATGCTGGAACGCAGAGTTGAGCGATATCGTGAAGGCGATATCGTTTACCCTTTGCAAAACCACATCGTCATTATCGGTTTTGACAACATGGTCCCCACTCTTATCCAGCAAATTTGCGATGACACACATTATGGGAATTGCCATATTCTGATTCAGAGTACCCAACCGGCACAAGAAATCCGTAGCAAAATCCATACGGAACTGGATGCCAAAAACGAAAAAAGAATTGTGGTGCTGCGTGCCCGGCGCGACTCTATCGAGGAGTTGGAAAAACTCTATACTACCAAAGCGCGCGAAGTATTCCTTATCGGAGAGAGAGACGAACATGACCATGACTCACTGAACATAGACTGCCTGAAAAAGATAGTTGACATTCATAAACGATGCAATAAATGTTCCCTCATACCATTCACCGTCCTTTTCGAATATCAGACTACTTTTGCCGCTTTCCAACTGACCGATTTGTCTGCCGAATGGAGAAAATATATAGAATTCCATCCCTTTAACTTCTACGAGGGCTGGGCCCAAAAGATATTGGTAAGCCGGCGATATGGAAAAGGGGAGAACTGTATTGAATATCCTCCTCTCGACCGTGAGGCAATAACCTACGAAAGCGAAAAACATGTTCATCTTGTTATCATCGGTATGAGCCGTATGGGAGTGGCAATAGGAGTGGAAGCTGCCCATCTGTTGCATTTTCCAAACTTCTGCCGGGACAAGAACATAAAAAGTGTCATTACCTTCATTGATGAAAATGCCGACCGGGAAATGAATTTCTTTTGTGGACGATACCGCCATTATTTCGAGATATCGTCTACCCATTATTACGACATGAGCAAGGACGAAAGGCACGAGAGATTTGTCCTTCCCACCCGTTTTAAAGGAAAAGATGCAGACTTTCTGGATGTGGAATTCGAATTTATCAAAGGCCGTGCGGAAACTCCTGCCATCCAGAATCTGATTAAAGAATGGGTACATGACTCAGGCCAGGTATTGACGATTGCCGTCTGCCTCAATTATCCTCCTCAAAGCATGGCAATGGGATTATATCTGCCGGACGATGTATATGATGAAAATATCCCAGTTTTTGTCCGTCAGGAAACCTCCAGTGCACTGCTCAATATGCTTAACAGTAGAAAGAAAGATGAAGCGATTCATAAATATTCCCATGTTTTTCCTTTTGGAATGCTGGACAACTGTTACGACCTGGACAAAAAAAGCCGGAGGGAGGGACAAATCATCAATTATATATACGATTTCAAGAATAAATATGGAAATGTGCCTCAATCATGCCCACCTGACAATGAGCTGAAAGACTCATGGAACAAACTGTCCGTATCCCTTCAGTGGTCCAACTTGTACAGTGCATATTCCATTGGTCCCAAGCTACGCTCCATAGGCATTACGGATGGTTACGTGAAACTGGACAACGACCAGATATCATTGCTTGCCGAAGTCGAACATAACCGTTGGAACATGGAGAAACTGCTGCTTGGCTTCCGTAAACCCACCGCCGAAGAAGAAGAGTTAATCTATGGCAGCAAGGAAATGGGAGATATCTTCAAAAAGAAACGCTTTGTGCATCCCGATATACGTCCGTATGATGAATTGAAGGAAAGCTCAAAAGCGTATGACAGATGTATCACAGCCGGCATTCCGTTAGTCATAAACAACAACACATGGAAAGTAACCAACACTATATTATGAAAACATACCATGTATTTATAGCCTCTTCGCTGAGTTTTCAGAAAGAAAGGGATTTAATGGAAAAAGTCCTGACGGAAAGAAACAACAGCGAACTCAATATTGTAGTGCACCGGCACGAAAAAAATGGAGACAACGATATAGCTAAAGGCGATACGCAGGAAATCATAAATTCAGAGATAAGGCAATGTGACGTCATCATCTTCTTCGCCGGAAACTGGATACGCTCCAAGACCATCGGAGAGTTTAATGTTGCCATCGAAAATGCATCCAACAAACATATCTATTTCTATCAGAATCCGACATTGGAATACACCCAAGAAGACTGGACAAACACTACTTTATGGAAAGACTTCTATGCGGAATACATGCAAAAGCACCTGGACGACGATACCGTTATCGAGCGGTATGAGAAGCAGTGCAATACGCTGGAGCAGCTAAGGGACGCGTTGGTCAAGGATCGTGAAAGTTTTCTCAATAATCCCTTTTGCGCAATCTCTTGCCATAAGATGGAGTATGATAAAATTATTCCCAACAGCCAAGCCAACCGTCGCAGAGGCAACCTGGACTACTATTTTATCCGTCCGGAAGTAGACAACAAACTTAAAGAGGAGTTTGACAGTACAAACAAGACAATCATCGTCACCGGTCAATCCACTTCGGGAAAGACTATTGCCGTTTGCCGAATGCTGAAAAAGCTCCCTCAGGAATATTATGTGGTCATTTTGAATGCCGATACGACCAAAGAACAGTTAGAACGGCTTTCTGTATCCCAATTCCAGCATGGCAAAAAGATTCTTCTACTGGACGATTTGCAGCTGTTGTTTTGGAAAGAAGAGAATGAAAAGCCGATACCCATTGACAGAGAATTACTTCGCAAGTTGTCGGAAATCCTTCACATCGGCAATCCGGACTTCAAGGTTATTGCCACTACAAGCTATAGCTTCAAGGAAGTGAAATCCATGCTTACTTTCAATGAAATGGTTCCTCCGGCCATAGTCGAAGTGGGCATCAAACCTTTATCCTTCAAAAAAATAAATGAATATGCCCGCGAGCTCAGGACATACGGCTATCTTAAACTCCGACCCGAAGCCGGCATGACTATCGGTTCCTTGTTTTTCGACATAGACAGAATCAAGACCAGATATAACAACCAGTTCCAGAACAGCAATTTAAGCAACCTGCAGAAATCCATGCTTCGACAACTCTGCCACGCCATAAAATGTTTGTGGATGTGGAAAAAGAGAAGCCGCAATAAAATAGACCTATTGCTCGATTTCCTCAAATTCACCTATGAGAACAGTTACGAAAAGGCCGACAGAAGCACCATCTGTGAATTGGCAGGCAAAGTAGATGATTTGATTTATTATCAGGACATTGAAAAGGACACATTTGAAGTTGAAGACATCATAGTAACCCAGGTTTTCCAGTACTATAGCAGTGAACCGTCCGATGACCTACTGGCAACTGAAAAGAAAGCCATAAAGGGCATATTCCGCTATATCTACTACAAAGACAGACCGAACTTTTTCAAAAATACAACCAAGATCCTGCATCGGGTGAAAAACTGTTCGGTAAATGCCCCCGAACTCCAACAGTATATCATCAATGATGTTGTAAGCCGCATTTATAAAAACGAACAAACGCTATATACAAGTAAGGAACTGGGAACAAACCCGGAAGGCGTTTCCATTGATTGGGTGGACGCCTATATTGGCAATATAGCCAATTTTGCTCCTACCAATGCAGAGGCCATCCATATTTGGAAATTAACAAAAAAATATAATAGGAGAGAGCTGAATGTGCTGCGGTGGCTTTTGCCCAGACTGCAGACACAACAAGATAAGGACATTGTACACAAGGATTTGCTCAATGAACAAGGGCAAATGCAAGACAAGTATATAGAAAACTCGTATATTGAATTTCAGACAGAATTGGTACGGTTCCTCGACATGGACGAAGCCAAAAAAATATACCTCAACGCTTCCTTTATATACGAAGCTTCCCCAAGTGCCGATGATGACGACATAGATGATTTCTTCTCCGATTCTGCAGAGAGCACCCATGGGCAGGAAAGCAACAATGAGACTTATCTGACAGAACTGAAAGAGAAAAGAATACGTAATTTCGCCAGGCAGCTTATGCATAAAGCACAGACTCTGGCTGACATACACGACATCAAGAACTTCTTGCAGAAGAATGATAAAGGGGTAGTTCCCCACGACGATGCAGTCTTTTTCTTCAACTTTATTGCTCCCTACACCTGGCTGGAAGTTTTCAAAAGATTCAGCCAGCCGGAAAAGCTGGTTGCATTCTTCAACGAACTGACAGAACTGTCTGTCGACAAAAAAGAGGATACCAGTATGTTCCTGAACAAGACCGAAGTGTTGAATGGAGCACTCGAAAACATACCGTCCTCTTATGCCTATGATTTATGGAACCGTATGGGGAATAACTGTGATGGCTACTCATTGAACTTTATGCTCCAAAAGGCTAAAAATTTTGAGCAAGCCAAAGGAATCTTCAACACTTTTATGGAAAGGTTGGAGCAGCAAGAAGAAGAAAACAAGACCAAACTGAAAGTGGGTGAAATCTACCTGAACGACTTATTGGATACGACCTCCACTTATAGCGGGATTAAGGAATGCGAGGAACTGTTCCATAAATACCATTTACTGGAAGCAGACCAGTCTTTACTGGATTACCCGAGCCAGCACACACAAGGTATCCTATACCAACGCATGACCCTAAAGGAAATCAAGGCACATATGAAGAGACATCGTCCCCAAAACGGCGATGAATCTCGAAATATAAGAACAATCGTACAATTCATTCTGAAAATATCAAATTATGAAGAGGCGTATCAGGCACTGTTCGGAGAAACTCCCGATTGTATTACTCCGGAAGAACAACAGATTTTGAATCATTCGCCCTACGTTGTCTCCGAAATGTTCAATAAGGTAAAGACTCCGGAAGAAGGAGGAGTCGCAAGGGATTTCTTCGAGAACCGGCTGGACAAGTCACTGCTCAATCATCCTGATGCCAATATCTTGAATATCATTATCAATAACCGGTTCATATATCCCTATTATGAACAAAAAGTGGACATGATAAAGCGGATGTCCGAAAAATACACCGTACAACAGAACAGTTATACACATAAACATTTACTCTATCACCTGACCAACCACACCCAAGGTTCACTTCCTCCGGAAGAAATACAACTGATTATAAATGAGGAAATAATGAAAAGCCTGGATGCGCCAAAGGATATATTGAAGCAAATGCTTATCCAGCGATACTATGCCGGAAGAGCACAAGACAACGTTCCGCAGCCTTTTCCCATTTATACATCGGAAGGGTGGAAAATTAAAGAAAGCACTATTCTGGAATATGTGTATTGTCTGCTGGACGTGGGCGTATATGATGGAGGAATTATCTTCTGTTGCATGAAGGCATTGCTCCGTCAGAATGATAAGGAAAACGCCCAACGGCTGCAAGAGCAAGCAATCAGTAAAAAGGTTTTTATCAATTACGATTCATATTGTATGTTGAAAAAGGTAGGAGCCGTCATTCCCAAACCCTACCTATTTGTCGAACATTATCCAATTATGAAGGACATATGCTATCAAATGCGGGAACGCGGCATGACCTTCGAAGAAGCCGAAAGCCGTATAAAAGAGATGGAAGATGATTTACATATTTCCATTGCACGCACACAAATCTACTGGAACAATGTCATCAGCCGCATGGCCAACAACAGAACAAACAAAAAACTGGTGCTTCAGAATACTCTGAAATTCATCGATGAACACCATGTGCCGATGAGTCCGGAAATATATTACTCCCTTTTACACACAATCACTTCCATTGAAGACTATACAAAAGTCAAAGGTTTATATAAAGGCGAATTGAATATAGGACATATCTTCGTACTTCTAAAGAAGATTCCAGAATTTGCCAAATATAGAATTGCCGAATGGGCATTTGTCGCCTGCTTGCGTCAGGAGTTTGATGAATGGTATGACATTCTATGTTCCATCAGTGAGAAAGAACAGGAGAAAAGAATTAAAATCATGTTACAGTCCGAGCGCTACAAGCAACTGCAAGTCATCACCCCCAAAGGGTATCTTAACCAGACTTTCTTGTTCTGGTGGACTATCCGCTACGCCGTCTCAGAGACTGAAGAGCAACGGAAGGCAGAATTGGATACCCTTGTCACAATGATACCCAAACCCTTTGTACCTCAGTATCCGAAAATGATAGAGAAGTTCTTTATACCTTATCCGCAAGACTTGCTTGAAATCATTCGAGAATATATAGGCCGGATTATTTCATCCGAGCCGCAATAGCCAGCAATACCCCGAGCACCACACCCAATATCGCTGCAAACAGCACCCGCATTTCTCCCGGCAGGAGGAATGTGATGGTGTGTGCCGGATACCAGAAGAAAGGAATTGTTTTCTTGAAGACAAAATTCCATTGTGCATCCCAATTCAGATGCGTAATGATGCGGGTCATCGGGATAGGAGTGAGGAGGCTGCGAGGCGAACCGCCACAATCCAGGATATGCGTATCCGTAATCTTATGGAATGTCATGAATACCGGAGCGAAAATGGTATTCATAGCAACTGAAATGGTGAGGGCTATCCATAATTTGTCCAGGCAGAATTCTCCGTTTATAATGGCGGCGGCATTTGCCATTCCCATATATTCCATGAATTGCGGCACACCTTTGGAGAAGATTATCATGGCCGCATTGATACCCATTCCCAGCAGTCCCCACACTACGGCACGCGGCAGTACGCCAAATCCTTTTCGGTTATAGACTCCGGCACTGATACGAAGTCCCAGCATCTCACCCAGTGTAGCAAGAATTCCGAATTTAACGAAACTCATTACCATGCCATGTGCAGCGTTGAAAGACTTATACCAATTGTAGATGGATTCACTCACAAAGAATGGCAGGAATATTATCACCAGAACAAAAATAAAGAGGAAGTCTTGCTTTTTCATACAAAAGTCATGTTTTTCATAAATAATGTGGCAAACATACTAAAATTATTCTAATTTAAAAGCAAATAAGTAAATAAAAGAAGTTTTACCAAACAGAATAAAGTGTTTCCCTTAACCGAACAGTGTGTTTCATTAAAGAGAACACTTCGTTTCCCTTAAAAGAACAGTTTGTTTCAAATAGAAAAACACTTTGTTTTCTATAGCTAAAACAAAGTGTTCAGCACTGTGAACTAACGAATTATCCCATTAGCTCCCTCAGAAGCCCATATCATAGTCTCGGCACAAAAAAAGTGGGATTCAGAGAAACCTCTGATCCCACTTCATCATAGTAAGCAACGGATAGTTATTTCTTATCCTTCATATATTCATCCGCTTTCTCCTTGGCACGTGCCACGCGCTTGGCTGTATCCGGATGAGAAGAGAACATCTTCTGGAACTTGGATTCCTTCGGTGCTTCCGCTGAAAGTTCAAGCAATTTGTTCAAAGCATTGTACATGGCATACGGATCGAGATTATTCTTGATGCAGAATTCAAAGCCGTAATCATCCGCTTCCGTCTCCTGCTTCTGGGAGTATTGAGCACCTGCCAATGCCTCGGCCATGGCACCCAGTTCAGAATCACTCAATTTGGATACCGTAGAACTTGCCGCACCGGCAGCATTCTTCACAGCCGAACGAAGGTAAGCATTCTTCATCGCATCTTTGGAATCCGTATGGATGACGTGACCTATCTCGTGGCCGACAACTGCCATCACTTCATCATCCGTCATGATGTCCATCAGTCCGGCACAGATGCGTACACTACCATCACCGCACGCAAAGGCATTCACATCTATTACTTCATAAACACCGAAGTTCACCTTCAAGCCGTCCACTTCCTTGATATTTCCGGTCAGCTTCTCCAGACGCTTGCCGTAATCCGTATCGGGCTTTGTCAGCGGATTGTGCGTATCCATCCATTCCATATATTCCTTGCTCATCGCTGCAATGTCAGCATCGGACAATGAAATGGCCTTGACGGCATCTGTACCGGCTTGGACAACTTTGGTCACATTGATTTTCTTTCCACCGATTTTGAACTGCGCATAGGCAGTGGTGGTACAACTCATTCCGCATACTACAGCAGTAATGATGAAGAAGTTCTTTTTCATGTACTTTACGATTTAATTTTAATCCTACTTCGCTTTGTCTATAAAAAAAACCGCCTAATCATTATTAAACGGTTTTCCGAATATCTGTTTAAATCAAGTTTACTTGATGATACCCAATTCCTTGAAACATTTAGTCAATTTTTCTACAGCATAATCCACTTGTTCGACCGTATGGGTAGCCATCAACGCTACACGCACCAGTGTATCTTGTGGAGCACATGCAGGTGGAATAACGGGGTTGATGAAGATACCTTCGTCAAAAGCCAGCTTCGTTACTATAAATGTCTTCTCTGTATCACGCACATAGAGAGGAATGATAGGAGATTCTGTCTCACCGATTTCGAAGCCTGCATCGCGGAACTTCTTCAAGGCATAGTTAGTGATGTCCCACAGACGTTGGATGCGTTCAGGTTCGGACTTGATGATGTGAAGCGCCTCGCGGGCTGCAGCCGTAGCAGCAGGTGTGCTACTTGCCTGGAATATATAGGAACGGGCATTGTGGCGCAGCCAATTGATTACCGCCTTGTCTCCAGCAACAAAACCACCGATAGAAGCCAATGACTTGCTGAATGTACCCATAATCAGGTCTACATCTTCGGTAACACCGAAATGGTCGCACACACCACGGCCTTGTTTTCCGAATACACCCAAGCCGTGAGCTTCGTCCACGTAAATGCTGGCATTGTATTTCTTCTTCAGGCGGACAATTTCGGGCAGATTGGCCAAGTCACCTTCCATGGAAAATACTCCATCCACAACAATCAGCTTTACAGCATCCGGTTCGCATTTCTGGAGTTCTTTTTCCAAAGCCTCCATATCGTTATGCTTGTACTTCAACTGAGTGGCAAATGCAAGACGGCGGCCGTCTACAATGGAAGCGTGGTCACGGTCATCACAAATGATATAATCCCCACGGCCCACAACAGCAGGAATAATACCTTCGTTTACAGTAAATCCGGTAGAAAAACAGAGTGCTTCATCTTTTCCTACGAATTCAGCCAATTCCTTCTCCAGTTCAACATGTATATCGAGTGTTCCGTTCAGAAAGCGGGAACCTGCACAGCCGGTGCCATATTTTTCTGTGGCAGCTATCGAGGCATCAATGATACGCTTGTCATATGTCAGTCCCATATATGCATTAGAGCCGAACATCAGAACCTTTTTACCATCCATCATTACCTCTGTATCCTGATGGCTGTTAATTGTGCGGAAATAAGGATATACGCCTTTTGCCATAAACTGCTGCGGCAGGTCGTATTTCGCAAATTTGTCTTGTAGTAAACCCATGAAATATCTTTTATATAATGAATATTTAATTCTATTAAATACAAGTCTTAAAAAACAGGGGGCAAAGATAGCAAAATATGTCGGTATATGTTCTATTTACATTAAAAAAACTACTTATACTTATTTTAAAAAGAATTATGTGGTTAATTTTTCAGATATTTATATTACTTTTGCCAGTTGGAAAACCTGCATAGCAACAACCCTTGCATGAACGAAAACAAGAAGAAAATAGCATTTATCATAAACCCCATATCCGGCACTCAGAGTAAGGAGCAGATACTGAAGTGGCTCGATGAAAAGCTGGATAAGGAAAGGTATGCACAAGAAGTGATTTATACCGAACGGGCAGGCCATGCCGTAGAGATAGCGGCACAGAAGGCACAAGAAGATGCACATGCCGTCATCGCCATAGGAGGAGACGGCACCATCAATGAGATAGCCCGCTCACTGGTACATACAAAAACCGCTTTGGGCATCATTCCCTGCGGTTCCGGCAACGGACTTGCCCGCCATCTGCAGATTCCGATGGAGCCGAAAAAGGCCATCGACATCATCAATGACGGACTGATAGACATCATTGACTACGGAAAAATCAACGATGTGCCTTTCTTCTGCACCTGCGGCGTGGGATTCGACGCATTTGTAAGCCTGCAATTCTCCAAGGCGGGAAGGAGAGGACCACTCACTTATCTGGAAAAGACTCTGCTCGAAAGCCTGAAGTACCGTCCGGAAACCTATGAACTGGAAATGGACGGCAGCACCCTGCGATACAAGGCGTTCCTGATAGCCTGCGGAAACGCATCGCAATATGGAAACAATGCGTATATTGCCCCACAAGCCACCTTGAACGACGGACTGCTGGACGTCACCATACTCGAGCCGTTCACTGTGCTCGATGTACCGTCGCTCTCTTTCCAGCTCTTCAACAAGACCATTGACCAGAACAGCCGGATTAAGACGTTCCGTTGCCAGACACTCCGTATTCACCGTTCTAAACCAGGGGTAGTCCACTTTGACGGCGACCCGATGATGATGGGAGAGAATGTAGATGTAAAGATTATGAAGAAAGGACTGCAGGTCATTGTTCCCCGGGATGCGGAAAAAGACACTTCGAATGTCTTGCAGCGGGCACAAGACTATATCAACGGACTGAAACAAATTAATGATGCTTTTGTGGAGGACATCGCCCATAAAAACAAGATGATACTGGATAAAGGCAAAAGGCAATTCAAGAAACTGACAAAAATGTAATGTTGTAAAAAAGGTACTAAAGGAGTTTCTGAAAATAACTTTCCCCTTTTGATGCGCCATATAATATGTTTTATGTATTTTTGCATGTTCAAAATAGTAAATAAGTAAATCGTCAAACAGTAAATAAAAAGATGTATAGATCACACACCTGCGGAGAACTCCGTATCTCCGATGTTAACAAGCAAGTAACGCTGGCTGGTTGGGTACAGCGCAGCCGTAAGATGGGAGGCATGACATTCATTGATCTCCGCGACCGTTACGGAATTACCCAATTAGTGTTCAACGAAGAGGTGAATGCCGAACTTTGCGAGCGTGCCAACCGCTTGGGCCGTGAATTCGTAATCCAGGTTAAGGGTACCGTAAACGAACGTTTCAGTAAAAACCAGCATATCCCGACGGGAGACATTGAAATCATCGTATCGGAACTGGATGTTCTGAACTCATCGCTGACCCCTCCCTTCACCATCGAGGAAAATACGGACGGTGGCGACGATATCCGCATGAAGTACCGTTATCTAGACCTGCGCCGTGCCAATGTACGCAGCAATCTAGAGCTTCGCCATAAAATGACAATTGAAGTACGCAAATACCTGGACAGCCAGGGATTCATCGAAGTGGAAACTCCGATTCTGGTAGGCTCCACGCCCGAAGGTGCACGCGATTTCGTCGTTCCATCACGCATGAACCCGGGACAATTCTATGCCTTGCCTCAAAGCCCGCAGACACTGAAACAGTTGTTGATGGTTTCCGGTTTCGACCGTTACTTCCAGATAGCCAAATGCTTCCGTGACGAAGACCTGCGTGCCGACCGCCAGCCGGAATTCACACAGATTGACTGCGAAATGTCTTTTGTGGAGCAGGATGACGTCATCAACCTCTTCGAAGGCATGGCCAAATATCTGTTCAAGGAAATCCGTGGCGTAGAGATGAACGAGCCGTTCATGCGCATGCCATGGGCAGACGCCATGAAATATTACGGCAGCGACAAGCCCGACCTCCGTTTCGGCATGAAGTTCGTGGAACTGATGGACATCATGAAGGGACACGGATTCCCGGTATTCGACAATGCCGCCTACATCGGCGGTATCTGCGCAGAAGGCGCCGCACACTATACACGCAAACAGCTGGATGCACTGACCGAATTCGTGAAAAGACCGCAAATCGGTGCCAAAGGTATGGTATACGCACGCATAGAAGCAGATGGCAACGTAAAATCAAGTGTCGACAAGTTCTATGCGCAGGAAGTATTGCAGGAAATGAAGGCTGCTTTCAACGCCAAGCCGGGTGACCTGATTCTGATTCTGAGCGGTGACGACGCCATGAAGACCCGCAAGCAACTGAACGAGTTGCGCCTTGAAATGGGTAACCAACTGGGATTGCGCGACAAGAACAAGTTCGTCTGCCTTTGGGTGGTTGACTTCCCGATGTTTGAGTGGAGCGATGAAGAAGGCCGCCTGATGGCTATGCACCACCCGTTCACCCATCCGAAAGACGAAGATATTCCTTTGCTGGATACAGACCCGGCAGCTGTCCGTGCAGATGCATACGACATGGTGTGCAACGGTATTGAAGTGGGTGGAGGTTCCATCCGTATCCACGATGCACAGTTGCAGGCCAAAATGTTCGAGATTCTCGGATTCACTCCCGAGAAGGCTCAGGAGCAGTTCGGCTTCCTGATGAATGCCTTCAAATACGGTGCACCTCCTCACGGTGGTCTGGCATACGGTCTGGACCGTTGGGTCAGCATCTTCGCAGGTCTCGACAGTATCCGCGACTGCATTGCATTCCCCAAAAACAACAGTGGACGCGATGTAATGCTGGATGCACCTTCGGCTATTGACCAGAAGCAGCTGGACGAACTGAATCTGACTGTTGAAGTGAAAGAGTAAAAGCAGATACAGAGTAGGAGAGTGAAAGAGTCTGCACGCATTTTTCGTTTTGCGGTAATCGGCACGCTGAATGCCTTGATTATGGCTGTTACCGTTTGGGTAATGATGGACGAACTGGACATCAACTATATGCTCTCCAATGTAACCGCATATATACTTGCACAGATACACAACTTCATCTGGTGCAAGTATTGGATATTCCCTACAGAAAAAAAGAGCAACACTTGGCGACAAGTGCTGCTCTTTTCTATAGCTTTCGGAATGGCTTACGGAGCGCAATTCCTTTTCCTCATAGGGCTGGTGGAGGGACTGGACTGCAACGAATACCTTGCCCAGTTCCTGGGATTATTCATCTACGGAAGTGTCAATTTCCTGATGAACAAACGGGTGACATTCCGTTAGTTCTCCCCCAGAGATCCCCGTCGTTATCAGTCAAGAAATCGTTTTGTCAATCCGGCATAGGCATCAATTCTGCGGTCGCGCAGGAAAGGCCACCAACGGCGTACATTTTCCGAACGTTCCAAGTCCACCTCTACAACGATATTTTCCGGCCGTTCGTTTCCTGCTTGGGCCAGGAACTCGCCTTGCGGTCCGGCCACAAAACTATTTCCCCAAAACAAGATACCATTGGTCTGCATGGAAGGATCCGGCTCATGTCCCACACGGTTCACTGAAACAACCGGCAAGCCGTTGGCCACAGCATGTCCACGCTGGGAGATAATCCAAGCATTGAGCTGACGCGCCTTTTCATCATCCGTATCACTGCTTTCCCAACCGATAGCCGTAGGATATATCAGTATTTCAGCTCCCTTCAGCGCCATCAGACGTGCTGCTTCCGGATACCATTGGTCCCAGCACACCAAAACTCCCAATTTGCCCAAAGATGTCTGAATAGGTTCGAAGCCTATATCACCGGGAGTAAAATAGAATTTCTCATAATAGGCGGGGTCATCAGGAATATGCATCTTCCGGTATTTCCCGGCAATGCTGCCGTCACGTTCAAAAACAACCGCTGTGTTATGATACAATCCGGGAGCGCGTTTCTCGAACAGAGAAGTGACCAGCACAATATCGTTGGCAGCAGCCAACTCTGAATAGAATCCCGTAGAAGGACCGGGAATCGGTTCTGCCAAGTCGAACAACTGCGTGTTTTCCGTCTGACAGAAATACAGAGAGTTATGCAGCTCCTGCAAAACAACCAATTGAGCCCCATGCGCCGCACATGCCTCTATACTTTTGGCCAAATTCATTAAATTAGTCCTGAGGTCCTTGGTATTGGCCTGCTGGATAATACCTACTTTTATTTTTCTTGTCATCTTATTCTATGGTTTATTGTTTTACTATGTATAATCGACATTACTTCAACACCCCTACGGGATATTGCATGGTAACACAATGCAAAGAGCCGTGTTGCTTAATCAAAGCACGGCAATCTATCCCGATAATTTCATAACCGGGAAAAGCCTCCCGCAACACTTCCCCCGCGCGGGCATCATTCTCCGGCTGGCGATAGGTGGGGTAAAGCACTGCATCATTCAGAATCAAGAAATTAGCGTAAGTGGCAGGAAGCCGTTCCCCTTCCTCTTCTATCTTATCGGCCATGGGCAAAGCCAGCAAACGGTAAGGTTCCCCCTTCAACGTACGGAAAGTCTTCAGTTGCTCCTCCATGCGATGCAGTTCTTCGTAATGCTCATCATCCGCATCCTTGCATTGTACATAGGCTATCGTGTCGGCAGGGCAGAAACGGGCCAGCGTGTCTATATGACTGTCCGTATCGTCACCTGCCAAATAACCGTGGTCCAGCCAAAGAACACGTTGCAGGTGAAAAACGGAACGAAGATATTCCTCAATTTCCACCCGGTTCATCTGTCCGTTCCGGTTAGGCGAAAGCAGGCATTCGGAGGTGGTGAGCAACGTACCCATGCCGTCACTTTCGATGGAACCGCCTTCAAGGACAAACCCCAAGCGATTTACATACTTTCCTTTCATCACTTCCGACTCCACCGCACGACGCGTAATCAAATTATCCTTATCGGATGCAAACTTCAATCCCCACCCGTTGAACTTAAAGTCGAGCAGAGATACACCGTCAGCATCCAGTAGGGTGATGGCTCCATGGTCGCGTGCCCAAGTATCATTCGTCTCACACTTCAGGAAACGGACATTTTCCATATTCACCCTGCCGAGAATCTGTTTCTTCACCTCATCCGGTTCTGGGGTTACAATCAGCAATGTCTCCCGGGCGGCTATTTCGTGGGCAATGGCTACAAAACATTCCTGCACTTCGTCCAACATATAGGTCCAGTCTGTACCCGCATGGGGCCATGTAAGCTGTATGCCGCTTTGCAAAGCCCATTCGGCAGGCAAGTGGGGAGCACGTGTCTCTACCTGAAAAGTCATATTCTTGCCAAAACGCACCTGACAGTCCTTCTCTGCGGCACCACCCAGCGGCAGTCCTACAAAATATCCCATATTATTTATCTTTTCTAATTCGTTACTTTTTAAGTTAGCAGAGAGAGGGAGAATAAACCTTAGGTTTAGAATTGCCAAACCTCTACTTCAGACTTCTAAACCTCTACTCTATGATTGTAAACCTCTACTCGTCAATTATCACTTATCTTCCTTCGGTTTCCGGTCGAAGAATGGATTCTTGGAGGATGCACTCACCGGAATGGCAAAGACAGTCTTGCATCCTTTCAGCCAATCCAAACGCTGAGCGGCAAGTCCGGCAGAAAACATGACACGGGTATCCACCCTCAAATCGGCAGCCATGGCACAAGCCGAACCTACAGCTATCCCTACATCCACCGTATTCAAAGCACAAGGTACTCCCTCCGGACGACCGGCACAAGTGGGAAAACCGCAGTGTCCGCAATTCAAACCTTGCGTCTGCTCGCGCGTACCTATTATAATTACACATTCAGCCTGCAAAATGTTGTCCGCATCACGGAGAAAGAACTTCATACCGTGCTCTTCAACCATAGCGACCATCTTTTCAGACAGCTTCTTAATGTCTTCACCCGTAACCAGCGCAGCTTCAATCACATCAATACCTTTTCCTTTCGGTGCCGTGCGCGCAGCAGTCAGCATTTGCCTTGCCACGTCAAGCACATGTTCGTGGCGGCAATCCCGTTCATTCTGTATCATAGTCTTTCTTTCCTGAATTAATTAGTGCGTCAAAGATAGCACAAATATTTTTTTGCACTATCTTTGCGATACAGAAAGATTAAAGGAACACCATGCTGCAAATAGAAAATGCCAGTATCGCCTACGGCAACGATATACTTTTCTCGGGTTTCAACCTGCAATTGGAAAGGGGAGAGATAGCCAGTATCTCCGGCCCTTCGGGATGCGGAAAGTCGTCACTGCTGAATGCCATACTTGGATTTACTCCGTTAAAAGAAGGACGCATCGTCTTGAACGGCATTCTGCTGGATAAAGGAAACGTCGACGTTGTCCGTAAGCAGACTGCATGGATTCCACAAGAACTGGCATTGCCGCTGGAATGGGTAAAGGACATGGTACAATTGCCCTTCGGTTTAAAGGCAAACCGGGGTACACCCTTTTCTGAAACCCGTTTATTTGCATGTTTCGAGGATTTGGGTCTGGAACAAGAGTTATATTACAAACGGGTGAACGAAATATCCGGAGGCCAACGCCAACGGATGATGATAGCCGTAGCCTCAATGATTGGCAAACCACTGACCATTGTCGATGAACCGACTTCCGCTCTCGACTCCGGTTCCGCGGAAAAAGTACTCTCTTTCTTCCGCAGGCAGACAGAAAATGGAAGTGCCATACTGACCGTATCCCATGACAAAAGATTCGCCAACGGATGTGACCGACATATAATCATGAAATAACATACACACTATTGGGAACCATAGATATATCATACCTCAGCCTGGGCATCGGATTATTGCTATTATTAATACCGCTGTTTTACATCTGGAAGTTCAAGACCGGACTGTTGCGCGCTACTGTGATAGGTACGGCACGCATGATTGTCCAGTTGTTCTTCATCGGCATATACTTGAACTACCTCTTTTTATGGGATAACCCGTGGATAAACTTTCTATGGGTAATTGTCATGATATTTGTAGCATCGCAGACGGCATTGGCACGAACACAATTGAAGAGGAAGATTCTGCTCCTGCCCATATCCGCAGGTTTCTTATGCAGTGTAGTATGTGTAGGCTTGTACTTTATCGGAATAGTACTGAGAGTGGAAAACGTATTCAGCGCCCGGTATTTCATCCCTATTTTCGGCATACTGATGGGCAACATGCTATCCAGTAACGTCATAGCCCTCAACACCTATTATAGTGGACTGAAACGGGAACAACAGCTTTACCGGTATCTTCTCGGCAATGGTGCTACAAAAGCGGAAGCACAGGCACCTTTCATCCGCCAAGCCATCATCAAATCCTTCAGTCCGCTGATTGCCAATATATCCGTGATGGGGCTGGTTGCTTTTCCGGGAACCATGATTGGCCAGATATTGGGTGGCAGCAGCCCGAATGTGGCCATCAAATATCAGATGATGATTATGGTCATCACCTTTACCGCCTCCATGCTGTCACTGATGATTACAATCTCTCTGGCTTCCCGCAAGTCGTTCGATGCCTACGGCAAGCTACTGCCCGTGATGGTAGAGAAGAAGGGAAAAAAGGAACATAAATAACTTCAACGGTGGTGGCATCCAGTTTTCCGGGGAGATAGCGTAGCTGCACATATTGTACGCCCGGTTTCACAAAGCCGCTGTCCAACATCACTTTCTTTACACGGAATTCTTCAAGCCTATACTGCAGGTAACTTTTGATGCGTTGACTTTGCGGCTTGGTATATGCCAGCAGATTAACTTTTCCCAGCGAATCAATCTCTACCCTTGCCTTGACGGTGCGTAGAGAAAGAGGACCGTCTTTTTTCTTAGCCTGATAATCTTTATCCTTGTCTACCCAAAAGATAGCCGTAGCCTTGGGAGTAGTATCTACCGGCTCCTCCATATCCTCAGATACATCTTTACCGGAACGGTTCGTATCCTGACAAGACAATAACGATAAAAGGAAAAGAAACAAAACAAGTAATGTTTTCATAATAAAGGAGATTAATGTGTCCAACTAATCAAACGTACCCGATGAAGCATATATTATCGGATATATAAAATGTTCTTCACCTTCCGTTTGCGGTTGTTCAAACAATTGTTTGTAGATAGGTTCCGGCTCTGTTTCAGAGAAAAAATCTGCATCAGCAGGATAAATACCATAATACCACCAGGGAGTTCCTTCCATATTATAAGGCTCAATACCCTCGATTACAAACTTATATAATCCAACTGTATCACCATCTTTTATAATGCTTGTATAGGTTCCATAATTGGTCCCCATATTATATCTCAATCCTTTTAAAGGAGCATATTCTTCTTCAGTAAACTCGCCTGCTACATATTTTTTTCTTTTGCATGCAAAAGGAATCTCATATTTTCCTCCATCAGGAGAAAGAATAAAAGGATTGGGTCCATCAACCTCTATTGTATATTCATATTCTACTCCGACTTTTGATAACACCTCGACCAGTTCGTATGCAATATTACTGGCATCGGCGGGAGGGTTGAGCAAAGTTGTTTTTTTCACCAATAAGGTGTATTCATACCCCTTGCTATAATCAAACCCGGCAATTCCTAAAAAGTCCAACGCTTCATATTCATTTTTACCTTCCTCCTTTACCAACATACAATCAATGAAATGATCACTTCCCCAAGGCTGGTAAGTGCCAATCTCGGAAGAGACCTTCATTTTAATGTTTTCTACATTGTCTTGTGGAGTATCACTGTTACAAGAGGTCACACCAATTATAATCAAGAGCGATAAAATTCCGAATAGTTTTTTAGTTTTCATAGATTTAGTTTTATAATAATCGCTCGCAAAGATAGTCTTTTTCGTGATAAAACATTTTTCGATAAGAGTTTTTGTTGGAAGAAAACCGTCTATTACTCAAATTTGTTACTGATATTTCTGCCATTGCAAGACGGATTTGATAATGCCGGCCTGCAAATCGGATTGACAGATGCGGAAGCAACAGGGGCTTTGTTGTGTCTTGACGTTACTGAAGCTGTACTGGATGAAGCCATTGCATTGGGATATAATGTGGTTATATCACATCACCCTCTCATTTTCAAAGGGTATAAATCCATCACGGGCAGGGATTATGTGGAACGTTGTATCTTGAAAGCCATCAAGAATGACATCGTTGTTTATGCTGCGCACACTAACCTGGATAATGCACCGGGAGGAGTGAACTTCAAGATTGCCGAGAAAATCGGTTTGAAGAATGTCCGTATCCTGGAAGCCAAGGAAAATGCGCTGGTAAAGCTGACCACATTTGTACCGACCGCCCAAGCGGAAGACGTGAGGAAAGCCTTGTTCGACGCTGGATGCGGCAATATCGGCAACTATGATTTGTGCAGTTATAACATGGAAGGCGAGGGGACATTCCGAGCCCGGGAAGGTGCCACCCCATACTGTGGAGCGATAGGGGAGCTGCATACCGAACGTGAAGTACGTATTGAGACAATCATACCCGCCTACAAAAAAGCGGCAACTGTCAAGGCACTGCTTGCGGCACATCCATATGAAGAACCGGTCTATGATATTTATCCCTTGCAAAACTCATGGCCACAAGCCGGAGCCGGTGTCATTGGCGAATTGGAAGTACCGGAGACAGAACTTGAATTCCTGAAACGGATAAAGAAAACCTTCGAAGTAGGGTGTCTCAGACATAACAAACTCCTCGGGCGGGAAATACAGACTGTTGCATTATGTGGCGGCGCCGGCGCTTTCCTAATGCCGCTTGCCATCCGCAACCGTGCAGATGTCTTTATCACCGGCGAGATAAAATACCATGACTATTTCGGACATGATACCGATATATTATTGGCTGAAATAGGGCATTATGAAAGTGAGCAATATACGAAAGAAATATTTTATACAATAATCCGGGATTTGTTTCCTCATTTTGAGGTTCAGATGACCAAAGTGAATACAAACCCCATAAAATACATGTAAGTAAAATGGCTAAAGAAGCAAAAAAAGATCCTCAGGAATTAACCGTAGAACAGAAGTTGAAAGCTTTGTTCCAATTGCAGACAATGCTGTCCAAAATCGATGAAATCAAGACGTTGAGAGGTGAACTTCCACTGGAAGTACAGGACTTGGAAGACGAAATAGCCGGTCTGAGTACCCGTATAGACAGAATCAAGGCAGAAGTTGCCGAGTTGAAATCCTCCATTGCAGGAAAGAAAGTTGAAATTGAAACCGCAAAGGCTTCTGTAGCTAAATATAAAGACCAGCAGGACAACGTACGCAACAACCGCGAATATGACTTCTTAAGCAAGGAAATCGAATTCCAGACATTGGAAATCGAACTCTGCGAAAAGCGTATCAAGGAATTTGCCGCACAAGAGGAAGAAAAATCTCAGGAAGTAGCAGAAAGCACTGCTGCTCTGGAAGAAAGACAAAAAGACCTCGACGTAAAGAAGAGCGAACTGGACGAAATCATCTCCGAGACCAAGCAAGAGGAAGAGAAGCTGAGAGACAAGGCCAAAGAACTGGAAACAAAGATTGAACCCCGTCTGCTTCAGTCCTTCAAACGTATCCGTAAGAATTCACGCAATGGACTGGGTATTGTATACGTACAGCGTGATGCTTGCGGTGGTTGCTTCAACAAGATTCCGCCCCAGAGACAATTGGACATCCGCTCACGCAAGAAAATTATCGTTTGCGAATATTGTGGCCGTATCATGATTGACCCGGAATTGGCAGGTATAACTCCCGAACAGAAAGTGGAAGTTGTAAAGGAAAAGCCAGTAAGAGCAAAAAGAAAAATCGTACATATCGGCTCAGATAATTAAAAATAGAACATTTTCTATATATAAAACGGCAATAGTAAAGCACCTATTGCCGTTTTTTTGTTAAATAAGCTCATAAAAACCTGCTATTAGAGAAAAAAGAAGTAGTTTTGCTGCTTGAAAAAATTAATAGAATTAAATTAAAAAGCATGAGACTAAACAAATTATTCATACTCTATTCACTTTTCGGAATATTGATGGCATCGTGCATAAAAGATGAAGCACCCAATGCTGAAGCTGATATAACAGGCATCTCTTTTGAAGAAGATGTACTGGCAAGCGCTCGTTTCAATTTAAATCCGTCTTACAATGATAATCTGCAGGCCTACCCCATATTAGTAAAAGTAAAAGAGGGCACTCCTTTAAACAAACTATCCCCCCTGTTTGAGTTGACGCCGGGCGCTACCATTAGTCCGAAAAGTGGTAGTGAACACGATTTCTCTGACGGAAAAAGGGTAAAGTATACCGTAACTTCCGAGAACAAGGCTTGGCAGCGAGTATATTCCATCGGTGTACGCGAACAATCGGTATCAGACATCCCAAATGAATTCCATTTTGAAGACATACGACTTATCAATGGAATTAACCCCAAATACAAATATCAGGAGTTCTATGAAGAACAAGACGGATTGGAACTGACATGGGCCAGTGGAAATGAAGGATTCAACTGGGCAGCCAGTTCATCAGCTACTGAAAATTACCCTACGTCACAATATGACAATGGTAAAAACGGAAAGTGTGCCAAATTAGAAACTCGGCTTACCGGCTCTCTGGGAGCAATGGTAGGTATGCCGATAGCTGCTGGAAATTTGTTTATCGGTGAGTTTGATATGACGAATGCTCTCACCAGCCCATTGAAAGCCACACATTTCGGCACTCCTTTCTGTTATAAGCCCTCACGTCTAAAAGGTTGGTACAAGTACAAAGCCGGTGAACGTTTTTATGAAAACGGTGGATACACCGACCGTAAAGATGTGATGAACATCTATGCAATCTTTTATGAAGGCGAAAGTTACAACGAAGCAGGAGAAGTTACGGAAGTAATATTGGATGGAAATCTGCCAAACCAGAACTATGAACATCCCAGTATGGTAGCTTTAGCTCTAATATCCAATCCCCACGAAACCGATGATTGGGAAGCTTTCGACATTCCTTTTGACTATCAGAGATATGGAAAAGAAATAGATGAAACCAAACTGGCAAAAGGAAAATATAAACTAAGTATCATTTTTGCATCCAGCAAGAACGGTGCAACTTTCGAGGGTGCGCCCGGAAGTACCCTTTTAGTGGATGATGTGGAACTGATTTTCGAATAAGAACCCTGTAGAATTGGAATACAACATGATAAAGAAAATAGTAGCATTTATCGCATTGGCAGTTTACATGCAAACCGCCCTATACGCTCAAGAGAATCAGAATCGTACGCTTATAAACGCTGCCCTGCACGGATGGGAATATGAGATAAGGGCCGGTGTCAGCATCGGTGGTACTTCCCCGCTTCCATTGCCCGTAGAAATACGGAGTATCGATGCCTACAATCCTACTTTAGCTCTTATGCTGGAAGGAAATGCCATCAAGTGGTTAGGAAAAACTAAAAAATGGGGAGTAATAACCGGGGTAAGACTGGAAACCAAAAATATGATTACCAAAGCGACAGTAAAGAACTATGGCATGGAAATCATAGGAAATGACGGTAACCGCTTGAAAGGTAACTGGACGGGAGGAGTAAAAACCAAAGTACGCAATGCCTACATTACTGTCCCCGTACTTGGAGCATATAAAATCAACTCACGATTGCGAGCCAAAGCAGGTGCATATGTATCCTACCTGATGGATGAGGAATTCTCCGGATATGTATATGAAGGTTATCTGCGTGAAGGTAATCCTACCGGAAAGAAAGTCAACTTCTCCGACGGTGCCATTGCCACTTACGACTTTTCGGATGACTTGCGCAAGTTCGCTTGGGGCGTGCAGGCAGGCGTAGACTGGCGTGCCTTCAAACATCTGAATGTATTTGCCGACCTTACATGGGGATTGAATGATATTTTCAAGAAAGATTTCAATACAATTACCTTTGCCATGTATCCCATCTACTTGAATGTGGGTTTCGGGTATGCCTTCTAAGATACTCGGGTATACCGAGTAAATACTCATAAACAAATAAAGGTTTAGGTTGTTATCAATCCCATAAAAAGATAACCACCTAAACCTTTATTTATGAATATAAAAGTTTGGAGCACTGCGTTGCTCATATTATGCCTATGTCCTGCGGCTATGGCACAGAAAGCCAACCGCTATCTTGAGAAACCACTCCCACAAGGCTGGGGAAAGGACGCCTCCCATGCCATTCCCGGAGATGACAATCTGTTCAGCGGACAGATACCACCCATTGACGACAAGTGGTGGAAAGCCTTCGATGACCCGATGCTGGATTCATTGATTACGGTAGCCTCCACTCAAAACTATTCCGTACTTTCTGCCATGGACCGTATGGATATGGCTAAATCCAATCTGCGGATAGAACGCGGCAGCTTTTTCCCTTCCATCTCATTGGACGGAGGATGGGCACGGCAGCAAAGCAGCGGCAATGTCAACGCACTTCCGCAATCCATTACCGGTGCATACAGCGCCTCGCTCAACGCCAGTTGGGAACTGGACGTATTCGGAAGCATCCGCCAACGGGTAAAGGCACAGCGGGAAACCTTCATGGCAAGCAAGGAGGAATATACCTCCATCATGGTATCCCTCTGTGCCCAGATAGCTTCCGCCTACATCGGGCTCCGCGAACTGCAGCAAGAACTAAGTGTAGTGACCCACAATTGCCATACCCAGGCAGCCGTACTCAACATCACCGAAGTACGCTACAAAACCGGTCTGGTATCCAAGCTGGACGTCTCGCAAGCCAAATCCGTGTATTACAGTACCAAAGCCTCCATCCCACAACTGGAGGCAGGCATCAACCAATACATCACGACGCTCGCAATCTTACTCGGTACTTATCCCCAACATATCCGCCCCATATTGGAGAAGCCCGGCAAACTGCCCGACTACATGGAACCCATAGGCATCGGCATTCCTGCCGACCTGCTGCTTCGCCGTCCCGACATCCGGCAAGCCGAACGCCAAGTCAACGCACAGGCGGCAACGCTTGGCGCATCCCAAAGTGACTGGCTGCCGCAAGTGTTCCTGAAAGGTTCCATCGGCTATTCCTCCCATGACTTGAAGGACTTGACTAAACGGAACAGTATGACATTTGAAATTGCTCCAAGCATCAGCTGGACCTTATTCAGCGGTACCAAACTGGTGAATGCCACCCGTCTGGCACGTGCCCAGCTCGATGAATCCATTCACCAGTTCAACCAGACAGTGCTTACCGCCGTGCAGGAAACGGATAATGCCATGAACTCCTACCGCAACTCCATCCAACAGATTGTTGCCATGCGCGAAGTATGCAACCAGGGAGAAGAAACTCTGAAACTCTCCCTCGATTTGTACAAACAAGGGCTTACTCCCTTCCAGAACGTACTGGACGCACTACGCTCACTCCTGACATACGAAAATCAACTGGTGCAGGCACAAGGCAGCTCCTTGCTGCATCTGATAGCCTTATACCAGGCATTGGGAGGCGGATATGAAATGAATCAGAAATAAGAATATAAACTAAACCGAACCGTATATGAAAAATCAAATGTACATCACCCTGCTCATCCTGCCATTGCTGGCAACGGGATGCGGGGGAAGGAAAGAAACGGCACAAACGATGCCCGTTCCCGAGATAAGCGTAGCCCGTCCGACAGTGCAGAACATTACGCTGACAAAAGAATATCCGGGCTACCTGACTTCTGAAAAGACCGTAGACCTGGTAGGCAGGGTCAGCGGAACCTTACAGACCATCGCTTACGCTCCCGGCAGCCGGGTACGCCAGGGACAAGTGCTTTTTGTCATCGAACCGACAGTCTATCAAGACAATGTGCGGCAGGCGGAAGCAGAACTCAACACTGCCCGCGCCAACCTGGAATACGCCCAAAACAACTACGCACGTATGCAAGAAGCCGTGAAAAGCGATGCTGTAAGCCGTATACAAGTGCTGCAAGCACAATCCAACGTGGCAACCTCGCAGGCTGCAGTGAGCAATGCGGAAGCAGCCCTGAACACGGCACGCACCAATCTGAGCTACTGCACCGTCCGTGCCCCCTTCGACGGCACCGTAAGCCGTAACCTGGTGGATGCCGGAGGCTATGTAGGCGGCAGCGTGCAGCCCGTCACATTGGCAACCATCTACAAAGACGACCATTTGTACACCTACTTCAATGTGGCAGACAACCAATGGCTCTCCATGCTGATGCAGCAGGGAGACAGTATCCCCCGGCAAGTGAGTGTCAGCCTGGGTAAAGACGGACTCCTCACTTATCACGCACAGCTGGACTATCTTTCGCCCAACGTAGACTTGAACACCGGAACTCTGAACATCCGCGCCCGTCTCGACAACCCTAAAGGACTGTTGAAAAGCGGCCTCTACGTCAGCATCACCTTGCCCTACGGAGAGCAACAGCAGGCTATCCTGCTGCCAGACGCCTCCATCGGTACCGACCAGTTGGGGAAATACATATACGTAGTCAACGATTCGAATATAGTGCGCTACCGCCATATAGAAACCGGACAACTGATAGGGGACAGCCTGCGCCAGATAAGGGCAGGCATCACTCCCCGGGAGCGCTACGTCACCAAAGCACTGATGAAGGTAAGGGATGGAATGAAAGTACATCCCATTGACAACTAATATGAATTGATTAATACCAAAGCCTATGTTTTCAAAATTCTTCATAGACCGTCCTATCTTTGCTACCGTATTGGCGCTGCTCATCGTCGTAGCAGGACTGGTCACACTGGGCATCCTGCCCATCGCACAATATCCGGACATCACACCACCCACCGTGCAAGTCAGTGCCGTATATCCCGGAGCCAATGCGCAGACGGTGGCACAAACTGTCGGCATCCCCATCGAGCAGCAAGTCAACGGAGTGGACGGAATGCTTTACATGTCCTCCAACTCCAGCTCATCGGGCGCTTACTCTCTTACCATTACTTTTGCCGTAGGCACAGACATTGATATGGCTACCGTGCAGGTCCAGAACCGGGTAAGCGTGGCCCAGTCGTCACTACCTACTCCCGTTGTGGTGCAAGGCGTCACTGTACAGAAACAGTCATCGAACATCGTGATGTTCCTCACGATGACGTCGGACAGCAAAGACTACGACGGACTTTACCTCAGCAACTATGCCAAGCTGAATCTCGTAGACCAGTTAACACGCGTGCCCGGTGTAGGCGCCGTCAATGTGATGGGAGCAGGGGACTACTCCATGCGTATCTGGCTCGACCCTGCCGCCATGCGCATCCGCTATCTTTCGCCGGCCGATGTATACCAAGCTATCCAATCACAGAATGTGGAGGTCAGCGCAGGTAACGTAGGGCAACCCATCGGCACAGACAATAAAAATGCCTATCAATACAGCCTGACCGTAAAAGGGCGCCTTACCTCACCCGAAGAGTTCGGCAACATTATCCTGCGTACCGAAACCGGAGGGAAGATACTCCGTCTGCGCGACGTGGCGCATATCGACCTGGGCTCGGCCTCTTACAGCGTAGTATCCCAACTGGACGGGAAACCCACCGCTGCCATCGCTATCTATCAGCAACCTGGCAGCAACTCGCTGGACGTTTCCAAAGGAGTAAAGGCAAAAATGCAGGAACTCTCGCAAAATTTCCCTGCAGGCATACAATACAATGTAACCCTGGACACTACGGATGTCATTCATGCTTCCATAGACGAAGTGATGGTGACGTTCCTTGAAACAACCCTGCTGGTAGTTCTCGTCATCTTCCTGTTCCTGCAGAACTGGCGGGCGGTCGTCATTCCCTGCATCACTATTCCGGTATCACTCATCGGCACACTGGCCGTCATGTCCTTGTTCGGCTTCTCCATCAATACGCTGACACTATTCGGACTGATACTTGCCGTGGCCATCGTGGTGGATGATGCCATTGTGGTGGTGGAGAACTCCACGCGTCTGCTGGACACGGGGCGCTACACCTCCCGCCAGGCTGTGACCGAAGCGATGGGAGAGATTACCGGACCCATTGTCGGGGTAGTGCTGGTGCTGCTTGCCGTATTTATCCCGACAACACTCGTCAGCGGCATATCAGGACAACTGTATAAACAGTTTGCCTTGACCATTGCAGCCAGCACCGTACTTAGCGGATTCAACTCACTGACCCTTACTCCGGCACTCTGTGCCTTGATGCTGCAACCTACCCGGCCTTCCAAAAATCCCCTATATCGGGGGTTCAACCATCTGTACGACAAGACACAAGGAGTCTACGACCGGATAGTGGAGTACCTGCTCCAACGCCCTGTCGCTTCCATCGTTTCATATGCAGTTTTCACATTGATTGCTGTCCTGCTGTTTGTCAAATGGCCGTCCACGTTTGTTCCGGAAGAAGATGACGGCTATTTCCTCGCAGTGGTACAGCTTCCCCCAGCATCGAGCCTGGAGCGCACCCAAGCCGTAGGAAAGCAGATAAACAAAATTCTCGATTCATACCCCGAAGTAAAGGACTACATCGGCATATCCGGCTTCTCCGTGATGGGAGGAGGGGAACAGAGCAATGCTGCCACCTACTTCATCGTGCTGAAGAACTGGAATGAACGCAAGGGAAAGAAACATACGGCTGAAGCCGTAGTGCAACGCTTCAATATGGAAGTGTACGGCATCCAGGAAGCAGAGATATTTGCCATGGTTCCACCTGCCATCCCCGGGCTGGGAGCCACCGGAGGCCTGCAACTCCAATTGGAAGACCGCCACAACCTCGGTGCCACCGAGATGCAACGTGCCGTAGAGACCTTGATGGAGCACTACCGCAATTATCCGGCATTGGCATCGGTCAGCAGCCAGTACCAGGCCAACGTACCGCAATATTTCCTAAATATCGACCGCGACAAGGTGCAACTGATGGGCATTCCGCTAAATAGCGTATTCACCGCCCTGGGCTACTATATGGGAGAGGCCTACGTCAATGATTATGTGCAGTTCGGCCACATCTACCAAGTGAAGCTGGGAGCAGGTGACCGTGCCCAGCGTGTCATCGACGATGTCCTGAAACTGAGCGTTCCCAATGCATCGGGCGAAATGGTACCTTTCTCTTCCTTCACCCGGGTGGAAGAACAGCTTGGCATGGACCAGATAAACCGCTACAACATGTACTCTACAGCAGCCGTGACCTGCAATGTGGCTCCGGGCAGTAGTTCGGGAGAGGGTATCCGGCAAATGGAAAGTCTAATCAAGGAGCATCTCGGAGACGAGTTCGGCTACGAATGGACTTCGGTAGCCTATCAGGAAACGCAGGCAGGAACCACTACGACCGTCGTATTCGTCATGGCGCTGCTGGTTGCCTTCCTTGTGCTCGCCGCACAATACGAAAGCTGGACTAGTCCGGTGGCCGCCGTAATGGGACTTCCGGTGGCGCTGCTCGGTGCCATGCTGGGATGCTATGTCATGGGTACTCCGGTCAGCATCTACACACAAATCGGCATCATCCTGCTGGTTGCCTTGTCTGCCAAAAACGGTATTCTGATTGTGGAGTTTGCACGTGACTTCCGTGCACAAGGCAATTCAATCCGTGATGCGGCATTCCAGGCAGGGCATATCCGTCTGCGGCCTATTCTGATGACATCGCTTGCATTCGTATTCGGGGTTATGCCGTTGCTTTTTGCCACCGGAGCAGGGGCGGGAAGCCGTATTGCACTGGGAGCTGCCGTAGTATTTGGTATGGCGCTGAACACATTGCTCGCCACGGTCTATATCCCGAATTTCTACGAATTGATGCAGAAGTTGCAGGAGAGGTTCAGTAAGAAACAATAGGGAGGATGAGCTACAAGTTATGGATTATGGGGTATAAGCTATCACACTTATAACCCATAATCCATAACTCATTTTAGCAACTTGCTGCTAAAAGTTGTATCTTTGCGTGCGAATTGCCTCTTAAAGAAATTGAAGTTATGAAAGCATATTTCATCGCCATACTTACCTTATTCACTTGTATAGCTACCGTCGTCCGGGCGCAGCAAATGTCTGAACTTGAAAACCGGATTGACAGTCTGCTCAATGGCAAGAAAGCCACCGTTGGTATAGCCGTATGGACAGACAAAGGAGACATGCTCCGGTATAACGACCATGTACACTTCCCCTTGCTCAGTGTATTCAAATTCCATGTGGCACTGGCCGTACTGGACAAGATGGATAAGCAAAGCATCAGTCTGGACAGCATTGTTTCCATAAAGGCATCCCAAATGCTGCCCAATACCTACAGCCCCCTGCGGAAGAAGTTTCCCGACCAGGATTTCACGATTACGCTTAGGGAGCTGATGCAATACAGCATTTCCCAAAGCGACAACAATGCCTGCGACATCTTGATAGAATATGCAGGAGGTATCAAACATATCAATGACTATATCCGCCGGTTGGGTATCGACTCCTTCAACCTCTCGGAAACAGAAGACGACATGCACTCCAGCTTCGAGGCTGTATACCGCAACTGGAGTACTCCTTCCGCTATGGCCCGACTACTGAGAACGGCCGATGAAAAAGAGTTGTTCTCCAACAAGGAACTGAAAGACTTCTTGTGGCAGACCATGATAGATACTGAAACCGGTGCCAACAAACTGAAAGGTACGTTGCCAGCCAAAACCGTGGTAGGACACAAGACCGGCTCTTCCGACCGCAATGCCGACGGTATGAAAACTGCAGATAATGATGCCGGCCTCGTTATCCTTCCCGACGGCCGGAAATACTACATTGCCGCCTTCGTCATGGACTCATACGAGACGGATGAGGACAATGCAGACATCATCGCCCGCATATCACGCATGGTATATGATGCGATGAGATGAGAAAGGCAAGGGGGTTATCGGCAACTCCTCCTATAAGTTTTGATACTCGGGTATATCTTGCAGAAAAGTATAGCTGTTGTGCTCGTAATCTATGTGGCAACAATAATGCTGAAGCCCGTTGCTGACAATCAGATAATCCACTTTCAGCACCATGTTGTAGCGGGTAATCTGGTCGAAAACCTTTTGGGTGATTTCTATTTCGGGCGCCTTGTATTCCACAATCATCCGGGCGGTAAGGTCGCGCCGATAGAGCACTGTATCACAGCGTTTCTTTGTACCGTTCAGCTGTACCTGCACCTCATTTGCCATAAGCGCCTGCGGATACCCCTTGTGAGCAAGAAGAAAGTGGACGAAGTGCTGCCGCACCCATTCTTCAGGTGTCAAGGCGACATAACGACGACGGATTACATCGAAAATAACATTTTTTCCGTTCCTTGCGGCAATTTTAGCATCGAATGCTGGTAAGTTTAACGATAACATTTACTACATTTGTAAGTTAAATAATGGTTCCCGTCTTTCGGGAACACAAATTTAATGAAATCTTATGAAAACAAAAGAAGAAATCGTAGCCAATTGGCTGCCCCGTTACACAAAGCGTAACCTGGAGGATTTTGGAGAGTACATTCTGTTGACCAACTTCAACAAGTATGTAGAGATTTTCGCAGAAAAATTCAATGTTCCCATTCTCGGTAAAGATGCCAATATGACATCTGCTAGCGCAGAAGGAATGACTATCATCAACTTCGGTATGGGAAGCCCTAATGCCGCCATTATCATGGACTTACTGAGCGCCATTCAACCCAAAGCATGTCTGTTTCTGGGCAAGTGTGGCGGCATTGACAAGAAAAATAGAATAGGGGACCTCATCCTTCCCATAGCCGCCATCCGTGGCGAGGGTACCTCCAACGACTACTTCCCACCTGAAGTCCCGTCACTCCCGGCATTTATGCTGCAACGTGCCGTTTCTTCTGCCATCCGCGATTATGCCCGTGACTACTGGACCGGTACCGTATACACCACCAACCGCCGCATTTGGGAACATGACGAGGAATTCAAAGAATATCTGAAGAAAACCCGTGCCATGGCTGTCGATATGGAAACGGCAACCCTATTCAGCTGCGGTTTTGCCAATCATATTCCCACGGGAGCCCTTCTGCTGGTTTCAGACCAACCGATGATTCCGGAAGGTGTAAAAACCGATAAAAGCGACAATCTGGTGACCCAGAATTATGTAAAGGAGCATGTTGAAATCGGCATCGCATCCTTGCGCATGATTATTGATGAAAAGAAAACCGTAAAACACTTGAAGTTCGACTGGTAATCCGTTACGGGACATCCCCTCGTATAGCACTTACTTTATTATATGGCAAAACAAGAAACAACCTGTGATGATATTCTAAAAGAGTTGAGAGCCAAGCAATACCGCCCCGTCTACTATCTCATGGGCGAGGAATCGTATTACATAGACCTCATCTCCGACTATATTGTAGACAACGTTCTCACTGACACCGAAAAGGAATTCAACCTGACCGTAGTCTACGGTGCAGATGTCGATATAGCCACTGTCATCAATGCGGCCAAGCGCTATCCGATGATGTCCGAACGCCAGGTCGTAGTCGTAAAGGAAGCGCAGGCCATCCGCAACATGGAGGAGCTTTCATACTACCTGCAAAAACCGTTGAACTCCACCATTCTTGTTCTATGCCACAAACATGGGGTGCTGGACAGAAGAAAGAAGCTGGCGGCCGAAATAGAGAAGGTGGGAGTTCTATTCGAATCCAAGAAGGTGAAGGATGCCCAGTTACCGGCATTCATCACTTCATACATGAAGCGCAAAGGTGTAGACTTGGATCCTAAAGCCACCTCCATGCTTGCCGATTTCGTAGGTACGGACCTCAGCCGCCTTACAGGAGAACTGGAAAAACTGATTATAACTCTTCCAAAAGGTCAGACACGCGTCACCCCCGAACAGATAGAACGTAACATCGGAATCAGTAAGGATTATAATAACTTTGAACTTCGCAGTGCCATTGTAGAAAAAGACATACTAAAGGCCAATAAAATAATAAAATATTTTGAAGAAAATCCGAAAACAAACCCTATCCAGATGACTTTATCTTTACTTTTCGGCTTCTTCTCCAACTTGATGTTGGCTTATTATGCACCCGAAAAGACGGAGCAGGGTATTGCCAGTTTCATAGGATTAAAGACTCCCTGGCAGTCGCGCGAATACCTAAGTGCCATGCGCCGTTACAGCGGAGTAAAGACCATGCAGATAATCGGAGAAATTCGATATGCAGATGCCAAATCCAAAGGAGTAGGAAATTCCTCCCTAAGCGATGGAGATATCCTCCGGGAATTGGTCTTTAAGATTCTACATTAACTTCCATACAGCATCCTTTTCCATAAAAGGGGAAAAGCATAAAACAGACTGATTTGATATCATTATGTCATTTTTAGGGGGATTTATCCCCCTTTTTCTATTTCGGTCCTTAGCATAGACAGTAAAATAGGAGATAATAATCATATTTACAGCAAATTACGTTCATTTATAAGCTCTGAGAATCGTGTTTTTATAACGAATCGACCAATTATACAGAAATAAAGCAAGGATTTAAGTCTTGAAGACTAGAAAATAAATAAAGCATCTTATTTTCTTATTTATGTCACATCTTTTCTCCTTTAGTAAAAAGAAGAGATGGAGCAATTCAGCTTTAAATCGTCATATATGAAATCTGTTACACTTTTCAAGAGTACAATAGTTGTAATACACAACTAGGATAATTGACTATTGTGAATTTAATACATTACATAAATATATATATGACGGGTGTATTATAATATATGTAATATTATACTTGAAAACACAAATGTAATAAGTAATATTTAATATCGCAAACTGATGGTTTACAAAAATAATAGAGTAGGGGTTAACCCATATAATTATAAGCAATAAATATGTATATATCAATTACATACGACGATTAATCAAATTATTAAATTATATATTATATAAAATGAGCGACAAACAAATGTAATACAGCATTTACCATCAAAAAATAACTATATAATATGCTAATAACTAGACAAATATATTATTTTATTAAACTTACGATAAACACCTATTTTACTCGTAATTTGTATTATAGCATTTGTAATGATGAATGTTGTAATAACAGTATTTCATTTGTGAACTTTAAAATATTACATTTTTAATTTGCTTTTGTGATGTCGTTTTTTTACTTTTGTAATCCAATAAATAACATGTACAATTGTAATAACACATAAACCATGAGTATAAAAGACAGGTTCAAAATGGTTATGGACCGAGAGAAACTGACAGCAGGAGCTTTTGCCGAGAGTATCGGCGTGGCCCAAGCCACCATTTCTCACATCTTGGGTCCGCGTAACAAATATCCAAGTACGGAAGTCATTCTCCGATTGCATCAACGATACAACGACATAAACTTGGAGTGGCTGCTTACCGGAAAAGGTAATATGAGTAATAATCCGGATTCACCCGAAAACGATGGATTCGACTATCCTTTATTCGCCGAGAATCCGGAAAATCTGTCCAACGGGCCGGAAGAATCTAAAAATCGCAAGGAAATTGCATTAGAGACAGCCCTAAAATCGCCTAAAGAGATTGTAAAACAAGAGATTATCTACAAAGAAAGACCTCCCAGAAAAATCACAGAAATAAGAATTTTCTTTGATGACAATACCTACGAGACTTTCAAACCGGAAAATTAAGGAATGAGAATGGAAATAGACTAACGCCCCGGCATAAAAAAGAAACGGGTTCATTTTATTCTGCACTCGGTTTACACTATCTTTGCACCCGAAAGAAAAACATCCCTCTTTATAGATATGAAAAAGTATATTTTAGATCTGACAGTGACAGAGAACCTCCGCTTGCATGCCAACTACGTGTTGTTGAAGCTGACTTCTCCATCCCCACTTCCGGAAATGCTTCCGGGACAATTTGCAGAGATTCGCGTGGACGGCTCACCTACCACTTTTTTGCGCCGCCCCATCTCCATCAATTATGTAGATAGACAACGGAACGAGGTCTGGTTCTTAATCCAACTTGTAGGCGACGGAACCAAGCGATTAGGAGAAGCAAAAGCAGGCGATATAATCAATGTAGTGCTTCCGTTGGGAAACTGCTTCACAATGCCTGAAAAGCCCTCAGACAAGCTCTTATTGGTAGGCGGAGGTGTAGGTACAGCTCCTATGTTATATTTAGGCGAACAGCTCGCCAAGAAAGGTTGCAAGCCAACATTCCTGCTGGGTGCCAGAAGTGACAAAGATTTGCTTCAATTGGAACAATTTGCCGCCTATGGCGAGGTGTATACCACCACCGAAGATGGCAGCCACGGAGAGAAGGGATACGTAACACAACACTCCATATTAAATAAGGTGTGCTTTGAGCAGATATATACTTGCGGCCCCAAACCGATGATGATGGCAGTAGCAAAGTATGCCAAAAGTAAAGGCATCAGTTGCGAAGTATCTTTGGAAAATATGATGGCGTGTGGCATAGGCGCTTGTCTATGCTGTGTAGAAAATACCACGGAAGGTCATTTGTGCGTATGTAAAGAAGGTCCGGTTTTTAATATAAACAAACTATTATGGCAGATTTAAGTGTAAATATTGGTGAATTACAAATGAATAATCCGGTGATGACTGCATCCGGAACATTCGGATATGGTGAAGAATTCGCCGATTTCATCGAACTATCGCGAATAGGCGGTATTATTGTAAAGGGAACCACTCTTCACAAACGTGAAGGCAATCCATATCCGCGCATGGCAGAGACTCCTTCGGGTATGTTAAACGCTGTGGGACTGCAAAATAAGGGTGTTCATTACTTTGTTGAACACATCTATCCCCGCATCAAGGACATTCAGACCAACATGATTGTGAATGTTTCGGGTTCTGCCATCGAAGACTATGCCGAAACAGCCGCAATCATTAATGAACTTGACAAAATTCCTGCCATAGAGTTGAACATCTCTTGCCCCAACGTGAAGCAAGGAGGAATGGCATTCGGTGTTACCGCCAAGGGCGCCGAAGAAGTGGTGAAAGCCGTGCGCTCAGTTTACAAAAAGACACTTATCGTAAAGCTCTCCCCGAACGTTACCGACATCACTGAAATAGCCCGCGCAGCCGAAAATGGCGGTGCAGACAGCGTTTCCCTCATCAATACCCTGCTGGGAATGGCTATAGACGCGGAACGCAGGCGTCCGATACTCTCCACCGTAACCGGTGGTATGTCCGGTGCGGCCGTGAAACCCATTGCCTTACGTATGGTATGGCAAGTGGCTAAAGCGGTAAAAATCCCCGTCATAGGCTTGGGGGGTATCATGAACTGGAAAGATGCTGTGGAATTCATGCTTGCAGGTGCCTCTGCCATCCAGATTGGTACGGCAAACTTCATTGATCCGGCGGTTACAGTGAAAGTGGTAGAAGGAATAAATGACTATCTTGACAGACACGGTTATCAGTCTGTAAAGGATATTATCGGTGCACTCGATGTATAAAGAATAACAAGAGATTGCCATTCGCAATATATATTCATAAAAAAGGACATTCATTAATGAATGTCCTTTTTCTTTTTATTTACATCAGTAAACTTACTCTCCCAACAAATCCGGACGCAGTCTACGAGTCCTTTCCAAAGACTGTTGCAGCTCCCATTCCTTAATCTTGGCCTCATGTCCGGAAAGTAAAATATCCGGAACCTTCCATCCATTGTAATCAGCGGGGCGTGTATAGACCGGCGCAGCCAGCAGATTGTCCTGAAAGGAATCTGAAAGTGCAGACTGCTCATCGGAAATCACTCCCGGAATGATACGGACGATGGCATCTGCCATGACAGCCGCCGCCAGTTCTCCGCCAGTCAACACATAGTCGCCGATACTGATTTCCTTGGTGATGAGATGCTCGCGAATCCGGTAATCTATCCCTTTGAAATGCCCGCAGAGAATGATGAGATTCTGGGCAAGGGAAAGAGTATTTGCCATCGGCTGATTGAACTGCTCACCATCGGGGGTGGTAAAGATAACCTCGTCGTAATCCCGCTCGGCCTTCAAGGCGTTGATACACCGCTCTATCGGCTCTATCTTCATGACCATTCCGGCAAAGCCGCCAAACGGATAATCGTCTACACGACGGTACTTATCTTCCGTATAATCACGAAGATTATGGATATGTATCTCTGCAAGCCCTTTATTTTGAGCACGTTTCATGATGGAGCAGTTAAAGAATCCCTCAATCATCTCCGGCAAAACTGTGATAATGTCAATGCGCATATAACTTTATTTTAGCTATTTCAAGCTGCAAAAGTACAAATATTCGGGGAGAAACCCGTATTTTTGCGTTCAAACAATCCGAAAACCCTATGACTGTAAAAGAAAAAATAGACCGGCTCCGTGCGGAATTACACCAGCACAACTACAATTATTATGTGCTGAATGCTCCTGAAATATCCGACAAGGAGTTTGACGACCTGATGCGCGAGCTACAAGACTTAGAGAAAGAACATCCTGAATACCAAGATGATAATTCGCCCACGATGCGTGTAGGAAGTGATTTGAATAAGAACTTCACACAAGTGGCACACAAATATCCCATGCTTTCATTGGGAAACACTTATTCCGAAAGTGAAGTGACCGACTTCTACGAACGGGTAAAGAAAGCGTTGAATGAGGATTTTGAAATCTGCTGCGAGCTGAAGTATGACGGTACTTCCATCTCGCTGACTTACGAGGATGGCAAACTGGTGCGTGCCGTCACCCGTGGCGACGGCGAAAAGGGCGATGACGTGACGGACAATGTAAAGACAATCCGAACGATTCCACTGGTCCTCCATGGGGATTATCCTAAATCATTCGAAATCAGAGGGGAAATCCTGATGCCCTGGGTGGTTTTCGAAGAACTGAACCGGGAAAAGGAAGCACGTGAGGAACCGCTTTTCGCCAATCCGCGCAACGCTGCTTCCGGTACCTTGAAGTTGCAGAATTCCGCCATCGTAGCATCCAGAAAGCTGGATGCTTATCTCTACTATCTATTGGGAGAGGAATTGCCCTGCGACGGCCATTACGAGAATCTGCAAGCCGCCGCCAGCTGGGGATTTAAAACATCAGAGCACACCAGAAAAGCCCACAGCCTGGAGGAAGTCTTCGAATACATCAATTATTGGGACACGGAGCGTAAGAACCTTCCGGTAGCTACTGATGGTATTGTACTAAAAGTCAACAGCTTGAGACAACAAAAGAATTTGGGATTCACAGCCAAGTCCCCCCGGTGGGCCATCGCATACAAATTCCAGGCAGAACGGGCACTGACACGCTTGAACAAGGTCACCTACCAGGTAGGACGCACTGGCGCAGTGACTCCGGTTGCCAATCTGGACCCCGTACAACTGTCCGGCACCGTTGTGAAACGTGCCTCCCTGCACAATGCAGATATTATCGAGGGACTGGACCTGCACATAGGCGACATGGTATATGTGGAAAAAGGCGGTGAAATCATCCCAAAAATAACCGGTGTCGATAAGGATGCCCGCAGCATGCTTATCGGTGAAAAAGTGAAGTTCATCACCCATTGTCCCGAATGCGGCAGCAAACTGATACGTTTTGAAGGAGAAGCAGCCCACTATTGCCCCAATGAAACCGCTTGTCCTCCGCAGATTAAAGGGAAAATAGAGCATTTCATCAGCCGCAAAGCCATGAATATAGACGGACTGGGACCTGAAACAGTAGATATGTTCTACCGATTGGGACTGATAAAGGATACTGCAGATTTATACCAGCTCAAAACCGATGACATCAAGAACCTGGAACGGATGGGCGAAAAATCGGCAGAAAACATAGTCAACGGTATTGCGGCAAGTAAAGAAGTGCCATTCGAAAGAGTGCTCTTTGCACTGGGCATACGCTTCGTGGGAGAAACGGTTGCCAAGAAAATAGCCAAGTCCTTTACGGACATCGAAGAGCTGGAAAACGCAGACCTCGAAAAGCTGAAAAACATCGATGAAATCGGTGAAAAAATAGCGCAGAGCATTATAACCTACTTCTCCAATCCTGTCAACAGAGAGCTGGTGGAACGGCTGAAATCGAACGGTCTGCAACTCCACCGGACGGAAGAAGACCTCAGCGGATACACCGACAAACTGGCGGGCCAGTCCATCGTCATCAGCGGCGTATTCACCCACCACTCACGGGACGAATACAAAGAGATGATTGAAAAGAACGGTGGGAAAAACGTCGGCAGTATCTCCTCCAAAACCAGCTTTATCCTGGCCGGAGAAAATATGGGACCTGCCAAACTGGAGAAAGCGCAGAAACTGGGAGTAAAGATTATGAGCGAAGATGAGTTTTTGGCATTGCTATCCTAACAAATTTCCACAAAAAGCTTTTTTATGGCTTATATTTGTAGGGTAAATCGAAAAAATTCGTACTTTTGCGAGTCATTTAATTAGAGATTACTTTATAATACTCATGATACAGACAAGATTGAAAGGAATGGGGGTAGCGCTGATTACTCCATTTAAAGAGGATGAAAGCGTTGATTACGATGCGTTGATGCGTTTGGTAGACTATCAACTTCAAAACAATACCGACTTTTTATGTGTGCTCGGCACCACGGCAGAAACTCCGACTCTGACTGAAGAAGAGAAAAAGAAAATCAAGAAAATGGTCATCGAGCGAGTGAACGGAAGAATTCCTATCCTGCTGGGCGTAGGTGGAAACAACACCCGGGCCATAGTGGAAACACTGAAAAATGACGATTTCACCGGAGTAGATGCCATTCTATCCGTCGTTCCATATTACAACAAGCCATCGCAAGAAGGTATATATCAGCATTATAAGGCCATTTCTGAAGCAACGGATTTGCCGATTGTGCTTTATAATGTCCCCGGTCGTACCGGCGTGAACATGAAGGCAGAAACAACCCTGCGCATTGCACGTGATTTCAAGAATGTGATAGCCGTCAAAGAAGCTTCGGGCGACATCACGCAGATGGACGACATCATCAAAAACAAACCGGCCAATTTCGACGTTATTTCGGGCGATGACGGCATCACCTTCCCTCTGATTACCCTGGGGGCCGTCGGCATTATCTCGGTCATCGGAAACGCGTTCCCACGTGAGTTCAGTCGTATGGTACGTCTGGCACTGCAAGGGGACTATGCCAATGCATTGACCATTCACCACAAATTTGCCGAATTATTCAAGCTTCTGTTTGTAGACGGCAACCCTGCCGGAGTAAAAGCCATGCTGAATGTAATGGGAATGATTGAGAACAAGCTCCGCCTGCCATTGGTGCCGACCAGAATCACTACTTTCGAAGCCATGCGCAAGATTCTGGATGAATTGAACATCAAATGCTAAGGCCTTATACCGCCCCTATAGGATATTAATTTCCAGTATACAACATATTAATATCAGATATGCAAGGAGTTAATTTTGTGGAAACACGGAATTAACTCCTTCTTTTTTTCCTATGTGACTATATTTATCAGTACAATAATCCCAAAACAGTCTACTGATTACGTTATAAAGCAAAAAGACATCTGGTTAAATCGAGAAAAAGACGTCTCTAGCTCAATCAAGACAAGACTATTATTTCAGCTAATCTATTAGTTCACAACACTGAACACTTTGTTTCAGCAGAGAAAAACACTTTGTTTTTATATGATGGAACAAAGTGTTCTGTCAAGGGAAACAAAGTGTTCTCCATAATGAAACAAAGTGTTTAGTTAAGGGAAACAGTTTGTTTCATTATGGAGAACACGCGCCAGTGCCATACAAGGGGAGAACATCAACTATATGCCATTGCTGTAAAAACAAAGAACCTCCGCAAGTTTTCTTGCGGAGGTTCTTTGTGATCGCGACAGGATTCAAACCTGTAACCGGCTGATCCGTAGTCAGCTACTCTATTCAGTTGAGCTACGCGACCCTTAAAAAAATTATGAAAACTTGTGACCGCGACAGGATTCAAACCTGTAACCGGCTGATCCGTAGTCAGCTACTCTATTCAGTTGAGCTACGCGGCCTCTTTGTTTAACGGGTGCAAAGATACGTACTTTTTCCGAATTAGCAAACGATATACAAACTTTTTTTGAAGAAATTTATTCGACAAAGCGATAATTAAACAACTGCCAACCGATAGTCATCCCCACATTCCACTCCCTTCTCGGTGAGCTATAATGATTTACATAAGCAGAGATGGCTCCGAAGGGCAAATGACAAATAACAGAAACTTCTCCCATATACTCAAAGCGGGAGAATGCTTTTCCATAATATGCTTTATTCAATGCATTCTTTTTTATCGGAAAAATTGGTGTAAAGCCATAAAATTCTGTCCGGAACTGGAACATGTCGTTCAAAACATATATGGGTTTGATGCCGGCAGCCACATACTGGTTAGCACGAAAAGCTTCATTGTACATCAGTTTACTATGCGGAGTCGGTGCAAATTCTCCTGCCTGCATCATGGTTGCCGTATAATTCTCGGAGAAATTCTTCGATGAATACAGTGCTTCTGCCATCCATCCCAGGGTAAATTTCGGCCCCATCGTGTGATATGCCTCTTTCATATAAGATATTTGCAACCATGATTGCCGCTCTTGCGGAGAAGGACTGTACCCTTCTTGCGGATTCCCCGGTTCAAATCTTTCCCTCCCGGTAAAGACCTGAGCTATCAGCTTCTCCAGATAGCCTTTTGTCGCGTATTGCCGCGTATTCAGGGTGCTCCCATAGAAACCGATGGAACCTCCCAAAAGTTTGTAGGTACTTCTGTCCGAACGGTCCTTATCGAAATCTATTACGCTGGATTGAAAGTAGTTATCTTCCAGTTGGCCATATCCCAGACTGAACTCCGCACGTTTATTGGCCAGAAACGGCAAGGCAACCATCAACTTCACAAAACGTTCGTCCTTTGAATTGAATGAAGGCTTGTCATTCCTGGAAAACAGCTTATCCTTCTTGTAGTAATCGAAGGTACTGATTGAAGCAATAAAACGAAAGGACGTAGGTATGTGGGTAGGCAAATCAATCTTACCCATCAACTGGGCATTATTATAAATCTTACCCAACTGACCGTCAAAAGTGATTTCCTTGGAATAATAATTCAAGTTCTGATATCCTATTCCCAAATAGATTTGATTTGAGCTTGTGGTAGAGACACTGCCCCCCAGACGCACGGAAAAATTATCCTCCATCTTCACTTTCAAATGCAGTTGATATAAATCGGCTTCCGAATCATACACTGCGTGAGGAACTATTTCCGAAATCATATTATCCGCCAGCAAACGAAAATACCCGCGCTTCAAGTCTTCATAAGTAAAGACTTCATGCTCCTCATCATGAAATTCTTTTTTGATATAGGCTTGTTGTTGGGCATTCGCCCCTTCAATAATGATATCCCGGAAACGGAATTGGGGCAGGTTACTCCGGAAGACAAGACGCCTTAAACGCACATTATCAGCATTCACCCTACGATGAACACGGCTTTTGATGGAATCCATCATATTAAGGGTACGGTTGTAGCCTATATCGTGCAATTCCTGCAGACGGTCAAAATCCAGCAGGTTGACATCGTCGTACTTGAAGGTCATGACTATACCCAATGAGTCCGGAATGGAGTAATCAGTCTTCTGCATAATCATATTCTCCAATTGGCTCATCAGGTTATTTTCCTTCGGCTTACCGGGATTGGCCGCCACCACACTGCCAATGATGACATCCGGATGAAAATCCTCACGCATCACATCCGTAGGGAAATTATTGTAAATGCCGCCATCATAAGCAAGTATACTGTCTATTTCTATCGGTTTGAAGACAAATGGAAAGCTCATGGAAGCACGTACCGCATCCCCCAAATCCCCTTTACCCAATACCAATGGCTTTTTATTGTACACATCGGATGCTATACAGCGAAAGGGGACAAACAGTTTGTTGAAATTACCGCCACATGCAGCCGTAGCGCGTGCAAACAATTCCACAAATACCAGATTCATCTGTATGGGGTTGACCATGCTTGTGGGAAGTATCTGGGGCTTTATATGCAGCGAGTCCCTAAAAGCAAAACGGATATTGAAAAATTCCGGTGAAGGACGATTCTTCTTAAAATAATACTCGTATTTGGGCTCCACTTTACCCGAATACCAACGCTTAAAGTCGGGAGAGCGCAACAGCGCCTCCATATCGTCCGGAGAATACCCCATAGCATACAGAGAACCGATGATAGCTCCCATAGAGGTTCCGGTTATATAATCAATGGGGATATTATTCTCTTCCAAAGCCCGGATAATGCCTATATGAGTCATGCCTTTTGCTCCACCGCCACTCAATACAAGTCCCACTTTCTGGGCTTGTAAAATAAGGGTACATAGAAGAAACGAAAAAAACAATAAAACTCTTTTCATAACTATGCGATTCCGAGTAAGATAAATGTTCATTGCCCCAAATATAAACAATAGTTTCCAAAAATGCCGTATTCAACGAAGAAAATCACACCTTGATTGGTGAAAATGAATAAAAAAAGGGTATTGCGACTCTGAAGAATCACAATACCCTTGCATATATTAAATGCAAATTTAAAGGGGCTTATTTTATCAGGTCAATGCTTCTCTTGACAAAGTTGTTCAAAGCTTCACCTTTCAACATACCATTCTGCAGCAGTGCCAAATCTATCAGTTGACGGACAACCTTATTCTTGGCAGCATAATCGGCGAAGATGCCTTCTTTCTGTATTTTCAGTTCGTCCCACTTCTTATCCAGCTCATTCACTTTATCCTTTTCGGCAGTCGGTATATCCTCATCTTTCTTGCCTTCCTGCTTCTTTTTCAGGTCAGTACGCTGCTTGTTCACTTCATCCATCTCTGCCTGAACCGGAGCAACGGCAGCAGCACATTCCTTATCTTCATCTGCCAGAACTTCTTTTACCAGCTTATGGTCTGAATTCAATACCAGGTTAAACATATCCGGCATTTCGCCATAGAAGCTCATTCCAGCCTGGATATTCGCCATTTCCTTCATACGGCGCATGTACTCGCTCTGAGTTATCATGATAGGAGTGGCATTTTCGCCCAAAGCCTGCGCCGTGATGTTGAACTCCGTCTTATCCATCTTGGGCAACTGGCTCTTGAAGATGGAAGAAAGAACTTCCTGCTTGCCGGCTTCCAACGCTTCGTTCTTCTTGTCTTCCTTGACAATCAGATTATCAATAATATCGCTGTCTACACGAGTGAAGCGAACCTTTTCGAACTTCTGTTCCAACATGCTCACCACCGCAATGTCCAGCTGTCCATCCATCAACAGCACATTGTATCCTTTATTCGTAGCGGCCTCTATGTAGCTGTATTGTTCATCTTTATTGTTGGCATACAGATAAATCAGATTTCCATCCTTATCCGTCTGGTTATCTTTAATCAACGTCTTATACTCTTCGAAAGTATAATATTTGCTGTCTGTATCGGTGAAAAGGGCAAAATCCTTGGCTCTATCATAGAAATCTTCCTGCGTAAGCATTCCGTAGTTGATGAAGATTTTCAAGTCATTCCACTTTTCCTCAAACTGTTTACGGTCATTCTTGAAGATAGACTGCAAACGGTCTGACACCTTCTTCGTGATATATGTAGAAATCTTCTTCACGTTGGCATCGCTCTGCAAATAAGAACGGGAAACGTTCAATGGAATGTCCGGTGAATCGAGCACACCATGCAGCAGGGTCAAGAAGTCGGGAACAATACCTTCCACCGAATCCGTCACATATACCTGGTTGCAATAGAGCTGAATCTTATTCTTGTTCAACTCGATGTTGCTCTTCACTTTGGGGAAGTACAGAATACCGGTAAGGTGGAACGGATAATCCACATTCAGATGAATCCAGAATAAAGGTTCGTCGGACATAGGATAAAGGTCACGGTAGAACTTCTTGTAATCTTCATCTTTCAATTCGCTGGGTTTCAGCGTCCACAACGGGTTGGAGTCATTGATGATATTATCCTCGGCAGTTTCAACCTGCTTGCCGTCTTTCCATTCTTTCTTCTTGCCGAATGCAACCGGGATAGGGAGGAAGCTGCAATACTTCTTCAACAAAGAGGAAATGCGCGCTTCTTCAAGGAATTCCTTGCAGTCATCGTCTATGTAAAGAACGATATCCGTACCACGTTCTGCCTTATCAGTGTCTTCAATCGTAAACTCCGGACTGCCATCGCATGTCCACTTTACAGCCTGGGCGCCTTCCCGATAGGATTTAGTGATGATTTCGACTTTCTTGGCAACCATAAAAGCCGAATAGAAACCCAATCCAAAATGGCCGATGATGGCGTTGGCATCGTTTTTATATTTCTCAAGGAAGTCATTGGCGCCAGAGAAAGCTATCTGGTTAATATACTTGTCTATTTCTTCAGCCGTAAGACCTATACCATGGTCGGACACCGTAATGGTATCTTTTCCCAGCGAGACATGTACGGTTAAATCGCCAACTTCACCCTTGAACTCACCGATAGAGGAGAGTGTTTTCAGCTTCTGTGTAGCATCAACCGCGTTAGAAACCAACTCACGGAGAAAAATTTCATGATCACTATACAAGAACTTTTTAATGACGGGGAAGATATTCTCAGTAGTTACCCCAATATTACCTTTTTGCATACTACATTTATATTTTTTAGATTTATATTTTTAATTATTCCGGCAGATATAGCACAAAAAAAATGCCAGCCCATAAGGACTGACATTTTGACGGTTTTTATAAAGAACAGCTTATGCCTTCCTGATGCTCAGCTCGTCTTTTTCTTTGTCTACTGATACGTTTACCGTATCACCCGGCTGTAACTCCTCCGCCACTATCAGCTCGGAAAGTCCATCCTCCAAGTGGTTCTGAATGGCGCGCTTCAATGGGCGCGCACCAAACTGTACATCGTACCCTTTCGAAGCAAGGAATGTCTTTGCATCATCCTCCACAACCAGCTTGTAACCAATTGCTTCAACCCGTTCGTACAAACCTTTCAGCTCAATGTCCACAATCTTTGTGATGGCCTCCAAAGAGAGCTGGTCGAAAGTAATGATTTCATCCAAACGATTCAAGAATTCGGGAGCAAAGGTCTTGTTCAGAGCCTTTTGTATCACGCTGCGCGAATGTTCATTGTCATCCGTGCGGTTTTGCGCCGCAAAACCTACGCCACGGCCAAATTCCTTCAACTGCCGCGTACCGATATTGGAGGTCATAATGATAACCGTATTCTTGAAATCGATGGTTCTGCCATAATTGTCAGTCAAACGACCTTCATCCAGTACCTGGAGCAAGATGTTGAACACGTCCGGATGGGCTTTCTCAATCTCATCCAGCAAGACAATGGAATACGGCTTGCGACGCACCTTTTCAGTCAACTGGCCGCCTTCCTCATAGCCCACATATCCCGGAGCGGCACCAATCATACGAGATACGGTGTATTTCTCCATATACTCGCTCATATCGATACGTATCAAGGCATCGGCAGAGCCAAACATATATTTTGCCAATTGCTTTGCCAAATGCGTCTTACCCACACCAGTAGGGCCAAGGAACATAAAGGTTCCGATGGGATGGTTCGGGTCTTTCAACCCTACACGGCTACGCAAGATTGCTTTGGTAAGTTTCTCTATCGCAGCATCTTGAGCTATCACCTTCGCCTGTAGTTCTTCCTTCATTCCGGCCAGTTTAAGTCCTTCTGCCTGCGCCATGCGCTGTACGGGTACACCGGACATCATTGAAATAACATTGGCTATTTCCTCTTCACCTACCGTTTGGCGGTCATCCTTCAAACGGGCTTCCCACTCAACCTTCATCTCCTCCAAGCGGACAGAAAGTTCCTTCTCACGGTCGCGGTAGCTGGCAGCCAGCTCAAAATTCTGTGACTTTACAGCTTCAGCCTTCAGGCTACGTGCCTCTTCAATCAGCTTTTCCTGTTCCTCAATTTCTTTCGGAACATTAATATTCGTCAAATGCACACGCGAACCCGCCTCGTCCAAAGCATCAATAGCTTTATCCGGGAAGTTGCGGTCGGTTATATAGCGTGCTGACAACTTGACACATGCTTCCAGGGCTTCATCCGTGTAGCTCACGTTATGATGGTCTTCATACTTCTCCTTGATATTCTTCAATATCTGAAGCGTTTCTTCAGCTGTGGTAGGCTCTACAATCACCTTTTGGAAACGACGTTCCAAAGCACCGTCTTTCTCGATATTCTTTCTGTATTCATCGAGAGTGGTAGCTCCAATACACTGGATTTCACCACGCGCTAAAGCTGGTTTCAGCATATTGGCAGCATCCATGGAACCGGCAGCAGCACCGGCACCTACAATCGTATGGATTTCATCGATGAAAAGGATGACATTCGGATTTTTCTGCAACTCGTTGATGATAGAGCGGATACGTTCCTCAAACTGACCACGGTATTTTGTTCCCGCCACCACAGAGGCCATATCAAGCATCACCACGCGCTTTTCAAACAAAATGCGCGAAACTTTCTTTTGCACAATACGCAATGCCAAACCCTCTACGATGGCAGATTTTCCGACTCCAGGTTCACCGATAAGCACCGGATTGTTCTTCTTACGGCGGCTCAAGATTTGCGCCAGACGTTCAATCTCGCGTTCGCGACCCACAACCGGGTCCAGCTTGCCTTCTTCGGCAGCCCGCGTCATGTCTACGCCGAAATTGTCCAGCACAGGAGTATCATTGGACGGCTTTCTGGATGCAGCCTGTGCAGCCGAAGCCGAACCAGCTCCCCCAGTACGGGAGGAGCGGGACATATTCATATCTTCTTCATCCTCTTCATCATCCTCGGTGAATCCCATTCCCGCATTCGGATTGGTCGATTTCATCGAAAGCTGTTCAAATACAGCCTGATAATCCACCCGGTGTTCTTCCAAAACAGTTGCAGCAAGATTGTCGCCATCTTTCAAGATAGCCAGCAATACATGTTCCGTATCGGCAGTTGCACTTTTCAGCAAACGCGCTTCAAGCATACACATCTTCAATATCTTAGCCGTCATCGGGGACAAGGGCACTTCAGCGTCCGGCAAGAGAGTATCGTCCTCGGCATCCTTTAGGAAACCCTCCAGACGACTTTTTACTCGTTTTAAATCTATATCAAGTTTCAACAATATTTCAATAGCTTTTCCTCCGCCATCACGCAGCATGCCGAGCAGAAGGTGTTCCGGACCAATATAGCGATTTCTCAATCGATTGGCTTCTTCCTTGCTATAAGTAATTATGTCTGAAACTCTTTGTGAAAATTGATTGTTCATATTTTATAATTCTCCTCAATTAAAAAGGTTATCCACGACAAAGATACGCATTTATTAATTCAGCGTATCATATTTAACTGATTTAATAGTATACAAATCCCGTGCCATAAATTTCAAATCTGTTTTTCCACTTTATACCTTATATATTAATAGCAATTTGGTGAGGAATGGAGGGAGTACTTCCATATTTATATTGCAGGCAACAAAGTTTATGGAGGAAAACTTTTGTATATCGTAAAAAAGCAGTACTTTAGCGTGGTTTTTCACGAACCCGAAAATGTATAATTAATAATCTTTTTAAATGCTTGAACAAGACAGAATTATAAAGATTAACATCGAGGAGGAAATGAAGTCATCGTACATTGACTACTCTATGTCGGTCATTGTTTCACGTGCCCTTCCGGATGTTAGAGATGGTTTTAAACCCGTTCACCGAAGAATTCTTTTCGGAATGATGGGATTAGGAAATACCTCCGACAAACCTTATAAAAAATCAGCCAGAGTTGTAGGTGAAGTATTAGGTAAATATCACCCTCATGGCGACTCGTCCGTTTACGGAGCTCTTGTACGTATGGCTCAGCCTTGGGCAATGCGTTACATGTTGGTAGATGGACAAGGTAACTACGGTTCAGTAGACGGTGACAGCGCTGCTGCCATGCGTTATACAGAGTGTCGTTTGCGAAAAATTGGTGAAGACATGATGACAGACCTTGAGAAAGAGACTGTTGACATGCAGAACAATTTCGATGACTCTTTGCAAGAGCCTACCGTCATGCCGGCCCGTATTCCGAATCTTTTGGTAAATGGTGCATCTGGTATCGCTGTAGGTATGGCTACCAATATGCCGACCCATAATCTATCTGAGGTTATTGATGCTTGTATTGCATACATCGAAAACAATGACATCGATATAGAAGAGCTGATGACGTATGTCAAAGCTCCTGATTTCCCGACCGGAGGCTATATATACGGTATGAGCGGTGTTCGCGAAGCCTATCTCACGGGACGCGGACGTGTCATAATGCGTGCTAGAGCCGAAATTGAGACTGGTTCGACGCACGATAAAATCGTTGTGACAGAAATTCCCTATGGTGTCAACAAAGCTGAATTGATTAAGAATATAGCCGATTTGGCCAACGAAAAGAAAATTGAAGGTATTGCCAATGCTAATGACGAATCCGACCGTGAAGGTATGCGTATCGTTATTGATGTAAAACGTGATGCAAATGCCAGCGTTGTACTCAACAAGCTCTACAAGATGACAATGCTGCAGACATCTTTTGGTGTGAACAATGTTGCATTGGTACATGGCCGTCCACGTCTGCTGAATCTGAAGGATTTGATAAAATACTTCGTTGAGCACAGACACGACGTAGTCATCCGCCGTACTCAGTATGATTTGCGCAAGGCCAAAGAACGTGCACATATTCTGGAAGGATTAATCATTGCATCTGATAATATCGACGAAGTAATCAAGATTATCCGTGCTGCTAAAACCCCGAATGATGCTATATCAGGTTTGATGGAGCGATTCCAACTCAGTGAAATTCAGTCACGTGCTATTGTTGAAATGCGTTTGCGCCAGCTCACAGGATTGATGCAAGACCAGCTGCACGCCGAATATGAGGAAATTCAGAAGCAGATTGCTTATTTGGAAGAAATCCTTGTCAATGACGAACTCTGCCGCAAAGTCATTAAAGATGAACTGATTGAAGTAAAAGAGAAGTATGGTGACGAACGTCGCTCGGAAATTGTCTATTCATCAGAAGAATTCAATCCGGAAGACTTCTATGCAGATGATGAAATGATTATCACCATCTCGCACATGGGATACATCAAACGCACACCGCTGAGCGAATTCCGTGCGCAAAACCGTGGTGGGGTAGGCTCCAAAGGTACCGAAACCCGCGATGCAGACTTTGTAGAGCATATTTATCCTGCAACCATGCATAATACCATGATGTTCTTTACACAGAAAGGTAAGTGTTACTGGCTGAAGGTATACGAAATCCCCGAAGGTACTAAGAATTCGAAAGGTCGTGCCATCCAGAATTTGTTGAATATCGACTCTGACGATGCTGTAAACGCCTATTTGCGTGTGAAGAATCTGAACGACCAAGAGTTTATCAACAGCCATTATGTATTGTTCTGTACTAAGAATGGTGTCATTAAGAAAACATTGCTTGAGCAGTATTCACGTCCTCGCCAAAATGGTGTAAATGCTATCACTATCCGTGAAGACGACCGTGTAATCGAAGTGCGTATGACAAACGGCGACAATGAAATCATCATTGCCAACCGTAACGGACGTGCCATTCGTTTCCATGAAAGTGCTGTGCGCGTTATGGGACGTACAGCCACCGGTGTACGTGGTATGACATTGGATGAAGACGGTCAAGACGAAGTAGTAGGTATGATATGCATCAAAGATCCTGAGGCGGAAACAATTATGGTTGTATCGGAACAAGGATATGGCAAACGTTCGGATATTGAAGATTATCGCAAGACCAATCGTGGAGGTAAAGGTGTGAAAACAATGAATATCACCGATAAAACGGGTAAATTAGTAACTATCAAGTCTGTTACAGATGAAAATGACTTGATGATTATTAATAAATCCGGTATTACCATCCGTCTGAAAGTTGCCGATGTTCGTATCATGGGACGTGCTACACAAGGTGTGCGTCTAATCAACCTTGAGAAACGTAATGACGAAATCGGCTCTGTATGTAAAGTCACTTCAGAAAATGAAGAGGAACTTATAGAGGAGGGGGAAGAAAATACCCTTGAAAGCCCTCAGAACGAGGTAAACAATGAAAATGAAGAATAGACATAATATTAATTTAAATTTTCTACAATCATGAAAAGAGTATTATTTTCAATGGTTTTACTACTTGTCGCAAGCTTTACTTTCGCCCAAGAAAAGAACGTAAAAGAGGCTAAAAGTATTGCTAACGGAGTAAATCCTGACTTTGCCAAAGCAGAGGAACTGATAAATCAGGCTTTAACCAATCCCGAAACAAAGGACAATGCCGAAACGTGGGATGTAGCAGGTCTTATCCAAAGAAAAAGAAGTGAAAAAGAAATGGAAAATGCCTATCTGAGAAAACCTTATGACACTCTTCAGGTATATAATAGCGCATTGAACATGTGTAAATTCTACTTCAAATGTGACGAATTGGCACAAATTCCCAATGAAAAGGGCAAAATCAAGAATAAATATAGAAAATCTAATTCTGCTACAATTTTAGCAGAACGCGGTAATCTGATCAATGGCGGTATCCAATTCTTTAATTTGGCCTCACAAAAAGAAGGAGATGCAGCCAATGAAGACAATAGAAAAGCGTTAGATTTCTTTGCAACATACATTGATATTGCTATCAACCCGATGTTTGAAAAGGAAAATCTGTTACAAACAGATACTGTATTACCCCAAATAGCATATTATGCAAGTTTAGCAGCTGCTAAGATGGAAGATTATCCTAGTATTTTGAAGTATGCTCCTTATGCGCAAGATGATAAAGAAGTTGGGAAATACGCAATGGAATTTATCTCTACTGCATTGAAAGCTGAAGGTGATACTGTTAAATGGATTGCTTCTTTAAAAGAAGGTATCCAGAAATATCCTGAACATTCATTCTTCTTCGGTCACTTGATTGATTATTATAGCAATAACAACAAATATGACGAAGCTATGCAGTTTGCTGATGATATGTTGGCTAAAGATCCTAACAATACATTCTATTTGTATGTAAAAGGCTACCTTTATCACAATATGAAGGACTATGATAAAGCTATTGAATTCTATAAAAAAACTATAGAAGTAGATCCTAATTATGCAGAAGCATACTCTAATTTAGGCTTGATTTACTGCTTACAAGCACAAGATTTCTCAGAAAAAGCAACTACAGATATTAATGATCCGAAGTATAAAGAAGACCAGGCTACTCTGAAGACTTTCTATGAAAAGGCAAAACCTTATTATGAAAAGGCAAGAGAACTGAAACCTGATCAAAAAGATTTGTGGTTAAATGGTCTGTATAGAGTGTATTATAATTTGCAAATGGGCCCTGAATTCGAAGAAATTGAAAAGTTGATGTAATACTTTCATAATAATAAAAGCCTAATTAAATTATTAATTAGGCTTTTATTATTGTTATATCATTAAGTAAAGAATGTTATTTCTTAAGTGAGGGAGAGAAGAAATTAAAATTAGATTAAATTATTCCAGTGTCATATTAAACATAATGACGATATTGGATAGAAACCATATATATCCATATTCAACACCTAATTCGGTCTTCCGTAAATTACCAACAATGGTGTATCAGAATGGAAAATCATCTTTCTGGCAATGCCAGGGTTAAATAAGCGCGAAAATATATTTCTTTTATAAGAAGTTAATGTTATAATATCAATGTGATTACTTTTGATATAACTGTCTAAACTACTAAGCAGATTATCGTTCTTTACCACATCATAGTATATTTCCAATTGTGGATATTGTTTTTGAAAATATTCCTTAATACCAGCCAGTTTTATTTCATTCCATGTATTCTGAACATCTGAAAGATGTATCAGAGACACTGAAAACTTAAATGATTTCAGATTATTTATTAGTGAATCAAAAGCTATTAAATCACGTTGATCAAAATTAGTAATGAATGCAATACGCTTAGCCTCAGAAAATTGCTTGAATGGAGTATTTTCAGGAATGGCCAATACCGGTACACGGCTACGTTCAATCACTTCAGCCGTTACACTACCGATCAAATCAATATCCTTCTGACTTTTACCACGAGTTCCCATTATGATAATGCGTGGTCGATATTCCTTGGTATAGCGGAGTACCTCTTCTTCAGGAATACCTTCACGCAAGACACAAGTATATTTAATATCTGGAAACTCGCCGGAAGCTACCTTCTCTTTTACTTTATTAGATAATGCATTCAAATCAGCATGAACTTTTTGTAAGATACTCCTTACATTCTCCTCATCACTTAGCTGATAGTTAAATACGTCTCCGTATGGCAAAGAAGTTGCATATATAGGAGTAAAATAAACATGTAGCAAAACAACTTCTGCACCTATATTCTGAGCGAAATTGAAACCGAACTCGCAAGCCTTCAAAGAATAATTGGAAAAATCCACTGGAATCAGCACTTTATTACTAACCTTCTCCAGTTTAGGTGACTTCCCCCCCACTACCTCTTCAGATAACCACGCAGAGCTTTCAGTAATTTTCAGAGCATGAGGTAAGTCACTCTCCTTAATACGTACACGTACGCCAGAAGAAACAACCGGTTGTATCTGGTTTACATTGTGAATATAAGTCTCAATACCTTCATTTTCAAGAACATTTTTCAATATTTGAGCTTTCGCGTACGTTAAGATTGCCAAAGTAACTAATTTATCTTCCATATATCATTGATTTTGAGATTAAAACAAACAAGAAATCCCAATTGTTGTCAGCAATTGGGATTCTATCTAACTTTCTCTTCTTAAGCTCGAACAGCTTCTTCAGTCTTACCTGCCATTTCATCTAAAATTTTTAAAGCTCGCTCTAAAACAGTAGTATCATCAATCATAACCAATCCACCATCTGGTCCAGGTTCCAAGTGAATCCCAACACTTTTCCCCTCCTTAAAATTGTGTCCACCGAAAAAATTTCTTACAGTGTCAACATTCAGTCCAAGTTCATCGGCTATTCTATGCATACTACCACTAGGCAATGAGTCTTTAATCTTACGTAATTCATTAAATGTTATTGTTCTCATATTCATAAATTTAATGGTTAATACTCTGTACTTTTTATTATCACGCTATAAACTTAAGGAAAAAAAAGGATAAAACAAACTATTTCTTTATCTTTTTTCAAAAAGAATATTGCCTCTCCAAAAAATAATCATTTTCAAGTATGCAGAATTATAAGTACAGAGAAAAAGCTCCTAAAAATAGACAGAAACAGCTCGTATAAAGCAGAATTATCGGGTTTATACGAGCTGTTTTTAGAATACAGGGAAAATTTAAATACCTTCTATGGCAGAAGCTGGAATCCACCCTACTTTACCATCTTCCAAACGAATTTCTTTCCATTCACGCATAGAGTTGTCTTTTATCTCAACTTTACGTCCCTCATGAAGAATGAACAGACTTGTACCACTTTCACTGGGAGTACTACGCACTGTGACACTAGGTGCCAACACTATAGCTTCGTTACGTTCCATCAGTTCGCCTTTTTGCTGAGCAGCAAACACATTACTCAATATAACAAGAACCAGGAATACTATTCCTGCAATAAATCCCACTTTCTTTCCCGTAATCTGTTTTGAAAAGAAAAAGAGATAGAACGAAACGAGTAATAGTACAAAGAACACAATCCCCAACTTAGCCCATGCGTCTACGCTAAGACAATTAATCAACGATTTAGTCCAAGATACAAAGAAAACCTCAGGAACTGGGATTACCTTATCGATTGTCTTAGAACGTGCTATCTCCAAATTTGCACGAATATCAGCATTACCAGGTTCCAACAACAAGGCACGCTCATAATTCAATATAGCTCTTGCTATATCATCTGCCTTATAATAACTGTTGCCAAGATTATAATAGACCTCTGCAGCCTCTCCCTTCTTTAACAGATTCTCATATATTTGAATGGCAGAAGCATAATCATTCCGTATATAAGCGCTGTCACCTTCAGCCTTTGTCACATTGCTTTCTTGCCTTGCAGCAGAGAATTCCGCATGTGAACCGACGGATGTAGAGTCACTAGCAGTCTGTAATGTATCTACAGATGCAGAATTCTGCCCATAGGCAGTAATTGCCATCACTAGACTAAGAGTAAAAAACAATATTTTATTCATTACCATTTCCTCCTGATTAATGTTTTATCGAGTTTTCCATTTTACTGATAACTTCCAAAGAAGCTGAATATACCTTATCCATAGCCTGGTTATCATCACCCGGAGCAAAGCGGGCAAACTCACAGTTATTCAATGCATCGAGGAATTCCTTTATCAACGCATCATTCACACCATAATTACGAAGTTCCTCTTCGATATTATCCTTAGACAAACGGGATACCGGAATGTTCAGTTTATCACTGATATACCCCCAAAGAGCCTTCAAAACCTCATCATAAAACGCATCTTTCTTATTCTCAACCAATAATTTACCAGCTTGCTTCATACGTTTCACCGCCACTTTATTGGCTTTCTTGGTACGCATCTTTGCTACATTTGCATTGGCTGCTATTTGCTTACGATAGATGATAAAGAATGTAATGAATGCAATACCCGGTATCAAATAAAGTAACCAATACGTCAACGAACCGAAGAAGAAATCACCTTTGGGAGACAGAGTAACATTATTCTGCTTGATAAAACGAATATCCTCGTTCAATACTTTCAACTCTTCCTTGCTTGTAAAGTTTGCAATAGTCTGAGCAGCATTGCCTGCTCCCTTTTCCACATGCAATTCATACTCTTCCGTAGTCAACGTTTTATACGAACGGGAATTAATATCAAAATAACTGAACTTTACGGCAGGAATCTTATAAGTTCCCGCATTACGAGGAATTGCCAGATACTCAATGACCTTGCTACCGGAGAGGCCCGAATTTGTCAGACGGAATTTATTGTCCACCTTCGGATCATATACTTCAAAATCCTCGGGGAATTTAACTTCCGGATTAGAGAGCAATTTCAGATTACCGGTACCAGAAATGACAAGTTTGACAGTAACAGCATCATTGGTCTTGACATTTGTACTATTGATAGAAGAAGTTATATTGAACTCTCCCACTCCTCCCGAAAAATCGGCTGGCTTACCTGCCGGCAAGGGCTTTACGTCAATTGTCAGTTGCGGAGTCAAAATTGTCTTTTTAACTTCTACGTAATTGCTTCCTCCATTGAAAAATGCCTCGAACGGATCAGCAACTTGTGTAGCCTTTGCAATGGAAGCATCAAAGCGTGCTGCATCAATTGTCAGCTTACCGGCTTGTTGCGGGAACAACACAAACTGACGATAGATTGTAGACTGATAATTTCTACCTTTATAATGCTCCAATCCCCATCTTCTGTCATTAGGCAATTCTACTTCCTGAGAATGGAATCCTTTGAAGTCAGGCAATTTCACATTATCAAACATACGTAAGTCCACCAAGGTATATATCTTGTATGTCAGCAGAAAAGCCTCTTGTTCATACACCGTCATCTTACTGGCAGTAGCTGTAATAAACAAATCACTATTCGATACAGATGTCCCGGAAGAAGCGCGGCTGGCAGTGCCCTCACTCTGTTTGCCACCATTTCCAGAAGCTCCATTAGCAGCCTGATCTGCCGGAAGAACCCTTACTTGTACAGAATTCGAAACCATTTGGTTACCATCAGCAGTGATAGTGGCTCCTGGAATAGTAAAATCACCTTCTGCAGTCGCCATTAAAATATAAGTGAATGTAATACTGCTGGTTGAAGTCGTCTGCCCATTAATCATCTGCACGCTACTCTGTTGCGAGCGGCTGGGCCCCATCAACACATCAAATCCCTTCATAGAAGGAGCACGAAAGTCCCTTACCTTTTGTGTAGTCACCGTATACGACAGTCTGAACTGGTCTCCTACCGCCACAGCGTCAGGAGCGGACGCAGTAAACGATACCTTGCCATCGGCAAAGGCATTCATACTGACTGCAATCAGTGCTATCCATAAGAAAACTATTTTTCTCATATATTATTCCTATTATGTTTGTTACCAATCTTTTTCCAGACGACCTCCTTGAAGTACCTGCTGCTTTTTCACTTTATCCTGCACATCCTTCTCGTCTTGCATGACAGAGTTTAACAGCTGCTCGGCATTTTCCTTAGACATCTCATTATCTTTCTTTTCCGGCTGAGAAGGTTGTTGCTGGTCTTGATTCTGTTGCTGGTCTTTCTGCTGATCCTGCTGTTTATCCTGCTCCTTCTGTTGGTCCTGTTTATCCTGATCTTGATTCTGATCCTGGTTCTGCTGCTGGTCTTGCAATTGTTTCTGTGCCAAAGCAAGGTTATAGCGCGTTTCATCATCTTTCGGATTATTGCGTAACGACTCCTTATAGGCTTCTACCGCCTTTGCATAATCCTTCTGAGAATGAAAGATGACTCCCATATTATGATAAATCTGTGCTAAGTTCGATTTGTCCTTTTCTATCTTGGTAGCTCCCACATATTGCTCCATCGCTTCCTGCAGCTTGTTCTGCTGGGTCAATGTATTTCCCAGGTTGAACATGGAAACCGTTGACTTCGGGTTTACCTCCAAAGCCTTCCGATAGTTCACTTCTGCATCCACATATACGCTATCCTTAAAAAAACGGTTTCCCTTACGGATATAATCGCGTTCCGCCTTCTGTGCAGAAGCTGAAGCTGCCACTAACAGCAGCAAAACTATTCCAATATATTTTTTCTGTAACATACGCATCATTTCTTATTAGAGAATAAATGAATGTTGCGGAACAGAGGATTCTTGCGCTCCAATATCAACATCTCAGTCAGTAACAACAGCAGAATAATCCATGCCACTGCCTGAAACTGTTCATTGAATTCCGTGTACACCTGTGTTTCCACATCTGCCTTTGCCATCTTGTTGATTTCCTGACTAATCGCTTTCTGTGCACCATTGGTATTGTCTACGCGCACATAAATACCATTTCCTGCCTGAGCAATTTCCTGACACATCTGCTCATTCAAGCGAGTAACGATTACATTACCTTCACGGTCACGACGATAATCATTAGTACCCTCTATTGGAATGGGGGCACCCTCGGGCATACCTACCCCTAATACATTGACCTGGATACCTTTCTCTGCAGCAGCCTTAGCAGCTTCTACGGCACCACCTTCATGGTTTTCACCGTCGGTGATGACAATAACAGTACGTCCCACTCCTTCTTGAGGTGTAAAACTCCGGGCAGCCAGATTTATTGCAGCTCCAATTGCCGTACCTTGCTTGGAAATCAGCGAAGGATCGATGGACTCCAAAAACATCTTGGCAGAAATATAATCACTCGTAATAGGCAACTGGGTAAATGCGTCACCTGCAAAAACAATCATACCGACCTTGTCATTCTGCATCTTATCTACCAACTGCGCCACCAGCCGTTTTGCCTTCTGCAAGCGGCTTGGCTGTACGTCTTGTGCCAGCATGGAATTGGATATATCCAACGCAATCATCACTTCCACTCCCTGGCGTTTTACCGTCTCCAGTTTGGAACCAAACTGCGGACGTGCCAGCAGTACCGTGAACAACCCGATAGCTGCAAAAACCAACCAAAACTTCACATCCGGACGGTATTTGGAAACATCCGGCATTAGCTGTGCCATCAGTATAGGGTCACCTAATTTACGAATGGCTTTCCTCCTCCGATAATTGGAGTACAAGTAGAAGGCCGCCAATAAAGGCAGCAGCAGCAACAAGTACAAATATGCAGGTTCTTCAAATCGAAACATCTTTTTATTTACAATTTAGCAATTTACAATTTACAATTTGGCTACGCAATGACTGATACACTAAAAGACATTCTCCGTTTTTACGGTATCTTCTTCAATATAGAGTTGCGTAACAGTACCTCCAGTAATACGCACAAGAAAGCAGCCAACGCAAACCAGCGGTACTCTTCCTGGCGCTTGCTGTATTCTTTTACATTCAATTTTGTTTTCTCCAGCTTGTCTATCTCCTCATACACTTCCTTCAACTTCGAGTTGCTGGTGGCACGGAAATAGTTACCTTCCGTTGTTCCGGCAATCTGTGTCAAAGTCTTTTCATCAATTTCGACGGGCATATTGACATATTGCACTGTTCCGCCTACCGGATAAGGATAAGGAGCCATACCATTGGTTCCTACCCCAATAGTATAAACGCGAATGCCAAAACTCTTGGCTATTTCAGCAGCCGTCAAAGGAGAAATATCACCTTTATTATTGACACCGTCCGTCAGCAGAATAATGACTTTCGACTTTGCCTTGCTATCCTTCAAACGGGTAACGGCATTGGCAATACCCATACCGATTGCCGTTCCGTCTTCAATCAGCCCGCACTTCATATCTTTAAGCAAGTTCAACAATACGGCATGGTCTACTGTCAACGGACATTGCGTAAAGCTTTCTCCAGCAAACAAAGTTATACCTATATTGTCATTCGGACGTCCGTTAATAAACTCTGCCGCCACATCCTTCGCCGCTTCCAACCGGTTAGGTTTCAGGTCTTCGGCCAGCATACTGGTAGAAACGTCCATAGCAAGCATGATATCAGGTATAAGCAACAGCAGCAAAAATAAATATTCAATATTGGCAAAAACCATATTTATGTACGATTTAACGATTTACAATTCAGCTTCGCTCCAAACATCCCTCATTTTTCACTCATGTATATCCGATTGAAGTCACTTTTCCTGTATTAAGCAAAATAATTATACAACTCCAATCCGATATATATCAATGAACTGACAAGGGCTACAGCCAACACTACAATACCCGTTCCCAGCAAAATCTTGGTACGCAAAGAACGTTTCTCGATAATGGTAATCTCCGTAGGCTGCGGCTTGGCATTCTCCTCTTCTTTCTCCTTGGTTTCATTAATAAAGTCAATGGCATTAATCAGGTTAGCGTCATTTTCGTTCATCAATGGATTATGCTTGGCAAATTTCACCAAATCAGCAGTCTGGAACAATTCACGCAAATCCGATATTGCTTCCTTATCTTTCATTTCCAGCAACTTATCTATGATTTCCGTAGAAGTCATTTCCAAAGCATTGAAACCAAAGCGGTCTTTTATATATGTACGAAGAGCATCAGTCAATTCCGTATAATATTCCTTCGGTTCCCCTTTCTGCCATACCTTCTCATTCTTGATACGTTCTATCTCCTGCATAGCCAACTGATGGGGAGGCAGCTTAGGTTCTACCTTCACCTTACGGATAATAGGCTTATTGTCGAAGAAGCGCATTATCAGATAGACAAGTAATATCCCTATCGGGATAATCAGCGCACCACAAGCCATAAGACCATACCAGTCTTCCCAGGCAAAAGGCGCTTGCATCACTGTTTTGGGACCGAAGAACTGTTCCGGATTCTCCGGGTCTAACGGGACATTCACCGAATATACTTTCAAGGCCAACGCTTTGGAGCGATACTTCTCATTATCCACCGTCACTTCCATAGGCGGCAGATAATAAAGAGCCGAGTCGAAAGAGGTAACTGTATACTCTTGAGTTATCAATGCACGCCGACCATCATTCAGCAGTTGCGTATCCGGCTTGGCCACATCAATAATTTCAACCCCATTCACCAGCGTATCGGTATATACCGGGAATATGGCACGCTTATCGGCATCCAGAGATACTTGAAGCTTTATCTTTGCCTGCTCTCCAATAAGAATCTGCAAAGAGTCAATCGTAGCATCTACCGTTACCGACTGGGCTACTACCCTTCCCGACCATGCTATCAATAACGCTATCAGAAATAAATATCTTTTCATTTTCCGATTAATTTCGTTTCGCAAACAAATTCATCAATGCCTTGACATAATCCTGGTCGGTACGTACCGACACATTGTCGACATTACTCTTGGTAAACGTTTCATTCAATTCCGCCTGCTTGTTCACCCACCAATCATGATGGGCACGGCGCACGGCACGCGAGGAGGTGTCAATCCACTGCTCATGTCCCGTCTCGGCATCCCTAATCTTCATCAGTCCCACGGGTGGCAATTCTTCCACACGACGGTCGTACACCTGAACGGCAACCAGGTCATGCTTACGATTGGCAATGGTCATGGCGTTCTTGAAACTTTCCTGGTCGATGAAGTCGGACAAGACAAATGCCGTACAACGGCGTTTCATCACATTCGTCAGATATTCCAATCCCAAACGGATGTTCGTCCTCCGGCTTTCCGCATGAAAATCTATCAGTTCGCGGATGATGTAAAGTATATGCTTACGTCCCTTCTTGGGCGGAATAAACTTCTCAATCCGGTCCGAAAAGAAGATGACACCAATCTTGTCATTATTCTGAATGGCAGAGAATGCCAGTGTAGCGGCAATTTCCGTCACCATATCCTTCTTCATCTGCTTTACCGTACCGAACTCCAAACTACCGGAAACATCTACCAACAACATCACTGTCAATTCGCGCTCCTCCTCAAACACCTTGACGTAAGGCTTGTTGAAGCGGGCGGTCACATTCCAGTCAATGTCGCGTATGTCGTCGCCAAACTGATACTCGCGCACCTCGGAGAATGCCATACCTCTACCCTTGAAGGCAGAGTGATACTGCCCGGCAAAGATATTGTTGGACAATCCGCGCGTCTTTATCTCAATCTGACGGACTTTCTTCAAAAGTTCTGTTGTTTCCATTGATTTATTTTAATAATCTCATTTAAGCACACAAGCGCAATTTAGTTTATAACAGAAACTTCCCTATGAAAAGGGGTGAGGTTTTCGGTACTCAACCCTAAGGTTTACGACGCTAAGCCTCAGGTATAGGATTGTAAACCTCAAGTTTACGAAAACCTCTATTATGCGTTAGGGCACTTCAACCTTGTTCAGTATCTTGCTGACGATTTCATCAGATGTCATATTGCTGGCTTCCGCCTCGTAAGTCAAGCCGATACGGTGGCGAAGTACGTCGTGTGCCACAGCGCGCACATCCTCCGGAATGACATAACCGCGACGCTTGATGAACGCGTAGCTACGGGCAGCCAAGGCCAAGTTGATGGAAGCACGGGGCGAACCGCCGAAACCAATCATGTCTTTCAGTTCTTTTAAATCATATTTTTCCGGATAACGGGTAGCAAATACAATATCAACAATATATTTTTCTATTTTCTCATCCAGATACACCTGGCGAACCACTTTACGAGCTTCAATAATTTCGTCTGCCTTCAAAATGGGCTTCACTTCAAATTTATCACCATTGATATTCTGACGGATAATCAGTTTCTCCTCTTCCAGCTTCGGATAGTCTATTACGACTTTCAGCATGAAACGGTCCACTTGCGCTTCGGGCAGCGGATAAGTACCTTCCTGCTCGATAGGATTCTGTGTGGCAAGCACCAGGAATGGTTTGGGCAACCCGAAAGTTTCATTGCCGATAGTAACTTGACGTTCCTGCATGGCTTCCAGCAAAGCACTCTGTACTTTGGCCGGAGCACGGTTGATTTCATCAGCCAAAACAAAGTTTGCGAAGACCGGACCTTTTTTTACTTGGAATGTTTCATCCTTCTGGCTGTAAACCATTGTACCTATTACGTCGGCAGGCAACAAGTCAGGCGTAAACTGAATGCGGCTGTATTGCGCATCAATCAACGAAGCAAGCGTCTTGATAGCTAAAGTCTTTGCCAAACCGGGCACACCTTCCAACAACACATGTCCATCGGACAACAAACCAATTAACAACGACTCTACCAGATGCTTTTGTCCTACAATGACCTGGTCCATACCTGTGGTAAGATTGGTAACGAAAGCACTTTGTCTTTCAATCCGCTCATTCAGTTCGCGGATGTCAATTGTTTCAGCCATAAATCAATCTATTTTTTAATGTTTAATTTCTTCATTTATCCGGTTTTGAACCGGCAATTATTTTTTTCGCTCCCAAAAGTACGGGAATAAATTAACCATACCAACTAATTTTTATTAAAAAACTATGCGAAACCTTTTAGATTAAACTACTTTCATAGAGTTTAGTATTTAACAAAAAAGAAGCAGTAATTTTTTACTGCTTCTTGGCTAATTTCGGTATCTTGATAGTGGTACCATAAGGTACATTATCCGGATTCTTGATTACGCCGGGATTATGCTTCACGATATAAGGCCAAAGCGCTTTTGTCCCATAAAAACGAAGCGCTACCCTAGTCAGCGTTTCCCCTTCCTTGATGGTATAAGTGGTTTCTGTTCCCACAATCGTATACCCCACAGAATCCGGTTCAAACGGTGCAACTGTCTTTTTCTGCTCTTTTTTAGGAGCGGGAGACTGTGCCTGTACATTTTCCTTTGGAGTTGTTGTAAGCGCAGGAGTTGTTGTAGCAACAGTTTCTGCCACAGTATCTGTCCGGGCAGGAACTACAACATCTTTTGAAACAATGCTGTCTGTCAAGGCAATATTGTCTTGACCGGCAGGGACATCCACCTTTTCAGTAACAGATTCCTTCACATCCGAGTCTGCAACCTCTTCTACAAGAGGCTTTGCAGTAAGTTTGTCAAGCAAGTCCGGATAATACATGAAAGCTACGGCACCACCACACAACAACACTACAAATACAACGATGCCTATAAAATATTTCATAGTCGAAGAATCTGCCGTATCTTTTATCACTGGCTCAGACGGTTCCGGTTCAACAGCAACTATATTTTCAGGCATTGCTTCAGGTTCAGTTTTTTCCGGTTTCTCCTCTTCAACTTCCGGTTCGGGCTCAACTAACGGCTCTTCGACTACAGTTTCCACCAAAGGTTCTTCTATCGTGGCTTCTTCCACTAAGGCAACCTTCTCCTCCACCTCTTGTTCCGGAGTTTTGATTTCAGTATCTTCATCATCTTCACTGTCATTTTCCTGCAGGGTGTCCTCAAGCACCGTAGCGTCATTCAAAACTACAGTTTCAAAATGCGAAAATGGTCTATTGATAATATCTTTCAAAGCCGGTTCCGGTGTAAACGACACTTTTGTATGCCCTTGTATCTCAAACCTTTCCCCCGTATTCACATTAACGCTTTCACGACTCCCGACATCTATCAGCTTGAAAGTCCCCAAACCTCGTATCTTCACATATTTGTCCTTCTCCAAAGACTCCTCAATCAGCTGGAAGAATTCTTTCACAAAACTATCCGCATTCTTCTTGCTCATGCCATGCCTTTCAGCCAGCGTGTCAATCAGGTCTTGTATGTTCAGTTTCTCGTTCATAATACGGGAGATTTTTTAAAAGCCGGTTACTTAAACTTATCCTTTAACAATGTACTCGGCTTATAGGTCAATACCAATTTGGGAGGCACCAGCATACGTTGCTTTGTAGTCGGATTCACAGATATACGCTCTGCCTTCTTTTTCACTTCGAATGTACCGAACCCTTGTATAGAGATAATATTCCCCTCCTCCAACTGCCGTGTCATATCTGCCAGCAATGAAGCAACCAGCTCAGAAGTATCTTTCAATGTGTACCCTAACCTCCGCGACAATTCAGAAGTAAACTCTTTGTTATTCAAAATGTAAGCCTTTAAATTGAACTACGGTGCTATATTAGCAAATCTTCTTCACATATGCAAGAAGATAAGGAAAAATTTTTAAATTATTCGTCCAAAAAGGTCGAAATCATCGGAATTTACTATCTCTACGTGGTAAAAGTTACCTATATGCAACGCCCTGTCTCCACGCTCAATCAAAACCTCAGGATCCACTTCGGGAGAATCAAATTCTGTACGTCCAATATAATATTCGCCTTCCAGCCGGTCAATGATTACTTTCATCTGCCTGCCTACTTTCTCCGCACTCAACTCCCCTGAAATGCCTTGTTGAATAGACATTAACTCATCCAAGCGCGCTTGTTTCACTTCCTGGGGAATAGAATCCTCATATTCAGCAGCGGCATACGTCCCTTCTTCTTCCGAATACGCAAAAGCCCCCATTCTATCGAAACGCACTTTACGGACAAACTCTTTCAGCTCCTCAAAATCGGCTTCAGTTTCTCCTGGATGCCCCACCATCAGTGTAGTACGGAGATGAATACCGGGAACCTCCTCACGGAATTGTTCTATCAGCTTATACGTCTCATCCTTCGTCACATGGCGACGCATCTTTTGCAGCATATTGTCACTGATATGTTGCAGGGCAATATCCATATATTTGCATACATTGTCACGCTCGCGCATCACACGGAATAAATCAGCCGGAAAATGTGCCGGATAGGCATAATGCAAGCGTATCCACTCCACTCCGGGAATATCCGAAATCCGCTCAACAAGCTCGGGCAACATTTGCTTCTTATATAAATCTACTCCGTAATAGGTCAACTCCTGGGCTATAACCTGGAATTCCTTTACACCCCGTGCAACCAGATACTTCACCTCGTCAAGTATCTCCTCCATCGGGCGCGACACATGCCGTCCCGTAATGATGGGAATAGCACAATAAGAACATTTACGGTCACACCCTTCGGATATCTTCAAATAGGCATAATGCTTGGGAGTGGTCAATGTGCGCTCTATGTGCAGCTCGTCATGATAGGCCTTTCCCAAATCCTGCAACAACTCTCTCCAATTGAATTTACCATAGAATTTATCCACCTGGGGAATTTCAACGGCCAATTCCTTCAGATAACGTTCCGAAAGGCAACCCATTACATAAAGCTTCTCCAAGTTTCCTTCCTCCTTGGCCTGCGCAAATTCCAGAATCATATTAATGGATTCCTCCTTGGCGTCACCGATGAAACCGCAAGTATTGATTACGGCAATCTGTCCCTTCGGTCTTTCCGCATCATGTGTCACATGGAATCCCACTTCCTCCAACTGACGCATCAAATGTTCCGAATCCACCAGGTTTTTAGAACATCCTAAAGTGATGATATCTATAGTCTTCCGTTTCATGCATTCTCCCCGAACAGTGAATCAACAAATTCCTTTTTACGGAACACCTGCAAATCTTCCATTCCTTCACCCAATCCAATATATTTAACCGGAATTTTAAACTGGTCTGAAATGCCGATGACTACGCCACCCTTGGCTGTTCCGTCCAACTTTGTAACAGCCATTGCCGTAACCTCCGTTGCCAGAGTGAACTGCTTGGCTTGTTCAAATGCATTCTGTCCGGTTGAGCCATCCAACACAAGCAACACCTCATTCGGAGCATCAGGAACAACCTTCTTCATCACATTCTTGATTTTCGTCAGTTCATTCATCAAACCGACTTTATTATGAAGGCGTCCTGCCGTATCTATAATTACCACATCGGCATTATTGGCAGTTGCGGAACTCAGTGTGTCAAAAGCGACAGAAGCCGGGTCAGCACCCATTTTCTGCTTTACAACAGGTACACCTACCCGTTCACCCCATATCACCAACTGCTCCACAGCAGCAGCACGGAAAGTATCGGCAGCACCCAGATAAACAGACTTTCCGGCTTTCTTAAATTGATAAGCCAGTTTGCCAATCGTAGTAGTCTTCCCTACACCATTGACGCCCACTACCATAATGACGTATGGTTTCTTCGCAATCGGTGCTTCAAAGTCATCCACATCCTCCGAATTATTCTCTGTAAGCAACGCTGCGATTTCATCACGTAAAATATGATTCAGCTCAGTGGCATTCATATATTTGTCGGCTGCTGCACGCTTTTCGATACGTTCAATAATTTTCAGTGTCGTTTCCACGCCCACATCCGAAGTTATCAACACCTCTTCCAGATTATCCAATACTTCATCATCAACTTTTGACTTTCCTGCCACGGCACGCGCAATCTTGCCAAACACACTTTCTTTGGTCTTAGATAATCCTTTATCTAATGTTTCCTTTTTTTCCTTGGAGAAAAAACTAAAAAATCCCATACACTAATTATTTTTATGCAACCTGTTTTCGCATTCCCTGCAAAGATAGTGCAAACCGAATGCAGAATAAAATGAACCCGTTCATTTTTTATGCTGAGGTGCAGCCTATCTTCGCATTTTCAGCAAAGATATAACAAAACTGACGAATATTAAAAACTTCGTCCTCTTTTTAAAAAGAAATCCCCTTACCGGAAATACCGACAAGGGGATCTTTATAAGTCATCAGCGCTTTACAGCCACTGTATTTATCTTATTTCTTAAAGAAGTTCTGAACATCTTCATTACGGACCATCTGTTCATCAAAGATGTAAGCACCAGTCTTAGGAGACTTCACCATTTTGATAACCTTTGTATAAGAACGTCCTTCTTTGCTTCCTTCGTGCAAGGTTGCTACCGCTTTCTTTGCCATAAGTTATAGATTTATTATTTAATTTCTTTATGTACTGTCACTCTCTTCAGAATCGGGTTGTATTTCTTCAACTCCAATCTCTCTGTGGTATTCTTTCTGTTCTTCGTCGTAATATAACGAGAAGTACCCGGCATACCGCTATCCTTGTGTTCTGTGCATTCCAGAATCACCTGTACTCTGTTACCTTTTGCTTTCTTTGCCATAATCAGTATTCTCCTCTACTTTAGCCAATAACTTTAATGCTTTTCCAATCACAATAACCTTTAGCTACCGCATCTTTCAAAGCAGCGTCCAGTCCTTTCTTATTAATAATGCGCAAACCATTAGCGCAAATGCTAAGGCTGATCCAGCAATCCTGCTCTACATAGTAGAACTTCTTGTTAAACAAGTTCAAATCAAAGGTTCTCTTTGTTCTTCTCTTTGAGTGTGAAACATTGTTGCCAATCATGGCCTTCTTTCCGGTAATTTGACAAATCTTTGACATTTCTATCTTAATTTTATAGTTTTCTTTTTTGCCTATTTCAAACAGAGCGCAAAGTAAGCACTTTTATCGTTACCAAACAAGTTTTTCTTAAAATAATTCACTGTATGATAGCATTTTTTCCTCATTTCAGCTTCTCACAAAGCAACAAAAGGGCATTTTGAATTGCTTTTTCCACATTTCCCTTTCTTCCCTCGTCCCCCTCCTGCTTCATGGCAACGATTTCATTTTTATAGGCAGCAGCTATCCACACCGTACCCACCGGTTTTTCCGGAGTCCCACCTCCAGGACCTGCAATACCGGAAGTAGCCACTGCACAATCTGTTTTCAGCGTTTTCATCGCACCTTTCACCATTTCTGTAACAGTTTCGCGGCTTACTGCTCCATGTTTTTCCAAAGTTTCGGCAGATACATGCAGCAAAGACATCTTTATTTCATTGGAATACGCCACTATACTACCATTAAAGTATTCCGAACTGCCGGGAACGGAAGTAATCAGAGCGGCAATCCCTCCACCCGTACAACTTTCTGCGGTGGAAAGGGACAATTTCTTTGCTTTCAGCAGCTCTCCTACCTTTTCTTCCAACTTCATACCTTATTATATATTATCCTAAAGTTACGCGTGAATAAGCAGGTGCTTCCATCGGACAAAAATCCTTATCCATATACTTGAAGTATCCGGTAATGGCAATCATGGCAGCGTTATCCGTTGTGTAGCTGAACTTCGGAATAAATATTTTCCAACCATACTTCCCGGCATGCTCACGGAAAGCATTACGCAATCCATTATTGGCGGAAACGCCTCCTGCAACAGCCACTTCCTTTATTTTATATTGTTTGGCAGCTTTGCGCAACTTATCCATCAAGATATCTACAACGGTAGCTTCCAGTGATGCCGCCAAATCCGTCTTGTGATGTTCGATGAAATCGGGGTCGTCCTTCATCCAGTCGCGCAGAGAGTAAAGAAACGAGGTCTTAAGTCCGCTGAAACTATAATCCAACCCTGGAATATGCGGTTTGCTGAACGAGAAGGCTTTAGGATTACCTTGCCGAGCCAGTTTGTCAATAATCGGACCACCCGGATATCCCAATCCCATTACCTTCGAGCATTTGTCAATGGCTTCACCAGCGGCATCATCAATGGTCTGCCCCAAAATTTCCATATCGTTATAGGCTTTCACCAAGATAATCTGTGAATTTCCACCGGAAACCAGCAAGCAGAGGAAAGGAAATTCCGGCTGCACATTATCTTCACCTTCTGCTTTAATGAAATGAGCTAACACATGACCAGTCAAATGATTAACATCAATCATAGGAATACCTAATGAACGGGCAAACCCTTTGGCGAAAGATACCCCCACCAACAACGACCCCATCAATCCCGGTCCACGCGTAAAGGCCACAGCACTCAATTCCTCTTTGGTTACTCCAGCGCGTTTCAATGCCTCATGCACTACCGGAACTATATTTTGTTGGTGCGCGCGGGAAGCCAGTTCAGGCACTACCCCGCCGTATGCTTCATGCACAGCTTGGCTGGCCACCACATTCGAAAGCAGATAACCATCTTTGATGACAGCTGCAGAAGTGTCATCACAAGAAGATTCTATTCCCAAGATTATTGTACTCATAGTGTTTATTTACGTTTAAACGCTGCAAAAGTAGTGATAAAAGTACGATTCATAACGTATTATTTCATATTTTTGTTGGCTGATTATAAAAATTAACCGCCTATCAGAAAGCTAAAAAAAACAGTACGCTGGGTACTCGGTATTGTATTGGGATTGTATATCGGTACCATATTGTTGCTGAACATTCCATCCGTTCAGCGACAAATGTCTGTATTTGTTGCCAATGAACTGGCTTCCATACTGGACAGCAAGATTTCCATCGGGCGAATAAACATAGGATTGCTGAACCGCATCATCATCGACGATCTGCTCCTGGACGACCAGTCCGGCAAGGAAATGCTGAAGGTGACCCGTCTTTCCGCCAAATTCGATATTCTCCCCCTATTCAGCGGCAAAATATCCATCAGTAACATACAATTGTTCGGCTTTAACATCAATCTGAGCAAGCAGACTCCCAAGGATAAACCTAATTTTCAGTTTGTACTCGACGCATTCGCATCCAAAGATACGGTTCAAAAGAAAAATAACCTGGATCTCCGTATCAATTCCTTACTGATACGCCGCGGAAAGGTTTCATATGATGTGCTGTCCGAGAAAGAGACTCCGGGAAAGTTCAATCCACAGCATCTCCGCTTGCGTAACATTATTGCAAACATCTCCCTAAAAGCATTGCAAAATGATTCTATCAATGCTGCCATCAAGCGTCTGAGCATCGAAGAAGAACATTCCGGATTTGAATTGAAGAAACTAAGCCTAAAGGTTATCGGCAATGACCAACGGATGAAAATCGAAAATTTCGCCATCGACCTCCCCAACACCTCTTTGGCAATGGATACTATACACATGGATTATGACAGTCTGGGGGCGTTTGACAATCTTGCCCAAGATGTCCGTTTCTCATTCCATTTGCTGCCCTCTCAAATCGCCTTGCAGGATTTATCGGCTTTTGTTCCGGCTTTTGGTTCCTTCAAGGAAAAATTGCAAGTAGAGGTACAGACAGACGGCACCATCAATCAACTGAATTGCCCGCACCTTTCCGTCTCTGTCGGAAATCATTTTTATCTGAGGGGAGACGTATCTCTACAAGACCTTTCCCATCCGGAAAATGCTTATATATTCGGTAATTTGTCCAATTTGTACGCAGACCCGGAAGGAATTGCCTTCTTTGTCCGGAATTTCAGCAAGAACTATAATGGAGTACCTCCCGTCCTGCAACACTTAGGAACGGTTTCCTTCCGTGGAGAAGTCTCGGGCTACTTCACAGACCTCGTAACTTACGGACAAGTACGCACTGACATCGGAACCATCCAAACTGACGTAAAACTAAGTTCTAACAAAGATAAAGGTTATTTTGCCTATTCCGGTGCAGTGAAAACCAAAGAGTTTGAGCTGGGCAAGATGCTGGGTAACAAAAAACTGGGTAAAGTAACTTTCAATCTGGATGTCAACAGCAGCCATTACGAAAACCAATACCCGTCCGTACTGCTGAAAGGGCTGGTTGCCTCCATTGATTACAGCGACTACAATTACGAAAATATCACCCTAGATGGAGAATACAAGCAGGGAGGCTTCACGGGAAAAATCGCCTTGGATGACACCAATGGTTCTGTTATTTTGAACGGTACCATCAATACCGCCAGTCGGGTACCGACTTTCAACTTTCAGGCAAGCATCGACAAATTTCGTCCTCATGCCCTACATCTGACACCCAACTATGAAGATACGGAAATATCAGTCAAAGTCAAGGCGGACTTCACCGGCGGTTCCATTGACGAGATGAACGGTGAAATCAACATTGACAGCTTATCGTTCGCAGCTCCGGAAACACAATACTTCCTGGACAACCTGAAGATATCCGCCATAAGAGAAAGCGAAAACCAGAAACGGCTGACCATCCAATCCAACTTTCTCCAAGGTAGCATAGAAGGCGATTATTCTTATCGTACCCTGCCTGCCAGTGTACTGAATATCATGCGTCGTTATATCCCCGCCTTGATTCTGCCAGACAAGAAACCCATAGAGACGGAGAACAATTTCCATTTCGACATGCACATTTACAATACGGAACTGCTCTCCACCGTCTTTCAGATTCCGGTAAAAGTATATACCCATTCCACCATTAAAGGATACTTCAATGACAAGGCACAGCGGCTCCGTGTAGAAGGCTATTTTCCTCGTCTCCGCTATGAAAACAAATTCATCGAATCCGGAATGTTCCTTTGCGAGAATCCCGGTGACCAGTTTCATACACGCCTACGCTTCAGCAACCGTAAATCAAGCGGCGCTGTCAATATAGCTTTAGAAGCGCAAGCCCAGAACAACAGCATACAGACCACGCTGAACTGGGGTAACAGCAGCACTGTAACCTACAGCGGGAAACTCGCCGCCGTCGCCCACTTCATCCGTGAACAGAAAGAAGCGAATGAAAACAAGAGGAAACTTCCCCCCTTAAAAACCGTCATTGATGTCCAGCCCACCAACGTGATACTGAACGATACACTGTGGGATATACATCCTTCCCAGGTAGTACTCGACTCCGGCAAAGTGTATGTCAATGATTTCTACTTCAGCCATAAAGACCGGCACTTGCGTATCAATGGCATCGTTTCACCACATCCCGAAGATACAGTACGTCTGGATTTGAAGGAAATCAACATCGGTTATGTGTTCGACATTGCAGACCTCGGAGTCAATTTCAAAGGAGAAGCCACCGGTCCGGCTTTCGCCAGCGGAGTACTGGAAAAACCCGTCATGAGCACCGATTTGTTTATCCGCAACCTCGGATTGAACGAAGGCTTGCTGGGGGACGCCAACATACACGGAGAATGGCATCACGATGTGAAGGGCATCTATCTGGATGCCCATATCCAGGAGAAAGATATCGCCAAAAGCCATGTGTATGGCTATGTCTATCCCTTGAAGCCCACCAGTTCATTGGATCTCCAAATTGAAGCGGGCGGTACCAACTTGAAGTTTATACATCATTATATGAGCAGCATCACGCCCGAATTCAACGGACGTGCCACCGGCCATGTACATTTCTATGGCAAATTCAAGGCTCTCACCATGGAAGGGCGTGTATTCGGCGATGCTTCCATGAAGGTAGACGTGCTCAACACCACTTTCTCCGTCAAAGACAGCATCTACATCGAGCCCGGCGGGTTGACCTTCCGCAACAACCGCATTTTCGACACGCAAGGGCATCAAGGCAGCATGAGCGGCTATCTGCACTATCAGCATTTCAAGAACCTGGAGTACCGTTTCAATTTCAATGTCAACGACATGCTGGTGATGAATACCAAAGAATCACCGGACTATCCCTTCTACGGCACCGTCTACGGTACGGGAAATGCCACTATTGCCGGTAATGCCCAAGATGGCGTTAACATTGACGTTGCAATGACTACCAATCGCAACACCACCTTTACCTATATAAAGGATAACGTATCTACAGCAGTCAGCAACCAGTTCATCAAGTTTGTGGACAAAACGCCACGCCGTGCCGTACAAGACTCTGTCCGCCTTTCCGACTACGAGATTGCCCAAAAGGAAATCGAGGAAGAGAAAGAGAGCGACACTGACATCCGGTTGAATCTCTTGGTAGACGCCACTCCCGACGCTACCATGAAGATTATCATGGACCCTATCGCTGGCGACTATATCAGTGGACGGGGAACCGGAAATATCCGTACTGAGTTCTTCAATAAAGGAGATGTAAAGATGTTCGGCAGTTACCGGATAAGCCAGGGAGTCTATAAATTCAGTCTGCAAGAGGTTATCCGAAAGGACTTTATTATCAGGGATGGGAGTACCATTACATTCAACGGTTCGCCGCTGGATGCCACTCTGGACATAAAAGCAGGCTATACGGTCAACTCAGCATCCTTAAATGACCTGATGCCCAACGAGGCAACCTCCGGCTACATCAGCCAGACAAATGTAAAAGTGAACTGTATGATGGACCTTACCGGACAATTGACTTCACCCGATGTAAAATTCGACATCGAGCTGCCCAACGAACGCGATGAAGTGCAGGCCATTGTCCGTAACTATATTCCTACTGACGAGCAAATGAACATGCAGATACTCTATCTGTTGGCTATCGGCAAGTTCTATACCCCGGAAAACTTGGGAGCCACCCAGAATTCGAATATGATGTCCAGTGTTGTTTCATCCACCCTTTCCGGACAGTTGAATAACGCTTTATCAAACATTCTCGATGTCAATAACTGGAACTTCGGCACCAATTTCAGTACCGGTGAAAGAGGCTGGACAGACATGGAGTTCGAGACCATGCTTTCGGGACAATTATTGAATAACCGACTACTTATCAATGGTAATTTTGGCTATCGTGACAATCCGATGGCAAATACCAATTTTGTGGGAGACTTTGAAGCGGAATGGCTCGTCAACCGTTCCGGAGACATCCGCCTGAAAGCGTACAACGAAACGAACGACCGCTACTACACCCGGACAAATCTGACAACACAAGGTATTGGCATTATCTTCAAAAAGGATTTCAACAAATGGAGTGAGCTCCTTTTCTGGAACAGATGGAAACTCAACCGGCTGAGAAAGGAACAAGAAATAAAACAAGATACTCTATCCTCTGATAAAATAAACACAGAACAGCAGATGCCCGAGGCACAATCAAAACGGAAAAGGGAGCAAAAATAAGATTGACGTCCTCACTGTCCACATTGAAGGTTTTAGAATAAGTAAATAGGCTCAAATACAGTATTTAACATGGCTACACCCTTTGTACCTAAAGGTGTAGCCATCACTCTACGATGGTATAGGCATTCAAGGCAAAGGGTGTAGCCATAAAAATACATCAGAAAGGTAATGGCCCGTCCGACCCCACACCTCCAAACGGGTTGTCCGTCTGTGGCGGAAAATCAGCAGCCGATGGAGGTGGCGGTGTTGCCGTACTTCCGATAGGCGCATTCATACGTGAACCGAATGTAGCTCCTCCACCCTCCGTCGGAGGTGGGATAACCATATCATCCTCCGGATTCTGGAAACGGGTGTACTGTCCGATAAATCTCAGACGCACATCCCCCACAGCACCGTTACGGTGCTTTGCTATGATGATTTCCGCCATACCGCGCAAGTCACTGCCATCGGCAGAAGTATAAATCTTGTAATATTCGGGACGGTGAATGAAGCACACCATATCGGCATCCTGCTCGATGGCACCGGATTCACGAAGGTCACTCAACTGGGGACGCTTGCCTTCCTCGCCTTCACGGTTCTCCACACCACGGTTCAACTGCGACAGAGCGATGATAGGAATGTTCAGCTCCTTGGCCAAACCTTTCAATGAACGCGAAATGGTACTAACTTCTTCCTGACGGCTACCGAAAGACATTCCGCTTGCATTCATCAGCTGAAGGTAGTCGATGATGATAATCTTCACTCCGTGCTCACGTACCAGACGCCGTGCCTTCGTACGGAGTTCGAATACCGACAAAGAAGGCGTATCATCCACATAAAGCGGAGCATCCAGCAAGTCACGCAGTTTGTAATCCAACTGCTGCCATTCATAGTCCGCCAACTGGCCACTCTTGATTTTCTCACTCGGAATCTCGCACACATTGGAAATCAGACGGTTCACCAGCTGCACGTTACTCATTTCAAGCGAGAACAGCGCTACGGGATTACGGAAATTCACGGCAATGTTCTTCGCCATGGAAAGCACGAATGCCGTTTTACCCATGGCAGGACGGGCTGCAATAATGATGAGGTCGGACTTCTGCCATCCGGAAGTCATCTTGTCCAGCTTGGTATAACCACTTTCCAAACCACTCAAACCATCGGTACGGGCAGCAGCTTTCTGAATCAAATCATAGGCTTCGGCAATGACAGGATTAATCTGCGTATAATCCTTCTTCATGTTCTGCTGGGAAATCTCGAACAGCTTTCCTTCGGCCTCCTGCATCAAATCGTCCACGTCCAGCGTCTCGTCGAAAGCCTTGCTCTGGATATTGCTGGTAAAAGTTATCAGTTCACGTGCCAATGCTTTCTGTGCAATGATACGGGCATGATATTCGATGTGCGCAGAAGATGCCACCTTACTGCTGAGTTGGGTAATATAGAACGGTCCGCCCACTTCCTCCAGTTCTCCCCGCTTGGAAAGTTGCTCCTTCACGGTGAGGATATCGACCGGCTTCTGATTCACGGCCAAATCGGTAATAGCGGAATATATCAACTGATGTCTATGCTCATAGAATGACTCCGGACGAAGAATTTCACTTACCAGCGAATAAGCGTCCTTCTCAATCATCAAGGCTCCCAAGACAGCTTCTTCCAGCTCCGGCGCTTGCGGCTGGATACGTCCGTAGTCTGTTACGGGCTGTGGTGCCTTTCCTTTCGGAGTACGGGATGTTCTTCTTTGTTCTGCCACTTTAAGAATTAAAAATTGAAAATTAAAAATTAAATGAATTTCCCTTTTAGAAAGGGAAAGCAAAGATAGTGCAAACCGAATACATAACTTTCATGCTTGCATGAAAAAGTTATGTTGAGGTGCAGCCTATCTTCGCTCGTATGGCAAAGATAAGCGAATTTATTTATAAGCAGTAAATAAATCATTGTTAAGTTTTCAATCTACTATGAACAGAAATCACTAACTTTGTCTTCGGAAGCTGCACTCCAATAGCTTCTCCTTTTAATTTTAAATTATTAATTCTTAATTTTCAACGCCATGCTGACTTTTCCAAATGCCAAAATAAACCTGGGACTGAATATCACAGAAAAGCGTCCGGACGGATACCATAATCTGGAAACCATTTTCTATCCGGTTCCCATAGAAGATGCTTTGGAAATCAATATCTTGAACGAAGGAAACGGAAAGTTCCGTCTGCATCAAGCAGGTCTGGAAATTGAGGGAGAAGCAGAGAGTAACCTGGTAGTGAAAGCCTACAAGTTACTGGATGACCGGTTCAACCTTCCTCCGGTAGATATTCATCTCTTCAAGCATATTCCCTCGGGAGCCGGACTGGGTGGCGGTTCGGCCGATGCAGCCTTCATGCTGAAGCTTCTGAATAATAAGTTTGAACTCGGACTGCCGGATGACACTCTGGAAGAGTATGCCGCCAAGCTGGGTGCCGATTGTGCCTTCTTCATCAAAAACCGTCCGACTTACGCAGAAGGTATCGGAAACATATTTTCTCCCCTTCCCCTCTCACTGAAAGGATATCGGATATGGTTGGTGAAGCCGGACATTTTCGTCTCTACACGGGATGCCTTTGCAAAAATAAAACCGCATCATCCGGAAATGTCCCTGAAAGAAATTGCCCAACTTCCCGTAGAAGAATGGAACGGACGAATGGTCAATGACTTTGAAGAAAGCGTATTCCCCCAATTCCCGGCTATTGGAGAAATCAAGGAAGAGATGTACCGGCAAGGAGCTGTATATGCCTCCATGAGTGGTTCGGGGTCATCTGTTTACGGATTATTCAAGGAAGATGCCGTATTACCGGAAGTGGATTTCGGAGAAAAAACTTTTGTATACAAAGGCCAGTTCACTGATATTTAAAAATGCATCAACCAATATACTGATTTCCGGAAACAAAAATACAACAAGGTTGTTCTTACAGAAAACTCAAAACAACCTTGATTATGAAAAAGTTCAAATTCTGTATTCTGGCAGGACTACTTGCCTTGCTGTCGGTGTCCGCTTTTGCGGAAGGACGTCTTCCTGCAAATATACAAACAGCTTTTCAAACGCTCTATCCTCAAGCAACGGATGTGGAATGGGAGCAAATGGCCGGTTGCTACGTAGCAGAATTTATTGCAGATGGTCAGGAAATTGATGTCTGGTTCAATAAACAAGCGGAGTGGGTTATGACTGAAACGGATGTAGAGTCACTGGAAAAAGTGCCAGCTCCCGTGGCAGAAGCATTCATGAGCAGTACAATGACCGGCATGAGATTAAGGGATATAAGAATCATCACCTTTCCCAAACATCCCACAGTGATAATAATTGAGGTGGAACAATACAATTCCGATGAAGAATTCCAACTGTTCTATGCTCCGGATGGAAAACTATTACAAAGCCTCGATGTAACAGAACTTGGAGGAGAGATTTATCCCGGACTCTTTTTCAATGATTAATACTGACGATTGGTGATTTGTTGATGGTATCCATTCATCAACAAATCACCAATCATTCATCACTAATCATTAATATACCTCTACCCTATCAGCAATACGCTTCGCTTTGTCGCGCAGCGTGTCAAGATCACTGTCAAGAGGTGCATAACACAGCACTACACCCATACGGCGGTTTACGCGGGTAGTAGGCTTACCAAAAATACGCAGATAAGTATCCTCTTCTTTCGTAACCTCTTCCATGCCACGATAATTGGGACGTTCCTGACTGGCTATCGGAGAAAGGATGACAGCACTGGCTCCTATACGCTCCTGCTTGATGCCAGGGATAGGCAGACCAAGCACCGCACGACAGTGCAATTCAAACTCATTCAGATTCTGGGTTCCGGCCAGGGTTACCATACCCGTATCGTGCGGACGTGGAGAGAGTTCGGAGAAATAGACACCGTTCTCATGGCTGAGAAAGAATTCCACTCCCCACAATCCGGCACCGGTCAAGGCACGGGTCACTTTCTCTGCCATATCCTGCGCCTCCCTTAGATGGGCAGGGTCAATATGGGCAGGCTGGAAGCTTTCACGATAGTCCCCACCCTTCTGTACATGGCCGATAGGCGGGCAGAACAAGGTCGGACCATTCTTCTGTGTTACGGTGAGCAGTGTTATCTCACTGTCGAACTTGATGAACTCTTCAATGATAAGTTCTTTGATGTCTCCACGGCTACCATTACAGCCATACTCCCAGGCATGCTCCAGTTCGTCGGCACTCTTTACGAGAGACTGGCCTTTACCGGAAGAGGACATCAGCGGTTTCACCACACACGGGAAACCTATCTTTTCAGCAGCAGCTTTCAGTTCATCCAAAGATTTGGCATAAAAATATTTAGCAGTCTTCAATCCCAGCTCTTTAGCTGCAAGGTCACGTATGGCTTTACGGTTCATGGTAAAGTTCACGGCGCGTGCACTGGGCACTACCTGAATGCCTTCTTTCTCGAAATCATACAGACGTTCTGTACGGATAGCCTCAATTTCCGGAACAATAATATCCGGCTGGTGTTTGCGTACTACACGTTCCAAAGCATCTCCATCGAGCATGCTGAATACCTCACATTCATCTGCCACTTGCATGGCAGGCGCTCCGGCATACGAGTCGCAAGCAATGATATACTGGCCCTTACGTTGGGCGGAAATAACAAACTCCTTGCCCAACTCACCGGAACCTAACAATAAAATCTTTTTCATCAATTCTTTTATTTACAATTTTATATATTTACGATTTGACGACGTACGATGTACGATTAGAGTTACTTTAGACAATAAACCGCCACAAGCCAAAGCAATCCCAATCGTACATCGTAAATCGTCTAATAGTAAATCCTCTTATTGGTGTTGTTCTCTCAACAAGTCATTCACCGTCTTTACCGGATTGAATGTAGTCAGAGGCACTTCTACAAATACTGTGTTCCAATCACTCATGGCTCCGTTCCACAAACCGGGAAGTTCAAGCGCTTTCAGGTCCTTGCCGTTCTTGGACTTATAGGAGATGAACCCCGTCGCTTTATCCACATACTTCACAAGATTGAACTTATGTCCTTTATAGTCACGTACGGCGCAAACCAAATCCACCGGATTGAAATGGGTACCTTTTTCAAACATTTCCTTCTTTTCCGGGTCGTCCATATCAATCTGCGAACTTTCCAGAATCTGCAGAGAGATAGTACCGTCACTGTTGTATGCCAAGAACGGACCTCCGCCCGGTTCGCCTACGTTCTTCACCATACCGCAAACACGCATCGGACGGTTCAGCTTCTCTTTCAGATATATAACCAACTCGGCATCTTCCAGATTCTTTGTCTCCGGATTCTTGCAATAGAGTTGTTTCTGCAGGAATTGCAGAACTTCAAGAATTTGCTCGTGTGTATACTTCCCGCTGTCAAGCAACTGCAGATAAGCAAACGCTCTCTGCTGTAACGCTACCAGCACACCGGCAATCAGTTTCTTATATAATACGGTGTCACCTTTCAGCTTGTCGGGTACCACATTGTCTATATTCTTTATGAAGATAATATCCGCATCAAGGTCATTCAAGTTTTCAATCAAGGCGCCATGACCGCCGGGACGGAACAACAATTTGCCATTGTCGCGGAAGGGTTTGTTTTCCATATCGGCGGCAATGGTATCGGTGCTCGGCTTCTGTTCCGAAAAAGAGATGTTATAATCCACCCCATACTTCTTTGCATAAGCGGCAGCCTTTTCGTCTACCAAAGCCTTGAACAAGGCACGATGTTCGGGCGAAACCGTGAAATGCACATTCACCTTACCGTTCTTATTGGCAGCATACAATGCTCCTTCTACCAAGTGCTCTTCCAGCGGCGTGCGGCTACCATCTTCATACTTATGGAACTTAAGCAATCCTTTGGGCAGAGCACCATAGTTCAGTCCGGCCCCTTCGAGTAAGGCAGCAACAACCGCCTTGTAGTTTCCAGCGGCAACCAAAGTCGGTATATCCTTTCCGGCAGTCCTCTGGCAAGCGGTATTCAAGTCATCATAGAAGGCAAACTTCTCTATTTTCTCAAAGAAAGTCTTTTCAAAGTTTGTCTGGGGAGTGTCATAGTCTGCCCCGAGAAATTCAAACAAGTTCTTGAACATACGGCTGGCAGCACCCGAAGCAGGCACAAACTTCACCACCACTTTATCGGTTTGTGTATATGCCTCCCAGGCATCCAGGTATTTCTTCTGTTCATCCGTATCCGGAGCCAGTATACCCTTTTCTACAGAAGCGGCGGCAGACAGCTTCAAGTATGGAAAACCTTTTTCGAAACAAGCCAACTGTTCGGCTATTTGTTCTTCGGAGATGCCTTTATTTTCGAGCAACTCTTTGTCTTGCGGTGTTATCATAATATCTTGTTTTATTAATTCATGCCCAAAAATACAAAAAAAGCAGAACTGCCGTCAAGAAAATGAAGAAAAAACTTACCTTTGAAGCATAAAATACGGACGATTATGGAAACTGATGAATTTTTCACTATCAAAGAGAAAGATTTACTCTTCTCGCTCTACCGCAAACTGTTGCAACTTTCCGGAGAAACCCTCCAGAAGGGGGACTGCAAAAAGCTGAAAACACATCTTGTCAATACTATACAGAACAACCGTATCCAGCGTGATATATTCGGTTTGAATCCCGTCATCAAAGATATGCAGACGGCTGTCATTGTAGCGGAAGAAATCGGAATGAAGCGTGCTTCTATCCTGGGGCTCATGCTGCACGACTCCGTGCGCTGCGGCACTTGCACCGCTCTGGAAGTGGAGCAAATCTATGGCGAGGATGTGGCAGGCATCATCCGGGGATTGATACGTGTAAACGAACTTTATTCCAAAAGCCCTACCATCGAGTCCGAGAATTTCCGCAACTTGTTGCTGACTTTCGCCGAAGACATGCGTGTCATTCTCATCATGATTGCCGACCGCGTAAACATCATGCGGCAGATAAAGGATTGCAAGAACGATGAAGCCCGTCGGCAGGTAGCCAACGAAGCGGCTTATCTCTATGCGCCCCTTGCCCATAAGCTGGGTCTGTACAAATTGAAGTCGGAACTGGAAGACCTCTCATTGAAATATACAGAAAAGGAAGTTTACTACCATATCAAGGAAAAACTGAATGAGACCAAGGCATCGCGTGACAAGTACATTGCCGCCTTCATTGCACCGGTACAGAAGAAGCTCGAAGAAGCCGGACTGAAGTTCCATATCAAAGGACGCACCAAGTCCATCCACTCCATCTACCAGAAAATGAAGAAGCAGAAATGCCCCTTCGAAGGCGTGTATGACCTGTTCGCCATCCGCGTCATCCTGGACTCTTGCCTGGAAAAGGAGAAACTGGAATGTTGGCAGGCCTACTCCATCGTAACAGATATGTACCAGCCTAACCCGAAAAGGCTACGCGACTGGTTGTCCGTACCTAAAAGCAACGGATATGAATCACTGCACATCACCGTGATGGGCCCCGAAGGCAAATGGGTGGAAGTACAAATACGTACCGAACGCATGGATGATATTGCCGAACGAGGCCTGGCCGCCCATTGGCGATACAAAGGAGTGAAAGGTGAATCTGGTCTTGACGAATGGCTGACTTCCGTACGCGAAGCCTTAGAGAGCTCGGACAGCAACGGACTGGAAACGATGGACCAGTTCAAACTGGATTTGTACGAAGACGAGGTATTTGTATTTACCCCCAAAGGTGATTTGTTCAAACTTGCCAAAGGCTCCACCGTGCTCGATTTTGCGTTCCACATCCATAGCAAACTGGGCTGCAAATGTATCGGTGCAAAAGTGAACGGCAAGAATGTACAGCTGAAGCAAATGCTGCATAGCGGTGACCAGGTGGAGATAATGACATCGAATACGCAGACGCCCAAGCAGGACTGGCTGAACATCGTAACCACCTCCAAGGCACGCACCAAAATACGCCAGGCATTGAAGGAAATGGCTGCACGCCAGCACGCCTTCGCTAAGGAAACCCTGGAACGCAAGTTCAAGAACCGGAAGATAGAGTATGATGAAGGAACCATGATGCGCCTCATCAAGCGCCTCGGTTTCAAGATAGTGACCGACTTCTATCAAGCCATAGCCGATGAAGAACTGGATGTCAACGAGATTATAGACAAATACCAGGAACAGCAAAGACGGGAAAATGATACGCGCGACGATATTGTCTACCGCAGTGCTGAAGGCTATAACCTTCAACAAGGCATACCGGAAGAGATAGGTACCAAAGAAGATGTACTGGTCATTGATCAAAATCTGAAAGGATTGGATTTCAAGTTGGCACGCTGCTGCAATCCCATCTATGGAGATGATGTATTCGGCTTTGTCAGTGTGACGGGAGGTATCAAGATACACCGTTGCGATTGTCCCAATGCCAGTGATTTGCACTCACGTTTCGGCTACCGTATCGTGAAGGCACGCTGGGCCGGAAAGTCACAAGGTACACAGTACCCCATCACCCTGCGCGTAGTGGGACACGATGACATCGGCATCGTGACCAACATCACTTCCATCATTTCCAAAGAAACGGGTATTACTTTGAGAAGCATCGGCATTGACTCGCATGACGGGCTGTTCTCCGGAACACTGACCATCATGGTGAGCGATACGGGACATCTGGAAGCACTTGTCAAGAAACTGAGAACAGTAAAGGGAGTGAAACAGGTTTCAAGGAATTAAGCAACAACTATAATCCATGAAGTACGACTTTAAAAAGCAGTTGCGCAGTTTCGGATATGCCTGGAAAGGTATCCGGTGTTGCATAGGAAAAGAACAGAACCTGAGCTTCCATCTGATAGCTACGGCTGTGGTAGTCATTGCAGGATTCGTTTTAGGCATTACCCGCATGGAGTGGATGATAATCATTCTCTGCATCGGAGTGGTGATAGCAGCCGAACTGTTCAATACCGCCATTGAGAAGCTGGTCGACCTGGTGTCTCCCCAACAGCATCCCGTGGCAGGGCAAGTAAAAGACATAGCCGCCGGAGCAGTACTGGTATGTGCTGCAACGGCGGCCATTATAGGATTGATTGTATTTATCCCTTACCTCACCCGCTTCTTCTTATAATAAGGATAGGTCAGCAGTACAAAGAAAAATACGGCAAGCATAGCAGCAACAGACGCCACATGGTATATCTGCGCTTTGTCCATCAGGTGGCAAGCCACAGTCATGCCCACCAGCAGCCCTGCCTCCATAGACAAATGACAAGTGGTGTTTGCCGTTCCACGCTGGCAATGGTGCGACAGCTTGACGAACATCTTCATGAACGGGACTGTAATGAACACCAATACAGCCAATGCCGCCAATGACCAGTAATCGCCCACAAACATCAGTGGCAGCAACGCTCCCGGTACAAAAGCAATCAGTAGCATATTGATGGCAGGTACCCATGCACGCGGCAATAAGAAGCGGTCCATATTGCACAACGACACGCCTATCGGAGCACGGAAAGCCACATATACCCTCGATGCGAAAAATATGCCGGCCAGCCCGGCTGCTACGGACAGATAGGTCACCATACGGAAACCATACATCTTATACATTCCAATGCCCAACACAACACCCACCAGCATGCCCAAGCGTGCAGCCCATGCATATACCATGTTTCCTGCGCTGCGGCGCGCGGAAGTCGTTATGTCGATGGCCACCGTAATGCCCGCTGTGGTTGCCAGCCCGAAACATGCTCCCTGCACAGCGGCAAGCAGCAGAAATTTCGTATAACCATCCACAAAGGCATATCCCAGAACAGCCGCCAGCATAATGAGTGCGGAGTAAAGGAGCACGTGTTTCCTTTTATATTCATCGACCAGATAGGCATGGAAAGGACCGACAGCAAACATGGCCACCACAAAGACCAGAAACATGCTGCCCGCCTGCCCGACGGAAACACCCAACTGCTCTCCCATCACAAAAGGAAGCAAAGGGAAAAGCATATAGACGGATATGAACAGCAACAGATTTGCCGTACACATCCGCCAAAAATTGAGTGTCATGAGTTTGTTAGTACTGTTCTTTCTCATTCGGGAAATCTAAATTCTTCACATCGGATACATAACGGCTGATGGCATCCGTCATCACTGTATGCAGGTCGGCATAGCGACGCAGGAAACGGGGACGAAAACCGTTATTCATACCCAGCATATCCTGAACCACCAACACCTGGCCGTCCACATCGCCACCGGCACCGATGCCTATAACGGGTATAGTCAGCTCGCTTGCCACGCGGGCAGCCAATGCGGCAGGAATCTTCTCCAATACCAGTCCGAAGCATCCGGCTTCTTCCAGCAAATGCGCATCGCGTACCAGTTTCTCGGCTTCGGCATCATCCTTGGCACGGACCGTATATGTTCCATACTTGTTGATGGATTGGGGCATCAGTCCGAGATGTCCCATGATGGGAATACCGGCGCTGAGGATACGCTTCACCGTACCGATGATTTCCTCGCCTCCCTCCAGTTTGAGGGCGTCGGCATGGCTTTCTTTCATAATACGGATAGCGGAAGCCAATCCCTCCAGTTCGTTGCCCTGATAAGAGCCGAAAGGCATGTCGACAATGACCATGGCACGCTTCACACCGCGAACCACGGATTTGCCATGATAAATCATCTGGTCGAGCGTGATGGGAAGCGTGGTGACATTGCCTGCCATTACATTGGAAGCGGAATCTCCCACCAGAATCACGTCTACCCCGGCACCGTCCACAATCTGCGCCATAGTATAGTCATAAGATGTCAACATTGATATCTTTTCGCCTCTTTGCTTCATTTCAACAAGGCGATGTGTAGTCACTTTACGAGTGTCGTCTGAAATATAACCCATGATAGTATTTACAATTTGGCAATTTACAATTTACAATTACTCAATTTAATTTTCGGCGCAAAGGTAATCCTTTTTCTGATTACTTGTGCAATTGAGTTAATTTATCGTAAGTGAATCCCTGAAAGTCATCCAATACATAATGACACAACGGAGCTATGTCTTCACGGGAATTGGTGGTTGCCAGCCCTATAACGGTAGCTCCTGAAGCCATGCCGGCTTTCAGCCCGTTAAAAGAATCCTCGAATACATATGTGGTGTCGGGAGTTGTGCCGAAAACCTCCATACCCAACAGAAAACAATCCGGTGCAGGCTTGGAAGCCGTAAACATCTCGGCCGTAAGAATACGGTCGAAAAGAGTCTTTATTTCGGGATGAACCCGATAGACAGCTGCCATCTTCGCTTCGTTGGAGCTGGTCACTACGGCAGTCTTCACCCCATTCCGGTGTAGGTCGGCAATGAAGTCAAGCACTCCGGGAATAAAGTCGAATGACATTTCCTGTTCAAAGCGGTTCAGCCGTTCGGTAATTTCGGCCTGTTCCTTCGCCATGCCCGGAAAAAAGGTATCATAAATATAGACCAGCGTCTGGCCCTTCACCCTGCCTTCAATATCATCCATACCCAAATACTGCTTTCCCATTTCATGCCAGAAGTGACTGTACTGTGTTTCCGTGTCTACCACCACGCCGTCAAAATCAAAAAGTACGGCGGTTGCTTTTGTTGTGTCCATAAACTTTCTTTTACCTAAATCTGTTAATACCAAAACATTATAGTGTACAAAGGTGGGAATAATCTGCGAATCAAACAAATATTTTATACCTTTGTGCTCCTTAATTGACTCATATCAAATGAACAACGCGCATATATTAGGAACCGAACGTATTGGCAAACTGCTTGTGCAGTACTCCATTCCGGCCATTATAGGCATGACGATTACTTCGTTGTACAACATCATCGACAGCATTTTCATCGGTCATGGCGTAGGTCCTATGGGCATTGCCGGACTCGCCATTACTTTCCCTCTGATGAATCTGGTCGTGGCTTTCTGTACGATGGTATCGGCAGGCGGTTCCACCATTTCGTCCATCCGTCTGGGGCAGAAAGACCTGGACGGAGCAACGGAAGTATTGGGAAACACACTGATGTTCTGCCTGGTCAACGCATTCATATTCGGCAGTGTTTCATTCATCTTTCTGGATGATATTCTGCGCTTCTTCGGTGCCAGCAATGATACGTTGCCATATGCACGCGACTTTATGCAGGTAATATTACTGGGTACCCCCGTCACTTATACCATGATTGGCCTGAACAATATCATGCGTGCCACGGGATATCCCAAGAAAGCGATGCTCACGTCTATGGTAACGGTAGTCTGCAACATAATCCTCGCTCCCATTTTCATCTTCCAATTTGACTGGGGAATACGGGGAGCTGCAACGGCAACGGTCATCTCGCAGTTCATCGGCATGGTGTGGGTAGTGAGCCATTTCCTGCAAAAGACAAGTGTGGTACGTCTGCAACGGGGGTTCTGGAAGATGAAGAAACGCATCATCAGCAGTATATTATCCATCGGTATGTCACCGTTCCTGATGAACGTCACGGCATGTATCATTGTGATTATCGTAAACAACAGCCTCCAACAGTACGGAGGCGATATGGCCATCGGGGCATATGGCATTATCAACCGACTGCTGGTACTCTATGTAATGATTGTATTGGGGCTGACGATGGGAATGCAACCGATTGTAGGCTATAACTTCGGTGCGCAAAAGCACGACCGTGTAAAGACTACCCTGCGCCTGACCATCATTGCCGGAGTATGTATCACCAGTACAGGCTTCCTTATCTGCGAATTGTTCCCCCATGCCATATCTGCCATCTTTACCAGTGATGAAGAGTTGATAGATATTGCTTCCAGAGGCGTACGCATTGCCGTAGCCATATTCCCGCTGGTAGGTGCACAGATTGTCATTCCGGGACTACTGATATTCCCGCATTACTTTGGGCTGGACGGCATCTGGATATGTATGCCGGTATCGGACTTCTTTGCTTTTGTAACGGCAGCGGTGGCACTGTGGATATATAATACCCGGTTATCTGTCAAGAGCAGATTTGCGAAAGATTAAAAGATTATAGGAAAAAGAAAAGGAGAAGCCATACCTCTCCTTTTACGCTAATTTAAAATTGAAGTGTTTATAAAATCACTTTATAAAGATACAGCATTCAGAAGCCGATGTCAAGTGTTTCGGGATATTTCATTCACTCTTGATGCTATTTACCGGATTCTCATTGGCAACATGCCATGATTTCATCACTACACATCCCACAATAAATGTAAGCAACAAGAAGCCGATACTGATATATCCGACGATAGGTAGTAGCACCACATCACTAAATTGACTGATCCAGATTTGCCCCACCTTATAAGCTCCAAATGTTCCAAGCACTACAGACGGTATGGCAACCCAAAGCACATCATACGACAACAAGCGCAATATACCGGATGTTTCTGCCCCGTTCACCTTACGAATGGCAATCTCTTTGGAACGTAAACGTATTTCATCATCCACATATCCCACCAGCCCCATCAAAATGATAAAAAGAATGGTGACAGATGCCCATAAAGTGACATCACGGAAGACACGCACAGATTCGGCATAATTGTCCAACATTTGCTCCATAGAACGAAATACAAGGTCATCTTGTGGATATAGACGGCTCATATCCTCGTTCAATCGGCGCAAGTTGTCATCAAACGGTTCTTTAAGGCGGGCCTCCAGACAAAAGGCTGTGCCTTCAAACCATTCTATCATAACGGCTTCACTGTCGTTGATACAGCCGACAAATGCAAAACTATCCAACAAACCTACCACTGTACCATAATCATTCACCTGCTTGCCAATAGGACTATCCGTCCAATGCATTTTCTCACAGAACGTGCTGTTGACCAGCAGTTGGTGTTTCCCAGTCAAGTTATGTCCCTCTTTCAGTTTCAAACCTATGAAAGGCAAGTAATCACTATCGAACCACGAATTACACGGATAAAACATCTCGTTGCCTTGGGCGTCGAGTATCGGGCGATTGGCTCCAAAGCCCGTTATAGAGCGTTCGGCCGAGGCAACCGCCTCTACATAAGGCAAGTTACGAAGTTGTGTACGTAATAGCTCAGCATTCACTTTTCTCTGGAAGATAGATACTACACGTTCCGGTCGCCAACCACGGTCGCGCCCTACCATATAGCGGTATTGCAAAAACACCATCAGCATCATACCTACAATGAATGCTGCACCCATAAACTGTATAAAAAGCAATACCCGCTTCCATCCCCTGCGGCCGGAAGTGTAACGCCTGAATACTTGCGTCACGGGAATACGGGCAAAAAGCATGGCAGGCAAGCATCCTCCAAAAACAAACAAGACCGCCACTACCGCCAAAGGTGCATATAAATGCTGCCAATCGAACAATACGGCAAGAGGGACCGCCGCCAATTCCTCCATCCGCTCATGGAAGACATAGACCAATATTCCGACTACCAACAACGCCGCACTTATTACTATCGCCGTTTCCACCAGAAACATACAGAAGATACTGCCACCTGATGCACCGCTGCATTTATGTACGCCTATCGCTTTGGCGCGTTGTGTCAATGAAGAAATGGAAATCAATACATAATTCAACGTCGTGGTGAAAAGCAACACAACACCCAAGAAAAACATAATCCAAACCATTTTGCGGACTTGCGCTTCACCCAGATGCACACTGCGGATAGGTACAATATGGACCGACAGCTCCAGCCCGCTATCCGATGGCAAGTGACGTGCGACAGCCGCTGATATCCGTTCGTTCAACCAATCGGCATCCTGCGGACTGCGTAACCGAACGAAACCGTCATAATTCCCACCACTCTGCCATCCCATTCCCCACTGCGTGTACTTCTCTATATTCGAGAAAGACACAACTGCTTCGGGACGCTTATACAAAGAAGTATTCGGAGGAACATCCTGAAAGATGCCTTTAACAAGCAAAGTAGCTTCATGCCCCCAGAAATCGTATGACACAGTCTTACCTATGGGATTTTCATCACCAAATACCTGCCGTACTGCCGTTTCTGAAAGGAAAACTACATCTGGATTCGCTAAATCCTGCGGATTTCCTTTCACTACATCCAAACCGAGAACAGAAAAATAGAGCGTATCAGCAATCACTGTCTTCAATTCCAACGGACGGTTACCCAACTTATAATCGTCATCGAATAGTGAACAACTGACCGTAGCCCCTTGCACCTTATCTGAAAATTCTTCAGCTATAATGCCAGGAATCGGAATAATGGTGTAGAAACTCTCTCCTCCTTCCAATACACCATTCTTCATCCAACCCGTCTTCACAATATAAAGGTTATCCGGATCATGATAAAAGCTATCAAAATTCAACTCGAATGCAATCCGCGCAAATAGGAATACGGACATCAACAGTCCCAATGCTAACGATACGATTTTAATGGCATTGGTCCCCTGTCTATGCAATAAACTTTGCAATGTATAATAAATGTGACTACTCATCATAATTTCCTGAAGTTATTCTTTATTCACTCTTGATACTGTCTACCGGATTCTCATTGGCAATCCGCCATGCCTTGAATACTACACAACCGATGATGAGCAATAGTACAATGCATGCAATAAGCAAGAATCCGCAGATACCAAAATCCACTCCCTCCACAAACTGCTCTATCCAGACACCGCCTATATACCAGGCTCCCAGCCCTCCAAGAAAAACGGCCGGCAAGGATATCCAGAATATATCCTTCGAGAAAAGCCGGAGAATGGATGACGCTTCCGCACCATTCACTTTACGGATGGCAATTTCCTTGCTGCGGCGTTGTATCTCGTCATTGATGTAGCCAATCAACCCCATTAACGTAACAAAAAGGATGGTTATGGCAGCCAGTAAAGCTGCATTACGGAAATCCGTGACGGTACTGTTCTGGTCGTCAATGACCTTTTGGAACGAGGAAAATACAATGTCACGGGTAGGAAACAGCTTTTCCATGTCTTCATTCAAACGCTTGAGGTTATCGTCAAAAGGCTCTTTCAGACGTAATTGGATGTTTCCGGAAAATCGGTCAAGATAAGTTGCATACATAGGTTGCACCGCCACATAAGCGGCATTGGATGTGGCAAAGTCTTTCAGTACACCTACAATATTGCCCGCTATGCGATCGCCGTTGCGCACTTGCCTGCCTATCGGTTTATCTTCCCAATGCATCATTTTCAAAAATGTTTCATTGACCAATATCTGCCCAGGGGCATCCATATTCTTGCCTTCCGCAAATTCCAACTTCATAAACGGGGCATAGTCCTTGCCAAATTCCACCCAACGCATGCTCATCCACTGCCCGTTATCAGTCGTAACCCCTTCTCCACTCAATCCGTCTGTAAGAAGATTACCGCTACAAGCTCCATCTTCCACATAAGGCAAAGAAAGCATCACACTACGATTTGCATCGCTTTCCGCATCCGAGTCAAAGGATACGCCCGAAGCATAAGCCACCCGGTGGTAATCGAATCCACGTTCTTTATTGGTGATGTAATGGCTCTGCATAAGCACCAGCCCCAACAAACCGAAAATAAAGGAGGTACCGGCAAACTGCACAAACAAGAGCGGACGTTTCCAGCCTTTCTTGCCTTCGGTGTACCGGCGGAAAACCTGCGTCACCGGAATGCGGGCAAAAAGCTGCCCGGGCAACATGCCGCCTATCATAAACAAAATGACTATCACTGAAAGCGGTGCCCAAATGTTTTCCCAAGAGAAAAGACCAGCAAGACTAACGTCGAGCATGTCCTCCAACGGCTCACGGAAATTAAATAGAAGCAGCGCTACAAGCAGCAAGGAAGAAAGCATGATGACTCCGGTCTCCCATAAGAACATACCGAAAATAGTTCCCGTATTTGCCCCACTACATTTATGTACGCCTATAGCTTTGGCACGACGGTTCATGGCTGAGATGGAAATAAGCACATAATTCATCGCCACAATAAAAAGTATGGCGGTTCCCAGCGTCAACAGAATCCATACCATACGCATGGTACTGATACCAAATTCCATACGGTAGTCCTTTATCGGAACCAGACTGATAAACACATCATCGCTCTTGCGCACCTGCTCGGCAAGTTTCTCTATTTGGGTGTTCACATCGTCCAATTGCACCCCCGGGCGCAGACGGACAAAGGACATATAGCTGTCTCCACCTCCCCACCCCCAGTATCCCCAATGATGCTTGAAGGAGGTAGCCAAAGACATCACGACACCGCTTCCATAAAAACTGGAGTTTTCGGGAAAATCCTCAAAAATGCCCTTCACGGTCATTGGCATCTGTTTGTTATAGACCACCGTCTGCCCGATGGGATTCTTATCGGCAAACATGCTGCCGGCCAGCTCCCTGCTGATGAAGACCACCTCCGGATTATTCAGCTCGCGAGGGTCTCCACTGACAACATCAATGCCCATAGTGGCAAAGAAACAAGAATCGGCCGTCATGGCATTGGTCTGGAAACGGCGTTCATTGGCAAACCAAGCCGAATTGCTCCACCATTGCTGGGTGACGGTAACACTCTCCACCTCGTCAGGCAGGTTTTCGGCAATAGTACCAGCCACCGGTCCAAGAGTTATGTGCGAAGGATGATACTCGTTGTTGTAATGCCATACTGTTTTGACAAGACACAAACGCTCATGGTCCTTGTAGCAGGTATCATAATTGAGCTCGAATGCCTGACGGGAAAAAATGAGGATACTGACTGCCAACCCCAGTCCCAAGGAAATAATCTTGATGAGGTTGGAGCCTTTTCCTCGTATCAGTGTCTGAAGAGTGTAATATAGTTGTCTCATGGAAGTTGTTTTAAAAGTCTGTTACAAATCCTGCGCTGCCACACTTGCCACCACACTACCGTCGAAAAGATGTATCGTGCGGTGTGCAAACGAGGCGTCGTGCTGGCTGTGGGTCACCATAATAATCGTAGTACCCTCTTTATTCAGTTCTGTCAACAGATTCATCACCTCAGCTCCGTTCTTGGAGTCCAAGTTACCGGTAGGCTCATCGGCGAGTATCAGCTTGGGATTGGTTACGACCGCACGGGCTATCGCCACCTCACTTGCCTTCACGCCGAGGTACGTAAGGGGAAGTTCCACATTCTCGTAGACGTTCAGTTCGTCTATCAGGTTGAAGCTCTGGAACACGAATCCCAGCTTGCCCTTGCGCACACGGGTACGTTCCTTTTCCTTCAAGTCCGCTACTTCCTGACCGAGCAGCTTGTAACTGCCCTCCGTAGGATTGTCCAGCAGCCCGAGGATGTTCAGCAAGGTGGACTTGCCGCAACCTGACGGTCCCATAATGGCTACAAACTCCCCCTCCTTTACATCGAGGCTGACGTGGTTCAATGCTACTGTCTCTACTTCCGAAGTACGGAATACTTTGCTGATGTTGTTAATTTCAATCATGATATTCTATGTATTAATATTATTATCATTCGCTCTTAATGCTGTTTACCGGGTTCTCGTTCGCTATCTGCCAGGACTTCCAAAGTACGCAGGCTACGATAATCACCAAATTGGCCATCACTACCAGTACGTATACTGCCCAACTGATGGGAATACGCTCCGCAAACTGTTCCATCCACATTCCGTTGACATACCATGCCAATACCGTACCGATGACAACTGCCGGAGCCGCCACCACAAGTACATCCCTCGACAGCATTTCCAAGATACTGGAAGCCTCTGCACCGTTCACTTTGCGGATGGCAATCTCCTTGCTGCGGCGGCGTACCTCGTCGGTGGTATACCCAATCAGTCCCATCAGCATGATGAAGAACATGGTCACTGCCGCCATCAAAGTGGCATTACGGAATACACGGACAGAATTATAACTATTCTCTATTCTTTTCTCATAGCCGGTAAAGTCAATAGTCTGGTCATGGAAAGCCTCGGCTACATCGTGGTTCAGCTTCTGCAGATTTTCGGTAAAGGGTTCTTTCAAACGGACATGTACCGTTCCATAAAAATTCTTGTTTCCCCGGGCTATGAAAGGCATCTTCTCGGTTCTGAAACTCTCTATCTGGAAATCCTTCAACTGCCCTACGACCTTGAATGTATTCCCTTCGGTATATACCGTACGGCCTACGACGTCGTCTCCCCAACGCATCATCTCGGCAAAGGTCTCGTTCACCACGACTTCCTCTTTATCGCGCGCCATACGTCCCGTCTTCATAGTCATGCCCATCAAGGCAGGAAAGTCCTCGCGCATGAAATAAGAAGAGCGGCAAGAGAACAGTGCCTGCCCGCTCTCACTATGAATCATCGAACCGCTATATCCGCTAATGGGTGTGCTGTTGGCACTGGACACCGCTTCCACGTAGGGCAATCCTTTGAAGAACTGATAAGCCGCGTCACGCGTCGCTTCATTATCCCAGTAGGCATTGCCTATGGCTATCTGCTTGGGATTATACCCCATATCCTTTTTCAGTACATACTGATATTGCGACATCACCACACACATCAATCCACTGATGAATGCCACGCCTGCAAACTGGACAAACAGCAACGGACGCTTCCAGCCCTTCTTCCCCTCGGTATAGCGGCGGAACACCTGCGATACGGGAATACGCGCAAAGAGCCGGCCCGGCAACACGCCTCCCACTATAAACAACAGAAGCACTACCGACAACGGTACCCAGATACGCTCCGGAGCCAACAAGGTGGAGAGCTTTACAACGACCGTGTCTTCCACAAAATCGCGGAAGTTGAGCATTATCAACGCCATCAGCAGCAATGCCGCCACAATGATGATACCCGTTTCCAGCAAAAACATGCTGAAAACCGTGCCACCGCTCGCACCGCTGCATTTATGTACGCCTACCGACTTGGCGCGGTAGCTCAAAGAGGAAATGGAAATCAGCACATAGTTCAACGCCGCAATGAAAAGAATGGCAAAACCAAGAATGCTCATGATGACACGCATCCGCTGCACATCATCATAATTGCGGTATGTATCACGGATGGGCTGCACAAAAGCCGTGTAACCGTACTCTTTCTTATCTTCTGCCGGGCGATATTTGTCTATCATGGCATCAATACGCGCATTGACAACAGATTTGTCGGCACCGGGACGAAAACGGATAAACTCTACCCAACTGTCTCCCCCGCTCCACGAGTAGTTATTCCAGTTGCGGCTCCACAAGGTAGGCATCGAGATAACCGCTTCCGGATTGATTGTGGCGTTCTCAGGCAAATTGGCATAGATTCCCTTCACCGTCAGGTCAAACTGATGGTCATAATTAAGCGTTTTCCCTATGGGATTCTCCTCACCGAACACTTTCCTTGCAAAGCGTTCACTCAAGAAAATAATATCCTTCTGCACCAAGTCCTTTTCGGGATTCCCGTTCAGGACGTCGATACCCATGGTACGGAAGAACAGCGAATCGGCTGCAATCTTCCTGTCGTCAAGACGCACGCTTCCATTGTAAAGGGGAGCAGATACCATAGACGTGCTCAAACTTACCGCCGACTCCACCTCTTTGGGGAAGTTCTCCAAAATGGCCCCTGCCACGGGACCGCAATTCCACTCCTGAGGCTCAAATTTCTCCCCTTTCACCGAGAATATCGACCATACCTGATACAAGTTATCATAATTCTTGAAGCAAGTGTCAAAACTCTGTTCATATGCCACGCGGGAGAAAAGCAGAATACTCATCGTCAATCCCAATCCCAAAGAAATGACCTTGATGATATTCGAACCGCGTCCCCGCAGTAAAGTCTGAATTACATAATAGATTTGTTTCATTCCGTTTATCGTTTATTAGATTTATTTTCTTGCTTTTCATATTGCAGAAAGCGTGCCAAAGAATGCACAAACCTGATTATCAGCGCATATCGTATTTCAGAAGAAGACAAAGGTGTCTAATTTTTAGACACTCCCGTCTAAAAATTAGACAGAGGCCGAATCTCTGTTCAGCCTCATAGAACAAAAAAAAGGGAAATTAGAAAAGAATCCATAAGAATGAAAACTTTACCTTTGCCCACAGTTTTCTAAAGATAGAGTATAAACGTAAAATGAAGCACCTGCACATGAAATTCCCCAAACTCTTATATCCTTCATTCCTATGCCTGCTTATAGCCGGCTGCGACATGATAGATTATCACCCTTACGATGTACACATCAGCGGTGAAACCGATGTCAATGCCCACAACATTGCCCAAATAGAGCAGAACTGCCAGAACAAGACAACAATCCGATTCGTAACAATGGGTGATTCCCAGCGCTGGTATGACGAGACCGACGACTTTGTAAGCCACCTCAACAAGCGGGACGACATAGATTTCGTCATTCATGGCGGAGACGTCAGTGACTTCGGTGTAACAGACGAGTTCCTTTGGCAACGGGACATTATGAACAAACTCAAGATACCCTATGTGGTACTTCTCGGCAATCACGACTGCCTGGGCACGGGCGAAGAGACTTATCGTGCAATATTCGGAGACCCCAATTTCTCCTTCATTGCAGGACGGGTAAAGTTTGTCTGCCTGAATACCAACGCCATCGAATTCGACTACTCCCGCCCCATTCCCGACTTCGAGTTTCTTGCCGCACAGATACGCGACCATGAAGAGGAATTCGATAAAACCGTTGTGTCCATGCATATACGCCCGTTCTGCAACGAGTTCAACAATAATGTGGCACACGTATTCCAGCGTTACATCAAGGAATTTCCCGGACTGCAGTTCTGTACATCCGCACACGAACACCATCGCTTCGAGAAAGACCTCTTTGAAGATGGGATAATGTATTACATGAGCGACTGCATGAAGAACCGCAATTACTATATATTCACCATAACCCCCGACGGATATGAACGCGAAGTGGCATATTATTAATCACCTGGCATGCGCCGTCGTCTTCTTGTCGGTATGCTCTTTTTCTGCTTTTTCACAAGAGAGAGATACCATCTTCATCATAGAACACGATACCGTATGGATGGACCTGCAACCGGATGCCGTCATTGAAAGCCAGACCAGAGAGAACCGTTATGACCGCCGCGTACACCGCTACCGCAGGCATTGGGAGGCCTTGATTCCGACGCACACCAAAATTCAGTTTGCCGGCAATATGGGGTTGCTGTCATTCGGTACCGGATGGGATTACGGCAGAAGAAACCAATGGGAAACAGACGTATTCTTCGGAGTATTGCCCAAATATGACTCCAAACGTACCAAGCTGACATTCACCGTCAAGCAGAACTACCTTCCCTGGAGCCTGCAAATAAAACAGAGCCGTTTTTCTGTAGAACCGCTGGCTTGCGGTATGTATCTGAACACGGTATTCGGCGATGAATTCTGGGTCAATGAACCGGAACGCTACCCTAAAGGATATTATGGTTTCTCCTCTAAGGTACGCATCCATGCATTCTTAGGACAGCGCATCACTTACGACATCGACCCGCAACGGCGGTTCACGGCCAAAGAAATCACTTTCTTCTATGAAATAAGTACATGTGACCTATATGTAGTCAGCGCCTTCACCAACAAGTATCTGAAACCCAAGGATTATCTGAGCTTGTCGTTTGGTATCAAACTGCAACTGCTATAAATTTTTTCAGTACCGCCATGAGCTCTTACTGAAGTTGCTACAAACTAATTTCTGTTTTACTTAAATCTATTCGTCCCACAATCGTTATATTATCGTCCGACAGTTGTTGAATTATCGTCCGACAGCTGTCGGACGATAATTCAACAACTGTCGGACGATTAATTCTTAGTAAGCAAAAATATAAAATAAAGCGGCATAAGGATTTGCTAAATGAGAAGGAGAATCTTAATACTTTGAAAACTGAGAGATTTACCGAATATAATACAGATAAATCATTAACTTTGCCTGCAGAAAACAGAAATAGTTTATGGCAAAAAAAAACGGAAACATCCTGATTGTCGATGATAACCGAGGCGTACTTACCGCCTTGCAGCTTTTGTTAAAGCCATATTTTGAAGGGATAATCACACTTCCCTCTCCCGTAACCCTGCCCAGCGTATTGCGGGAAAAGTCATGGCAAGTGGTTCTTCTTGACATGAACTTCACCTCGGGCATCAACACCGGCAACGAGGGACTATACTGGCTCCATGAAATAAAGAAGCAATGTCCCACCCTGCCCGTAGTGCTGTTCACCGCTTATGCCGACATTGACCTTGCCGTACGGGGAATCAAGGAAGGAGCCACAGACTTCGTCGTGAAACCCTGGAACAACCAGAAACTGGTGGAAACCTTGCTGAATGCCGTATCGGCTTCTGAAACAAAATCTCCGGCCAACGGCCCAAATGCCAGGCGTACGGCAGAAAGCAGCCACCCGTTTGCGGATACCCGCAACATGTATTGGGGAAACAGCCCAGCCATGCAGCAGCTCCGCCTTTTGGTGGAAAAAGTGGCCTCTACCGATGCCAATATCCTTATTACGGGCGAGAACGGTACCGGTAAAGAGATGCTGGCACGCGAAATTCACTCCCTTTCACCGCGCAACCGGCAGGAGATGGTAAGTGTGGATATGGGTGCAGTCACCGAAAGCCTTTTCGAAAGCGAACTGTTCGGCCACGTGAAAGGCTCTTTCACCGATGCCCATGCCGACCGTGCCGGCAAGTTCGAAGCAGCCAGCCGCAGCACCCTCTTTCTCGATGAAATAGGCAATCTCCCCTACCATCTGCAAGCCAAACTGCTGACCGCCATCCAACGCCGCAGCATTGTCCGTGTAGGCAGCAACACTCCCATTCCCGTAGACATACGGCTGATTTGCGCTACAAACCGCAATCTACCCGAGATGGTGGCAAAAGGCGAATTCCGCGAGGACTTGCTGTACCGCATCAACACGATACATCTCGAGATACCTTCGTTGCGCGAGCGGCCCGAAGACATCATCCCCCTTGCAGAGCTTTTCATCGCCCGCTTCTGCAAGCAATATGACAAGCCCCCCGTCCGCCTGACGGACGGCGCTTGCGAGAAACTTACGCTCCACCCCTGGTACGGCAATATCCGCGAACTGGAACATGCCATCGAAAAAGCCATTATTATCTGTGACAACGAAACCCTTCCCGCAGAACTGTTCCAGCTGGCACGGCGAACCGGCACTCCCGAAGCAGCCGCATCCACGCTCGAAGAAATGGAAATGCAGATGATACGGAAGACGTTCGACAAATGTAGCGGAAATCTCTCTGCCGTCGCCGCACAGCTGGGTATCACCCGCCAGACGTTGTACAACAAAATGAAGAAGTATGGCCTTTAATTATTCATTCCGCGTTGCCGTCAGTCTGGCAGTAGCGCTCCTTGCAGGGGTGATGTGGACTGTCGACGTATTCTGGGGCGCGTTCTGCACTGCGCTGCTTCCCATAGCCTTGTACTGGCAGCAGAAGCTATACCGCCATCATGTGCGGAAGGTGCTTTTCATGCTCGACGCCATCGAAAACAACGACAATGCCATCCACTTCTCCGAAACGGAAAACACTGCCGACGCACGCCTCGTGAACCGTGCATTGAACCGGGTTGCCCATATACTTTATAATGTGAAAAGTGAAACAGCCCAGCAAGAAAAGTACTACGAACTCATTCTGGACTGCGTGAATACCGGTATCCTTGTCCTGAACGACAATGGTGCCGTATATCAAAAAAACAGTGAAGCCCTCCGTTTGCTGGGCCTCAATGTCTTTACCCACGTCAGCCAGCTGAACCGCGTGGATCCGCGTCTTTCGTCCCTTCTTGCCAATTGCCGCCCGGGAGACAAATTGCAAATGCCTTTCAACAACGAACGAGGCACTGTAAACATGTCTGTCCGCGTCAGCGACATTACAGTCCGTAAAGAGCATCTTCGCATCCTCGCCTTGAACGACATCAACAACGAGCTGGATGAAAAGGAAATAGATTCCTGGATTAGGCTTACCCGCGTACTGACGCACGAAATAATGAACGCCGTCACTCCCATAACCTCCCTAAGCGATACACTGCTGGGACTGACCGAAGCGCAAGTTTCCAAAGAAGAAATCAGAAACGGCCTGCAGACTATCAGCAGCACGGGCAAGGGCCTGCTCTCTTTTGTGGAATCATACCGGAAATTCACCCGTATTCCCACCCCCGAACCATCCTTGTTCTATGTAAAAAGTTTTATCGAGCGGATGGTCGAACTCGCCCGTCACCAGCACCCCGATGTCCGGGTCACCTTTCATACGGACATCGCGCCAAGCGACCTCATTCTATATGCCGATGAGAACCTGGTATCACAAGTAGTCATCAACTTACTGAAAAATGCCATACAAGCCATCGAATCGGATAAAAATACAGATAAAGAAGGACATATCAACATACGTGCCTACTGCAACGAAGCGGAAGCCATACTGATAGAAATTTCCAACAACGGACCTGCCATTCCCAATGACATTGCCGAACACATATTTATCCCCTTCTTTACGACCAAAGAGGGTGGAAGCGGTATTGGATTGAGTATTTCCCGGCAAATAATGAGGCTTTCCGGCGGAAATTTATCCTTATTGCCCGGTAAAGAAACCACCTTTATTTTAAAGTTCAATTGAACTATTTTAGATTTGTATTTGTTAAACACAATGCATATCTTTGTACTATTAGACATAAGAAACATCACATTTCAAACTATATAGCATAGAATTTATGATATTTACAGCAGGAAACATACTACTTATAGGTTCCATATTACTTTTCGTCAGCATCATTGTCGGCAAGACCGGCTACCGTTTCGGAGTGCCTGCATTATTGCTTTTTCTTGTCGTCGGCATGCTGTTCGGCAGTGACGGATTGGGATTGCAGTTCCACAACGCCAAGGAAGCACAGTTCATCGGCATGGTTGCACTCAGCATCATTCTGTTCTCCGGTGGCATGGACACCAAGTTTACGGAGATAAAGCCCATATTGACTCCCGGCATTGTTTTGTCAACTGCAGGAGTGCTGCTCACGGCCCTCTTTACCGGATTATTTATCTGGTGGCTGTCCGGCATGAGCTGGACCAACATCCACCTGCCGTTGATAACCTCCCTTTTGCTTGCATCCACCATGTCATCTACCGACTCAGCCTCTGTATTCGCCATTCTGCGTTCACAAAAAATGAACCTGAAGCATAATCTGCGCCCCATGCTGGAATTGGAAAGCGGTAGTAACGACCCGATGGCATATATGCTGACAATCGTGCTGATTCAATTCATCCAGTCCTCCGGAATGGGAGTTCCCCAGATATTGGGCTCTTTTGCCATACAGTTCATTGTCGGTGCCGCAACCGGTTATTTCCTCGGAAAGCTGGCCATCCTTATGCTGAACCGGCTGAATATAGACAACCAGGCACTCTATCCTATCCTGTTGCTGTCCTTTGTATTCTTCACCTTCTCCATCACCGACCTGCTGAAAGGCAACGGTTACCTGGCCGTGTATATCGCCGGAATGATGGTAGGCAATAACAAAATCATGCACCGGAAAGAGATTTATACTTTTATGGATGGACTGACCTGGCTTTTCCAAATCATCATGTTCCTCTGCCTCGGTCTGCTCGTCAACCCCCATGAGATGCTGGAAGTGGCAGTCGTGGCATTGCTCATCGGCGTCTTCATGATTGTCGTGGGACGTCCTCTCAGTGTTTTTCTCTGCCTGCTGCCTTTTGGCAAGAGAATCACCCTCAAGTCACGGCTATTCGTATCGTGGGTAGGATTACGTGGCGCAGTACCCATTATCTTTGCCACCTATCCCGTGGTGGCTAATGTGCCCGGCGCCCATGTCATCTTCAACATCGTATTTTTCATAACCATCGTCTCACTGGTCATCCAGGGTACCACAGTCTCCTGGGTAGCCCGGCTGCTTGGCCTCTCCACCCCGCTGGAAAAGACCGGAAATGATTTCGGAGTTGAACTGCCCGAAGAGATTGACTCCAACCTGCACGACATGACCATTACACAAGAAATGCTGGAGCAGGCAGACACCCTGAAAGACATGAACCTGCCCAAAGGCACACTGGTGATGATTGTAAAACGTGGCGATGAGTACCTCATTCCGAACGGAACATTAAAACTTCATGCCGGTGACAAGCTGCTTCTTATTTCGGAAAATAGCAAGGAATAAGAATTACAGATAAGTTTCTATCCGTTTCAGGGCAAGAAAAAAGTGGAAACTATTTGCTTTGCATCACTATAAGACCTATCTTTGCGCAGTTTTAACTAAAGTGTGCAACAGCTGAATGGAACAAGAACAAGGGTTCATCGATTATATAGAACAAAGCATTATTAAAAACTGGGATCGCAACGCCCTGACAGACTACAAAGGAATTACACTGCAATACAAAGATGTAGCACGGAAAATAGCCAAATTCCATATCGTATTGGAAAGCGCCGGCATCAGGCCCGGTGACAAGATTGCCGTTTGCGGACGTAACAGTGCACATTGGGCAGTCGCTTTTCTGGCGACAGTTACCTATGGAGCTGTCATCGTTCCCATTCTGCATGAGTTCAAGGCCGACAATATCCACAACATCGTCAACCATTCCGAAGCCAAGCTGCTGTTTGTCGGCGACCGGGCATGGGAAAACCTCAATGAAGAGGCAATGCCCCTGCTGATGGGTATCGTACTGCTGACGGACTTCACTCCGGTAGTTTGCCGCAACGAGCAGCTGATGGAGGCTTTCGAACATCGCAACGTCCTCTATGGCACACGTTTCCCCAAGAATTTCCGCCCCGAGCATATCAGCTACCGCAAGGAGGAATCACCCGAAGAACTGGCTGTCATCAACTATACTTCGGGCACCACGGGATATTCCAAAGGGGTCATGCTCCCCTATCGCAGCCTTTGGTCCAATGTTGCATATTGCCATGAGATGCTTCCTGTACGTCCGGGCGACCATATTGTATCCATGCTGCCTCTGGGACATGTCTTTGGTATGGTGTACGATTTTCTATACGGTTTTTCCGCAGGCGCCCATCTGTATTTCCTTACCCGTATGCCGTCTCCCAAGATTATTGCACAGTCATTCTCCGAAATCAGGCCACGGATCATTTCGTGTGTACCGCTTATCGTAGAAAAGATTATCAAGAAGGATATCCTGCCCCGGATAGACAATAAAATAGGCAAGCTGCTATTGCGGATGCCCATTGTCAACGATAAAATCAAGGCCGACATGCGCAAAAAGGCAATGGAAGTATTCGGCAGTAATTTCGATGAAATAATCATCGGAGGAGCACCGTTCAATGCCGAAGTGGAACGCTTCCTGAAGCAGATAGGCTTCCCCTATACCATTGCATACGGAATGACGGAATGCGGCCCCATCATTTGTTCCAGCCGCTGGGAAACATTGAAACTGGCCTCTTGTGGCAAGGCAACCAGCCGCATGGAAGTAAAGATAGACTCTCCCGACCCTCAGAACGTGGCAGGAGAAATAATCTGTAAAGGTGCCAATCTGATGCTGGGCTATTACAAAAATGCCGAAGCGACTTCCCAAATCATCGATGTAAACGGCTGGCTGCACACCGGCGACCTTGCAACGATGGATACCGAAGGATATGTCACTGTCCGCGGACGCAGCAAAAACATGTTGCTCACAGCCAGTGGCCAGAACATCTATCCCGAAGAGATTGAAAGCAAACTGAACAACATGCCCTATGTGTCCGAATCACTAATCGTATTGCAGAACGACAAGCTCGTGGCTCTTATCTATCCGGATTTTGACGATGCATTCGCCCATGGTATGGAACAATCGGACATCGAAAAGGTTATGGAGGACAATCGGAATGAATTGAATCTGCAATTACCGGCCTACTGCCAGATAACAAAAGTCAAGATACACTTCGAGGAGTTCGAGAAAACGGCAAAGAAGAGCATTAAAAGATTTATGTATCAGGAAGTAAAAGGGTAAGGGGAATATGTCAAAACCTTCTTTAACGCTTTATTTTAGGTGCGGATGACGCAGATTTTACGGATTCAGTTTATTGAATCCGCGTTATTCCGCGTAATCCGCGCCTAATATTATAACATTATAAAAGTCTTCATGTGCTTTTGACACATTCGCATCCTTTTTGTTAACAAAAATAGAAGCAAAGGAATAAACGGCTAATAAGTGTTATAAAACATACTTTTTTAGTTGGATAATTTGCAGATTTATCAAAAGTACGTATCTTTGCAATGTGTTTTTCATAGTATTAGATTTAAGGTTAACAAAGGTTGGAGTACAGCGGTACTCCTTTTTTTATGCCCGTAAATCAGATATTCCCGGAAAGCCTCTTCAGTCCCTTCAATACAGATTTATCTTTCACCTCCATGATGCTGATGGCATAGCCGCCACCGGAAGCAGCTTTCAGTTTCAAGACCGTTTTGGGAGAAACGATACCTTTACGGATAACATAAGCTTGCGGATTTGTTTTATAATCGGCATCTTTTGCATCGGCATAGACGGTTGCAATATACTGCTTGTCTGCATCCAGGAAGTCCAGTTTCAGAGTTGAAGCATGTCCGTGCTCACTGCTGGTACAACCGATAAACCAGTCATTCGTACCTTTTGCCTTACGGGCAACAGTGATGTAACGTCCCGGCTCAGCTTCCAGATAGCGGCTGTCGTCCCAATCCACAGCCACATCCTTGATGAACTGGAAAGCGTCCATGAAACGCTCATAATTCTCAGGAAGGTCGGCAGCCATTTGTAGAGGGCTGTACATAGTGACATAAAGTGCCAGCTGACGCGTCAAGGTAGTATTGGCATGCGTATGGCTGTTCGGATTCAACTTATTGATGTCCATTTCAAAGATACCGGGCGTATAGTCCATCGGACCACCCTGCAAACGGGTAAACGGAAGTACCGTTGTGTGGAAGGGCTTGTTACCAGCAAAAGCCTCGTACTCCGTGCCTCGGGCAGATTCATTGCCTATCAGATTGGGATAGGTACGGCATAAACCGGTCGGACGTACCGCTTCATGGGCATTGACCATTATCTTGTGTTTGGCAGCTTCGGTCACGGCGTATAGGTAATGGTTGTTCATCCATTGTCCATAGTGATGCTCGCCACGGGGAATCATATTGCCTACGTAGCCACTCTTTACCGAATTATATCCATATTTATTCATCAGACGGTAGGCAGCTTCCATGTGCCGCTCATAGTTACGGACGGAAGCCGATGTTTCATGGTGCATCATCAGACGGACACCCTTGGAATGAGCATATTCATTCAGATACTTGATGTCAAAATCGGGATAAGGAGTCACGAAATCGAAAACATAATCCTTGGAATTACCGAACCAGTCTTCCCAACCCGTATTCCAACCCTCCACCAATACCTGGTCAAAACCGTGTTCGGCAGCAAAGTCTATGTACTTCTTCACATTAGCCGTGTTGGCCGGATGAATGCCGTTCGGTTTCACCTTGGAATAGTCCGTATCATCCAGTTTCACAGAAGGGAGGTCAAAAGTATATGCCCAGGGCTTTCCCCCTGCAATCATTTCCCACCATACGCCGACATATTTCACCGGCTTAATCCAGGAGGTATCATCATACTTGCAAGGCTCATTCAGATTGAGAATCAAATTGGAGGCCAGTATCTCGCGGGCATCATCACTGACTATGACCGTACGCCAGGGAGTATGGCAGGGAGACTGCATATACCCTTTATTTCCTTGGGCATCCGGAGTCAGCCAGGATTCAAAAACGAGGTTCTTGTCATCCAGGTTGAGATGCATGCAAGAGTAGTCTACCAAGGCTGCCTCGTGCAGGTTAAGGTACACTCCATCAGCTGTTTTAAGCTGTATGGAAGTCTGGACACCCGTCGGCGAAAAGACAGTTTGTGACGCATTGTCACTCACAGCTCCCTGCAGCAGTCCACGGATTTCAGAGAGTTTGGACTCCGTGTAATCATATTCCTGGGTATCATAATCTCCCGGAATCCACCAGGCAGTATGGTCGCCGGTCATGGCAAACCGGGAATGCTCTTCCTTTATCACAAAATAAACCAGATTCTTCTGTTGCGGAAACTCATAACGGAATCCCACGCCGTCATCATATACCCGAAAACGGATATTCATAAAACGAGTGGTAGACGGTTGTTCAAGTTCTACCAGCAATTCGTTGTAGTGGTTGCGGATATCTTTTGTCTCCCCCCACACCGGTTGCCAGGTTTCATCGAAAGTGGAAGTAGAAGTCCTTACTACTTTGAAACCATCCATCAGGCTGGTAGTTCCTTTCAGTTCCAATCCCAACGTACTGGGATTGATGACAGGAGCCCCTTTATAATCCACCTGATAGGCTGGTCTCCCGTCTTTTGTCAGTTCAAAATCCAGCTTCACCATGCCCGAAGGGGATGAAATGCCTTCAGCATTCCCCGCCAGGGCAGAAAAAAGCAAAGCCGCGCTAAGTACAAATTTCTTCATAATAATGATATGTTTTTTGTGTTAATAGATAAACTCAATGATATGTTCCTTTCCATCATCCGGCAACCTCAGCAGGCAGGTCCCCAGCTTCTTGTCAGGACACCAGGCAGTTATCGTAAACTCTGTTTCCCGATTTTCTTCCAGCTTTCCGACATTCGTTTTCTTGATTTTCTGACCGTCCAGCAAAGCTGTTTTCGGCATCTGTTCCGTATAGATGCAGAACATCAGGTTTCGTTGACCGGGTAAGCTATATTTCTCACCGGTCCGTGTACCTACTTTCAGCGTATAGCCTTTGTCGGTAGTCTGGCAAGTAATAGGAGTGCGCATGAACTCTCCACGCAAATATCCTAAATCAGTTCCTGCATCTTCATAAAGCGAGAAGGTAGTTTCACTGCCCGCTGCAGCAGGAAATATCTCAAACGTAACCGGATAGACCGGTTTCTTATCCGTATAGTTCATGACCGGCATTTGAGGTATGATACTTCCCTGCTTTACAAACATAGGAATAGTATTGAGGGGAGCATCCACCGTCATCCATTGCTCACCGCTATATGCTGTGTGTTTGTTGTTGTAGTCAATCCAAGTTCCTTCAGGAAGATACACATTCTTGTTTCGCGCTCCTTTCTTTACCACCGGAGCAACCAGCAGTTCGCTGCCAAACATGAACTGGGCATCCGTAGAGAACGTTTCCATATCTGCCGGATATTCCAGAAACATCGGTCGCATGAGAGGCAACCCCGTTTCGTGTGCTTCGCGGGCATACGTATAGATATAAGGCAAAAGACGATACTTCAATTCGATGGCTGCCTTGGCATTCTTCTCGGCCTCTTCGCCGAACAGCCACGGCTCCACAGCCACGTTGCCCTCATGATGAATGCGACTCAGAGGATTGAAAGCACCCATCTGTATCCACCGCGTATAAAGTTCAGCCATTGCAGGATAATCCTCTATATCTCCGCAATAACCGGTAATGTCACAAGTAGTAAAAGGAATAATTCCCAAACCGGCAGACAACAGTACCGGAATCTGATTGGCCATCTGTCCCCAACCCTGCGTCACGTCATCACCGTTTCCACAGTCACCGGTCCAGCCGAAAGTATAGCGTTGCAAGCCCGCAAAAGCGGCACGTGTCATCTGAAATACGCGACGGTTAGGATTCCTTTTCTCAAACTGCTCCTTCACCACCTTATCCCACGTAAGACCATAAACATTGTGAATCTCATCATGCATGCCCAAATGGTGTTTCATCACCAGGCGTTCCGTCTGCTCCTCATTGCTCCAGGCAGGTTCACCCATATCAGTCCAGAAACCGGCAATGCCATCATCAATGGGCTTCTGCTGATAAGCTCCCCACCAGTCTGCCACAGCAGGAAGGGTGAAGTCCACTACGCCACAATTACCACCCCAGGGCCAGGGCATGTCATAACTCCTGCCGTTGGTGGAGTCCTTTACCAGATACCCTAACCTATCGGCTTCCTCCCATTGCCGCTTATTGGCTTGTGAAATGACCGGATCTTGCGAAACCACCACCTTGAAGCCCATATCCTTGAGGTCTGCAAGCATCTTTTTCGGATTCTCGTAGTTCCCTTTCCGCCACTCAAAATCCTGCAAATACTGTGTCCAGCCTATGTCCTGGTAAATAACATCACAAGGAATTCCACGCTTACGATAGCCTTCAGCTATTTCATAAGACAATTTCTCGCTCGTCAGCAGTCCCCGGCATTGTGCAAAGCCCAATGCCCATTTAGGAGGCATTATGGGTTTTCCCGTCAGGTCGACATATTGTTTCATGATTTCCTTATAATCCTTCCCGAAGATGAAATAATAAATCATCTCTCCCCCAGGAGCCTCGAAACTGTAGTAATCGCGGCTTTCCGTACCAAACTTAAATTCGGTTTTATACGTATTGTCCAGGAAAATACCATAACGATAACTGCTCATAAAGAACGGAATACTCTTGTAGAGCGGGTCCTCAACGGCACTATAACAAGGCTTGTCACTGTTCCACATCTTGTAGGCTTCGCCGCGACGGTCCAGCTTGCCGGTCTTTTCTCCCAAGCCGAAGAAGTGTTCGTCACGACGGAGGGTCTTGTATTCCAATTTGCGCTGCCCGTTACTGATATGCCCCTTATCGGCATAATCACTGAACAGCAGTTTCTGATACTTGTCGAATATCTGTAAGTTAAACGGAGACTTGTTTACCCGGATACGGAGTTTAGGGGTAAAAATCTCGTAGCAGGCATTCTGTTCGTCCACATGGACGGTACCGACATCCTCCAGGTCCTCATTGACGACGGCAAAGGAAGGATTATTCCGCTGGAAACTACCGTCGGGAGAAAACCATATACGTACCGTAGACTGGCTACACAGACGTAATTGTATGGCAGAACTGTCATTTAAATAGAAGGTCACACTGCGGTCGTCACTGGTATAAGAAGTGCAGTCTCCGGTGCGGTTCTGTGCATTCGCATATACTGAAAATGCACAGACGGCAAAAAATAAAAATATATATTTCTTCATTACCATAATCTGTTTGTTCCTTTATTGGATATTCTTATTCCATCACAAGCATGCTCCAGTACTTCAGCAAGGGCAAGGTAAAGGTAACCGTGCCGTCCTTCTGTTCGAATGACAGTTCCTGCGAAGCACCGGCATGGAAATCGGGCGATGCAACCCATATCTTGTTCACTTTACCGGAAACATTCATCTTCAACGGCACGTCGGACACCAGACGCGGTTCGGGCATTGTTCCGTTCAAATCCCTCCAGCTTAAGTTATCCGCATTGAGGAAGTTGAGCAGATGAATGACTTGCCTGCCATTTACATTCTTGGCATATACAGTGATGGCAGACTTCTGCGGCGGCCATGCATTCAGAGAAAGATTCCGCGCAGCATCCGTACAGTTCAGAGAAACGGAAATCTCCGCCTCCGTATCTTTATCACGAAGCAGGTTCTGATAAGCCGTCATAAAGTCATAATAACGAATCATGGCTGTTTTCAGTACATCGTTCATCTGCAAAGCCGTGCTTGGAAAGTACTCGCGGCATAGCATGTGGTCACCCAATTCCAAATGAGAGCCTCCCAAAGCAAATATCACAGCATCCGTCAGCAGCACACCCGGTGTATTGAACTCACCGGTACTGCTACCTGCCTTGTCATAGTTCATATATGCGGCAAACACCGTTTTCAAGGCATGGTTGCCATACTGGTCGTTCGCTTTGATAATGGTGTGCAGATCCTTGAAGCCTGCCTCATCGCCCCATACTTCATTATAAAGGAAATCCACTTTACCCGTACCAGCTATCTGGGAAGCTCCATAGCTGGAGACGGCATTCATCACCAAACGCTTGTCCGGATGCTTCTGTTTCATGGCTTCGATGAACGAGGCATATCCCTTAGGCAGATTTACCTTATTGCCATCATAGTCATAGCGGTCACCCCGGTTTCCCAGTTGGTCTATCTGATAACCGTCAAAGTCCAGATTGGCATAAACATCATCGTTTCTCTGGGCAATATATGCCTGCCATTCCGTATTGGCGGGATTGAGCAGGAAGATATTACTTTTCCAACTGGAGGGCAAGTCATGCGAATCCTTATCCATGCGTCCCGTGTTCTTGAATATGTACCATTCTTCCTTTACCCCGTCGGAAACGGCATCGTCCAAAGCTCCGAAACATAGATTGTAGAACATGGACTTCATGCCCAGGCTGTGTTGTGTAGAGATATACTTCTTCACTACCTCGGTATAGACCTCCCGGTTGGCAATGTCCTTATAGACCTCGTCCAGATGCTCACGCGTACCGCCCAACGGCCAATGATGCTTGTTGTGCCAATCCTGAAACTGTACCCCGTTAATGTGGCAACGGTTCAGGAAAGCCATCTCCTTCTCTATCACTCCATCCATCTTTTTCGAAGCATCAAAAGTGGCAACGAAACCATAACGTGGAAAACGTGTCCAGTCACTGGATACATCTACGGCAATAGTACCAAGAATAACCTCTGTTCCATTCTCTTTTGTACGGTATACATCCACCAGATAACCGGTATAATCGGTTGCCGGAGCAGTCCAAGTCCAAGTAGTACCGACAGCAGCCTGCTCCGATACAACCTTGTCCATTGTCCGGTAGCGGATTTTAGCTCCGGCAGGAAGGGCGTCAGCTGTAAAAGAAACACTCTCGCCCGGCCGGTAACATGCCTTGTCGGTAGTGAGGTTGACCGTCAAGTCCGAGGTGACTGGGGTTACTTCCGTAACCCCTCCACTCTCTCCGCCTCCACCGGTACCGCTACCGGTATCATCACTCTCCTTGCTGCATGCAACCAGCAGCAAGGCTACCATTGTTGTATAAACTATCTTCTTCATCTATTGTAGATACCTATTGTTTCACGATTGAAATTGTCTCTTCCAGCTGATTCAAAGTAATCAGATAGGAACCTGCTGTCGTAATCTTCCACTTCTGGTCGATGCCGCCTACCATCACGTCCAGATATTGCGCTTTGAACGCTTCGTCTGATTTATCAAGGAAAAGCATCGGTTCTGTTTCTCCTGCAGGCTGTTTGTCTGCTACAGCCGGCATGAACCAGGCTCCATTCCAATCTTCCTGCTTATCACAAGTAAATTTCAACTCACCGGCATTCAGCGTACCTTTCCAAGTAAACACATACGGATTATCCGTTGTCTGCATCGGCGTAGCATCACCAATCGTCCAACCGGCCGGAGTAGCATCACCTACCATATAAATCATCTCATACGGAGTAAATTCGCTCATCATCATGCGTTCCTTACCACTACGGATATCCATGCAAATCTTGTAGGCCTTGCCGCATTCCCCGTCTTTCAGCACCCATTTATTGTCCGGGTCGAACCCTTTCACAAACACCACTTCTGTATCGGTATAAGCAGCATCGGCATTCTTGGCCTTATACATGTTCTCCCAACTTCCATCGGAGGTTCCGAACTTGAATTCCCCTCCTTTGCCCACTTCAAAGAACTTGCCGAAGCGGAACAAGTATGGGTCGAGCACATCTTGTTTCATCTTCACGAATCCCCAATCCGTAGCGTTACCCACAAAATAAAGCTGGTCGTAGGCAGGTGCCAACGTCTCTGTCTGGGTCAATGTAAGAACACCGGTAAACAGATTGGCCTCGACGATGTAATTATGGTCTTCTTCGACAACAAAAGGTTCATCCGGCTGGTCATCACTGCTACGAAGAACCAGCAATCCATCTGTTCCTTTGTTGTAAGAGGGCAGGAATGAGCCTAAGGTCGTGATGAACTTAAATTCACCGGCCACAAGCCGGCCCGTCCATGTAAAGATACCATTGTCCTTGCGGGTCATCTCTGTCGCATCATCGGCACTCCAGCCGCCCGGAGTGGCACTACCTATCAGATAAAGGGTGGATGTGAGCGGTTTATAGGCTGTAACACTGAAAGCAGTGGTAGACACCTGTTTTTCGTCCCGTTCCGTTACAGTAGCTGTCAAGCGCGCTTCCAACGAAATGTTCTCCCCGGCAGTTGCCCCAAAATGGTTGCGCAGGATGTCATTCAATTCCTCCACGCTCTTTTTCCATGAGTATTCTTGTACGGCATTCTCCACAGCTACATAAGAATCTGCAAAATCACTGCCGGTCTTGGCCAATTCCAGCGTATAAGAAATTTTATTACCCGTCCCATAATTGGTTCCCGTAGTCCAGGAAAGCTCCAGGGCATCATCGGCATGTGCCTGCTCATTCAAAACAACTTCCGTCTTGCTGGCCGTCAGTACAAGTTCATTCTGTCCTTTATCCAATTCCATGTAATCATCATCTACACAAGCAGATAAGGCTGCACAGCCCAGTAAGGCAAATACAAGGTGTGAAATATATTTCTTCATATTCTTCTGATTAAATTAATTAATAACCCGGGTTCTGCACCATTAAGGTATTAGCATCCATCTCCGTCTGCGGAATAGGGAACAGCAAGCGGTTCTTGTTCACGTTGCTCTTTCCAATGGAATGCAGGAATTTAATGGCATACTCTCCATTGTTGACACGAATCATGTCGAACCAGCGATGCCCTTCGAAAGCTAGTTCCATGCGGCGCTCATGGATAATCTTTTCACGCATGGTTTCCTGTGACAAGCCCGAAACCTCCGGCAGTCCGGCACGCTTACGTACAATATTCAAAGGCACGGCAGCCTGGTCAGGGCGTCCCATTTCATTCAAAGCTTCGGCCTTCTTCAGCAGGACGTCCGCATAACGATAAATCACGAAGTTGGCAGGATTGGTATTGTATTCCGGAGAAACCGTTTTCGACACCAGAAACTTGCGTACATTGTATCCCGTATTGGAATAAGAGCTTTTGTAAGCCTTACCGTCAAAATCCGGACATCCGGCATAAAGCACGGTCAAATCCTTACGTTTGTCACCGCTCTCATATTGACCCACAAATTCTTCTGTAGGCTGGTTCCAGCCATAACTGCCGGCAACAAAGTCCGAATTACGGGGACCCATGAAAGTAGAAAGCCAGGAAGACTGCGGATTGTTTCCCCAAAAATCATATTCCGTATTGCCCGAATACTGGACCTCGAACAAAGATTCCGGCCCGTTATTGACCAATGCATCGAAATTGTCCTCATACTTGCAGGAAGAAAGGTCATACCCCAAATTTGTTATCTCATCACACAAATCAGACACCTCCTGATAATATTCCGTATGATTAGGAGCCAGCGTCAGATAAATATCTGCCAACATGGCCAAAGCTGCATCTTTGCAGGCACGTCCCACGTTCTCGTCGTCGTAAGAAGACTTGGCAGGAAGCAGGTCAACCGCATTCTTACAATCGGAAATTATCTGGGCATAAGTCTCTTCGACTGTAGCGCGTGCAATGTCTGTCGGTTCTCCCGGATTATAAGGAGCCAAACGCAGTGGAACACCACCGTACAGACGTACCAATACATAGTAATAATGTGCACGGAGAAAATAAGCCTCTCCCAGACAGCGGTTCTTGATTTTCTCTGACACGGCTTCAGCCTCCAGAAGACTATTCAACACAATGTTGCATTGTCCTATCCCCACCCAGGGAGAACGCCACATGTACAATGCCATGCCATTGTCGCTCTGCGTTATGAAGTTAGAAGCTTGTATCGTTTCAAGGCCGTCGGTACCGCCACCGGCACCCACCAGACTGTTACCCGCCACAATATCCAGTGTCCAGATACGCTGGTTGTACATATTGGAAGACTGAAGGGTGCGATAGCAGGCATTGGTCAGAGCAATGGCCACATCATCGGTCACCGTCGTTTCCGGGTCAACCGTATTTTTAGGAGACTTGTCCAGAAAGTCGCTGCAGGAAGCCAGCAGCAATACTGCCAGCATATATAGTAAATTTGTTATCTTTTTCATATCCGAGTCAATCATTAAAAGTTAAAGTTTAATCCTAAGCTGAACGTACGGGAAATGGGGTAACGGTTCTGGTCTATTCCGTTAATACCCACTTCGGGGTCGAAACCGGAATATCCGGTGATGGTAGCCACATTCTCACAAGATAGGGAAAGGCGTGCATTCTCAATCTGGGCTTTCTGTAACCACTGCTTCGGGAAAGTGTATGAGAGTGTGATATTCTTCAAACGCAGATAAGAACCATTCTCCACAAAGCGGTCTGACACGCGTGTATTCTGATTGGGGTCGCCGAACACGGCACGCGGCATCGAATTGCTGGTCCCCTCTCCTTGCCAACGCTTCAGTACGTCGGTAGTCTGGTTATAGGCAGCTGCCATACCGGTATTGTCGATATTGTTGGCATTGTATATCTTATTTCCGGCTATACCTTGTAAGAAAACAGAAAGTTCGAAACCCTTATAGGAAAGGCTATTGTTCATAGAGAACAGCCAACTTGGGTTCGGGTTACCGATGACGGTACGGTCACTATCATTGATGACACCATCGTTGTTCAAATCCCTGAAACGGATATCACCCGGCTCAGCTCCCGGCTGCACGGCATGTGTATTCACTTCAGACTGGTTCTGGAAGATTCCGTCCGTAATATAGCCGTAGAAGACATTAATGGGATAGTCCTTTGCCAGCATCGTTACATAGGAGTTATTGATTTGGTTAATGTAATAAGGAACGTCGCTGTTCAAATCCTTAATTTTATTCTTGTTGTAAGTGGCGGTCAGGTTCGTTTCCCATCCCAGTTCACCGGTAAGATTGATGGTATGCAGACTCATTTCAATACCTTGATTACGTACTTTTCCGGCATTGGTATACGTGGTTGTAGTATCTTCAAATCCCGATGTGATGGGGATAGACGCCTTTACCAGCATGTCTCTCGTCTCCTTCAGATAAGCATCGAACGAGAACATAACGCGTGAATTGAACAGTGAGGCATCAAAACCGATGTTGGTTTGTGCCACCTCTTCCCAATGGATATACGGGTTGGCGAGAGTAGAAGAAACCAGCGCTGTCTGATTGCCGCTCGAAATGCCGAAAGGATATACACTGGTATTGTAGGATGCCAGATAGCTGTAGTTTCCAACACTTGCCTGGCTACCGGTCACACCGTATCCCGCACGCACTTTCAGGTCATTGATATAGTCGTTTTTTGGAAACCACTTTTCCTGAGAGGCACGCCATGCCACAGATACGGAAGGGAAAGTACCCCAGCGATGTTTCTTACCGAAACGGCTGGAACCGTCACGACGAATGGTTGCAGTCAGCAAATAGCGGTCTTCGTAAGAGTAGTTGACACGTGCCATGTAAGAGAGCAATGCCCACTCTGTCTCGTTTCCACCGATGGCATACATTTCCTCGCCATTATCCATTTCGTGCACATTGTCGAACATAAACACATTCTTCTGCGCATTCAGGTAGTCGTTGGTGTTCCATTGGGCAGACATACCGGCCATCAATCCCACACGATGTTTTTCTGCAAAAGTATGGTCGAATAGGAAATAGTTGTCCCACAAATAAGTGAACGACTTGTTATCGCTCTTATAACGTGAAGTCTCCTCTGTGGGAGTGGGTTTCCAGTTATACTTGGGGGTAAAGTTGTCTATGAACCAGAATTTGGCATCATAGCCGAAAGTACTTTTAAACTTAAGCCATTTGGTAAAAGTAAGTTCTGCCGTCAAGTTGGCCAGGAAGTTATATCCATCAGTCTGACTCTTGTTCAGTTCCGTCGGTCCAATGGGGTTGCGCGTGCTGCCATACCATTCCGAGTTACCATCAGGGCCACTCCAACTGCCATCTTCATTCTTCACCGGATAAATGGGGAGCGCTTTCAGCGCGTCACCTATATTATAGCTGCCCGACTTCTTCGTATCGGCACTGAACGTAATGTTATTGGAGAACTTCAACCATTTCAAGACTTGCGCATCACTGTTGGACTGGAATGTGAAGCGACGGTAATTCACACTCTTCACGATACCGGACTGATCCAGAAAACCACCGGACACATAATAATGGGATTTCTCGTTACCGCCAGAATAACTTACCGTATAGTTCTGCATCACACCCGTACGGAGCAATTCATCCATCCAGTCGGTACCTGCACCCAATTCAGAAGGATTGGCCCATTCCGGATTAGGATTGCGTCCACTGTTCACCATCATGTCATTACTCAACTCGGCATACTGCGCCGCGTTCAATAAAGAAGGTACGTTCGTAGCATTCTGGAAAGAGTAATTGGCAGATACAGCAAGTTTTCCTTTTCCTTCCGTACCGCGTTTGGTGGTAATCATCACAACTCCATTAGCTCCCCGGGAACCGTAGATGGCTGTGGCCGAAGCATCCTTCAATACATCCAAACGTTCCACATCGGCCATATTTAAGGAAGACAAGCCCAAGTCGGTAGGCACTCCGTCAATCACGACCAGCGGGTCGCAGTTGTTGATAGAACCCAAACCACGAATCTTGATGGATACATTGTCTCCCGGTTTACCGGCATCTACAATCTGCACACCTGAGATTTTTCCCTGGATGGCTTGTCCCAAATTGGATACGGGGGAATCCTTGATATCCTTGTTACCGATGGAGGACACTGCTCCTGTAAGGTCGCTTTTCTTCATGGTGCCATACCCTATCACCACCACTTCATCCAGCATTTCGGCATCTTCAGACAAAACTACCTGAAGCTGTTTCTGTCCCTTCACCTGCACCTCTTGAGTCTTATAGCCTACAAATGAAACGACAAGAGTACCGTTCGGAGACATGTTCAAAGAGAAATCACCGTCAATACCGGTTATTGTCCCATTTGTGGTTCCTTTTTCCATTACACTGGCGCCAATAACCGTTTCACCGGTCTGGTCTTTCACTACACCTTGTACTGTAATTTGCTGTGCGAACATGCACATCGGAAGTAACATTCCTATCAGACAAACCATCATCCGTAGCCTGCTGATTGGCATTTTGTACTTTTGCATAATATAAGAATTTAAAGTTAATAATAAAAACATAAATCACATGTGTCACTCTTTCCGAAGAGGAACAATGCAAATGTATCAGATAAGAGAAGCCAATAGTGGAGGAAAGAGTAAAAAAGTAGTGGTTTACATCATTCAAAAAGGCTTAAACCACTATATACCAATAATATATAAAATTATTACCCAACTAAAAAAGTAGTGAAAATATAAGCGTAAAAGAGACACTTCCAAGCTTCAAAACCCCTATTCTCAGTTCTTCGACTTGCCAATTGTCATCACTTCCTGTTCCAACAAGTCGCGGTCACCGGCAGCCTTGTTGCGAACCTTCGTACGATAGTTATAAATGGTGGTAACAGAATATCGAAGGAACTGGGCTATCTTCACGCTGTCAGTAATACCCAAACGTATCAATGCAAAGATGCGCAACTCTGTATTCATCCGTTCGCCGGCTTTCAAGGATATTTGCTCATCATCGGCAAGCAGGGCATTGAAGTCTTCTACAAAAGTAGGAAACAGCTGCAGGAAGGTATTATCAAAGTTGGTATAGAATTCCTTTAATTCCCCCTCTATGAATTTAGAAGACTTGATGTTCTTGTAGAGTTCCTCCACATTTCCGGTAGCGGCAATCTTTCCCAGCGACCGGCGGTAATTGTCCATTTTTTCCAAATAGACCGAGCACTGGTCCATATAACGGCCGATATACTCCTCCTTCAGATAGGAGTTTTCGGCAATGCTGTGGTTGGCCTCCTTGAGTTGTGCATTGGAAAGGTGAAGCTCATCATTCAGCTCCTTCAACCGTTTGTTGGCGTCAATCACTTCCCTGCGGGCGGCAGCCACTTTCTTCATCTGCTTGTATACATAAAATATGGCAAGTAACAGAAAAAGTGAAAGCAGGCTGATAGATACCAGTGCCCATTTCATCTGCTCCTGCTGCTTCTCCGTCTTTTGCTGGTAAGCATCATTAATGATGGGAAAGATTTCCAGAATCTCCAGCTTGCGCAACCGGGCATTGCAGGCGGCTGCATCTTCCATACATATCTTTACATAAGAATAGGCACGCTCGATGTCTCCTTCCTGGTAAAGCAGTACGGCGAGCTTGCGTAAAGAGATATATTCACGGACAGCGGTTTTCATATCCGCCATAGCAGAAACAATCAGGTATTCCTTTTCCTTCTCTTTGTCCCCTTTCAGCCGGTAAGACTCTGATAAAGTATAGGCACAAATCGCAACGTCGTGTTCATAGTCCTTCTGCAGCGCCAGATAATCCGTCAGCAAACGGATGGCCTTGTCATATTCATTGCGTACATTATACTGGTCGGACTGAATCAAGGTATGTATCAGAAGATTATCTTTATTGACCAACAGCAACGAATCACGATATTTGTCCGTAAGCTCCGTATAAAGCTTCTTTTCATATGCCGTCACGGCATAATCGGCCATAAGGCCATAGACCGTACGGTAGATATGGTAATAATATGGATGGATATCCACCGGTAACCGGTCTATATGGATATTCCGCATCAAATCCATAACTTCCTTATACATACCGGTCATTCCCAAAACATCTGCTTTATTCATGCGGGCATTGTCTATGTATTCCCGGTTTCCAAGACGTATGGCTATCTGTTCCCTTTCCTCGGCCATGTGCAATGCAGAATCCGTATTGAACGAACGGTACTCATCCAGCAATGTGCCAAGAATGGCAAAACGTTCTTCATCCGGTATCTGCCGATGCAACAGTCTTTTCAGTTCCACCAGTTTCAGCTCTTTCTGCTCCATGTATATGGGACGCTCCTTTATCGCCTGGTCCAGTTTCAGCAGTAAAGAATCCGCCCGGCTGCTGTCTGCAGCATGAAGGCGGCACATACAGATGGTGCAAAGACACAAGAATATGATTATATTTTTCATCCGGCTTTCCGATTAGTTAAAGGCAATACTTTTTGAGAATCCTCATGCAAAAGTAATTAAAATACCATAAAAACCTATTCTACTATCATTAAAAGCTCGAAAGCAGAGTGATAAAAAGGCATACTGCAAGCAAAAGAATCAAAATATTGAATTACCTTTACGGAAAATCCAAAGAAAGACCATATCATAATATCATCCGAGCATCATGAATATACACACATTTATTGCCAATTATCAGGAAGCTTTCGGCCAACACGCCGAACTCCCCATCGCCTTTTGGTATTCAGACCGAATGGGGGCATCTACAGAGAAAGTAACCGGTTGTCTCTTCAAATGCATGAAACAAGTCAGAGACGGCAAAACCGTCAGTCTCAGCAACGAAACAATCACCTGCGGAGGAGGCAAGTTCTATACCGGATTTACAGAAATGCCCGAGCGCGTCCCGGGTTTTGTCTCCTTGAAAGAGAAATACAAGAAGACTCCCGAAATGGTGGTAGATTTTGTCAATGAGCTACAGATTTCCAGAACTGACAAAACCTATCTGCATTTTGCCCGCATAGACAAGATACCTTCCTTTGATGAAGTGGAAGGACTGCTGTTCCTGCCAACTCCCGACATTCTATCCGGACTGGCGACATGGACCTTCTTCGACAACAATGCATCGGATGCCGTGGCAGCCCCATTCGGCTCCGGCTGTTGCTCCGTCATTACCCAAACCATCATTGAAAACCGGAAACAAGGGAAACGCACTTTCCTGGGATTCTTCGACCCCTCCGTCCGCCCATACTTCGAAGCGGACTTATTGAGCTTCACTATCCCCATGTCCCGGTTCAAGGAGATGTATCACACCATGCGTGAAAGCTGTCTGTTCGATACACATGCCTGGGGAAAAATCAAGGAAAGGATACAGCTTTCCCAATCAGGGGACGTACATATCCTCTCCTCTCCCATTTCCTTCCCCATCCTTCCGGACATTTATCTGCAGGAAATCAGAATAGAAGATGCTGCAGCCATCTACCATGCCATCGACACACACCGGGATTACTTAAGAACATGGCTGCCATTTGTGGATAATATGCGCACAACAGCTGATGAAGAAGCTTTTTTACGTCAGGTACTATCTGCTCCTGCCGAACGAAATGAACCTATATTCGGTATTTGGAACCAGCAGCATGAAATCTGCGGACTGATAGGTTTCCATTTCTCCGATTTCGACAACCACCGTACAGAACTCGGCTATTGGCTACTGCCGGAATACCAGCACCGGGGCATCATTACTGAAAGTGTCCGCAAGCTGTGTCTGTGGGCCGTACAAGAAAAAGAGATAAAGCGGATACAAATTCGCTGTGCCGTGGGCAATGCAGCCAGTAACGCGGTACCAGTTCGCCTCGGTTTCGTCCATGAGGGAACAGAACGTTGCGGAGAACTGCTGGCTTCTGGAGAATATACAGATATACATATATACAGCATCTTGAAAGAAGAAGTGCTGGCCAACCTCAAACGATAAAATATCAAATTATATACCAACAATTGAAATTATACATGGAACAACAACCTCATCTCAATGACCACAACAAGCAGGAGTACCCTCCTATGCATACAACGGAGCACATCATCAACCAAACCATGATAAGGTTATTCGGTTGCGGCCGCTCCATATCAGCACACATAGAACGGAAGAAAAGCAAGCTGGACTACCGTCTTGCCGCCTGCCCCACGGAAGAAGAAATAAAGAAGCTGGAAGAGGTCGTAAACGAGGTAATCGCCCGACAGCTGCCCGTCACAACAGAATTCATTACGCAAGAGGAAGCGCAAGGACGTTTCGACTTGGAACGCCTGCCCGATGGTGCTTCGGAAACGGTACGTGTCGTAAAAGTAGGCGATTACGACGAATGCCTCTGCATCGGAGTACATGTGGAGAATACATCAGAAATCGGAACCTTCAAAATCATCAGTCACGATTGGGACGAAGAAGCCAAGCGTTGGAGAATGCGTTTTAAATTAGTCTGAAAATCTATCAATTTTAAATAAATAAGATAGCAAAATGGCATTAAACAAGCAAATAAGTCAGTTTTTCAATGACAAATAGTCAATAAAGTCAGTAAAAACCGGTTGGCATAAGGTTTGCGATATTGTTAGCGAACGACGGTTCAAGAAACGGACGGTGAAAACCCAAAAGGCAGACACCCGAAGACAAAGAACCGGAGTTCAAAACTAAACAGCATGTTTAACTTAAACAATAGGAGACTATAACTATGATGCCTGTAAGAAGAAACCAAAATTGGTTACCGAGTATTTTTAATGATTTCTTTGACAATGATTGGATGGTAAAAGCAAATGCCACCGCCCCTGCCATCAACGTATTCGAAACAGCAAAAGAGTACAAAGTTGAATTGGCTGCTCCCGGTATGACAAAAGAAGACTTCAACGTTCACATCGACGAAGAAAACAATCTGGTCATCAGCATGGAAAAGAAAACAGAAAGCAAGGAAGAGAACAACAAGGACGAAAAGAAGGAAGGCCGCTACTTACGCCGCGAATTCTCATACACCAAGTTCCAGCAAACCATGATTCTTCCGGACGATGTCGATAAGGAAAAGATTGGTGCCCATGTAGAAAACGGCGTGTTGAACATTACATTGCCTAAGTTTACAGAAGCAGAAAAAGAAAAGGCCAAGAAATTCATCGACGTAAAATAACGCCCGACCATTAAAAAGAAAATCTCCCGCTGCACAAGATAATGCAACGGGAGATTTTTTATATCCATAGCCATACGGAACTATTTCTTCTTCCCTTTCAGAAAACGGTCTGTCAGCCACTTGCGCACCGGTTCGTCGTACAGTTTCAAACAAGCATAAGCAAGGACAACAGCTCCCACGAAAGTAAGTATCATATAAGGGATACCTTCCACCATTGTAGCGTTATTGTTGCATACCCAAGCCGTATAAGTGTATACCAGCGGATAATGGGTGATATAAATCGGATAGGAAATATCTCCCAGGAACTTGCATACGGCAGTAGAGCGCTTACCGGTCACCTTGCCGCCGGCTCCCATCGAAACAATGACCGGGAAGATGCAGATAATACAGAAAGCCTCGTAAAGCCCGTTCATCCAGTAACCATCCTCACCTCCGATACGGGGAATGGAAAGAACCACCACAATCAGCAGGCTGCACCACCAGAAAGCACGCTTTTCAAGCCGTATCAGCCAGCCGAGGCGTGACAGAAGCAATCCGCCGAAGAACGGATACATCAGCCGGACCATACCCACATACTGCTGTTCCCAGTTCAAGGCCCAACCACCCACAATATCGCCGGCAGGAGCAGTCAGACAACGGTATACCGTAAAACACCCTGCCACAAATACCAGCACCGACAGGGCCACCTTATTGAACTTGCGTACAAACAACGCATACAGGATATTACCGATATATTCATAATAGAGCGACCATGCCGGGCCATTCAACGGATGCATTTCCGTCCAGCCACGAATGTCGAACTTCAGCGGAAGAGGAAGCAAGGTACAGCCCAGCAACATCACCAGCAGCATTGTTCCGATGGACGTATTCTCGATAGGCGGAAAACAAGGCGACTCCTGAAAATAGAAAAAGGCAGCGCCCACAAGGCTTCCCATAATCACCATAGGATGCAGGCGAATGATACGGCGTTTGAAGAAAGTGCCCACGGTCATCCGGTTCCAACGGTCATCATAAGCATAGCCGATAACAAAACCGGAAAGCATGAAGAAGAAATCCACTGCCAGATAACCATGATTGATAATTTGAGTAAGATGGCTGCCACCTGCATGTGCTTCAAAAAGATGGAAGATAATAACCATGACAGCCGCCACGCCACGAAGTCCGTCAAGAATCTCATAATGCGGTTTCGAGGCAAGATAAGTAGTTTGTGTATTCATTTTGGTATAAGATATTTATTTATTCGCGTGCAAAGATAGGAGTTTTCTCCAATAATGAAACTGATAAATATCATATAAACTCTATCAATTAATTGACAAGTATAACAGTTGTCTTTATCATTAGATACATATCACTACTTGTACTCTTTTTCCGCACAAAAAACAGCTTTTATTATCCATAATAAAAGGGCTACACCTTTTCCTCCTCATGGCGTAGCCTTAAACACAAAAGGGTGTAGCTATCCAAGGCAAATGGTGTAGCCCTTTTTCAAGAAAAAGAGCCAAATGGGATGCTAATATGGAAAAATCAGTTAACTGCTTTTCTTATAACTTTTTACCGCCCACAGATTGAAGACCAATGCAAAGACCAACAAGGCTCCCAACTGCGGCAGCAGTTCGGCAAATCCGCCGCCACGGAGATAGATGGTACGCATTACCTCTACAAAATAGCGCAGCGGATTGATACGCGTAATCCATTGCGCCCACTCAGGCATACTGTGGATAGGGGTGAAAAGACCACTCATCAGAATAAGGATAAGCATGAAGAACCACATGACAAACATGGCCTGCTGCAACGTGGTCGAATGATTGGATATGACCAGCCCGAACCCCGACACCACCGGTAGAAAAAACAGCGCCATGCCGTAGATAGTGAGGAAATGTCCCGCCGGCAGAATGCCGTAAAGTACCCATGCCAGAACGAAACAGATGGTCAGCACCACAAAACCTATCAGCCAGTAAGGTATCAGCTTGGCGGCAATGAAAGTGAACTTGCCGACGGGGGTGACATTTATCTGCTCGATGGTGCCCGCCTCCTTCTCGCCCACCACATTGAGGGCAGGGAGAAAACCGCAAATCAGCGTCAGCAGCATTACCATGAGGGCAGGAATCATGAAAAGCTTGTAGTTCAGCGTGGGGTTGTAAAGGTTCTGCGTAGTGATGTCCACCCGGGGAAGCGGCTTCCCGGCAAGCCCTTGCGAAGACGACTCCGAACCCAGTTCACGGGTATAGTCACTGATGATGGAAGACAAGTAGGATCCTCCCAGACTGCCCTTCGTGCCGTTCACGGCATTGGCCGCCACCAGCAGGCGGGGCGCCTCTCCCTTCACCCAATCCTTTTCGAAATCACGGGGAATCTCCAGCACGACATCTGCCGAACCTGCTTCAATGGCCAGCAAAGCCTCATCATATGTATCGGGAAGCGCTGTCAGGCGGAAATAAGTGGATGCACCGATTTTATCTACCAGACGGCGAGACAAGACGCTGTGGTCATTGTCCACTATATTCAGATTGATGTTCTTTATCTCCAGATTGGCGGCCCAAGGCATCAGTATCATAATCATGCACGGGAAAATGAAAATCAGCTTGGGCAGGAAGGAGTTGCGGAACAACTGCTTGAATTCCTTTTCAATGAGAAACTTTATCATAAGACGATATTTTAAAGATTTTAGACATAAGAACAAAAGAACAGACTTCCCGTATCCTTTTGTCCTTATGTTCTTCTGCCTGAATAATTAATATAAAATTCATATCCGCTCTTTACTCAAGCCGATGCTTGAATTTCTTGAAACTCACCGTTATCAGCAATACCGCCATCGTGGCAAGTATGCCGACCTCCATCAGCACAAGCGAAACATCCACTCCCTCAATCATCAGCTTACGCACCGCCTGGATATACCAGCGTGCAGGAAGCACAGCTGAAATGGCCTGCAAGATAACGGGCATACTCTCAATGGGGAATATCATGCCCGAAAGCAACATGGTGGGCATCATCAGCATCAGTCCGGACACCAGCATGGCGGCAACCTGCGTCCGGGTGACCGTGGAAATCAGCAGCCCCAGCGCCAGGGAGACAAAAATGAATAGCAGCGACACCACCACCAGCCAGAACAAGCTGCCCGCCACGGGAACATCGAGCACATAGACCGAAAGTAGAAGAATGGTGGTCAAGTTGACAAACGACAGCACAAAATAGGGCACCGCCTTTGCCAGAATGATGAAAAGCGGTTTGACGGGAGAAACCAGCAGGACCTCCATCGTCCCCGTCTCCTTCTCGCGCACAATGGAGATGGAGGTCATCATGGCGCAAATCAGCATCAGAATAAGTCCCATGACACCCGGCACGAAGTTGTAGGCACTCTTCATCTGCGGATTGTACAGCAGCTTGAGCTGGGGTACAATGGCAGCGGCATGCACTCCCGGCGGAAGCATCTCCTGCCCGGCAGAGGAGATGATGTTTGCGGCATAGCCTGCCTGCATAGTCGCCATATTGGGGTCTGTGGCGTCGGAGACAAGCTGCACGCGCGCCTCGCCGGTATAAAGCTTGTCCGAGAAACGCTCGCTGAAAACAAGCGCCATGTCAATCTCCCCTCTTCCGAAAGAAGCCTCCATATCGGCGGGAGAATGCAGGCGGCAGATGACGGTGAAGTATTCGCTTGCATCCATGCGGTCGATGATACGGCGGGTAACTACGTCATTCGACGGGTCGAGCACCGCCACACGCACGTTCTTCACCTCGGTGGTGATGGCAAAACCGAAAAGGATTATCTGCACGATGGGCATGCCCAGCAGAATCAGCATCGTGCGCCGGTCGCGGAAGATATGGAAGAACTCTTTTCGGATGAAAGATATGAATTGTTTCATTGTCTATATTTATATTTAGGCTCGGATAATGCGGATTTCACGGATTTTCAGTCGGCGGTTCGCACGGCTTGACGAGCCAGTTGTTGGAATACATCGTCCATCGTAGTGGCATTGAACTGCCGTTTCAGCTCCCCGGGAGTGTCGAGTGCACGGATGACGCCGTCTACCATGATGGAGATGCGGTCGCAATACTCTGCCTCGTCCATAAAGTGGGTGGTGACAAAGACGGTGATGCCCTCGTCGGCAGCCTGGTAAATCAGCTCCCAGAACTGGCGGCGCGTGGCAGGGTCCACCCCACCCGTAGGCTCATCCAGAAAGACAATCTTGGGACGGTGGAAGATGGAGACGGAGAAGGCCAGCTTCTGCTTCCAGCCCAGCGGAAGGCTTTTCACCAGTGTATCCCGTTCCTTTTCCAGCCCGAGGTGGAGGAGCAGCTCATCCGTCTTGGGGGCAATCTCCGCTTCGGGGATGCCGTAGATACCGGCAAAGAGGCGGATATTCTCCCACACCTTGAGGTCTTCGTAAAGGGAAAATTTCTGGCTCATGTAGCCGACGTTCTTCTTCACTTCTTCGGGTTGGGAAGCCACATCGAAACCTGCCACACATGCCTTGCCGCCGGTGGGGCGGCTAAGTCCCGTAAGCATGCGCATGGCGGTGGTCTTGCCTGCCCCGTTGGCTCCCAGGAAACCGAAAATCTCGCCCCGATGGACTTGGAAGGAGATGTGGTCTACAGCGGTGAAATTACCGAACCGCTTGGTCAACCCTTCCACTTCAATCACCTTGTTTTCGTGGTTTTCCACCCGTTCGTGCTGCAAGCCCGGAGGGCAGAGGATGCCCGCAAAGCGTGTCAGGATACGGTCGGGGGTATCGATGCCTTTTATCTCTCCTTCGTTGATGAAGGCGATGCGGTCGCATTGGCGCGCTTCGTCGATGATGGGGGTGGAAGCAATGATGGTGATACCCTGCTCCTTCAGTCGGCGAAGCATTCCCCAGAATTCCTTGCGGGACACGGGGTCGACGCCCGTAGTGGGTTCGTCCAGAAAGAGGACATCCGGTTTATGGATAAGGGCACAGCTAAGGGCGAGTTTCTGCTTCATGCCGCCGGACAACGCTCCGGCGCGGCGCTTGCGGAAAGGTTCTATCTGCCGGTAAATGTCGCGCACCAAATCATAATTCTCCTCGATGGTGGTGTGGAAGACGGTGGCGAAGAAATTGAGATTCTCCTCCACCGTCAAGTCCGGATAGAGGGAGAAGCGTCCGGGCATATACCCCACCCGCCTGCGGATGGCTTTGTAGTCCTTCACCACATCCAGACCGCAGACCGAAGCCGAGCCTCCGTCGGCAAGCAGCAAAGTGGTGAGGATGCGGAAAAGCGATGTCTTGCCCGCACCGTCCGGCCCAATGATGCCGAAAAGCTCACCGGGAGCCACTGACAGAGAGACACCCCGCAGGGCTTCCACGCTGCCGTAACGTTTGGAGATATTAGTTAAAGTTACAGCCTCCATACATTCCTATTTTCAGCATCCCGTCATTCTTCACGGCAATCTTTACAGCATAGACCAGATTGGCGCGCTCGTCTTTCGTCAGGATAGTTTTTGGAGTGAATTCGGACGTATCGGAAATCCAGGTGACGATGCCGGGGTATTCTTTCCGCACTTCCTTTCCATAATCCGCATAAACCTTCACTTGCTGCCCCAGCTTGATTTCGGCAAGCTGCTCGGAGGTGATGTAGGCACGGAGGTAAATCTGCTCCATATCCGCCACTTTGAAAAGAGGGGTGCCGGGAGCAGCCAGTTCTCCGGCTTCGGCATATTGGGCAAGGACGGTTCCCGTCAGCGGAGAGGTGATGTGGCATTTGCGCAGCTGGTCTTCTATCTGCGCCACCTGGATGCCGACAGAGGAGCTTTGCCACGTCAGGCTACGGTCACTGTTGCGCAGGGTGGAGTTCTGTGCGTCGAGCTGCTTGCGGAGGACTTCGAGAAGGGACTCGGCATCATCGAGCTGCTTCTGGTTGGCGGCACCCACACGGAGCAGGTTGGACACGCGGTCGCGCTCGCGCCGTGCCTGCACAATCTGTTCCTGAGTGGCGGCTACTTGTTTCAGGATATCAGGCCGCTGGCCTTCCACGGACTTGACACTGGCCTCCAACTGGAGTTTCTTCAGATAGAGTTGGACGGTATCTATAATGCCTACTTCCTGCCCGTCTTTCAGTGTCGTGCCTTCCTCGATGTCGAAACTCAGCAGTTTTCCGGACGCCTCGGCAGAAACGATGACTTCGGTAGCCTCGAACGTTCCCGTCGCATCATATTTCGGAGTACCGCCGGTACAGGCGGCAAGGAGAAATAAAAAAGGAAATAATTTCAATGATTTCATACTATTTCAAGTTATAAATTACGGATTATAGTCATTAATTGTTCAGCGTATATTTCAGCTGCCAGATGTTCATCAGCAACTGCACCTCATGCAATGCCTTGGTCTGTCGTGCCATACTTTCGTTGGTAATCTCCCACAGCATATCGGTCACGGTCATTGTCCCGTTCTGTACCTTGGCCTCGGCTGCACGGCGGATATTCCCACGCAGACGGATAATCTCGTCATCATCCGCCATCTGGCGGCGCATGGATACAATGCCCGCATCCTGCTGCGTAGCCTGCAGGCTAATGTTGAAAAGGAACACATCCCGGCCGGTCTCTATCTGTTGGCGGGTATTGTCTATCCTGCGGCGGTCGTTCTTCAACGTATACAGACTGCCGAAATTCCAGGACATGCGCACCCCCGCCATGTAATAGGCGTTGAATTCATCTTTCAGCATATTCAACCCCGGATTGCCGTATGCCCCTTGTACAAAAAGGCCGAAACGCGGCATCAACCGGGTGTTCAAGGCTGCCTCCTGCTGGTGGAGTTGCTCTCCCTGCGCATCGTACCAACGAAGTTCGGGGCGGTTGTTCATCTGCCGGTCTATGTTTTCTTCGGCAGCCGGTTTCAATAAAACCGTTTCGGAAGAGAGATCCTTGCCCGTAAAGGCAGCAAGCATGCTGAGGTATGCACGGCGGGTGGTCTCCAATTCCACACGGTGCTGCCTGGTGTTCAGTTGCTCTACGCTGACTGCATCCAGGTCGCTCGGGGTGGCGATGCCATTGGCTATGTAGTCGGCTACCTGCTTGTGGGTTCTTCCTAAATCTTCTTGCAAGAGGCTGTTCTGTTTCAGCTGTTCGTCCAACAGCAGGATGCCGAAAAAGAGCTGGTTCACCCGGTCAGTCAAGGCATACATGTCTACATGCTGTTTTTCCAGTTCCACTTCCGAGGCGGCACGCGTCAATCGTTTTCTGGAACGTATATCCCCACCATCCCAGAGGACCTGCTGCACTTCGAGCATCACCTGATATTGGTCTTTCGGAACAGTCTCGATGTCGAGATTCGGGATTTCGACCGGCAGCCGAGTGATGTCACTCTGGTACGTGGCCTTGCCGGATAGGGAAAACTGGGGCAAGTAACCTTTTCCGGCATTGGAGAGGTCGTACCCGCGTGCCTTTTCTATCAGTCCGTATTGCCTGACCAACGGATAATTGTCTTGCGCCCGGCGCTGGCACTCTTCCAACGTGAGCTGGGCATGTACCAGCATGACGGCAAGAGAAAGGGTAAAAAAGAAAACGGTTCGTTTCATATCCATTCTGTTTCTTGTTTATTCTACATGGTTTTGTTCTATACACATGCAAAGATAAAGGCATAACCCTATAACCTTACAATCCATTTGTGCGCAAAGATGTTCTAATAGTACGACATTTCGTAGAAAAAGACAAATAATAGGAACACTTTATTATCTTTGCGGTGGAAATATACATTATTCATAAAGGGAAAGATATGGAAAAGAACAAACCGATAAGCGTCGCATTCGAGGACATCCGCAACAATCCGGATTTTATAGAACATTCCGAATACAGATTTATAAACGACGATTTGGGAATGGTCATCAGTTTTCAAGCAATGGGATTCAGGCTATTCCGCACCCAGCAACCTTATCGTGCCAAAGAAGGAAGGATTGTACGCATCATGCAAGGTAAGGGCCGAATCTCCATCAATCTTATCGAATATGAAGCTACAGCCCACGATATTATTATCATCCCTGACAATTCGCTGATAGAAATATCGGAAGTCAGTCCCGACTACGAATTCCAAGTCATCATGCCCACTGCCAATTTTCTGCCCGTACTACAGAATTCCATTCTTTCGGAAGCTTATACACGAAACGGAATCCGCCTTTCATGCAACAACGAGGAATGGGCACACATCAGCAGCTTCTTCTCTTTATTGTGGAATATACTACATTGTTTGCCCTACCGCCGCGGAGCTGTACAGCACTTGATTGTCTCACTTCTCTATAACCTTAAGTATATCCACGAGCACACATGCAAGTCAACTCCGGCACGCCTTTCACGCCAGGAAGAGCTATTCCGCCGCTTCATCGCTTTGGTGAACCAACACAGCAAGCACGAACGCAACGTCAACTTCTATGCCGACAAGCTATGCCTGACACCGCACTATCTGAGTTCGGTGATACGTGAAACAAGCGGACAAACCGTGATGCAATGGATTAATCAAGCAGTTATCCTCGAAGCCAAAGTATTGCTGAAACACAGTAATCTACTGGTGTTTCAAATATCAGACGAACTGAACTTTCCCAATCCGTCGTTCTTCTCGAAGTTCTTCAAACGTATGACGGGGATGACACCGGCGGAATACCAGAAACAAACCTGACCTCAAAACAGCTGTCCTATACGGGAGCCTGACGGTCCGTCGCAAGAGTCCGCTTCCAATGCCAGCATCCCTTGTTTGGCTGCCAGTCCACCGGCATAGCCTATCAGCGTATGGTTGCTGCCCACCACACGATGGCAGGGGATGAGTATGGAGAGGGCATTTGCCCCATTGGCAGCCGCCACCGCACGTACGGCTTTCGGATTGCCCAGCTTTCGTGAAAGCTCGCCGTAGGACACTGTTTTTCCGTAAGGGATGTTCTGCAACTCCTGCCACACCGTCCGCTGGAATTCTGTTCCGACTGCAAGCAGTGGAACATCGAATATGGTCCGCTTACAGGCAAAATACTCATCCAACTGAATGATTGCCCTTGCAATCACTTCCGAAGTGCCTTCCTCATAATCGGCATGCAGTACCTGCCGTATGCGCTTATCAACGGTTACTCTACGTTTCTCGTTCAGCATCCAGTCGCATAGGCAGAGTTTATCGCCGAAAGAGCCGAGGAGCAACTCGCCATAAGGAGATTGATAGTATTGGGTCAAAATTGTTTCCATCGAACTTAGTTTTCAGCAAAGATAGCAAATTAAATTATCATTTGTACTCCGCCCACGACTTGATAGCCAAATCATCCGGCGTCATCGTGCAGAATGCATTGATGAACGCACTTGCCAGACGGGCATTCGTTATCAACGGAATATTGAGGTCGATGGCGGCACGGCGTATCTTGTAGCCGTTATCCAACTCGCCTGCGGTGAGGTTCTTCGGAATATTGACCACCATGTCTATCTCCTTGCGGTGCAGCATGTCGAGTGCCTGCGGCTGGCGTTCGGGTTCGCTGGGCCAGTAGACGCGCGTATTCTCCACACCGTTCTCCGTAAGGAAATTGCTGGAACCACCCGTGGCAAATATCTTATACCCCTTCTTCTGAAGCATACGCGCGGCAGAAAGCATGTCCACTTTCTGCTTCGGAGTACCGGTAGAAAGCAGGATATTTTTCTCTGGAATACGATATCCCACGGAGAGCATCGCCTTGAGAATGGCGCAGGAAGTATCGCTGCCGATGCAACCCACCTCGCCCGTGCTTGCCATATCCACACCCAGTACCGGGTCGGCCTTCTGCAGACGGTTGAAGGAGAACTGGCTCGCCTTGATGCCTACGTAATCCAAATCGAACAGATTCTTGTCCGGCTTCTGCACCGGAATGCCGAGCATCACCTTCGTGGCAAGTTCAATAAGGTTTATCTTCAGCACCTTGCTGACAAACGGAAACGAACGGCTGGCGCGGAGGTTGCACTCAATCACCTTGATGTCGTTCTCGCGTGCCAGATACTGGATATTGAACGGACCGGAGATGTTCAGCTCACGGGCAATCTCGCGGCTGATGCGCTTGATGCGGCGCACCGTCTCCACATACAACTTTTGTGGCGGGAACTGGATAGTGGCGTCTCCGGAATGCACCCCGGCAAACTCGATATGCTCACTGATGGCATATGCGATAATCTCACCGTTTTGTGCCACCGCATCCATCTCCACCTCCTTGGCATGCTCGATGAACTGGCTCACCACCACGGGATGTTTCTTGCTGACATTCGCTGCCAGCTTCAGGAAGCGTTCCAGTTCCTCCCGGTTGGAGCAGACGTTCATCGCAGCACCGGACAATACATAGGAAGGACGGACCAATACCGGGAAGCCCACCTTATCTACAAAAGCGTTGATGTCCTCCAGGGAGGTCAGCGCCCGCCATTCGGGCTGGTCTACACCAATGCGGTCGAGCATGGCGGAGAACTTGTCACGGTCTTCGGCATTGTCGATGCTCCTGGCGCTTGTGCCGAGAATAGGTACCTTCTGCGCATCGAGGCGCAGGGCAAGGTTATTCGGTATCTGACCACCGGTAGAGACAATCACCCCGTGGGGATTCTCCAGTTCGAGAATATCCATCACGCGCTCGAAGGTGAGCTCGTCGAAGTAAAGACGGTCGCACATGTCATAGTCCGTAGACACGGTTTCGGGGTTGTAGTTTATCATGACACTGCGGTAGCCTTCCTGGCGGATGGTGTTCAGGGCCTGCACGCCGCACCAGTCGAACTCTACGGAAGAACCGATGCGGTAGGCGCCGGAGCCCAATACGACAATGGACTTGCGGTCGCCGAGGTAACGGACATCATTTGCCGTGCCGCTATACGTCAGGTAGAGATAGTTGGTCTGTGCGGGATATTCGGCGGCAAGGGTATCTATCTGCTTCACTACGGGCAGAATGCCTGCACTCTTGCGGAAATTGCGGACGGCAAGGATGGCTTCTTCGCCGTCCATTGCTTGTTCCAAGCCGAGGGCACGGGCTATCTGGAAATCAGAGAAGCCTTGTACTTTGGCTTTACGCAATAAGTCCACGGGAATCATTGGCAACTCTCCATCAGCCATAAAAGAGTGCAGTTCCCTGCTGGTATCCATGATGTTCATCAACTTCTCCAGGAACCAACGGTCTATCTTGGTCAATTCGTGCACCTGGTCCACCGTATACCCGGCACGGAAGGCTTTGGAGATGACAAAGATACGCTTGTCCGTCGGTTCGCGCAGAGCCTTGTCCAAATCGGCAATCACCAGTTCCTTGTTCTCTACGAAGCCGTGCATGCCCTGGCCTATCATGCGAAGCCCCTTCTGGATGGCTTCCTCGAAAGTACGGCCGATAGCCATCACCTCGCCTACCGACTTCATGCTCGAACCCAGCTCTTTGTCCACCCCGTGGAACTTGCCCAAATCCCAACGCGGTATCTTGCAGACCACATAGTCCAGGGCGGGTTCGAAGAAAGCGCTTGTGGTCTTTGTCACAGAGTTGTTCAAGTCGAACAAGCCATAGCCCAAGCCGAGTTTTGCCGCTACAAACGCCAACGGATAACCCGTTGCTTTAGAGGCAAGTGCAGACGAACGGCTCAAGCGTGCATTTACCTCGATTACCCGGTAGTCCTCGCTCATCGGGTCGTAGGCATACTGCACGTTACACTCTCCCACAATGCCGATGTGACGGATAATGCGGATAGCAAGTTCACGCAATTTATGATAGTCCGTATTGCTCAACGTCTGTGACGGGGCAATAACGATGGACTCACCTGTATGGATGCCCAGGGGGTCGAAGTTCTCCATGTTGCAGACCGTGATGCAGTTGTCGAAGCGGTCGCGCACCACCTCGTATTCCACTTCCTTCCATCCCTTCAGCGATTTCTCCACCAGCACCTGTGGGGAGAAGGAGAAGGCTTTCTCCACCAGCACATTCAGCTCTTCTTCATTGTCGCAAAAACCCGAACCCAGTCCACCAAGCGTGTATGCGGCACGGACAATGACCGGGTATCCCAGTTCCCGGGCTGCGCGACGGGCATCCGCTGCATTCTCCACAGCTTCGCTCTTGATGGTCTTTACATCAATCTCATTCAGTTTCTGCACAAAGATTTCACGGTCCTCCGTGTCAATGATGGCCTGCACGGGAGTGCCGAGAACCGTCACGCCGTACTTCTCGAAAATCTTGTCTTTATAGAGGGAAACACCGCAGTTCAGTGCCGTCTGCCCACCAAAAGCAAGCATGATGCCGTCCGGGCGCTCCTTCTCTATCACCTTCTCCACGAAGTAAGGAGTGACGGGCAGGAAGTAAATCTGGTCGGCAACTCCTTCCGAGGTCTGTACCGTGGCAATGTTCGGATTGATGAGAACCGTGTAGATGCCTTCCTCCTTCAATGCCTTGAGCGCCTGCGAACCGGAGTAGTCAAATTCTCCTGCCTCACCGATTTTCAGTGCACCGGAACCGAGCAGCAGGACTTTCTTTATATTGTTTTCTTTCATTTGCATATCTGTTTATTAAAAATGTAATAGTAGTAATAAAACCTTATCTTTCTCTTACCTTACACAATCAGTCACTAATTGAATGGCATTCAGTATAGGACTGAAAGGTATTCACTCTGGGACTGAATGACATTCAGTATGGGACTCATTATACCGTCTTTTACATACTGATTATCAAGAGATTACGAACGCAACCATTCTTGATAAAATTCTCTTACTAAAGCAACTTCACAAAGTCATCAAAAAGAAACTCCGTATCCGTCGGTCCGCTGGCAGCTTCGGGATGAAACTGTGCGGAGAACCAGGGATTGCGTTTGTGGCGGATTCCTTCATTAGAACCATCGTTCATATTGATGAAAAGCGGTTCCCAGTCTTCTGTCAGCGTGTTGTTGTCTACGGCATACCCATGATTCTGTGAGGTGATGAAGCAACGTTCCGTACCCACCATACGCACCGGTTGGTTATGGCTGCGGTGGCCGTATTTCAATTTGTATATCTTGGCGCCCCCAGCTTTGGAAAGCAACTGGTTTCCCATACAGATGCCGAAGATGGGCAGTTTCTCGTTCTGCATTGCCTTGCGGATATGCTGCACGGCAGCATCGCAGGTATCGGGGTCGCCAGGGCCGTTGGAGATGAACAATCCGTCGAACTCCATCCCAGTATAATCATAGTCCCAAGGAACGCGAATCACTTCCACGTCACGTTTCAGCAGGCAGCGGATGATGTTATGCTTGACGCCGCAATCCACAAGGAGCACTTTCTTCTTACCGGTTCCTTCGTTGTAACGGATAACCTCCTTGCAGCTAACTTTATCCACATAATTCACATCGGCATAAGAGGCCTCAGGCATTTCATCCGATTCATCATCAAAGGCGATACGTCCCATCATCACTCCGTGCTCGCGAAGCACCTTTGTCAGTTCGCGGGTATCGATACCCGTGATTCCCGGAATCTGTTCGCGCTTCAGCCAGTCACCGAGGCTTTCCACGGCATTCCAATGGCTATAATTTTCGCTATAATCGCTTACAATAATGGCTTCGGCATGGATATGCTCGCTCTCCATAAAAGTGGCAAGCCCATTCGGTTCGAGAGTAAAAGGCGGCACACCGTAATTGCCCACCAACGGATAGGTGAGCGTCATCAGCTGTCCGGCATACGAAGGGTCGGTCAGGCTTTCGGGATAACCCGTCATGGCTGTGTTGAAGACCACCTCTCCCGCTACCGGTTTTTCAAAGCCGAACGACTTGCCGTGGAAGCGGCTCCCGTCGTCGAGGATTAGAGTTACATTTCTCATTGATTCAATTAAAATTGATAAACTTGTTCTATATAATCAATAAATGCCTTGTTCAGCAGCTTCACACCGCCCGGCGTAGGATAATCGCCGCTGAAGTACCAGTCACCCGGATGCTTGGGGCAGGCCTCATGCAGCCCCTCGAGAGGCTGGTAGACAATCTGCACTTTGGCTTTCGTCCCTTTCGGAGTAAGAAGCTCCACCATCTTGGCAGAGATTTCCTCATCAGTGAAAGGAGCATAAATCTCCTTCACGTAATTCACCATCTGTTCTTTGGGCAGGCCTACCTGCTCTTTGGACTTGCGGTAGGCGGCGGCAATCACATCGCGCATCTCACGCTCCTTCAGCAGTTCCACAGCAGCCTTGAAGGCGATGAATTCGCTCATCTTAGCCATATCGATGCCGTAGTAGTCGGGATAGCGTACCTGCGGTGAAGAGCTTACAATGACTATCTTCTTTGGCTCCAGACGGTCAAGGATGCCGATGATGCTCTGCTTCAGGGTGGTTCCACGCACTATCGAGTCGTCGATGATGACCAGATTATCCACTCCCGGGACAAGGCTTCCATAAGTGATGTCGTACACATGGGCGGCAAGGTCGTTCCGGCTGTTTCCTTCGGCAATGAAGGTACGCAGCTTGATGTCCTTGATTGCCACTTTCTCGCTCCGTATGCGCCGCGACAAGATATGCTCCAGTTCGTCGTGGCTGGGACTATGCCCCAAGGCGGCAATCTGCTGCACCTTCTCCTCGTTGAGGTAGTCGTCCAATCCCTGCAACATACCGTAGAAGGCGACTTCCGCCGTATTGGGGATGAAGGAGAAGACGGTATGGTCCACATCGTTGTCGATGGCTTTCAATATGTTGGGTACAAGTTTCTCACCCAGCAGTTTACGTTCCCGGTAAATGTCCACATCACTGCCCCGGCTGAAGTAGATGCGCTCGAAGGAACAAGGTTTCACCTCGCGCGGCTTGTTGATTTGCACGGTGCGCACCTTGCCGGCCTTGTTGATAAACATGGCTTGTCCGGGTTGCAGCTCCTTGATGGATTCGACAGGAACATTAAGGGCTGTCTGTATCACGGGACGTTCGCTGGCAAGCACCGCTATCTCGTCGTCTTGATACCAGAAGGCTGTACGGATGCCCCATGGGTCGCGTACGGCGAAAGTCTCTCCGCTGCCGGTAAGTCCGCACATCACGTATCCCCCGTCCCACTCCTTGCTCGAAGTGCGCAGCACGTTGGCAAGGTCGATGTGGTTTTCTATATAACGGGTGATGTCCATGCCTGCCAGCCCTTCCGCTTCGGCAAGGTTGAAGAGGCGCTCCACTTCGCGGTCGAGGCGATGTCCCAACTGCTCCAGCATGATGTAGGTATCGGCATATTTGCGCGGATGCTGGCCGATGGCGGTAATGCGTGCGAAGATTTCATCCACATTCGTCATGTTGAAGTTGCCGCAGAGGGCAAGATTCTTGGCACGCCAGTTGTTTCTCCGGAGGAACGGGTGCACGTACGAGATGCCGGACTTTCCAGTAGTGGAGTAACGCAGGTGTCCCATATAGACCTCCCCTGCAAAGGGCAGCACACGCTTGGCATAGTCCGCATCATGCAGCTGTTCCTTGGTCAAGTCCTTGAAGTGACCCTGCACCGTACCGAAAATTTCGGTAATGGCGCCCGAGCCGAGAGCACGCTCACGGAACATATATTCCTCGCCGGGACTGGCTTCCAGTTTCACGCAGGCCAGTCCGGCACCTTCCTGCCCACGGTTGTGTTGTTTCTCCATCAGGAGATAGAGCTTGTTGAGTCCGTACATCCATGTTCCGTACTTCTCTTCATAGTACTCCAGCGGTTTCAGCAGGCGTATCATGGCGACGCCGCATTCATGCTTCAGTTGTTCCATCTATTTATTTACAATTTACCATTTACAATGTACAATTTTAAGTGTACAATTTTCTTTTCCTTATTATAGCATACAATTACCATTTACATTTACCCCTCCCAAGCGCAGCCCCATTGTACATTGTAAATGGTAAATTGTACATGTCCTCATTCTACAGTCACCGACTTCGCAAGATTCCTCGGCTGGTCCACATCCATTCCCTTGCACACGGCAATGTGATAGGCAAGTAATTGCAGAGGTACCGTAGTTATTAACGGATCAAGGCACTCCATTGTTTCGGGAAGCTCGATGCAAGTGTCGGCTATTTTACTGATGACCGTATCTCCCTTTGTCACAATGGCGATAACCCTGCCTTTACGCGCCTTTATTTCCTGGATATTGCTCAGCACCTTTTCGTAAAGCCCATTCTGGGTGGCAATGACCACCACCGGCATCTCGGCATCTACCAAGGCAATGGGACCATGCTTCATTTCGGCGGCAGGATAGCCCTCGGCATGGATATACGAAATCTCCTTCAACTTCAAAGCACCTTCCAGGGCTACGGGATAACTGTATCCGCGTCCCAGATAGATAAAGTTGTGTGCATAGGTGAATATCTTGGAAAGTTCCGCTATACGGTCGTTCAGTTTCAAGACCTCCTTCATCTTGTCGGGGATATGTCCCAATTCCTTGACAATTGCCAGGTATTGCCCTTCGTCCATCGTCTTTTTCTCTTTGGCAAGTGTCAGGGCCAGCATGGTAAGCACCGTTACCTGCCCCGTGAAGGCTTTGGTGGATGCCACCCCTATTTCCGGTCCCACGTGGATATAGGAACCCGTGTGCGTGGCACGGGGAATGCTGGAACCGACGGCATTGCAGATGCCGTATATAAATGCCCCACGGTTTCTGGCAAGCTCCACGGCAGCCAGCGTATCGGCCGTTTCACCGCTTTGCGAGATGGCAATCACCACATCGTTGCTGTCAATCACCGGGTCGCGGTAACGGAACTCACTGGCATACTCCACCTCCACCGGAATACGGCAGAAGCTTTCAATCAAATGCTTGCCGATGAGGGCGGCATGCCATGACGTACCGCATGCCACGATGACGAAGCGTTTGGCCGCCAGCAGACGTTTCTTATAATCAATCACTGCAGAAAGAACCACGTTCGTACCCTCCACATTGATACGCCCGCGCATGCAGTCGTGAATGCAGCCGGGCTGTTCGAAGATTTCCTTCAGCATGAAGTGCGGATAGCCTCCCTTCTCCAGCTGGCCGAGATTGAGCGCTACCGTCTTTACCTCGTGCGGGCATTCCACATTCTTCAGGTTAACAACCTTCAACTTCTCTCCCCGGCAGATGAGGGCAATCTCTTCGTCTTCCAGATACACCACCTTATCTGTGTATTCCACAATCGGCGTGGCATCCGAAGCCAGGAAAAACTCTCCTTCACCGATGCCCACCACCAGCGGACTGCTCTTGCGTGCAGCGATTATCCCATCCGGATTGTCCTTGTCGAGCACCGCAATGGCATACGCCCCAATCACTTCCTGCAAGGCAAGTTGCACCGCCGTCAGCAGGTCAATATGGTTTGTCACCTGAATGTATTCAATGAGCTGTACCAGCACCTCGGTATCAGTGCTGCTTTTAAATACATAACCTTTGGCTTGAAGTTTTTCTTTAAGGACGGCGTAGTTTTCAATAATGCCGTTATGGATGAGGGCGAGGCGTTCGGAAGAGGAATAATGGGGATGGGCATTGACGGAACAAGGTTCTCCATGAGTAGCCCAACGTGTATGTGCAATACCAATGTTACCGGAAATATCTTTTTGAGCAACGAAAGTTTCAAGTTCCGAAACCTTACCTTTCGCTTTGTACACGTTCAACTGTCGGTTATCACTGATTAATGCTACCCCTGCACTATCATATCCACGGTACTCCAACCGCTTCAGACCTTTGATAAGAATGGGGTAGGCTTTCCTTTGACCTATATAGCCTACTATTCCACACATAATGTATCAGTATTTGATTTTGCGCTGCAAATATACATATTCTTAAGAACATAAAGTTAATCTTTTCACTATTTATTTATCAAAAGAATAGAAAAAAGTTGTTTTTACATCAAAAAGTTAAAGAAAGTATTATTTTAAAAGCAAAAGGCTTAATTTATAAATCCAAATCAAACCGTCTGATTTTGATTTAGGATTAAAAGAAAACAGAGGGTGTTTTCTATCAATTCATAACTTCATCTTCTATCGCAGGAATTTTGCAAGAAAGAAGGCAGGAATACATATTAGCATTTTGCAATTAATACCATATATTTGCCGAACATTTTGAAACCACAAACAATATTATACAGCAATAAAGAAAGCTTATAATCATGAAACAAGAACTTTTTAACAACAAAACAAAAGCAGAGGATTACCAGCGACAGCCCAAACAGTTGGGCTTGTATGAGGCATCCCATGAGCACGATGCCTGCGGAGTAGGCATGCTGGTCAATATCCAGGGAGGAAAATCACATGAACTGGTAGAATCGGCATTGAAGGTACTGGAAAACATGCGCCACCGTGGAGCGGAAGGGGCGGACAACAAAACCGGAGACGGTGCCGGCATCATGCTGCAGATACCGCACGAATTCATTCTGTTGCAGGGCATTCCCGTTCCCGAGAAGGGAAAATACGGCACCGGCCTGCTTTTCCTTCCCAAAGACGGAAAAGACCAGGCTGTCATCTTGAGCGTCATTATCGAAGAGATTGAAAAGGAGGGATTGACCCTGATGCATCTGCGCAACGTGCCCACTTGCCCCGAAATATTGGGAGAAGCGGCTCTTGCCAACGAACCGGACATCAAGCAAATTTTCATCACCGGATTTACGGAAAGCGAAACCGCCGACCGCAAACTCTATATAATAAGGAAAAGGATAGAGAACAGAATACGCAAGTCGGACATCCCCACCCGCGAGGATTTCTACATCGTCTCGCTCTCTACGAAGAACATCGTCTACAAGGGCATGCTCTCTTCTTTGCAGTTGCGCAACTACTTCCCCGACCTCACCAACAGCTACTTCACCAGCGGGCTGGCATTGGTGCACTCCCGTTTCAGCACCAACACTTTCCCCACCTGGGGACTGGCACAGCCTTTCCGCCTGCTGGCACACAACGGCGAAATCAATACCATCCGCGGCAACCGCGGCTGGATGGAAGCCCGTGAGAGTGTACTCTCCTCTCCCGCCCTGGGAGACATCCGGGAGATACGCCCCATCGTGCAACCGGGCATGAGCGACAGTGCCTCACTGGACAATGTGCTCGAGTTTCTCATCATGTCGGGCCTGAGCCTGCCGCACGCCATGGCCATGCTCGTACCGGAATCCTTCAACGAAAAGAATCCCATCAGCGAAGATTTGAAAGCTTTCTATGAATACCACTCCATCCTGATGGAGCCGTGGGACGGACCGGCGGCACTGCTTTTCAGCGACGGGCGCTATGCAGGCGGCATGCTCGACAGGAACGGACTGCGCCCTGCACGCTACCTGATTACGCAGGGCGGCATGATGGTAGTGGCCAGCGAAGTCGGCGTGATGGATTTCGAGCCGGGAGACATCAAGGAAAAAGGACGCCTGCAACCGGGCAAGATACTGCTTATAGACACCGAGAAAGGCGAAATATATTATGACGGCGAACTGAAGAAACAACTTGCCGAAGCCAAACCATACCGCACTTGGCTGACCGGCAACCGCATCGAGCTGGACGAACTGAAAAGCGGTCGCAAAGTCTCCCATAGCGTGGAGAACTACGACAGCATGCTGCGCATCTTCGGCTACTCCAAAGAAGACGTGGAACGGCTGATTGTCCCGATGTGTACCACCGGTGCCGAACCCATCAACTCCATGGGCAATGACACCCCGCTGGCAGTACTCTCGGACAAGCCGCAACTACTGTACAACTATTTCCGCCAGCAGTTTGCCCAAGTCACCAACCCTCCTATCGACCCGATACGCGAAGAACTGGTAATGTCGCTGACCGAATACATCGGAGCCGTAGGCATGAACATACTGACACCCAGCGAAAACCATTGCAAGATGGTGAGGTTGAACCATCCCATCCTGAACAACGCCCAACTGGATATTCTCTGCAACATCCGGTACAAAGGCTTCAAGACCGTGAAACTGCCCCTGCTCTTCGAAGTGGCAAAAGGGTGCCAGGGATTGCAGGAAGCATTGGCAACCCTCTGCAAGCAGGCGGAAGAATCCGTCAACGAAGGAGTGAACTACATCGTGCTTTCCGACCGCGACGTAGACGCCGCCCATGCCGCCATTCCGTCACTGCTTGCCGTATCGGCGGTACACCACCATCTTATCTCCGTGGGCAAACGGGTGCAGACGGCACTGATTGTAGAAAGCGGCGAAATCCGCGAAGTGATGCACGCCGCACTGCTGCTGGGCTTCGGAGCCAGCGCACTGAATCCGTATATGGCTTTTGCCGTCATCGACAAACTGGTGAACGAAAAGGAAATACAGCTCGATTACGCCACTGCCGAAAAGAAATATATCAAGTCCGTCTGCAAAGGCTTGTTCAAGATTATGAGCAAGATGGGCATCAGCACCATCCGTTCTTACCGGGGCGCGAAAATTTTCGAGGCCGTAGGACTGAGCGAGGAGTTGAGCAATGCCTACTTTGGCGGACTGAGTTCACGCATCGGAGGCATACGCCTGGATGAAGTGGCACGCGACGCCATCGCCTTCCACAAGGAAGGGATGGAGGTTCTTAAAAAGAAGGGGGAAGCGGAGCTATTGCCGAACCGCGGACTGTATGCCTTCCGCAAGGATGGTGAGAAGCACGCCTGGAACCCGGAAACCATCAGCACACTGCAACTTGCCACACGCCTGGGAAGCTATAAGAAATTCAAGGAGTTCACTGCCATGGTAGACAGCAAGGAATCTCCCATCTTCCTGCGCGATTTCCTTGACTTCCGCCGCGCTCCTATCAGCATAGACCGGGTGGAACCGGTAGAGAACATCGTACAGCGCTTTGTCACCGGCGCCATGTCCTACGGCTCCATCAGCCGCGAAGCCCACGAAGCCATGGCTATTGCCATGAACAAGCTGCATGGCCGGAGCAATACGGGCGAAGGAGGCGAAGACCGGGCACGCTTCATGCCGCGCGAAGACGGCACCAGTCTGCGCAGCGCCATCAAGCAGGTGGCCTCAGGACGTTTCGGTGTCACCGCAGAATATCTGGTGAATGCGGACGAAATACAGATAAAGATTGCCCAAGGCGCCAAGCCGGGCGAAGGCGGACAGCTGCCGGGCTTCAAAGTGGATGAAGTGATTGCCAAGACACGCCACTCCATTCCGGGCATCTCGCTGATTTCCCCCCCGCCCCACCACGACATTTACTCCATCGAAGACCTGGCACAGCTCATCTTCGACCTGAAGAACGTGAACCCACGGGCAAAAATCAGCGTGAAGCTGGTGGCAGAAAGCGGTGTGGGCACCATTGCCGCCGGTGTGGCAAAGGCAAAGGCCGATTTGATAGTCATCTCGGGTGCAGAGGGCGGTACGGGAGCTTCTCCTGCATCATCCATCCGCTATGCCGGCATCTCGCCCGAACTCGGTTTGAGCGAAACGCAGCAGACACTGGTGCTGAACGGCCTGCGCGGACAAGTGATGCTGCAAGTGGACGGACAGCTCAAAACAGGCCGCGACATCATACTGATGGCAATGCTCGGAGCCGAAGAATTCGGTTTCGCCACCAGTGCCCTGATTGTACTGGGTTGCGTAATGATGCGCAAATGTCACCAGAACACCTGCCCCGTAGGGGTGGCGACACAGAACGAAGAACTGCGCAAACGCTTCCGCGGACGCAGCGAGTATCTGGTGAACTTCTTCACGTTCCTGGCGCAGGAAGTACGCGAATACCTGGCGGAAATCGGTGTGGAACGCCTGGATGACATCATTGGACGCACAGACCTTATCGTCCGCAAGCCGGATGACGGAATCAGGAAACATCAGTTGATAAGCTTCGACAAACTACTGGCACGCGTAGACAATGAAGCCGCCATCCGCCACGTCACCGACCAACAGCATGGCATCGACCATGTGAAAGATGTAGAGATGCTACATGCCGCCGCCGAAGCCGTAGAGAACCAGAAGGAAATCTCGCTGGAGTACACCATCGCCAATACCGACCGTGCCTGCGGCGCCATGCTCTCTGGTGTCATTGCCGCAAAATACGGAGAAAAAGGGCTGCCCGAACATACGCTGAACGTGAAGTTCAAAGGCTCCGCCGGGCAGAGTTTCGGGGCATTCCTTGTCCCGGGTGTCAACTTCAAGCTGGAAGGCGAGGCCAACGATTATCTGGGCAAAGGTCTGAGTGGCGGACGTATCGCCGTCCTGCCTCCGGTACGGAGCAACTTCGAGGCAGAGAAAAACACGATTGCAGGCAACACCCTGCTTTACGGCGCCACAAGCGGTGAAGTTTACATCAACGGCCGTGCAGGCGAGCGCTTTGCCGTCCGCAACTCCGGTGCTACAGCCGTAGTGGAGGGTGTAGGCGACCACTGCTGCGAGTATATGACCGGCGGGCGCGTGGTAGTACTCGGACAGACGGGACGCAACTTTGCCGCAGGCATGTCCGGCGGTGTGGCCTACGTATGGAACCGGGACGGCAACTTCGACTATTTCTGCAACATGGAAATGGTAGAACTGAGCCTCATCGAAGAGGCCTCCTACCGCAAGGAACTGCACGAGCTCATCCGCCAGCACTACCTGTACACCGGTTCCAAACTGGCACGCACCATGCTCGATGACTGGCCACGCTATGCCGACCAGTTCATCCAGGTAGTCCCTATCGAATACAAAAAAGTGCTGCAAGAGGAGCAGATGCAGAAATTGCAACAGAAGATTGCAGAAATGCAACGCGATTATTGAATCGCGAATTAATAATGAAAGAATGAAAGACTGAGGAAATTCCCCTTTCATTCTTTAATTCTTTAACTTTTTAATTTGTTCATCATGGGAGATCCAAAAGCATTCCTCAATATCCCCCGCCAAGAGGCGGGTTACCGTCCGATACACGAACGTATCACAGACTTCAGCCAAGTGGAACAGACACTGAACAGCCACGACCGCAAGCTCCAGGCCTCGCGCTGTATGGACTGCGGTGTACCCTTCTGCCACTGGGCATGTCCGCTGGGCAATAAAGACCCGGAATTCCAAGACGCGCTCTACCGGGGCAAATGGCGCGAAGCCTATCAAATACTGAACAGTACGAATGATTTTCCGGAATTTACGGGACGCATCTGCCCTGCCCTTTGCGAGAAGTCGTGCGTACTGAAACTCTCGTGCAACGAACCGGTCACTATCCGCGAGAATGAAGCCGCCATTGCCGAGGCTGCTTTTCGCGAGGGCTACATCACCCCCCTCCAGCCCGAACGCAACGGAAAGAAAGTAGCCGTCATCGGCGCCGGCCCTGCCGGATTGAGCGTTGCCGTACGGCTGAACGCCAAAGGTTACGAAGTTACCCTATTCGATAGCAAACCGATGCCGGGAGGACTGCTGCGCTATGGCATCCCCAACTTCAAGCTGGACAAAGCCGTCATCGACCGCCGCATGAAAATCCTCGAGGCCGAAGGTATCTTGTTCAAGATGGGAGTCCATGTCGATGTGCAGAAACTGCCCGTCGGATTCGATGCCTACGCCATTTGTACCGGTACGCCCACCGCCCGCGACCTCTCCATTCCGGGCAGGGAGCTGAAAGGCATCTACTTTGCCCTCGACATGCTGGCACAGCAGAACCATATTCTGGATGGAGATACCTTCCCGAAAGACCAGCTCGTCAACGCCCGCGGCAAACGGGTACTCGTCATCGGCGGCGGCGATACCGGGTCTGACTGTATAGGCACCAGCATTCGCCAGGGAGCCGTCAGCGTAACCCAGATTGAAATTATGCCCCAACCGCCCATAGGACACAACCCGGATACTCCCTGGCCGCAATGGCCCGTCGTACTGAAAACCACCAGCAGCCACGAAGAAGGCTGTACCCGTCGATGGTCCCTCGCCTCTACCCGGTTCATCGGGAAGAATGGCAAGGTATGCGGTGTGGAAGTGGAAGAAGTGGAGTGGCTTCCGGCAACAGACGGTAACCGCCCTACCATGAAATCTACGGGTAAGAAAGAGGTCATCGAAGCCGATATGGTACTTCTTGCCATGGGTTTCCTCAAGCCCGAGCAACCGAAGTTTGCAGAGAACGTATTCGTGGCAGGCGATGCCGCCCACGGCGCCAGCCTCGTAGTACGTGCCTTGGCCGACGGACGACGAGTGGCAACAGAAATAGATCGTTACCTCGAACCTCTAAAAGAAAACAAGAAATGATTTCCCTTTCTTTAATTTTTAACCTTTAATTTTTAATTCTCATGTGTGGAATAGCAGGAATCTTCAACATACAGTCTCAAACTCCTGAGTTGAGAAACAAAGCGCTACGGATGGCACAGAAAATCCGTCATCGCGGACCGGACTGGAGTGGTATCTACGTAGGCGGCTCCGCCATCCTCGCCCACGAACGCCTCTCCATTGTCGACCCGGAATCCGGCGGACAACCCTTATATTCACCCGACCGCAAACAGGTGCTTGCCGTCAATGGCGAGATTTACAACCATCGCGACATCCGTGCCCGCTATGCCGGAAAATACGCCTTCCAGACAGGTTCCGACTGCGAAGTCATCCTTGCCCTTTACAAAGACAAAGGCATCCGCTTCCTCGAAGAGCTGAACGGCATCTTCGCCTTCGCCCTCTATGATGAAGAAACGGACGATTACCTCATCGCCCGCGACCCCATCGGCGTAATCCCCCTTTATATAGGACGCGACAAGGATGGACACATCTACTTCGGCAGTGAGCTGAAAGCCCTTGAGGGTTTCTGCGACGAGTACGAGCCTTTCCTTCCCGGCCACTACTACCGTGGCCGCGAGGGCAAGATGCACCGCTGGTACACCCGCGACTGGATGGACTATGCCGCTGTGAAGGACAACTACACTCCTGCCGCCGAACGTAATGCCGCGCCGGCTTCGATAGGCCGGACAGCCTACAGCACACAAGTCACGGCTGTGCACGACGCACTTGAAGCCGCCGTACAGCGCCAGTTGATGTCCGACGTCCCCTACGGTGTCCTGCTCAGTGGCGGACTCGATTCTTCCGTCATCTCTGCCATCGCCAAGAAATATGCCGCCAAACGCATCGAGACAGACAACAAGGCAGATGCCTGGTGGCCGCAGCTCCATTCCTTCGCCGTCGGCTTGAAGGGTGCTCCCGACTTGCTTAAAGCCCGCGAAGTGGCCCGTCATATCGGTACCGTGCATCACGAGATAAACTATACCGTTCAGGAAGGCCTCGATGCTGTCCGCGACGTCATCTATTTCATTGAGACTTACGACATAACCACTGTCCGCGCCTCCACCCCCATGTATCTGTTGGCACGTGTCATCAAAAGCATGGGCATCAAGATGGTACTCAGCGGCGAAGGTGCGGACGAGGTGTTCGGCGGTTACCTTTACTTCCACAAGGCGCCCACACCGCAAGCCTTTCACGAAGAAACCGTGCGCAAGCTCTCCAAACTGCATCTGTACGACTGCCTCCGTGCCAACAAAAGCCTTGCAGCCTGGGGAGTGGAAGGACGTGTCCCCTTCCTCGACAAAGAATTCCTGGATGTTGCCATGCGCATCAATCCGGCAGTCAAGATGTGCCCCGGCAAGGAGATAGAAAAGAAAGTAGTCCGCGAAGCCTTTGCCGACATGCTCCCTCAGAGCGTTGCCTGGCGGCAGAAAGAACAGTTCTCCGACGGTGTGGGCTACAGTTGGATTGATACGCTGAAAGCCGTCACTGCCGCTGCCGTCAGCGACGAACAGATGGCACATGCCGCCGAACGCTTCCCAGTACATACCCCGCAAAACAAGGAAGAGTACTATTATCGCACCATCTTCGAAGAGCATTTCCCCAGTGAAAGCGCAGCCCGGAGCGTTCCCAGCGTACCCAGTGTGGCATGCTCCACCGCCGAAGCGCTGGCATGGGACGTCTCTTTCCAAGGAAAGAACGACCCCAGCGGACGAGCAGTAGCGGGGGTACACGAAGAAGCATACAAGGATTAAAAAAAGAGCTGCCGACAGATTTCCTGCCAGCAGCTCTTCTCATTTTTTATTTATCAAATCCTATCGGACTAAAACATCATTGTCTGTCCGCCAATCACACCTGCCACAGCACTCGCTACGGCAATAATAAGTTTCAAAATCACATTCCACGTTTTCTTCATAAAGATTATCCATTATCTGATTAATAATTCATAGCTACCGTTATCCCAGTGGATTCTCACCTTGGTCTCCATCCGAATCCGAGCCTCCTCCTTCCGAACCGGAGCCGCCATCTGCAGAAGTCTTCCCCTTAAGATAATCATCCAAACTCACCAAATCCAGCCTTTCTCCGGCACGGGTAGCAGACTTCAATATCTTCAGTTCCCTATTCGCCTGAAAACAGATACGGACGCTCTCCACACTCTTGGCTGTCACGTCATCAGCCTTTTCCTCACCTTTCGATTTGGCTGCCAGTATAAAGACACCCAGCCCGGCTATATTAACCGTCTTTCCTTCCAGCAGCTGCTCTTTCAGCTTTTCCACAAAGTTCTGCATCGTACTCTTGATGTCACCGATAGACAGAGAAGAGCGGTCCTGCATCTTCTGCGCAATAAACGCCAAATCCACGCTTTGCCCCAATGTCACCAACTGCGGATAATACTTCTTGGGAGAGTTTTCAACCCTGGGGTCCGACGGTCTCTCCACCGTCCTGAAAATTACACTCATACTTTTTTTCTTTAGAGATTTAAATTCGTTTTACTATTCACACGTTTCGTTGATCAACGATGCAAAGGTGAGGATTAAAAACTATGTAGCCAAAGAAAAAAGGTGCTTGGGAGTAGTTTTTCTGAGAAAAGTGATAAAGTATTAATTATAAGATAATTGATGCAGAACAAAGAACCTCTTCATGAAACAGATATCATACTAAATTTCACAAGTCTATCAATCCGGCTACTTTTATTTCCATAGTTCTTCATTTTCCGGTACTAAACAAAGAAAACAGCCCTGCAGGAGCTGTTTTCTGAAAATGATTTATAAAGTGTTGATTTTACGAATAATAGTAAAATCATAATCAACTATTCAACATCATACCTTGATTTATCCGTCTTCTGAGGCCAAAACAAATAGCTGATGAACTGCCAAACACCTATAAGCAACTGTTTCATATTAATTGATAATCGCCTCCTTGATGCAATCTACAATATAACGTACATCATTTTCCGTCACATACGGACCTGCTGGCAAGCAGAAACCAACCTTAAAAATCTCTTCCGACACGCCATTCACGTATGCCACAGCGTCAGCATATACCGGTTGCTTGTGCATAGGCTTCCACACGGGGCGACATTCAATCTTCTTCGAAAGCATAAACACGCGAAGAGCCTCTACATTGGCGTTGGGCTGGCAATCGGTTACGGCTGAATCTACAGCTTTAATCACACCGGCAGCACCACCTACGGCAGTCTTGATGACTTCTTTGTAAGCACTCTCCTGCCCCTGAATCTTTACATCCTCGTCAAGAGTGGCAGCACAGAGCCAGAAATTGGAATCGAATTTGCGTTCACCGGTTTTGGGATTCATAGTTTCAGGCTGTTCATGCAGATGTATACCTTTAACCTCCTCCAGCAGCTCCTTATACAATGCCTGCACATGCTTGTGATGCGCAATATGTTCATCAAGTACCGTCATCTGTCCGCGACCGATACCGGCACACACGTTACTCATACGGTAGTTGTAACCGATTTCCGTATGCTGATAATAAGGATACGCATCGCGCGCCTGAGTAGCGTGCCACATAATGTTGTTCGCGTCCTCCTCGTTGCGGCAAATCAACGCACCGCCGCCCGAAGTCGTAATCATCTTGTTGCCGTTGAACGACAGCACGCCGAAACGGCCGAATGTTCCTAACACCTGACCATTGAAACGAGACCCCATTCCCTCGGCAGCGTCCTCAATCACAGGAATACCGTACTTGTCTGCAATCGCCATAATCCGTTCACAGTCGTATGGCATACCATAGAGTGCTACAGGGATTATCGCTTTCGGATACTTACCTGTAACAGCTTTGCGCTCAACAATAGCCTTCTCCAACAATTCCGGATCCATATTCCAAGTTTCACGCTCCGAGTCAATGAACACCGGCTTCGCGCCCAGATAAGTGATCGGGTGCGAAGAAGCACAGAAAGTGAACGATTGCACGCACACCTCATCACCCGCCTTCACGCCACAGGCAATCAATGCCAAGTGAACGGCAGCAGTACCGGCTGAGAGGCATACCACCTTTCGGTCAAGCTTTGAGCCATCTAAATTTGCATTGGCAAAATCTGCAAGATTCTGCTCAAATGCGTTCACATTCGGGCCCATAGGAACCACCCAATTGGTATCAAATGCTTCTTTTACGTATTTCTGTTCAAAACCTTCTTCTGACATGTGTGCTAGACAAAGGTATATAGTTTTTCTTTCTTCTGTAGACATCATATTTTGATTATTCATTTCCAATCAATTATACTTCCTCACCGGCAAATTTTACTTTGAGTCCAAGTACCGTAGCAAAAATCATCTCAATATCCTTGACAAAGCTATAATGACGATAATAATAGCAGTTCAGGCGTACCTTATCAGGATAGATAACCGTATCGTTATATTCAATGGCAATCTCCTGCATAGGGCGAGTATCCCCCTCCGCCTGACGTTTCGCCACATATTCACTAATCATTTCGTCTTCCAGTCGATACTTCAACGTTGCTGGGCCGGTAATACCCGGGCGAAGTTTCAACACATCCCTATCATCGCCAATCAGTTTATCGGCATACCCAGGCACATCAGGGCGTGGCCCCACAAAAGACATGTTGCCAATCAGCACATCCCACAATCCGGGAAACTCGTCCAACTTATAGTGACGAAGAGTTACACCAAAGGGGGTAATACGGCTATCACCTGCTACAGAAACAGTAGAACCATTATGTTTGACAGTCATTGTACGGAACTTATGGCAAGCAAACAACTTACCATCTTTACCCACGCGCTTTTGAACAAAGAATACCGGACCTCCGGGCATCTTCACCTTCACCATGATTGCCACAACAAGCAATACAGGCCAAAGAAATAGCAGGCTGAATAAAGCAATTATTCGGTCAAAGAACCATTTCAGTATCATTTTATCTTGTATTTATTTAAACTTTGAAACTTCACCACCATAGCGATGTATACATCAAGCCTGTCAGTATTCATCAAAAGATATTTGGGGACTATTTGCCGTAATCTTGAATGAGCTTCTTAATCCCTTCAACTATTTCTTTCATCTTTGGCTTAACTTCATTTTTAACAAACAGATACTTAAAGGTTTGATCCTTATATACATTCTCAGCTTTGGGTAGACCAAGATCTGCATAATCAATGAACGAATCCTCAGCGAACTGAATATCAATCTGTCCCTTCTTTACCTCTTTTATTCGAGGAGTTGCATCCAAAGCAAAAGCTGTGTAACCGAATCGTTCATCAATCAAGTTACAGATTTTATCATAAATTGCACCTTTATCAGTCAAAAGTTTTTTGCTTAATTCGTTACCCAATAATGCCACAAGTTCAGGATGCGACTTCCACATCGGAAAATACTTGTAATCTCGAGAAAGCCATTCTTCCAAATGAGGAATTCCATTATGATGTACTTTCATCAAATAAACAATATCATCATCTGCTGGCATATAGATTTCTGTAAGCCCTTTTTCTGGATTGCCACAAATTACTTGCTTTTCATAGAATGCTTTGTAATTAAAAACAGCTTGGGGTTGTAGCTGACCGTCATCCTGTAAGCACTTCACAAGTTCTGTAACAGAATCTTTTAATAACTTCTGTTCGTAAACTACTTGATGATGCAAGAAAACCCAATTCGTCTGAAAATTCTTACTATCAATCAAAGCCTGAATTTCATTGATAGAGCTTTTGTTATAAGCAATCTTATATCTACCTTCTGCGCCTTTATGCAAAACAATTGAGTCTATCAATCTATCCAAGTCAACAGAATCTGCCAAATAGCCTGAAGCCCATTTATCTCTACAAATATAATCCAACTTATCAGCATCAATAACATCTCCATGAAGCAAAGAGATAAAACAATCTTCCAAAGATTCTTTGATTGTATTGTAAGGAATGCCCATAATCATACGCCCAACAAGGCTTGGATTTCCACCTAACTCAATTATCCTTTCATAGAAGACTGTTACACTCAAAAGGGCAGAAAGAATCTCGTGCTGCTTGGTATCGTATGCCTTATCCGCAATATCTACATCCGCAATTCTTACATCAAGTTTTCTATCACGAATTTCTTGCTTATATGCTTCAAAAAGTTCCTCACGTGTTCCAAACAGCTCTTCCAGTGTATGAGAGAAAGGTGAATGTCCGCAATCATGAAGAAGACATGCTATTTGAAATGTATGTTTTAGAGATTCGGGTATCTCAACCTGACGTAATATAGAAGTTACAATCTTTCTGCCAAGATGAAACACACCCAATGAATGTACAAAACGATCATGTCGTGCACAAGGAAATAATGAACGTGCAGAGGTCTGCTCAATACGTCTCAATCTCTGAAAATATCGAGAATCAACCAACTTATCACAATAAGTTTCAGGAACCGAGATATACCCATGTACTGTGTCTAAAAATTTCTTTTCTCTCATAATTCAAAGATGCTTTTAACGATTTCAGAAAGCAAATCCCGTGTTTCAATATCAAGACGATAGAACTGACGTTCAAAGCGATCTTGTATAGCTTTGTTCTTGGGGAGAACAATAGTTCTATCAACTTCGATGTTATCAGCCTCTATCAGATCCATTATATGTCGAAGTGATCTGTTCTTACTTTCAATGCTGATAAACTGATCTTTCTGCCTTATCTCTGTAAATACGATCTCAATTTCTTCAAAAGTAAACTGAGTCTTTGTTCTTCCATAAAAAAACGCACTGCCTATAACATCAGCTATTTCAATATTCTTGTACATACTATTTTAATGAATTCATTACTTCTGCAGCATCTCTTTTATCGAGATGCCGCAGAAGTACTAAAAAAATAAATGATTGGGATTAACTTTTATTAATAATACTAAATAAAGCGAGTTTTATTCACAGGTTTCTCTACAAATTTCTACATCAGCTCACCTAAATACTAGAATTGCGAGCTTCCTCCTCACGCAATCTGAGAAGCTTCAAATCATCTGTCAAAACAGTAATTTGTGCCATAAGCTGAGATATTATATTGGTGCTATACATCTTTCAATAAGATTATAAATTACAAGAAGCACAATTGTTCCAACAACAACCATGGCGAAATATATAATTGGATTTTGTAAGACGTAAAACTGCAATAAGAATACATGAAAAATGTATATTTTCAAACTCTCTGTACTGCAAATTTCAAAGAGCTTAATATTATATCTGCGGTAGGGAACAATCATTATTACAAAGATAGCAAACGAAATCGCTCTCAAAATCTCAAAATAAGAAACATAATGTGACAAAATAAATGAAATTATAAAGAGAACAAATGATAATGATATTGAAGCACCACGATTCTTTATGTAAAAGTTGGCAATATTCTCTTTATATAATGAACATAACACACCCATTGGAAAACATAAAGTAGTGTTCCACCAAAAACTATCAGGTTTGAGGATAATAAAAACAGCTACAAGGATTGTTGGCAATATAGTCATTTTTAGGGGGGGGGTAATTTTTTCACACAACGCACAAGGGCATAAGAATATTATGTAAAGCAGAAATATCTCTTTAAGAAACCAATATTGATTGCTATATATTGACAGAGTAAATAGGTTTGTTATTGAAATACTATCCAAATAATGAACAAAAAATGTATCTATTAACCAAATGAACAGAAATGGTTCAAGTAGTTTTATTAAGTGCTTATAAACGTATGATATAGAAATGGGGGAATTCTTTTTAACAGAACAAGACAAACCGTATCCTGATAGTAAGAAAAATACAGCACACCCCATATTCCCCAAATTGCTCAACAATATTGATAGAAAAAACGGATATACTACTCCGTATTTTGAAGATGTAAACTGAAAAACATGATGAAGAACAATTGCTATAATTGCTAAACCACGTAAGTATATAGTATCCTGTCTATTAAACAATTCACGTTTCATATTTATAAATTCTACTTCTAAATTGGAATGGCCTTTTTGAGTCAGAAATTGAGCACTTATCTGTAATCATTCTATTTTCCGCTACGACAATTTTATAGGCTGTTTTTCAGCCTATAAAATAAAAATGCTCGCAAAAAATAATTTTATTCTTAACATTTGGATTTATAAAAACATGGCAGAAGCTTCTTCTTGTCACAGTCCTCATCGTTAAGAATGCATTCAAACAAGTGTCTCAGATCCTTTAACCTCCTTCAACAACTCCTTATATAATGCCTGCACATGTTTGTGATGCGCAATATGTTCATCAAGTACCGTCATCTGTCCACGACCGATACCAGCACACACGTTACTCATACGGTAGTTGTAACTGATTTTCGTATGTTGATAATAAGGATACGCATCGCGTGCCTGAGTAGCGTGCCACATAATGTTGTTCGCGTCCTTCTCGTTGCGGCAAATCAACGCACCACCGCCCGAAGTCGTAATCATCTTGTTGCCGTTGAACGACAGTACACCGAAGCGACCGAACGTTCCTAACACCTGACCATTGAAGCGAGACCCCATTCCATCGGCAGCGTCCTCAATCACGGGAATACCATACTTGTCTGTAATCATCCTAATCCGCTCACAGTCGTATGGCATACCATAGAGCGCTACAGTGATTATCGCTTTAGGATAACCCGTCTTCTCCTTGCGGTCAAGAATAGCCTTCTCCGCCTGACGTTTCGCCACATATTCACTGATCATTTCGTCTTCCAGTCGATACTTCAAAGTTGCCGGACCTGTAATACCCGGGCGAAGTTTCAACACATCCCTATCCTCGCCAGTCTGTTTATCGGCATAGCCAGGCACATCAGGACGTGGCCCCACAAAAGACATCTTGCTAATCAGCACATCCCACAATCCGGGAAGTTCATCCAACTTGTAATGTCGAAGAGTTGCACCAAAGGGAGTAATACGGCTATCACCTGCCACAGAAACGGTAGAACCATTATGCTTGACAGTCATTGTACGGAACTTGTGACAATTGAACAACTTGCCATTTTTTCCTACACGTTTCTGCACAAAAAATGCCGGACCTCCAGGCATCTTCCCCTTTACCATGATTGCCGCTACAAGCAATACAGGCCAAAGAAATAGCAGAGCAAATAAAGCTATTATTCGGTCAAAGAAGCATTTTAGTACCATATTAATCTTTAAAAGCTACATTGCCTTCTTCACGTAAACCAGCTTCTTGTAAACTCCACACACCAAATTTCCACAAGTCAAGAACAACGACGCCACACTTCCAAACCCTTCTGCCTCATGCCACAACTTATAATGCCACTTAATCATAGTAAAGTACCCGTGCGTTGAGATAGACCCCACACGTCCACGACGATACTTCGCTAGCACCTCGTCCAGCAGATAACAATCCGCCTTGCGACACACCTTCAGCCACATCGCATAATCGTTATTCTTCTTGATGTTCGCTATCTGAACCAAGCCTATCGCCTGACGGTCATACATCACCGTCAAACACCCAAGCCAGCAGAACGCAAACATCCTCAATTTTGATACATACTTAGGACCATGAATCACCACACCCGTTTTCCGACCATCATTGTCCATCTCCTGATAAGCCGTGTACGAGAACTTATACTCATTCTCCACCATAAATCTCAACTGCTTCTCCAGCTTCTCGGGCTCCCATAAGTCATCAGAATCCAAAAATGCAATCCACCTTCCTTTCGCCTCTCTAAGAGCGTAGTTACGACTCACTGCTGCCCCCGAATTGCACTCATTACGAAGAAACCGGATACGCTTGTCAAACTCCATATAAGGCTCCAGTACCATATCCGAACCATCAATCGAGCAATCATCTATAATAATCAACTCCCAATTCTGGTAAGTTTGTGCCTGCACACTCCTGATTGTCTCCGAAATCAAGCCTGCACAGTTCCAATTAGGAGTCACTATGGATACTAATCCGTGATCTTGCATCACTTATCTCTTCTAAAGATATCTCGTGTATAAACTTTTCTTCAACAGATGCCGAGCGAATGGATATTCAATTTACTTTGTAGCCCTAGGTAATTGAATCATACTACCACACATCTGGAGGAAGTCATTTGTATAAAAATCCATAATAGCTCCATATGAAGTGAAAGTCATCTCTCCAAAATATATTTTCCCTTTAAGATTATAAAGATCCACACGAACAATCGGAAATTTTGTAGCCAATTTTTCAGCGACCTCCAACATATGATCGTATCCAACTGGCTTCGGCATAATTTCTGCAAGAGAAAAATCAGGGGTTAATCGACAATATTCAGGGTGCGCATTCCAATCTCGATCATAAGTCATAACCTCGGCTCCATCCTTATTGTGCACGAAGCGGTTCATGCAAACCCAAATATATTTAGCTTTACCATTGAAACACCATATTTTATAATCTATGAGGGTAGATGAATATTGTAATGACCAATCATCATTTACCAATAATTCCTCAGCTACCACTCTATGGGGGATACGGGTATAATGGAGTTCCGCCGCACTTGAACATATAAATTCATCCAGTTCATCTTGTATCTTTTTTCTGATTCCCTCAAGGTCGGCTTTTGTCTTATCTCGAACAACTACAACATCGCCAGAACCATGAGTGGGTTTTAGAACAAACGCATTTGGCAAGTTACAAAAATCAACCTCTGCCATAGATTTGTAGAGCCCATACTGCCTCACAAGCGTATCCTTCAAACCACACTCTTTGATATACTCTCTAACTTCATGCTTATCAGCTAATCGACTCCACTCAGTTGTATCAGTGTGTAATGTCATCCACAAAATTTTCTCATTCAAATCTTGTGGATTACCAAGTTTAGCAAAGCGCCCCATACGCAAAAGGTGACGAATCTGAATCATTATAGCAGGCATCTTAGGATTGAGCCATGTCACTAACTTAAGTATTGGAGTAACCAATTTTTTCTTCTTAGGTGATGTAATAAAATGCATAGCATTACTTCTTTAATTTTCGTTTTACAAAATCCATTAATACCTCATAGAATGAGACCGGATGAGACAAAGCAGAGATCAATAACTGCTTGCGGTTCGCCTTGCGATATGCAAGATACCCCTTACGTATTTCACTATGATACTCTTCTGCATTATCATTTATTTTCAATCGTTCATTGAGATAGCTAAAGTGCCATTCTTGAGGAATATCACTCTCAGCAACAATATGAGGGCAACACTCGCTATCAAGATAAAGATATCGTTCCTTATATACCGGTTTACCATTTATGAAGTTTACCTCAACAAGAGCACCTATTTTACATTGCTCACTTGGCATATCGAATACGCAATTCCCAAGAGAGTAGTACACACGTTTACCATTATAATCCTCATATCCTTGGAGCACATGAGGGTGCATACCAATAATCAGATCAAAACCTGAATCGAGCAACCAATGGGCAAATTTCTTCTGAGCAGCCGACGGACGATTGATATACTCGTTACCCCAATGCACGTAGAGTATCTTGAATGCATCGGGGAGAGTAGCCAATTCAATTTCTATCTCCCTGTATTCAGGATTGTGCCAATAGAGTGGGGTTTCATTTGTCGCTTCTATGCGCAAGCACATACCGGTGATGGAACATTTTCGACCCTGGTGTTCAAAGATGCAACTTTTGCAGTCACGCATTCCAAAAACCTTGCTACCATAACTTTCCAACGCTTTAACCGTTTCTCTATATGCCTGGACTCCATGCTCCATCGCATGATTGTTCGCAAAACCATAAATGTCTATGTGATGCAGGTTCTTTAGAGCATCCGGTTCAATGCGAAAAGCTTTAGCATAGATACCCTTGTTCGCGCTCACGGGAGAAGCCACTCCCTCAAAATTACCAATCCAGAGATCTTGATCCTCTCGCTTAAAGTATTTTAGCGGATCAAGTCCTTTTGCAATATTGGTACCAATACCAAATCCTACATTGAATGTCCAGTCGGTGAGGTTAAGATCTCCAATGAATACTAACATATTGCAATCGTATTTTAAAAGTTTTTTGATATAACATTATTTATATCGAGATTCATCGCATAATTCCTTATCATCATAAATCGGTCACATAACTACGAGAACATGATTTCAATTTCTTTTCTTGCTTTGAAAAAAACAAGAATATTGGTTTCCTTTCTTTCTGGTCACTCCTGTATGCACTTCCAATCTGATATTTGCCGCTTCAAACAAATCTAGTTGTACTCGTGAACCTATATATCTTTTTATCCTACAAATCATGACACACTATACAATTTTAAACTTATCAGCAACTGTTTCAATAACACTCTAATATACCATGTAATCTGTTGCCATAAATAAGATATTCCTGTATCGCCGTAGTTTTTTAATATAGTAGTTCTATCATGCAACATCTGTTTGAAAATTTTCAAATTAAAACTATTAGAAACACCTCCATCAGACATATTTGACAAAGCTTTTGGAATTTCAATAAAGTTATAGCCATTTCTATAACATCTTAATAAGAAGTCGCTATCTGCTGCAATCTTGAAATTTGTATCAAACAATCCTATTTCATCGTATATTTTTTGGGGAACAAAGGTAGCTGGATGCCTGACTCCTGCTACTCTACGCCACTTTACATTTGAATAGAATGCATTGATATTTGATGATAGCAACTTAATATCATTTGATTTGTGATAAAAATTGATAGAACCGCAATATAATGCCCTACTATCAAAATGATTTTTATTATAATAATGAGCCACAACATCCAATGCCTCCGAGTCCAACCAATCATCGCTATTCACGATACCAATGATGGTGCCAGAAGATCGCATAATACCTTTGTTCATTGCATCATATATTCCTCTATCAGACTCACTCTTCCATTTCATACGGCCCTCAAACAGAGGCTCATATTTCTTGACTATATCAAGAGTTGAGTCCCTTGATCCTCCATCTACAATGATATATTCATAATCCGCAAAAGTCTGCGTTAATACTGACTTTATCGTTCGTTCAATAGTTTTTTCACTATTAAAACAAATGGTTATAATTGAAAAAAGCATTCAAAAAGAATTTATTGGGAACTTAAATTTATTCATTGGGGGTCATATTAATTCCCCAAAAAGCACATACGGAACAATATTGTAAAATTCCTTGGATTTATCATAATAAAAAAAAGCTATAAAAGAAATTGTTATACATACATATATTAGTGATTTGAATTTTGCACGTTTGAAGATTATTGGTATATATAACGGCAAAAAAATGCTAAAATAAAAAGCAATACGAGTTATTGAATCTCCACCTATTAAACCTAAACTCTGAAATAAAAAAGAACAATAGGCCATCCATCTCACAAAATTTTCTATTTGAAGTTCAAGATTTTTCTTATAGACCGCATTCTTAACAGAAAAATCGTTAGATTTAATGAATAATGGCAATAGATATATAAAAAGATACAAAATTATTAGATTAATAGCTCTTCCTCCATTCATATATGTGAGGTATTTTCCTTTAAATAATATTGGGACAACAAACGAAAATATTGCGCCATAGAAAGGCAATAAAAGAAACGTAATACCTAATAAACTTATTGCAAATTTGTTAGTATGCCTTATGTTCCATAAAGGCCATACAAAAACGTAAATAATAGCTGAAGAGTGAATAGAAAAAGCCAAAAATACGCTAACTAAAAAATGTTTGAATTTTCTTTCTACAATAAATTTAAACGAAAAGAATGTTATTGAAAATGCTATAGCTTGTCTTAAACCTGTAAAACTAAATATATAAAGGCCAAAACATACAAAAATAATTATCGACAAATAAGCATTAACAGAGAAACGGTAATATATATAACCAATTAAGGAAAATATAAATAGCGACGTTATAGCCAAGAATATCTGAGGATTATCAGATATAAAAGATATCAATTTGTTAAAAACGACATAACCTTGTTCAAAACTATTTATTTTTGTAGTAAATATTGCACTTAATGGTATTTCACCTATTAATGTAAATTTTTGATAGTAACCATACCCATTGCCCCAAACATCTGTACCACAAGTTGGAGATCTTAAGGACTGTACTAAAACTGGTCCAAGACATAATAATATAATTTTTAATATTTTCTTCTCGTTGCTAACAAGTAAACCAACTAGAATAAGATACAGAAATAGAAAAAAAAATATATCAAAACCCATCTTATTGTTCTGCTTTATATAAGGAATTATATATACTTAAGTAATTACTTAGCATTGTAGAATTTGCATATATTTTTTTTGCTTCACGCTCAACATCCGCTTTTTGTATATTAGCAATAATAATTTTACATATTGATTCCTTTATTGCATTTAAATCACCATACTCAACGAAGGCACTGTATTTCTCTATTGCTATGCTCTCTGGTCCTCCTGCCAAGAATCCAACAACTGGAGTTCCGCAACAAAGAGACTCTGCCGTTACCATAGAATAAGTTTCTCTTTTTGATAACACTAAAGTAACATTAGCAGCACTATACAAAGATGCTAATTCTTCTCGATTTTTTGCAGCCCCCCATAAATGAATGTTGATTGGCAATTCGTCTTCTTTTACTTGATTATTCAAGCAAACCACAACAAAACGAATGTTAGGCAACATATTTGCTAGTTGAACAATCATCCACCCTCCTTTAGGATCTTTTTTGTCTAGAGAAAACGATGACGTTACATGCAAAATTGTTGTGTCATAATCACCCTCAAAATGCAATTTTCCAGCCGGCTTATATTTGAATATATCTGTATCAACGCCATTATTAACTACAACACAATTCAGTCTTTTCGCTATAACTGATAATTTAATTCTGCTTTTCACCCAAGGAGATACTGCAACATTTATACATTTATCTTTTTGAAAAGAATCAAATGCTTTCTTCATTTTTAGCCAAGATATATGAGTCCTATCTATTATCCTAGTACCTGTGGCTTCCTCCAAATTATTGCAATCAAAGCATCCATTAGATTTCTGCCATTTATTACAGCTGTATGCATGAGGGCAATTACCTGTATAAAGAAACTCTGCATGATGCGTAATAACAGTCTTAATACCATTCGAACCAAGGTAATACAATAGTCTATATATATTTATACAATAGCAATTTATACAATGAACATGTACTATATCCGGCTTCTGCTTTTCAATCGCTTTTATAACACGATGAGTTGATATAAAATTTCCTCCATAGCTTAACGCGCCACAATACTTAACAAAGAAATGATGTATATGGGCTTCTATTTCATAACAAAATTTTTTTATATTATCGCTTTTGGGGGCTACTCCTCTACCATAGTAAACCCAATCGCGATATCCTTTTGATAATAATTCGTTATGTAAATCAAATACAATTTTACCTGTACTACCCCTTTTATACATACAGTTAATTTGAATTACTTTCATATGGCCATTACACTATTAATTATTCATTAATTTGCTTGATTATCTTTGCAGGACATCCAGCCAACACAACATTGGATTCACTAAAAGACTTAGTAACAACTGAACCAGCCGCAATGACTACATTATCGCCAGTAATATTTACCCCCCCCAATATCAATGAGTTAGCACCTATCCATACATTATTTCCTATCTTAATCGTTGTATTACGTAAATGTTTGTCACCTACTTCTCGACGTAGCCATGACTGAATATTAATACCTGTAGCAATAAGCATTGAATTTGCAGAAATAGTAACATTATCTCCTATAATAATAGAGTTATATGCATTCAAATACACACCATGATTAATGCTACATCTATCTCCTATGCTTATATTTTGAGGATACAAAACTTTTATACTTCCCCAAATTCTAACAGAACCAACCTGTCCAAAAAGGTTCCTATACAAAAGAGTTAAAAAAAGAGATTGCAAATTAGAAACTCTATTATATATCTTAATCAAAATTTTCTTTATCATTAGTACTTAATGCTTTGGTTAAAAAAACTTTGGATAGGTCTATCATTGAAATAATAGATGAAAAATCCACATCATCATAATTTATTGGATTTTCCATCAGTTCAGCAATATTATTTATTGATGCTGTTCTGTTCCTTAGTTTAACACAATCCAATAAATCAAACACTCTGTCATTACCAAAACCATTCGTTTGTAATGGCAAATAAATAAATTGCTTTTTTAATATCAGCGCGAAAACTACACCATGAAAGGATGTGGTAAAAAAAATGCTTGAATATAGAATATTACTTAACCATTCTTCTACCGATGCGTAATCATAGACCACTTCTTCATAGATTTCTTTTGCTGGACTATAACCGGAAGCTGTCGTACAAATGGCTTTATAACCTTTTTTATTTATTTCTTTAAGCACCTCATTGATATGAATTTCGTCTGGAGTCGCTACATTTAATAAATAAAGGTATGCGAAATCAAATTGATATTTCTTATTTGTCGCTAACCTTATATAATGATCTGCCGATAAAAGAAAAGTTGAGTCTATACATCTTTCAGCATTGATACCTCTCTCCCGACAGAATCGAACCCCATTTATCTCTCTTGTAGAAACATAGGAAAATCTACTTACTAGCTGCTTAAATAAGGCATCATCTTCTACTGGGCAATAGCTATGTCCAAAACTCACAGCATAAGCAATTCGAATTGTATTCTTCAATCCAAAATCCAAATACCATGCTCTTTCATTTATAGATTTTTTTAAAGATCTGGCCCAAACTTGATCACTACCTGTTATATAAGCGTCTGCGGTAGGAACATTCGTTTGAAGTTCTTGTAGAGAGACGTAGGCCTCTTTACTTAAGTTTATGTATTTTCTTCTAAAATCACCAAATCGTCTTTTTTTTGCATCATATTCAGCACGATCCACATCTCTCAATCTAATATGTAAAAAAGATATTATTCTTTTAATGTAGAATTTTAAACGTACATTTTTTCCTTCTATTTTTGTGAATCGGATGTCATAGACATCATGTCCCAAATCTCGTAAATATCGTTGAAGTGCATATGTTTGTAGAATACCACCATAATTATCAATAGCATTCCACATTGTCATAATACCTATTTTCATATTTTTACTTTAGACAAAAAATTACTGGCTATTCTTTTTTCGTCTTCATTCATAACAACAAACGAACAGACTGAAAATAATATGCAGTAGAGCAAACTCTCTACAGCAAATAGCAACCAACCACTACATTCAAATATTGTATTGATGTATATGCTTATTACCATGGCCAAGAGAAGAGGTGCTATTTGTTTTATAAATGTAGATTTAAAGAACTTAAAAACATCTATTTTAAGGCTTCTATACATTATTATATCTAGTCCTATTGTCCTCACAAAGGAAGAGATAAATATAGATAGACACATACCTAATACATCAAACAATGAAGTTAATATAACCCCCAATACTATATTCAACAATCCCATGATTATAAAAACCTTCGCTTGTTCTTTAACTTTATTTTGAACAATTATCGCGTGGGATCCTACTTCTTGTGGTAGTTGAAACACACATGGAAGAATCAACAATATTATACAAATATACGAATCGGCAAACTGTTCGCCTAACCATAGATTTAAAAAATCTTGACCAAGGACTACAAATCCAAAAACAATAGCGGAAACTATATAAAATTGTATACGTCCAACCTTTATCATCAAAGGCAGAACATTTCCATGTTCTTTAATATACACCCTAGAAACTCGTGGCAAAAACAATCCACTCAAAGCGTCTGCAAAATAAAACACATACCCTTCTATGACATTAGCAATCCCAAATATTGCAATACTGGCTGAACCGCAAAAAAAGCCCAATATCGTAGGAGCTATAGTAAAAATTAGCCTTTTACATATAGATACAATTGTAATCCAACCAGAAAATTGGATTATTTCCTTAAGTTCCAATCTGTTAAAGTAGCGTAAATCAATTCTTGTATCTGTAAACCTATATATACACCATAATTTTGCCAAATATGCAATTATTCCAGACCAAATATTGACCATAACAAGGGTATATAAACCGCCATTATATAGCAATACAACTGTCATCGCCAAAACAACTAAAATTTTGTGAATTATGTCACAAACCTTATTTTGCACAAATTTCTCATTAGCTGTTAAAATTCCATTTGCAGGAATAAATGGCAGAGAAAAAATAGAAAATGAAGCTGCCATTATATAGATAACCTTGAACTTTTCTATCTCTTCCAAGGTTAATTCTTTGTATATATATGGAATAAAAAAATATACACTACATAAAACTAAAAACAAGAATATGTCAATAACAAGATATATACGAAGTACAAGTCCAAGACACTGTTCTATTTTCTCTTTCTTTCCATCAGCTATATAGATAGACAAAAATCGAGTAATCGCAGAACTTAACCCGAAATCAAATACAAAAAGAGAAATTACAGAGAGGGCTAATGTAAACAGTCCATAGTTCTCCTTTCCAATAGAATGAATCATCCAAGGAGTAAACACTAATCCTGTAACAATATTTATTCCTATAGATATGTACGACATAATAGCCCCCAAAGCTATCTGCTTTTTACTATCTAACTTCATTGAATAGCAAATTACTAGATGATAATAGACGAATTTTCTACTGGCACTTTATATTGTGCTTGATCCACCTTATTGGGATCAAAAGTACCATTGATAATATCCATGAATATATCATAGATACAATCGTTAAGATGATGAGTTGAGAAACAATGTTCTGCTCGCCATTTCATTTTAAATCCAATTTTTTTTGCTTCATCTTGATTATTAAGTACCCAAAGCATTTTATCTTTTAAAGCTACAGTGTCTCTCTCTTTAACAATTAATGCATCAGGACCTAACTGATAAGGAACAGATCCTGAATCTGATCCTATAACAGGAAGCCCTGTTGCCATCGCTTGAACAAGAGCGACAGAAAAAGTCTCAACCCAATCAGCAGTTCTAGGTGTGTGTAATGCACAATCCATTGCATTCCAATATTTGCACATTTCTAGCTGATCAATATGTCCTGTCATAACAACCTTGTCTTCAATTCCTCTTGCTTTTAAATGCTGTAATAAACGATTTTCATCAGATTTGAGACCACCACCAATCATCAGATATTTCCAATCCTTGTCTTTCGGTAATGCATCGATTATATCATCAAGTCCCTTGTCTGCAGTGAATCTTGTTGCACTCCCAAATACAAAAGAATCCCCTAATCCGTATTTTTCCCGGATTTCAGTTCTAAAGTCATCATTAGGTTTATATACGTCAGTATCAACACCAACTTGTGTACACATATAAATTGGACCTTTATAACCCTCCTTCTTAAAACTTTTTATTGCGTCTGGATAATGACATATAATAGCATCACTATTACTATTTAAGCACCTTAAATGATTGAAGTGGTAAAAGAATTTAAGCATAGATTTTATTGGATGCTTTTCCCAATTATAAAAAATATCCCAATTTGGTCCCCTCATACTAAAAGTTACAAACTTAGTATTGGGTAGTATTTTGGATAACTTCAAAATTGGAAACAATGATGTTTGAAGATGAGTTCCTATATGATATACTAATTGAGGTTTTATTTTCTCGATTTCGCATAACATTTCAGTTGACAGCCAAGAACCAGTTCTATCAATTGAATAACTTACAGGCAATACATGATAATTATTATCGTCAATTTTTGGACAATAAAACAATTCTTTACCGCCAGTTGTCATTGCGCCCACTCCTCCATATTGCCAATCTTTTGGCGCAATTAAAGTCAAATCAATATCTTTATGCTCTTTAGCAAATAACAACCAACGTTTTCTAACATATTCACTTGTGAAAACATGGTTTATAATAACTATTTTATTCATATCAACAATTACTACTGCCCAGTAAAATGCTCCAAATTGTTACAATTAACCAAAGAATGAAAGTATGCGAGTTCTCATCTTGCTCCTCGACAGATTTTTGCAAATAATGAATGATTACCAACAGTTGCTTAACATTAATGATTTTTAATGGTACAGTATGAAATATTAGATTATTCTTAAATCTTCAAGGATAAGTTTAGTAAACTTTTTTGCACCAGAATTATTCAGAAGGAAACTATCTCTGAATAGAGAAATATCATTAGTAAAATGCCTTGAATCCATATAATTTAAAAAAGGAACAGACTTATCATCAATCTTACCAAGCAATTTATCAAACAAAATAGTTTTAATTTCAGGAGAAAATTTTTCATTAAGTGTATGATAAACAGGAGGTATAACAATAACAGGCGATGCACCATTATCTCGGCAATAACCTATTATATTATTTAAATATTCTGCAGCATCTTCTATTGCATCCTTATTCTTCAATGATAATTCTAAAGAAAAATCTTTTATAGAAAATTCGTGCATCCAACTCTTCATTCGATATTCTGCATCTCTTTGCAACTCTTCTTCAGTGATTTTCTTTTTTCTTCCTCTGATGAATATATGCCAAATATCCAAGAATAGTGCAAATATTGGATAAGTTAATAAAGGATTATTCCACCTTGAACGTACTTGTAATTCATGACTATAACAATAATTTGGAATAGTAGTAGGATATAAAATTGTATAAAATCGATCATCTAAATAATCATAACTTCCAGAAAAAGCACTGAACGGACATAAAGGAATAATAACTATGGATCCTTTTTTTAAGAAACTGCTATAATTCCTTAATATAGCGTAATCACCAAGAAGCGGATTGCGAGGCATAGCCCAATTCCCACCTTTTATTCCCACACCTTCATAATTAAAAGCATATACTGCTGAGGTTGATCCTAGATTTACAACATCTGTATTAAAAATTTTATATTTTATTAGCCTACTGCATCCATCAAAAGATACATTGTTAAACCAGTATCCTTTGCGGATAACACTGTTTATTATATGTTTTATCATACCTCTGGACATGTTTTTGATTCAACAATATATTGATAATCAAAGTTGAGTGATGAAATAGCATCAACCTCCTCACCAGTCAGTTCAAAATCGAACACTTCAAAGTTCTCTTGCAATCTTTGAACATTCTTTGTTTTAGGAAGAGGCAAACAACCTCTATCAATATTCCATCTTAGAATAATTTGAGCAACACTTTTTCTGTATTTTTCTGCCAAGTTATTGATTGGTTCGGATTGGACTCTTCCAGCTGCCATATCCATCAATGGCGAATACGTCATAAAAAGGCACTGAATACTATTACAATAATCTACTAATGTTTGCTTCGTGCCAATTGGACTAATGTAACACTCGTTAATATCAGGGACTACGTTTGTCGCGTCAATAAGCTTTTGAATATGCCTTTCATGAAAATTGGAAACCCCAATGTACCTTACCAATCCTTCTTTCTTCAGCTCTATCATTACCCTCCAGATATCAACAATATAACCAGAAAATGGATAATGAATAAGAAGAGAATCTAGATAATTCGTCTTCATTTCACGAAGTGATATTGTAACCTTCTCTCGTACAATTTCGTCAACAGTATGACGTTTCATAAACTTACTGTTGGGATTAAAGAAAATACCTTTTAAAGGTTCATCTGCATGAGCATTATTATCTGAAATTTTAGTTTGGAGAAACAAATCTTCTCGTGTAAGACCAATGGAATCAAGTTCAGAAACTGCTAGCCCGATTCCTGATTCGCCTCTGTAGTCATCAGCTGTATCGAAGAGCCGATAGCCTATTTTTGAAGCATTGAGTACCATATCAGCCATAACTCTCCCTTGAAAAGGAAAAGTACCGAGACCAATCATAGGAATTTCAACACCTTTTATGTTTGTAAGCTTCATATGATTAACGTTTAGCCTGAATAGCGTCAACCATTTCTCCAACATTATCCCACGAAAGAATCTCCTTTGATGTGAGTTTAATGCCAAATACAGACTCAAGCTCCTTGATGAGCTGTATATGTGCAAGACTATCCCATTCTTCGATATCTTCAGCTACAGTATCATTAGATATCACGATATCTTCATTATCAAAAACGTCACGGAAAATCTCCTGCAATCTTATCAAAAGTTCGTTCTTTTTCATTGTAAAAATATTTTAGTTTATTCCAAAAAGTTTAATATATTGCTTTGGCAGTATTCTGCCCATCAACCAAACTAATAAAAATGTCGCAATTGTAACAAATAGCCAATCAACAAACCAATAGGTTTCTATAGGCAGTTTATTAAGCACTATCAAAACATATACATGGCTGAGATAAATACCAAAAGAGTACTTACCTAGGAACGCGAATGGAGTAAACTTATTCTCGTGATTCTTAAACCATTCTCTCAACTTATTACTGAATAAGACAACTATGATTAAAAAGGCCCAAGCCCATGAAGTCACTTTTATTCCAACACCTATGTGATAACATTCTAACAACTGAAAAGTAAATAATACCATAATTGCCCAAAGAATCATCTTTCGACAGATAATTACATCTTGGTTCTGAGAAATATACAGACCAAGATAATAAAATGACATCCAATAGAAAAATGGACCAACCAGAAAAACAAAAGGCATTTCAAACTTGCCGATAATAAAATAATTAAGAAAGATTACAGCTATCGTGTTCATAAACAAGACGCTACCCCCCCCATAATCGTAACCCACTGATTATTAAAAACTTAAAAAACACTGTTAAGATATAAAGCTGAATAATCAATGCAATAAAGTAATAAGGTGCAAATGCGGAACAAGAAAATAATATTGCTGCAGCACTAATAATAGAGCGTCCAGCATATATTCCATAAACTAATATTGGTATAGACCATAAAATACAAGGAAAATACACTCTTGGAATCTGTTTCTTTAGAAAAGAAATGTATTTACCTCTTGTACTTAAATCTTTTTTCCCAATAAAGTAGCCAGATATTGCAAGAAAAAGAGGTACTGCCACATTACAACATTCCCTTAAGCATATATTGACAAAACCTTCTGCAGTCTCAAAATCTCCTCCTGGATAAGTATGAATTGCAATCACAAGAAGTATGGCAATGCCACGAAGTATATCAAAATAAGAATCTCTTGTCATATATTACTTTTTTCAACATAACATTCTCTATCTTGATACTTTTCAACTTCAAGTACCCACTGAGCAGTCTCTACCCCTTCAATTGTCTCAAAGCCAAGATTAGGATAATGTTCCTTCACCATACCGTTCTTTGCTGTTGGAAGGTACTCTCCAACAATCTTCCTAATGCCATTCTGGCGAGCATATTCAACAAGAGTATTAAGAGTGAAATTCTCCATACCTCTCTTTAACACACGACAACTCATAAGCCATGTATCAATAAAGAGAGTTTCAGAGTCCTTTTTCTCCAGAATAATGACAGCAATCAAGCCATTATCTCCAAACTTATCTTTGAGAGTAAAGCTGAAGGTAGCATACTTGTCGCTTTGCCCAATGGCAGTTATCTGATCTTCTGTATAGCGAATTGTACGAAGGTTGAACTGGTTGCTTCGCTGTGATAGTTGAGCCACACGAGGGGTGTTAAACTTGTCAAAGTTCTTCACTTCACTCACCATATTGAGTGACTTGAGAAAATCCACCTCATTCGTGAATGCCTTGGCTGCTGTCACACGCTTTGCCTCTACCTGATACTGTTTTGTGCGGTCTTTATCGGCATTGCTGTAGGATGCTGTCTCGAACAAATTCTGCGTGTAAAGGAATTCAAGGTATTCTCCCGGATCTTCTGGAAGTTCAGGAACCGTCACCTCAGGAACATTCTCACGAACCATATTACGCTCAAAAGGATTGTCATCAAGGAAGACCATAGAATCAAAACCGATATTCAATATGCTCTGAATGGTACGGATGTTGTCTGCCTTGTTCTCCCAATTAGCAATAAAAACCGAAATATCGTCCAGTTTCAAGACCATCTCAGGATTCTTTTCGAATGGTTCCTTTGCCTTATCCTCATCGTTCTTTGAACACACGCACACAATGATTCCACGGTTTTTCAACTTCTTCACCCACTCCTGGAACTCAGTAAAAGCCTTACCGATACCCAACCCGTGACCAACTTGAATATTCTCCCAACCATCATCACCTACGACACCGCCCCATACGGTATTGTCAAGATCTAAAATCAAGCACTTCTTGAACTTTCCCTCAATGGAACTAATGATATCCATTGTGCGAGAGGCAACATATGGAAGCGCATCAAGCGAGAGAAGCATTTCAGTGCCAACATAAACGGTAGAGTCGAACATCATATCGCGACCAAACTTGTTCTGTAATCCACAAAGGTCGCAGATAAAAAGATTCTGACACTCCTGGGCCAAATTCATCAACTCATAATTGAGTTTGCGAAGCTGATAGGTGAAGCTGTTCTGTACCTTGTTGGCATACGAGCCAAAGACTGTATCTTCAATCTCAGGATAATTGTAGTAGATGATATGCCCCAGGACCTGCGCACAAATGGTACGGATAAAATCAAGACGATTGTCTGCCATATGATCCTGCTCATCGGCAGACATCATTGCATACTTCTCCAACAGCTTGTGAGTCGATTGGAAAACAATGGTGTACTTCGCTTCATATTGATAAAAATCACTTGTCGGGTCGAGTAGCTGACGCTCCACCTGATTATATTCCGCTTCAAAAAGGTGGATATTGTACCCTCTTTCAACGCCCATGCCCTTAATGGAAATAGCAAGGAACTGAGTAGCCGAATCACCGAGAAGTGACACCTTGACGGGAGAGAGGTCAGAGACAGCCTTCTTCAAGTTGCGTTTAAGTTCTTTGAATGTTATCATTTTGATTATGCTTTCCAGTAAATATCTTCGTCAACGACCTCAGCCGGAGAACCTGTAACAAGAGTAAAATTGGGAATTTTGCCTGACACCATAGAGTTAGCTCCAACTATTACACCTGCTCCTATTTTGGCTCCTGGCATTACAATACTATGTTCGCATATCCACGTATGAGTACCAATAGTTACAGCTCGTTTATCTTTAAATGTTCTTCGAGATATAAAGTGTCCACCATTATTATCGCGGATAGTTACATCACGACCTAAACATACTGCATCTGCTATAGTAGTTTTGAAACCGCAAATAATTGTTGTGTTCAAATTAAAAGCAATTCCTTTTCCAAGGGATAATTCTGCATTTGGTAAAATTTCAATATCTGCCCCATAATTAATCGTTCCTCCTTTTACATTTAACGTTGCACCTCGGCGAACAGCCAATAAAGTCTCTTTCTTAGAACCTTTGATTTCCTTTCTTCCTAAGAATAAGATTCCAGAAACGTTAATTTGGGCAGTTTTATCAATATTTAATATACAATATTTATTAAATACCACAAATTCACCTCTAATAATATTACATTTAAACTGTCTAGAAAACAAATTGTAAAACACATTTTGAAAGAGCGTTTTACAATTTAATCCCGATGCTTTAGCTATATAATAAACGTATTTCGCAACATTCTTACATACAAATTTGAATGTAGTTTCTGAATCAGGCAATTTTATATATTTCTTTGCAAATTCTTCAAAGCGCATTGTGTTTAAATCATTATAAAACTGATTTCTGTCAATATCAGGTTTAGGGACAGAACTTACTAATGCTCTGTTTCCTGGTAATATAGTTTCAAAGGGTATTTCTTTATCTTTCATTGAAATCTTTGAACTATCATAAAACCGTTTTCCTTTCGCTGAATTGATCATAATTACTGATGTACCTAAATCATAATCATAACTTGGTCCAACAATCTTCTCAGCACCCCATAAATCACCAATTGTTATATCTGCTATTCTTGGGAATCCTTTGAATTTACATTCATAGCATGAAGGACGTTCGTAAGCATGAGTAGCAATGAATCCATGAGTAAAATAGTTAGTATCTTTCTTATCATACTCAACATCACCATTTTCAAAAACGATCTTAGTAGTAAGTTGTCGCCATCCCAATTCCTTGTTTTTAGCTTTATAGTATATTATCCTACTTTGATGTTTTTCCTCCATATAATCAAGGTAACCACGGAGAATCTTTGGAGAATTAATGCCTAAACAAATTAAATCTATGATTATCAAGTTTTCATAATCAATACGCAAGAAAGAGCGAAGACCTGCCATCTGGCAAGGCAAACCACAAACAAGAACTTTTTCACCAGCTTTAAGTAAGTCACGAACTTGTTTATAAAAACCTTGAGAATCACTTTGTACATACTTGGAATTTCGTAGTTTTTCTAAATCCGCCTTATTTGAAGATATAAACTGCTTTACAGAATAGTCATCATTAAAAATTGCACCACCTACATATCCACCCAATTTGTACATCTTTTCGGCTAATGTTGCAAAAGCACTACCGGAAGTACTATTAAACAACGACTCCAAATTTTTAGTTTGTGCAGCATAACATAATGGCTTTTCGTAGTCATTTTTTTTAAGTTCCTTGATATTTAAAATTGGACAAATTTTTTCACAAAGATGACAATCGGTACATAGCTCATTATTGATTTCTGGATACCCAAAACCCTCTTCATCATTCTTGAAAGTTATAGCCTTTTGTGCACATATATCACCACATGCATTACACCCACAGCAATCTACTTTATCAATAATTTCAATCATAACATCTTAAATAGTACATTTCGTTTTAGAAAAAGAAGTGCTTCATTACCTGTTTAAAAGATTGCAAGCGAATTGTTGCAAATTATATATGAACTATAGATATTATTTGACTATACCTTTCTCAAGATATTCAACAAGATTCATCTTGCGAACATCTGCAGCAGCATTATCAGCAGCAATTTTGGCCATATCATGCTTTACCATGAGTTCAACAAGCAGTTCAAAAGAGGTTGTTTGTGGATTCCAACCGAGTTCTTTCTTTGCTTTAGTTGGATCACCCCACAAGTTCACCACATCAGTAGGACGATAAAAGTCCTCAGACACTGCTACAACGACCTTACCTGTAGCTACATTGATTCCTTTCTCGTTCACGCCTTCGCCCTCCCAACGGAGTTCTATGCCTGCGTGATGGAAAGCAAGTGTAGCAAACTCACGAACAGTATGCTGAACACCGGTAGCAATAACAAAGTCCTCAGGCTTATCATGCTGGAGGATGAGCCACATACACTCTACATAGTCTTTGGCGTAACCCCAGTCACGCAACGAATCGAGGTTACCAAGATAGAGGCAATCCTGCTTGCCCTGAGCGATGCGTGCAGCTGCAAGGGTAATCTTACGAGTTACAAAAGTTTCACCTCGACGCTCAGACTCATGATTGAAGAGTATACCTGAGCAGCAGAACATGTCGTAAGCCTCACGATATTCCTTGACAATCCAAAAACCGTAGAGTTTGGCTACAGCGTATGGTGAATATGGGTGGAAGGGAGTATTTTCGTTCTGAGGCACTTCTTCTACCTTACCATAAAGTTCCGAGGTAGATGCCTGATAGATTTTGCAAGTCTTTTCCAAATGGTTGGTACGAACGGCCTCAAGGATACGGAGTACGCCAACAGCATCAACGTCAGCTGTAAACTCTGGAGCATCAAACGATACTTGAACGTGAGATTGCGCTGCAAGGTTATAAATCTCAGTAGGTTGCACCTTACCCACAAGTTTAACAAGTGACATAGAGTCTCCCATATCAGCATAATGCAGGTGAAAGTTAGGAGTGCCTTCAAGGTGAGCGATGCGCTCACGATAATCCACAGACGAACGACGGATAATACCATGAACCTCATACCCTTTGGCAAGAAGGAATTCCGAAAGGTAGCTGCCGTCCTGACCGGTAACACCGGTGATTAATGCTATGTTTTGTTTCATAAATATGCTATGTTTCTTTGTTACTGATTATATTTAAACCTTCAAGCTCTCTGTGTACCAGGAGAACAGGCGTTGCACACCTTCCTCAATCTCAACTTTGTGCGTCCAGCCGAGAGAATGGAGCTTGCTGACATCAATGAGTTTACGCATGGTACCATCGGGCTTGGCAGTGTCGAACTCCACGATTCCTGTAAAGCCAACGACCTTCACTACAAGTTCGGAGAGATTACGAATGGTGAGCTCTTTACCTGTACCGACATTAATGTGACAATTGCGAATTTCACCAAGGCTTGGAATGGCACCTCCTCGGCCTGTGGAGTGGTTGCGGTCAACGATGCCATCTGCTTTGTTACCATAATGAACACTTGAATATTTTTCGACACCTATGATGTCTGAGAAATTGACGTTAAGGAGAACATGAACAGATGCGTCAGCCATATCCTCGCTCCAAAGGAACTCGCGGAGAGGTTTGCCTGTGCCCCAAAGAGATACTTTATTATTCTCAATACCATAAAAGGCTAGGATTTTGAGAATCTCAGTCTCTGAACTATTGCCATTAATCACATAACGAACAGCTTCGCCATTCTCCTTGATATTGGCTCCTACAGGACGGATAGTGAGATCTTGGCGAATTGCTTCCCAATTGCTATCATTAATAAGCTTAGCTAAATAAATCTTACGCATCATAGCAGGCATTACGTGCGAGTTCTCCAAGTGGAAGTTGTCGTTAGGGCCATAGAGATTGGTAGGCATTACGGCAATGTAGTTGGTACCATATTGTAGGTTATACGACTCACACATCTTGAGCCCCGCAATCTTGGCAATGGCATACTCCTCGTTAGTGTATTCGAGTTCACTGGTAAGAAGGCAATCTTCTTTCATAGGCTGAGGTGCACTCTTTGGATAGATACAAGTAGAACCAAGAAAGAGAAGCTTCTTTACATCATGTGCATATGCCTCGGAAATGACGTTACATTGGATTTTCATGTTCATCATAATGAAGTCGGCACGATAGAGTGAATTAGCCATTATGCCACCAACGAAAGCTGCGGCAAGGACTACAGCATCAGGTTGCTCCTCATCAAAAAAGTTCTTAACAGCCACTTGGTCGGTGAGGTCGAGTTCTTTATGAGTGCGGCCTACAAGATTAGTATAGCCTCTCTGAAGGAGGTTGTTCCATATTGCTGATCCTACAAGCCCTCTATGGCCTGCAACGTATATTTTCGAATTTTTCTCTAACATATATTAACGCAGGGTTCTTCCCGTATATCTATAAATCTTAATCAAATGTTTATTCGCACGTACCATAATACTTAACGTACCACTCAGCAAACGCCCTCAAACCAACTCGAAGCGAAGTCGATGGTTTAAACCCAAAATCTTCCTCCAGCGGAGTAGTATCTGCAAAAGTCACAGGCACATCACCCGCCTGCATAGGTACCAATTCCTTATGTGACTTAAAATCATAATCCGCAGGCAGCACACCCACACGAATCAATTCTTCCTGAAGAATAGTCATAAAATCCAAAAGATTCTCTGGATGGTTGTTTCCGATGTTATATACTTTGTATGGAGGAATTGGAAGTCCGTCTTCGCCATTCTGCTTTTCAGGCGCATGTTGCATCACACGAACCACACCCTCCACTATGTCATCCACATACGTAAAATCACGCTTGCAGTTACCATAGTTAAAGATTTGAATTGTCTTGCCTTCACGCAACTTATTTGTAAAGCCAAAGTACGCCATATCAGGACGACCTGTGGGACCATAGACCGTAAAGAATCGCAGGCCTGTGCTTGGGATATTATACAGCTTCGAATACGCATGCGCCATCAATTCATTACTCTTCTTCGTGGCCGCATAAAGCGACACCGGATTGTCCACCTTATCGTCAGTAGAATATGGTACTTTCTTGTTCGAGCCATAAACCGAACTCGAAGAGGCATACACCAGATGCTCCACTTCATAATGGCGGCATGCCTCAAGAATATTATAGAAACCAATAAGATTGCTCTCAACATAGGCATCGGGATTGGTAATGCTATAGCGCACACCTGCCTGAGCTGCAAGATTTACAACGACGGAGATCTTATTCTCTCTAAAGATATTCTCCAATGACGTTCTATCAGCAATCGAAGCCTGATAGAACTGCCAGTCGCACCCCAAAGCTTCAATCTCCTTTAAACGTCCATACTTGATATTCACATCGTAGTAATCGGTAATGCTATCAATGCCGATAACTTTGATGTCATGTATATCTTTGAAAAGGCGCTTTACCAAATTAGAACCTATAAAACCGGCAGCACCTGTTACGAGAACTGTCTTGCCCTCCAAATTTACATTATATGTCACCATAGATTAATCGCGCTTAAAGATGTCACGAGTATATACTTTCTCCAGCACGTCATCAAGGCTAGAGTCATAGCGGTTGGCAATGATAGCCTTCGATTTTTGCTTGAATTCATCAAGGTTGTTGACAACCTGACTGCCAAAAAAGCTGGTGCCGTTCTCAAGGGTAGGCTCGTAAACAATAACCTCCGCACCTTTCGCCTTTATGCGTTTCATGATGCCTTGAATGGCACTTTGGCGAAAATTATCGGAATTGGACTTCATGGTCAGGCGATAGACACCTACTACGCACTCGTGCTCTTTCTTCGCATCCCATACGGCGTTCTCATTGTAATAGCCAGCCTTGCGAAGAACAGCATCGGCAATATAGTCCTTACGGGTACGATTGCTCTCTACAATAGCAGTCATCATGTTCTGAGGCACATCCGCATAATTGGCAAGAAGTTGCTTGGTATCTTTTGGCAGACAATAACCGCCATAACCGAATGAAGGATTATTATAATGAGTACCGATACGAGGGTCAAGACCGATGCCTTGAATGATAGCTTGTGAATCGAGTCCCTTAATCTCTGCATAGGTATCAAGTTCATTAAAGTAACTAACACGAAGAGCAAGATAAGTGTTGGCAAAGAGCTTTACAGCCTCGGCTTCTTTTAACCCCATAAAGAGAGTATCAATGTTTTCCTTGATGGCACCTTCCTGAAGAAGCTTAGCGAATATCTCAGCAGACTCTTGCATGTGATTGCCTTGAATCTTGCGGATTGCTTCATTCTCTTCTTCCCATTCTTCTCCCATCATCTTTGGATAACCTACAATGATGCGTGAAGGGTAAAGATTGTCTTCAAGGGCTTTTGATTCACGAAGGAACTCCGGTGAGAACAGAAGACGGAACTCACGACGCTTGCCGTCTGCCAATGGCTCCATCTGAGCAAACTTCTGAGCATACTTCACATAGAGGGAACGACAGTAACCAACTGGAATGGTTGACTTGATAACCATTGTTGCTTCAGGATTCACTGATAGTACAAGGTCAATAACGTCTTCTATATGATGTGTATCGAAGAAGTTCTTAGCCGGATCGTAGTTTGTAGGAGCTGCAATAACCACAAAGTCTGCATCCTTATAAGCAGATGCCCCATCAAGAGTTGCAGTGAGGTTCAGTTCCTTCTCCGCAAAATACTTCTCTATATATTCATCCTGAATTGGAGATATACGATTGTTAATCTTTTCCACCTTTTCAGGTATTACATCAACGGCTGTCACCTTGTGATGCTGTGACAACAAAGTAGCAATGCTCAAACCTACATAACCGGTACCAGCAACTGCTATTTGCAAATCTTCAAAGTTTCTCATATTTCTGTCTTTCTTCAACCTTATGCTTTCACTCCTCCAGTTCTTCCCACGGATAAGGATTATCCACCACATTCCAAAACTCGTTAACCGCTTCTTGTTGTTCTGCCGTGAGCGATGCGAAATTCCAAGAAGCAATGATAGAACGGCCCTCGTCGGCCAAAGGCTCATCGAAAACCTCTCCATAACAAGCCGTAAGCAAACGGAGTTTCAACAAAGAGGAAGGAAGGGAATCAAGGGTATCCCAGCAACGCCTCAATACCTCCTGCACATGCTGCTGTTTTTCACCATGGTCAATGAACGAGGCACTATACCCTTTCAAGAGAGCAAGACAGACATTTGCCTGCTCCTCCACCGTAGTGCCCCAGATACTGGAATTATACAAAGTTGTGGTCAAGCGATAGACTTCGCTGTTACGACGGGACAAGTCATCACTATAGATAGGACTCCCGTCCATACCCAAATACATCAGATCGTGCGCAGCACGCTGAAGGAGGAGTGCTTCTTCTAAAAGAGACATGATTAATTAAAAATTATAAATTAACAATTAAAGACTAGCGGATTACTTCGATGAGGTCTGGATGGATGGTCGCCATAGCAACGGCAATGATACCTTGTATCGCAATTACTACACGACGATCACGGGCACCTTTTACCTTTAGAAAAACACCTTCTTGGCCCTCGAAGTCGCCACCGGTGATACGGACTTTCGTACCTTTGGAGAGATTCAGTTCTTCGGGTTGAAAATAGAGAAGATGGTCATTGTAGGTACCGGCAACGGCTATGAAACGCTGCATATCATGGTCGGGAATGATTATTTTCTGGCCGCTACGGGTATCAGTAATATATTGCAAATAAGTAATTTGAGACTTAAATCGCTGCACTTCGGAAGGACGTGCGTGGACAAAAACCAGATTACGGATGACAGGAACCAAAGCACGGACTTTCCTGCCCCTACAGATACTTATCTTATATTGCATGGGAATGAAACAGCCAATATTTGCCTTTTCGAGAAGATGCATAGCTTCAAGCTCCCTGCGGTATGTGGCACGCATAGCAAACCAAACTTCGGTCTCTTTATCCATTTCTATTCTTGCTAATTTTACTTAGAAAAAGGTATTCCTTGGGGGCTTTGAACTACTATTACAGAACTGTAGTTCAATCACTTGCGAGCATTTTATGGGAAGTTTGACAAGCACTATGCCCTTCTTGTCAACAGATTCTCTGCGGTTGTTCATTACCTTTTGGTAAGAGACTATAAACGAACGTATTAGAAACAAAAAAGCGTTTTTTAATCGTACGTTAAAAAAACACCTATTTCGAACTTATACAAGACATACTCAAAGAGCTAAAAATAAGAAGATTTTAACTGATTACATATATTGCATATACTGCTGAAATTCAATGTAATATACTTATCATTATTTATTATTAGGAACATTTTTCTATCAAACATTTTGCCATTACAAAAAACGTCTCTATCTTTGCGTTCATTAAACGTACGTTTTTTAAACAGCATATCATCTTATATATCAACTATTTACAACTCGCCCTTCACATTTCCCTCCAAAATTCCCTTATTTCTCCCTCACTTTTTATACTTTCGCATTTTTTAACCAGAATAAAAAACAGTTAAACGAACGAAGAATTACACAAATGAAAGAACTCAAAAAAAGAAGCATCTCAACAGTAACGAACAGAGAAGCATGTCGTATCAATCTGATACACAGAAACTAAAAGCAACAAAAGTAAAAGAACACAGTTCCATAGTGGATGAAAAGCTATTGTCAGAACGGGTTTACTACGGAGACCAGACCCATGTTTATGTAGGTTACTTAAGAGCCTTTAAATCAGGCTATTTTGAAGGTACAAAAATTAGAAAAATAACGGATATAGCCAAACTGCTCGTAGCATCCGAAAACTTCACAAAGAGAGCCAGAGGAGAGCAAAAGCCTTTGACTTACAGTACGATAATCACCGAATTAGAGAAGGTATGGGCCATCATAAAACGGGAAGACACCACACTGATTGACCCATACGGATATGATGTAAGGATAAATCACTGATAGTTCAGTACCTGGAAAGGCAGTAATTTTGCCGCCGTCAGCAACCGGACAGAAGGGCTACACCTTTCTTGTCGGATGGTGTAGCCTCAACAAGGCAAGGGCGTAGCCATCCGTACTGAAAGGAGTAGCCCTTTTTCATTGCTGATTATCATACATTTACTAACCCTAAAAACATAAAAAATGGGAAAAGAAAAAACTGAATTTGAGGAGAAATTTGTATCCAAAACAGAAAAAACAAAGAAACTATGGGAAAAACGGATTACGGAAAACACGACATTGAGCATGGAGTCTGTACAATGGATGGCACAACGCATAAATTCCCTATTGGAATACATGCGATACGGATATGCATTGATAGCCTACCGAAAGCAGGACGGCAGCTTCCACATGGGAAGAGGAACCCTTGTTTCCTACGAAAGCGACTTCAAAAAGAAACATGACATGACAAGCATTAAAGCTCACGTAGCCTATTGGGACGCGGAACAACAAGGCTGGCGGACTTTTCTGATTGAGAACTTTATGGAATGGAGACCGATAGTAAACTAACAAAAAACACCAATATCAAAAGCTATGGAGGCTTATTTACTACATGATGCCAATGCCGGCAGCAACTTAAAATTAATGATTATGATACAAGAAGAAGGTATGAAAGGATATGGCATTTACTGGACAGTGCTCGAATTCCTCAGATTGCAGAATGAATATAAAGCCAGCCTGAAAGTGATTCCCATACTGGCACAAAAAGCAAGGGTGACAACCGCCACACTGAAGCGAATCATCTATGACTATGCGCTGTTCGAGGTGAACGAGACAAGCTTCTCATCCCCCGGACTAAGCCGCCGCATGGAGCCATGGGACGCCCAACAAGAAGCTAAAAAAGAGGCCGGACGTCGCGGTGGACTGGTTAACCAGCAGAGAATCAGGGATGCCAAAACAAGCAGCGCTTTAGCAAATAAACTAAATAAAGAGAATAAAGAAAACCCCTCTCTATCTCCCCAAGGGGAGACGGGAAGAAAGAAGGAGGAGATTCTTCTGACTCCACCGGAGTACACGCTCAACAGACAGACGCATAATTACCAAGGCCTGATGGAAGAACTGGCAAGGCAGAAAGTAACCGACATCCACGATCTGAATGCCATCCTGAGACTGACGGATTTTGGAAAACTGGGAGGGAAAATCTGGAAAATCCTATATGAGTTGAACAGCTCACCCCAACTGAAAGCCCGTATCGTGATGCCCGGAAAGTACATACTGAAATTACTCAGAGGTTAGATTTAATAAAAGAAATATAATACTTATCTTTGTGTCCATAACAAAACACCCTAATCATTATGAATCTGAAAAAACTATTTTTTGCTTCCGCCCTGCTCTTTGCTGCATGCGGCACTATCCAGGCCCAGGAAGTCATTGCCCACCGTGGTTTCTGGACTACAGACGGTTCGGCTCAGAACTCCCTTGCCGCACTTGTAAAGGCCGATTCTATCCACTGCTACGGCTCCGAGTTTGATGTTTGGCTCACTACAGACAATCAGCTAGTTGTCAATCATGACGCCACCTTTAAAGGCGTGACTATGCAAGATGCCACAGCCAAGGTATGCACCGCCGTGCAACTGGACAACGGCGAACAACTCCCTACCCTGCAACAGTATCTGGACAAGGCAAAAAGCCTGAAAACCCGCCTTATCCTCGAACTGAAAGCCCACAAGACCCCTGAACAAGAAACACGAGCCGTAGAGGGCATCGTAAAAATGATAAAGGACAAAGGACTGGAGGACCGTACGGAATATATCACCTTCTCCCAACATGCCACCAAGGAGTTTATCCGTCTGGCACCCAAAGGCACCCCCGTCTACTACCTGACCGGTGACCTTACCCCCAAGGAGTTGAAAGCATGGGGTTGTGCCGGTCCCGACTATCACTTCAGTGTCTTCCAAAAGCATCCTGAATGGATAAAGGAATGCCACGACCTCGGCATGAAAGTAAACGCCTGGACTGTAAACGAAGCCAAAGACATGGAATGGCTCATCAGCCAAGGAGTAGATTTCATCACAACCAATGAGCCGGTAGTGCTGGAAGAAATTTTAAAGAAAAAATAGCCGCTCCTTATACATTTAGAAACAAAAACCAAACAAACCGCTTCATTATGTCCGCAATGGAGCGGTTTCTTGTTTTCAAAAAGATAGCAATTAGCCCTATAAAAAATCTTTTTTCTTATTTTGAATCAAACTAAACTTTCACATGGATTACAATTTATATAAAAACAAAGCCATATGCTTTTAAATTGAAAGTCTGACAGTAGATATTCTCATTGAATGAAAGTTTCGCTAAAAAATAATAGAAAATAGATATGCTTTACAGTTAATTATAAAACAAAACGTCGTATATTTGCATCGAAATAAAACAAAAGGATATACTAACCAACCGATAAAGGACAAAATGACAAGAGCTATAAAATTCACCAAGATGCACGGTGCCGGAAACGACTACATTTATGTAGATACGACCCAATATCCTATCAGCCATCCGGAAGAGCTTGCGAGGGCATGGAGTGCACCGCATACGGGAATTGGAAGTGACGGTCTGGTACTTATCGGTTCTTCGGACAAGGCCGATTTCAGCATGCGGATATTCAATGCCGACGGCTCGGAAGCCCGGATGTGCGGCAACGCAAGCCGCTGCATCGGAAAATATCTTTTTGACTACGGACTGACCTCCAAAACAGAAATCACACTCGATACACTGTCAGGTATAAGGATGCTAAACCTGCACTTGGCAGACGGAAAGGTCAACTCTGTAACCGTAGACATGGGCATACCTGCCGACGAACCGGCAGACTACGACGGCAAAGGAGCCAAACCGATGAAAGAACAGCCCATCGAAGTGGACGGAGAACGATATGTAGGGACCACCGTATCCATGGGAAACCCGCATCTGGTAATCTTTGTCAATGATATTGAAGCCATCGACCTTACAGTCATCGGTCCCAAACTGGAGAATCACCCTCTCTTCCCCGGACGCATCAATGTGGAATTTGCCCAGATATTGGGAGAAGGAAAAATAAGGATGCGTGTCTGGGAACGAGGCTCGGGCATTACCCAAGCCTGCGGAACCGGAGCTTGTGCCACCGCCGTGGCAGCCTTCCTCACCGGACGCGCAGGAAGGGAATCCATCATCATCATGGACGGAGGCTCACTCACCATCCGATGGGACATCGCCACCAGGCATGTACTGATGACGGGAGAAGCCACCAAAGTATTCGACGGCAAAATTGAATTAATTGACTAATCACCAACTATCAACCAAGAAAAGATTATGGCATTAGTAAACGAACATTTTTTAAAGCTACCGGGTAGTTATCTGTTTTCAGACATAGCCAAGAAGGTAAATACTTTCAGGATAACACATCCCAAGCAAGAGGTCATCCGTCTGGGTATCGGAGACGTTACCCGGCCACTGCCACCGGTCTGCATCGAAGCGATGCACAAGGCAGTGGAGGAGATGGCTGACGCACGGACATTCCGTGGATATGGTCCCGAGCAGGGATACGACTTCCTGATAGAAGCCATCCTCAAGCACGATTACCTTCCGCGAGGCATCCATTTCGGTCCTACGGAAGTCTTCGTGAACGACGGAGCAAAGAGCGACACGGGAAACATCGGCGACATTCTCCGCCACGACAACAGCGTGGGAGTGACCGACCCTATTTATCCGGTCTATATAGACAGCAACGTGATGTGCGGACGTGCCGGAGTACTGGAGGAAAACGGCCAGTGGAGCAACGTCACCTACATGCCTTGTACCGCCGAGAACGACTTCATCCCGGAGATTCCGGACAAGCGCATCGACATCGTCTACCTCTGCTACCCCAACAACCCCACGGGCACCACCCTGACCAAGCCCGAGCTGAAGAAATGGGTGGACTATGCGCTCGCCAACGACACGCTGATTCTGTTCGATGCCGCCTACGAAGCCTTCATCCGCGAAGATGACGTACCCCACTCCATCTATGAGATAAAGGGAGCGAAGAAATGCGCCATCGAGTTCCGCAGCTTCTCGAAGACTGCCGGATTCACGGGAGTACGCTGTGGCTACACCGTTGTGCCGAAAGAACTCACTGCCGCCACGCTGGAAGGCGAACGCATCCCGCTGAACAAGCTCTGGAACCGCCGCCAATCTACCAAGTTCAACGGTACCAGCTACATCACCCAGCGGGCGGCAGAAGCCATCTACACACCGGAGGGACAGCGGCAGATAAAGGAAACGATAGATTATTATATGGACAATGCCCGGACCATGAAGCAGGGCCTTGAAACGGCCGGGCTGAAAGTCTACGGCGGTGTGAACGCTCCTTACATCTGGCTGAAAACACCCGACGGAACAAGCTCCTGGCGGTTCTTCGAACAAATGCTGTACGAAGCCAATGTAGTGGGCACACCGGGTGTAGGTTTCGGCCCCAGCGGTGAAGGATATATCCGGCTAACGGCCTTCGGCAAGCACGAAGACTGCGTGGAAGCCATGAAGCGCATCCGGAAGTGGCTGAAATAAAAAAAACAATTGAATTAGCGAGGTACTTGCTATAATCGAGTCGGACTGATCATCCGGAATTTTTCTAAACTTAAAGGTAAAAAGGTATGAAAACAAAAAGTGTAAAATGGGGAATAATGGCAATGGCGCTGTTATCAATGGCAATGCCTTTCACGGCAAAGGCTCAGGATAAAGTGGAAGCGTCGGCAGGCGTCGACCTCGTAAGCGGTTACGTGTGGCGTGGCCAGGATTTGGGAGGGGTAAGCCTCCAGCCGAGCGCATCCATCGCCTACAAAGGTTTCTCTCTGGGAGCTTGGGGCTCCGTAGGCATCGAGAGTTCGGACACGAAAGAGTTCGACCTCATACTGGGATATTCAACCGGAGGCTTCAGCGTATCGGTGACGGACTACTGGTACAATGTGACCGGAGATGGGGTGACAGCCAAATACTTCCAGTACGGTGCACACAATGCTGCCAACTCACATCTGTTCGAAGCGCAAATCGGCTATGATTTCGGCCCCGTAGCCGTAAACTGGTACACCAACTTTGCAGGCGACGACGGTGTTGACAAAGACGGTGACCGTGCTTATTCATCCTACATCTCCGTGGCAGCCCCCTTCACACTGGGCGGTCTGGACTGGACGGCCGAGATAGGCGCTACCCCTTGGGCCACGGACTTCTATGGAGCCAACGGATTTGCCGTATGCGACGTCAGCCTGGGAGTATCAAAAGACATCAAAATCACCGATTCCTTCTCCCTCCCGTTGTTTGCCAAAGCAACCTGGAATCCAAGGTCTGAAGGTGCCTATTTCGTAGTCGGACTAAGTTTCTAAGATGAAAAACCTATGATTTACACACACCGAACGGTAAATCGTAAATTGTCTAATCGTAAATTATTTAAGGTATGAAAAAGATTGAAGCTATTATCCGAAAGACCAAGTTCGAGGACGTGAAGGACGCGCTACTCGAAGCGGACATCGAATGGTTCTCCTATTATGATGTACGGGGCATCGGGAAATCCAGACAAGCCCGTATCTACCGTGGTGTCATGTACGACACCAGTTCCATCGAGCGCATCCTTATCTCCATCGTGGTGCGCGACAAGAATGCGGAAAAGACCGTACAAGCCATCATCAAATCTGCACAAACCGGTGAAATCGGCGACGGACGTATCTTCGTCATCCCCATTGAGGATGCCATACGCATACGTACTGCAGAGAGAGGCGACATCGCACTCTACAATGCCGAACAAGAAAGATAACGGGCAGCTACAAACCACAACTAAGAAAATACAATACAACTAAAAGCAACAAGAAATTATGGATAAACTTATTTTAAGTGAACTGACCAACGGACTGAACACTGTATGGATGCTGCTTGCAGCCATGCTGGTATTCTTCATGCAGCCGGGCTTTGCACTGGTCGAAGCCGGTTTCACCAGAGTAAAAAATACGGCCAATATCCTGATGAAGAACTTCGTTGACTTCATGTTTGGCAGTCTGCTCTACTGGTTCATCGGTTTCGGACTGATGTTCGGTGCAGGCGGATTCATAGGAATGCCCCATTTCTTCAACCTCTCGTTCTACGACGGAGGCGGGCTTCCCACGGAAGGTTTCCTGGTATTCCAGACTGTATTCTGCGCAACGGCTGCCACCATCGTGTCCGGCGCTATGGCAGAACGTACCAAATTCTCCATGTACCTGGTTTACACCATCTTCATCAGTGTGCTGATTTATCCCGTTTCCGGTCACTGGACTTGGGGCGGCGGCTGGCTGATGAACGGTGAGGCAGGTTCCTTCATGATGGAAACATTCGGAACAACTTTCCATGACTTCGCAGGTTCCACCATCGTCCACTCCGTAGGCGGCTGGATTGCCCTGGTAGGTGCGGCCATCCTCGGCCCGCGCATCGGGAAATACGGCAAAGACGGCAAGTCAAGAGCCATTCCGGGACATAACCTCACGATTGCGGCACTGGGTGTATTCATCCTTTGGTTCGGATGGTTCGGCTTCAACCCCGGTTCACAGTTGGCAGCAGCCACTACGGACGATGCAAGGGCCATCTCGCATGTATTCCTCACCACCAATCTGGCAGCCTGCGCAGGCGGTTTCTTTGCATTGGCGGTAAGCTGGATGAAATATGGCAAACCCTCCTTGTCTCTAACACTGAATGGCATTCTGGCCGGATTGGTAGGCATCACGGCCGGTTGTGACATGGTTTCTCCCTTCGGGGCGGTAATCATCGGCACCATCTGCGGCATCCTGATGATTTATTCGGTGGAATTCATCGACCGGACACTGAAAATTGACGACCCCGTAGGGGCCAGTTCCGTACACGGCGTCTGCGGTTTCACGGGAACCATCCTCACCGGACTGTTTTCCACCAGTGAGGGACTGTTTTACGGTGCAGGCTGGAGCTTTCTCGGAGCGCAGGTATTCGGTGCACTCGTAGTAGGCGCATGGGCAGCAGGCATGGGATTCATCATCTTCAAAGGACTCGACAAAATCCACGGCCTCCGCGTTTCCAAACGTGTGGAGGAAGAAGGACTCGACATTTACGAACACGGCGAGTCTGCCTACGGTGCATAATGATTTTATATTTTATTAAACCAACAATTACAACTCTAAGGTATTATGTCAAAATTGAGATTCAGAGTAGTAGAGACGGCGTTCAAGAAGAAACCCGTTGCAGTGGCAGTCCCGGCGGAACGTCCGTCAGAGTATTTTGCCAAGTATGTATTCAACAAGGAGAAGATGTTCCGCTATCTGCCGAGCAAGGTGTATGCCAAACTGACGGATGTGATTGACAACGGAGCTCCGCTGGACCGCAGCATAGCCGACGAGGTTGCCGCAGGTATGAAGAAATGGGCGGTTGAAATGGGGGCGACCCACTATACGCACTGGTTTCATCCGCTGACCGAAGGTACTGCCGAAAAGCACGATGCTTTTGTGGAACACGACGGCAAAGGCGGCGTGATGGAGGAATTCACCGGCAAACTGCTCGTGCAGCAGGAACCGGACGCTTCCAGTTTCCCGAACGGCGGTATCCGCAATACGTTCGAGGCACGTGGCTACTCGGCATGGGACCCCTCCTCCCCGGCATTCATCGTAGACGACACGCTCTGCATCCCGACTATTTTCATCGCCTATACCGGTGAGTCTCTGGACTACAAGGCACCGTTGCTGAAAGCCCTGCGTGCCGTAGACAAGGCTGCCGTCGACGTATGCCACTATTTCAATCCGGAAGTAAAGAAAGTGGTTGCCTATCTGGGCTGGGAGCAGGAATATTTTCTGGTTGACGAAGGGTTGTACGCCGCACGTCCCGACCTGCTGATGACCGGACGCACGCTGATGGGCCATGACAGCGCCAAGAACCAGCAGTTGGAAGACCACTACTTCGGGGCCATCCCCAGCCGTGTGGCCGCTTTCATGAAGGAACTGGAAATCGAAGCGCTGAAACTCGGCATCCCCGTCAAGACCCGTCACAACGAAGTGGCTCCCAACCAGTTCGAGCTGGCTCCCGTCTTCGAGGAATGCAACCTGGCGGTAGACCACAACATGCTCATCATGGCCTTGATGCGTAAAGTGGCACGTAACCACGGTTTCCGCGTACTGCTGCACGAAAAGCCCTTCAAGGGTGTCAACGGTAGCGGCAAGCATAATAACTGGTCGCTGGGTACGGACACCGGTATCCTGCTCCACGCACCCGGCAAACTGCCCGAAGAGAACCTGCGTTTCATCACCTTCGTAGTGAATACGCTGATGGCCGTATACCGTCACAACGGATTGCTGAAAGCCTCCATCTCCAGTGCGACGAACGCCCACCGGCTGGGTGCCAACGAAGCGCCTCCGGCCATCATCTCTTCCTTCCTGGGCAAGCAGTTGAGCCAGGTGCTGGAACACATCGAAGAGAGCACCAAGGACGATCTCGTCAGCCTCAGCGGCAAGCAAGGCATGAAGCTGGACATCCCGCAGATTCCGGAACTGATGATAGACAATACCGACCGCAACCGCACCAGCCCGTTCGCCTTCACCGGCAACCGCTTCGAGTTCCGCGCCGTGGGTTCCGAAGCCAACTGCGCCAGTGCCATGATTGCGCTGAACTCCGCCCTTGCCGAGCAGTTGGTGGAATTCAAGAAAGATGTGGACGAACTGATTGAAAAGGGGGAGCCGAAAATCTCCGCCATCCTCGAAGTCATCCGCCGGTACATCAAAGTCTGCAAACCCATCCACTTTGACGGCAACGGTTACAGCGATGAATGGAAAGCCGAAGCAGCCCGCCGCGGTCTGGACTGCGAGACAAGTGTTCCCGTCATCTTCGACAACTACCTGAAACCGGAGAGCATCCGGATGTTCGAGTCCATCGGTGTCATGACGAAAAAGGAACTGGAAGCCCGTAACGAGGTGAAATGGGAAATGTACACCAAGAAAATACAGATTGAAGCCCGCGTGCTCGGAGATTTGGCCATGAACCACATTATCCCCGTAGCTACACAGTATCAGTCGGATTTGATTGACAACGTCTACAAGATGAAAGACCTGTTCCCCGCAGAGAAGGCTGCAAAACTGTCTGCCAAGAATCTGGAACTCATCGAAGAGATTGCCGACCGTACCGCCTTCATCAAGGAGCATGTGGATGCCATGATCGAGGCGCGCAAAGTGGCCAACAAAATTGAGAGTGAACGTGAAAAAGCCATCGCCTACCACGACAACATCGTACCGATGATGGAGGAAATCCGTTACCACATCGACAAGCTGGAACTCATCGTCGACAATCAGATGTGGACGTTGCCCAAATATCGCGAGTTACTGTTTATAAGATGAAAAATGAAGGATGAAGGATGAATCCTTAATCCCTATCTCATTCTTTTGTTGGTTGTTTTAAGTTTGCAGGGGGGAGAGGTGCCGCGAGGCAGTTCTCTCTCTTTTTTCGTCCATGCCAACTGTTGGCGGTAAGCGGGAAATAACCTATCTTTGCCCGTCAGATAAAACAATCCTGTCATCATGAAGAATTTACGTAACTACTATGCAGCGTTCCTGCTGTTTGCCTTGCTGTTCGTTGCGGCTGCCGCCCCAGCACAAACCGATCTGCAGCAAAAACTGGGTCGGATTTCCGCCATTACGGAAACCCGTCCGTTGGAGTCCACCCGGTTCTCCGAGAAGTATGTAACCTATTTCACCCAGCCGTTGGACCACCGTCGTCCCGAAAAGGGCAGTTTCCGCCAGCGTGTGATTGTCTCCCACGTCGGCTTCGACCGTCCCACGGTGATTGTAACCGAAGGCTATGGAGCCGCCTATGCCCTCAACCCCAAGTATCGCGAGGAACTTTCAGAGTTGCTCGATGCCAACATGATTTTTGTGGAATACCGTTATTTCCTGGAATCCACCCCTGAGCCTAAAGACTGGCAATACCTCACCGCCGAGAATTCCGCAGACGACCTGCACGCCGTCCGCAACGCCTTTAAAAGCATCTATCCCGGCAAATGGATTGCGACCGGCATCAGCAAGGGCGGACAGACTACCCTGCTCTACCGCACGTTCTATCCGGACGACGTGGATATTTCCGTGCCTTATGTAGCTCCGCTCTGCTACGGGGTGGAAGACGGACGCCACGAGCCTTTCCTCAGGAAAGTGTCTACTCCGGAGGACCGCAAACGGATTGAGGACTTCCAGTTGGAAGTGTTGAAACGGAAAGCCGCACTGCTCCCCCGCTTTGAGAAATATTGCAATGAAAAAGGACTCAAGTTCCGTGCGCCCGTTGAAGAGATATACGACTATTGCGTGCTGGAGTATTCTTTTGCCCTTTGGCAGTGGGGAACTCCCGTCAGCAGCATCCCTGCCACCACGGCCTCGGACGATGAGATATTTGCCCATCTGCTCGACATCAGTAATCCCGACTACTTCATTGCCGACAGTCCCACAGCCTCATTCTTCGTGCAGGCCGCCCGCGAACTGGGCTATTACGGCTACGATACGAAGCCTTTCAAGAAGTATCTTTCCATCCAATCGAGCAAGGATTACCTGCACCGCCTCATGCTCCCCGAAGAGCTGAAAGACATGCCCTTCGACAAGACCCTAAGCAAGAAAATCACGAAGTTCCTGAAAGAGAATGACCCGAAAATGATATTCATCTACGGCGAGAACGACCCGTGGACGGCTGCCGGAGTGACCTGGCTGAAAGGAAAGAAAAACATCCATGTATTCGTAGAGCCCGGCGGAAGCCATCGGGCACGCATCGGCACACTGCCCGAAGAGGAAAAGAAGCAAGTGATGGAGCTGATAAATGAATGGTTGAAACAATAAAAACGGATGGTCCGTGTGGCATGAACAGACCATCCGTTTACTCCTGACAGACCATCTGTTCAACCTCAACAGATGGTCTGTTTTTTTATTCTATAATTTGTGCATCCTCAATATCGTCCACTGCCTTTACTGAAGCATCCGGTGTCTTCGGGCGGCGACGCGTAAACTTGAACCAGTTCAGCAGTTCCGAAGCCGCATAGACCAGACTGCTGATACCGATAATGATAAATGCCGTGGAGCGTACTCCCGTAGGATTGAACAGCGCAACCAAGCCGGCAAGCAGAATCAATACCGGAACCACATAAAAACCTCCCGGTACCGGCATCCAGCGACGGGCAGCGGAAAGCGAGGCAATCTGTTGCACTCCTCCCATCACCAGGATAAATCCCAATACAAATGTCAGCAAATCGGCAAAGAAACCGGGCATGATAATCAGCCACAAGCCAAACAGCAGGCTGCCCACCCCCTCGATAGGGAAACGGCTGCGCATCTCCGTGCTCTGTGCAAAGTAGCCTATGATGCTGACAAGCGAAGGCACCAGGAAGATGACACCTATCGTAATCACAAAATAATCACCGGCTTGGTCGGGAAACATCACCAGCACCAAACCGATAACCAGCGCACATATCGCACGCAAAAATGAATAACTTAATCCTTTCATGAGTCTATGTTTTTTTGCGAAGATACATCTTTATCCGAATAACTCCACACGAAAATCCCGAAAAATCAGTTTACATTCAGCCAGGCATTCATATCTTCGGCCACAAAGAGCCAGTATAATAACAATAGTACAGCAATAACCACGCCTATGGCAACTAAATGTTTTCTATTCATAGTTTGTTCCTTTCTTTTTTTGAATGAATATTCGTTTTTACTACACTTATAAGAACAATATTTCAAGAAAAATGTTCTTATCCGGAAAAAAAGTCATATTTATTTTGGCAGTTAAAACAAAGTGCTTATATTTGTCGCGAAAACGAAGACAGGCTGCACCTCAGCATAAAAAATGAACAAGTTCATTTTATTATACATTCGGTTTGCACTGTCTTTGCCCCCGATAAAACAAAAAAAGTCAATGAAAACAATGTTAGTAAATACATATTGGTGGTGGCACCCGTTACAACTCCGACAGTCGTAAGGGAGCAGCGCTCGTATGTATATATGTAATATATAGTAAAAAACAAAAAGAGCCCTGTCGCACCAAGCGACGGGGCTTTTTTCGTTTAAGCAATAATGCGTTTTGATTTCTGAAATAGTAAATAGTAAATCGTCAAATAGTAAATAACATGATGAATTTCTTAGTTGACAAAGAAGGTTATTACGGAGAGTTCGGCGGGGCATACGTTCCCGAAATCCTCCACAAATGTGTAGAAGAGTTGCAGAACACCTACCTCAAGGTGCTGCAAAGTGAGGACTTCAAGCGTGAATACGACCAGTTGCTGCGCGACTACGTGGGACGCCCTTCCCCACTCTACTTGGCACACCGCTTGTCCGAGAAGTACGGTTGCCGGATTTACCTCAAGCGTGAAGACCTGAACCACACCGGTGCCCACAAAATCAACAACAGCATCGGGCAGGTGTTGCTGGCACGCCGCATGGGCAAGCGCCGCATCATCGCCGAAACCGGAGCCGGACAGCACGGGGTGGCCACAGCCACCGTCTGCGCCTTGATGAACATGGAATGCATCGTCTACATGGGTAAGACCGACGTAGAGCGCCAGCGCGTCAATGTGGAGAAGATGAAGATGCTCGGCGCCACCGTCGTTCCCGTCACCAGTGGCAATATGACGTTGAAGGACGCCACCAACGAAGCCATCCGCGACTGGTGCTGCCATCCGTCGGACACCTACTACGTGATAGGTTCCACCGTCGGCCCGCATCCCTACCCCGACATGGTGGCACGTCTGCAGTCCGTCATCAGCGAAGAAATAAGGAAGCAGCTCCTTGAACACGAGGGACGCGAATGCCCCGACTACCTCATCGCCTGCGTAGGTGGAGGAAGCAATGCAGCCGGCACCATCTATCACTACGTCAACGACCCGCACGTGCAAATCGTCCTCGTCGAAGCCGGCGGAAAAGGCATTGAAACGGGAATGACAGCCGCCACTATCGCCCTCGGCAAGATGGGCATCATCCACGGCTCGCGCACCTACGTCATCCAGAACGAGGACGGACAGATAGAAGAGCCCTATTCCATCTCTGCCGGACTGGACTATCCGGGCATCGGCCCCATGCACGCCAACCTTGCCAAGCAGAAACGTGCCATCGTCCTCGCCGTCAACGACGATGAAGCCATCCGCGCCGCCTACGAACTGACCCGGCTCGAAGGCATCATCCCCGCATTGGAAAGTGCCCACGCACTGGGTGCGCTGGAGAAGATGAGGTTCAAGCCGACGGACGTGGTGGTGCTGACGGTGTCGGGACGGGGGGATAAGGATATAGAGACGTATTTGAGTGATGAGTTATAAGTGATGAGTTATTTGAAAATACGAGATACAATGAAATAAAATACAAGATACAATGAAACAATATGATTATAAAACAATCAGCCGCACCATGCTCGGTGACTTGCATACGCCGGTGAGCACGTATCTGAAGGTGCGCGACATCTTTCCGCAGAGCGCACTTATGGAGAGTTCCGACTATCATGGCAGTGAGAACAACCGCTCGTTCATCGCTCTGTGTCCGCTGGCAAGTGTCAGCATAGACCACGGCACGGCTATCTTCCGCCTGCCGGACGACAGCCGCGAAGAGCATCCCATAACCGAAGAATACCGGGTAGAGAATGCCTTGAACGATTTCCGCGCCCGCTTCCGCGTGGAGGGCGAATACAGCAATTACTGCGGACTCTACGGATACACCTCCTTCAATGCTGTCCGCTACTTCGAGAATATCCCCGTGAAGGACAGCCGCGAAGCTACCAACGATGCGCCGGACATGCTGTACATATTATATAAGTACCTCATCGTCTTCAACGACTTCAAGAATGAGATGCTGCTCCTCGAGATGCTGGCGCCCGGCGAGACCAGCGAACTGGACCAGGTACAGAAGGCCATCCATAACCGTAACTACACCGCCTACGATTTCCGCGCCATCGGCCCCACCACCTCTCCGCTTACGGACGAGGAGCACAAGGCGAATATCCGCCGGGGCATCGCCCACTGTCTGCGCGGCGACGTTTTCCAGATAGTCCTCTCCCGCCGGTTCGAGCAGCGTTTCACGGGCGATGACTTCAAGCTCTACCGTGCCCTGCGCAGCATCAACCCTTCTCCCTATCTGTTCTATTTCGACTTCGGGGGCTTCCGCATTTTCGGCTCGTCTCCCGAAACCCATTGCCGCATCGAAGGCCGCCATGCCTATATCGACCCCATTGCCGGAACCACGAAGCGCACCGGCGATGCAGAGCAGGACGCCCTCAATGCCCGGTACCTGCACGACGACCCCAAAGAGAACGCCGAACACGTGATGCTGGTGGACCTTGCCCGCAACGACCTCTCCCGCAACTGCCACGATGTAAAGGTGGATTTCTATAAGGAGATGCAGTATTACAGCCATGTCATCCACCTCGTCAGCCGTGTCAGCGGAACGCTCCGCGAAGAGGCCGACCCCGTCAAGGCCTTCATCGACACCTTCCCTGCCGGTACCCTGAGCGGCGCCCCCAAGGTACGCGCCATGCAACTCATCAGCCAGCTGGAACCGCACAACCGTGGAGCCTACGGCGGCTGCATCGGTTTCATCGGACTGAACGGCTCGCTGAACCAGGCGATTACGATTCGTACTTTTGTCAGCCGCAACGGTGTCCTCTGGTTCCAGGCAGGCGGCGGCATCGTAGCCAAGAGCAACGACGAGTACGAGCTGCAAGAGGTGAACAACAAGCTCGGCGCACTGAAAAAGGCGATTGAGATGGCAGAAAAAATGTGAGTTTATGTACGATTTGACGATTTACGATGTACGATTTGCCATGCAGCGTACATTGCGCAGCCAAATCGTACATCGTAAATAAAGTAACTTCAATCGTACATCGTAAATCGTCAAATAGTAAATAAAATAGATTGTAAATACAAAAGATGAAAACAGTTATCATAGACAATTACGACTCCTTCACCTACAACCTTGCCCATCTGGTGAAAGAGCTTGGCGCAGAAGTGGATGTGCTGCGCAACGATAAATTCCGGCTCGAAGAATTGGAGCCATACGATAAAATCATCCTCTCACCCGGCCCCGGTGTCCCCGAGGAAGCCGGACTGCTGCTGGATGTCATCCGCACCTATGCCGGACGGAAACCCATACTCGGTGTCTGTCTGGGCGAACAAGCCATCGGACAAGCGTTCGGCGGAAAGCTGGTCAATCTGGAAGAGGTGTTCCATGGGGTACAGACGGAGATAAGGATGAAGGGGGAAGGATTAAGGATTAGGGATGAAGGATTAGGGGGGAAGGATTATGAAGGTATTTCTCTCGAAGAAGACTATATCTTCTGCGGTTTACCCGATAGGATTCCCGTCGGACGATACCACTCCTGGGTGGTCGATACGGAGGACTTTCCCGAAGCGCTGGCCGTTACCGCCATCAGCCCCGAAGGACAAATCATGGCGCTGAAACATCGGGAGTATGACATACACGGCATCCAGTTCCATCCTGAATCGGTACTGACACCCGACGGAAAAACAATCGTAAAAAACTGGCTTTTCAAATGAGGCACTTCAGAAAAAGAGTAAATTCAATCGTCAAATCGTAAATCGTCAAATCGTAAATAAAAAGATGAAAGCAATACTCACCCGTCTCTTCAACCACGAAGAGCTTACGTCGGAGGAAACCAAACAAATCCTCCTCAACATCACCAAGGAAATGTATCCTGAGGCGCAGATAGCAGCCTTGCTCACTGCCTTCCAGATGCGGAGCATCACTGTGGACGAGCTTATCGGTTTCCGCGAAGCACTGATGGAGACACGCCTTCCCATCGACTTCGCCCCCTATCGCCCCATCGACATTGTAGGTACGGGCGGCGACGGAAAGAACACCTTCAACATCTCCACCTGCGCTTGCTTCGTGGTGGCAGGAGCCGGCTACAAGGTTGCCAAGCACGGCAACTACGGAGCCACTTCCGTGAGCGGAGCCAGCAATGTCATCGAGCAGCACGGCGTACGCTTCACCAACAACCCCGACACGCTGAAACGCAGCATGGAGGAGTGCAACATCGCTTACCTCCATGCCCAGCTTTTCAATCCGGCGATGAAGTTTGTCGGTCCCGTACGCAAGACGTTGGGAGTGCGCACCTTGTTCAATCTGCTCGGCCCGCTGGTGAATCCATGCTGCCCGGCATACCAGCTGCTCGGTGTGGCAGACCTCTCGCAGATGCGCCTATACACCAACGTATTCTATAAGCTCGGCATTGACTTTGCCGTGGTCAACAGCCTCGACAGCTACGACGAAATCTCCCTAACGGACGAGTTCAAGGTGATGACCCGCAACTACGAGCGCATCTACCGTCCGCAGGCTCTCGGCTTCAAGGATGCCCGTCCCGAAGAACTCTTCGGCGGCGCATGCAAGGAAGATGCCGCCCGCATCTTCGACAATATCCTTACGGGGCATGCCACACCTGCACAAACGCAATGCGTCATTGTCAACGCCGCCTTTGCCATCCAGGTGATGGAGCCGCAGAAAGAGATTGAGGAGTGCATCGCCATCGCACGCGAATCACTGGATAGCGGACGGGCGCTGGCGACACTGAAAAAATTTATCGAGATTAATAAATGAAGCAATGAAAGATATACTGTCCGAAATCATCGCCCATAAGCAAACAGAGATTGAACTGCAAAAGCAGACCGTCTCTCCGGAACAGTTGCAGGAGCAGGCCGGAGTCATCATCCGGGAGAATGCGGCCCACCGCCACAGCATGAAGCAGGCCCTTGCCGCTTCTTCTACAGGAATCATCTCCGAGTTCAAACGCCGTTCACCCTCTAAAGGCTGGATAAACGAGGCTGCCCGGGCAGAGGAAATACCCGCCGCCTACGAAGCCGCCGGCGCCGCCGCCCTCTCCATCCTGACGGATGAAAAGTTCTTCGGCGGTACGCTGCGCGACATCCGCACGGCCCGTCCGCTCGTCCGCATCCCCATTCTGCGCAAGGACTTCATCATCGACGAGTACCAGCTTCTGCAAGCCTGCATCGTAGGTGCCGACGCCGTATTGCTCATTGCCGCCTGCCTCAGTCCGGAGCAGTGTAGCACCCTCACCGCCCAAGCCCACGAACTCGGGCTGGAGGTATTGCTCGAAATCCACAGCCCTTCGGAACTCTCCTATATAAATAAGGAGGTCGACATGGTGGGTGTCAACAACCGCAACCTCGGCTCCTTCGTCACCGATGTAGAAAACTCCTTCCGGATAGCCCGGCAACTGCGCGAAGCCACCCACGGACCGGCATCCCCGCTCCTTGTCTCCGAAAGCGGCATCTCCGACCCCGAAACCATCTGCCGCCTGCGTGCCGCCGGCTTCCGCGGTTTCCTCATCGGCGAAACCTTCATGAAAACAGCCAATCCGGGCGAAACCCTGAAAGAGTTCATCCAAGCCAGTCTCTTAATTGATAATTAAAAGTTGAAAGTTGATAATTGAAAGTTGATAATTGTAAATACAAAAGTCTCTCATACAGCGTTACATCGCGCAGCCAAATTGTAAATAGTAAATTGTAAATCGTAAATAAAATGTCTCCTCTCATCAAAGTATGCGGAATGACCGAAGCAGAAAACATCCGCAATGTAGAACTGCAAGGTGTAGATATGATTGGTTTTATCTTCTACCCCAAATCTCCCCGTTGTCTGTGCCAAATGCCCAGGTATCTGCCAGCCTGCGCCAAGCGTGTCGGCGTCTTTGTCAACGAAAGTAAGGAAAACATCCTGATGTATACCGACCGTTTCAGCCTGGACTACATCCAGCTGCATGGCAATGAGGCTCCCGAGTACTGCCGTTCCCTGCACAATGCAGGCCTGCACCTCATCAAGGCTTTCTCTATCTTGCTGCCCAAGGACCTGCTTGCCGTATCTGCCTACAATGGTCTGTGCGACTACTACCTCTTCGACACCAAGACCCCGCAGTACGGCGGTTCCGGCAACCAGTTCGACTGGAACCTCCTGCACCGCTACAACGGTCCCACCCCGTTCCTGCTTAGCGGTGGCATCAACCCCTACAGCGTAAAAGCCCTCCGGGAGTTCCGCCATCCCTATTTCGCAGGTATCGACATCAACAGCCGTTTCGAGACGGCACCGGGAATAAAGGATGTGGAACGCATCTCAAACTTCCTGAAAGAACTGAAGGGGTTTACTATTTGACGATTTACGATTTACCATGTACAATGTACAATTTGCCATGCGGCATACATTGCGCAGCCAAATAGTAAATCGTAAATTGTAAAATTGTAAATCGTAACATGCAGCATATATTGCGCAGCCAAATAGTAAATTGTAAATTGTAAAATTGTAAATAGAAATAGTATGTTGAACCGCATTAACCAACTTTTCCAGGACAGCCCCAAGAATCTGCTGTCCATTTACTTTTGTGCAGGCTGTCCCAACCTCGACGGTACTGCCGACGTTATCCGTGCCCTCGAAAGAAACGGAGTCAGCATGATTGAAATCGGAATTCCGTTCAGTGACCCCATGGCCGACGGCATTGTCATCCAGAATGCCGCCACCCGCTCCCTGCACAACGGCATGTCCCTCCGTCTGCTTTTCGAACAATTGCGCGACATCCGTCGCGATGTCCGCATCCCGCTTGTCCTTATGGGATACCTCAATCCCATCATGCAGTTCGGCTTCGAAGCCTTCTGCCAGAAGTGCGTGGAATGCGGCATCGATGGCGTCATCATTCCCGACCTCCCTTTCCGCGATTACGAAGAGAGTTACAAAGCCATCGCCTCGAAGTATGACATCCGTGTCATCATGCTCATCACCCCCGAAACCAGCGAAGCCCGCGTCCGCGAAATAGACGCCCACACCGACGGCTTCATCTATCTGGTGTCCAGTGCCGCTACCACCGGTGCCCAGAAAGACTTCGACACCCGGAAGCAAGCCTACTTCAAGAAGATAGAGGATATGAACCTGCGCAATCCACGCATGGTAGGCTTCGGCATCAGCAACAAGCAGACATTCGATGCCGCTTGCGCCCACTCATCCGGTGCCATCATCGGCAGCCGCTTCGTCACGCTGCTCAACGAGAAGGAAGGAGATGCGGAAAAGGCTATCAGGCAGTTGAAGGAAGATTTGAAACAGTGAGCTTATTCAAATTTCATACAATATATTTTTCGCAATGAAAAAATAAAAGAGACAAAATCTGCAAAGACTTGTCTCTTTTATTTTCTCCCCATCTCATATTTCACTATCTTTGTGCCCGAAAAAAGCTCTAATACGAATATCATGAAAGTCGATTGCCCTTCCGTACTATTGATTTACACTGGCGGAACTATCGGAATGATAGAAAATCCCGAGACCGGTGCGCTTGAGAACTTCAACTTCGACCAACTGCTACAGCATGTTCCCGAACTGAAGCGCTTCAACTACCGCATTTCTTCCTATCAGTTCGACCCACCGATCGACTCTTCCGACATGGAGCCTTCCCTCTGGGCAAAGATTGTAAAAATCATCAACTACAACTACGACAATTTCGACGGCTTCGTCATCCTGCACGGTACCGATACGATGGCCTATACAGCCTCCGCCCTCAGTTTCATGCTCGAGAACCTTTCCAAGCCGGTCATCCTCACCGGTTCCCAGCTTCCCATCGGCACCCTGCGCACCGACGGGAAAGAGAACCTCATCACCGCCATTGAAATAGCCGCCGCCAAGCATCCGGACGGTACTCCTATCGTCCCTGAAGTGTGCATCTTCTTCGAGAACGAGCTGATGCGGGGCAACCGTACCACCAAAATCAATGCCGAGAATTTCAATGCTTTCCGCTCCTTCAACTATCCCCCACTGGCAAAGGCAGGCATCCATATCCGCTATAACGAGCACCTCATCCGACGCCCCGACCCGTCGCGCCCCATGAAGCCGCACTACCTTTTCGACACCAATGTCGTAGTGCTCACCCTCTTTCCCGGCATCCAGGAAAGCATTATCAACTCCGTGCTTCATGTTCCCGGCCTGAAAGCCGTTGTCCTCAAGACTTTCGGTTCCGGCAATGCCCCCCAGAAAGAATGGTTCATCCGCCAGCTGAAAGAAGCCAGCGAACGTGGCATTGTCATCGTCAACATCACCCAATGCCAAAGTGGCGCCGTCGAGATGGGACGTTACGAAACCGGTCTGCAACTTCTCCAGGCAGGTGTCATCAGCGGCTATGACAGTACCCCCGAATGTGCCGTCACCAAACTCATGTTCCTCCTGGGGCATGGACTGGACCAAGCCGAAATCCGCCACCGCATGAATTCCGACCTGGCAGGAGAAATCACCAAGATTCAGTAAAGCGGCAACACAGAGGGCATTTAGTAATATTGATAATTTTCAAGACAAACTTGCATTATCTATCCATGCAAAATCGTTAAAAAGCGTTAACCAACACGCTTTTATCCCCCATTAATAAAGCTTATTAGTTTAAATAAACGTACTTTTGCTTACAATCAAGCAAAACAAATGTAAAATATGGGAGAAAATACCCTATACAAACGCTTTCTGCCGCTTGTTATTCTTACAGTAGGCATACTGCTGCAGGGTTGTAAAGACGATGTTTTTAACCCCGAAAAAGTGAAAGCAGCCTATCAAGACAGGTTTCCGGTCAAGAACATAGATCCGGCTATGGATTGGAAAATGACTCAGCAGGTCCGGGTCAATGTTTCTGTATCCGAAGATACCGGCATCGACTATACCATACGTATTTACGACAAGAACCCCTTAAGCAGCCGGTCATCCGCCAAACTGCTGGCAGAAGGCACCGCCAATAATACAACAGTATTTACCACCGTCATGGACTGCCCCTCTGTGCTGACGAGCGTATTCGTATGCCGCACTGATGCACACAGCCGCAACGTTGTGAAGTATGTATCCATCCAAAACGGTCAGGTCAATGCCGCTTTCGGCAGTTCTTCCGCAAAGACACGCGCCGCATGGACACGCAGTGTCAGTATCGAGACCTATTCACCGGAAAAGTCCGAGGCGGAAATCATTGCAATGCTCTCAAACGCCGAGGAAATAAGTCCGAACACCGATTTTAAAAACGGAAAAGCCTACAAAATCTCCAAAGGTAGTACTTATAAGAATAAAATCAGCAAAGACGGTATGGGAAGCGACAATCCTGCCATCATCATCATTGAAGGCAGCTGGGAGCCCAATGGGAACAACATGACCGTCGGGAATGGTTTTGAACTTTATGTGATTGACGGAGGAGAAATCATAATACCGGACAATCATACCCTCACGTTGGTACAATCCAGCCGGTTTATCGTCTATAAAGGCGGTACAATCAAAGGGAACGACATCGAATTGACCAACGCATCCGGAGGCAGCTACAACTACAATGCCGGCACTATGGAAATAGACGATTTCCATGTCAACCAGGAAGGGGCATTCTATAATTGCGGTACCGTGCGTGTGGATGAAATGGACTTCGACAGCGGATGCAAATTCATCAACCAAGGCAAAGCCTATATCGGGAAAACCAATAGCAGCATCACTATAGACAACGGATGCTACTTATATGTAGAAGAATTTGTCGGCACACTGAACATGGGAGACACCTCTTCTGCAGAGATAGAGGATTTCGAGGGCCATAGCAACAAATACAACACCAGAATCACGATGGGTGACAACTCCATGATAACCGTGCTTGATGAAGCGGAATTGTCACAAGCACAATTTATGGGTCCAAACAATGAATATGCACTGGTAAAAATCAATAAAATTGAAGATATAGGAAATTTCTCCAGCCAGGGAAACATTCATTATGAAGTGAAAGAAATTGACGATGATATCACCGAGGACAGGTGGGAAGCCAAATTCCTCGATGCCATCAAGAACACCCAAGGAACCATATCCAAATGGGGAGAATCCCCCATCACCATTCCTGCCGGAGACTGTACGGGCGAAGGCAACACCCCGGACGAGTCCGGCTCAGAGACTCCTACAGACCCGGTCTCCTATACGTATGTATTCGAAGACAACTTCCCGTTGGTAGGCGACTATGACTTCAACGACGTGGTCTTGGACGTGGAGACCCGCTATCACCGCGAGCAAAAGACGAACCACATCAAGCGCATACAGCTCGACGTGACCCTTGCTGCGGCAGGAGCAACCAAAGCATTGGGCGTAGGGCTACGGATTACCGGAATCAATAAATCCGATATCCGGGAAATCAAAACCGGAGGCGACGATTCGCGTTTCCAGGAGTCATTCAACAGCTCGTACAACAAATTCAGGTACAATAACATTACTTATATGGAAGATTCCGATCCGAGTGTCGTAATCCCCATCGCAGGCGAAGTGCACAATGTATTTGGAGTTGAACCGGGTGAGATGGTAAACACCGGCATTGGAGTAACCGCCAAAAAGTGCACTTATGAAGTCATTATTGAACTGGCAGACCAAACCCGGACAGAGCCCCCATTCTCAAAAGACAATCTGGACTTCTTCATCTGTTATCAATATAAAAGCATGGAACAACGCATGGAAGTCCATCTTTACGAATTTTGGGGATATGGCGCCACTGCCGCCGGAACCATACAGCAAGAGAATCTTGACTTAGCAGGCAACAACACGTGGGCAATCTGCGTGCCGTATGGCTTCCGCTATCCCAAGGAAACCATCAATGTTTCACGTACTGACATCCCCGAAGCAAGCGCATATCCGGAATTCATCTATTGGGCCCAAGACAGAACCCAGTATACGGAATGGTACGAACACCCGGTAGAAGAAAATGTATATAGATAAATATAGCAAACAATTATCATAAACAATGAAACAAATATTATTTGTAGATGACAAACCTGCCATAGGCAAGGTACTCTCGGTCTATTTAGGGAAAGAGAATGAGCTGGTTTATTTCGAAGATCCCGTCAGGGCCATAGAATGGCTGAATGAAGGGAACGAGCCCGCTCTCATCATTTCGGACATACGCATGCCCAAGATGACCGGCAGTGAATTCCTGGCATATCTGAAAGGCAATTCACTTTTCAAGGACATTCCGGTTGTGATGCTTTCCAGTGAGGAAAGTACCACCGAGCGCATCAACCTGCTCGAAGCCGGAGCCGAGGATTTCATACTGAAACCTTTCAATCCTATGGAGCTGAAGGCCCGTATCAAGAAATTTCTCTAAACGACAAAATCAATGGATATGTTATATTATATCTACATAGGTAGCAACCGCGTCACCATCGACCACTTGAGCAAAATTGCGGGAGGCATGTTCATGGCTGTTTCATCCTGCAACAAAGCGGCGAAAGTCATCGACGGTATCCGCGAACGGTACAACACATCCATTCTTTACGAAGAAAGCACCCCTCAAAAGGACAGCCAGAACATCACTTTCCTGCACAAGCGCTTCCCCCGTGTCTACATCATCCTCATCACCGAAGGACTGCAGAAGGAACACCGCAAGCTCTATCTGCAGGCAGGTGTCAACAACACCCTTTCCCCCATGGCCAGCGAAGAGAGCCTCCAGCAAATGACAAAATTCCTCCAACTGCGCAAGGAGCATAAGTTGCAGGAATTCAGCCAGTCACACCGTAAGATATTCAACACCTTCCACCTGCCTGTGTGGAAGCGTATCTTCGACATCCTTTTTGCCGTTGCCGTACTGATTGTACTGTCTCCCATACTCATCGCGACAGCCATAGCCATCCGCGTGGAAAGCAAGGGAAGAGTGATTTACAAGTCCCAGCGTGTGGGCAGCAACTACCAGATATTCAACTTCCTGAAGTTCCGCTCCATGTACACCAATGCCGACAAGCGCCTGAAAGAGCTGAACGCCCTCAACCAATATAAGATAGAGGAAGAGCTTACGGACGAGCAGCCCGATATCCGCTTCGACGACCTGACCGGCACTTCCGAAGAAGAGGCTACCCTGCTGATTTCGGACGATTTTGTCATCTCCGAAGAAGATTTCCTTAAAAAGAAGGCCCAAGAAAAACAGAATACGTTTGTCAAGATAGAGAATGATCCCCGCGTCACCCGCGTAGGCCGTTTCATCCGCAAGTACAGCATTGACGAACTGCCGCAGCTGTTCAACGTCCTCAAAGGAGACATGAGCATCGTGGGCAACCGCCCGCTCCCCCTCTACGAAGCCGAGCTGCTGACCAGCGACGCATATATCGAGCGCTTCATGGCCCCCGCCGGACTGACGGGACTGTGGCAAGTGGAGAAACGAGGCGGTGCCGGAAAAATGTCTGCCGAGGAACGCAAGCAACTGGACATTAAGTACGCCCAAGAATTTTCATTCTGGCTGGACATGAAGATACTGTGCAAGACGCTGACAGCGTTTGTGCAAAAAGAGAATGTATAAAAAAAGATAATAGGAATTATATGGCTTTAGAGATGATAAAAAGATATATCAGGTCCATCATTTACGATGTAGTCCTTTTAGGATTGTTGGGAATGCCTTTGTCTGTGGCTGCACAGCAGGAGATGACACGCGAGGAACGGATAAAGGCGTTGGAGAGGTTGAAGATGGAAGACGAGAAGTTCGAAGTTAATACATTGGAATCTACTGCTCCTAAGACATTGACAGAACTTGAAAGGCTGGAACTTCCACCATTATCAGTCTTTCTTGATGCAGTAATAGAGAACGCTACTGTAAAAAGAGCTCAGTCACAAGTAGAACAAGTCAAAAATGAATATCGTCTTCAAAAACGGGATTGGCTAAATTATATTCGATTAAATGGTAACTATTCTTATGGACGATATAACATTATAGGTAATGCTAGTGATGAATTTACTCCTATGTATCAAACTACCATGTCAAGTGCCCAGCACAATTTCAATGTAGGTGCTAGTATCGGCGTAAGTTTAGGTGACATATTCAATCGGCCAACTAAACTAAAAAATTATCGTTATCAAATAGAACAACTACAGTATTCACAAGAGGAAGTAATGGAAGAACGCCGTTTACGTGTATTGGAAGCATATAACGCTGTGACGGAACAGCTTGCAACAATAAAAGCTAAAGCAGAAACAGCGGCTTTGTATAATGCACAAATGAAAATATGTGAATATAATTTCATAAACGGGACAATGGATATTACAGACCTTTCCATGGAACGTTCTCGACGTTCGGGAGCTGTAACTGCCTATGAACAAGCTCGGGTAGCTCTACACAATTCTATTATTTTATTAGAGATGCTTACTAATGTAAAAATTATCAAGGATAAATTGTAATAATATGGATATAGCACAATTTATAGCAAATTTCATTTATCGTATCCGATATTGGCTACTGTGGGGTACCCTTATTATCACAGGTATTGTAATTTATTTCACACAATTTCTTCCTTTTAGCTATACTGTTGAGGGAAGTTTATATGCCGGTGTTACAAATTCCACCTCTCTTGATGGAAGTTCTGCAAATCTAATATCTATTAATAGCACTTTTGACAATTTAGTAGGCATTGCCAAATCAAGAGGAACTCTGGAAAAAGTATCAGTTCGTCTTCTTGCAAATGCATTAACATATGGCGAAGAATGGAAGGATACCCGATATATCCAAGCAAAAAACTACCGTCAACTATTGCAGCAAACGCCCAAAGAAGTACTAACTTTAGTTGACAGAAAAGACGTGGTGAAAACCGCTGAAAACTTAACTAATTATCGAAAAGAGAATAGTGATAATTTCGTATATGCTATGTTCAACCGTCCAGTACCCTTTTATAGTGCTACTGCTCTTGACGAGATTGATGTTAAAAGAGATGGTACCAGTGATATCTTAAACATTACTTATACAGCTTCAGATCCAGGCATAACTCAGCAAACTGTATCTATTTTAATAGACGAATTAACAAAAGCATATGAGATATTACGATTTAAATCGACACAAGACGTGATAGCCTATTTCCAGGAACAAGTTCGTATAGCCAAAACAGCTCTGAATGAAGAAGAGAATGGTTTAATGGACTATTGTGTTCAAGAGCAAGTCATCAATTATCCCGAAGAAACAAAATTCTTAGCAGGCACGCGATACAACGTGGATGACCGGGTAGAAGAAGCTACACGCAATTACGAAAGTGCTGTTAAATTACGTTCAATGCTGGAACAAGAAATGGACATTCGTGCTAAAATAATCCGAAACAACAGTGATTTGCTTAAAGAGCTTGAGAATGTCAGTAGATTGAACCAAAATATTATGGAACAAGAGATTTTTGTCTCTGATAAAATTCAAGATAACAATATACTATTAAAAAAGAGTAAACAAGAACTCCAAAAAGCAGAAAAAAAGATAAACCATATATCTGATAATTTGAATGAATATGGTATATCTAAAGAAGGCGTTTCTGTTCATAGTATGGTAAGTGAATGGCTGCAAGCTTTAGTTAACGAGACTAAAGCTCAAGCAGAATTGAAAGTTCTAAAGAGCCGTCAGCAAGATATTTTTGAACAATACAGCCATATGTCTCCAATTGGTACGCAAGTAAATCGGAAACAACGTTCCATTGGCATTGCTGAAGATAATTATCGTACACAACTCAAAGGTTTAGCAGACGCGAACCTTAGGCTGAAAAATATAGAAATGAACACCAGCAACCTGCAAATCGTTGCTGAGCCATCTTATCCTCTTACAGATAATGGTCGCAGACGAATACTTTATGTTATTGCAGCATTTATAGGAAGTATGGCGTTTATCATAACTTATTTCTTACTTATAGAATTATTAGACCGAACATTACGAGATCCCCTACGAAGCAAACGTCTTAGCGGTCTGGATGTAATTGCAGCTTTCAATGGAACTAGCAATCTCAAATTCCGTGGCTTCCTTAAAGCTTGTAATAGACTAGCAGCAGCATACAGTTGCAGACAATTCAATAATTATCTACAACCACACCGTTCTACTGTCATCAATATAATAAGTGTAAATAAGGGAGAAGGAAAATCATTCCTAAGTAAATATTTTGCTGCATATTGGGAAACAGAAGGAATGAGCGTCCGCATTGTAAGATATGGCGAAGATTTTGACAATGAAGGTTATTCATATGTCAATGCTCGTCAACTATCTGATTTTTGGCAGCCTAACAGTGCAGAAAAAGAGCCTGACATTATTTTAGTAGAATACCCTGCTATGAAAACTTCTAGTATTCCCTTGCCAGTACTGAAACAAGCAGATCTTAACCTAGTAATAGCAAATGCCTGCCGTTTATGGAGTAGTGACGATGATGCCATATTGAAACCTCTAAAAGAAGTATCCAAGGATAGCACACCGCTCTTCCTCTATCTGAATAATGCAGATCGTGAAGTAGTTGAAATGTTCACGGGTGAATTACCTCCTAAAACTCCTGTCCATTCCTTCTTTAGCCGGATAGCACAATTAGGTTTAACTGCAAAAAGTGCAGCTGTAAAGTAACTATAAAAATAGAGATATGTCATTAATGTCCACGCAAAGTCGCGAAGCTCTAGCTTCCCCTAAGACGTTTACAATCTTATTGCTAATAATAGGATTGTGTGGGTTGGCATATTCAATAATGTTTCAAAAATGGATATTTGTAGCCATTATTTGTGCATCTCCCAGTATTATCCTTCTATTTGTTTATAGTTGTAAATACCCGATTGTCAGCTTTGTTGTATATGCTACTATTGCTTATTTTTTTGATGCAATTAATCGCTATACGCGCTTTGATGGAATCAGTATCATATTAGATATAGCCCTGATATATACTCTAATGGCAATGCTTCTAAATAGGATTTCAAATGAACATTCGGATATTCGTGCAAAGGATATTTTCAATACACTAACCATAGGTTACTTTATATGGATGATTTTCATCATTCTACAATTAACGAATTTGGGAACTGATTTAAATAAAATATTTACCAGTTCACGTAGCTGGCTTTTGGCAACCCCGCTTCTATACATTTTGTCATCATTACTATTAACCAGTCCCAAGAAATTACGATATGCACTAATTATATTAGGTGGATTTACTATTATCGTCTTTTTAAAATTATTGTGGCAAAAATTCCGATGGTTTGATCCTGCTGAAGTAGCTTGGCTCATGGAAGGAAGTTGGAGAACGCATTTATTACGTAGCGGAGTAAGATATTTTTCATTATTCAGTGATGCAGGAAACTTTGGAGCCATCATGGGTATGACTACTATTATCTATTCCATTTTATTTTTACATACCTATTCCAAAGTATTACGTTATTTCTATTTATTAATTGCATGTATGGGCGGATTAGGCATGCTAATGTCCGGCACACGAGGAAGTATAATAATTCCTCTGGGAGGACTTATGTTATACTGTTTATTGTGCCGTAATATAAAAGTCATTATAAGTTCCATTATAGCAGGTGGACTAATCTTCTGCTTCTTTTCTTTTACCAACATTGGAGATAATTATTCAATGATACGTCGTATGCGCACAGCTTTTAAGCCTACAGAGGATGCATCTTTTAATGTTCGTATAGAAAATCAAAAGATAATAGCCCAATATCTGAAAAAGCACCCCATGGGAGCTGGTATTGGTGGCCATATCACAACCCCAAGATGGGAGAATGATCAATACATTGATTACAGAATTCCTCCTGATTCTTTCTATGTAGATATTTGGTCACAAGGTGGTACATATGGATTAGTTTTATATATACTAATTTTTGCATGTATAATATTAAGGTGTTGTTACATCATTATGTTTCGAATACGGGATGCCCAATTAAGAAATACTTTGGCTGCTCTGCTATGTGGTTTATTTGGTTTATTTCTCAATGGATATGTAGGAAGAGGTATGGGATTTCAACCAGGTGTCAGTTTAATAGGTTTTTTCTTTGCTTTTATACTAAATGGGCCCTTAATAGAACAACGATTATCTAAAAAAACAAACTAAATATATGAACGAGATTTTTCAAATATTCAATCCTGATTGGTGGATGGACGAGAACAACAATGTATTGCAAATGACAGATGCAATTCTATTCCTCTTGTTTCTTATTCCGGTAGCATATCTATTTATCTATTCTTTGGCATCTTTGATGAAGTATAAAAATCCTTATCCAGAATCCAAAAAACAGCATAAATTTTTAGTGTTGTTTAATGTCTTTCGTAACGGTAAAGAAGTAATAGAATCTATTAATTATTTTCTAGACACGCAAACATATCCGCGGGATAAATATGATATCGCTGCAGCTGCAACACAGCTATCAGAAGAAGACTTGACAACCCTCCTTCAAATGCCTGTCAGTATTGTAGTACCAGATAAGGAATATTGTACTAAAGTATACGCTATACAGCAAGTTATGGAACGATACTCACCTCATGAATATGACATGATAGTCATTTTCAATTCTGATAATCGTGTAGTTCCTAATGCGTTGCACTTATTAAACAATGCATACTATTCAGGTTGTGACTCCATACAAGCACACCGTATGACAGAAAACCTTACGACCAGTACAGCTATTCTATCTGCTGCAGGAGAAGAAATCAATAATAATATATTCCGTAAAGGACATACAAAATTGGGATTCTCATCCGCATTGCTTGGTTCAGGTATGGCATTTGACTTTGAAATGTTCCATAGAATTGCTCCTGCTCTTAAAGGCTCTGACCTAGCAAAGGCAGTAGAGGTAAGATTACTTGAAGAAAATATTTACACTGAATACATACAGGAAATAATCTGCTATAGTAAGAAGCAAGAAAATGCAGAAGGATATAGTCGTGAACGCCAACGTTGGTTATCAGCTCAATATAATAGTACCTTCTTAGCACTAAAGCATTTACCATTAGCTTTTCTGCAAGGTAAATGGGACTACTGTAACAAACTATTCCAATGGCTGCTACCTTCACGATTTCTGCTTATCGCATGCATAGTAACTGCTACAATAATTATTACAATACTTGATTGGACCTTATCCTTCAAATGGTACATACTACTTTTACTCATCATAATTACGTTCTTAATGGCTTTACCGGAAGGTGAAATAAACAAGCGTTTCAAACACGCTGTATGGGCATTGCCTATACTGATTTTCGCTTCCATTTTCAGCCATTTCGGACGTATTTTCAAAAGTACAAAAAAGAATAAATGAAAATAGCAATCGAGGCCCAACGTATCTTCCGCCGCGACAAACACGGAATGGATTTTGTCGTTCTTGAAGTCTTAAGGGAACTTCAGAAACGGAAAGATGGCAATGAGTACTATGTACTTGTTGCTCCCGGTGAAGATTGCTGCCTCAAAGAATCAGACAATCTCCACATCATCGAACTGCGTTGCCCCACCTATCCCCTATGGGAACAGATTGCATTACCACGAGCTGTACGCCACTTAAAAGTAGATATATTGCATTGTACCTCAAATACGGCTCCATTGTGGTGCCCCATACCGCTGGTACTTACATTGCATGATATTATTTACTTGGAACCACGCCAACACCGAAATCCCTCGCTATATCAAGAAATGGGATGGCATTACCGACGATTGGTTGTTCCGCGTATCTTAAAGAAATGCAAGAAAATCATCACTGTTTCACATTTTGAATGTACACGCATCCGCGAAGCACTGCACCTGCCTAATAGACAGATAACCGCTGTCTATAATGGATATAATACACATTTCCGTAAGAATGAAACAATTGACGAGAATATCATTCAAAAGTATATCCCACAGGAAGGTTTTCTGTTCTTTTTAGGGAACACAGACCCCAAAAAAAACGCGGCACGCACGCTGAAGGCCTATTCACTTTACCTGAAAGCATCTGTAATAAAACGCCCGTTACTCATTGCGGACTTAAAAGAGGAACATATTGACGCACTCCTCCAGCAAGAAGGTATAACAGATATAAAAGTACATTTATTCTATCCGGGATATATTGACAACCGTGATTTGGTAACCCTCTATAGTGCAGCTTTTGCTTTCCTTTATCCTTCTTTAAGGGAAAGTTTCGGCATTCCAATGCTGGAAGCAATGGCTTGCGGTACTCCCGTAATAACCAGCAATACCTCTGCAATGCCGGAAGTGGCCGGAGCTGACGCCATCCTTGTCAATCCGCAAATGCCGTCAGAAATTGCAGACGCCATCCTGCAATTAGAAAAGAACAATGATTTCTATCGGCAACAATCTGCTTACGGACTAGAACGTGTAAAACAATTCTCTTGGAAAAGCACAGCTGAAGAATATGTGAAGATTTACAATGAAATCCATACACCATAAACCCACACCTCTAAAACTATGGCAGACTTCATCATCACCAGCCTCCAATCCTGGGACATCGAGATAGGAAGCACCATCAAGAACACCGCATCCGAGATAGCAAAGAAGCACCGTGTACTCTATGTCAATCCTCCCATGGATATTGCCACAAGGTTACGCATTGCAGCAGGAAAAGGGCCTCTATCTCCTACAGGCCATCGACAGCTGGAAGTCATCCAAAGCAAATCGGCTCCATTGCGGCAAATCAATGAAAATCTATGGGTATTGGACTGCCCCTTCATCATACACTCCGTAGGACAACTTCCTACATGGCTATTCAACTGTCTCAATCGCCGGAATTGCAAAAAGATTGGCAACTGGATAGTACAACAAGCCGATGTTCTTGGTTTCAAAGACTATACGCATTTGATTGATACCGACCTTTTCCGAAGCCTGCATCTCAAAGAATATATCTGCCCGGCAATCAGCATTTATTATCGGCGCGACTATGTTATCGGCTTTCCCTATTGGCGCAAGCACGGACCACGTTGCGAAGAAATGCTTGTACGTCAGTCAGATATCGTACTGGCAAATTCCAGTTACTTTGCAGAACAGCTCCGACCTCTGAACCGGCACACATATGTATTGAATACCGGTGTCAATCTTGAACTATACGATGCTACCCGGCATTGGGACAAACCGACGGATATGCAAAACATCCCCTCGCCAATAGTCGGCTATACGGGAGCTATCATCGAAAGCCGCCTGGACAGTGAACTGCTATACAATATCGCAAGGCAGTTGCCCGGCTACAGTTTTGTTTTCGTCGGACCTGAAGACAAGCATTTCCAAAAGCACCTGCTACACAATTTAAAGAATGTATTCTTCACAGGACGTAAGGAAGTGGAAGAACTGCCGAAATATATACAGCACTTTGACATCTGCATCAATCCACAGATACTCAATTCTATAACAGATGGTAATTACCCACTGAAAATAGATGAATACCTTGCCATGGGAAAACCTATAGTAGCTACCAGCACACATACCATGCGTAGCATCTTTGCCGGACACACTCATTTAGCTGTTTCAACAGAAGAATGGATAATAGCACTGAAAGCAGCAGCAAACGAAGCAGGCAACCCAAAACTGGAGAATGCCCGCATTGCCTTTGCGCATACACACAGTTGGGGACATAGTGTACAGACAATTTACAATGCCATTACCAGATATGTGACAAAAAAATAAGGTAACTATATACCACTTTGCACCAAATAGTAAATTGAAAGTTTAATGGAATTACATTTATTCATGTTTCAAACTTTTGTATATTTGCCATACGTTCAATAAGAAAGATGCAAAAATAGAATAGTAAAGTCTGGATTTTAAATGGAAATAGATTATGAAAGATGAAATTTCCGAAAGCAACAAAATTCATTTCGCTGTTATGGCTCTTGGGGCCAGCTCTCGAAAGATGAATATCTCACCCATGGAGATGTACGGGTAGACTTATTCAAACGCCTTGTTTTAGACTGCTATGACGTGATGCATACACAAAGTTTAAAACATGTTTCCGAGGATTTAGTTGAAGCTTTGTCAAATTGGGAAAAACAACACAAATTCAACAGATAAGTTTTTTCTACATTTGCCATATTGCAAATATACGAAATCTATCGGGCGAAATTCGTATCTTTGTCGCGTTTTTCTTAAAAAAGTATTATGAGTAAAAAAAGTAACCTTTACCCTCCGTAGCGGAGACAAGGACGCAGTAAACATCGAAAAGGATACTGCACACAGTAGAAATCCATTATTGGATCAGTTGGAAATCATTGCAGAGGTCATTGACTATTTGCTGAAAGGGAAATCGTCTTTCTCCCAAAGCGAACTGCGCAGTCTGGCCCACATACGGCAGATGACACGTATGCACAAAACAAAGTCCGGAGAGTAATAGCTACTGTGAGTCAAATGTTTACGAATGTAACAAGTAGAAGGCCGCCTAAAGAGAGGGCTCCACCGACTACTTTCTGTAAAAAAACACATATTTCTCCATTGTATGCCTAAGCACCCGAAAAGAGACTGTAACACACGCAGGACAGCTTCTGGGGTCGGTGAGATGCCGCTAAACCCTACAAAAGTCCATTTGCAGGCTTGTTCTGTTATACGTAACTTTGCCGCATATTTTAAAAGATATGACCGCTGAACAGTCTCTCCCTTACACGTCACTATGAAGCCCTTCTATCCTTTCAGAATATAAGATAACTATCAGGAAATAGAAAACTAATACACGAAGAAAATGATTTGGTTCAAACACCCCAACGATTTGCCTAATGACAAAAGACTCGCCGCACTCATCAATAATGAAGGATGCAGGGGCTATGGTATGTATCTGCGCATCATCGAGATGCTCTGTGCACAGCCCGACAGGAAACTCAGTTTCAGTCAACTGAATATTATTTCAAGAAAAGGGTTCTCCAAAAAATACATGGAGAAAATCATCTGGGAATACAAACTTTTCACTATCCACGAAGAAGAATTCGAATCCGCCATCAACTTCAACTATACGGAAAAAGGAAATCATTTGCAAAATGATTTGAAAACTCCAGAAAAAACGGAGGATGCGAAAAATGACGATAAATCACTGAACAACAGTGGTAATACAAACAAAACCAGCCTCGCGCGCGTAAGAGAAGAACAGAATAGAGAAGAACAGATGAAGAGAAAAGACGACGATGTCGTCCAAAAGAACGGCGGCGACGGCGGCATCACTCCCTACCAGAGCTGGAGGAAGCAAGTGGATGGCTTGTCGAAAAATCAACTGTTCCGTGAAATGGTCTGCATGAGAAGCGGCTACAGTGTCCTGCTGAACAAGCATTTTGATACGGCACTGGAAGAATTCAAGAAACACATCGTACTCCTCGGAAAAGAAGAGAAGATGAACAGCCAGGAAGAAGTGCGAAGCTACTTCACGTTCTACACCCAAGCCGGCCAGCGCACCTCGCAGGAACTGCACATGCTGTTGCAGGGCCTCGAAAAGCAGCAGTCCGCCACCGCTCCTCCCGACCCCCATCGCTACGAGCAGCTGGTGAACGGACGGCGCACCTACCTGGGCTGCCCCATCCCCGACGGAGCGCCGCCCCGACCGGACAATACCGCCTTCTGGAACGAAACGACCCGTTCGTGGAGCTCGCAGCGACAGCCGCCGACATCGAAAAAGCCGAAACAGAAACCCGGCTGAAACGCCACACTCCGGCATCCGGAATGCCACACGTCAGCGTTCCGAATGCCACACCTCAGCACGTCCCAAGTGTGGCATTTACCCTCGTGAAGTGTGGCATTCCAACCCGCTAAGTGTGGCATTTCAACCCCTCAGGCTGCCCTGAAACTAAAATCTGCGTCTAAAAAATTATCAGAAAACTACTAAAGCAAACCTATATGAGAAATTTTCATCAACGCGGCATTGACACCCGCGGCCGCATCAGCGGCAAAATCAAGACCATCTGCCCGCAATGCAACGACACCCGCGGACACAAAGGCAACAAGTCACTCTCCGTAGACCTGGACAAAGGCCTGTGCTACTGCCACCACTGCGGCTACAAGCTCTACGTGCCCGACGATGCCGAAGAACGCCTCAAGCAGCAGCGCCGCGACATGCGCCGGAAACCCGCCGCACCGCCCCAGCACTTCCGCCGTCCCACCTTCGACCCTGCCCGGATGCAACTCTCCGAGAACCTGGAACGCTACTGGACCACCGTGCGCTGCCTGCCGCAGGAACTGCTGCGTACCCTGCGCATCACCGAAGAGACGGTGCGCCTGCCGGAAAGCAACCAGGAGGAGAACTGCATCTGCTTCAACTACTTCGAGAACGGGACGCTCGTCAACACCAAGTACCGCAGCGCCCTGAAGCACTTCATGATGGTGAAGGGGGCCGAGCTCATCCCCTACAACGTGGACAGCATCCTGGGCACCCCGGAGTGCATCATCACCGAAGGCGAGTTCGACGCGGCAGCCATCATCGCCGCCGGACGCAAGGACGTCGTCTCCGTGCCCGCCGGCGCCCAGAGCAACCTCACGTGGCTGGACCGCTTCGTGGAGTCGCACTTCGAAGACAAGCAGGCCCTCTACATCGCCGTAGACGAAGACCCGGCAGGGCAGTCGCTCCGGCAGGAACTCACGCGCCGCCTCGGAGTGGAACGCTGCCGCATCGTGCACTTCGGCGAGGGCTGCAAGGATGCCAACGAGCATCTGGTGAAATACGGCGCCGAAAGCCTCCGCATCTGCATCGAGCAAGCCGAAGAAGTGCCCCTGGAAGGAATCTTCACCGCCGAAGACTGCGGCGACGACCTGCGCTCCCTCTACGAAAACGGCCTGCAACGGGGTGCTGACACCGGCTGGGAGAACTTCGACGAACACTGCACCTTCGAGCCCCGCCGCCTGCTGGTGATGACCGGACGCCCCGGCGACGGCAAGTCCGAATTCACCGACGAACTGGTGCTGCGCCTCTGCCTGCGCCACGAATGGAAAATCGCCTTCTTCAGCCCCGAAAACATGCCCATCGCCTACCACCTGCACAAGCTGGCGGAGAAGCTGACCGGCCACCGCTTCACCCCCGGGCCGGGCATGACGGAAGCCGTCTACGAGCAGGCAGTGGGCTGGCTGGACCGCAACGTGTCGCACATCCTGCCCGACGACGGGAGCTACGGCATCGACCACATCCTGGAGAAAGCCCGCCAAGTGGTGCGCCGCAAAGGGGTGCGCATCCTCGTCATCGACCCCATGAACCGCCTGGAACAACGTCTGGAACCGGGACAGACGGAAATGGACTACATCACCGACACGCTGAACAAGCTGGGACGCTTCGCCACCCGCAACCAGTGCCTCGTCATCCTCGTGGCCCACCCCCGCAAGGTGAACCGCAACGAAAAGGACGGCACCCGGCGCCGTGTCGAGATGAACGACATCAACGGCTCTGCCAACTTCGCCAACATGTCCGACTTCTGCCTCGTGGTAGACCGCAACGACACGAAGCAGATAGCCACCATCTACATCGAGAAGGTCCGTTTCAAACACTTGGGCAGTGCCCACACCGAAGCCAAGTTCGTCTACAACCACCTGAACGGACGCTACTGGCCCTGCGAGGAAGACGTCATCCACACCCCCCAAGGAGAGCAACTGGGACCGGTGAACACGCAGTTCGACAATGAGAATTGGTTGAAAAATAATGAAGAACAAGGCAGGTTATTCGAGTAAAAATCCGTATCTTTACAAGACGGAAAGAAGAGAATAGGTGTAAGCATGTGCAAACCGTACAATCACGTGTTATCCGTATTAAAGAAAACATATAACCTGAACTTTAAAGAATATGATGAAAGAAAATGATTCCTTTGCAGAGCCTCGCTTCCCCGTCCGCAGTTACGGGAAAGGCGAACTGGCCATGTACTACCTTCCGGGCATCGCCCAGCAGACTGCCGTCAACCGGCTGAACGAATGGATACGCACCGCCCCCGGGCTGGAACAACGCCTGCTTGCCACGGGCATGAACCCTTATTGCCGACGGTACACGCCCGCACAAGTGCAGCTTATGATTAATGTCTTCGGGGAGCCTTCTTAGAAGGTTCCCCGCTTTTCACATAAATCCTCACCCCCACTCTGTCTATATGCTCACGCAATGCCTCGTTTTCAAGATTGGCATATACCACCACTTCACGCACTTCATCAAAACGAGCTAAAACAGCACATATCCTGATTACTGTTTTCCAACATATTCCATGTCTTTTTATTCAGTTTACGCACATCTATGCGAATACAAATATACCTCCTATTTGTCACAAATCCAAAACAAAAGAAACAATAACCTCCCTTATCCTCTCCCAACCTCCTCCTACCTCCCCCAACCTCCCATCCTCCCTGCCCCATGTCCTATCTTTGTATCAACGAAACGGAGCAGAGGCCATCGCCGCGGAGACACCTCCTTTCCCCCTTCGGAATGAAACATTAACCATTAAACATCAAACATCATGCCAACAGCATTAGTAGTGCGCACACAGCGCCACAAGAAAATCGGAGACAGCAGCTCCCCCATGGTCTACACCCTGAAACGCAAGCCCCAAGATGCCAAAATCTTCGACCTTGCCCGTATCGCGCAAGACATTGAAGCACTGGGAGCCATGTCGGCCGAAGACGTGGAGCACGTAGGCAAAGCCATCGTACGACAGATGCGCCAGACGCTGACGGACGGCAACAGTGTCCGTCTGGACGGCTTCGGCATCTTCCACACCACCTTTAAATGCCGTGCCACCGAACTGGCCAAAGACTGCACCGTGAAAAACATCGAGCGCGTCAACATCCGCTTCAAGGTAGCCAACACCCTGCGGCTGGTGAACGACAGCAACGCCACCACTAAAGGTGGAGCAAACAACCTCATCTTTGAGCTTGTAACTGCCGACAAGGATAGCACCAGCGGCGGTTCCGGCGGCAATAATCCCGATGGCGGAGGTTCCGACGGAGACCAAGGAGAGAATCCGCTGGGATAAAAAAATAGGGGTTAGCGATAAGCTTGTGTTCCCTAACCCCTACCCCTAATCACTAACCCCTAACCATTAACCATTATGAGTACAAAATCATCAGCCTGGGACAAGATTCTGAAAGTAATCATTGCTGTAGCTTCGGCACTTTTGGGTGCATTCAGCGCACACGCCATGAACAGCGGTGGTCCCTTTTAGCGAACAGCCCCCAAAGGCAAACAGTAAAGAAAAATGAGAAAAATTGATTTGATTGTGATACATTGCAGCGCCACGTGCGAGGACCGTCCCTTTACCGGGCAAGCTCTGGAAGCCGCGCACCGCCGACGTGGATTTGATGGCACGGGCTATCATTTCTACATCCGCCGTGACGGACAAATCTTGACTACCCGCCCGGTCGAGAGGGCCGGCGCCCACGCCCGCGGCTACAATGCCCACTCTATCGGAATCGCCTACGAAGGCGGATTGGACCACTATGGGAATCCCAAAGACACACGCACGGAATGGCAGCGCCACTCGCTCCGCGTACTGGTCCGTACTTTGCTGATGGACTATCCGGAAGCAAAAGTGGCGGGACATCGCGACCTCAGCCCCGACCTGAACAACAACGGAGAGGTGGAACCGATGGAATGGACGAAACAATGCCCGTGTTTTGAGGTGAAAAAAGAGAAGTGGTAACCAAGAAAAGGGAGGTGACAAAGCATGACAAAAGCTTTGCCACCTCATTTTTTATTCATACATTTGTTCTAATTAAGCAAAATGCGCATCAAACAAAGTTCAGCCGTATGAAGTACCCTATTGGAATACAGAGTTTTGAGAGCCTTATCAATGACGGATATATCTATGTGGACAAAACCGCCCTGATTTATCAGTTAGTACATACTGGTCGTTACTACTTCCTGAGCCGCCCGCGGAGATTCGGAAAGAGTCTGCTCATCAGCACACTGGAAGCCTACTTCAACGGGCAGCAGGAACTGTTCAAGGGACTGGAAATGGAACGGCTCGAAAAAGAATGGACGAAATATCCGGTACTGCATTTAGATTTGAACACAAGTAAATACGACGAGAAGAATAGCCTTATCGACATATTGAACGATACCCTCTGCCAGTGGGAAAACATCTACGGAACTGTCCCCAGCGAAGTCAACCCCGAACTGCGTTTCAAGGGAATCATCCGCCGCGCCTACGAGCAGACCGGCCAGCGCGTGGTCATCCTCGTGGACGAATACGACAAACCCATGCTCCAAGCCATTGGTGACGAAGAACTGCAAAATGAATATCGCAACACACTCAAAGCCTTCTACTCCGTAATGAAAACGCAGGACCGGTATATCCGTTTCGGCTTCCTGACGGGGGTAACGAAATTCGGAAAAGTCAGTGTGTTCAGCGACCTGAACAACTTGATAGACCTCTCCATGGACCGACAGTTCCAGACGCTCTGCGGAATGACCGACAAGGAGATACACACCTATTTTGAAGAACCGCTGCACCAGATAGCCGAAAACTACGGTATCACCTACGACGAAGTCTGCCTGCGACTGAAAGAACGGTACGACGGCTACCGCTTCCGTCAGAACGGAACCAATCTGTATAACCCCTTCAGCCTGCTGAATACCTTCCGTTCCCTGGAGTTCGGCAGCTACTGGTTCGAGACCGACACCCCCACCTACCTTGTGAAACTGCTGAAGGAAAACAACTTCTGCCTGCGCGACCTCACGAGCGAAGGGGTGACTGCAGAGACTTTCAACCATGTGGATTTCCTCATAGAAACACCGCTTACAATAATTTATCAAAGCGGCTATCTCACTATAAAGGGGTATGATGAAGAATTCAACACTTATCAGTTGGGATTTCCTAATAAAGAGGTTGCTGAAGGATTCATCAAATATCTGGTTCCTTACTATATGCCAGAACTCAGTAGAAAGCCATACTACACGTTGGAGAAATCTTTATAGCATACATAAAGATTTTCTTCTTTATCCATTCCATACTTATCAATTACCTCAATAGGAAATTTAAATAGTTCAACTCTAAAACCACATTCTTCCAAGCGATCTTTGTAGTCTAAACCATATAATCGCAAATGATCTGTTTGACCAAACACTTTCAATCTTTCTTCAGATGTTTTTACGGAAGAATCTTCCAAAGTCTTATCTAATATATTAGACATAGGAACTTGCAAGAGACCCACTCCACCTTTTTTCAATACCCTAAACAATTCACGCATTGCTTTACGGTCATCTTCAATATGCTCCAATACATGGTTACACATAACCATGTCAAAATCTCCATCTGCAAATGGCAAATTCAAAACATTCATATTATGAACATAAGGGGGGTACATATACCCTTTAGCAAAAAAATCTCCGCATATATAATCTATACTTTTCATTGTCAAAATACGTTGAGCAATAATATCCTCTGGAGCGATATGCAATATTCGTAAAGGATGTCCATCAAAAATCTTAGCTATATCCCGAAGATAAAGATACAATAATTTTTCCTTATCCTTAGCCCGGCATTTCCAACACATGCCAGGACGCACTCCCATACCAACAGTCTTGTATTTTCGCGCAGCAGGACTATCAATTCCTAACAGAGCCAAGTCATCTGAATGAAATCCACAAAACGGGCATTCATAGTGTACTCCTACATGCTTTTCCGCTTCACGATTGAACCTCCAATTATCAAACGCTATTTTTATAGGTTTCAAATGCTGTTTTATTCGTACCAATAATTCCATATCCTTTTTATTTCTATTTTTTCTTATCAATCAATCCATGCCAAGTTCCTCTTATTAACGCAATCGCAACCATCCAATTTTTCTTACGCAATGCAACTATAACATTTTTAGGCATAGACACACATACCAAGTATGTACAAGATAAAAGCCGAATAGCCCACTTGCTTCGCCGTCGGGTAAACAATAAACGGGCACGTGACATATAATAAGCACGATTAGGACTACCATACCCTATTGTAGCCCCACCTTTATGATAAACCACTACCTCTGCCTCATACCACAACTTATATCCGGCCTCTGTAATCTGATAACTCCAATCGAACTCCTCTGCAAAAAGGAAGAATACTTCAGGCATTTTCCCCACTTGTTCAATCACATCACGTCGCACCATCATAGCACCGCCATAAAGCACTTCTGTTTCACAAGCCTCAATGCATTTAGCAGGACAATTACAGTCAAATACTTCAGTTTGAAATTTCAATGTCAATGGCTTCAATCTTCTACAACCAAAATATTGAATATTTTCCTTATTAGTTAAATAACGGACAGTAGGAGATACACCACCTATAGTTTCATTACGTAAACGTGTAACTAACTTTTCCAGTATCGGTTCTTCAACCAGCATATCATTGTTAAGAAAAAACACATATTCCCCTTTAGCATAGGCAAGGCCTCTATTATTTCCCCCTGCAAAACCTAGATTTGTTGAATTACAAATCAATTTCACATCAGGACATAATGCTGATATACGCTCTACATCTTCACCACTTGAAGCATTATCCACCACTAAAAATTCATAAGAATATGTCTCATGCTCTTTAAACGATCTCACTAAATCACAAGTGTCTCGCCAACCATTATAATTAACCGTTATTATTGATACCATAGATTAATCCTATTAAAAATGAATCCAACGACGGATAAATTGTTTCACTTTTATTCCTGCCCCTATTTTGAGAGCCAAAAGCTTTAACTGTAAAGGAAATGCATTAAATAAACGATAAAGTATATAAGTGTAAGAAATGCCTACTTTATTAGTCATTTTAGGTGAAGTAAAAGGAGGAGTCAATAAAGAAGATTCAAATTTTTTTTTATCATCTTCATTTATTTGAGACGATATTTCTACTTGATAAGCATGATATAAACTCATTTTTAATATATCAATCAATGCCCCCCGATAAAAACTCATTTTTACATATGGTCTTATATATCCACATTTCATTCGCTGAATATCAACGAACTGTTGTGCCGTACTTTCAGAATAGCCATTAGAGAATCCAGCACTCGATGAATTCGGATTATAAGTATAAAATAATGTACAATCAGGTAACAATCGACATGAAGAAGCTTGCATCAAAACTTGATATGTAAACCACGAATCCTCATGTGTTTGTCCCGGAACACATCGTATATGATTATTTCTTAAAAAAGCAACATTATATAGCCTATTACAAAGAGATACTGCAACTTTATTTCCTTTGCCATAACAAAAATCAAAAACCGCATGTTTTGAACCATCAATCAGTATATCCTTATCATATTGACATCCAGCATAAAGCACTCCTCTCAAATCACGTCTTACAAAAGATGCGGATACAAAATCTACCGGATGCTGACGCATTGCATTATACAAAATCTCAATACAATCTAAAGATAAAACATCGTCACCATCTAAAAAGAAAAGATACCTTCCTACGGCATTATCTAATCCTGCATTTCTTGCTGCGCCCGTTTTTTTATTATATCGCTGATCTACAATTTTCATATCATTACCACGCAAATGCTCATTCATTATACGACGTACTATATCCATACTTCCATCTTGCCCTTTGTCATCAATAATCAAGTATTCAATACTTTGAAATGTCTGATTAAGAGCTGATAAAAGAGAAGATTCTATATATTCTGCTACATTATAAACTGGAATTGCAATGGTAACTTCGTATTCTTTCATTCTAATGCTTCATCATTCAATCAAATTAAAATATGCTTATTGCTACAAAGATAGAAAAAATTGCATACCTTTGCCTACAAGAAGCAAAAAATGTCACAAGAGTCACGCCTTAAAAAGTCATTGCTCAATGCCCGGGTTAATCTCATTTTCTATTTCCTGAGTTTAGCCTTATCCTTTTTCTCCAGAAAAATCTTTCTGGATGCATTGGGTGCAGATTTTATGGGGCTGATAGGTACACTGAACAATCTTTTAGGTTTTCTGAACCTTGCAGAATTAGGTATCAGCACAGCCATCGGCTACGTTCTATATAAACCTCTCTTCGAACACGACGAAAGGAAAATCAATGAAATCATTTCTGTTTTCGGATTTATCTACCGACGTATCGGTTTTATCATTCTAAGTGCAGGATGTGTCTTGGCATGCTTCCTGCCCCTAATATTCCCCAATAATGTCTTTGATTTAGGCATCATCTATTTTGCATTTTTCTCATATCTGACCACTTCACTGATAGGATATTTTGCCAATTACAAGCAAACCCTTTTGGGTGCAGACCAGAAGAACTACGTAGTGACAGCCTACTTTCAAAGTGCCGTACTGATAAAGACTCTCCTGCAAATGGGGTTAGTATATTATACGGGCAATTATTACCTGTGGATTAGTCTGGAACTTCTGCTGGGCATTACCTATTCCATTATCCTGAACTGGAAAGTCAACCAGGTATACCCCTGGTTGAGAAGCGAAGTGAAGCAGGGAAAGCTACTTTTCAAGAAATATCCGGAAGTAACCCGGTATACCAAACAGTTGTTTGTCCACAAACTTGGCGGTTTTGTACAATTCCAAACCACTCCCTTCCTGGTATATGCCTTCGTCTCTCTTAAGACTGTGGCATATTATGGAAACTATACCCTCATTATAGATAAGATAAGTATATTTATCAGCAACCTATTAGGGAGTACCAATGCAGGAGTAGGCAATCTGATAGCCGAAGGCGATTCCAAACGTATCCAGCAAGTATTCTGGGAGCTGATGGGTATCCGTTTCTTGATAGCCGGAACCATTTCATTTGCCTTGATTCGACTGACCGGCGCTTTCATTTCATTATGGTTGGGAAGTGAATATGTATTGCCCCAACACATTCTGTACCTGATTATCATCAACTCGTTCATCAGCTACACCCGAGGTGCCATAGACCAATTTACCTATGGGTATGGCTTATTTCAAGATACTTGGGCTCCGATTGCGGAAGTAATCATCAACCTGACTGTTGCCATCATTGCCGGACATTTTTGGGGACTGCCGGGAATTTTGATGGGAAACATAACCAGCTTATTCCTTATCATCGTCATTTGGAAACCTTACTTTCTTTATTCGCAAGGATTCAAAATATCCGTTCTCTACTATTGGATGGGCTACATCAAGCATCTACTGATTATACTGCTGCCGGCAATAATATGTTATTATCTTTTTCCCGACAATGACTTTGCAGCGGAAAGCTCTTTTACACATTGGATAGTCTATGGAGCTATTATAATTTCCACTTACGGAATATTCACTTGTTTATTACTCTATCTTTTTACTCCAGGTATACGTGCATTCGCTCACCGGATACTGAAAAGGCATCATTAACGAGCTGTTGATTTCAGTCTGTCAAAGGTCCTTTCCCACTCGTCTGCCACATTCTGTATGTCAAAGCGTTTCACATACTGCACACAATTTTTTGACATCTCCATACGCAGTTCTTCATCTTTCATCAATGCACCCAACTTCCGGGCAAACGCTCTATGCGAGAAAGGAGGAATCAACAATCCGTTTTTGCCATCATCAATAATATCTGTTATAGCTGCATACGAATTGAACGCCACCGGAACAACCCCGAATGTCATGGCTTCGGTCAATACCATTCCCCAGCCTTCAAAATCACTCGTCAGGCATAGGATGCTTGCATCCCGATAAAAAGTCTCAGGGTCCTGCCAACCAGTGAAAACAACCCGCTTCATCTTTGAGGCTTTCTGCTCCAGTTCCTGCCTTATGGGTCCATCTCCCACAATAACCAGCTCCCAATCGGGAATTTTTTTATATATACGCTTCCATATATCAATCAGCCGTCCTACACGCTTCTGGCGCCACTCTATCCGGCCTACATACAATATCTGCTTCTTCTTGAGGAAATCTGTATTTTCTTGAGCGGGATATGTATTCGGATTGGGAATGGCAATCACCCGGCTCAAGTCTTTTGAATATATCTGCCTCAAATCAGGGATAAATTTCAAAGAAAGTAAACACAATGCATCTGTATACAGTAAAATGCCTTCATAATCGGATTTTAATGTACGCTTGTAATCATACTTAAACATAGGAATCTTTATGATACGGGCCATCTTTCTGATTTTTCCCATAATCGTGTTTTTCCCTTTTATCCACATTACGAACTCTCCCAAATGGTGATATATGCCAAGAGGATTATAATGTATCACGGAAATAATATACACGTCCCGCAAGGTTTTAGAGAAGGAATATAATGTATAATAAGTCTGCGGGTCCTGGTCTATGACCATATCAATACGGTGCTCTTGCAGGAAACTACGGAAAAACAACCCGTTCTTTTCTACTTCCCGAACCTGATATGGGAAAAAATAAGAGGATGCAGGATATGCATAATCCATGCGGCTTTCATCCCGCACACTATGTAAACAAAGAACATGGTGTCCCCGTCTTATGAATTCACGGCACAAAAGGTCACTCACTCTTTCAATCCCTCCCCGTTGGGGATGGAACATGACAGGATGTATAAACAAGATATTCATAATGCCCCCCGTTATTTTGCTCCAAACATCTTCTTGAATTTTATACCTGACAAGAAACGCATCCACCCATCAAAAGCCGATGCCCCCACCCTACAAAACAGGAATTTGCCCAACACATCCGCTTTATACTGTGGAAGAAAAAATCGTCTTATCCATTCTTTATCTGATAAAAGGACTTGATGTAAAAAAGACAACCGTTCCTGCCGGGTATACTTATGCTCTGGTTTATAGATGGCCAAAATCACTTTATGGAAAAAGACAGTCAATGAATTCCATGTTCTATCCAGTGAGCTATCCTCCAAATTAAATTTCTTTTGATACACATAGACCCTTTCCAAAAAATTGGAGAATGCTGCATATTCTGCCGGAAAGCTGTTTATACGCACAGACAACACATCTACAGAATACCCTACTCTATAAACGTAATTATTGTAATCACGAATAACCATAAAATCCGCATACATCAGGTAGTCCAACATAAACAGCATATCTTCCAGTCCGGAAACAAAAGGAACAAAGCCCACCCGGTATTGCTTGATAATCCGATGGTCGTATAGCTTGCTGCCTGCGTACGCAACACGCTTGTCTATCAAGTCTGTCAATATAAGATACATCTGTTCCGAAGCTATATCTTGTTCGGGAACGTGAAACGTTTGACAGTCCCCATTTGGCAGATACGCATCAAGAGAACCGACTATTACTCCCTCCTTCGTTTTATCGGCAGGCAATGCACCGTACAGCCTTTCAAGATAATAAGGCTTTACATAATCATCTGAATCAATAAAGGTTACATATCTTCCACGAGCATTCATCAAACCAGTATTCCGGGCACAGCTCAATCCTGCATTAGCCTGATGGAACACCCGTATCCTCGTATCCTTCCCGGCATACTCTTCACAAATCTCCCCGCAACGGTCTGGGCTCCCGTCATCTACCAGCAACAGCTCAAAATCCGTAAAGGTCTGTGCAAGAATACTGTCAATGCACTGGGGCAAGTACTCTTCTACCTTATAAACGGGTACTATAACGGATATTTCCGGAAGATTATTCATATTCGCTCATTTTGCATGAAACACTGCCTTCATTTTTATAGACAACACCAACAAATAGTAGGCTGACTTTACAAAAGCCTTAAAATACAGATAGCCGGCATACGTAGGAAGCACATAATGGATGTTCTGCAGCATCAGCTTCCATTCGGGACGCAGGCCCGTCATCTCCAACAAAAACGCATACTTTTTGTTCCTGAATACCAAATAACTCTGATAATGAAAGGATGTGTCTTTCGTGAAATACAGAATACGGTCAAAATATTTCGCCTTCAGACTCTCAAAGTATATATATATCAGCCGGTTATCCTGCAAACACCGGGAAGACCGGATAAAGTCGTAGATATAACCAAGCACCAGCACACGACATTCCAAATTACGCATAGACGGCGCTCGCATGATGGAATCTGGCTGCATGGAATAATAGTAAGTGGTCTCATTGACGACATACATACTTTGAGACATACATGCCAACTTAAATGACCATAAATCATCCTCGTGTACAATGCCCTCCTGGAAGTAGAGTTTATGCTGCAAAACGAGGGGACGACTCACCAGCTTGTTCCATGCCATGACATACCATTTTCCCTGCACATAAGTGGAAAGTACAAGAGCATTCCCTTCATAAAACCCGGTGCCTAATGATAAAGGAGGAGCCCAACGTCTGGCACCGGTCACCTCGTAATTGCCTATCACAAAATCCGGTCGCTTCTGCACCGCTGCATCTGCCAAAAGCTCTATTGCATTCGCAGAAATATAGTCGTCGCTATCCAAGAAGTACAGATAATCGCCAACAGACGCTGAAATACCGGTGTTTCTTGCAGCAGAAAGCCCTCTGTTCTCTTCATGTTCCAGACATCTCACCACCGCTCCGCGCGGATGCGAAGCCACCACCCGTCTGACTATCTCCATAGAGTTATCCGGAGTGCAGTCATTCACAAGAATAACTTCCAAATCCGGCCAGGTCTGGTTCAACACAGACAGCAGACACCGTTCTATGTACTTGGCAACATTATAAACCGGAACAATAATGGAAACTTTCATACTTTCAATCATATTTTCAGAATTTCACCTCATGGCCTTCCACAAACTCTTCCCACCACACAACAAGCGTCAACAGGTTGAAATATTGCAAAGCCTTGTTCTGCCTATGCCAGAACCAACCACCCTCCTTCTCTGCAACTTGTTCATAATCTGTAAGAAACTTCTCCACTGCATCACGACGCAGATAGTTGTCCATAATGCCGGAAGCAAGAATAAATTCCTTAAAGAAAGCACGTCGGGCCCTATCACGGAAGAACAGTGGCATAGGTGCAAAACCGCCCTGCTTCTTCTTCAAGGTAATGGCCTCGGGAAGTAAAGGTTTATAATGGTGCTTTAACAGATATTTAGAAACGGAACGACCCCGCGCAATGTCCAGTACACTGTTGCCCCTGCACTTCAACCCTACCGGCAGCTCCTGCAGGAAATGGAAAAGCTCCAGGTCCATAAAAGGATACGTCAGATTGTTACCGAACATGCGTGCCATGCTGGAAGCCTTGAAAAGAATGATACGGTTGATTACAGTCTCCAAATCGGAAAGAATGGCATGCTGCGCATAAAGATGCTCGAAACTGTGGATATCGGGCCGTAGTGATTTTACCGGCTCAAAATCTTCTTTCGGATTTTGCAGAAGGGCACACAAGGCAGAATCGGAGAAGCCGAAACGCTCCCCTTCCAGAATATGAAGTATCTTATCCAAATGGAAATTGATGCGGGAAAGCTTTCCGCCGGTATCAAAGGTTTCATGCTCCAGCAGACGGCTGATGCCACGCAGCAAGGGACGCAATCCTATGCGGGCGGATAGATAATGCAACGCCACTTCGCGGCCGGAAGTACCGAAATACTGGTCACTGCCGTCACCTCCCAGAATCACGTCGGGCTTGTCATCGCCTATCATGCGCATGGCACAATAGTTTACCATCAGCCCGCCTTCCATAAAAGGCTCACCCAGAAAACGGACAATGTCGGGCAAGGCACTGGTTTCCGTACCGTCAATCTCGTACTCGTGGTGGCGGGTACCAAAGGTTTCAGACATCAGACGGGCCATGGGCAGCTCCGTCCAGGCATCTCCTTTAAAGCCCACGGAATAGGAGTCAATCTGGCCGTCGTAAATGCTGCGCAGCGCAGCAAGGTTTGAACCGGAATCATAGCCGCCACTCAGCAGGATACCTACCCTGCGGCTATGGCCGATACGCCGGCGGATGGCTTGCGCATGCAATTCTCCATAACGGCGGGAGTAGGTTTCTACATCCGGATTCCGTTCAGTCGCCACCTTGGGTTCATGCTCAAAAACGCTGTCGCGCTTCAGACAATAAATGTCATCTGCCACCTTTTCATATAAGCTGGGATTTCTTTCCTTCAGCGAATCAAACATGGAATGTACTTTCGCTTGTGTCTCTAACTTTACAGAAGCCCAAACCGGCATCAGATAACCAAGCTCTGTCAACATGTAGAACTTTTCGCCGGCACCTAAAGAATGAACATCGAATAGGGCGAAATTATTCTTCTTCAAAATGCCACGCTGAAGGAATGTACTCAATGAAACCAGATTAGGCTCGAAATTTTCTTCCAGTTGGTCCTCTAAAAATTGCCAGGAAGTGGCAAAATTACCATCAATGTGACAATAGACGGGATAATGCGTGCCATGATGGTCGCGCACCACTCCGCATTCATTTTCTGAATAATATACTATGGTGAACGAACCGTCCAGGCGTGAAAAGCCATATGCCGGATCGGATAGAAACGCATCAGCAGCAAGCTTGGCATTGGTATCATCCGGAGTTGCCTGCAAGGTGTCCCGATTATACAAAGTTCCGAAAAAGAAAAGTCTCAGATTATAACTTTCAAAAGAAGATTCCGGCTCTTCTCCCTCTACACAGACTGTACGCCAATCTTCTAAAGTGATTTTTCCGTATATCATTTGTTTGCTTATAGACTTGTTTATTGTGTATCCCTTTCTATTTTTCCGCCACCCCATGCCTGGTATGTATAAAGGTCTTGTTTGCTCCCCTCAGCTTGAAGATGTTTCCTGCCATCAGCAGGAATGTATAGGGTATCTTTTGCAGGGCCATTGCCAGGCGGCTGGTGCAGAACCTTTTGGGAACGGCAACGAGCAGTGCGACAGCGAGCAACACCAAGAGCAGCCACCACTTCAGCCCCCATGTCCAGCGATAAACCGTAAACAACACGGAGAAGAGGAACGTGAACCCCATCAACAGCAGGCGGGGAATGGAAAGCTGCTGGAAAAGCTTGTCGCAGAAGTCCCAGTTACGCGCAGCAAGCGCCTTCCACAGAAACTTGGCGAAGGTCTGGCAGTAATGCCATTGTGCCGAAAGCCAACGGCGGCGCTGACGGGAGAAATCACCGGTGTTCTGTATCTTCTCATCGAACACAAAGGTTTCGGGCAAATAATAAAAACGCTTGCCGCGATAGAGCAGGGTCAGCTCCAATTCACGGTCGAAACCGCCCACAGCCTTGATGTCAGCCATCGTATCACGAAACAAGTCATAACGGAACGCCATACCGGAACCGATAAGGGCAGCCGACAAGCCCAGCTTGGCATGCCCCAGACGGAAAATGGTATTGTTGATTTCCTCACTGATGGCATCAAGCAGGGCCATGTCATTGTTCAGGTTCTTGGCACTCCGGTGGGTCTGCACAATCTCGACTTCCGGATTGGCGAAGAGGTCGTTAATATCACTCAGATAATCGTAAGGGATGACATTGTCCGCATCGAGCACCAAAGCGATGTCATAGTCATTGCCGATGGCAGCCATGGCGGCATTCAGAGATTTGGACTTGGTGCTTTTCTCAAAATGCACTTCAACCAGGCGGACAGGAAGCACAGCGAGGGAAGCGTTGGTTTCGGGCTGCATACGGTCCGAAATGACAACCGTATCAAAACAGTCGGCGGGATAATCCTGCTCCAGACATGAATGGACGCACTCGTGTATCACGGCATCTTCGCGGTAGGCAGGAATCAGTATGGCAAAACGCTTGTGTTCCTTGGCTGGAGGGGACAGAGGCAGGTCACGCCGGCGTGACGCCAGACTGTAAACCAATAGATACAGTATGTTTATTGCAAACCATATGTATAAAAGCCAATCGAATATATTCAATATATGTTCCAAATTCAGAGCTATTTAAGCTTTAGAGTTGCTGCTTGTTTTTAATGGGTATCCGACACAAAGATACAAAAAAGAAGTAGAGTCCGGACAAAATATACAAAAAATGCGAAGAATATAGGAATAAAAAAACGAGCAAGCTCTCACGAACCCCTCGCCCCTGTAAGAAAAGCCTTAAAGGCTTTTCTTTTAAACTGCGTCAATGTTACCTAAAAATCAATCTTTCTCTTTACCTGAAAAATAAAACTTCAATTACCTATTCTGAAAACTTCAAAATCCAATTTTTACCTTTACCTAATTTACCTATTTATTCAAAACATTTAGCTTATGAAAAAAATCTATTTTCAATCCTTTTACCTAACAACTAATATCCTTTATTGAAAACTGTTTTTATTATTTATCAAATCCAAATGCAGTTTCCCAACTGCACTGCAAAGGTAAGTGTTTTATCCGCACGCGCAAAACGCCGGCACATTTTTCGCGCGTTTTATAACATTGTTTTAGAGTTTAAGGGTACAGTTTACACTTATAAACATTTTATTGTTCATCGGGAGTATACTTTCCAGTAAAAAACAAACCACCGAAGCGCCGAAACGCTTCGATGGCTGTCCCCTTTAAACACCTTTAAACAAAATGAATTTCTTCTTTATTTTCTTGCTTCGGCAATATAACCTAACGCTTCTTTACATTTTTCCGTAACATAAGTCCAGTCTTCAGCAGCGACCTTATCCTTCGGGAAGAGTTTGGAACCCATACCTACGCAGAACACACCCGCCTTAATCCAGGAGGTCAGGTTTTCCTGAGTCGGCTCCACTCCACCGGTCACCATCAGCTTGGACCAGGGCATCGGAGCCAGCAAACCTTTCACGAGTTTGACCCCAAGCACGTCGCCCGGGAATATCTTGCAGAGGTCGCAACCTGCTTCTTGCGCGAAACCTACCTCTGAAACGCTGCCGCACCCCGGAGTATAAGCTACCAGACGACGGTTACAAATCTTAGCAATCTCCGGGTTGAACAACGGGCCTACAACGAAACATGCACCCAACTGCAAATACAGCGCCGCAGTAGCAGGGTCAACGATGGAACCTACACCCATAGCCATCTCCGGGCACTCTTTTGCCGCAAACTTCACAACTTCCGCAAACACCTCGTGGGCAAAGTCACCACGGTTCGTGAATTCGAACGCACGAACACCTCCATCGTAACAAGCCTTTACAACTCTCTTTGCAACTTCTGCATCCTTATGATAAAAGACGGGCACCATGCCGGTAGAACCAATCTTATTCAATACTGCGATTTTATCAAATTTACTCATCTTTTTATTTACGATTTGACGATTTACGATTTACGATTAATATTACTTTACTTTATATCTATTCTTTTTATTTACGATTTGACGATTCAAACTTCCTTTGCTAACCGATTTCTTGTAGTGACAATAGAACTCACTATTATTTTATACAATTCATGCGCCTCTTGTTGCAACCCAAGCAGTTTATTAGCAGGAATCATCTCACTTTCAGCAATAATTTCCAACCAGTGTATAGTTTCATCCAGTTCTTCCTCTACCATTTTCAGTTTATTCAGAAAATCCTTATCAGACTTTCCCAAACAAGCTGCCCTATAATTGGCAGCAAGTGAAGTCCCTGAACGTACTATTTGTTTAGCTATAGCCATTGACGAAATCCGATTAGGCATACAATCTACCATCTTGATTATTCTCAAAGAGAACACCTTCAATCGTATTTTCAATTCCTCCGAGTTCACTGTAGAAGTAATTTCAATCGTACATCGTAAATCGTCAAATCGTAAATGAGCTTAGCGTTGTACTCGTCCGCTTGCATCCCCTCCTGCCAGCGCTTCTACCTCTTCGGTAGAAACAAGGTTGAAGTCACCGTTGATAGTGTGCTTCAAGGCGGAAGCGGCTACTGCAAATTCGAGGGCGGCACCCTGGTTGGGTTTTGTCAGCAGGCCGTGGATGATACCACCTGAGAAAGAGTCGCCGCCACCTACACGGTCGATGATAGGATTGATGTCGTAACGCTTTGACTCGTAGAATTCCTCGCCGTTGTAAATCATTGCTTTCCAGCCGTTGTGGGTAGCGGAGAAAGACTCGCGCAACGTAGAGATTACGTATTTGAAGCCGAATTCCTTCGCCATCGCCTTGAAGATTCCCTTGTAGCCTTCAGCGTCCGTCTTGCCGCCTTCCACGTCTGCATCGGGCTTGAAGCCCAGACAGAGTTCAGCATCCTCTTCATTGCCGATGCAGACATCCACATACTGCATCAAAGGCTTCATGATGGACTGGGCTTTTTCTTTGGTCCAGAGTTTTTTACGGAAATTGAGGTCTACCGACACCGTAACGCCGTGACGTTTGGCAGCCTCGCAAGCCAGGCGGGTCAACTCGGCGGCCTTGTCGGAGATGGCGGGAGTGATACCTGACCAGTGGAACCAGTCTGCACCTTCCATGATGGCATCGAAATCAAAGTCTGCCGCATCTGCCTCGGCAATGGCAGAGTGTGCACGGTCATAGATTACCTTACTGGGACGCATGGAAGCACCGGTCTCAAGATAGTAGATACCTACACGGTCACCACCACGCGCAATGAAATCCGTCTTTACGCCATACTTGCGCAATGCGTTGACAGCCGACTGGCCTATTTCATGTTTCGGCAACTTGGTTACAAAATAAGCATCATGTCCGTAGTTGGCACAGCTGACAGCCACGTTGGCCTCGCCGCCGCCATATACCACATCAAAAGAGTCGGACTGCACAAAACGGGTGTTTCCCGGAGTAGACAGCCTCAGCATGATTTCACCTAATGTAACTACTTTCTTTCCCATAATCTTTCTATGTTTTATTTTAATATGAAATTAATTTGTTTCCTTTCAATTTATCATTTCGAGGTATAAACAGAACTTAAACACCTGAAACTATGGAGAGTAAATCAAAATAACATTCGTTCTTCATAGTCTTCGTGTACGGGCACAAAGATACAACAATTTTTGAAATACAAAAAATTATCATATATTTGTATCGAAAATATTAAGATTATAATTGTGTGCGAGCACAAGAAGATGTACGATGGGACGATTTACGATTAGACGATTGAGATTACATTGTAGAATCGTAGCCAAAGCAACATCAATCGTACATCGTAAATCGTTAAATCGTAAATATACAGATGGAAAGAGTCAGAATAAAGGATATCGCCAAGATGGCCGATGTATCCGTGGGAACCGTCGACCGTGTGATTCACGGGCGTAGCGGTGTGTCCGAGTCCAGCCGGAAGCGGGTGGAAGAAATCCTGAAACAACTGGATTACCAGCCCAATATGTATGCCAGCGCACTGGCTTCGAACAAGAAGTACGCATTTGCCTGCCTGCTGCCGCAGCACGAGAAAGGCGAATACTGGACAGACGTGGAGACGGGCATACACAACGCCGTAGAGACTTACTCTGACTTCAACGTCGCCGTGCACCTCTCCTACTATGACCCGTATGACTATCATTCATTCGCGGAAGCCTCCGGACAGATTCTGGCACTGGAGCCGGACGGAGTGATGTTTGCCCCCACCGTTCCGCAATACACCAAGCCCTTCACGGATGAGCTGACGCAACATAATATACCTTATATATATATAGACTCCAACATAAAGGAAGAGCCCGCCCTCTCCTTCTACGGGCAGAACTCGCACCAAAGCGGATATTTTGCCGCCCGCATGCTGATGCTGCTTGCCGGAGAAGACGCGCAGGAAATCGTCATTTTCCGCAAGATAAATGAAGGCATCGTAGGGTCGAACCAGCAGGAACGACGCGAAATAGGTTTCCGCGAATACATGCAGGAGCATCATCCCGCCTGCCGCATCTGGGAACTGGACCTGCATGCCAAGCGCGACAGCGAGGACACACTGATGCTGGACGAGTTCTTCCAAGAGCATCCTACCGTAAAGAACGGAATCACCTTCAACTCCAAAGCATACATCATCGGGGAATACCTGCTGAAGAAGCAGAAAAAAGACTTCAACCTGATGGGCTATGACCTGCTGCAACGCAACGTAGACTGCCTGAAGCAGGGAAGCATCTTCTTCCTCATAGCACAGCAGCCCACCCTGCAAGGATTCGACGGCATCAAGGCCTTGTGCGAATACCTGATTCTGAAGAAGGAAATCACAAGGGAGAACTTCATGCCGATTGACTTGCTGACGAAGGAAAATATAGAATTCTATTACAATAAATAATAAGGATGTACGATTGGACGATTTACGATGTACGATTGGACGATTTACGATGTACGATTGAAAATGCCATGCCCGCAAGAAAAAGCAACTATCGCAACCGTAAAACAAAGCAAACTTCAATCGTACATCGTAAATAGCTAAATCGTAAATAACATGATGGAGGCAAAGCACCTGAAAATCAACCCTGCCGACAATGTTGCAGTGGCCATCACAGCACTCCCGGCCGGTGAAAAACTCACGGTGGACGGAAAGGAAATCACCTTGAATGAGGATGTTCCTGCCGGACACAAATTTGCACTGAAAGATTTTGCGGAAGGCGAAAACGTCATTAAATACGGATACCCCATCGGCCACGCCCGGAAAGCGCAGAAGCAGGGGGACTGGATGAATGAAAACAATATCAAGACCAACTTGTCCGGGTTGCTGGAATACACATACAACCCCGTCAACGTAGACCTCAATACTACAACTCTAAACCTCAATACCGGCGCGCCAAACCTGACCTTTAGAGGGTACAAACGTAAGAACGGCGACGTAGGTGTGCGCAACGAGATATGGATTATTCCGACAGTGGGCTGTGTAAACGGAATCATCAACCAGCTTGCCGAAGGCCTGCGCCGCGAAACGGGCGGAAAGGGCGTGGATGCCATCATGGCTTATCCCCATAATTACGGCTGCTCCCAGTTGGGTGACGACCACGAGAATACAAAGAAAATCCTCCGCGACATGGTGCTGCATCCCAATGCGGGAGCCGTACTCGTGGTAGGCCTGGGATGTGAGAATAACCAGCCGGATGTATTCCGCGAGTTTCTGGGAGACTATGACCGGGACCGCGTAAAGTTTATGGTGACCCAGAAAGTGGGCGATGAATACGAAGAAGGAATGAAGCTGCTGCGCGAACTTTATGCCAAAGCCATCCAGGACCAGCGCGAGGATATTCCCTTAAGCGAACTGCGCGTAGGCCTGAAGTGTGGCGGTTCGGACGGTTTCTCCGGTATCACCGCCAATCCGCTACTGGGCATGTTCTCCGACTTCCTCGTAGCACAAGGCGGTACCAGCGTACTGACGGAAGTGCCGGAAATGTTCGGTGCGGAAACTATCCTGATGAACCGTTGCCGCACCAAAGAACTGTTTGAGGACACGGTGAAGCTGATTAATGACTTCAAGGAATATTTTCTTTCCCACGGTGAACCGGTAGGCGAAAATCCGTCTCCGGGAAATAAAGCGGGAGGTATCTCGACATTGGAGGACAAGGCGCTGGGATGCACACAGAAATGCGGCACAAGCTATGTGGAAGGGGTACTCCCGTATGGCGAGCGCCTGAAAGTAAAAGGGCTGAACCTGCTGTCTGCTCCGGGAAACGACCTTGTAGCCGCCACTGCCCTTGCCTCTTGCGGATGCCACATGGTACTGTTCACCACAGGACGCGGAACGCCATTCGGAACCTATGTGCCGACCATGAAGATTTCCACCAACTCCACTCTGGCAAAGAACAAACCGGGCTGGATAGACTTCAACGCCGGAGTTATCGTCGAGAACGAACCGATGGAGAAAACCTGCGAACGCTTCATCGAGTATATTATCAAAGTAGCAAGCGGCGAATTCGTGAACAACGAAAAGAAAGGCTACAAGGAAATAGCCATCTTCAAGACCGGAGTAACTTTGTAAGGTGAAAATTGAAAGGTGAAAGGTGAAAATTAAAGGCTGATATATGGAGGGCGGGACAAAACCATTTTGTCCCGCCCTTTGTTTTTTATACCTTTGCAGCAAAATTGGCTTATATATTTACGATTTGACGATTTACGATGTACGATTGAAGTTTGTATTGTACAACAACCATTCTACGATTTCAAGAGTTATATCAATCGTACATCGTAAATCGTCAAATCGTAAATCCCCAATCGTAAATCGTAAATTATGTCAGCAACAACCGATACAATCTCCAAGCCCAAAGGCGGCTGGTGGGCACTCAGCCCGTTGGCGGTGTTCCTTTGCCTCTACCTGGTGACTTCGCTCCTGGTGAACGACTTCTATAAAGTCCCCATCACGGTAGCCTTCCTCGCCTCATCCTGCTATGCCATCGCCATCACGCGCGGCCTGAATCTGGAACAGCGCATCTACCAGTTCTCCGTGGGCGCCAGCAACAAGAACATCATGCTGATGGTATGGATATTCATCCTTGCAGGAGCATTCGCCCAAAGCGCCAAGCAGATGGGCGCCATTGATGCAACCGTAAATCTGACCCTGCATATACTGCCGGACAACCTGCTACTGGCGGGCATCTTCATTGCCGCCTGCTTCATCTCCCTCTCGATAGGAACAAGCGTAGGAACTATCGTCGCACTGACTCCCGTAGCCGTGGGACTGGCGGAAAAGACGGGCATCGACCTGCCCTACATGGTCGCCATCGTGGTGGGAGGCTCGTTCTTCGGAGACAATCTTTCCTTCATATCCGACACCACCATTGCATCGACCAAGACGCAGGACTGCGTGATGAGGGACAAGTTCCGCGTCAACTTCATGATTGTAGTCCCCGCAGCTCTTGTCGTGCTGGGTCTCTACATCTTTCAAGGACTGTCCGTCTCCGCCCCGCCCCAAGTGCAGACCATCGAGTGGATAAAGGTAATCCCCTACCTCATCGTGCTGGGCACGGCCGTAGCAGGTGTCAACGTCATGCTGGTACTGCTGCTGGGCATCCTCTCTACTGGAATTATCGGTATCTATACCGGCACCGCCTTCTTCGACTGGTTCGGAGCCATGGGAACGGGCATCACCGGCATGGGCGAGCTCATCATCATCACCCTGCTGGCCGGAGGCATGCTCGAGACCATCCGCTACAACGGCGGCATCGACTTCATCATCTCCCGGCTGACCCGCCACGTCAGCGGCAAGCGGGGAGCCGAATTCAGCATCGCCGCCCTGGTCGGCATCGCCAATCTCTGTACCGCCAACAACACCATTGCCATCATCACCACCGGCCCCATAGCCAAGGACATCGCCCTCCGCTTCCACCTGGACCGCCGGAAAACAGCCAGCATACTGGACACCTTCTCATGCCTCGTGCAAGGCATCATCCCCTACGGAGCGCAAATGCTGATAGCCTCCGGACTTGCCGGCATTTCACCCATCAGCATCATCGGAAACCTGTATTACCCCTTCTGCATGGGAGCATGCGCCATACTCGCCATTCTGCTGAGATACCCCAGGAAATACTCGGGAGAAGGATGAGTGATAAGTGATGAGTTATGGGTGACGTTGTGTGAACATTTAAAAAAAACACCCCTCATTGCAAAGACATGGACGTAAGAGCTACGCTTTCTACTCTATCGTTATTGCAGACGTAAGAGCACCACGTGATGGTAAATTTATTGAGAAGATTGGTACTTACAATCCTAACACCAATCCTGCCACAGTAGATTTGAAGTTCGACCGCGCACTTGACTGGGTGTTGAAGGGTGCACAACCTACTGACACAGTTCGTAACATCCTCTCTCGCGAAGGTGTTTACATGAAGAAGCACTTGCTGGGCGGTGTAGCGAAAGGCGCATTCGGCGAAGCTGAAGCTGATGCTAAGTTCGAAGCCTGGAAGAACAACAAACAAAGCGGTTTGGCTGCTCTGAAGGCTAAGGAAGACGAAGCTAAGAAAGCTGAAGCAAAAGCACGTCTGGAAGCTGAAAAGAAGATAAACGAAGAAAAAGCAAAAGCACTGGCTGAAAAGAAAGCTGCTGAAGCTGCTGCAAAAGCCGCTGCCGAAGCACCGGCCGAAGAGGCTCCTGCCGAAGAAGCCCCTGCTGCTGAAGAAGCTGCTGCCGAATAATAGTAAGCACAGCGTTATCGCTAAAAATGGGATTAAAACTATAAAAATCCTCTCCGGTTCATATCGGAGGGGATTTTTTATTACTATATTTGCAGCTATAATCATTCATTAAAAAAACAAACAATGAAAAAGTTTACTTATCTGCTCGCTGTAGCCGCTGTATTTACAGCTTGTAACAGTGGAAACAACGGTTACACCGTAACCGGAACTGTAGAGGGTGCAGCCGACGGCGACACCGTATATCTGGAAACCGTGGAAGGACGCCAATTCGTAAAATTGGACTCTGCTGTCATCAAAGATGGAACATTCACCTTCAAGGGTACACAAGATACTGCTGTCAACCGCTACATCTCCTACAAAGCCGAAGGAAAAGACGGCGCAGCCATCGACTTCTTCCTGGAAAACGGCAAGATTAAAATCAACTTGTCGCAGGAAAACAACTCTGCCACCGGTACTGCCAACAATGATGCCTACCAGGAAATCAGAGTCCAAATCAACGGCCTGAACAAACAGATGATGACTATCTACGAATCCATGTCGGACACCACCCTGACCGACGAACAACGCGAGGCTAAAAGCAAAGAGATGGAAAATCTGGAAAACAGCATGATATCCGCCATCAAAGCCGGCATCAACAAGAACATCACCAACCCGGTGGGTGTACTCCTGCTGAAGCAGAACTACTACTACATGGATGTGGCAGACCTCGACCCGCTGATGCCCCAAATCCCTGCAGCTTACGACAACGACGAAGCCATCGTCAAGATAAAGAACAACGTTGAAAAGATGAAAGCCACTGCCGTAGGCCAGAAGTTTACAGACTTCGAGATGCAGACGCCGGAAGGAAAAACGGTAAAACTGTCCGACTACGTAGGCAAGGGCAAAGTTGTCCTTGTTGACTTCTGGGCAAGCTGGTGCGGCCCCTGCCGTCGCGAGATGCCCAACCTGGTGGAAGCTTACGCCAAATATAAGAACAAGAACTTCGAGATTGTAGGCGTATCTCTGGACCAGAGTGCTGACGCATGGAAAGAAGCCATCAAGAAGCTGAACATCACGTGGCCGCAAATGTCCGACCTGAAATACTGGAACTGCGAAGGCGCACAGCTTTATGCCGTAAGCAGCATCCCCCACACTGTGTTGATTGACGGTGAAGGAACTATCCTTGCACGCGGACTGCACGGTGACGAGCTTCAGGAAAAGATAGCCGAAGCTGTCAAATAATAAACCGGACACACCGGAGACTAAAAGAGGAGTGCCACACTTCGTCAATCGAAATGCCACACTTCACGAGGCCCAATCAATGGCATTTGCCTCTGTGAAGTGTGGCATTTCCCTTGCTGAAGTGTGGCATTCGGAATGATGGAATGCGGCGTTTTTCAAGAGAAGATACGCGCAGCCATTTCCATCCCCAACCTTACGGTTTCCCACTGTTTCTCCTCATCGGCCTCCGAAGGCGAAAGAAGCGCATTGGCATCCGGCAGACATAAAGTGAAACGTTTCAAAGGAATATAGTTCAATACACTTTCGGTTTTTGCCTGCAATTCATCCAATTCGTCTTCCTGAGGATAATGGGACAGCACGAAACCGAACACCGCTTCCTTCTCGTGTATGAACCAGAGCAGACGGTTACGGTCGCACGCGCCACAGTCGTAATTCAGGAAATAAGCATCGGCCCCATGCAGTTGCACCAGCATGTCCGTCGGTGCATGGAATGCAACATACATCCCTGCAGGACGCTCACGCAAAACCCGGTTGTTGAGCCGGATGGTATCTTCCATTATCACCGAATGTACCCCGTCGAACTGGACGTAGCGGCAGCCTGCATCATAAAGTTTGGTAAGCAAAAATTTGTAGCAGGAAGCAATATCATCCGTCAAAAGCCGGATGTCGGAGTAAACGGTTTCTATCTGAGTCCGCTCCACACGTTGAATAATCTGGGTCATAACCTCTGCCGGCGAAGGGATATGCTGTTTTTTCATCACCCCTCCGTCCACAATGGAATCAAGAAATGCGAATTCTTCCAGAATAGGATGCCGTAGCAAACTGAGCCGTCCTGTAATCTCCAAAGGAGAGCCTTCGGAGAAAGGCCGGCCGTCTTTGGAACAAATACCCTCCCAGCTTTCCAAAAAATCGCGACTTCGGAAACCACCATCGGAAACAACTTTCATGCCTCCCAGCTCCAGCCGTTCCACCAGACTGCGCACTTCCGCATCTTCAACAGCCTGCAATATCTGCCGGCTCACCTGCCCGTTCTGATATTGCTCGCGGACATCCTTCAATGCACGAGGTACACAAAAAGCCCCAGCTATATCAATTTTAAACGGAGGAAATACATTTGCCATGTTCATCCTTTCTTTGATTATTATAATAATGATACTTTTGCCCCAATACCATGAGCAGCAAAGCAATACAATCGAATGGCAACAAGAAGTATTATCAAGGACTAAAAACCTTAAATAAACCAATTCGTTGCAAATATAACTAAAAAAATCGAAGATTCACAATCTGCCCAAAAGATTTATCTTCATTTGACACTTCGAAATCAGATGATGCTTATGCATGCAATAATAGTCAGTAATGAATAACTTTAAAAGTTATTTTTCATTAGAAGTTTTCCACTTTAAACAATTACATCATTAACAATCAACAAATTAACACTTTTTAAACCACAAAAAGTTTTCCAAAAAGCAAAACCTATCAATAACTATAATATCTTTGTTTCCGCAATTAAACTAAAAAAGACAGTCACATTTAAGCATAAAAGGTTATGATACAGACAGTACTCAAGCGCGACGGGCGCGTCGTCGGATTCAACGAAGAAAAAATAGCAACGGCCATCCGCAAAGCCATGTTGCATACAGACAAGGGGGAAGACCTGCAACTGATACACCAGATTACGGACCGCATCTCTTTCAAGGGAGATTCGCAGATGACGGTGGAAGCCATCCAGGATTTGGTGGAAGTGGAGCTGATGAAGAGCAGCCGCAAGGACGTTGCCCAGAAATACATCGCTTACCGCAACCAGCGAAGCATTGCCCGCAAAGCAAAGACGCGCGACATGTTCCTGGAAATCATCAACATCAAGTCCAACGACATCACACGCGAAAATGCCAACATGAATGCCGATACCCCGGCGGGCATGATGATGAAGTTTGCCAGCGAAACCACCAAGCCTTTTGTGGACGACTATCTGCTGAGTGAAGAAGTGCTGGATGCTGTCACCCAGAACTATCTGCACATCCATGACAAGGATTATTATCCCACCAAGAGCCTGACATGCGTGCAACATCCGCTGGACCATATTCTGAAATACGGCTTCTCTGCCGGACACGGCGAATCGCGCCCGGCCAAACGCATCGAGACTGCCAGTATCCTGGGATGCATCTCGCTGGAAACAGCCCAAAACGAGATGCACGGCGGACAAGCCATCCCTGCATTCGATTTCTACCTTGCCCCCTACGTGCGCAACAGCTTCATCGAGGAAGTCAAGAACCTGGAAGAACTGAATGGAAAAGACTATTCACACCTCTATCAGAAGGAACTGGCCGACTATCTGCTACAGCCGTTGGACGGACTGACGGGCGAGGACCGCATCGTACAGCATGCCGTCAACAAGACCGTATCGCGTGTGCACCAGTCCATGGAGGCGTTTATCCATAACATGAACACCATCCACTCACGCGGCGGCAACCAAGTGGTGTTCAGCTCCATCAACTACGGCACAGACACCTCTGCCGAGGGGCGCTGCATCATCCGCGAGCTGCTGAAAAGCACCTATCAAGGGGTAGGAAACGGAGAAACCGCCATCTTCCCCATCCAGATATGGAAAAAGAAACGGGGTGTGAGCTACCTGCCTGAAGACCGCAACTACGACCTCTACCAACTGGCCTGCAAGGTGACGGCACGGCGTTTCTTCCCGAACTTCCTGAACCTGGACGCCACCTTCAACCAAAGCGAGGACTGGAAAGCCGATGACCCGAAACGCTACCAGCATGAAGTTGCTACCATGGGATGCCGTACCCGTGTATTCGAAAACCGTTTCGGACCGAAGACCTCCATCGGACGCGGCAACATCTCTTTCTCTACCATCAACATCGTCCGTCTGGGCATTGAGTGCATGAACATCGAAGACAAGGAACAGCGCATCGCCCGGTTCTTTGCCAAGTTGGATAGTATGCTCGAAGTGACCGCACGCCAGCTGCACGAGCGCATGGAGTTTCAAAAGACCGCCTTCGCCAAGCAGTTCCCGCTACTGATGTCTGCCTTGTGGATAGGCAGCGAGAAGCTGAAACCGAACGATACGATTGCTTCCGTCATCAACCAGGGAACACTGGGAATCGGTTTCATCGGGTTGGCAGAATGTCTCGTGGCATTGCTCGGAAAACATCACGGCGAATCTGGCGAAGCCCAGGAGCTGGGACTGAAAATCGTGACCTACATGCGCGACCGTGCCAACCAGTTCTCGGAGCAATACCAGCACAACTACAGCGTGCTTGCCACTCCTGCCGAAGGGCTGTCGGGCAAGTTCACCCGCATCGACCGTAAAAAGTTCGGCACGCTGCCGGGCATCACAGACCGTGACTACTACACCAACTCCAACCACGTGCCCGTATACTACAAATGCAGCGCCCGCCACAAAGCGGAAGTGGAGGCTCCTTATCATGAACTGACCCGCGGCGGACACATCTTCTATGTGGAGATAGACGGTGACGCCACCCACAATCCGGAAGTCATTATGCGTGTAGTGGACATGATGGACCGATACAACATCGGCTACGGTTCGGTAAACCACAACCGTAACCGCTGTCTGGAGTGCGGCCACGAAAACTCCACCCCAAACCTGGAAGAATGCCCGAAGTGCGGCAGCAAGCATATCGACAAGCTGCAACGCATCACCGGCTACCTGGTGGGGACAACCGACCGCTGGAACAATGCCAAGCTGGCAGAGTTGAACGACAGGGTCGTTCATAATTAAAAATTGAAAATTAAAGGGCTGCGCAGTGCAAAGCGGAGCTTCATTTTTAATGGTTGACGTTTAATTTTTAATGATTAATGTTCAGCTTCCTACCTGCGATGTTTAATTTTTAATTTTTAATTATTAATTCCCTACTCATGCTTTCTATTCTCGATATTTTAGAAGATACCACAGTAGACGGTCCGGGCTTCCGGACCGCCATTTATGCTGCCGGATGCCCCAACGGTTGTCCCGGTTGCCACAATCCGGAGTCGTGGGACATCAACCGCGGGCACTGGATGAGTACGGAAGAGATTCTGGAAAAAGTCCTTGCCGACAACTTTGCAGACGTCACCTTCAGTGGTGGAGACCCGATGTTCCAGCCGGAAGGATTCACCCAACTGGCACATGCCATCAAGGAGCGGAGCCGGAAAAACATCTGGTGCTATACGGGCTATACTTTCGAAAAACTACTGTGCAACCCGCGCCAAGCCCAACTGCTGAAGTACATCGACGTACTGGTGGACGGCAAATTCAAGAAAGAACTGAGGGATGAGGAACTCTATTTCCGGGGAAGCCGCAACCAGCGTCTGATTGACGTACAAACATCCCTGCAAAAAGGCGAAACCGTCATTTACCACTATAATCCGAAAAAGGGCATTTAAAAAAGAAGAGAAGTTTTCAAAAATATATGAGCACTTTTATAATGTTATAATATCAGGCGCGAATTACACGGAATAACACGGATTCAATAAACAAAATCCGTGAAATCCGCGTAATCCGCGCCTAAAAGAAAGTGTTAAGAGTTTTTTGACACCCTCCACCTATATCACCATTCTATAAATTTCCCTCTTTCCCTGCGCTTCTGCAGCTCCTCCTGAAGAAAGCGCTGCCTATCCTTGGCAATATACCGGCGGGCAAAGATATTGGGCACCGCCACTCCCAGCGCTATGCAGAGAATAATCAGTGAAGCCGTGATGCCGTTGGAAACAACCGCCGTCACCTCGCCTACCACACCGTGCATATTGATAAGCCCGAAAAGTGCACGATACATCAGCACTCCCGGAATCATCGGGATGACAGAAGGAATCGTCAGCACATGATTGGGAACATGGAACCAATGCACTGCCTTCACGGCTATCAGGCTGACAACCATGCTGCCCATGAACGAACCTATCACCGGTCCGTAACCCAATTCGAAATTGACAAAGTTACGCGTACAAACGGCAATGATACCGCCCACCGCAACAACCCACAACAAGCGCCGCTGTATGTTGAATATCATGGAAAATCCCATGGCAGCTATCGCCGCCGCAATGGCATACACCAGATAACTGTCATGAGGCACCATACTCAATTCGCTGAACTTCTTGTCAATCACGACATCCTCCACCGTCAGCAGGCGCATGGCTATTACAATGCCGAAGGCCATTGCACAGACCATCAGCACCGTATTCACAGCCCGCACAATGCCCACCTGGATATAATTGTCAATCATATCATCCACAAAGTTTATCAGCGGCACCCCCGGAACGATGAACAGTGCACACGCCAACAACGGATGATAGGGAGTTTCCGAGAGCCCGGCAAACGAAGACACATAGGCCAGACAGGTAGAAATCAATGCGGCAATGGCAATACTCATATAGTGATTGATGCCGAACTCCATGCAACGGGCACGGACGCGGAAGCCGGCAAAAGCGCAGATAGAGGTAAACAGAAACGCCATCCAGTCACCACCGAACAGTTTACAGAAACCTCCGCAGGCAAAGCCGGCACCGATGGCAACAACGTATGGCACATAGTTCCGCTTCTTGTTTTTGATTCTTTCCAGTTCCTCCTCATACTGGTCGAGGGAATAGTCATTCTCAATAGCCCGCCAGGACAGTTTGCTGATTTCGGAAATGGCAGTCATGTTGATGCCATGCTTTTCACATTTCTGGAATTTGGAGAACGAATGCAGGCCGTCGCTCACATTCACCACCAGCATGGTATAACTTACGTCGATGTGGAGCTTTTCTTCCGGCAGCCCCAGATAGGCGGCAACACGGTTCAGGTTACGAACAACACGGTTCGTATCAGCCGCACTCTCCACCAGCAGCTGTCCGGTACGAAGCAATAAATCGAGTTTCCTGCGCAGCAGGGCAATCTCTTGTTCAGTCAAAGTCTTATCCATGAATCTTTTTACCTATTTTTTTGGAGGCACAAAGATAGGCAAAATGTAGAAAACGATTTCATTCTTTCGGCAGAAAACTCTACCTTTGCAGCCGTTTTTTTAATGGACACAAATGGAAATATTCTGGAATACTATCGCACAATACAACGAGGCCACCTGGTGGACACAGCTCCTCATCACCGCAGCAGGTATCCTGCTCACCACGCAACTCTACCGGAAACCGACCTTATGGGCAAAACGCTCCATGAAAATCTACATGGTATTTCTGAACGGGTGGATATCCATCGTGTACTACATGATGTATTGCGGAGCGCGCGGACACCACCATATACTCGCCATCTTCTGGGGAGTGATTGCAGTGTTGTGGCTATGGGATTTGTTTACCGGCTACACTCCGTTCGAGCGCAACCCGAAATACAAGGTACTGGTGGGGGTACTCTATGCAATGCCTTTCCTCTACCCGCTCCTTTCGTGGGCACGCGGAATGGAATTTCCCATGATGACCACCACCGTGATGCCCTGCTCGGTAGCAGTTTTCACCATCGGGCTGCTGCTGGCTTTCTCGCGCAGGGTCAACCTGCTCGTCATTCTGTTCCTTTGCCACTGGGCGCTCATCGCCTTTTCCAAAGTCTACATCTACAAGATTCCCGAAGACCTGCTACTGGCAAGCGCCACCGTGCCTGCCATCTATCTGTTCTTCAAGAACTACTTTGAACAGAACTTGCACAAGGAAACCAAGCTGGGCGCACGGCTCATGAACTGGTTCCTTATCCTCATCTGTATAGTGGTCGGGGTACTGCTCAGCATGACGCTGCTCCATGGAATGAGAGGATAAAGAAATAGCGCGCTTCCGCGCGCCAAAATCATTTCTTCTTTCCCTGATTGGCCACAGCCTCCATCAATTTCTTTATCTCCTCGGGATCACCCAAGAAATAGTCTTTCGTCAAGTTCAGCTCATCGTCAAACTCAAAGACGTAGGGCACCGCCGTAGGCAGGTTCAGATGCACAATTTCATCGTCCGAAATATGCTTCAGATGCTTGATAATACCCCGCAGGCTATTGCCATGAGCCACTACCAGCAATTCGTCGGCCGTCTTCAGATTCGGGAAGATGACACATTTCCAGTAAGGCATGATACGCTCAATCGTATCTTTCAACGACTCCGTACGGGGCAGTTCGGCATCGGGCACTTCTTGATAACGGTCCTCAAAACGCGGATTACGCGGGTCATCCTCGGCCAATGCATGCGGAGCCACATCAAAGCTCCGGCGCCATACCAACACCTGCTCGTCACCGTACTTGGCAGCCGTCTCTGCCTTGTTCAGCCCTTGCAACTGGCCGTAGTGTTTCTCATTCAACCTCCACGATTTCTCCACCGGAATCCAGTCCTGGTCGAGGCGGTCCAGCACACAATCCAGTGTCTTCACGGCACGCTTCAGATAGGAAGTATACGCCTTCTTGAAGCGGAATCCCTTTTCTGCCAGCAGCTCACCCGCCCTTACAGCTTCAGCAACGCCTTTCTCTGTCAAATCAACATCCGTCCACCCCGTGAAGCGGTTTTCCTTATTCCATGCACTCTCGCCGTGGCGAAGCAAAACAATCTTTTTCATATAGTCTCCTTTCAGTTTTACCTATAGAACACCCGGCTACCTCCTCTTGTTCATGCAATAGCGGACCACATATACCAAAAGTATCAGAAACGCCACCCACACCATGCTGATGACCGGCAGGTAGCGGTTATACAAATATTCCCCTTCCTTCGGGACACGGTTGAAAGTACAGATTATGCAATTACAGCACGCATCGAGTGCATCATGCGAGAATACCGAAAAAACAATGATAGCCACCCCCGCAAGAAGCATCATCAAAGTCCCCCACACCAGCCACTTACCAGCCACGGAAGGATGGAATTGCGAATGAGTGGAATGTACGAATCTAACCATAAACACTTGTCTATTATTACCGGTACAAATGTCCTTCATTTTTAACAATCCGGCAATACCTACTTTTCATCAAAAAGAGAGTCTGCCATCCCAATTAGTAGGTAGCCGCGACCTCTATAAACCACGCCACAAGCTAACCCGAAATGGGGAGCGGCACAACACTAAAAGCCCTACATGTAGGTATTTCACGTTCTCCGGCAAAGCCTTTACTTTGCAGCAAACAATTTAATCACTTTATTTACAATGAAAAAGACTGGTGTTTTTTATGGTTCCAGTACCGGAACCTGCGAAGAGTTGGCTAACCAGATAGCCGAAAAGTTGGGAGTTTCCTCCACCGACGTACATAGTGTTGACAAGATGACCGCCGATAAAATCAAGGAATATGAAGTGCTGGTTCTAGGTACCTCCACTTGGGGAGACGGCGAACTGCAGGACGACTGGTATGACGGCGTAAAGGTACTGAAGAGCGCCGACCTTTCCATGAAGTTCGTAGCCTTATTCGGTTGCGGCGACTCCGACTCCTACTGCGACACATTCTGCGACGGCATCGGAGTACTCTACGAGGACCTGAAGGATAGCGGGTGTACCTTCTTGGGCAACAAAGTCAGCACGGACGGGTATTCCTTCTCCTCTTCCATCGCCGTGGTAGACGGTGCATTCGTAGGACTTCCCCTCGACGAAGTGAACGAAAGTAACAAAACCGCCGAACGCATTGACGCCTGGACAGCCGAAATAAAAAGCAAGCTCTAGAAAAGAAACAGACCATCCGTTTACTTTAAACGGATGGTCTGCCTGCATCATGCAGATGATATCTTTTATCTGAACAGATAATGTGTTCCGCCATATCCGCAGGCACATTATCTTTTTTATGCTCTTATACGAACCAGCGAACGTAGCAGAAGTCCTGACGGTGAGGCAGGTCTGCATTCTTCGGGAACATACGGTAAGAAACCTTGAAGCTACCCGCATTTTCCATCTTGTGCTTAGCTTGGAAAGTATAAAGGTTACCTTCTTTCTTCACTACATTGAACGGTTCTACGGAATAAACGTGCTGTTTGCCATCCTGAGCCGTATAAGTAGTCACCAGTTCCAGACCGATAGCATCGTTCAAGCCCTTCTCGTCGATAACGTAAGTAATGGTGTATTCCTTACCGCTCTCGATGGAGCCTTTCACCAGGTCTTCGGTCTTTTCGCAAGACACCACTTCAATGCTGTCCCACTTCTCGGCAACTTCTTCCTTCCAAGCAGCTATTTCCTTAGCCTTGGCACAACCGTCGGCAGCCAGCATCTTGAAACGTTTGGCCTCCTTGATGTAGAACTTGTCGTAATAGTCATCCAGCTGACGCTTCATTGTATAGTGGGGAGCAATCTGTGCGATGGAGTTCTTGATAGTCTTCACCCAACCTTCAGAATATCCCTTCTTGTTGCGTGCATAGAACAACGGCAGAATTTCTTGCTCAAGAATGCTGTAGATAGTAGCGGCATCGAGCTGGTCCTGATGTTCCTGGTTCTGGTAAGTACGCTTTTCGGTCAATGCCCAACCGGCACCTTCACGATAGCCTTCCAACCACCAGCCGTCGAGTACGGAGAAGTTTACAACACCGTTCATCAACGCCTTTTCGCCGGAAGTACCGGATGCTTCGAGCGGACGTGTCGGAGTGTTCAGCCAGATATCCACACCTGAAACGAGGCGACGTGCCAACTGCATGTCATAATTTTCCAGGAAGATAATCTTGCCCAGGAACTCCGGACGACGGGAAATCTCAATGATTCTCTTAATCAAGCCCTGGCCGGCACCATCGTGCGGGTGAGCCTTACCGGTAAAGAGGAACTGTACCGGATAGTCGGGGTTGTTCACAATCTTGGCCAGACGGTCGAGGTCGGTGAACAGCAAGTGTGCACGCTTGTAGGTAGCGAAACGGCGTCCGAAACCTATCAGCAGAGCGTTCGGATTGATTTTGTCCAGCAGGGAAACGATGCGTGAAGGGTCACCCTGGTTCTTCAACCAAGTTTCACGGTATTGCTTGCGAACATAGTCAATCAGTTTGTTCTTCATCACCATGCGCGTCTTCCAGATTTCTTCGTCGGACACGTTATAGATAGCCTCCCAAATCTTGGGGTTGGACTGGTCGTAGAGGAAGTTCTCATCAAAATGCGCAGCATAGAGATGTTTCCACTCCGTAGCGCTCCAAGTGGGGAAGTGTACACCGTTGGTAACGTAGCCCACATGGCTTTCTTCGGGGAAGTAACCCTTCCAGATGGAAGCGAACATCTCCTGGGAAACCTTTCCGTGCAGCCAGCTCACACCGTTCACCTCCTGAGAAGTGTTGCAAGCGAATACAGACATACAGAAACGTTCACCCTTGTCGCCCGGATTGTTACGTCCGAGGTCCATCAGGTCGTCCCAGCTGATACCCATTCTTGAAGGATAGCCGCCCATGTACTTGCCGAAAAGGCCTTCGTCGAAGTAGTCGTGACCGGCAGGAACCGGAGTATGTACAGTATAGAGAGAAGAAGCACGTACCAGCTCGATAGCCTGGTCGTAAGTCAGACCTTCGGCCACGTAGTCACAGATGCGCTGTACGTTGATTAAAGCAGCATGTCCTTCGTTGCAGTGATAGATATCTTTCTTGATGCCCAGCTTCTTCAGCGTCAGAATACCACCGATACCGAGCAGGATTTCCTGCTTCAAGCGGTTTTCCCAGTCACCGCCATACAGCTGGTGAGTGATGGAACGGTCGAACTCGCTGTTCATTTCATTGTCAGTATCAAGCAGATAGAGAGAGATACGTCCAACGTTCACTCTCCACACATAAGCATGCACGTAGTAGTCCAGATAAGGAACATCCACTACCATCTGCTCGCCCTTCTCATCCAATACACGGTCGATGGGCAACTGGCCAAAGTTCTGTGCCTCGTAATTGGCAATCTGCTGGCCGTCCATAGACAATGTTTGTGTAAAGTAACCGTAGCGGTACAGGAAACCGATTGCACACAAGTCGGCGTTGCTATCGGAAGCTTCTTTCAGGTAGTCACCGGCAAGTACACCCAGACCGCCGGAATATATCTTAAGTACATGGCTCAAACCATACTCCATACTGAAATAAGCCACGGACGGGCGCTTGCTGTCAGGCTTCACATCCATGTATGTGCGGAACTTGGAGTATACGTCATCCATTCTGCGCAGAATAACTTTGTCATTTGCGAGTGCCTCGAGTTTAGCATAACTCATACGTTCCAGCAGAAGTACGGGGTTCTGTCCCACTTCTTTCCAGAGAGCAGGGTCAAGGTCTCTGAACAGTTCGGTGGCTTCATAATTCCATGCCCACCAGATGTTATGTGCCAGTTCAGACAGTTTCTCCAGTTCGGCGGGAATGTGCGATTTCACATTCACATCTTTCCAGTTAGGAGTGTTTACATTACTAACTTTAATCTTCATTGTATGATAACTAATTGATTAATAATTCTTTTATTTTAGTTGACGCTTCATGGCATTGCGCAGTGCAATGTCGTAAGCCTCGTAATAATATTGTATAAAGTGCTTCCACAAAGCCTGCTCTGCCACCTGGCCTGCACGCTTGCGTATTTCCTTGATTTCGGCTTCCGTCTTGGTAGAGAACAAGGCTACGGTGTCCTTGATGCCGTCTGCCACTTCGGAATAGTTATAGTCCGAACGGTGCAGCACTTCCACTCCGTCGTTTATGCCATGCTGGTTTTTCAGGCTGTTCACCCAAAGTCCGAAACCGGCAAGGTCGGTGGTGATGGTAGGCACCCGGAAAGCCACGCTCTCCAGCGGGGTATATCCCCACGGTTCATAATAGGACGGATAGACACTGAGGTCCTCGCCTAAAATCAAGTCATAATAATGCTTGTTGAGGATGCCATCGTGACCATCCTGATAGCAAGGTACAAAAATTACTTTCACCTTATCTTCGGGACGATTGCCCATACCGAGGTATTTCAGCATATCCAGCACCTGGTCGTGCGTCATATTGTGCAGCCAGTGGGTGATGAAAGGACACTGCAACGGTTCGGTGAACTTATCTTTGCTCTTCAAGCGCTTCTGCAAGTCCTCGCGGGGGTCTCCCACCCAGCTGGGCACGTTGACAAACGCCAATACTTTCTTCTTTAAATCTTTATCGCGGTTCAGCCGGTTCAATGATTCCAGGAACACATCGATACCCTTATTTTTGAACTCATAGCGTCCGCTGGTACCGATAATCAGCGTATCGTCGCCCAAGTCCTCACCCAGCAGGCAGTTTGCCACACGCAGCATGGTGGAACGGGCACGTTTGCGCTTGCCGGTAAAGGTGGCGCCTTTCGGTACAAAATCATCTTCAAAACCGTTCATCAGCACAACATCCGCAGGCTTGTCAAGCAATTCCCTGCATTCGTTGTTTGTGATTTCGCTCACAGTGGTGAAACAGTCCACATAGTGGGCCGTCTGCTTTTCAATGGAATGTTTGGACTGCATGTTCAGCTCCTCCGCCATCTGGTCGCCGTTGTAGGCGAAAAGATAATCGTAAAGCGGCTTGTTGTTGCCAGCTATGGAGCGGCCGATGGACGTGGCATGGGTGGTGAAGATAGTCCCTATCTCGGGAACGGCAGACTGAAGATAGAGGGCGGCCATGCCGGTCATCCACTCGTGTGCCTGGAACACCACTTTGTCCGTTTCCGTCAAATTATAGCGATAGAAGCTCTCTATCACCTTGCCGGTAGCGAAAGCAAACATGGATGCTTCGTCATAATCACCATATCCATGCAGTGAATCCACCTGATAGCGGTTCCACATTTCTGTATAAATCTCATTTTTTTCTGCAAAGAACGGTTGGAAATCAACCAATATAACAATAGGTTCTCCCGGAATGTTCCAGCGACCTACGCGGACGGAAAGATTGTCTTTCAACGCTGCATGTTTTTTCCACGCTGCACAAAGGTTATCAGACTCAATGAACAAAGGGTTCTCTTTTCCCTGCCAGAAATCCGGCCCTATAAAGAATAATCTATCGCGAAATTTAGTCTGTAAAGTATTTGCCCTTGTAGACAAAACTGTATAGATACCGCCTACTTTATTACACACTTCCCAACTCGCTTCGAAGATGTAATCGGGGGTAAGTAGTTCTTTAGTCATATTATGTTATAATCTCTTTATCTTAATTACGGCTGCAAAAGTACGTATTATTCTTTGAAAAATAGCCTTTTAATCGAAAAAACTGATTAAATATGCATAAACAATCGTTTGCGGAATGTCATAGTTTAGCCACAAAAGCCCCATTGGCTCGCCCATCCATGCATTTTTCGTCTAAAATTCCCGAAGTTTCAAAAAAGAATTCCTGGAGTTTTCAGTTGAAGCCCCAGGAATTTAAACAAAAAACCCCAGGGATTTCAATTGTAAATCCCTGGGGTTTATTTTCTTATAATCCGGATTATACCATCAATGCAGCTACCAGCGCCAAAATAGCGTAGAATTCAGGAAGCGCGGCGTAAATCATTGTATTGGTCTGTACGTCGTGTCCCTGGGAAATACCCACAATACCGCTAGCACAAATCTGTCCCTGACGGATAGCGGAGAACAGGCATACCAGCCCCACACCCAGTCCGATGCCCAGCATCAAAGGGCCGTCCGTAGCAAAATCCCTGCCCATGGACATCAGGAAAGCCACGAAGCCGTAAAGTCCCTGCGTAGCCGGAAGGGCCGACAAAATCATATAACTTGCTGACTTGGAAGGGTCTTTCTTCAACGCACCTTCTGCCGCACTACCGGCGATAGTTGTACCGAAGCAACTGCCAATTCCTGCAAGGGCCAACATCAGGCCCAGACCGAGATAACCTAAAATTTCATTCATAATGTTTCTATTTTTATTTGTTTTTTAATTTGTTTATTTCTTTACTACTGTAAAAGGTTTATAGGCTTCGCCCTTACCTTCGTAACCGGAATTCTTGAAGTATTCCACAAATGTCAGACGGAGCGGGTGTACAAAGGCACTCAGACAAGACATGGCAATGTTCAGCGTATGCCCGAATATCAGTATCAGACCGCAGAACAGCCATCCCAGGGCCGGACCTGCAGCATCGTTCACCATGAAGGCAAGCTGGTTGAACACGCCTCCAAGCATACCGCCTGCCAAGCCGAGGGCATAGAGACGGATGTAGGAAAGTATATCGCCCATCAATCCGGTTGCCATGTTATAGGTATCCCATACTCCGGCACCGATGTTGACAAATACATTCCGGTGGATATTGTTCAGCAGGTAGATACCGATGGCAGAAACACCGCCAATCACGATAAATGCCCACGTAGACACGTCTTCCGAAATTATTTTGAAGAAGGAAAGTCCGCCGGTGCAGATAAATCCCACCACCAGCAACAGCCATCCCCAAGCACTGAGCGACTCCTTGAAGCCGAAACGAACGGTCTGTCCCACGGCCTTCACCGTCATGGCAATGCAGATGTGCACCGCACCGATAATCAACGCCAGCAGCATTTGCTTGTCATAGGTAGTCTCACCTATCTTACCCACAATCATGAATTCCTTCAGTTTGGCGGGTATCTCCAGGTCAAAGAGGCTTACACCGAAGAAGGTTCCCAATATGGCACCGATGACGGACGTAAATATACCCAACGTAATCACCAGGTTCATCATGCCTTTCATGGACTTGGACATCTTCCTTTTCAAAATGAACCCGAGTGCAATCAGTACCAGACCGTAGCCCGCATCTCCCATACAGAAAGCAAAGAAGAGCGAGAAGAATGGCGCAAGTATCGGTGTCGGGTCGAACTCGGCATATTCGGGCATACCGTACATTTTGGTAAGCACTTCGTACATGCGTGTATAGGCGTTGTTTTTCAGCTTGATGGGAGCATTGTCCTCGCGCTTGGCAGCCCTTATCTCATAATAAGTGCCGCTTTCATCGAGAAGTTTCCTCACATCCGCCTCGCAGTCTTCGGGAATCCAGCCTTCCATCAACACTACGGCACCTTCTGCCATATGTTCGCTGTTCAGCTTGACTTTCAGCAGGTCTATCTCTTCCTGGAGCTGTAGGTTGTACTTCTCCAACGTGCAGTAATTCGCTTTGCAGAATTCTTTCAATCCGGCATGTGCCTGCACAAGGGCCTCTTCCGTATCGGCTTTCTTCCGGCTCAGTTCGGAGAGGCTGAGTGAAGGTAGACGGAGCGGTTCCACATCCAGTTCTACCGGTTGGGGAGTGACGGTCACGAAATAAAGATGTCCGCCGTTCTCTTTCACCACGATGGCATTGTAGTCCTCTGCCCACGCTTCGTTATAGTCTTTCTCCGGGCAGGTATAGAACTGCACGAACCAACCAGCATCTTCCAGCTTGCGGATGGCTCTCCAATCGAAATCGCCCCAGACTTCCATCTGCACCACATCCTTGTCGATGGCGGGAATCTGCTGGTTCAAGTCTTGTATCCGCGCCTGCAAGTCCTCGTAGAATTTCACCAGAGCATCGGCCGACAACTCTTTATGCACCTTTTCTTCCGGCTGTTTGTCTGCCAGGGTGTGCATGCTCTGAAGCATATTCTTGTAGAGCGTACGCTTCTGCATGAATTGCTGCAAGGTGTCGTCCATCTCGCCGCACTGCCTTTCCACAACGTGCACCACGCCCAGTTCCCGGATTTGTGCCAGAAATGCTTCGTACTCCTTATGATACACAAGGAACGTGAGCTTCTTCATTTTCGTAATCATGCCTCTGCCTCCTTCCTTTTCTCCTGATGGGATTTCATGATTTTCTGCGATGACTTGGAAAGGTTCTCCTCGTCTTCCATAAACCGCTTGATTTTGCGCAGAGCATCCTGATAACCCGGAATCTGTACTTTCTCAAAAAGATTCACCTTCTGGGTGGTCTTTTTACGCGCATGTTCCAACAAGTTCAACTTGGCAACAGTAAATTCACGCTCGATGGCAGTATGTGCCAGTGACTTAAGCAAATGCAGCCCGTCTGCATACCATTTGGGCGCATTGAACAAGCTGTAAGGGCGTATCTCGAAATCTACATTCTCGAGCAACGGCACCCGTACACCGGCAATCTTCTTTACACCGAGATGAACATCGCTGACCTTTATCAATGAAGCGTCGAACTCATTCCAAAGGGCGAACATGGCTTCGTAAGCTTGGATTTCCTTTTCCAACCTCGCGTCCAACGCGGCAGCGTCTCCCTTGCAGCGCTTCACTTCCATACGCAGGGCACTCTCCTTATTCTTAATAATGGGGAGTGTACGCACGCGCACCTTCAGTTGCTTTTCGAGTTGCTGAAGCGAGGTTTTGTTATATTGAAACTTAATAGCCATTTTATTTACGATTTAACGATTTACGATTAGACGACTGAAGCTACTCAATTTCTCAATTTACAGATTTACAATTTCAGTAATATCAATCGTAAACCGTAAATCGTCTAATCGTACATTTATTTAGTTTGCTTTCGGCCAGAACTGGTCCACAAGCTCTTTCTTGATATTCACCTCTTCCGGACGGAAATACTTGCCGAACAGACTCCATGCCACATCGAGCATCTCTGTGGTATCGAGGTTGACATCGATGGCCAGCAGTTGGTTGGAGTAATCCTTGGCAAAGGCAAGGGTACGTTCGTCGTAGTTCGTCAGGTCGAAACCGTTTTCAAGCTTGGTTTTGGCGTTGGCGGCATCGGCGTACAGACGTACAGCGGCATTCATCACCTGCGGATGGTCCTTACGTGTCTTTTTGCCCGTAACAAGCTGTTTCAGACGGGACAAGGAACGGAACGGGTCAACGATAACCTTACCGATGTCGCTGTCACGACGGAGGAACAACTGGCCTTCCGTGATATAACCCGTATTGTCGGGCACGGCATGCGTAATGTCGCCACCGGACAGAGTCGTCACCGCAATAATCGTGATGGAACCGCCGCTTGGGAACTGCACCGCCTTTTCGTATATCTTCGCCAAGTCCGAATAAAGGGAACCCGGCATGGAGTCCTTCGAAGGAATCTGGTCCATACGGTTGGATACGATGGCGAGCGCATCGGCGTAGGAAGTCATATCCGTCAGCAGCACCAGCACCTTTTCATTATTGTTTACAGCAAAATACTCGGCCGCCGTCAGTGCCATATCCGGAATCAGCAGACGCTCTACCGGAGGATTCTCGGTGGTATTCATAAAGCTGACGATACGGTCGAGCGCACCGGCATTGGAGAATACGTTCTTGAAGTAAAGGTAATCATCGTTCGTCATACCCATACCGCCAAGGATAATCTTGTCAGTCTCCGCACGCAGAGCCACATTCGCCATCACCTGGTTGAAGGGCTGGTCGGGGTCGGCAAAGAACGGAATCTTCTGTCCGGACACCAGCGTATTGTTCAAGTCGATACCTGCAATACCGGTTGCAATCAGTTCCGAGGGCTGCTTACGGCGCACCGGATTCACGGATGGACCGCCAATTTCCACCTCCTCGCCTTCAATGGCCGGACCACCGTCGATGGGGTCGCCAAAGGCGTTGAAGAAGCGTCCGGCAAGCTGCTCGCTCACTTTGATTGTAGGAGCCTTGCCCAAGAATACTACCTCTGCATTGGTGGGAATACCTTCCGTACCCTCAAACACCTGCAAAGTCACTTCGTCGCCGGCAATCTTCACCACCTGGGCCAGCTTGCCGTTTACGGTCGCCAACTCGTCATACCCCACTCCGGTTGCCTTCAGCGAACACGTAGCTTTCGTAATCTGAGTAATCTTGGTATATATTTTTTGAAATGCTTTTGTTGCCATCTATTTATTTACAATTTAGCAATTTACTATTTACTATTTAAATCTCTGCCATCCTATTCTACTATTTTCCTATCTACAACCTCCGTACACCTGCATCCGCAAGGCAAATAGTAAATTGTAAATAGTCACATAGTACATCCTTAGGCTTTACGTTCCTCAACCAGTTCCTGCAACTGCTTATGGAACTTGTCGTATTCTTCCGACTTAAACTTCGAGTAGTTCATCTGCTTACAGATGTTAATCATTTTCTTGAAGTAATCCATTACTTCGTTGAAGTTGTCGAACTCAAATTCTGTATGACAGATTTCTATTACCATATTCAGAATCTCCTCCTGACGCTCCATCGGGGTCACGGCATCAATTTCATCAAAGGCATCCTGCTGCAGAATAACGAAGTCAATCAATTCCGATTTCCAGAAAGTCACGTGATACTCTACGGGCACACCGTCGTCACCCAAGATGTTGATTTGCTCGGCAATCTCCTTACCACGCTGCAAACGGGTCTTGATTTCATTCACCTTGCCAATCCACTCACCGTTGATGTGCTTGGTGATATACTCTTCAAATTCAGGGTATTCTATATATTTGGAATACGAGTCAATCGGGTTTACGGCAGGATAACGCTTCTTGTCGGCACGGTCTTGCTCAAGGGCATAGAAGCAGCGTGCCACCTTCTTCGTATTCTCGGTTACCGGCTCCTTCAAGTTACCACCGGCAGGCGATACCGTACCGATGAAAGTAATGGAACCGGACTCGCCGTTGTTCAGCTTCACATAACCCGCACGGCCGTAGAAGTTGGAGATGATGGAGGACAAGTCCATCGGGAAGGCATCGGGACCGGGCAACTCCTCCATACGGTTGGACATCTCGCGCAATGCCTGCGCCCAACGTGAAGTGGAGTCCGCCATCAGCAGTACCTTCAATCCCATGCTTCGGTAGTATTCTGCAATCGTCATAGCCGTGTAGACAGATGCCTCACGGGCAGCCACCGGCATGTTCGAAGTATTGGCAATGATAATCGTACGTTCCATCAGCTTCCGTCCCGTATGCGGGTCAACCAATTCGGGGAATTCTGTAAAGATTTCCACAACCTCGTTGGCACGCTCACCGCAGGCAGCGATGATTACGATGTCCGCTTCCGCTTGTTTTGAAATGGCATGCTGAAGCACCGTTTTTCCAGTACCGAACGGACCGGGGATAAAACCCGTACCACCTTCCACAATCGGGTTTACGGTGTCGATTACACGCACACCGGTTTCCAGCAATTTGAAAGGACGCGGTTTTTCCTTATAGTTGGTCATGGCGCGCTTCACGGGCCATTTCTGTATCATGTTCACCCGGATGTCATTACCTTCGCTATCCGTCAGCACTGCAATGGTATCCTCAATGCTGTAATCACCTTCCTTTGCAATGGATTTCACGGTGCACACACCTTTCTGTTCAAAAGGCACCATGATTTTCAGAGGTTGGAAGTTTTCGTCCACTTGTCCCAGCCAGGCAGCGGCTTCCACTTGGTCGCCCACCTTTGCCAAAGGCACAAAATGCCATTTGCTTCCTTTATCCAGCGGATAGGTATATTGCCCGCGTTTCAAGAAAACACCGTCCATCTTATCGAGGTCGTTTTGCAGACCGTCGTAGTTTTTCGAAAGCATACCGGGCCCCAGTGTTACTTCGAGCATATGTCCGGTAAACGCAGCTTCGGCCCCCACTTTCAGTCCGCGGGTACTCTCAAATACCTGCACGTAGACCTGGGTACCTACTACCTTAATCACCTCCGCCATCAACTTGTCTCCTCCGGTCGAGATATAACAAATCTCATTCTGCGCTACCGGTCCGTCGACGACGAGGGTCACCATGTTGGCTATTACGCCACTAACAGTTCCTTTTGTTGCCATATATTTTTAGTTGTTTATTTTATCTGAATTCTGCGGGTATCTGCACCTCGTCTTTCAAGGCAGCGATAATGCTGCGGAACAGTTGGTTACCCTTCTCTTTATCCAACGAAATCCACCGTTCTATCATCTCCAGCTGTAGCAGGAAGACAAACAGACGTTCCACGGTAAAGTAATCGAAGAATGTGGCCTCCTCCATCCAGTCCCAGCGAAGCTGGTCCAGTTTCTTTTCCCGGTCCACCAGTTCCTCCGTCTCACTGATTTTCACCAGCTGCTCCAGATAATCCACCTCAGTACCCAGACCGAAGTCACGGGCATTGGAAGTACGCAGAGCCTCGCACACTTCCGTATCACCCACAATCAGCGGAGCAATGTCCAGCTTGAACTTACGTGCTGTGAGCGCCACCAATATATTATTGAGAGTGAGGTTGAAGCCAAACCAGGAAGACACAAACTGATTCCTGGATTCCATAGCATAGGCGTAATAGAGCGCTGCCAGGCGGTCTTCATACAAGAAACCGTCCTCGGCAGGCAGGCTGAAGTATTCGGAAATGAACGTAGAGAGATAAGATGGGAATACACTGTCAGAGACTTCGTCGCCATCCTTCAGTTGTGAGATATATTCCACCAGTTCCTCCGACGAATAGTTTCCGCGCGGGTCGATGGCAGCATCCTTATCCTTCAATAGTTTCAAGACATTCGCATTATCGAATTTCAGATAAAACAAATCTATCAACTTTTTATCATCTTCCGACAAGGCAGGATATAGTTCCGTCTTGAAATCGGCTACTGTATAGCTCAGTTTACTGTCTTCCAGAGTAAGTTCAGGCAAACCGGCTACCAAGTAATAGTATTTACTCATAATCCTGTGGGAGTTTTTAGAACAGCATTTCCACTAATTGCGGACGCAGGAATTCCTTGAAGTAATTCATAAATTCTTCTTCGCCAAAGTTCACCTTGTACGAACCATCGGCAGGCGATACGGAGAACAAGGTTTTGATGCCATTCACTTGCTCAATCTTCACACCCTTGTCCAGCAGGTCTTTCGCCTTCGCTGCGAAATATTTTGTCAAGCCTTCCGCATCGGCAGTAGAGATAACGATTGGTTCGTTCACACTCCATTTGGACGCCAATGCAACGATGAAGGCATTAAGATAATCCTTGTTTGCAGCAAATGCCTTTACATCGGCATTCACAATGTTGTCCGTCACCAACGTAGCGATTTCGGACTTCAGAGCATTCACAGCCTGACCGGCAAACAACTTTAATTCAGATTTTGTATTCTCTGCCAGTTCATCGGCAGACTTATGAGCGGTAGCCACGATAGAATCCGCTTCCTTGTGAGCATCCTCTATAATTCTCTTGGCTTCTTCCTGAGCTTTTGCGATAAGTTTCTGTGCCTCTTCGTTTCCTTTCTCTACGCCTTCGCGGTAGATCTTATCGGTCAGCTCTTGAATCTTGTTTTCCATATTTGCAGGAGTTATTATATGATTTATATTACAATATTAATTGCGTGATTTTTTCCCTTCCTATTAGATTCACGCCAAATTTACAAAAATCCATTTGATATTGAATAGAAAGAAAGGAAGAAAAGTTCTTGCTCTTCCAAAAAAAACTCATTTTACACCAACTTTGTTCTGTAATGATAACAAAAGAATGACAAAAGAAGCAGAAAAATACGTATGCAACAACGCATGACAGGGATTAAGGGGAGCAGTTCCGGAGGTATATAAACGAACAAAGCCTCCGTATCCTTATCAGACACGGAGGCTTCTTCTGAAAACGGCGACTACCTACTCTCCCACTGTTACGCAGTACCATCGGCGTGAC